>Ga0209011_1000033_pt1 | contig 98604 bp, 85 predicted proteins | sample BlaSpr_A8_OM1_M3_FD_187986 | JGI IMG/M metagenome (GOLD analysis project Ga0209011, IMG submission 187986) | Forest soil microbial communities from Thunder Bay, Ontario, Canada - Black Spruce, Ontario site 2_A8_OM1_M3 (SPAdes) (version 2) | ecosystem: Environmental > Terrestrial > Soil > Boreal...
TCGGCGTCACGGGATCGCTCCGAATCTGTTCTATCGCTGGAAGGATGAAGCGGAACAGGGAGCGAAGGCAGCGCTTGGGGGGAGAAGCGCTGCCGCGGCAGAAACCGAGAAGGATCATCGCATCCGGCAGTTGGAACGAACGCTGGGGCGAAAGTCGTTGGAGATCGAAATCCTAAAAAACGTCGTGGGGGAGTGAGCTGTGGCGCGGTTCACTCCCAGGCGCGAGAGATGGTGACGCAGGGCTACACGGCCACGCTGGTGGCGGCGACGTTAGCCATCAGCCGGTCGAGTCTGTACTACCGGAAGCGGCCGCGAGGCGGCCGAGCTGACCGAACCTACGATGAGCAGATCGTGATGGCGTGCGGAGAGAAACTGGCGTACGGCTATCGGCGAGTGGCGTGGTGGCTGCAGCGGAAAAAAGGGCTGCCTGTGAATCGCAAGCGGGTGTTACGGGTGATGCGAGAACGTGGGTTGCTGGTGCGCTCGCGTCGTCTACGAGCACGACGGAAGAAAGAGTGGGGTCGAGTGGAAGCGGCCCAGCCGAATCAGATCTGGCAATCGGACATGACGAAGATCTGGGCGGGTCCGGCCGTGGGCTGGGCTTATCTGGTGAGCGTGATCGACTGCTGCACACGAGAGATCGTGGGATGGAATCTCTCCCATCGCTGCCGAACCGAAGACGCGTTGGCAGCGGTGGAACAGGCGGTGCTCGAACGGCTGCCCGAGGGCAGCCGCGAGGCTCGCTTGACGATGACCACAGACAATGGGACACAGTTCACTTCTTCCCGGTTCCTGGAAACGCTCGGGCGGCTCGGCGTTACGCACCGGCGGACGGCCTATCATCACCCGGAAGGCAACAGCTACATCGAACGGTTCCATCGCAGCTTGAAGGAAGAGGAAGTCTGGACGGCGGAGTACCAGAGCTTGGAAGAAGCGCGGACCAGCATTGCTCGCTGGATCGAGGAGTACAATCACGACCGGCCTCACCGCGGAGTCCAAAATCGCACTCCGCACGAGGCCTTCTTGGCTTTCGCAGCTGTACTAAAAAATGAGGCCCTGACTGTCTAAATTAGAGGGGAGCACTACAACTTCAACTTCATCGACAACATCTGTTAACGCGACATTTGGACCGCAGTGGTAAACCTGGGGCACCCCACTTGGGTCATAAACCTGCGGAATGGAGGGTGTCTGGATGAGATTTCTTAGGAGTTCGATTCTAATTCTCATCGTCTTAGCCACATTTGAGTGGATTGTACCGCCAACCGCCTCAAACGTCTCTTACAAAAATCCCGTGTATTGGTTGTATTGGCGACATTTGGTCTACTGGGAGCCACGCCACGGCTATGCGGGACTCCCGGAGATTGAGCGGGCTGGCGACAAATGGTCGTGCGGTTTGGGCGACACCCACTCGAAACTTTGGCTGGCGGTCCAGCACAGGCGCTGGGCGAGCATCTGGAGACGCAAGGCCAGTACGTCAGGGAGCTTCTCCTAAAAGACGACATACGGCTGGCAGTTTTCAAGCCGTCTCCGTCCTCTAATTCCATCCTCGCCTCATTTAATTGAGTTACGAACACATAACGCGGCTCGCCCAAATGTGCCATTAACTTAGATTCAGCCTTCCCCAACTGCTTTCGGCGCTCACTCAGCGGCAGGTTTGTTAAAGTCGCGCCCATTCCAAATGAGCAAGTCGAAGACAAAAATAGTGGATGCGGTTGGCCGAAGCCTGGAAGTGCGTGAAAATTCGGGCGTCCAGAAGCGTATGGCATATCATCGCGGGCAGGCACGAAGTCTACCTGCGAGCGAAGAACATCAAGCCCCCAGCATGGCGGTTTTAGCAATCGCCCGTCGCTCATCCGCCCTAGTAGCAAAATGTCTTTGCGTCGAAATTGTCTCCGCCTTCGTGCACGTGGAGTGCGCGTTTCGAATTGTTTGCCCGGCTAAAGGCCGGGCTGCCTTTCGGCTCTGCCGCTGTTACCATGTGCGGTCATGGGGCAGAGTCTAGTCAACACGGTTCGCGGGGCGATCGAAAAGCAAGGGTTGCTGCGCGCGGGAGCGCGCGTGGGCGTGGCGGTTTCGGGCGGCGCCGATTCGGTGGCGCTGCTGCTGCTGCTCTTGGAGTTAAGGAAACAGCTTGGTGTCGTGCTCAGCGTTGCCCATTTCAATCACAAATTGCGCGGCAAAGATTCCGAAGCGGATGAAAAATTCGCGGCGAGGCTGGCGGCGGGGTATGGATTGGCTTTTCATTCGGCGCACGCGGATGTTGCGGCCAAGGCGAAACGAAACAAGACCAATCTGGAGGATACCGCGCGGCGAGCACGCTACGAGTTTTTCGCGACGCTAGTTCAGGGAGGGCATTTAGACAAGGTAGCGGTGGCGCATACGGCGGACGACCAGGCGGAGACGGTGCTTGCGCATATTTTGCGGGGAACTGGACTGGCAGGGCTGGGCGGAATTCATCCTGAAGTGGGGCACGTTGTGCGGCCCTTGCTCGGCGTGCGGAGACCAGAATTGCGCGCTTATCTCCGATCGAAGAAACAAACGTGGCGCGAAGATTCGACGAATCGCGATACGACGAGAACGCGGGCGCGAATTCGTAGGAAACTGATTCCCATTCTGGTGAGGCAGTTCCAGTCGGCGGTGGTGGAACATCTAGCGGCGCTAGCAGAGTTTGCGCGAGAGGACGAGGCGCTTCTTGAGGCCCTGGCAAACGAGCGCGCTGAAGGATCGATCCAGAGGAAGACGGGCAGCGTGCACATCCTGGTTCGAGATCTATTGGCTTGCAAAAAGACAGGAGATCTCGCCGCGGGGAGTGCTGAAGAGAAAAATCGGGCGATTAGCCGACGAATGGTGCGGCGGATCGTCGGAGAACTGAAACCGCGCGAGGGGCAGCTCAACGCGGAGCATGTGCACTCAATACTGGAGTTGGCGGAAAGCGGCGAGAACGGCAAATACCTGCAATTGCCCGGGGGGCTACAGGTGCGGCGCGAGCATGACGCGCTGATTTTCCGCGCTGCAAGCAGCGTTGCTGAACCCAAACACAAACCCTTGCAATTCGAGCGCGCGATTAACTTTAATGCTATGGAAGCCGTCGTTAGCGTGCGGGAACTAGGTTGCGTCTTCCGCTTCAGGGTGATTGACTGGCCCGCGAAGAGAGGCGACACTATCGAGAAGGGGTTTGTACTGGATCGCGACGCACTGCAGTCTCCGCTGGTGTTGCGGAACTGGCGCCCGGGCGACAAACTGCGGCCTTGCGGCCACCGAAGCGAGCACAAGCTGAAACGCTTGTTGAGCAAAAAGCGCATGAGCCGGTGGGAGCGCGAAGGTTGGCCGGTATTGACGAGTCGCGGAGTGCTGGTATGGGCGCGCGGCTTTGCAGTGGCGACGGAATTCGCGGCGGGTGAGAAGACTCGGGCCGGCATCGTGATCAGTGAGGAAGCGATTTCGTGAGGAGAGGTCGAGGAGGGAAGGACAACACCAACCGCGGTTCGGTATTTTCTCCAGCACGAATTGCCACGAGAGTGGCAGAACTAGGCCGACAGATTTCGAGAGCGTGCGGAGGTAAGCGCTTGGATGTGGTGATCACGCTGGACCGAGGCTTTGTATTCGGAGCGGATCTGATACGCCACATTGACGCGCCAACCGTATGCCACTTTGTTCGCGAGGAGGTTCGCGACGTGGATCAGGGGGGACATCTGCGGCGCGAAGTGGCTTTTGGTAGTGGACCCGACGTAAAAGGCCGCGATGTGTTGTTGGTGGACGCGGTGCTGGACAGCGGGGTGACGCAGGAATTTCTGCTGCGAAGGCTTGGTGAAAGCCAGCCAAGGTCGTTGCGTTTGGCCGTATTGCTGGACAAGCCGGAACAGCGTCGAGTGGGCCTCGAGCCCGATTACTTTGGGTTCCGGACCGCATCTAATGGTTTATGGGTAGGATACGGCCTGGCGGCGTCTAATGGGATGGGCCGCAATGAAAAAGGTTTGTCGATGAAGCCGCTTGCAGGGAGGCGGCGAGGGCGGAATAGATAAGAGGCGATCCGGTGCTACAAGGGAAAAAACCCTCGGGGCTCGGAACAAAGGTGAGGATGACGTGAATTCTAGTTCTACGGCGAAGACGATTCTGTTCTGGATATCGATCGTGTTCCTGGGCGTGATGCTCTGGAGATTGGTGTCCGCGAACGGACAGGCGGCGCGCGATGATGATCCAAGCTACAGCGAGTTCATGTCAAAAGTTGATAACGGCGACGTCAAGGAAGTCACCATGTATTTGTCGCCGAACAGCTATGAATTGCAGGGCGAATACGCGCGGCCGGCGAACCGGAAGTTCCACGTAACGATTTTCAAGGAAGCGGCTCCGGACCTGACCAAGCAACTGAAAGACAAAGCCGTTCAGATCAAGGTAAAGGAAGTGCGCAGCGGCGACTGGGTTTTGATTTTGCTGAACGCGGCTCCGCTGATTTTGCTTGTGGGATTCTGCCTGTTCCTGATGCGCCAGATGCAGGCCGGCGGAAACAAAGCGCTGAGCTTTGGGAAGTCGCGGGCGCGGCTTCTTTCCGCACAACAGAAGAAAGCGACGTTTAAGGATGTCGCTGGAACGGATGAAGCCAAGGAAGAGCTGCAAGAAATCATTGAGTTCCTGAAGGATCCCCAGAAATTCCAAAAGCTTGGCGGGCGCATCCCGAAAGGTGTGCTGCTCGTCGGACCTCCGGGAACGGGCAAGACTTTGCTGGCTCGTGCGATTGCCGGCGAGGCGAACGTGCCCTTCTTTTCGATTTCCGGCTCGGACTTTGTGGAAATGTTTGTAGGTGTCGGCGCGAGCCGCGTGCGCGATCTTTTCGAGCAAGGCAAAAAGAATGCGCCTTGCATCATCTTTATCGACGAAATTGACGCCGTCGGCCGCCATCGCGGCGCAGGTCTTGGCGGGGGTCACGACGAGCGCGAGCAGACCTTGAACGCGTTGCTCGTTGAGATGGACGGTTTTGAGTCCAACGAAGGCGTGATCCTGATCGCGGCGACGAACCGGCCGGACGTGCTCGATCCGGCGCTGCTGCGCCCGGGCCGTTTTGACCGCCGCGTGGTGGTCGCCCGACCGGACGTGAAGGGCCGCGAGGAAATTCTTCGTGTGCACACGCGCAAGGTGCCGATTGCCGACGACGTGGATTTGTCCATCATCGCGCGCGGCACGCCAGGATTTTCCGGCGCGGACCTGGCAAACCTGGTGAATGAAGCGGCGCTTTGGGCGGCGCGGCAGAACCGCAAGTTCGTGATGATGTCGGACTTCGAAATGTCCAAGGACAAAGTCCTGATGGGCGTCGAACGCAAGTCCATGATTCTGTCTGACGAGGAAAAGAAGAACACGGCGTATCACGAGGCCGGACACGCGCTGGTGGCGGCCATGACTCCAGGCGCGGACCCGGTGCACAAGGTCACGATTATTCCGCGCGGCATGGCGCTGGGCTTGACCATGCAGTTGCCGGAAGACGACAAGCACACATACACGCGCGAATATCTCGAGGCGATGCTGGCGGTGTTGATGGGCGGACGTTCGGCCGAAGAAATTTTCCTTGGCCACATCACTACCGGCGCCGGCAACGACATCGAGCGCGCCACGGACATCGCCCGCAACATGGTCTGCGAATGGGGCATGAGCGAGCTTGGCCCGCTGGCCTACGGCAAGAAAGATGAAGCCATCTTCTTGGGCCGCGAGATTGCGCAGCACCGGGACTACTCCGAAGACACCGCGATCCAGATCGACAAAGAAGTGAAACGCATCGTCAACGGTGGCTACGAGAGTGCTAAAAGCCTGTTGTCGAATAACCGAAAAACCCTGGAACGCATCGCGCTGGCGCTGCTCGAGCGCGAAGTCATCGACGCCAACGAAGTGAAGCTGCTGATGGAAGGCAAGCCGCTGCCGGAAAAGCCGCGGACGCCTCCCACAACTCCACAGGCGGCGCCGAGCACGGATCCGAAGGTGGTACGGCCGGAATTGCGGCCGGCCCCGGGATTTACACGCGGTGAGAACCCAGCGAAGGCGTGAGTCGTAAACTGTAGGTTCTTGATTTTGGAAATTTTAGAGGCGCGGGAATCCGCGCCTCTTTTTTTCGAAAAGCGATGACTCTTTTTTGGTCAGAAGGTTTAGAATAGCGCCATGGGAAAGAATCAAGAGCCGCTTAAGGTCACGTGCCCGTGCTGCAAGGCGAAATTGTCCGTCGATGCGGCGCTGGGCGTGGTGCTTTCTCACGAAGAACCGCCGCGCAAAGGGCCTGACGTGGACTTGACCAATGCAGCGGGAATCTTGAGCGAGCAGCAGCGGCAGCGCGAAGATAAATTCGCCGATTCCTGGTTCCGGGAAACCAACAAGGAAGACATCCTGGCCAAGAAGTTTGAAGAAGCGATGAAAAAAGCCAAAGATGCGCCTGTGGGTAAGCCCATCCGGGATTTCGACCTGGATTAAGCAGTGACTCGTGACTGGTGACTCGTGACTCGTGAAAATCTCTCTTGTGTAGAGTCGCATTTTATCTGTGTTTTCCCTGCCTGCTGAATGGTTATCCGAAAAAGACTTCAGTTAAAGCTGCGCTCGAGAACTCTGAATCTGGGCGACCGTACGCTCGTGATGGGCGTCCTGAACGTTACGCCGGACAGTTTTTCCGATGGCGGCAAATTCCTTGACCCGCAACGCGCGGTAGAACATGCGTTGGAAATGGAGCGAGCCGGCGCCGACCTGCTCGACATTGGCGGGGAATCGACGCGGCCGGGCTCGACCGGCACGGCGGCGGAGACGGAACTCGCGCGCATTCTGCCGGTGTTGGAAGGCCTGCGCGGCGCGCTAAAAATTCCCATTTGTATCGACACACGCAAATCCCAGGTAGCGGAAGCCGCCATTAGCGCGGGCGCGCAAATCATCAACGACATCTCCGGCCTGCGTAGCGATCCGCGCATCGCCGAAGTTGCGCAGCGACGCGGCGTACCCATAATCCTGATGCACATGCGCGGCGAGCCACGGACCATGCAGAAAAAGCCATTCGCGCGCGACGTGATGAAGGACGTGGCCCAGGGTTTGCTGGCGTCAATCACAAAGGCGCGAAAGGCTGGAATACGAAAATCACAGATCATCATCGATCCGGGCATCGGGTTCGGGAAAAGCTTCGAGCAAAACTACGAATTGCTACGGAAACTGCCCGAACTGGCGAAGCTCGGCTGTCCTCTACTGGTGGGCGCATCCCGCAAAGGTTTCTTGGGCGCGACCCTGGCACGCAATGGCAAACCGGCACCGCCCGAGGAGCGCCTCTGGGCCACCGCCGCAACCGTGACCGCTAGCATTCTCGGCGGGGCGCACATTGTGCGCGTCCACGACGTTGCGGAAATGGCCCAAGTCGCGCGGGTCGCCGACTGCCTCCTGGACTCCGCCAGCTGCCGCAGTTTTCACTAGCCAAGGCAAAGCTGCCCAAGCTACAATCCTCCGCATCGGTTTTCCCTAGGAAAAAAAGATGTTTATGCCTCGCTACATCTCATTCGTCGCTGTCGCGTAAATCCGCTGCTTAGGCGGACCAACTCTCTCCCGTTTCAACCACACTAATTGCAGTCGCGCGAGCCCGTTTGCACCGCGCTCTCGCAGAAATGTACAGGTTCCTATGGAAACGCAAGAAATTACGCCCGCGACACCGCCGGTTCCTATCTGGAGCTCCATCCGCGAAGCGCTGCGCGGTTCGCATCAGGATTTCACCACCGGCAGCCTCAATCGCGCCATTCTCCTGCTGGCCATCCCCATGGTGCTGGAGATGGTGCTGGAGTCGCTCTTCGCGGTGGTCGACGTGTTCTGGGTCGGTCGGTTGGGCGCGGACGCTGTCGCCACTGTCGGCCTCACGGAGTCGCTGCTCAGTCTGGTTTTTGCGGTGGGACTCGGGTTGAGCCTCTCGACCACGGCAATGGTCGCGCGGCGCATCGGCGAGAAAGATCCCGCAGGCGCAGCGGTGGCGGGCGTGCAAGCCATCATCATCGGCATCGCGATCTCGCTGCTGGTCGGCATCCCGTGCGTGTTTCTGGCTCCGCGCCTGCTTGGCTTGATGGGCGCGTCTCCGCAGATCGTCGCGGTGGGTAGCGGCTATGCACGTATCGCCTTGGGCGGCAGCGGCGCCATCATGCTGCTGTTCCTCAACAATGCAATTTTTCGCGGAGCAGGCGATGCCGCGATAGCGATGCGCTTGCTGTGGGTCTCAAACATCATCAACTTAGTGCTCGATCCGTGCCTCATTTTCGGCTGGGGACCTTTCCCCAAGCTCGGCGTGACAGGGGCAGCCCTGGCGACATTCACCGGGCGCAGCGTCGGCGTGTTGTATCAGTTTTATCGTTTGCTGCGCGGCACGGAACGCATCCGCATCTTACGACATCAAATTCGCCTGGAGCTCGGCGTGTTGTGGAGGTTGGTACGCGTGTCGCTGACGGGCATCTTGCAATTCGCCATTGCGCACACGAGTTGGATAGGGTTGGTGCGCATTGTCAGCCTGTTTGGCTCGGCAGCGCTCGCCGGCTACACCATCGCAATCCGGATTCTTATTTTCATCATTCTGCCGAGCTGGGGGCTGAGCAACGCCGCCGCCACGCTCGTTGGCCAAAACCTGGGCGCAAAACAACCGGAGCGCGCGGAAGCCTCCGTATGGCGCACCGGCTTCTACAACATGCTGTTCCTCGGCGCCATCGGAGTGTTCTTCATTTTCTTCGCCGAGCCGGCCGTTCGGCTATTCACGAACGATCCCGAAGTGGTGCCGCTTGCAGCGTCCTGCCTGCGCATCCTGAGCTACGGAAACATCGGCTACGCCTATGGCATGGTCATGCTACAAGCTTTCAATGGCGCGGGTGACACCGTGACGCCGACCATCGTCAACTTCTTCGGCTTCTGGCTGCTGGAAATTCCCCTGGCGTATGCGCTGGCGATTCCGTTGCACATGCGCTCAAAAGGTGTCTTCCTCTCCATCGTGATTGCCGAAGCGGCGATTGCCGCGGCCGGCGTTGTGTTGTTCAAGAGGGGCCGCTGGAAGCGCCAGGAGATCTAAGTTCATCGCTGAGGATGAGTGTCTGTCAACGAGCTAAGGAAAGGTACTAAGGTGAACCCCGCATTGCCGCCAGGCATCTTGCGTGACTAAATGACGTCTGGGGATTGCACTGGAATTTCAAGCCCGCGGTGCATTCCAGGTCAGCAGGAGCGTTTTGGCATCGGTACTCATAGTCGACGACCATCCGGCGATCCGCCGGGCCCTTCGCGCGGCGTTCGAGCGCCAGCCGGGGTTTAGCGTGTGCGGCGAAGCTGAAGATGGATTCGACGCCATCGGCAAAGCCAAGAAACTCGCGCCGGATCTGATTATTCTGGACTTCCGCATGCCGGTGATGGATGGCCTGGAGGCTGCGCGGGAACTTAAGAAACTGTTCCCGCAAGTTCCGCTGATGATGCTCACCTGCTATCACAGCAGTGCCGCGGAAAAAGAGGCGCTGGCTTCCGGTGTTACGGCAGTCTTCTCGAAACCGGACGGTATGCAGAACCTGATATGGCAGGCCCGTGCGGTGTTGAAGCCCTCACCCTGATTTGCAAATTTGCTGGAGTGTCCGCGTAGTTGGGCGCGTCTAAAGGCGCGCGTTTTGGGTGCTGAAGTTCGCAACGATTTTTCGGGTGCGCTGATCGAAGATTACGTACTCTCCCTGCGAGCTGGCGGCTAGTTCCTTTGCCCGCGATTTTGCAGTTTCCAGATCATGCACGGCTTCGATCCACACCAGGTTGGCAGCATCTTTTTTCAAGATGTCATACGCGGCCGATACCATTCTGTTTTCATTTCCTCATAAGACCGGAGGCCCATCTGACGGGCGGTTGATCGCAAGGGAATTCAGTGTCCCGGCAAAAGTGGACCTCCCGGCGTTTTCTGATTGCAGCTTACCGGCGCCGCGGAAAATCTCAAGCAGGTGAATCCTCGAATTCGTTGCGGGGAATGCATCAGTTGTACGGGATTCGCTTTAGAATGAGCCGCGATGGACCCCATGGACGGCGGAGATATCAATTCACGCGGGGAGCAGCTCAAAGACGGGATAATTGGGCGCAATGTCGCGGAAGGCTGCGAATGGTGAGCCAGCGGGCACGGGAAAGTACCGCTGCACTGCGGGTTTGTAGCTCTCTAAGTATAATTTCAGAATCTCGAGTTTTTCAGAGTCTGGGATGGGCCGCAGCCGGAATTTCCGCCGCGTGCTTCCCCTCTTAAGCAGGATTTCTCCAGTAGCTTCCGCGTTGCGCACCCATTGCGTCCTGCCGCGCGGGGCCACAAGGTACAGCTTGCCGCCGACCTGAAGCAGATTTACAGGCGTCGAGTAAACGCGCCCAGTTTTTCGCCCGCGCACCTGCAAGAGCTGCATGTAGCCCGGCCCGATCCCGAGACCAACCAAGAATCCGAGCGCGCGATTGAAAAGCGCTTCCACGGCGCTGGGCTTGCGAAAAGCGGGCAATTGTACGCCGTTGCTCACGACCACATTGTAGACCTTTTGTGCTGTGCGTCTCACGCTACATCCGCGACCCGCGGCGCCGACGCCAGTTTCTCTTGCTGCGCCGGTTCGTGATTGGCTTCTTGGTCGGAATTGTCTTAATCATGGGTCTCGTGAGCGAGTTCAGCTCGTTGGCCACTTTTGCCGGTTTTGTCACCGCCGGTATTGCCGTGGCTTTGCAAGCGCTGCTTTTATCCGTCGCGGCATATTTCTTTGTGGTCGGGCGATATGGAATCCGCGTTGGCGATCGCATCAGCATCGCGGGCGTGACCGGCGATGTGCTCGATATCGGCCTGGTACGTTCATATCTAATGGAGCTCGCAGGCACCAGTGTGGATCTCTATCCTACGGGACGCATCGTTGTTTTCTCCAATTCCGTGCTGTTTCAGCCGGGCACGCGGAATATACCTGGCATGAACTCGCCGTCACTCTGGCTCTCGGCGGCAACTGCAAACTCGTGCAGGACAAAATCTCCAGCACCGTGAATTCCGTCTATGAACAATACCGCGAGAGAATTGAGCGGCAACTTAGGTGACAGAATTGGTATGATTGATTCATCGGCGAATTTAGCCGCACGAGTTTTAGATCGGCCTCGTGCTCAGCGGTTACGAGGTAGTTCAAATGGAACAAGCCCTCGGAGTGCACCGACTTCACTTCGCCTTCACAATCGCGTTTCACTACATTTTCCCGCAGTTGACAATGGGTCTGGCGCTGCTGCTCGTCTATTTGAAAACGAAAGCGCTGCGCACCAATGACGAACACTACAATCGCGCGGCCCGATTTTGGGGGCGAATCTTCGGAATCAACTTCGCCGTCGGCGTGGTCACCGGGATTCCCATGGAATTTCAGTTCGGCACCAACTGGGCCGCGTTTTCCAGAGCTGCCGGCGGAGTCATCGGGCAGACCCTCGCCATGGAAGGCGTGTTTTCTTTCTTTCTCGAATCCAGTTTTCTGGGCCTGTTTCTTTTCGGCGAAAAGAGGCTGGGACGTATCGGCCACTGGTGGTCGGCATTTCTCGTTTGGTTGGGCTCGTGGCTTTCCGGCTACTTCATCGTCGCGACCAACGCCTGGATGCAATATCCGACCGGCCATCGCGTTGACTCGCACGGGCAAATAGAACTCGCCAGCTTCTGGTCGCTGCTGCTCAACAAATGGGTGTTCTGGCAATACGCGCATACGATGCTGGGTGCCGTGCAGACGGCTACCTTCGTGATGGCCGCCGTCGGCGCATTTTATTTGCTCACCAAGCGCCACGAGTCTTACGGAAGAACCTTCGTGAAGGCAGGCGTGTTGGTTGGCGTAGTGGCAGCGATCCTGCAACTCTTTCCCACCGGCGACGCGCAAGGAAAATTAATCGCGGATCACCAGCCCGTCACACTCGCAGCCATGGAGGGTCTCTTTGAAACTCAAAGTGGCGCCCCGCTGGTCATCATCGGCCAGCCAGACGTCCAAAAACGCCGGCTCGACAATCCGATTGAAATTCCCACCATGCTGAGCTTTCTGACTTACCGGCAATGGAAAGCTAATGTCCGCGGACTCGATGCGTTCCCGCAGGATCAATGGCCGGATATGATCGCGCTGGTGTATTACAGCTACCACGTCATGGTCGGGCTTGGCACAATTTTCATTGCCGTTATGGTTTTAGCTGTGTTGATGCTGTGGCGCCAAAGACTCTACGAGTCCCGCGGGATGCTCTGGGTGCTCATGCTTTGCGTCCCACTGCCATACATCGCGAATACCGCGGGATGGATGACCGCGGAGCTGGGGCGTCAACCCTGGATCATCTATGGGCTGATGCGCACAGCTCACGGAGCGTCGCCGCAGGTCGGCGCGGGCAATGCGTGGTTCACGCTGATCGGCTTCATGGGTTTGTATGCCGTGCTCGGTATTTTGTGGCTGTTTCTCGTGTATCGCGAGATCGAGCACGGACCCGAGCCCGATGACTCTTTGCACAGCGAGCCCGCGGTCGCCATCGCGGCGGATTGAGGAGCGCGCATGGGAACAATCTGGTTTTGCCTCGTCGCCCTCATGATCACCGTGTACGTCTTGCTGGATGGCTTCGATCTCGGCGCCGGTGCAATTCATCTTTTCGTGGCGAAAACAGACGAAGAACGCCGCCAGGTTCTGGCAAGCATCGGACCCGTCTGGGATGGCAACGAAGTGTGGCTGATAGCGGCCGGCGGCACGCTCTATTTCGCTTTCCCTGCTCTCTACGCCAGCGGGTTCAGCGGATTCTATTTGCCGCTGATGATTGTTTTGTGGCTGCTGATTTTGCGTGGAATCTCGATCGCGTTTCGCAATGAGATCATCAGCAAGGTCTGGGACCCGTTCTGGGACTTTCTGTTTTTCGCCTCAAGCTTGCTTCTAGCTATTTTGTTTGGCGCCGCTCTGGGGAATGTCGTGCGCGGCGTTCCGCTCGATGCCAGCGGGTATTTCTTCGAGCCGTTGTGGACGGACTTTCGGCTGGGTGAACAAACCGGAATTCTGGATTGGTTCACGATTCTGGTCGGCGTACTGTCGCTGCTCGTCCTGGTGATGCACGGCGCGCTGTGGGTGCGGATGAAAACCACCGGCGCAGTGAATCAGCGCTCCACCAAGGTCGCCACTAACATATGGTGGGGCGTAATTATCGTGACCGCTGTTGTAACCGCAATCACTTTCAAGATTCAGCCGCAAGTGAAAGAAAACTTTGTCACCTGGCCGTGGGGATTTGTTTTCCCGCTTCTGGCCATTGCGGGGATTGCCGGCGTGCGCTTCGAGTTGGGGAAACGCGACGAGCGAAAAGCATTCTTCGCCTCTTGCGCATACTTGACAGGGATGCTGACCAGCGTCGTCTTCGGCCTGTATCCGCTGGTTCTACCCGCGCGCAATCCTATTTATTCACTTACCGTTGCGAGCGCCAAAGCGGGAGACTACGGCCTGAAAATAGGCGCCGTGTGGTGGACGATTGGTATCCTGCTCGCGGCTGGATACTTCACCTACGTCTACCGCTTCTTCGCAGGCAAAGTCGTGGTTGCGAAGGACCAGACTTATCACTGAGCCTGAACGGCGGCGCGAAACCGCCCCGTGCGGATAAGTGTGCTCGTTCAGAATGATTGGTGCCACCCGGTAGAGTGTCTGGATGAGAGAACCGAGATGGATGAAGAGGTTGCCCGGCAGCCCGTGCCGGCCTCAGGGGATGTTGTTTTATTTCTTCAACGGCCGGAACGCCGTGCGCACCTGCCGGCATTTTGGTACCAGCCGCCAGTCGTTGGACGAGTACACATCCTTGTAGAAGAACTATCTTGTGTGTATCCTCAAAACTTGATGCGACCTAAGCTGGTAATCGCGATTCTGGTGCTGGCGCTGTCGGCAGACAATTCTGGTGTCGCCTCGATGTGCGCCGCTTATTGCATGCCATCTGTATCTGTTCATCATCATATGGAGTCGCAGCCAGGCTCGACAAGCATCAGCGATCATATCCATGCTCATCATAAGGGTGCCGAGTGCACGGAGTGTCCGCCCAAGTCAGGGAACAGCCTGAACCAGAAGGCCGATTGTGCCAGCTTGGTTCAAGTTCAGGCGCTCAAGGAAGGTTTCTTCTCTCTTGATGCACCGAGTGGAGCCGCGCAGGTCCATGTTGCCGACAGTCCTGGCTACACCATCGGATCAGCTTGTGATGGCGAGCGCTCTTTGGCCTTTTACGCTTCTCGCACAATCAGAAACTCCAACTCTGCTTCGGTTCCCCTTCGTATCTAGGAAACCCTCTAACTAGTCAGTCCGCTTGTTCGCGGACGGCGCTTCCGTGCAAGTCCGTCTGCATTCAGTGTTCCTCGTAACCAATACACTTTCGAAATTCGGTCATTCGACCTTGAAAGGAAAAAAGATGAGTAGCAGACGTGGGTTTTTGCGAAATGTGCTGGCTGGAGCAGGAGTGGTGGCTTCCGCGAAAGTGCTGTCCGCCCAAGAGATGCAAATGCCGGGAGATATGCCCGGAATGAAGATGAAAGGAAAGAAGCAATCCGTGCATGACCACGGCTCTCCTGTTCTTGTCGAGACACCGGACGTGCCTAACCTACCCTGGCGCATGGACGGAAATGTAAAGGAGTTCCATCTCATCGCCGAACCCGTCAAACAGGAAATCAACCCCGGGCGTGTCGTGGACCTTTGGGGTTACAACGGCAGCGCGCCGGGCCCCACGATTCAAGTGAACCAAGGCGATCGCGTTCGCGTCATCGTGGACAACCACCTGCCGGAATCGACATCGATGCACTGGCACGGCTTCGAAATCCCAAACGAAATGGACGGCGCGCCGGGGGCAAGTCAAGACCCAATCCCGCCTGGCGGTCGGTTCGTCTACGAATTCACCCTTCGCCAGGAAGGAACGTACTTCTACCATTCCCACATGGCCATGCAGGAAATGATGGGAATGATCGGTGCATTCGTGATGCACCCAAAGGATAGCTACAAACCGCGCGTCGACAAAGACTTCGTGATCATTCTCCAGGAGTACGCCATCTTGCCCAATATCACCGTCCCCAACTCCATGAATATGGAGTTCAACTGGCTCACGTTCAACGGCAAAGCGGGACCAGCGACGACTCCCTTGATCGTGCGGCACGGTGAGCGAGTACGGATTCGCCTAATCAACCTCGGCATGGACCATCACCCGATCCACCTCCACGGCCATCAGTTTGTGGTCACGGGAACAGAAGGAGGACGACAGCCGGAGTCGACCTGGGGTCCGGGAAACACGGTGCTCGTGGGTGTGGCGCAATCACGCGACGTCGAGTTTGTCGCCAACAATCCCGGCGACTGGATGCTGCATTGCCATCTTCCTCACCACATGATGAACCAGATGTCGTCGATGGTTGGCCCGATGTCACGCCGAAATGGAATGCCCGCGGGTCTCGACATGGAGCGAGGCATGGGAATGCTGCGACAGGGAAGTGCCACGTCTGAGGAAAACGGTCCAAGCCTGGGTCGCGGAATGGGCGTCGGTTCGACATGGGAGCAAACCGTATCGAATTCTCCGCTGAAAGCCGGAAGTCCGATGCAGCACCAAGGAATGCAAATGGGCACGCGCGAAATCAGCAAGGATGCGAATTCCGTGCCGGGCTTTCCGCAGGATGCCTTCATGGAAGGTCCCATGATGGCGATGGATCAGATGGTCGACAAACCTGAAAATTTCGGCTTGCGTCCCGGCTGGAGCGGCTTCATGGCGGGAATGATGACGTTCGTACGCGTGCTGCCTCAAGACAAGTACGACCAAATCATGGAGCTTCGAAAAAAGCAGGAAGGCAAGAAGCCAATGAAGATGGACATGCCGGAAATGGAGCACAAAGATGAATAACCTGACTACGGCGGTGAAGTTTATGGAAGTGAGGATCGAAACAGTGTCACTACTCCGTGGTGCAACCCGATTCCTCCTCTGCTTTTCCTGGGCTTTGTTCCTGGTCACCTTGCCGGGCCGAGCGCAAACTCCAGCTTCCGAGCAGAAGACGATCACACTCGAAGAACTGCAACAGATCGCCTTACAGAACAACCCCACGTTCGCGCAATCGGCCGCCAACATCCGAGCCGCGGAAGGCAGGAAGAAGCAATCGGGACTCTATCCGAACCCAACCATCGGTTACCAGGGCGAACAGATCCGAGGCGGGTCGTTTCACGGGGGCGAGCAAGGGTTTTTCGTTCAGCAGGACATCGTGCTGGGTGGAAAGCTGGGCCTGAATCGAAAGATTTTTGACCAGGAGCTTAAACAGGCAGAAACAGAAGCCGAGGAGCAAAAAGTGCGGGTAGTCACGAACGTGCGGATGTCCTACATCCAAGCACTGGCTGCCCAGCAGACGCTGGAGTTGCGGCAAAACCTCGGCAAGCTAGCCAACGACGCCGTTGAGACCACCCACCAACTGGTGAATGTCGGCCAAGCGGACGCTCCCGACGCGCTCGCATCGGAAGTGGAAGCGGAACAGGCGCAACTCGCGGTCACCATGGCCGAACAGAACCAGCAGCGGGTTTGGAGAGCACTGGCCGCCGTCGTGGGGAATCCGCGGCTTTCCTTGATGCAACTCGAAGGAAAACTCGAAGACACGCCGCCGGTGAATGCGGAGGACCTCGTGGAGAAAATCGTCAACGAAAGTCCGGCCGTCAGGATCGCCGAACTCGGTGTCAAGCGAGCCGAAGCGGCCTTGGCCCGCGAAAGGCGGGAACCCATTCCCGACCTGCAACTGCGCGGCGGCATGCAGCAGAATGGCGAGTTGTTGTCTCCGCCTAGCGGGAGAGCTGTGGGACTGCAGGGTTTTGCCGACGTGGGGGTGAGAATTCCTATTTTTAACCGCAACCAGGGAAACATTGCCACTGCTAAGGCTGATGCAGAACGGGCGAAGCGCGAAGTGGACCGCGTGAAGCTCCTTTTGCGGGAACGAGCGGCAAGCGTCGTCCAGAACTACACGTTCTCGCAGACCGCAGTCGACCGCTATAAAAACCAGATGATACCGAGAGCACAGAAGGCGTACAAGATGTACAGCAAGAAATACCAAGAGATGGCTGCGGCTTACCCGCAAGTCCTCATCGCCCAGAGAACCCTGATGCAGCTAGAAGTCTCCTACATCAATGCATTGGAGAGTTTCGCCACGAGCTCCCTTTCTCTCCAGTCCTACTTGCTCACCGACGGACTCGAAGCTCCTGCACAACCAGGCGGCATCGACAAGCCCGTGCGTGAGGTCAACATGCCGCTTCCGATGACCGCAAACCCGCAGTAAAGGTGAGCACACGCGCGCTCTTAGATGCCTGGGCGGCTACGGGTGGCGAGTGCGAAACACTAGTACCCCGGTCACGTTGACCAGCCGAAAATTTGCTGCGTACTGTCAAATTAGGCGTATCCGTGTGCGCGGCCGCACCTGTCGGGAGCCGCTACCGTACTGCGGATGCGAAAGTTAAAGGATAACCGGCGTATCTTCCATGTCTGACGTACCCATGACGACGCTTGCGAAGGCCGGGCGTTACGAAATTGTCGGCGAACTGGGCCGCGGTGCTATGGGTGTCGTCTACAAGGCCACCGACCCTGTCATCGGCCGCACCGTCGCGGTCAAAACGATCAAGCTCAGCGCCGAAGGCACTGGCCTCACGCGCCCGGAGCTTCTCGCCCGCTTTCAGACCGAAGCGCGCGCCGCGGGCCTCCTGACCCACCCCAACATCGTCGTAGTCTTCGACGCCGGTGAAGAAGATGGCCTCTATTACATCACCATGGAGCTTGTCGAAGGCCGCAGCTTGCAGGCGCTCCTCGACGATGGCCATTCCTTTCCCTTGCCGCGCGTTCTGCGCATCATGGAGCAGGCCTGCAGCGCCCTGCAGTTTGCTCACGAGCGCAACGTTGTGCATCGCGACATAAAACCCGCGAACCTGATGCTCACCGGCGATGACACCGTTAAGGTCACCGATTTCGGCACCGCCAAAATCCTCCAATTCGGCACCGTGCAACAGACCGCGCACGTCATGGGCACGCCCAGCTATATGTCGCCCGAACAAGTCAAAGGTCGCGCCGTCGATGGACGCAGTGACATCTTCTCCCTCGGCGTCATGCTCTACGAAATGGTCACCGGCGAAAAGCCTTTCCCCGGTCAAAACATCACCACCGTAATCTACAAAATCGTGAACGAGGAACCCGTTCCGCCAAAGCAAGTGGATCCTTCGATTCACGCCGGAATCAGTGCCGTTGTCATGCGCGCCCTCGCAAAAGATCCCGATACGCGTTACCAGAGCTGCCGCGAGATGCTCGAAGACCTGCGCAACTATCGCTCGCTCAGCGCAGTGCCCGGCAATCCACAGTCCACAATGGCTATGAGCTCCGACGTCATAAATGCTACCGTGGCCATGAGCCCTGCAGGACTCCGCGGCGTGCATAGTGACGACACTGCCGCCATCTCCCGCTCCCTGTCCACTCGCGCCGCGCATCCAGGTCAGACCCCCATTCTTCGCCGCACCGGAGCCATAGCGCCGGTTCCCGAGCCTAAGCCCAAGAAAAGCGTGTTCGGCACCGTCGTCGTTGCGCTTCTGCTGCTTGGCGTCATAGCCTATGGCGCCAACAAGCTTCGTCCTATCTATGATGACGTTCGCCAGCATCGTAGCGGCCCCGCGGCTTCAAGCGAGACTAACTCACCGCCTGCTGTGACCGAGCCGGCCTCCGCGCAGAACGATGCCGCAAGTGACGCTGGCAATGAATCGTCGCCGGAGAATTCAGACACCGCCGCGCCCGATGCAAAACCGAAAGATGCGGTCGCGTCGGCCACCCCTCCGGTGCTGGACGTCAAGTCCGCGCACGTCGAGAGAGCCCCGGTCAAGAAACTCGAGCCAGTTCTTACTGCGAAAGCGGCGGAATACAAAGGCCGCATCGAGGAAGCCATTTCCGAACGAGGATTGGGCTCTCGTGCCAAGGTGCAAGGCGTGGGCACCACGCTGACGCTTTCCGGCAAGCTGCGTCCGGCCGAACATGGAGCGCTGCTTAAGTTTTTGCGTGACGCGCCTCCGAGCATCCACCTGATTGACCACATTGAGTATGACGATGCACCCGCGCCTGCACCGGCAAACGCAAGCGCAAATGCAGATTCGAGCGCGGGCGGCCATCCGATTCCAGGGCCAGGATTCGGCGCCATTCACGTCGTCACCGACGTCATCGGCGCCACGGCTATGCTGCACGGGCCGTCAGGCCGTGTGGTCAGCCAATGCCTCACTCCATGCAGCTTCAACAATCTCACGCCGGACCGCTACAGCCTGGAAGTAAAGAAGGATGGCTATCAGCCGGTGCAGACCGCCTTGCAAGTAAAGCAGGGCGGCGTCGCGGACCAAAAACTCTCTCTGGAATCCTTGGCCAAAGGTTTGTACATCACCAGCGAGCCGCCCGGTGCCGATGTATTCATCAACGGCGCCAAGCAGTCCGGCCAAACTCCGGTGACTCTGCCGCTGGCCGCCGGGCAGTACAATCTTGTGCTGCGCCTGCAAGGCTACGATCCTTATGTTGGCAGCGTGCAAGTGAAGGAAAACGTCCAAACCCAGCTCAATACCAAGCTTGGCGAACGCTCCACCGTTCACATCGCCTGGGCGCAAGTAAGAACTGATCCCGTCGGCGCCGAAATCTTCGTGGACGGAAACTCCACTGGCAGGGTCACTCCGGCTCGCGTGGAGCTTCCGGCAGGGACGCACACCGTAACGCTCAAGCTAACCGGTTATCAGCCGGCCAAGCGCATCGTGTCCGCCACCGAGGGCGGCACCGTCCCCATCACCGAGTCCCTAAAACGACAGTGAATTTGGGTCTATTCGAGCCTGTCCAGACTACCTGGTTGGTTACATTTTGTAACGGACCGTCCTAATCCCGTTCTAGTACTATTGTCCTATGTTTATGCAAATAAAGCGCTTGGAGCCCCAGCTTCGAGGTAGGGAGCGTGCTGGTATTGGGTAGAGCTACCCTGCCTTTTGGGCGCTGGCAAATGGCAGATTTCCTCTCGATGAGTAAGGAAACACCTGCGGAACTCTAAAGGAGAACTTTGGTACTACGCGCCGTACTTCCGGTCGAACAGCAAAGGCGTGCTTCACGCCCCAAGCTTGGTCCGCAACTTCAAGAAAAAGTTGCCGCATCCGACGCCTTCCCGGTACTGCCGCAGACCGAGCCATTGCTCCTGGAACTCATTCGCTCTCTTCGAGAGCTTCACCTGTTGCTGCGTTCAGCACGCCTCTACGATCGGCAGCATCCCCGCCTTCTGCAGAGCCTTGATGGCGCCTACGAATCCCTGCGCTCCGTCGTCGCCAACATGAACGGCCTGGAAATTCGCGTCGAGCGTGGTGGACTTGTGGCGCCGAGGCTCAACGAAGCACCCCTCCCCGACGCGCGCGGCGATCTGTACGCCCTCACCAAGGATCTGCAGCGCGTCGGAGTCTACAACCTCGTTTTCGCTCCCAAGTTCCATGTAGGCGAACTGGACACGCTGGCGCAACTTGCTAAAGCTTCGTTGCTAAAATCAGGGCAACCTACAAAGCAACAAGCGCTGGCCTGGTGGCCCGCAAAGCTTAGGGAGCATCGCGTGGAAGGCATTGCGATAAACGCGGAGACTGAGCGCAAGGTCGATACCGTACTGGCCAGCCTGATCGCGGCGCTGGTCGCCTACGGCGGGCACTCCCCGCGCGAGGCCCTCGAAGCGCCCATCGAGATTCCGGAAATCGACGATTTGGAGGCGACGCTACGCTTATTGGCCCGCCTAACGCCACCGCTCGAAGCGGCCCGCAACATCTCCCCGGAAGAAGCCGCCCGCGCTATCCACGGCGCCATGGAAGAAGCCAGCCGTGAAACGGTCCGCTTGCTGCTCAGCTCAGTCACCCAATATCCTCCGCGCGACGGCGAGCGCCCGCAGCCCTATCTTCTCCGCTTGTCCGAAAGCTTAATCTTCGAATTTCTCGGTCCGGAATTCTCCGCCGGAACGCTCAAGCCTCCCGGCCTGCGTCCCATGTTCCATCGCCTTGCGGAAGTGCTCGTCACCGCCGGTGGCTACACCGGTCCGCACGCCTCCGCGCACCTGTCGTCTTTTGCGGCCATCTGGGCCACCGATACGCATCGCGAAAAATTGATCGAGAAATTCTGGCTCGGACTTCCGCCGCGCGAAAAATCGGCGGCGCTGCGCGGATTGGACGTCTGGTGCGTTCCCATCGTCGCTCTCAAGCAAAGCCTCGGCCAACTTGCAGGTTCCGGGGCTGACGCGCCGCGCCGTGAAGCCCGCAACATCCTGCTGAATTACGCGCGACGCATGGACAGCACGGAAGCCGCTGTTAGACGTGCTGTCTCTGCCGGTCTGAACGAGCTTTCCCCCATTATCGAATCGCTCTGGCCCAACCAGGTTCCCGAGGACCTAAGCCGCGGCACGCTCAAGGCTCTCGAGAAGGAAACCACGCCGGAAACCGCCGCATTGCTCGCGGCCTTCCTGGAGAATCTCGGGCGCGTCGCCGTCACTCGTGGCGACTACGCCGGTTTTGAATCCATTCTTGATGCGCTCGAAAAAGCCCCGCATGATGTCGCCCACGATCATATTTCCGCGCTCGCGCATCGTCTCGTCGCACAGGACCGCTGGCTGCTCCTCGTCGATGCTTCGCTCGCTAATCGTGCACTCGATCCCGTTCTCCCGCGTCTCTTGCAGCGCGATCCCGACCGCCTTCTCGACCGCTTGACTCTGCTGCTCACGGAGCCGCGCAGCGCGGAGTTTCTCCCTGCCATGGCCCGCCTCATACGCACCATCGGAGTGCCGGTTCTGAATTTACTGGAGACTCGCTTGTACGAAGCGCGCCGCCAGCGCGTCAGTGCCGCCATCAGGCTTCTCGCCGCCGCCGATGCCGATCGCCTCCTCCGCGGTTTTGCGCGCGCGCTCGCCAGTTGGGAGTGGAACCTTCAGGATCTTGCCGTCAGCGAATTAGCTCGTCCTGCCAACGTAGCATCCGCGCAAAGCGCCGCCTTTGTCTTTTCCGCTGTCCTCGCGGACGCGCATCCCCTGGTCGTGCCCATGATGATCGACCAGATCGGCCTCTCCCAGGAAACCGCTGCCGTGCCGCAGCTCATGGAAATCGCCGCCGGCGAACACGACATTCTTCGTGATCAATTCGTCCGCATCAAAGCCATTGAAGCCCTTGGCCGCATGCGCGCGCAAGACGCCGCCGAATTGCTTCGCACGCTGGCCAGCCGCCGCGACGGCCTTACTTATGCCGAGCCCTCTGGTCTCCGCGCGGCCGCTGAAGATGCGCTGGCTATGCTCGAAGATCGCCCTACATCTGCTCGCGCTCGCGCCGCATTCGCCGCAGCCGGCAACTCGAATTCCAGTTTCGTCGTTCCGCGCCGCTACACCCGCGTTCCCCTCGAATCGCCTCTGCGCGCGCAAATTGACGGATCCCAAGCCGGACTCGCGCGGGTCAAAACCATCAGCCTCGGTGGCGCGTATCTCGAATCGCCCAAAAAACTCAGCGTCGGTGATTCCATCAAGCTCGAGGTCCGCTCCGGCCTTCGCAGAATCCATTTCACCGCCGTGGTTCGCAATATCGGCGCCGAAGGCAACGGCGTTGAATTCGTGCACATGAAAGACGAAGACCGCGAGAAACTCCGCAAACTAGTCCAGCGCCACCTCCACTTCTAGTCGTCCGCGCCCCCATATCGCCGCTGGCAATTCAGTTTGACGCACGACAACCCGCGACATCCCCGAACTCCCAGCCCTTTTTCGCACCTTGTCGCTTGCCACCCTTCCTAATCCAAGACATCCTGCACTCACTTGGTCTGCTCCGCGGGAAGATTACTCACCCGTCCCAGCCGCCAAGTTTTCGATTGAAAGGATTTGTTTATTGCAGTAAAAGCCCTATATCCAATTGCTTTCGTCGAGGAACATGGTGGGAGGCCCCGCCGCCGCTAGGGGTAGCGGAACGTGCTTCGAAGACTCACCGGGTTTCAACGAGGAGGAAACATGCGACGCGGACAGGGTGTGTGTGCGTGGGTGATTTTGGGCGTGCTGCTTCTGAGCTGCGCCGCAATGGCCACCGGGCAGGTCAACAGCGCGGACCTATCCGGCACGGTTGCCGATCCCTCCGGCGCTACCGTGAACAACGCAAAGGTGACCGTCACGTTTTTATCCACCGGAGCCGTTCGCTCTGCAACTACGGATGAATCCGGCCACTATACGTTTTTGCAGCTTACTCCGGGACGCTACAAGCTTTCGGTGGACGCCGGCGCCGAGTTTGCCACGCTGGAAATCTCCGACCTGGTGCTAACAGTCGGCTCCGCCGCGACCTACGACGCGCACCTCCAATTGCGCACGCAATCACAAACAATTGTAATCGAAGGTACGACGGCGCTAGTCGAGACGCAGAAAACCGAGGTCTCGCAGACGATCGACGAGCGGCGCATCGACAACCTCCCAATCAATGGACGAAACTATATCAACTTCACATTGACAAATTCGCAGACGAACCGCGACGCCTCTCCTTCCATCGGAGCGGCGCCGACGAGCGGCCTGAATTTCGGCGGGCAGCGCGCGCGTTCGAATGAAGTTTCCGTGGATGGCGCCGATGCCGTGGACAATTCGGTGAACGGCATTCGGGCCACGGTGTCGCAGGAAGCCGTGCAGGAATTCCAGATCATTCTGAGTAACTACAACGCGGAATATGGCCGCGCAATGGGCGGTGTCGTCAACATAGTGACCAAGGGCGGCGCGAATGACATACACGGCAACGTCTTTGGATTCCTGCGGAATAAGGCCTTCCAGGCGCGGAATCCGTTTTCGGTAGAAGTCGATCCTGCGACCGGGGCGGTGAATCCCGTGAAACAGGCTTACACCCGCGTGCAGGCAGGGGCGACTCTCGGCGGGCCAATCGTAAAAGATAAGACATTTTACTTTTTCTCGTACGAAACCACGCGGCGGCAAGAGACTGGATTCACGAACATTGGTGCGAATAACTTCGGCCTTGTGCCGACGACCACCCCCGTAGTCCCCGGCGTCACTTTGCTTCTGACCTCGGCTCAGTCTGCATTCGTCAACAACCCAGCAGTACTTGCAACTCCGCAGGGTCAACGGTTGGCAGCGAACGTTTTTGCGCTGGCCGGTTCATCGTCGAGCGTTGCCTTAAATGGCGTGGACCCTGGGTTAGTCGCGTTCGGGGAAGGAGTGCCTGTGGCACCTGGAGCGCGCTTTCCAATTCCGATTGACTGCGGAATCCTAAACCCGTCCAGCGCCTGCGCTTCCTCAAATCTCGTCACCTTGCCGGGCTCGTTCGTTCGGCTGAATTCCCTCAGGGGAAACTACCCCGTATCTGAGGGCACGAGCCTATGGTCGGGCCGTCTCGATCATCACTGGAACTCAAAGAACAACTCGTTCTTGCGCGTCAGCGTGTCGCCGTCCCTGGTCACGGGAATTCAAGTCAACGCGCAGAACCAGAATTTCGGCCAGAACGCGGGCTCACGGACTTCCTTGCAACAGACCCGCGATCTTTCCGGCGTCCTCCAGCACGACACAATTCTCAGCCAATCGCTCTTCAACACCTTCCGCTTCCAGTATGCGCGCCGCGGCTTGCACTACGGGTTTTCGCAGCTTCCCGGCGGCAGCGGCCTTGGCGTGAATGTCACGGGGTTTGCTTTCTTTGGCCGTGAGCCGTTCTCGACAGAGGACCGCATCGAGCGGCGCTTCCAGTGGACGGACAACCTCGCCTGGGTCAAGGGTCACCACAGCTTCAAGACCGGTGCGGACATCAATTACATCCAGCTTCGCTCCAAGAAGCCTCAGGTCTTTGAGCTCAATTTCGGCGGCGTGATGAATTTTGGTGGCCTTCCCGCTTCCACTTTCTTCCCCAGCACAGTCAATGGCGTGACTGTGCCCGGCTTTACCGGCGTGCAAGCTTACGGTTTGGGTCTGCCAACGACTTTCATCCAGGGCATCGGGAATTCCAACCGCCTGTTCGACGACCCTGGCATGGGCTTCTTCATCCAGGATAGCTGGAAGATCCATCCCCGGCTCACGCTCAACTATGGCGTGCGCTACGACCTCGAATTGACAGCGCAATTTCAACCCGCCACTGCCCGCAATGCTGCGGCAGAAAAGGCATTTAATGTGACCGAGGGCTATCCCCGCGACTTGAACAATGTGGCTCCGCGGTTCGCCTTGGCCTGGGATCCCATGGGCAACGGAAAAACGGTCGTCCGTGCAGGCTACGGATTGTTTTATGATCACCCGTCGTTTGCTTCCGCGTTCCTGTCCACCACGGCCGACGGCGCGCTCTCTTCCCAACTCCTCATCTTCGGCGGTACGCCGACACGCGCCCCCATGGCCTCCAACCCCACCGCTGCCAACGGCGCTACTATCTTTCAGGGGGTCCTGAACACGACCGGCATCCCGGGAATTACTTACCTGCCGAACGAGCAGCGCTTCGACCCCAAGAACAGCCCCTTCTTTAACAACCAGAACTTCCTCGGTACCGGCCTCCCAGTCGCCCTTCTACCATTTACGCTGCCGATCGCCGGCAACTTCCAATACGCCTACGCGCAGCAGGGCAACTTGACGATCGAGCGCGAATTCGGCCACAACTACAAGTTCAGCATCGGGTATTCCTATACGCACGGCGTACACCTGAACCGCCCGCGAAACATCGATTCCACCGACCCCAAACGATTGGCGCTGAACTTACGCAACGCGCTGGCTGCGGGCATGTCCGGCAATAATCCCTTTGGTGTCGTTGCCCCCAGCTCCGACGTGGGTGCAACCTCCGGCAGCTGCGGGGTCCACGTGATTGCGCCCAGGGCGCTGGGCGTTCTCTTGAACTGTCCTGCGCTACTCGCATCGCTGAATGGCCAGTTCCTCGGCACCGCCGCATTCTTCAACTTCTTCAAGCCCTCGGGCCCTAACCCCTCGTTCGCAACGGTGGCAGGGGGATACCCAAACGAGGTGGCCCTAGCGGCGTTGGCCGGCTATCCCACGGGCTTTCCGGGAGTGGAAGTGCCTTGGGCCAGCGTGGACCAACAAGAATCGTCTGGGAATTCCGTATACCATGGGCTGACCGTGAATTTCTCGAAGCGTTTCACCAGCCACTTCGAATTCTTGTCGAGCTATACGTGGTCGCACGCGATTGACGATTCGACTGACTTGCAGACACTGCTCGAACCTCAGGACAACCGTTTTCCAAACCTCGAGCGCGCGAACTCCAGCTTCGATCAGCGCCACCGCTGGGTGACCAGCGCCATTTTCCAGAGCTTAGATTCGCACTCGAGCGACACGTTTATGCGCAAGTTCTTCGCTAATTTCACCGTCTCCCCAATCGTCGAGGTGGCTTCCGGCCGGCCGTTCACAGTGCTCACCGGCACGGACTTCCGATTCGATTTCTCGGGCGAAGGTGGCCGTCCGTCTCTGGGCTCCGGCGGCGTCTCTTCACCAGCCATTCCCGGTAAAACATTTATCCTTCCGAATGTCTGCGTGGACAACAGCGGCGCGCCGTTTGCGTCTCAGTTTCCTCCGGCTCCTGTGCCCATCCCTCCGGCGGTCGCCATCACCCCGCCTGTCGGCTGCACGGGCAATCTGGGACGCAACGCCTTCGTCCGTCCCGGCTTTTTCCAGTGGGACATGCGCGTTGCGCGGCGTTTCTCTCTCACCGAACGACTGAAGCTGGACGCCATAGCGGACATGTTCAACCTGTTTAACCGCTTCAACGTCGGCGACGTAAGTCCACTCTGCAATCCAACGGATCCGGCAGGCTGCAATGCCGGCCAGCCGACCGCCGCTCTCGATCCGCGAACCTTCCAGTTTGCCTTAAAAGTTAGCTGGTAGACACAGCGTTCAGCGATTAACTGTCAGCACGAAGGGCTGCGCCTTTCACTCCGCCCTTCTTTTTTTTGCGTCCTACAACATCGCCGCGGTCAACCAACTCTGCGACCCCACCGCAGGCGCCACCTGCTTGGCGGGCCAACCAACCGCGTCCTACGACGCCCGCCAATTCCCAATTCACCTCAAAACTAGCCTCGTAATTTAGGCCGCATCGATCATTGCGTCGCGCGTTCCCTGCGAATGGCCTCTGCCTTATGGCGCAGGCACGGTGACCGTGTTGGAGTCCAACGTGACCGCGCCGCTTGGTGTCCCGTCAGAACCGGCAAACATTCTTCCTTCCACTACTGCTCCGGCATTGAGCGTGATGCTGACCGCGGCGAGCACATTTCCTTTGAATATAGTGGTGGTGTCGATCGTCGCTGAAGAGCCAACCTGCCAGAAGATGTTGCTTGCCTTAGCACCGCCGGCCAGGATTACCTGAGAAGCGGGCGCCGTGGTGAGTGTAGACCCCATCTTGAACAGGAAAACCGCATTGGGATCCCCCTGGGCGTCCAGAGTGACATTGTTGTTTGGCCCTGCTCCCGATAGCAGGGCCGATGTCGCGTTCACATAGAGCCCAGGTGTGAATGTCAGTCCTCCAATGTTTGCGGGCAAGGCTTGAGCGTTGATCGTGCGGCTAACGGCGTCGTTATAGGCGGCCAGCAAATCGGCTTGGGCTTTGGTTACCACGGGATCGTTGATGTGTATTGTCCCGTTGACTTGTCCCGCGGGAATTCCCTGTGCGGTACCTGGTCTCAACCCAACGTCCCCATTGATCAATGTCAGTCCAGTGCTGGTGATCGTTGCCGCGGCCATAACCGCGAAGCTGCCTGCTGCTCCGAGGTTGATCGTCGCGGGGCCCGTGCCGACCACTCCACTGGTTGTAAAGCTCCACGGATTCGGCGCAGCCCCCGTTGCCAACGAATTGCCTGACAGATCCTTGACCATATTGGAAACCGTCGCTGTATATTGCGTATTGCCTGCGAGATTGGCTGAGGGTGTAAAGGTGGCGATCTGGCTTGCCGGATCGTAAGCCACGGTTCCGTTTACGGGCGCTCCGCCACCCGCCACTGCTAGCGTGAAAGTCGCATTGGTGATCGTTGTAGGATCCATCGCCTTACTGAATGTGGCGTTGACGCTCTTGTTGATGGGCACATTCACGGCCGCGTTGGCCGGGTTCGTGAAGGTGATCGTGGGGGCGACGGCGTTTATAGTCAAACCGGTCGTAAAGCTCCAGACGAAATTAGCTGCCATGGCGACGCCGGTAAGATCTTTGGCGGTCGTCGTGATCGTTGCTGTGTATTGCGTGCTCGCAGCTAAATTGGCGGTTGGACTAAAGATTGCGGTTCTGTCCGCATAAGATACAGTTCCCGGTACTGCGGCTCCCCCACCCGCCACAGCCACCGTGAAGGTCCCCGCCGCAGTGATCGTGGCAGGGTCCATGAACGTGCTGAACGTCGCGGCGATTCGTTGATTGAGGGGCACATTGGTCGCTGCATTGGCAGGATCGGTGGAAGTTACGAATGGTGCGCTAGCGTTCGCCGCTACGCCCGTGGTGAAACTCCAAATATAGTTGCCGGCCAGCGCGTTTCCTTGGGCGCTTTTCGCAGCGGTGGTAGTCGTGGCCGTATACTGCGTGCTGGCCGCGAGAGCCGCTGTCGGCGCAAAACTGGCCGTATTGCTTGGCGTATCATAGGTGACCGTTCCCGCCACGGCAGCTCCGCCGCCCGCCACCGCTACCGTAAAGGTTCCCGCCGCGGTAATCGTGGCTGCGGTCATCGGGATGCTGAAAGTTGCGGTAATTTTCTGATTGAGTGGGACGTTGGTGGCCCCACTAGCAGGAACCGTGGAGGTCACCGTGGGTGCGGGTGCTGTGGTGAAAGTCCACACAAAGTTGGCTGCCAGTGCAGCGCGTGTGGCGTCCTTCGCGCCGGTCGTAATCGTGGCTGTATACAAGGTAGAGGCCGCCAGAAGCACTCCCGGCGTGAATGTCGCTGTGTTCCCGGCGTAGTTCACGGATCCGGTTACGGCAGTTGCACCTGGTCCCGTCAGCGTGAACGTAGTTGTGTTGATCGTTGTGGCGTCCATCGGGACGCTGAACGTGGCAGTCACGGTGGTACTCTCCGCCACATTGACAGCGCCGTTCGCTGGAACTGTGGAAACCACGGTGGGCGGCGGAGCCGTCGTAAAGGTCCACACAAAATTGGCTGCTAGTGGAACACCTGCGGGATCCTTTGCTCCGGTGGTAATCGTGGCCGTATATAAGGTGCTGGTCGCAAGAACGGCTGCGGGCGTAAACGTCGCGGTGACACCGGCATAGGTGACGGCACCGGCCACGGGAGTGGCTCCTGGGCCGGTCACCGTGAAGGTTGCCGCATTGATAGTTGCGGCGTTCATTACCTCGCTGAACGTGGCGGAGATGGTCGTGTTGACGGCCACAGCCGTGGCCCCATTTACCGGAACTGTGGAAACCACAGTGGGTGGAGCAGCCGTTGTAAAAGTCCACACAAAATTGGCGGCTAGCGGAGCGCCTGCGGGATCCTTCGCTCCGGTGGTAATCGTGGCCGTAAACAGGGTGCTGTTGGCCAAAACCGCCGTCGGCGTAAATGTCGCTGTGACACCGGCGTAGGTGACGGCACCAGCGACGGGAGTTGCGCCGGGCCCCGTCACAGTAAACGTAGCCGCGCCAATCGTCGCCGGGTTCATCGCCCCGCTGAACGTCGCGGAGACTAGAGTGTTTACGGGCACTGCAGTGGCGCCGTTCGCGGGAACTGTGGAAACAACCGTGGGCGGTGGAGCCGTTGTAAGGGTCCACACAAAGTTGGCTGCCAGCCCGGTGCCCGCGGCGTTTTTCGCGCCGGTGGTAATTGTTGCCGTATATAAAGTGCCGCTTGCAAGAGCAACTGCCGGCGTAAACGTTGCGGTAGCGCCTGCGTAGGTGACGGCACCAGCCACGGGAGTGGCTCCCGGGCCGGTCACCGTGAACGTTGCCGCATTGATGGTTGTAGGGTTCATCGCCTCGCTGAATGTAGCGGAGATTGTCGTATTGGCAGCCACAGCCGTGGCGCCATTTACCGGAACTGTGGAAACAACCGTGGGTGGCCCAGCCGTTGTAAATGTCCGCACAAAGTTCGCTGCTAGGGGAGCGCCTGTAGGATCTTTCGCCCCGGTGGTAATCGTGGCCGTATATAAAATGCTGGTTGCAAGAGCGACTGTCGGCGTAAACGTCGCGGTGACACCGGTGTAGGTGACTACTCCCGCCACGGGAGTGGCTCCCGGGCCGGTCACCGTGAAAGTTGCGGCATTGATGGTTGTAGCGTTCATGGCCTCGCTGAACGTAGCGGAGATGGTCGTGTTGACGGCCACAGCGGTGGCCCCATTTACCGGCACTGTGGAAACGACCGTGGGCGGCGGAGCCGTTGTAAAGGTCCACACAAAGTTGGCGGCTAGTGGAGTGCCCGCGGGGTTTTTTGCTCCCGTGGAAATCGTGGCCGTAAACAAGGTGCTGTTGGCGAGAATCGCCGTCGGCGCAAACGTTGCTGTGGTGCCTGCATAGGTGACTACTCCCGCCACCGGAGTGGCTCCCGGGCCGGTCACCGTGAAGGTCGCCGCACTGATGGTTGCAGCGTTCATGGCCTCGCTGAACGTAGCGGAGATGGTCGTGTTGACGGCCACAGCGGTGGCCCCGTTTACCGGAACCGTGGAAACCACGCTTGGCGGCGGAGCCGTTGTAAAAGCCCACACAAAGTTGGCAGCCAGGGCATTGCCTTGGGTGCTTTGCGCGGCGGGTGTAACGGTGGCCGTATATTGGGTGCTGGCTGCGAGAGCGGCTGTCGGTGCAAAAGTTGCGGTATTGCTTGGCGCATCATAGGTGACCGTACCTGCCACGGCAGCTCCGCCACCTGCCACTGCCAATGTAACGGTCCCCACCGCAGTGACCGTGGATGCCGTCATCGGGCCACTGAAAGTTGCGGTAATTTTCTGATTGAGGGGGACGTTGGCGGCCCCGTTGGCGGGAACCGTGGAGGTCACCGTGGGCGTGGATGTTGTAGTGAAAGTCCATGCAAAGTTCGCTGCCAGAGCAGCGCCTGCGGCGTCCTTCGCGCCGCTGGTAATCGTGGCCGTAAACAAGGTGCCGTTGGCGAGAGCTGCCGTCGGCGTAAACGTCGCCGTGGTGCCAGCATAAGTGACGGCACCCGCCACGGGAGTGGCTCCCGGGCCGGTCACCGTGAACGTTGCCGCATTAATGGTTGTGGTGTTCATGGCCGCGCTGAACGTAGCGGAGATGGTCGTGTTAACGGCCACAGTGGTGGCCCCATTTACCGGAATTGTGGAAACAACCGTGGGCGGAGCTGCCGTCGTAAATGTCCGCACAAAGTTTGCTGCTAGTGGAGCACCTGTGAGATCTTTCGCTCCCGTGGTAACCGTTACCGTATATAAAGTGCTGGTTGCAAGTGGCACAGTCGGCGTAAACGTCGCGGTGACACCGGCGTACGTAACCATTCCCGCCACGGGGGTTGCGCCCGGCCCCGTCAAAGTAAACGTAGCCGCGTCAATCGTCGCCGGGCTCATCGCCTCGCTGAACGTACCGGAAATCGTCGTGTTGACAGCCACAGATGCGGCCCCATTTACGGGCACTGTGGAAACGACCGTGGGCGGCGGAGCCGTTGTAAAGGTCCACACAAAGTTGGCTGCCAGTGGAACGCCTGTGGCATCTTTCGCTCCGCTGGTAATCGTGGCTGTATATAAGGTGCTGTTGGCGAGAACTCCGCTCGGGGTGAACGTCGCCTTGGTGCCTGCATAGGTGACTACTCCCGCCACGAGAGTTGCGCCCGGTCCCGTCAAAGTAAACGTAGCCGCGTCAATCGTCGCCGCGTTCATCGCCTCGCTGAACGCAGCCGAAACCAGAGTGTTAACGGGCACTGCGGTCGCGCCGTTCGCCGGGACCGTGGAAATAACGGTCGGCGCACCGGTTGTGAAGCTCCACACGAAACTAGCTGCCAGCGCATTGCCGAACGAGTCGTTCGCCCCAGTGGTGATCGTGACAGTTAAAGTGGTGCCCGGTGCAAGACTGGCCGAGGGCCCGAAGGTGGCGATATTGGTCGCTGCAACGTAGGTAACTTGCCCAGACACCCTTGCCCCGCCGGAGGTCAAAGTAAACGTAGACGTGTTGATCGTCGCAGGGTTCATTGCCTTGCTGAATGTTGCGGTGATAACCGCGTTGTTAGCGACGGTAGAGCCGTCCGGGGGAGTTACGGAGGTCACTGTAGGCGGCGTCAGCGGATCGCCAGGGTTCCTCGCGTTCTTGTCCCAGTCGCCGCATCCGGCCACCAGAACGGTCAGCAGCAATGCCCAGATCCAAATTTTGCTGACCATCAATTTGCGCATTAGCTTCTTCTGTTTAACCGGTGAAAAAGGCGTTCCCATTTCGATTCCATGGCCGCCGTACGTTCGAGTCTTTGGACTCTCACACGTGTTCTGGCACTAATACCCGTCAAGCGTTCAGATCCGGACGAACTAGGTATCAGCAGATCGTCGCCGCAGCAGGTTTAGTCCAGCTGAGTTCCGTGTGAGACTTTTCTCTGTAATCAGGAGAGTTGCAGCGTGGTTGAGGACTTGATGCCAGGGCGCAAGCCGGAAAAGTTAGCCGAAAACCCGGCTAAGGCTCTGCTGCCTTTACCGCCGTTTTTCTGGCTAATATTCTCCGCTCTCTTGATAGGAGTCCTGTTCCCCCGCGAGAGATCGTGCAAAACCTATGCCAAAGCAGATTTATGGCGCATCGATACTCTCGATCATGTCACGCTGCTAACACGCCGATTCCAAAGGGGACGACAATTTGAGTTCGTTAATGTCCGCTAGAAATGGTTCGCTTGATGAATCGAAACACACCACATTGGGACGGAACCAATTCCATTTGAGGAAATAGGAACCGTTTGGAGCGCACTCCGTAAAAAGCGGATTTCCTGCAAGTTGGTCTCTGCGTTCTCCGTGCCCTCCGTGCCCTCCGTGCTCCAACCTTCACGTCCTCCGTGTTGAATCTCTTCGCCTCCGCCCCTCTGTGGTGAATTCTTTTCCGTGCGAGTAAAGTACTAACCATGAATTCGGTCTTTGTAATCGTCGCCATAATTCTGGTCGCTCTAATCCTCTGGCTCCTGATCCAAATCTCCCAATCCCAAAGGAAAAGCTCCACTCTCGAATCCCAGCTCACCGAGCTCCGCCGCGATCTCCTCTCCATCGCGCAAACGCAATCGCAAAGCGCCGGCCAAATCCAATCCATCGGCACTTCCGTCTCCCAGCGCCTCGAAAGCGTCACTAAAGCCCTGCACGACGGCGTCACCAATTCCGCCCAAATCGCCACGCAAGGCCAAACCGCCATCGCCGCCGAACTAAAGAACACCCGCGACCAAATCCTCCAGCTTCAGGAACAAATCGGCGCCGTTCACGAACAAAGCCGCGGCCTCTCCCTCGCCACGCAATCCATCGAAAACATTCTCGGCGGCACCAAGACCCGCGGCCTCCTCGGGGAAGTCACCCTGCAGCGGCTCCTCGAAGATTCTCTTCCTCCTTCGCAGTTTTCCCTGCAGTACCGCTTCTCCACTGGAGAAGCTGCCGACGCGGTCATCTTCCTCCGCGACAAAAAGCTAATGGTCATCGACTCCAAGTTTCCCCTTGACGCCTTCCGCCGCATCGAATCCGACGGCGACGAAGCCCGCCGCGCCTTCGCCACCGCCGTCAAAGGTCACGCCGATTCCATCGCCAAAAAATACATCGTTCCCAACGAAGGCACGCTCGACGTCGCCCTTATGTTCGTCCCCTCCGAAAATGTTTATTGCGAAATGCTCAACACGCTCGACAACAAAGGCCAAGCCATCGACGCCTACTGCCGCGACAAAAAAATCGTCGCCGTCTCCCCCAACACCCTCTACGCCAATCTCTGCGTCATCGCCATGGGCATGCGCGGCATGCAGATCGAAGAAAACGCGCGTCGCATTCTTGGCAGTCTCGACGGCATGAAAAAGCAGATGGAAACCTTCGCCGACGTCTTCGAAAAACTCGGCAACCACCTGAAAAACGCCCAGCAGAGCTACGCCGAAGCCGACAAGCGCTTCGAAAAAGCCCAAGACACGTTAGGCGGCATGCTCGGCCAAGCTCCTGCCCAAGCCACCCTACCCTTGCCAGAGCCAAAATAGCACTGGCTCAACTCGGCCCTCAAATAATGTGGGAGACCATCAGCGGGCAGATCTGACGTTGACATTACATCTATCGGACGCGCCGCATAGTGGAGGGACCCTGGCACAAACGCGAACACGTCTACGGTCACCCCGAACATCGTGCTCTAACGCGTTTCGTGCGTTGCCTTTTTACTACGCTGCGCGCTGCACGAAAATTCCCGCCAGATATTGCTTGTAGCGCACCGCGAGAATCAGCCAGAGCACAACCACCACAATCGCCAGCGGAATCCCCTCGGGAGCCATCAGAGCGTGAAAGAAAAAGATGTTCACGATCACCGGTCCAAGCAACACCAGCGCGAGCGGCACAAACCTATTCACCAAAAGCAGCATGCCGCCGATCACTTGAATACCGAAAATAACGACCCAGAAATGCGAGGCGAAAATCGCCCCACCGAATTGGCCGGCTAATGCCCCTTTGGGAGGCGGCATGGGTATAAAGTGCAGAAAGCCGTTCAAGCCAAACACGAGAAAGATTAGCCCCAGCAGGTATCGCGCGATTGTCGATGCAATTTTCATCTCCGTCTCCTGTGTGTGGATCTGTGCTTCTTACAGACTGGCCTGCGCATGCACTTTCTCAAGTGACGGCGGACGCGAAAGAGATCTACCCCCCTCCCCCCCATGTTTTTCATAAGTGTTCATTCTAAAGGAAGTTAAAGTCATTTGTTTTGATACACTTTTGCCAGTGTTGATTCTAAATAACTTATTTGCACCAAAATAGTGCAGAATGCGGGGTTTCACGGAAGTGCGGAGTCTAAACGAGTCAGGAGTGGTGCATAGTGGCGAGTTTGTTCGAGATAACACGCGCAACCATACCACAGATCTGGACGTCTGTCAATAGTAAACTATAAGTTGGGGGGGGGGCGTCGTAGGAGCCGATTCAGGCATCTCGATGTGCTCATAATGCGGGAGGAAGAGCTGCTTGACAGATATAACAAAACTTGTTATATTCAGTGACAGGATTCTTTCGTTGTGGCAGGCATAGAGAAAGGATTGCTTATGAATGGCCAAGAGCTAAGAGAAGCAAGGTCGCTCAGGGGCTGGACGCAGCAGCAGGCGGCAGGAAGGCTAGGGGTTACGCAGGCCTATCTTTCGATGGTTGAGCGCGGCCACCGTGTCTTGCCCCCTGTCCTTGCCCGCAAGGCGGTGGAGATCCTGCATGCTTCACCGACAGCGCTCCCGCTGCGCGAGGATTGGGTCAGTCCGCCGAGCGACAGCGATAAGCTCCGATCCGAACTCGCGGGGCTGGGTTACCCAGGATTCGCGCACGTTCGTGGGAGGGTGCGGCACAATCCCGCGGAGGTCCTGCTGAACGCCCTGAATAAGTCCGAGCTTGATACTCGAGTTGTGGAAGGATTGCCGTGGCTGGCCTTCACCTATGCCGACTTGGATTGGGATTGGGCGGTGCAGAACGCAAAACTCCATGACCTGCAGAACCGGCTCGGATTTGTGACAACGCTCGCTTGTCAATTTGGGGCTTCTCAAGCGAGCAGGCAGTCAACCGACGAACCACGTTCCAGGAGGCTGAAGGAATATGCCGCTGTTCTGGACCGTTCCCGTCTGGCGAAAGAAGACACCCTCTGCCACGATTCGCTGACGGAAGCGGAAAGAAAATGGCTACGCGTGAACCGCCCGCAGGAAGCCGCACATTGGAATCTGTTGACAGACATGAAGGCTGAGAATCTTCCTCATGGCAGGCCCTAAGCAAGTCCTCGAACCGTGGCGTTCCTTTCTGGAGGAACTCGATCAACGGGCGATGGAAGAGACCCGTATGGATTGCATGGGCGGATTTGTAGTAACCGTTCTATACGGTCTTTCGCGAGAGACGTCCGATCTCGATGTACTGCTCATAGCTCCGCGGGAACAGGGTCGGCCCCTGCTCGAACTTGGTGCTCAGGGCGGAAATCTCCATAAGAAATACAAGGTCTACCTGGACCACGTGGGAGTGGCCAAGGTGCCAGAGAAGTATGAGGAGCGGCTCACGGAAATGTTTGCCGGTGAGTTCAGACGTCTGCGGATTTGCGCCCTCGACCCGTACGATCTCGCGCTATCGAAATTGGAACGAAATATTCAGCGCGATCGGGATGACGTCAAGCACTTGGCGCGTGCGATCCCATTGGATCCGGAAATTCTCAAAGAACGATACGCAAAAGAGCTTCGCTGGCAACTTGGAAATCCGGAACGGGAGGATTTAACGCTAAAACTGTGGATTGCGATGATTGAGGAAGACCGTTAGAAGAATCTTCGGGTGTTAGCACTGATGGGATTTACCGACCTCGGTGGCACCCGGCAACTTGCCGGTGGAATCCAGAACTGTCGCGGAGATCGTTGCCTGATGAACATCCAGCCCAATATACTTGGCATCATTCACAAGGGTGCTCCTTTCTGTAGGCGATGATGAGAACGATCAAAACCTACTCCAAAGGGGGCGCCCTTTTATAATGCGTTATTCAGGCACTGGAAAGCCGACGACCCATTCAGCGCATGCCACAGAATCGAGGCTATATCGTGGCGTTGGCCCGCGGACGGGACTGGAAGTAGCGCAGAACAGCGACGAGAAGTGCGAGCGCACACAAAACTATCACGGCGAACCAAAAATAGGATAAGTAGTCCTGCTCTGGAGTGAGCCATCCCGACCCGATGGGGGCATAGGCGTGGCCAAGAAAATCGCGAAGATTAGTGAGGCCGGTATTGTCTCCGTAACGGATGAAATGCTGCAAGACTTCAGCATAGGGCTGATAGCTGAGACGCAGAATAACGCTTGAGACAAAAAAACCAGCGGACGAACTGACGCCAAGCGCGATAGCAAGCCGACCCGGCCGGAGCGAACTCAGACGGAGTAACCTGCTGCGCAGAAAAACCGCGAAGAGCGTGGCGAGCAGAAGTGCGCCGGACAGAAGCATCACCGCACCGGACCTCCTGGCCAAATCAGCATCCCAACGCGCTACTTGATTGCTCCTGAATCCGCGGTGCCTGAAAGAAGATTCCTGTGCCTCGGTTCGACGCTTCGGATCTGCAAGGAAGGCATAAAAAGCAGCTTCCTCGGGACGACTGGACTTAGCGGCTAGGGCAGCAAGGCGTGTGTACGCTTGCTCGGTAGGTTCATAAAACCACCAGGCGCTTACGTCCGGGCTCAGCAGCTGTCCAAAGTGCGCGATGGCCAGATATTTTTCGGAGGCGGCTTTCGTGTCGCCTCGCGCCTCAAGAACTTGTGCGGATGCAAGAATCAGTTCCGCATACCTGTCGGCGTCCGAGAGGGAGGGCAGGCCATAAAACCACGCATTATCGGCAATTAGAGCTGGGTCGCCGAGGTGATAACGAAGTAGGACTCGGCGATCGAGCGCCTTGCGCTGACTGGAATAGGTGTCGAGCTTCGCGGATTTGAAGGCAGCGGCCATGGCGCTTTGCCAGGCGGGAGGTTCGTCCTCGGCTCTATGAGGGACGTTGTCGCGCAGCACTAGATCGATGTCGATTTTTTTAGCGGCGATGAGGTGGGCAAGGGCGTTTTGTGGATCAAATCTTTCGAGCGTGGAAACCCAGCGATCTGGAAGCGAAGACGCTCTCACGGCAACGATGGCGTAGACCCAGATGAGGTTTGGGTCGAGACGAACGGCTTCATCGGCGAGGCGCACGCTTTCTGAGGACTGCGGATGGCGAAAGGCGACAAAGGCCAGGGCTTCGGCATCGTGATCTTGTTCGGCCTTCTTCACAATAGATTGCAATTCCGGACTCAGGCGACGGTAGTCAGGTTGGAAGACGATTTGCCATGGGAGGAGAGAAACGCGAAACGCTTGGCGGAACACGGGTGCGACGAAGAAAAGGAGAGAGGCAATGAGGCAGGCGGCGGTAATGGCGAGAGCAGGTCTGCGCATGGGGCCATCCTTTGAGAAAAGATCGCCGCCCGAAGGGATGGTCGGGCGGTTGCGGCTTGGAAAAATCAGGGAGAGCAAGGCGTGTTTGGCGAGAACAGTAGCGCTGCCGAGAGACCAGAGCAGAGCGGCCCAATTCCCCTGCACGTGGCGCAGTTCGGCCAGCATGGCGAGGCCCCAGTCGAGCGTGTCGCGCGGCGCGATGGAGATTGCGGACTGAAGGAGGAAAGCTGCGACTCGGCGTGGCAAGGCAGGCGGGATCATGCTTTGCTTCCGCTGAAGGCGGTGCGGCGAACGCGCACGCCGGAACGCGAGGTTGTTTGCTTTGCCCGGGCTAGTTCCATGCCGTTTGCAGTGAGCCGGTAGGTGTGGCGCGGCGGAACGCCGTCCTCTGTCATGACCCATTTGGTTTCGAGCAACGAGTACTTGGCAAGGCGCATAAGAATCGGGTAAAGCGTCCCAGACTTTAGCCCCGTTTCGCTGCTCAATTCGTAACCATAGCGCCAGGCAGTCGGACGTTCGGCAAACTGTTCGAGGACACGAAGCGTCTGGGGGGAAAGTCGAGGAGTCTTCATGGGAATAGTCTACATATATAGACATTCAACAGTCAATGCATCGACTACCTTACGACTCAGACACCCCGGACAGATGTCGGGGGAAGTGAGTCTGGGTCATGGCTTGGTCGGCCCGCGTGTCAGTGGACGATAAGGCGGGTAATCGGACAAGTCGAGGGAGCAAGGGACGCCGATAACTATCGGGGAAAGCCGCTTCTCGTAACTATTTCTCGGTGCTTCGTGTAAGTTAGCTCCATTTGCCTCCAATTCATTTGGCTGGCAGTGGGCAGCACCGTGAAAACGTGAGACTTAGTAAAGTTAAATAACAATTCGATCTCCACTGCCCCCTGGTAGCCGTGTCTATTCCGTGCGCAGCGCGCGCATTGGATCGATCGTGGCTGCGCGCCAGGCTGGCACTACGCAGGCCGCAGTGGCTACCAGCAGCAGCAGCATCGCCGAGACCAGCAGCGTGAGCGGATCGCGCGAGCTGCCGCGCGCCCACGACACGACCACCCTGTTCAGCGCCACGCTCAGGCCCAGGCCGATGGCCAGCCCAAGGCCCAGCATGGTCCCCGTCGACGCCAGCACCAGCCGGATGATGCTGGTTCGCGGTGCGCCCAGGGCCATGCGAATGCCCACTTCCTGCGTCCGTTGGGTCACCGCGAACGAAACCACGCTGTACAGCCCGGTGGCCGCCAGTGCCAGCGCCAGCACGGCAAACAGCGAAAACAGCGTCGCGATAAATCGCTCCTGTCCCCAGCCCTGCGTCTCCAGCCACCACAGCAGCGTGTGCGTGTTGCCCACAACCATCTCCGGATTCAATTGCCGCAGCCGCTCCTTGATCGCCCTCACCGCTGCGTCCGGATCTCCGGTCGCGCGCACTAGCAACGATTCATCCGTAGGCAGCACGAAACTGTACGGCAAGAAGATCGCGGGCTTTATAGGATGGTCCAAGCCATCATTGCGCGCGTCGCCGACAACTCCAATCACTTGCAGCCATTCATCCGGCGCGGAGGCCAGCAGCAGTGACGGCTGCTCGATCTTCAGCATCGGGCTGCGCACGCTTTGCCCAATCGGATCGCCATCGCCGATAAATTGTTTGACGAAGGACTGGTTGACCACCGCGAAGTGCGCCGCCCGCATCGTCTCCGCTTCGTCGTACACCCGTCCGGCCAGCAGTGGAATGCGCAGCGTCAGAAATTCCTGCGGGCTGACTAGGCAAAACATCGCCTGCGCGTCCGTCAGCGACGGTTTACCCTGCACTTCGACTTTCGCTGTGAAGCCGCCGAACCCGGGAAACCACGTGGTGAAAATGCTGGCGGTGTCCACCCCAGGCGCTTCGGTAATCGCTTTGCGAACCGCTTCGTTAGCATTCAGCCGCGCCTGCCAGTTGGGATTCGCGCCCTTGGGGAAACCAACGTTGATGGAAATCACATGGTCCGGCTCGAAACCCAGCGGCGTGTGGATGCGCGCCACAAACGCTCTCATCGCCGCGCCAGCCGCGGCCAGCAACACCAGGGTCAGAGCTACTTGGCCGGCAATCAGCAGCCGGTGGGTGTTTCGATTGTGCGCGCTGCCGCTGTGCTTACCGCTGCTCGCCTGGATCAAATGCCCAAGCTGCGGCCGCGAAAGCTGCCAAGCCGGTGAAACGCCGAAAAGAATTCCGGTAAGCAGCGCCACCGCCGCGCTGAATACCAGCACAACGGCATTGACGTGAATCGCGGCTTCATGCGGAAAGGAATAGTAGGGAAGAAACGTGGCCAGCGCCGCGACGCCTTTGTAAGCAGCGAGTACGCCCAGCGCCGCGCCGGTGACCGACAGAACCACGGATTCCGTCAGCAACTGGCGAATCAGCCGCTGGCGTCCCGCGCCGACGGAAACGCGCACGGCCAGTTCGTGCTGCCGCGCCGTTCCCCGCGCCAGCAGCAATATCGAAACGTTCGCGCACCCGATGATCAGCAGGGCAAGCACGGCGCCAAATAACAGCGCAAGCGTTCCGGCGAACTTGCCGAGCACCTGCTCGTTCAGACTGACGATCTTCACCTTGCGGTCTTGCGGATAGTTCTTGTCCTGTTTGGCAAACTCGTTGGCGAGAGCCTGAAACTGTGCTTCGGCCGCCGGAAACTTCGTTCCCGGTTTCAGCTTCACGAAGGAAAGCCAATACTCATGCGGATCAGCGGTCGCTACAGCAGGGATGTACACGTCGGAGTCGCCCCAGGTGAAACGCGGCGGCACAACACCGATGACGGTGTAGAGCTGATGATCCAACTCAATGGGTTTCCCAACGACGTCGCGGCTTCCGCCGAACTGGCGCTGCCAAAACAGATAGCTGAGCACGGCAACGGGAGCAGCGTTTCCTCCGGGAGCGTCGGCAGTCGTGAATTCGCGGCCCAGAACCGGCGGCACGCCCATGTATTCAAACAGGTTCGGCGAGTACAAACCGACATTCACGGAAACCGGCACCTGATCGCCGGTCAAGTTCTCCTGCCTCTCGTCCTGCAAAAAGACGTCATCCAGGGAAGAGATTTGCCGCAGCTCTTTGTATCCGGTGCCATTAACGCGGAAAAGTCCTCCGCGTTCGTTCTTTTTGTCGTTGAGCTGCACATGGACCATCCGGTCATTGTCCTTGTACGGATAGGGATCGAGCAGTACGCCATAGACAACACTGAAGATAGCCGTGGTGGCGCCGATGCCAAGCATCAGGGAGAGAATCGCGGTAATGACGAAGCCGGGCGACTTGCGAAACTGGCGAAACGCGAAGCGCAGGTCTTGCAACAGGGTCCACATGGTTGTCTCCGTATCCAGAGATACGGACTTAGACGAAATATGTTTCCAGAGGGTTAGAGTAAGTTAGAAAAACTTTATGCGTCCCTTATAGCCTGAAGGAGAAGATCAGGACTCTCCGGACTCATTCGTAACGGAGCGCGACAATTGGGTCGACTTTGCTGGCGCGGCGAGCGGGTAGCCAACTCGCGAATAGGCCGGCAACAACCAGGATCGCGATCATGATCGTAAACGCCAGCGGTTCGACGGATCGAACTCCGGCCACGGAGCGTTCCAACAAACGCGCGGCTGCCAAGGCGGCAAATATTCCCGCGGCAACGCCACCGAAAATCATTACGAGGCTCTGCCGGAGCACAAGCCAGACGACCTCGCGCGCGCTAGCGCCTAGGGCGATGCGCACACCGATTTCCGGCACGCGCTGCCCGGTCAAGTACGCCAGCACGCCATAAATGCCGATGCACGCAAGCAGCAAGGCCAAGCCGGCGAATACGCCGAACAGCAACAAAAGGAAGCGATGCTGATCCAGTGTGCTACTCGCGAGCTGCTCCATGGTGCGGACCTCGTAGAGCACTTGATCGCCGGTAGCCCCGCGCACTTCCCGCCGCAGTGATTCGACAATACTTAATGGTGCGACACTCGTCCGCACGGCCACCGACATGAGTTCGGACCAACGACGCAAGAATCGGTCTGGGAGTTGAGAAAAAGGATAGTAGAACTGCGCGCGTACTTGGGCTTGATCGTCGCCGGCAAACCCCCAATGCCGTACATGGCCAACTACGCCAACTACCACAAAGGGGCCGTAGCCCATGTCTGGCATCCACAGGCGCTTCCCGACGGGGTCCTGTCCGCCAAAAGCGCTTTGCGCCAGAACGTCGTCAATAACGATGACGAACTCGCTGCCCATGCGGTCGCGGTCATCGAAGAATCGGCCTCGGCGCAACGGTATGCCCATCACCGTCAAGTACTCCGGCGTCACGCTGGTGGCCAATGCCATGGGTTGCTTATTCGCTGGCGGCACGTCCGCACTAGTCCAGTAGCCGATTTGATTGTTGCCCTCGCGCATAGGGACGGTATCGACCGCCGCGACGGACTGATCGAGAGCTTCGTGGATCAGGCGGACGCGAGCGGATGGCTCGGTATAGCACGATGGCGGCGGCTTGAGAGTGGCTGTCAAAACATTGCGCGGGGCGTATCCAATTGGTGCAGACTCCACGTTGCTGAGACTGTGTAAGAGGAGACCAAAGCCGACGAGCAGCACCATGCCTAGAGCAATTTGGAAGACGACGGCGGAAGAGAAAATCGCTGAACATGAGGCGCTCCCTGTTTAGGATGCAAGGTCGCGGATGGCCGCGCGTTCCCCTATTGCTTCGACAGGAACGATACCGCTTCTTTTGCCAAAGTACAAGACGAATGGAATCTGCTTCCGTTTCAGCCCGAAAGAGACGGCAAACGAAGCCGACATTACGAAGTGCGGCTATTCGTAGCGCAAGGCAATAATGGGGTCGACCTTGGTCGCACGGCGCGCGGGAATGTAGCACGCGAGCACGGCGGCCAAGGCGAGGACCAGGGACACGGCACCGAAGGTAAGCGGATCGTGGGCGCTGACGCCGAAGAGCAAGCTAGAGAGCACGCGCATGGCGGCAAAGGCGACGAGCAATCCGAGGGCTAAACCCGCCGCGGCGAGGCGCATACCCTGGCCGACCACGAGGCGAAGTACGCGGCCCGTTTGCGCGCCCATGGCCATGCGAATGCCAATTTCGCGCGTTTGCTGGTTGACGGAATAAGAAAGCACGCCATACACGCCGACTACCGCGAGGATGAGTGCGAGCGCGCCGAAGACGGCGAGCAGCGCGGCGCCCATGCGCGGAGCCCAAAGGCCCTGGCTCAGCAGCTCTCCGATGGTTTGCACGTTGGTGAGCGCGAGATTTGAATCCAGCGATTGCACCTGGCTGCGAACGGTGGAGATCACCGCTTCCGGCCGGCCCCTGGTGCGCACTTGCAGGGTCACAGCGGGCGAATAGTTTTGCATCAGGGGCAAATAGGCGAGCGGCTGCGGCTCTTCGCCGATGTTATTCACCACGGTGTTGCGAACGACGCCGACGATTTCGCGCAGCGTAGGATCGCCAAAGAAATGGAAGCGCTTGCCGACGGCATTTTCATTGGGCCAGAAATGCTTGGCCATCGCTTCATTGGCAATGGCAACGGGTTTTGTGGTTGCGCGATCGGAGTCGGTGAATTCGCGGCCGCCGACGAGCGGTATGCGGAGGGTGTCAAAAAAGTTGGGAGCGATATCGTTGAGCTGCGTCAGGGTTCCGCGATAGCCAGAAGTTTCGTCCTGGCCTTCGGGGAAGATTGTGCGCGCAAAGCCCCCGATCAGCGGCGGAGCATCGGCGATGGTGGCGGACTCAACGCCGGGAGAAGCTTTGGCGCGCTCGATGGTGGCGCGGAAAAATTGCTGGCCGCGCCCCTCATCGTAGTGCAAAGCGCCGAGATCGAAGTTGAACATGAAAAGGTTCGTGGATTCGAAGCCGGGATCGATGCGCTGCGCATTTTGCATGCTGCGAATGAAAAGGCCGGCGCCCACCAGCGCGACGAGGGCGAGAGCAATCTCAGTGACCACCAGCATGCTGCGGAAGGGGCTGCTGGCCCATCCGACCGTATTGCCCCGGCCGCCCACTTTCAGGACTTCGATCAGGTTGGGGCGCGCAGCCTTCAATGCCGGAGCGACGCCGATGAGCAAGGCGGTGAGCAGCGCGATGCTCAGCGTGAACAACAGCACGTGGGTATCGAAACCGAGATCGAGATCGCTGTCAGCGATGAACGGCGGACGGAATGACCACAAGACGGAGCGCCCACCATAAGCGATGGCCAGGCCAGCTAGCGCGGAAAGAAAAGCGAGCACTATGCTTTCGGTGAGGAGTTGCTGGATGACGCGGCCGCGGCTGGCGCCCATTGCGGCGCGGACACCAATTTCTTTTTCGCGGCCAGCGGCCTGGGCGAGAAGCAAGTTGGCGAGATTGACGCAGGCAATCAGGAGGACAAGTCCAACGATGCCCATCATGAGTCCCCCGGCGAGAGTAATCTGGCTGCGATTGTTGGCGCCCACGGCGGCTTCGGCGAGAGGTGTCAGAGCCACACTGCGGCCGGCATTATCCGTGGGGAAGGCGTTCTCGAGACCAGCGGCAACCGTTTTGAGCGAAGCTTCCGCTGCGGCCAGGGAGACTCCGTCTTTCAAGCGACCATACACGGTGGTCGCCAAAAAGCGGCGGGTGTTGAAATTGTCCTTGAAGAAGCCGGCGAGCACTTGCGGGTACATGCTGACAGGAATCCAGATTTCTTCCGCGTTGTTGAAAGTGAATGTGCCCTTAAATCCGCGCGGAGCGACGCCGATAATCGTGTAGGGAGTGGCGTTGAAGGTGAGAGTTTGGCCGACGATATTGGGATTGGCGCCGAACTTGTTGGTCCACAGGCTGTAGCTGAGCACGGCGACATTGTTTCCACCGGGCTTGGTATCTTCATCGGGTAAGAAGAAGCGCCCGGCGGCGGGGCGCACGCCTAAGAGGTCAAAATAAATGGCGCTGACCATTTGGCCTTGAAGCTGGCGGGGCTCAGCGCTGCCGCTCCAGGTCAAGGGAAGGGGGCCAACGACGCAGGTCATCGCCGAGAAAAGTTGAGTCTGGCGTGCATAATCCTGAAAATTCATGTAGGACATGCCGAGTTTGGTCGAGTTGGCCGCGGTCACGCGGGTCTTGCTGTCTATGGTGTCCACCTCGACCACGCGCGAGACATCCTTGACCGGCAGGGGATTCAGCAGGATGGCGTTGACCACGGTGAAGATGGTGGTGTTGGCGCCGATCCCGAGAGCCAAAGAAAGGATGGCAATGGCGCTGAAGCCAGGATTCTTGGTGAGCATGCGGATGGCGTAACGGACGTCCTGCCAAAGAGTTTGCATGGTTTGCGTCTCCGACTGTGCGAGGCGGAGCGGCGTCGGAACACAGTTCCACCCAAGTTTGGGAATGCCACTTCGCCCTATCGTGTAGACGGACGAGTTGGCTGTATTGTTTCCTGAAACAATCTATCCAGAGATGGATTAAGGGCGCAAGGGAGTTGGTGTGGGCGGAAGGCGCACGGAAATGAGGAAGTTGCCGCGCTGGCGTCCGGTGAGCTCGAATTGCGCGGCATTTTCAGCGCCGCCATTGCTGGAAACCCTTGCTGGATTGCCCCCGGCAAGCTCGGCGACTTCGGGCGAAAGATTGCGTGCTTCGAGCGTGACCTTGGCGACGGTGCCGCGAACACGCACGGTGAGCGTGCGGTGTTCGCCCGGGGCAAGAGGTGAAGAGTCCGCGTCCAAGGTCAAAGTCAGGAAGGTGATCGAAAACGGTGAGGCGGGGCGCCCGGCGCAAGAGGCTTCTACAGCGCTACGGCCCGGCTCCAGGTCGGCTGGAGGCAATGCGACCAAGACCGCCGGTGAAGACGCCAGCACGAGCGCTGGCTTCCCTGCAACGCGCACTATGTTCGCGTCGGCTTCGCCGCAAAAGCCGCTGCCGGAGAGATCAAATCGGTCGGCGAGTGAAGCGAAGCGGGGCGCGGAGGAAATGTGGAGAGAAGCGGAACTGACTTCCGCGGGCGCAAGGATGGTGGTGTAAACGCGGGTGGGCCGCGAGGCAATGGTGGCGTAAATCACGCCGGGATTCAGGGGAGCAACGAACAAGGCGCGGCCGGTGGCGTTGGTGACCAGGTGGTCGCCGTTCGAGAAATTCACGGTCACGCCCGGTGTGAGACGCCCGTTCGCGTCCAGCACGGCAAGAGTGGCGGGTTCGCCTGAAACAATACGTTTAGGCAGCAGCAGAATGCGAGCGTAGGAGGCCGGCGGTGCTTGTTGCGGCAGCAGCGCCAAGGGAAGGGTTAGCGACAATGCGCAACACAGCATGAATGAACACGCCGAACATCGCGAGAGCATGGTGAGATTGTAGACGAAAAGGGCCCATTACACCTTGGACCCTGCTAGCGATGCCGTCCGGACTCGTGTCTTATACGAGGTGAATGTGGCGAAAAAGCGAGTAATTAGTAGGGTTCAAAGGCTTTCACGGTAGTAATGTGTCTGTTAGCTTGAGAACGGGGTTGCCAGCGGTACGTGCAGGCCGGGTGTGCCCGGCCAGGGCAGGGGAATCTCCGTGCAGATTGTGAGCGGCGGCGTGACCGATGTGGGTCGCGTGCGCACCAACAACGAGGACTGCTTTCGCATTGTGGCCCCGCTGCACTTGTTTGTGTTGTCGGACGGGATGGGCGGCGAGGCGCACGGGGAAGTGGCCAGCGCGCTAGCCGTGGAAACAGTCGTGAAGCACGTCATCGAGGCGCTGGACAATCCGGCGGTGACACTCTATGGCGAGCAGCAGCCGACACGGAGCGAGAAAACCAAGCGATTGAGCAGCGCGGCGCACCTGGCCAACACAAAGATTTTTGCTTCCGCGCAAGAGCATGCGGAACAGCACGGCATGGGCGCGACGCTGACGGCGGCGTGGATTGACGGCGCAAAGCTGAGCATCGCGCACGTGGGCGACAGCCGCGCGTACCTGCTGCGCAGCGGCACACTGCAGCAATTGACCAGCGATCATTCGCTGGTGGCGGAGCAAGTGCGGCACGGGATTTTGACGGCGGCGGAGGCCGAGGAGAGCCAGATGCAAAGCGTGCTGCTGCGGGCGCTGGGCTCGCAGGCGGAAGTGGAAGTGGATGCCGAAGAGCACATGGTGATCGCGCGAGACATTTTGCTGCTGTGCTCGGACGGGCTCACGCGCATGGTCATCGAGCCGGAAATTGCGGGAACGCTGCAGTCCGAGCCCGACGCGACGAAAGCGGCGCAGAAGCTAGTGGACCTGGCGAACGATCGCGGCGGCACCGACAACGTCACCGTGATTGTGGTGCGTATTGGGGCGGAATCGAAGGGTTGGTTTTCGTGGCTGCGCCCGGGGGCGCGGAAACATGCGGCCGAAAACGGGACCGCGGGAGGAAAGTAGCATGGCGAAGCTAAGCCTGATGTTTGAGAACCGATTGGTGAAGGAAGTGCCGATCGGGAGCCGGCCGGTGGGCATCGGGCGTTCCCCGGACAATGACCTGCCGGTCGACAATCTAGCGGTGTCGAACCATCACGCGCGCGTGTTCTTCGAGGCCGGACGTCTGGTGGTCGAGGACCTGGACAGCCTGAACGGCACTTTCGTGAACGACCTGCGCGTGGAGCGTGCCACACTGCACGACGGCGATTCCATTTGGATCGGCAAGCACCACATAAAGGTGGATGCCAGCGGGGACACGCCGATTGCGGTGGACTCGCGGCGCAAGCCGGCGGCGCCGGCAATTAACGAGACGATGGTGCTGGACACCAAGCAGCGCCGCGAAATGTTGCAGCAAGCGGCGGCGATGGGCGAGCGCTCGCAATTCGTGGGCCGGCTGAAGATGCCAACGCTGTCGGTGCTGGCAGGCAGGTCCGACCAGAAAGAATATGTGATCACCAGCAAGCTGGCGGTTATCGGTAAATCGAAAATGGCGACGGTGAGGCTCAAGGGCTGGTTCAAGCCGGAAGTCGCGGCGCAAATCAACCAGCGCGACGACGGTTATTACATCGGGCCGGGCGACAAGACCCCGCTCGTCAACTCCAAGCCGATCCAAGGCCCAGTGCGGCTGAACGACGGAGACGTGATCGAAATTTGCGGGCTGCGCCTGAGTTTCGTCTTCCGGGAGTAGCCGAGTCCCCCCAGGTGTAACTTTGGCGCGCGGATCCGCTTCGGCGCCACCGTCCATCCATGTAACAGCAGAGCGAGCGCCAGCATCCTACCGTGCACGCGAGGCGAAAGGATTGGAGCTTGTCTCTAAGCCTTTTAGCCGATTAGACTTCAGAGACTCGCGGGTGGCCGCCTGGACCCGGCTCTGCGGCGTACCCAAATCACTGCCGCGGTGAATCTAAACGGAAGCGGATGGATTCCCCAAAGCACGCATGACCGCTGCAAACGGCGGCGGTGCTCCGGAACTCTCCTTACAGGGAAGCTGAAAGTATGTGGATTGTCCGTCTAGCGCTATCGAGGCCGTACACGTTCATCGTGATGGCGCTCGTGGTGATTTTGCTGACCCCGGTGGTGCTGCAGCGCACGCCGACGGACATTTTTCCGGAAATCAACATTCCGGTCATCAGCCTGGTGTGGAACTACAACGGACTCTCGCCACAAGACATGGAGCAGCGCATCACGGCGAACTCCGAGCGCGCGGTGACCACGCTGGTCAATGATGTCGAGCACATAGAATCGCAATCGCTGAGCGGCATCGCGGTGGTGAAGATTTATTTTCAGCCCAACGCGAATATTCAGACGGCGCTGGCGCAAACCACCGCCATCGTGCAGACGATTTTGAGATTTTTGCCGCCAGGAACGACGGCACCGTTGGTGGCGATCTATTCGGCTTCCACCGTGCCGGTCATTCAGATCGGTTTGACCAGCGACAGCTTGAGCGAGCAGGCCATCTTCGATTTCGGGAACAATTTTATTCGCACGCAGTTGGCGACCGTGCAGGGCGCCGCGCTGCCGTTCCCGTATGGCGGGAAGCAGCGGCAAATCACCGTGGATCTGAATTCGCAGGCGCTGCAGTCCAAGGGTCTTTCGCCCGTGGACATTGTGAACGCGGTGAACGCGCAGAACCTGATTTTGCCAACAGGAACGGCAAAGCTGGGCACGCTGGAATACAACGTGGAGATGAACGGCAGCCCACAGACCATCCAGGAGCTGAACGATCTGCCGGTGAAAACCATAAATGGCGCGACGATTTACATGCGCGACGTAGCGCACGTGCGCGATGGCTTTTCCCCGCAAACGAACATCGTGCGCGCCAACGGGCAACGCGGCGCGCTGATGGCGGTGTACAAGACGGGCGGCTCCTCCACGCTGGATATCGTCGCACGCGTCAAGCAGACCATTCAGAACTACACGGGCTCTTTGCCGGAGAGCCTGCACATCACAATGTTTTTCGACCAGTCCCTCTTCGTGCGCGCTTCCATCCAGGGCGTGTTGCGCGAAGCGCTGATCGCGGCGTGCTTGACGGCCATCATGATCCTGCTCTTCCTCGGCAATTGGAAAAGCACGCTGATCATCGCCATTTCGATTCCGCTATCCATCCTGGTGAGCGTCCTACTGCTCAGCGCGCTGAACGAGACCATCAACATTATGACGCTGGGTGGACTGGCCCTCGCGGTGGGCATTTTGGTGGATGACGCCACCGTGGAAATCGAGAACATTAACCGCAACCTGGCCATGGGCAAGGAAACGGTGCAGGCTATTCTCGACGGCGCGCAGCAAATCGCCGTGCCCGCGTTTGTTTCCACACTGTGCATCTGCATTGTGTTCATTCCCATGTTTTTCCTGTCGGGAGTGGCGCGCTTCTTGTTCGTGCCGCTGGCTGAAGCCGTTTCCTTCGCGATGCTCGCGTCGTACATGTGGTCGCGGACGATAGTGCCGACGCTGGCGATGTACCTGCTCTCCGCGGAAGACGAATACCATGCGGAAGAACACAAGGGAGAAAAGCAAGGCTTCTTCCGCCGCTACCAGCAGCGCTTCGAGCACCGGTTTGAGCGCTTCCGAGAAGGCTACCGCCGCGCACTGAGTGCCGCTCTTGCGAGTTCCACTTTATTCGCGGCGTGTTTCCTCGGATTCTGCCTGCTTTCCGCGGGATTGATTTTTGTGCTCGGCCGTGATTTCTTTCCGAAGATTGACGCCGGACAGATCCGGCTGCACTTCCGTGCGCGCACGGGGCTGCGCATCGAAGAAACCGCGCGGCTGGCTGACCAGATCGATGCGGTGATCCGTGAAACGATTCCGAGCGATGAATTGCAGACCATCCTGGACAACCTGGGCGTGCCTTACAGCGGGCTTAATCTCAGTTACAGCAACTCCGGCACGTTTGGAACCGCCGACGGGGAGATCTTGGTGCAATTGAAAGAAGTGCGCGGCAAGCCGACCAGCGCCTATATCGCCGCACTACGCGAGAAGTTTCCACAAAGGTTCCCGGGCGTGCAGTTTTTCTTTCAGCCCGCGGACATTGTCACCCAGATTTTGAATTTCGGGACGCCAGCGCCGATCGACGTGGCCATTACCGGCAACAATCAGCAGGCCAATTTCTTGGTGGCAGAAAAACTGGCGAACGAAATGCGCCACATTCCCGGCGCCGTCGACGTCCACGTGCAGCAGGCTTTCGACGGTCCCACGCTGCATATGGACATCGACCGCACGCGCGCGCAGACGGTTGGTTTGCAAGCTAGGGACGTGGCGCAAAACCTGCTTGTATCACTCAGCTCCAGTTTCCAGACGGCGCCGGCTTTCTGGCTCGATCCGAAAAATGGAGTGAGCTACAACGTTGCCGTGCAGACGCCGCAATACCGCATGGATTCCTTTCAGGCGCTGCAGAACACTCCGGTGAGCGGCAGCCTGCCCGGGGCCGCGCCGCAAATTCTCGGCAATCTCGTGCGTTCCACGACCACGGCGCGCCCCGCCACGATCTCGCACTTCAACGCGCAGCCCATGATTAATGTGTATGCGGCGGTGGATGGCCGCGACCTCGGCGGGGTTTCCGATGAGGTCGCCAAGCGCGTGAAGGAAATTGAGAAGGATCTCCCGCGCGGCAGCCACGTGGTCATCCGCGGGCAAGTGCAGACGATGAAGAGCTCGTTTACCGGGCTCGGCTTCGGACTGATTGGCGCCATCGTCCTGGTCTATCTGCTGATCGTGGTGAACTTTCAGTCCTGGCTCGACCCCTTTATCATTATTACCGCGCTACCGGGCGCCCTCGCGGGCATCTGCTGGATGTTGTTAGTGACCCACACCACGCTGAACGTGCCGTCGCTGACCGGCGCGATCATGAGTGTGGGCGTGGCCACATCGAACAGCATCTTGATGGTGTCCTTCGCGCGCGAACAGATGAATGAAGGAAAGAACGCGCTGGAAGCCGCGCTGGAAGCGGGTTTTGTGCGCATGCGCCCGGTGATTATGACCGCATTGGCCATGATCATCGGCATGGTGCCCATGGCTATCGGTCTTGGCGAGGGCGGCGAGCAGAACGCTCCGCTCGGCCGCGCGGTTATCGGCGGCTTGCTGTTCGCCACGTTCGCCACGCTTTTCTTCGTGCCGTGCGTCTTCTCTATCATTCACGGGCGGCGGGAGCGCCGCAGGCTGCATGGCGCAACGCCGGAGGCGGCGACATCGTGACAAGGAAGTCTTACACTGAATTCGGAGCAGAGAATGACGACGGAAGGTAACAGACAGATCGCGCGGGAAGGCGCGTATCAGGGTGCCGAGAAAAAGAGCCGGCTATTTCTGTTTCTGATTGGAATTGCCGTAGTTCTGGTGATCGTTGGAATTTTCACGCTCCTGCAGCGCCGCGAGCAATACAATGCGCTCGCCAAGGAAACCGAAAGGCTGGCGGTGCCCACGGTTGCGGTAATTCATCCTACGATGGAACCGGCCCAGGAAGATTTGGTGCTTCCGTCCACGTTGCTGGCGTACACGGAATCGCCGATTTACGCGCGCACCACCGGCTACCTCAAGAAGTGGTACCACGATATCGGGAGCCACGTGCAAAAGGGCGAACTGCTCGCCGACATCGACACGCCGGAAGTGGACCAACAGCTTTCCCAAGCGCGCGCCGATCTCGGCACCGTGCAGGCCAACGAGAATCTTTCCCGCATCACCGCCACGCGCTATGAAGAACTGATCAAGACGGACGGCGTATCCAAGCAGGAGGTCGATAACGCTGTCGGCGACTACGCCGCAAGGCGCGCCGCGGTGGCTTCGGCGCAGGCTAACGTGCGGCGCCTGGAGGAATTGGAGTCGTTTAAGCACGTTTACGCGCCTTTTGGCGGCGTTATCACGCGCCGGAACGTGGATATCGGAAACCTAATCAATGCGGGCAATGGCGGGAGCGCGCAAGAACTCTTCTTTCTCGCGGCCACCGACCCCATTCGCGCCTACGTCAGCGTGCCGGAAGTATACGCCGTTGCCGTGCATCCCGGACTTGGCGCGTACCTGGAACTGACGCAATTCCCCGGCGAGAAATTCCAGGCGAAGGTCGTGCGAACTGCGGACGCCATCGATTTGGCCAGCCGCACCTTGAACACCGAAGTGGATGTGCCAAACAGAAATGGTCGATTGCTGCCGGGAGGGTACGCTCAGGTGCATTTGCTGGTTGGCGTGACGGGTACGCGCTTGCAGGTGCCGGTCAACGCGCTGCTTTTCCGGGCGGAGGGCTTGCGAGCAGTGGTCGTCGACGCAAATCACAAAACCCATTTGCAACAGTTGGCCATCGGCCGCGACTATGGCACTGCGTTGGAAGTGCTGCAGGGCCTGCGCCCAGACGATTGGATCGTGCTGAATCCTCCAGACTCGCTCGATGAAGGCATGCAAGTCAATGTGAAAGAAGCGCCGCAAAAGGCAGTACCCGGCGCTCCTAATAATGGTCCCACCCCGCCGCCTGGCAACGTGCCGCCCACCACCAACGGTAAGTCACCGCAGGGAGAAAAGAAATAATGCGCAAGGCGATGCGCGCCTTTATCACGGGCGTGCGCACGGCAGGGTTCGTGCGCGCGGGGAGCTTGCTTGCCGCCGGGATTTTCATCGCAGGCTGCTCCGTAGGCCCAAATTACAAACGTCTTGCGGCTCCCTCCACAACAAAATGGGACCTTGCCGAGCCGTGGCGGGAAGGCGCTCCCAAGGACTCCATCCCCAAGGGGCAGTGGTGGACGGTATTTCACGATCAAGACCTGAACGCGCTGGAGACGCAGGCGCTCAGTGCCAATCAGACGATCAAAATTTCCATCGCGCGTTTGGAGCAGGCTCGAGCCACTGCGGCGATTCAGGTGTCCACTCTCTTTCCAACGCTGAGCACGTCGCCCAGCGCCGAGAGACAGCGGCTATCCGGGAATCGCCCCACCAACGGCTTGCCAATCAACCTGCGGCCGGCCACGCAAAGCACTTTCACCGTGCCGTTCACCGTCAGTTACGAGGTGGACTTGTTTGGCCGCAGAAGGCGCAGCATCGAGGCGGCGGAAGCAGCCTATCAGGCCAACGCCGCGGATGTTGAAAATGTGCGTCTGCTGGTTACTGCGCAGCTCGCCGGCGACTACTTCAATCTGCGCGAGTTGGATTCCGAGCTCAAAATTCTGACGCGCACGGTGGAGGCCCTGCAGAAAGGCCTGGACTTGGTGAATTCGCGGCACAGCGGCGGCGTGGCCTCCGGCCTGGACGTTGCACAGGAAGAAACTCTGCTCAACACCACGCGCACGCAAGCCATCCTGCTGCAGCAGCAGCGCAAGCAATTTGAAGACGCCATCGCGGTACTGGTCGGGCAACCCGCGCCGGATTTTCACATTGCCTCATACGCGTTGAATGCGGAGCCTCCCACGCTCGACGCCGGGCTGCCTTCCGATTTGCTCGAGCGCCGTCCGGACATCGCGGAGGCTGAGCGCCAAATGGCCGTGGCCAACGCGCAGATTGGTGTGGCGCAAGCCGCCTATTATCCGTCGCTGAATATTTTCGGGCAGGGCGGCTGGCAAGCGGCGGACATCGCGAAACTGGCCAACGCAGGGAGCGCGTTTTGGGCGCTCGGCGCGAATGTGGCGCAGGAAATCTTCACCGGAGGAGCGCGCCGCGTACAGGTGCAATTTGCGCGCGCGGGCTATGACGCGAACGTCGCGAACTATCGCCAGACGGTGCTGGGCGCGTTCCAAGAAGTGCAGGACGAAATCACCGGATTGACCGTACTGATCCAGGCCCAGCAATCGCAGCAGCAAGCAGTGGATGCGGCGCGGCGCACGCTGGATATCTCAACGAGCCGTTATAGTGGAGGCTTGGTCAGCTACCTGGACGTGGTGACGGCGCAGCGCGATCTGCTCGCCGACGAGCAGCAACTCGCGGTGATCCGAGGGCAGCGGCTGGTGTCCAGCGTGCTGCTGGTCAAGGCGCTTGGCGGAGGTTGGGACGCCTCCAGCCTTGCGGCCGTACAAGTCAGGCCCAAGCCGAAGGACATCGTCACGCCGTAGAGTCCCGCTTTATTAAATGGATTTCTCCGCCCACACTTCCAGCCAGAAAGTCCAGTTGGCGAGCCGCCCAGCTTCTTAGGCTGCGGCGTGGCTGACTACCTTGCCAAGGACTCGCTTGCTGCGATAGCTGAATACGACGTAGGAACCGGGGACATGCGCGGCGACGCGGCGCATATACTTCTTGGCCGCGCGCAATTTGCCCAGCGATTCGATTTTGATCAGAGCGCAATCCTCGACCACGCGGCAGACACAAAAATCATTTGGGTCCGCGAGAGGGTACGCCAGCGGGGATTCTGGGCCGTTGCGATTTAGGTCTTTCATCGCGGTAACCTCATGCATGACTTCGGGAGCGCTTCCGCCGGCAGATGAATTTCTCGGGAGCGGTTGAGGGAAAGGCGAAGAGCGCGAGAAAGTAATCTATTATGGTCTAACGCGAATGGTAAAGATGAAATTTACACTTTTCCACAGGCTGTGAATTTGTTCCCGTATAATTTTGCAAACATTTGGCCAGCTAGTTCGACGCCCTACTGACTACATCGCTGGGGCCTTTCTTATGACGAACCCTTGACTCGTCTCTGCCTATCTGGATGAGGGCGTCTAACTGAAGTCCCCCAAGGGCGCTCGGGAGTTCTCTTGATACTAAAATGCCGCACATGCTTCTATCCTCAGTGTTTTGATGGCCCTACGGAGAGGAGGAGCATTGAGGATAGCCCAGGTAGCACCTCTGTACGAGAGCGTTCCACCGAAGCTCTACGGAGGCACCGAGCGGGTGGTTTCGTATTTGACGGAGGCGCTGGTCGAAGCGGGTCACGACGTCACACTGTTTGCAAGCGGGGATTCCGAAACGTCGGCACGGTTGGTGCCATGCTGCGCGAAATCGCTGCGGCTGAACAACCATGACTGCATCGATCAGCTTGCGCACCATTTTGTGATGCTCGAGGAAGTGCTGGAGCGCGCCGATCGATTCGATATCATTCACTTTCATGTCGACTACATGCATTTTCCCTTGTCGAAGCTCTCTGGACTCGTACACGTCTCGACGCTGCATGGCCGCCTCGATTCTCCCGACCTAGTTCCTCTTTACCGTAAATACAAAAACATGCCAGTGACTTCCATTTCGCTCAACCAGCGCAAGCCGTTGCCTTGGGTGAACTGGATTGGCAACGTATATCACGGCCTGCCCGAGGATCTTCTTCCCTTGGGCGACGGTCGCGGAAATTACCTGGCATTCCTGGGTCGCATTTCACCGGAAAAGCGCGTCGACCGCGCCATTGAAATTGCCAAGAAGCTCAACAGGCCGCTGAAAATTGCCGCGAAGGTGGACCCATCAGATCGCCTCTACTACGAACGCGAAATCGAGCCGCTGCTGAACACGCCGAACGTCGAGTTCGTCGGCGAAATCAACGAGCAGCAAAAGGGCGAATTCCTCGGCAATGCCTACGCCTATCTGTTTCCCATCGACTGGCCGGAGCCCTTCGGTCTCACAATGATCGAGTCAATGGCCTGCGGCACGCCGACCATCGCTTTCAATTGCGGCTCCGTGCCCGAAGTGATTACCAATGGAGTCAGCGGCTTTATCGTGGAGAATATAGACGAAGCGGTGAATGCCGTGCAGCAAGCGGCCACTCTCGATCGCGCCGCGTGCCGCGCGGAATTCATGGAGCGCTTCAGCGCGCCCAAAATGGCGCAGCAGTACGCTAAGCTGTACGAGGCGAGCGTCGCAGCTAAATCCGCTGACCCGGATACCGAAATCGACACGTTGCTCACGCTCTAGGACGGTTTTGTTTTGACGGACATTGTCCGCGTCGAAGACGAATACTACGTCCGCGCTTCTTCCGCGCTTGCGGACGACCGCACGCGTGTGCTCAAGTACGGCGACACTTTCGCCGTCTTCAACCGTTACGGAGATATCGAGCCGCTGGGCACCTCTCGTTTCGGCCTCTTTTACGCCGAAACCCGCCACCTTTCGCGATTCACGCTGCGCCTCAATCAGAAGCAGCCCTTGCTGCTCAGCTCCACCGTCCGCGAAGACAACGCGTTCCTGTCCGTGGACCTCACCAATGTGGATATCAATCTCAACGGGAACGACGAGCTTCCCCGGGGAATCGTGCACCTGTTCCGCCTGCAGTTTTTGCGCGGTGCGACCTGTTACCAGTATTTTCGTTTGCTCAATTACGGCCTGCAGCCCGTGAAAGTCTCCCTGCTGCTGCAATTCGACGCGGATTTCGCGGACATCTTCGAAGTGCGCGGCACCAAGCGCGCCCGTAAAGGCGAGCGCCTCCCGGATCGCGCGGAGAGCAATCGCGCTGTACTTTCCTACCACGGTCTGGACGATGTGCTCCGCGCCACCTTCCTCGAGTTTTCGCCCCAGCCCACTTCCTTGAGCACGCGGGAAGCGAGCTTCGAGGTTGCGCTGGACCCGAAAGAGGAAAAGTGCGTGTCCTGCACGATTTGCTGCGAACGCGACGGGGAATCCAAAACCGTTGCGCCCTTTCACACCGCGTTCCGCGGACTTGAGCATGAATTCGAGCGCCCCGGAATCGATGAGTGCTCGATTACGACTCCCAGCGAAACCTTCAATGCCTGGCTCACCCGTTCTTCGGCGGATTTACGCATGCTCATCGAGGGCAATCCAGAAGGCCCTTACCCCTACGCCGGCGTGCCGTGGTTCAACACAGTATTCGGACGCGACGGCATCCTCACCGCGCTCGAATGCTTGTGGATGGCGCCGCGCATCGCCGAGGGCGTGTTGAAATATCTTGCGGAAACTCAAGCGACGGAAGAAGTCCCGGAGCGGGACGCCGAGCCAGGCAAGATCCTGCATGAAATGCGCCGCGGCGAAATGTCCGCCTTGAACGAAGTGCCGTTCGCGCGTTACTACGGGAGCGTGGATTCCACGCCGCTCTTCGTGATGCTCGCCGGCGCGTACTATCGCCGCACGGCCAATCTCTCTTTCCTGAAGGAAGTATGGCCAAACATCAAGCGTGCCATCGAATGGATGGATGTCTACGGGGATCGCGACAAAGATGGCTTTGTCGAATATGAACAGCGCTCCTCCAGAGGCCTGGTGCAGCAAGGTTGGAAGGATTCTTACGATTCCGTTTTTCATGACGACGGCCGCATGGCCGATCCGCCCATCGCTTTGTGCGAGGTGCAAGGCTATGTCTACGCTGCAAAACGCTCGGCAGCGCTGATCGCGCGCGCATTCCAGGAAATCGAATTCGCGGAGGGGCTTGAGGCGCAAGCCGAAGCGCTGCGCGACACATTCGACCAGGCTTTCTGGTGCGACGAACTGGGCATGTACGCGCTCGCCCTTGACGGCAAAAAAGATCAGTGCCGCGTGCGCACCTCCAACGCCGGGCATGCGTTGTTCTGCAGAATTGCGAAAGAAGAGCGCGTCGGAACTCTGGTTGCTTCGTTGATGACCGAGCAACTTTTCTCCGGCTGGGGTATCCGCACCGTCGGCGCGGGCGAGTCTCGCTACAATCCCATGTCCTACCACAACGGTTCCGTATGGCCGCACGACAACGCGCTGATCGGTCTGGGATTTTCGCTTTACGGCTTTCATCGGCAAGCTTGCGAGATTCTTCACGCATTGTTTGAAGTGAGCCGCGACGTCGAACTCCAGCGGCTGCCGGAGCTGTTCTGCGGGTTTCACAAGCGGCCGGGGACCAACGGCCCTACCCTTTACCCAGTAGCTTGCGCACCGCAAGCCTGGTCTGCTGGGGCGGTCTTCCTGTTGCTGCGCGCTTGCCTGGGCATGACCGTGCGTGCGCCCGAGCGTCAGATTTGCTTCGATCAACCGGTTCTTCCGCCAAACCTGGACGAAGTGCGAATCGAAAACTTAAGACTGGTCGACGTTAGCGTCGACCTTCTGATTCATCGCCATGACGAAGGCGTTGCCGTGGAAGTCTTGCGCCGCAGCGGCGAAATCGAAATCCTGAAATCGCTGTGAGCCCTTCCTCGCGCGCTGTTTGGAGTCCTCCCCGGAACGCGCCATAATTGGAGTGTGTGCGCGCGTTGGCATGCAACCCGCGACGCGTCCCGCGCGGTCCAATGAGCAGATGCCCAGAGGCAAGGAGCCCAAGAGAAATGGCCAATGAATTCGCATTTCGAACCAGCAAACCGCAAAGACGAATGGCCGCGATATTGATTCTGGCCGCTCCCGTACTCGCCTCCTCACTCACTGGACAACAACAGGGACCGCTGCCGCCTCCTCCGCCCTCTGAAGCCAGGCAGCCTGCCGCTCCGCCCCCCGCTGCATCGCCTGCTCCCGCCGCGAAACCGCAAAGCGATTCCGGCAACATCACCCATGAGCCTCCCGCCATTCCGGTCGAGCAAATCATTCAAAAATTTGGCGACCGCGAGCTGGAGTTCAGGAAAGAGCGCGACAACTACACGTACACGCAGACTTTCGTGGTGCAGACCATTGACATGGACGGCCGGCCCGACGGCGAATATCGTATGACCAGCGACATTCTTTTCACCCCGGACGGCAAGCGTTACGAAAAAGTGATTTCCGCGCCGCCCCCGACCCTGCAACGTATTTCGCTGTCCCAGCAGGATATGGACGACCTCGAGCACGTGCAGCCCTTTGTGCTTACCAGCCAGGAGTTGCCGAAATACGACGTGAAATACATTGGGCGCGAACAGTTGGACGAGCTCAGCACGTACGTCTTCGACGTCGGCCCCAAAAAAATCGAGAAGAATCAGCGCTACTTTCAAGGCCGCATCTGGGTCGACGACAAGGATCTCAATATCGTCAAGAGCGATGGAAAAGCCGTCCCGGACATCGTCAAGAAGGGAAACGAAAACGTTTTCCCGCGTTTTGAAACGTTCCGTGAAAATATTGAAGGCCACTATTGGTTTCCCACGTACACGCGCTCCGACGACGAGTTGCGTTTTAGCACCGGCGCCGTCCACATTCGGATGACCGTGCGCTATGCGAACTACAAACGTTTCGGCGCGACCATCAAAATCGGCACGCCGGTGGAAATCAAGGAAGACAAGAAGCCGAACAAGCCTTGATCTTCATTCGTGCCTGGCGACACAGACACTTATGGACCGGCGACCCGTGCCGAATCGGCGACCTCGCTCCACAACTCATTTAGCCAGCTCGCGAAATTGCGCGACAATTAGATAGTACCCACACACGGTCCCTGGCCCACGGGTCGGGAGCCCATGCAAAGAGAGGCACGATGAAGAAGCTAATCTTGGGGACTGCGTTGTGCGCTCTGGCCGGCACTTTGGCTCTGGCCGCTCCGTCCCAAGACCGCGATGAACACCGCGACCGCGACGAGCATCACGACAACGGAAAGCACAAAGGTTGGGACAAGCACGGCGGCGACGATGAGCGTCACGACAATGGCAATCATAAAGGCTGGGAAAAGCACGAGGCGCGCGAGGATCATCGCGGTTGGGACGATGACCACGAACGCATTCGTCCCGGCCGCGCTTATCCCTTCGGCCGCTACGAGCATGTGCGTAGCGTCTTCATCGCCCGTCGAGTCGACTACCGCACGCGCCGCGTCGTGCTGTACGACAATTCCAACTGGGTAGTGGCCGCCTATGACCTCGACCGCTGCCGCGATTGGTATTGGGACCGCGATCAGGTTTACGTCTACGACGACGACCATCATCCCGGTTGGTATCTGCTCTTCAATTCGCGGCTAGGCCGCTACGTCCACGTCGAATTTTCCGGCGTGCACTAACTTAACCCGTTCTTAGTCCCAGCCCTCTCGCAAGCGGGGCACGTACTCGTCTGCATGCTCGTCGCGCCATAGATCTCTGCCAGAGCCTCTGAGGGCGAGCAGTGGATCATCTTCGATGTTCCTGGATGTTTGCTCTTTCTCGACGTGCGCTTGCGAGTCGTTCGGATTTTCCTCTGCATTATCCATTTCAATCGTGATTTTCCATTGCCCGCTCGGCTCGCGGCGCCAAATCTCCAGGTAACGCTGCCGAATAAAGGAAGTTTCGCGCCACCTTTCGGCACGAGTGTCACCACCAAGCTGCCGTGCTGATACACCCAGTTACCCGCGACTTGAATCTGATCGATGTGAATTAGCAGATGCGGGTGGAATCTTTCATGCGTCCTGGCGACTCGTTCCACGAAATGTCTCCTGGCCTCAGCCCCGGTCAACGTCGGTCCTCCCGCCGACATGTCTATCAAGTCGTCGGCGAAGATTTCCGGCAGCCGCCCCAACCGAATGGTCTGCTCCGCTGTCACAGAACTACATATATCGCTCATCACCCGTCCTACAAGTTGTCCAGGAAAAATTGTGTTACGCGGTTCATCAGCACTTTGCGCGCGGCGGGATCGTTGACCCCGTGGCCGCGTCCGGGAAACGGCATCACTTCGACGTACTTCCCCAAGTCGATCAGCTTGTTGATCAGCGAAAGCGTGTTTGCGAAGTGTACGTTGTCGTCGCCGGTGCCATGCGCGATGAGCAGCTTGCCCTTCAACCCCTCAGCCCTATCGATCGGCGAAGAAGCGCGATAGCTCTGTTCATTCTGCGGAAGGAGCCCCAGATAGCGCTCCGTATAGATTGAGTCGTAGAAATGCCAGTCCGTGACCGGCCCGCCCGCGAAACCGGCCTTGAACTCTCCGCCCGCTTCAAACATGGCGTGGAGCGTCATGTGACCGCCGTAACTCCAGCCCCAGATGCCGATGCGCTCCGCGTCCACATAAGGAAGCGACTTCAGATAGGCCACGCCGTCGCGCTGGTCCAACAGCTCCTGTGCGCCCAAGCTATAGTGGATCGGTTCCTCAAAAACATGGCCGCGACCGGCCGAACCGCGGTTATCCAGCGAGAAAATTATGTAACCCTTCTGGGCCATCGACTGATGCCACAGGGCCGTGTTGCCGCCCCAGGCGTTCAAGACCACCTGGGCGTGCGGCCCTCCATAGGTAAAAATTAGCACGGGGTATTTTTTCGAGGCGTCGAAATCCGGCGGCTTGATCATCACGGCGTTGAGCGGCATGCCAGCGCGCGCCTTCACGGAAAGAAATTGCGGTGCGGAGAGATGATATTCCGCGAGCTCCGAAACTTTGTTTTCATTGATCACGCGCAACAACGAACCATCTGCGCGGGCGATGTCCTGCCGCGGCGGCGTCAGCACGTCGGAGTAGGTGTCCACAAATGCCGAGGCATCCGGCGCCATGTTCACGCCATGCGTGCCGTTGTGGATGGTGATGCGGATGATGGCTGAGCCATCTAGCGAGACGCGATACAGGTGCCGCTCCAGGGGCGATTTCGCTGTGCCCGTGAAGTACACAAGTCCTTTTCCTTCGTCCACGGCGACCACGGCGGAAACTTCCCATTCGCCTTTGGTGATCTGCGCACGCTGCTTTCCCTCAAGGTCATAGAGATAAAGATGGCGGTAGCCGGAGCGCTCGCTGGACCACAAAAACCGCTTCCCATCTTTCAGGAAATGCAGATCGTTGCTGATGTTGATCCAATACTGATCCGTTTCATTCAAGACTGTGCGTGTCTGGCCGTTCGTTGCGTCCGCGATCAATAGATCCAAAACCGTTTGCTGGCGATTCAGCCGCTGAATCGCCAAATGCTTTGAGTCGGTGAGCCAGTTCACACGCGCGATGTAAATGTCTTTGTTCTCGCCGGTGTCCAGTGCGTGGGCCTCGCCGCCGCCAACCGGCGCAACGAACACGCGCACAATTGGATTGCCGCCTCCCGCGGGGGGATAGCGCTCCTCTTCAGCTTCGCCTGTGGGCGAGGAAAAATCCACCAACGGATATTTCGCCACTTTGCGTTCGTCCATTTCAAAGTAAGCAATCGCGGAGGAATCCGGCGCCCACCAATATGCAGTGGTGATCTCCAGCTCCTCCGGATAAACCCAATCAAGCTCGCCTTTGCGCACTTCCTCTGTGCCGCCTTCCGTAAACGCGCGCTCTTTCCCATCCGCCACGCTGATCAGCCACAAATTATGATTGCGCACGAAACTCACGAACCGACCGTCGGGCGAAATCTTGGGGTCGGCGATGTTTTCCTTGCCGGAAATTAGTATGCGCGAAGCCTGCGTTTTTAGATCGAACCAAGCCAGTGATGTGGGCCCTTGAAAAAGTAGCGCGCCTCCTTCCGGCGCCCACTGATATTGCGCCGGCGCATGCCGTCCGAGCCCGGTTGCCTGCGTGGTTCGCTCGGAATCGGCAGGCAACACCGATTCCAGCTTTTCCGCCGAAAGCAGTGACCGGCGCTGTCCGGAGGCGACCTCCAATGCCCACAAATCGGTCTTTGGTTCCTTTCCCGCACCCTTGCTCTCAAAGAAACTGATCTGCTTCGAGTCCGGCGTCCAGGCAATCCCGCGGGTCAACCGACCGCTGAGGCTGGGCTCGCTATAAATGCGATCTACGGTAAGAGGCTTGTACGACGCGGGCGCTGCCGCTGGGGCAGGCGCCGCAGGCTGTTGCGCCCGGGAGATGAGCGAAGGAACCGTGGAAACGAGCAACAAAATGGAGCGAACGAATACACTGGTGCCGACCGACCGCCGCATGAGCCCTCCTGAGAACGGTACATAGTTTAGCGTGACCGCTGGCACATCGTGTAGGCGCGCAGCACGCCGTGTTCCTGGCGCGCAGATGTTGTGGTTGAATGCTTTGCTGCGCTACCCCGGAGGCCAGCGAAAATCGCGGCCGCCGAGAAGATGCAAATGCAAGTGAAGGACTGACTGGCCTGCGCCGCGGCCGTTGTTCAACACCGTACGGTATCCCTCAAGAAGATCTAGCTTCCGAGCAAGTTGAGCGGCGACGAGCTGCAACTTCCCAAGCACTGCTTGATCCTCAGGAGTGGCTTCATTTAGAGAGGCAATATGCTTACGCGGGCAAATCAGGATATGCGTCGGAGCTTGCGGGCCGATGTCTTCAAACGCGAAGACGTCGTCGTCTTCGTAGAGGATCTTGGACGGAATTTTCTTCGCCGCGATTTTGCAGAACAAGCAGTCAGCGCTCATTCATTCCTCCTGCGGCCCCGCCTTCATCCAGGCGAACCACCATCGGCGTGAATCCCTCACGATTGCGCAACTGCTCGCCGAACTGGTGCGCGGCGTCTTCTCCAGGGACTTTGCCGACACGCACGCGATAGAACAAACCATCGGGCGAATCATACGGCTGAATGAAGATTGGCGAGTACGAAGCATTCAGCCTCTGGCGAAGTCGCTCCGCATTGCCGCGATCTCGAAAGGCCCCGACTTGTACGGTGAAAAATCCCGAACTGGGATCGATACCGGCCGACAGAATTTCCAGCCGCACCGGAACCACGCCAGGGCCGATGGAATCAATTTCGCGCGCTGCTGCCATGGACAAATCAATGATGCGGTTATCCACAAACGGTCCGCGGTCGGTGATGCGTACCACTGTGGCTTTGCCATTGCTCAAGTTCGTGACGCGCACCACGGTGTCAAACGGCAGCGTGCGATGCGCCGCCGTCAGTTTATTCATGTCGTAGACTTCGCCATTGGAAGCGCGGCGCCCATGGAACGGCACGCCATACCAGGAAGCGTTGCCCTCTTCGGTGTATGCGGACGTCGCAGGACTTGGTATTGCGCTGTCGCTCTTCGGAGCCGCGGCGGGAGCGGACGTCGATGCGTTTGCCGTAGGCTGAGGCTGTGGTGGCTCGCGGCGATTTGCGGCGTTGCGGCGCGAGACGCAGCCGCAGAGAAAACAAACACACAGTGCGCAAAGGGCGCAGAGAGCACGGAGACAGCGGAGACGGGTCACGATTCAGAGTTCGGCGGAGGCGCGTTGCGGCGTGCAGCCATGCGCGCTTCCAGCTTGCTGGCCGCTTCAGTTAGCTTCGCGGAGACTTCGCGCAGAAATTCCGCGCTGCGCCGCTCCGTTTCCGGCGCGACTTCCTGCTCGATGTAGCGGCGAAGGCGCGTCAGCTCTTCATCGATGCGTTTGCCAAACTCTTCAAATTTGTCCATAGGTGTGATCGCCGGACCGGGCATGGCGATTCCGGTATTATAGGAACGCTCCGCGAGTGCCGCAAGGAGGAGAGTTGGCGCTTCCCTATCAATGGCAGTATCGGCTGGACCGCTGGAAGGCCGCGCTGCAAGGTTTTTTCGGCGGTGGCAACCAGCAACCGCGCCCTAAAATGTGCCCCTCCTGCGGCTCGCTGGTGGGAATTAATGCTACACGCTGTCACGAGTGCGGCACAAACTTGAAATTTTCCATGGCTGCCATCAATCGCAGCCTGTCCGGAGTTTTTGCGGGACCCGCGCCGGTGACCACCGCGCTGCTGGTTGCAAATCTTCTGATGTTCGGAGTGGAGTGGATGGCGGCCGCAGCCCAGGGTCGCGGCGGTGGGCTCAGCATTTTGTGGAGCATGGGCGGCGAGCCGGCCTACCGGCTGGGGATGAGCGCGCCTTATGCGATTTACGTCCAGCATCAGTGGTATCGCTTGATCACCGCTATGTTCTTGCATGGTGGGCTCATTCACATCGGCTTCAACATGATGGCGCTGATGCAGTTTGGTCCGGCTTTAGAGGAGCTGTACGGATCTTCCCGCTACTTTTTCATGTACATCTTCACTGGCGCGTTCGGCTTCCTGGTCAGCTCGTTTTTTGGCACGTACTCACTCGGCGCCAGCGGCGGGCTGCTGGGACTAGTTGGAGTGATGCTGGCAGTCACGACGAAGCGCGGCGGCGCATACATGCGTGAGTTGCGTTCGCGCCTGATCAGCTCGGTTGTCATTCTTTTTGTGCTGGGATTCATGGGCATGGGTATGGACAACAAAGCGCACATGGCGGGCCTCGCTTCCGGATTTGTTCTCGGCAAAATATTTGCGGACCGCCAGCCTATGACCGTGCGCGAGCGGCAGATCGCGAATGCGTTAGGCTGGCTGGCGGGAATCGCCGTCATCGCGAGCTTCGCGCTGATGACCTTGCACTATCGCGATCCGCTACCGGGACAGGCTTAGCTGTTTGGTTGCGCCGGCGAGCTAAGCCGGCGCGCGATCGAAACGGAATAATGGAATCCGGAAATAATCGCCAGCGTGGCGACTACGTAGATTAACACTTCATTGATGCCTGCCAGTGGCAGACTCGGATACGAAGCCGATAGGACCACCGTGAAGACCAGAATGATCTGAAACATGGTGGTGAGCTTACCGAGGATGCTTGGCGGAAATGGGCGATAGCCGAAAATCAAGATGATTACCGCGCCGACCACCAGGATGAGAATGTCGCGACTCAGCACGATGATGGTCAACCACCAGGCGATTTTCTTCTCCATCGCGAGAATCACGAACGAAGAAGAGAGCAGCAGTTTGTCAGCAATAGGATCTAGATACGCGCCAAGCGACGATCGCTGATTGAGCTTGCGCGCGAGCAGGCCGTCGATTCCGTCGCTGAGCCCCGCCAAGACGAGCAACGCGAGCGCCCAGCGGTAATGTTCGTACGAAATCAGAATCAGAAAGAACGGCAGGAAGCCGAGGCGCAAGAGTGTGATTTGATTGGGAACCGTCCAGATGCGGCCTTGCATTGTGCTTCAGGATAACGCAGTTCAGGCGAACTGCGCGAGATAGTCGATCAGGCGGCGGCCGATTTTGCGCGCGAAAAGCTCGTCCATGGAAGGAATGGAGCCGGTGGGCTCGTCGAGCGTGATGCGCTCGACGCGGGTCATGGGAAAGAAAAGCGTGGGGACGCCGACGCGCTCGCCGTCAGGCTCATTGAGCTGGCGGATAAAATGGTCGAAGGAATTCAGATCAATGCCGCGCAACGTGACTCCCGCGGTGCTGACGGCCAAGAGTTCGCCCCAGATTTTTTCTTTGGGGCTGTGCAAACTCACGACAACAATGGAGTGTGGGTCCATGGAGTGCGCGCTGCCTCTTTTTCTAGCTTACCGCAAGCTAGTGTGTGTGCCAGCACTTTGCCGCCGAGCAGTTACTTGGCATGTTCGTAGGCTTGGTTCAGCCACCACAACACATCGCGGAAGTCGGCTTCGGAATTCAGCATAAAGGAAAGCCATTTTGCTCCGGGGACTGCGTTTTCGTTTTCGATGTCGATGCGGGGTTCTTTCTTTGCACGCTCCAGAAGGTCCGGCGGCAAGGGTTTGAGTCGGAAGATGAGCGAATTTGGATTTTTGATTGCGCGGGTCACTGGCAACGCTGCAAAGATCTTCTTCCCGCGATAGAAGCCGCGCAGGCCGAACATCGGGCGCGTCGTAACTTTGGGCCAAGTGCTTAGCTCATTCCCGAGCATGGGGAAAATTGCTTCGTTTCCTCGCTGGTACGCGGCATTTTCGGGCGCGGGCGTTTTGTCCTTTTGGTTTTCACGTCGGCATCGGGCGCGGACCGTTTGGCGGGAGCAAGAGCTTGGGTTCGGTGAGGGATTGCACTTGCTCTAGCGTGGTGTCAGGTGCCAGCTCGCGGAGCAGGAGGCCTTCCGGGGTGACGTCAATCAAGGCAAGCTCGGTGACGATGTGGTCGACGACTTCGACTCCGGTGAGCGGGAGCGAGCACTTTTTCAGAATTTTGGGCTGGTTGTCGCGGGTGGCGTGCTCCATGGCGATGAAAACGCGCTTGGCGCCGGCGACCAGATCCATAGCGCCGCCCATGCCTTTCAGCATCTTGCCGGGAATGGCCCAGTTGGCGAGATTACCCTTTTCATCGACTTGCAACGCGCCGAGAACGGTGAGGTCCACGTGGCCGCCGCGAATCATGCCAAAAGAATCCGCGGAAGAGAAATAACTTGTGCCGGGGAGTTCGGTAACAGTTTCTTTTCCGGCGTTGATGAGATCGGCGTCGATTTCCGATTCGAGAGGATAGGGGCCGACGCCGAGCATGCCGTTTTCTGATTGCAGAACGACTTCGATGCCTTTGGGGACGTAATTCGCAACCAACGTTGGCATGCCGATGCCGAGGTTAACGTAGAAACCGTCGCGCATCTCTTGCGCGATGCGGCGTGCGATGCGTTCGCGTTTTTGTTCGTCAGTGAGTGGCATGAGGCTCAGGCTTTGCGCACTGTGCGGCGCTCGATCTTTTTATCGTAGTGGGGGCCTTGGAAGATGGCGTCGACGAAGATGCCAGGGGTGTGGATCTGGTCTGGCGGCAGTTGGCCCAGCTCGACCAGTTGCTCGACTTCGGCGATCACATAATCTGCGGCGGTGGCCATCATGGGATTGAAGTTGCGCGAGGTCTTGCGGTAGATGAGATTGCCCCAGCGGTCGCCCTTCCACGCTTTGATGAAGGCGAAATCGCCGCGCAGGCCGCGTTCGAGAACGTACTGGCGGCCATCGAACTCGCGGGTTTCTTTGCCTTCGGCCACCATCGTGCCGTAGCCGGTGGGCGTGAAGAAGGCGGGAATGCCGGCGCCGCCGGCTCGGATGCGCTCGGAGAAAGTGCCTTGCGGATTCAACTCGACTTGGACTTCGCCGCTTAACACTAGCTGCTCGAAGAGTTTGTTTTCGCCAACGTAGGTGGAGATCATTTTTTTGATCTGGCGATTTTGCAACAGCAGGCCGAGGCCGGCGCCGTCGGTGCCGGCATTGTTGCTGGCAATGGTGAGATTCTTGGTGCCTTTGCGGCGGACGGCGTCGATCAGGTGTTCGGGGACGCCGCAGAGACCGAAGCCGCCGACCAGGATGGTGGCGCCGTCGGTGAGCTTTGTGATGGCGGCGTCGGCAGAGGCGATGCGTTTGTCCATGAGGGTTGCCGTAAGGCGGGCTTCACACGGACAGCCCGGAGGAAGAGTGTACTGCAAGCCGGAGAGGCATTGTAGGCACGCCGCTGCTACGGGGATGGGAGAATGGGTTGGCGGAGAGGTTCGTTTTGGGGGAAGAGTCGGCGACCTTTTTGGATAGCGGCATCGGCAGCGGCGTGATTACCAAGAGCGGTGTTCACAGTGAACAGCGAAGTGTAAACGGTGGGGTCGGCGTCGGGGAAAAGGCGGACGATGAAGTCGAGACGCTTGTGAGCGCGGTCCATGAAACCGGTTTGGCGATCGAGTTCGGCGAGATTGCGATTGCAGGAATAGCTGTAGGGATCAACCAGAACGCCGTTGAGGAAGGCTTTTTCGGCTTCGGCAAGATTTTGCGTGCGCAAGAGAAATTCGCCGAGGCGGCAGAATTCGATGGCGGGAGGATTCTTAGCGGCGTTGATCAGCGTGGTTTGTGCGGCGACAGCGGTGGGCCAATCCTGGCGGTCCCTGGCAAACTTCACGCGATCGGCGAGAGCCGCGTGGAATTTCGGGTCGCGCCGAAGAATTTGCGAGACGCGAAAATCGGCAGAGGCTTCTTCCTTTTTGTTGTGGGAGACAATGGCGAGCCAGTGGAGGGCGGAGAGGGAATCTGGATCGAGGCGCGCGGCGTTTTCAAAATGAGCTTGCGCGGCGTCCATGTGATTGTCTGACAACTGCACGAGACCGCGAAGGATTTCGAGATTGGAAGAGGGAGGCTCGTTCTCGAGCACCTTAAGATACGCGACGGCGTTTGGATAGTTGGCGAGGCGAAGATTGGTTTCGGCAGCGGCTTCGAGAGCGCGGCGAGTTTCGGAGGGATCCAGATTGATGGGGAGAAGGCCCTCGCGATTATCAGCGAGCAGCTTTGCATTGCTGTCAAGGAGGCTGCGGTTAAGGAGAGATCGCGGGGCGTGATATTCGAGCAGGGTGCGGTCGTCGGTGTTAAGCACGCTGCCAGCAGCGATGCGACGGACCGCAGAGTCGTTGAGCGCATAGTAGGCGACCAAACCTTCGGGATGGCGGAGTTCGAGCGTTTCGTAATCTTCGCGGAGATCGGGTGTTTGCCAGAGAGTGCGGAGGCGATCAAAATTCATCGGCGTGGTCTCAGTGCGATTGAGAGCGATCAGGTCTCCCCCAGGGACGCGCCACACAGTGTTTTCAGGAAAATGCCTGGAGAGCGTGGCGAGGATCATGCGGAGGTCAGCTGGATCGAGCGAATACGCCTGGATCCACTGGACGAAACGGCCACCCGGAGTGAGGTGATTGCGCGCGGCGGCGTAATATTCATCGGTGAAGAGAGTGGCTACGCCGGCGATCCAAGGATTGGAAGGCTCAGAAATGATGAGATCGTACTGTTCGCGGGAAGAGAGAAGGAAATTGCGAGCGTCGTCCAGGACGACGTGCACACGCGGATCGCGGAGGACTCCACGATTTAGCTTTTCAAGATACGGAGCCGCTTGAATGACGGCGGGCTCGATTTCGACGCAATCGATGTGTTGGACATCGGGATAGCGGGCAACCGCGGAAATGGTCATGCCGCTGCCAAAGCCCACGATGAGGACGTGGCGAGGCGCCTGATCGACGACGGCTCCCAGGTGGCCGAGAAGAAGTTGCGTGGGCGTGTCAGCGCTCGAGGCATCGACTTTGCCGTTGGTGGTTAGAGCGAGGTAATTGTCGGTGCGGTTGACGGCGATGGAGGCGTTGAGACCGTCGGCGACGAACGGAAGATCGACCGTAGCGGCGTTTTCGGCGAGCGTGAGTTTGCCGTTGTGAAGATTGAAGTAAAGGACGGTGGAGAAGGAAGTGAGCGCACGATTGTAAAAGACTGGGGAAAAACCTGCGAAAGCAACGAGGAGGAGCAGCGCGGCGTTGAGAGCGAGAGGGAGCGCGCGGCGCGGCGTGGCGGACAGTTCAGGCGCTACGGCGAGAAGAAGATTGATGGCCGCGATGAGCGCCACCACCCGGAAGCTACCGAGCGCAGGAACCAGCCAGAAGCCAGTGATGATGGCGCCTACAATCGCGCCGAGGGTGTTGGCGGCATAGGCGCGGCCAACGACCGCGGAATAGCCGGATTCAGAACAAGCGCCTCCGGTGAACAGGAGAATGACGGAGGGAAAATTGAAACCGAAAATGATGGCGGCAGGCAGCATGGCCAGTGCACTGGTGACGAATTGAGCGAGGATGAGGCCACCAAAGGATTCGTGCGTGGCACGCAGAATCGGGGGAACAACGGCGGGGATGTAACGGAAGAGGCTGAGGAAAATGAGAGCGGCGAGGCCGGTGCAGGTTTGTGTGCGAGAGAACGTGTCGAAAGAAACCGAACGTCGGGCGCGCAAGAACCAGCGCTCGAAAATGAAGCTGCCGATGACGATGCCTGCCAGGAAAGTGGCAAGCATCAAAGTGAAGGCATAGGTGGAGCTGCCGAGCATAGTAGCGAGAAGGCGCGTCCACGCGACTTCGTAGGCGATGGCGGTGGCGCCGACGACTCCGAAGGCAAAGAACAAAAAGCTGCGCGAGGGTTGAGAGGAGTCTTCGGCTGCAGTTTCGGCGGAGACGCTTTCAGACGGAGTCTGCGCGGCTGCGGAAGCTTCAGCATGGGATGAAGCGGAAGACAGTTGCAGAGCGATGAGGCCGGCGAGAACGTTCAGGACGACGGCGCAAGCGATGGTCAAGCGTAGGCCGAGGGTAGGAAGAAGAACAAAGCCGGCGAGCAGCGTGCCCGTGACCGCACCGAGCGTGTTGACCCAATAGAGCCGACTGATGCGGGCGCCCAATTCATCTTCACGAGTCAAACCACGAACCAGAATGGGGAGCGTGCCGCCCATCAGAAATGTGGGAATAAACAGGACAAGAGCGATGCCGAGAAATCGGAGAACGAGAAGAAGCGGCGTTGCTGCGCCGATGGCTGGGTAGGCGGCGAAATAGAGAAGGCGAACGCCGACGAGACCGATGAGGGAGAAGGCCCCAGCCGCGGCTACGGCGAGCTCGATCCAGGCGTAAAGGACGATAGGACGTGCGTGGCGCTCGTTCCAAGAGCCGAGATAGGCGCTCCCTGCGGCAAGACCAGCCATGAAGACTGCGAGGACGGTGGCGATAGCGTAGACGGTGTGCCCAAAGATCAGGCCAAGTTCCTTGCCCCAGGCGACCTGATAGATGAGGCCAGCCGCGCCAGAAAGAAAGAAGCAGACAAGAATTCCGAAAAGTTTTCCGCGGCGAGAGAGCGTGGGGGACATTGCAAAAGCGTAGATGCCAACTATGAAGATCGTCAACGATATGTGCCGTTTTGTGCGGTTGGTAGTTGGGCACAACGTGAGGCGAAGTCGGATCTCGCTCCCGGGTGGAGAGCGTACTGACTGAGCCGAGCTATCAGTCCGGGAGGAATATAACGCCCAGGAAACCCGGTCAGGGTTTAGCTACTGGGTACTTGGGTCTGGGCGGAATGCCCTTGTAGCTTTTCAGGGCTTCGTTGGCCAGCTCGATGGCTTTTTCGAGTTGGGGGTCGCGTCCGCTGACCACCAGATCCGGGCGTTGCGGTACTTCGTAGTCGGGGTCGACGCCATGGTTCTCGACGATCCATTCGCCGCCGTTGTCGGTGGACCAGAAGGCGAATTCAGGGGCGGTGACGAACCCGCCATCGCGCAGGGGAATGCCCCGAGAGATGCCGACGAGACCGCCCCAGGTGCGGGTGCCGACGATGGGTCCGATTTTTTCGCGGTGGAAAAAGCAGGGAAAAGCATCGCCTCCGGAGGTGGCGAGCTCGTTGGTAACCATCACTTTCGGTCCGTAGGTCGCTTTTACGAGCCGACGTATAATCACTCCGGGCGAAGATTTTCGCCAGCAAATTTTGGGATCTCCGGCGTTGGCTGCGTGTTGCTCCGCAGGAAGTTTATGGCGAAGGAGGCCTTTTGCCGATGTCGCTGTCAGGATATGCTTCCGGGTACAACATGAATACTTGTTTTCAACGCGTTTGGGAGAGGTGCAGCCGCCTGGCGCAGGGAGCGCGCGGATGAGCTTTCGGGCGAAGCTGTTTTGGATCTTCCTCGTTACCGTGTTGGCGTCGGTTTCCGTCGTCGCTTACGGCGTGGCGCATTACACGCGGGCCGCGTTCGAAGAGATGGACACGGAGCGTACCGAGGCGCTGGTGGCGCAATTCAACAAGGAATTCGAACAGCGCGGCGACGGAGTGGCGCAGCAAGTGGAGAACATCGCCAACGGTGAGATCACGCTGAAAGTGGCCATAGATCTGGCGCGGCCGAATGCCGACCAATCGCTGTATGTGCACGATGCAATCGGGGTGTCACAGGATCATGGACTCGATTTCGTGGAATTTGTGAGTTCGGACGGAACGCTGATTTCTTCGGCGCAGTATCCGGCGCGCGTTGGTTACAAAAATGATTGGGTTACAGCGACGAAGGATTGGCGCGGCTCACGCGCATTCTTGAAGAAGGAAGATCTGCCGGACGGCGTGGCTCTCTCCGTCGCCGCGGTTCGCACGGTTTCCGGCGGCAACGACAAAAATCTTTACGTTATCGGCGGGCGCCGGTTGAACCAGAACTTTCTTGCGTCGCTGGTTCTCCCGTCCGGCATGCGCGCGTTGCTGTATCGCAACCTAGAGCCGAATTTTGTGGGGGCGGCGCTGACGGATGTGAACGGCAGCGCCGACGATCCGGACCGCTTTCGCCCGCTGATCGAGCAAGTGCAAAGAAAGCCGCAGCCAATGGTGGAGACGATCAACTGGAAGGCGGATGCGGCTTCTGCCGAGACGTTTCATGCGATGCCTTTGCTGGGACGGAATAATGAGCTGCTTGGAGTGCTTCTGGTTGGCAGTTCGCGGAAGGAATTGGTGCTCCTGACGCGGCGCATCGTGACGATTGCGGCGGTGGTTGCTGCTGCGGCGATGCTTGTGGGCTTGCTGGTGAGCTTGTGGGTGGCAGCACGCATCACACGGCCGGTGAAAGAGCTGGCGGAAGGGGCGCGCGAAGTCGCGACGGGGCGGTGGGACACGCGGATTGATGTGCGCGGGACGGACGAAATCGGGCAACTGGGAACTGCGTTCAACGATATGACACGCACGCTGGCTGTGCAGAAGGAACGATTGGTGCAGACGGAGCGCGTGGCGGCGTGGCGGGAATTGGCGCGGCGGCTGGCGCATGAGCTACGCAATCCGCTGTTTCCCATGCAAATCACGGTGGAGAACATGCAGCGGGCCAAGCAACTGGAGGCCAAGCAGTTCCTGGAAGTGTTCAATGAGTCCACGGCCACACTGAAGACGGAGCTGGCAAATCTAAATACCATTGTCGGCCGCTTCAGCGATTTCTCGAAGATGCCGACGCCGCAATTTACGAAAGTGAGTGTGAACGAGATTTTGCGCACCGCGGTCCGACTATTTGAGGCGCAGTTCAATGCCGTGGGGAAGCCCACGATTACAACCGAACTCTTCTTGACCGAGCCATTGCCGGAAATTGACGCGGACGCGGACCTCTTGCACAAGGCTTTCCAGAATTTGGTATTGAACGCGTTGGATGCCATGCCCGCGGGCGGCACGCTGACTCTGCGCACGTTCGAGCACGAGCGCAACATTCGCATTGAAGTTGCAGACACGGGCAAGGGTCTGACACCCGAGGAATGCTCGCGGCTCTTCACGCCGTACTACACGACGAAGCAGCAGGGAACTGGTTTGGGACTTGCTATCGTGCAATCGGTGGTGAGCGATCACCATGGAACGATCAGCGTGACCAGCGACGAAGGGCGCGGGACCTCCTTTAGGATTGATTTGCCACAGCGACAGGCCGGGCAACGGCCGGCTCCTGCCGAAGGCGCAGCCGCCGATGCAAAGAACTCGCCGAAGACTTTGGCGGCGGCAAGCGACTGACGCGGCGCAAAGGACCGATGCTTGCCGCGTAAAGCTCACCTGCTACTCGTTGACGACGACCCGAACACCCTGGCTTCTCTTTCCCGTGCTTTCCGCTTGGCCGGCCATGAAGCGACCGTGTGCGACAACGCCGGACGTGCGCTCGAGCTTTTGCGTACCGAGAGTTTCGATTTAATCCTTTCCGACGTGGTGATGCCAGGGAAAAGCGGGCTGGAGCTTCTGGAAGACTTGAAGAAGGCCGGTGTAAAGACGCCCATCGTTTTGATTTCCGGGCAGGCGAATATTGAGATGGCGGTGCACGCGACGAAGCTCGGAGCGCTGGATTTTCTGGAGAAGCCGCTTTCCACGGACAAATTGCTGGTTACCGTGGAAAATGCGCTGCGATTGTCGCGCCTGGAAGATGAAAATCGCGAACTGCGCCAGCGTCTGGGCAAGCACGAGCTGATTGGATCGGGAGCGGCGATGGCGCGGCTGCTGGCGCAAATTGACCGCGTGGCGGCGAGCGAAACGCGGGTGTGCATTCTGGGCGAAACAGGAACAGGCAAAGAGTTGGTGGCGCGCGCAATTCATGAAAAATCCACGCGGCGCGAAAATGCGTTTGTGACGCTGAACTGCGCGGCGGTGCCGGCGGAATTGATCGAGTCGGAGCTGTTTGGGCATGAGAAAGGCGCGTTCACCGGGGCGGCGGCGAAACACGCTGGCAAATTCGAGCAAGCGGATGGCGGCACGCTGTTTTTGGACGAGATTGGCGACATGCCGGTGGCCATGCAAGCGAAATTGCTGCGTGTGCTGGAGGAAGGCGAAGTCGAACGAGTCGGAGGCGACAAGCCCATTCGCGTAAACGTGCGCGTTCTGGTGGCTACGCACCGGAACCTGGAAGAACTGGTGAAGCAGAATGCGTTTCGGCGGGATTTGTTTCATCGCGTGTATGTTTTTCCGCTGGCGCTGCCGCCGCTGCGCGAGCGGCTGGAGGATTTTCCGGTGCTAGTGGGGCACTTTGCGCGGCAAGTGGCGGCGCAGAACGGGTGGAAAGAGAAGATTTTCGCCGACGATGCGATCGCGGAGCTGCGACGCTACGGCTGGCCCGGAAATGTGCGCGAGCTGCGCAATGTGGTGGAGCGGCTGGTGCTGCTGGCGGGAGAAGGAGCGGTGGGCGGCGCGGATGTCCGGATGATTTTGCCGAGCGCGAGCGGCGGCGTGGCGGAGAGACTTGTTGGCGCCGCGGGAGCTGAATCGTCTGGAACGCTCGCTGAGAGGACCGAAGCGTTTGAAAGGGAAGTGCTGCTGGCCGAGATTCGGCGTCACAACTTTCATATGACGAATGTGGCGCGTGCATTGGGCCTGGAACGGAGTCATCTCTACAAGAAATGTCAACAGTTAGGAATTGATTTACAGTCGCTGCGCAAACCTGAATAAATCTCGAGACCTGCCGAGGACGCTGTAAGTTATTGAAAACAGGGTCAATTTTGTGCTTGACAACAAATTGCAATCCGCGATATATATTTTGCATATTGCAATAGGCAGGTTCCTCATGACTCTTGGCGACAAACTCCGGTCTCTACGCTCCGTCGAAGGTTCGCTGCGCGGTTTGGGCCGCGCAATGACGCAATTCGAGCTGGCGGAGGCGATGAAGCGCGAAGTGGGGCGCGGTTTGAGCCAAGCGTATCTCTCGCAGATTGAGAGCGGCGCGCGGCCGCACTTGACGCACACGACGCGCGAACTGCTGGCGCGATTCTTCCGCGTGTACCCTGGCTTTCTAGTGGACGATCCGGAAGGCTACACCGCGACGCTGCAGTCCGAGCTGCGCGCGGAAGACGCCAAGATCGATTCCTTGCTCTTTGCAGGCGCCGAACAGTTTTCGGCTGATCCGGAGCTGAGCGATGCGTTGTTGGCCGTCGCCCAAGAGCCGGATTCGCGGCGCGCGCTCTTGCTGCTTGCGGAAATTCTTCGCGCACCGGGCCTGGCGGACCGGTTGAGCGAAGTGCTGCGACCCAGCGCCCAACACAATGGCGGGCAGCAGGGCAGCGGACATCCACCGCCAACTCACAACTAGATACGGGCGGTCTTCGCCTTGGATTCTTGTTCGCGCATGGGTGTGTGCGAGGTGATGTATGACCTGGACAGACTTCTACGTCTTCTGTTTCATTGTGGGCTTCGCGCTTAGCGTGTTGTCATTCTTCGCGGGCGCCGTGCACCTACATCTCCCATTCAAGATGCACTTGCCCTTTCACGCTACACATCACGGCGGTGCTGGCGGAGGTGTGGGCAGCGGTTTCAGGAGCGGGACGCATATTTCGTGGTTCAACGCCTCGTCCGCGATGGTGTTCCTGGCGTGGTTCGGGGGCACTGGCTATTTGTTGACGCGGCACGCGCACCTGGTCGCACTGGCGTCGCTGGGCATTTCGATCATTGCGGGGCTGGTTGCCGGGTGGACGGTGTTCAAGTTCATGGTGAAGCTAATGCATTCAGACGAGCCGCTCAAGAGCGAGGATTACCGAATTGAGGGATCAGTGGGAACGGTCAGCATGCCGATCCGCCAAAACGGGACGGGCGAAATCATTTTCTCTCTGGGAGGCGCGCGACGTTGTGCAGGTGCGCGCACGGACGACGGCAAGCCCGTGGACAAAGGAGCCGAAGTGGTGATCGAGCGATACGAGAAGGGAATAGCGTACGTGAAGCGGTGGGAAGAGTTCACGAAGTAGATTTTCGGACTGACGCACGACGCAACAGTCCGCGCGATAGAAAAAGGAGGCTCTTATGTTTGGCTTGCCAATGGAAGTGGTGGTAGGTGCGGGGCTTCTCGTTCTGGTTCTTCTGATGGTGATGATCGTGGTCGCCAGGATGTATCGGAAAGCGGGACCGCACGAAGCATTGATCGTTTATGGGATGGGCGGCACGCGGGTCTATACCGGCCGGGGCGCTATCATTTTTCCGATGGTGCAAACTTGCCGCGACCTTTCACTGGAGTTGATGTCGTTTGACGTCGCTCCGCAGCAGAACCTGTACACCAACCAGGGCGTGGCCGTAACGGTGGAAGCGGTCGCGCAGATCAAAGTGAAGTCGGACCAAGAGTCGATTCTCACCGCCGCCGAGCAGTTTCTGACCAAGCGGCCGGAGCAGCGCGAAGCCTTGATCCGGCTGGTGATGGAAGGGCACCTGCGTGGAATCATGGGCCAGCTCACCGTCGAGCAGATCGTCAAGGAACCGGAGATGGTCGGCGACCGCATGCGCTCCACGTGCGCGGACGACATAAGCAAGATGGGACTCGAGGTGGTGAGTTTCACCATCAAGGAAGTCCGCGATAAAAACGAGTACATCACTAATATGGGCCGGCCGGACGTGGCGCGCATCAAGCGCGATGCGGAAGTAGCCGCTGCCGAAGCGGACCGGGACATCGCTATCAAGCGGGCTGAGATGCAGCGTGCCTCCGCGGTCGCCAGAGCTCAGGCGGATCAGGAGCGTGTTGCCGCGGAAACAGCTTCGTTAGCGAAGCAAGCCGAAGCACAGCGCGACCTGGACATCAAGAAAGCCGCTTACGTGGAGGCCACGAAGAAAGCCCAGGCGCAGGCGGACAAAGCCTACGAAATCGAAACCAATATCCAGCAGCAGCAGGTGATCACCGAAGCGGTCCGCGTGCAGCAAGTCGAGCGCGAAGCGCAAGTCAAGGTGCAGGAAGCCGAGATCGCGCGGCGCGAACGCGAGCTGATCGCCACAGTGCTGAAGCAGGCGGAAGTCGAGCGGCAGCGCATTCAGACGCTCGCCGAAGCCGAACGCCAGCGCTTGATCATGGAAGCGGAAGGCCGCGCCTCTTCGATACGCGCGCAGGGCGAAGCGGAAGCCGAGATCATCTTCAAGAAGGGCGAAGCCGAAGCCAAGGCCATGAACGTAAAGGCCGAGGCCTACCAGGAATACAACCAGGCTGCAGTGGTAGACAAACTGATCACCGGGCTGCCCGAGGTCGTGCGCGCGCTCTCCGAGCCGCTCAGCAAGATCGACAAGGTGACTATCGTATCGACCGGCAACGGCGATGCGGCCGGCGCGTACAAGCTCACTGGCGACATCACCAAAATCGCGGCGCAAGTGCCTGCGCTGTTTGAGGCGCTCTCCGGCATGCAGATGTCCGACCTGCTTTCGAAAGTGCGGCTGATCGGCGACAAAGCAGCGAAGGCGGCACCGCCGCTGCCGAACAACTCCTAACGATGGGTTCCGTCTGGGCAGGCGGGGGCCCTGCCCAGACGCTGCTTGTGCTTCGGGCGTCTTCGGAGGGGGCGTGTCATGACGATGAAGGAAAAGTTGCTGATCCTTTGGGTCTTTTTGATGGTGATCGTGGCGTTCGTTGTAACGCACGTTGCGGGTCACCTGGCGTTTGTACTGGAGAATTGCTTCGCATTGGTTTTGCCGGTACTGCGCTCGTGAAAACGGTAAGAAATCATTGCAGTTGGAAAGGAGAATCGTCATGGGCCTTCTAGAAAGAGTCAGCACCTTAATTCGCGCTAATCTCAACGACATGATCGACCGCGCCGAGGATCCCGAGAAAATGATCAAGCAGGTGATCCTCGATATGGAGAACCAATACCTGCAGGTGAAGACGCAGGTGGCGGTTTCCATCGCGGACCAGCATATGTTGGAGAAAAAACTGAAGGAAAACGAAGATACCGGGAACGATTGGATGCGCAAGGCGGAGCGTGCCGTGGACAAAAGCGAGGACGACTTGGCGCGAGCGGCGCTGGACCGTTACCAAACTTCGCTGCGCCTGGCGCAAAGCTATCGCGAACAAGTGGACGATCAGAAAGCGCAAGTGGAAACGCTCAAAGGCGCCTTGCAAAAACTCGAGCAAAAATTGGACGAAGCAAAATCAAAGCGTGATTTGTTGCTGGCGCGGCACCGGCGGAGCATTGCGCTCGGCAAGGCGGCGCGCGCCCAGACGGCCATTGGGGATCACTCCAAGAGCGCCACGTTCGACCGGCTCAAAGATCGCGTGCATCACACTGAGGCCGTTGCCACTGCCGAGGTGGAGCTCGTCGCCGATGATCCAGGCGAGCGGCTTACGCGGATGGACCGCGACGTTGAGATCGATCGCTTATTGGCGGACTTGAAGGCTCGGCGTCGTTTGCCAGGATGAAGAGCATCGTAGACTTCTCAAATCAGCGCGGCCCACCGGGAGAGAAGTATCACACGGAGCCATTGCCGTGCGAGAATGGCGCGGTGAATCCGTGGCTGATAGGAGCGCCGGCGATCGCGGCTGCTGCGGCGGGAGTAGCCGCTTATGGCGGCGTGCACCCGCGCGCGCAGCTTTTTGGCCCCACGATTTCCAGCACCAACTCGCCACGCAAGCTGGCAATCACCTTTGACGACGGACCTAATCTGGCGATCACGCCAAAACTGCTCGACCTGCTCGATCGCTACAAAGCGCCGGCGACTTTTTTTCTAATCGGCCGCTACATCCGCGAATGCCCGGAGTTAGTCAGCGAGATTTCCACGCGTGGCCATGCCATCGGTAATCACACGGAGTCGCACCCGAATCTGTTTTGGAAGAGCTCGGCGGAGATACGAGTTGAGCTGCGCTTGACTCATTCGGCGATCAAGAACGCGCTCGGTGCGCCACCGAAATGGTTTCGCCCGCCGTTTGGATTGCGCAATCCGTGGCTTGCCGCGGAAGCGCGCGAGCTCAACATGCGCGTGGTGATGTGGACGTTGCTTCCCGGCGACTGGCGCGCGCCTTCGGCGGAATGGCTGATTCGTCGCATGCAGCCCATCGCGTCCGGCGCCAAGCGTGCGTTAACCCACGCGTCGGGCACCGGCGAAATCCTATGCCTTCATGATGGTAATCACCGCGAGCAGAACGCCGATCGAACACGCACGCTGGCGGCGTTGGAGCACTGGCTGCCGCGCTGGCGTGACCTCGGGCTTGAATTTGTTACAATCGATGACGCGGTGAGTGCGCCCGCACAGTGAATATGGACGAGAGAACCTTTTATACCGAGAAGGAAGAGACGCGGAAGGTCAAGCTGGTGTGCCCCAGTTGCCGCGGCGAGTTTGAAGCGCCGGTGCGATGGAAAGTGTGCAGGAAGAGGAAAGAGCTTCCGCGCGGCGCCGGCGAAGAAGACCGGAAGAAATTTGCCAAAGCCAGTTCGTATATGGTGCGCCTGGATGATTTAGTGGCTTGCTATAAGTGCCGCAAACGGTTTGAGTTGACAGGACAATCGACGGTGCTCATCTCCGACGCGCTGGGCGATCCCAACGTGGACCCGGAAAATTTCGGGAATCGCTGAGACAGCCACCAGCCATCAGCCATCAGCATCAGTTTCAAATCATGTAGGTCGCGGATGGCTGCGATCGACTAAATCCATTTAGGAAATTCGAGTGCTCTTGCTGAAAACTCGACAGCCGAAAGCTGAAAACCTCTAGATCTCCGGATACATATCGAAAAAGGCTTCGATCGACTGGCGAAACGTCGATTCGATTTCTTCCTTGCTACCCTCAATCAAGTGCATCGTGACGCGCGCCGTGCGCCCGTTCTTCAGCACTACCGTGGCGTCCTTCACTTCGCCGAGGTCTTCCGCCGGCAGCAATCGCATCCCGTAGATGAGCGCCAGTTTCGCCATGCCGTCCTCCTGCCACTCCCATCAGCCTAGACCGCGCGAATCGGGCGGTCAAATGCAGCGGCCGAACGGATCTGCGCTTTGGTGTGCGCCGCAAGCGTATACTAGAGGCATCCGTACCTCTGTAGCCTGCATCGCACCACAGCATGGAGGATCGCCGTGAACCGCACGCGCCCACTTTTTGCTCTCCCCCTCTTGGTTCTTGCTTCGTCCAGCTTGGCCTTCGCGCAACAGCCTGAAGGGCCGCAAACATCCGCGCCGCCGCCGGTTGCTCCGGAAGCACGTCCTACCGTGGAGAGGCGCGCGGGCGCGAATGACAAGATTACCGTTCCCGCCGGCACGCGTGTTGCGGTTGTTCTGGAAAACGGCATCTCCACGCGCAGCGCCAAAGCCGGCGATTCCCTTTATTTCCGCACCTCGTTTCCGATCACGCAGAACAATCGCGTGGTTGTTCCTGTTGGCTCCTATCTTCGCGGCGAATTGCTTGAATCCAAGCGTCCGGGCCGCATCAAGGGACGCGGTGAATTTCGCATGCGCCTAAACACGCTGATTTTTCCGAACGGCTATACCGTTGATCTGAATGCTGCGCCACGCAGCGCAGACACGGGCGGCAAAGAAACCATGGATCCAGAGGGTAAAGTGACCGGATCCGGCGGCAAGGGAAAAGACGTGGAAACCGTCGCGGCCACGACGGTGACCGGCGCGGGCATCGGCGCTATTGCGGGCGGAGGCAAAGGCGCCGGAATTGGAGCCGGCATTGGCGGACTTGCCGGTCTTGGCGCTGTGCTGCTGACGCGCGGGCCGGAAGCGGAGCTACCGCGAGGTTCAACGCTGGACGTGGTTCTTGAGCATGCGCTCACGCTGGAAGGCGATCAGATTCAATACAGGCATGTGGGCGACTCGTCACCGATCACACCGCCCCCTGCACGCCCGTAGTAACTCAGCCGGCGACGATTTACGCGCTGGTTTCTTTCTGTGCCTCGACGAATCGAAGGGGACTGAAGCGCTCCCAATCAACGGACACACTCTGCTCGGTGATCCATTCGCGAATGAGTCGCGCGGTAATGGGCGTTAGCAAAATGCCGCTGCGGAAGTGGCCTGTCGCTATCAGTAGCCCATCGATGTCCGCCGGTCCCAGAATCGGTAGGTGATCAGGAGAGTCGGGGCGAAATCCGGCCCAGGTTTCCTCCACTCGAGCGTGGGCAAGGTCCGGCGCAAGCTCGATGGCGCCGCTTAGCAGTTTTTCCAACGCGCCCGCGGTCACTTTCCTGTCAAAGCCCACATATTCGACCGTAGCGCCGGCCAAAATCCGGCCATCATTTCGCGGCACCAGATAAATCTTGTTCGACCATAGCACGCGCTCGATTTTTAGTCGTTCGGCCCGCAACGACACCATTTGCCCCTTCGCGGGGCGCACCGGCGCGTACGTATCCACTCCTGCGATGCTCGCGGAGAAAGCGCCTGCGGCGATAATCGTCCACTTCGCGGAAAGCTTCTCATTCTCGAACAGCAATCCTATGCAGCGCTGCTTTTCCCGCCAAACTCCTTGCACTTCGCGGTGCGCGAAGATCTCGGCGCCACTTTTTCGCGCGGCCTCCAGAACCGCTTGCGTTAACGCTCGATTGTCCACCGACGCTTCGTCAGGCCGGAGCACCGCAGCTTCCAATTCGGGACTGAGCCCAGCCTCCAGTTCGCGGGCGTCTTCGGCGCTAATCGCCTCGGCCCTCAATCCCCATCCATGGTGCAGCGCAACGTGCGTGCTCAGCTCGCGCGCGGCGTCACGCGAAAACAGCGCCTCCAGAGTCCCCTTAGCACGGAAGCCAACATCTTTGCCAGATATTTCCTCGACGCGCGCAACGAACTCCGGATAGAGCGCCATGCTGGCCTTGCCAAGCGGGACCAGCGGAATCGTTGCGAGATTTTCCGGAGCGGGTGACAAGATTCCCGCGCCAGCCCAGGAGGCTTCCCGCCCTGGCTCGCCCTGATCGAAAACGGCGACGCGCGCGCCGGCGAGCGCAAGCTCGAGCGCGATAGCTCCGCCGATGAGCCCCCCTCCGGCGATGACGGCCTCAAAATTTCTCGTCATTTTCTCTTGGTAGGCCTCTCAGCCTGCCGCGCGGCAAATCGAATCGCCTTACAGCGAGCTTGCCAGCTCCTGCGAAAGTACCTCGGCCTTCTTGGCTGCGTTTCTCGCGCGCGTCCAGTCTCCGCTGTTCGCCGCGGCGCGGGCTTCGGCCATGAAGCTGCGCACTTTCGAAGCCAGGTCTTGCTGCGTGGTGTTCAGCGTTTTCCCTTCAGTGGAGCCGATATTGCGTTCCGCGACGTTCAAGCTCTGGGTGGTTTGCTGCTGCGCCGCGCTGGTTTCCGCGGCGGTCAGCTGCGGAGCGATCTGGGGTACATCGGGTTTGCCTGCATCACTTTGCGAAGAATTGCCCGCGGGCAGGCGCGGCCGCGGAGGGACGCTGCGCGCGATGACCAGCGCCGAAGGCGGAGGCGCAACGTCCAGCGTTGCGTCGTTGAGAGGATCTTCGCTCTCATCGATCTGCGTCGGCGCGATCCCCGGCGCCAGAGGACGCGTGTACGCAAACGTGCTCCACGGAAATGGCTTGGCCTTTACTCGCCGCTCGGCGCATCCGCTCAGCAACAGCATCAAAGCGCACGAAGCAGCAACGCCAAATCGCGCGAACCAGTGCTGCGAATGGTGACAGAGCTGAGTAGTTCCCGTCATTCTCAGGCCGCGAGCGGCAGCTCGATGCGGAATGTCGTTCCCCGGCCAACCTCCGTTGTAAAGTCTATCGAACCGTTGTGGAGCTGTACAATTCGGAACGTACTGGCCAATCCGATGCCGCTGCCGCCGGGTCGCGTTGTAAAGAAGAGTTGGAAAATTTTTTGGCGATTTTCAACCGGAATGCCTTTGCCCGTATCCCCCACGGCAATCTCGGCCATTTCGCCGCGGCGGCTGAGCATCAAGCGCAGTTGCCCGCCGCTGGGCATGGCCTCGACGGCGTTGAGCACGAGATTTAGCACCGCTTGTTTCAACAGCGCGCGATCCACGTAGACTTCAGGGACATCAATCGGCAAAAGCTGCGCCACTTGTATTTTTGCTCTCTGCAATTGTGGCTTAGCAACCTCCATAACTTCCTTCAAGACATCGGCGAGCTGCGTGGCTTCCAGGCGCACGTCCATCGGGCGCGTAAAATCAAGGAAGCGCTTAACTACCGCGTCGAGACGGTCGATCTCTTTGTCCAGCACCTGCACAGCTTGTTGCGAGCCGCTGTCCGGTTCCGCCGGCAAAGACTCCTTTAGGTTTTCGAGCCACAGACGCATGGAGTTCAGCGGATTCTTCACTTCGTGCGCAACGCCCGCGGTGATGCGCCCCAGCGCCGCGAGACGCTCGCTGACTTGCAACTGTGTATTGATGCTTTCGATGGAGTCGAGGTCCCGCAGCGTCACCAGCGCGCCCATGCGCTCGCCATTTTCCTGGATGGCCTGCACGCTGACGCCGACGCGCCTGGTTCCACCGACGGTGTCCAGGTCCGTTTCTGCCGCGATCTCGCTCAATTCGTCGCCCTCTACGTGCAGGACATCGTGCAAGGGATGCCCCAGCGGAAAAATTTCGTTCACACGGCGCCCCAAAAAGTGCCCGGCGGGCGCGCCGAGAAATTTCTCCGCTGCAGGGCTGACCATCACGGCGCGCGCGTCACGCGTGAACAGCAGCAAGCCGTCTTCCAGCCCAGCCATTACGGAATCCATGTTCTCGCGCAAGGTGCTGAAGATTTCGTGGACGCCGCGAAGCTGCTGCCCGACTTGCGTGATTTTTCGGCTCACCTGACCAAGCTCGTCGGTGCTGCCGGCAAATCCCTTCGCCTCCGGCGCCGGCGCATCATATTGCCCGGCGGAAATGCGATCCAGTTGCGCGGAGATATCGCTCAGCGGCGCCAGGGTCGCCCGGCTGACTACTGCCGCCAGCACTGTCGAAATCACCAGCGCCAGCAAGACAATCGTGCCGAATTTTCGCAGGCTGGGGGAAATCTCCGTCGCCAGAAGAAGGCCGGAATCCACCACTACGCGCACCTCACCAAATGGCTCCCCACTCTGGCTGCTGAACAGAAAATCATACTCATACTGCCGGCCGGGTCCTGCCAGGACCTTGACCTTGTGCACGAAACCTCGTTCCGTTAGCTGCGAGAGCGCTGCGCGTCTGGGCAGAAATTTTCCCGGCAATTTCTCGTCGGTTGAGGACAGAACGATTCCCTGTTGATCCGTGATGGATACTTCATAAATCGCCGGCGCATCCAGCTTCGCGGTTTTCAATTCGGCCTGCAGATTTTCACTGGATTGAAACGCTCGACGCACGTAATCGCGGACGTCCTGGGGTTCGTTCGACAATGGCCGCTGGCCCTCCTCGGCCGCGTCCTTCAAGGCTCGCGCAGCTTGCACGAACACCTGATGCGCGATTTCGTGGGTGCGTTTGTCCGTTAGCTGGAGAACCTGATCGAGAAGTTGCGCCACGAACACGACGGATAAGGCTGCCACCACGAGCAACACCAGGCCCGTCATAATCAGCGTGAGTTTCGTGCGCAGCCGCAGCTGCATCGAGCGTCTCTACACCGTTTCGGCGCGTTCGCCGCCGTATTCTTTTAGTTTGTTGTGCAAAGTCTTCAGGCTGATGCCCAACAAGTCCGCAGCGCGAGTCTTGTTGTTTCCCGTGGCGTTCAACGTTTGCAGGATCAGCTCGCGTTCCATGGCATCCACCGTCGTGCCCACCGGGAATTTAATGTTCGACAAATCGCTCGGCCCCTTGGCTTGCGATTTGCCGAACTCATCGGGCAGGTTACCCCGCGTGATCAAATCCTTTTCGCACATGATCGTCGAGCGTTCCAGGACGTTGCGCAATTCGCGAATGTTGCCCGGCCAGGTGTGGCTCATGAAAATGTCCATCACCTCCGCGCCGATGCCGCGAACGTGCTTGCCGTGCTTTTCGTTTACGTCGTGCAGCATATATTCCACTAGGAGCGGGATGTCGTCTTTGTGATCGCGCAATGGCGGCAAGTGAATGTGGAACACGTTCAAGCGAAAGAAAAGATCCTGGCGCATTTGTCCTTGCCCGACCGCGTTCTCCGGGTCCTTGTTGGTTGCGGCAAGCACGCGCACGTCGACGGGAGTTTCGCTCTTGCTTCCCAGCCGCCGCACCTTGCGGTCTTCCAGCACGCGCAGCAGCTTCGCTTGCGTCGGCGCGGGCATCTCTCCGATTTCGTCGAGCAGCAGTGTTCCGCCATCCGCCAATTCGAAGCAGCCGATCCGCCGCTCCGCCGCCCCGGTGAACGCCCCGCGCTCGTGCCCGAAAATTTCGCTCTCCATCAGCGTTTCGGGAATCGCGGAGCAATTGATGGCTATGAACGGCCCGCCCGCCCGCGGCGAAAGCTTATGAATCGTTCGCGCAACGATCTCCTTGCCAGAGCCCGTTTCGCCGGTAATCAATACCGATGCCGAGCTGGGCGCGGCCATTTCCACGATGCGCATCACGTCCTGCATCGCCTTCGAGCCGCCCACCAAATCGCCGAGCCGCCCGGTTTCACGCAACTGCCTCTGCAGCACGGCCAATTGCCGCGCGTCGCGCGCTTTCCCCAACGCACGGTCCAACAACGCCCGCAACACGGGCCCCTTCAGCGGCTTTTCGATGTACCAGAACGCACCCGCTTCAATGGCCGCCACCGCGCGCTCTTCGCTTCCCTTGCCGGTGATGATGATCGCCGGCACGTCGTGCAGGTCAGCGCCCAGTTGCTTCAGCAGGTCCAGCCCATTCATGCCCGGCAGCTCAACGTCGGCAATCAGCGTGTCCGGTTGATAGCTGGCAAATTTAGCCAGCACGTCTTCAGCGCTGGCCACGCCTAGAACGTCATAGCCCCATTTTTGCAGTAGCTGCTCGTAGCCTTTTCGTGCGTTGTCTTCGTCTTCGACAATCAGGATGCGGTCTTTTCTCTCTCCCGTTTCAACCGCGCGCGCAGCCATTTTCGTATCGTCGCCCATGCGGCTCTGCCTCTCCTTAAGTACACTTGGCGTATTTGATTTGTGCATGGGCTGGATACTTTGACTGTAACAAGCCGCGTAGCCGCTTGCCAAGCACCCGGAACATGTAGGGGCGCAGGATTGCTGCGCCCCTGCTCGGCACGGTGCAAACGACGCCTATTCCTTCAATAAATACAACGCCCTCTCGAGCTCCAACTCCAGCTTGGCGCCTTTGGGCAGATCGATTTCGTGGCCGCGGCCTGATTCCATTAAGTATGCCGCGATCGCCCCCGCCGCCACCCCTTCCGCGACCTCCTTCTTGTTTTTGTCCTTCACGCCTTTGATCGCGCCGATGGCTGCGCCCGCAGCCGCCGCTTCCGCAGCCGCTTGCTGCGTGCTGGTGCGCCCTTCGATTAATCCCTCCTGTTGCGCACTCCCCGTTTTCACGCTGTGATCGCCAGGCACGCTCACGACTTCCGCCACGATGGGCAACGTCGCGAATTTCGTGCGGATCTCGTCAAACGTAAGCCAGATTTTGGCCCGCCCGGCAATCCCCGCTGGCTCGACGCGGCTCACGTGCCCGCGAATCTCCGCGCCGGGCGGAAGATAGATGCCACTGCCGGCCTCCAGCGGCTCCAAAGTTCTCACTTTAAAGCGTTTTTTCTCTCGGGTTTCCTTCGTGTCCAGCTCATCTTCGAGCCGTACCAGGAATTTCGTGCCAGGGACCACCGCATACGCCTCGACGGGCAGATCGACATGACGACGTCCATCCGCTGGACGGGCGGGCCGCTCTGCAGTTGGCGCGACAGGCCCGTCCTGCGGCGGCTCCTGAGCTGCGACCCCCAAAGCCAAGCTAGACCCAAGTAACACCATCGCCCCCGCCTGAGCCAGGAGCTCCATTTTTCTCATTCGTGCCTCCTCGCAAGAACACACCTCACTGGAAGCATCTGGCAAGCCATCGCTGCCTCTTCCTTCCACAGCTATGTAGTTGATGGGAAAAGACTTGCAGGTTACGAGCCGAGTGCGTAGTGGAGACACTTCAGAATCTGTCGCCACCGGCCGCCTAGCCGCAATGAAATCCCGACACTCAGGCTTTGCGCTTTCCTCGCTGGGAGCCCGCTCTTGCGGCCTGTCCTAGAAATCGCCGGATCCTCCGCAGCACCTTGGCATACATCGCAGGAGTCAGCAGTCCGGTCTGCGTATTCTGTTGGCTCGGATGGTAAACGCCGAACAGCCTTATTCCCGCTTCTGGAAGGTCCACTTCCGCTCCGTGCGCAAACCGATATCCCATCTTTGCCGGAATCGCTCCGCTGTGCTTCAGGATTCCCAGAAAAACATCCCACCCGATTTTCCCCAGCGCGAGCACGGCCTTGGGTCGCAAGATGTCAATCTCGCGTTCCAGATATCCGCGGCAGTTTAGAATTTCTGACGGCAGCGGCTTGTTGTCCGGCGGGGCGCAACGCGCGGCCGCTGAGATGTAAACATTCTTCAGCCGCAAACCATCGTCGCGATTCACCGCAGTGGGCTGATTTGCAAAGCCGGCGTCATAGAGCGCCTGATACAAAAAGACACCCGAGCGGTCGCCGGTAAACATCCGTCCAGTGCGATTCGAGCCGTGCGCACCTGGGGCCAGCCCCACAATGAGCAATTGCGCCTGCGGGTCGCCGAACCCAGGCACCGGCTTGCCCCAGTACGTCCAATCGCGATAGGCCAGGCGCTTTTCGCGGGCAACACGTTCGCGATACTCCACGAGCCGCGGGCATTTCCGGCAAGCAACGATTTCTTCATTCAGTACTCGGAGCGATTTAGCCTGGCGGATCAAGAGGGACGCCGCGCCAGTAATCCGTTCACTTCTGCAAACGGAATCGCGCCTTCAAACAACGCCGAATAGGTTCCCGCCTCCTTCAACTCCGTGCCAATCCGCCGAAGGAGCCCCAGTGTTGCACGCATTGCCCCCGAGCCGGCGCTAGCCCGCGCCACCCCCATTTTCTCGAGTTCCGGAATCGATGGGCATCCCGGCGTCACCAGAATGTTCAACGGCGCCGCAACGGCCTTCACCAATTTCTCGATCAGCTCACGATTCGTTAGCCCCGGCGCGAACACGCAATCCGCGCCCGCCGCGCGATACGCCCGCAGCCGCTCGACCGTTCGCTCGAACCGCGTAGCCTCCGGGCCGATCGCCATCAGATAAACATCCGTTCGCGCGTTGATCACCAGCGAAGCGCCCAGCGACGCGGACGCCTCGCGGATTGCGCGAATTTTTTCCACCTGCAACGCAGTCTCTGCTTGCGTGTCTTCCGTATCGCCGGTCACATCTTCTAGGTTCAATCCCACGCCGCCCGCGCTCACAATCGCCTTCGCCGTCTCCGCCATATCGGCCGGCGTTGTTCCGTAGCCGGCCTCCATGTCAGCCGTTACGGGAACGCGTACCGCATGCGCAATCCGGGCCACGACCTCCAGCATTTCATCGCGCGAAACACGCTGCCCGTCCGGGTAGCCCAGCGCAAACGCCACGCCCGCGCTCGTCGTCGCAATCGCCGGATATCCCAATTCCTCCAGCACGCGCGCGCTAGCCACATCCCAGGCATTAGGCAGCACCAGCATGCGCGGCCCGCCATGCAGCTTCCTCAGTCCTTCGGCTTTCCGTCCCTGCGCTGTCATGTTCATAAGAGCCCTTTTTGGAGTGCGGCGGACTTGGCGCCGCTTTTGCCGTGTAAACCCCAAGCAAGATTCAAATCTCACTGCAACAATCGCAACGCTTCCTCATGAATTCTTCCGTTCGTGCTCAAGAAATTCCCCGTGTAAATCGTTCGCTCTCCGCGCACGTTCGTCGACCTCCCGCCCGCCTCTTCGACGATGATCCCCAACGGCGCGAGGTCCCACGGTTTCGACGTCCAGTCCAGCGCCGCTTCCGTGGCCCCTTCCGCTACCAGCATGTGCTGCCAGAATCCACCGAGCGAGCGTCCGCTGCGCGCCGCATCCGGCACGCGTCGAATCTTCTCCTGCGCGATCTTATCCTTGCTGGGACCGGTCCCGGTGGTGAACACCATCGCCTCGCTCAGCTTAGCGACGTTCGACACATGAATCCTCTTGCCGTTCCGATAAGCGCCTTCCCCTCGATAGGCCCACCACCGGCTCGCGAGTCCCGGCGCGCTCGCCATCCCCGCAACGATCTCTCCATCCCGCTCGATGGCCAGCAGCGTTCCAAACGTCGGAATCCCCCGCGAAAATTCCTCCGTGCCGTCGATCGGATCGATAATCAATCGCGGCTTCCCAGAACTCGCTACCTTGTCGTGGCTGCCGCCCATCTCTTCGCCCAGCACATCCAGCGCGATCCCGCTCGCCGCCACCTTCGCTCGCGCCATTTCTTCCACGGCGCGATCCGCCTGCGTAACAGCCGTTCCATCACCCTTTCGTTCGACCCGCATAGTGTCTGCGCGAAAATACTTCATCGCGATGGCATCCGCTTCCTTCGCAATGTCTTCCAGCAGCGACCTGTACTCCGCTCGATAGCTCATCATCTCCCCTGCGCTGTCAGCGTCATCCACTCCTTGACCAAATCCGCTCGCGCCCCCTAGCATACAAAGTTACTTCAATGTCTGCTCAAGCCAACGCCGGAACGGTGCTCGACCGCATTCTCGAAGCCCGCCGCGCCGCTGTCGATCACCGCAAAAAGGTTTTGCCGGAAACTGCGCTCAAGTTCGGCGCGAAAGCAGCCACTCCGCTGCGCGACTTCTCCGCCGCGCTCTCCCGCGATGGCATCAACATCATTGCCGAACTAAAGCCCGCTTCGCCCTCGCGCGGCGTTCTGCGCGATCCTTTCGATGCCCCGGAGCTGGCTCGTTCGCTGGAAACCACCGGGGCCGCCGCCCTCTCCGTCCTCACGGAAGAAGAATTCTTTCGCGGCTCGCTCAAAAACCTGCGCGACGCCCGCAAATCCGTCGCCCTCCCGGTTCTCCGCAAGGACTTCATCTTCGATCCCTGGCAGGTCTGGGAAGCGCGGGCCAATGATGCCGACAGTTTTCTTCTGATTGTCGCCGTGCTCGGCGATGCGCATCTGCGCGACCTCATCGCCCTCGGCCGCGAACTTGGCATGGAGCCGCTCGTCGAAGTGCACACCTTCGCTGAACTCGACCGCGCGCTCGGTGCGGATGCGCGCATCCTCGGCGTCAACAATCGCGACCTGAAAACGCTCGGCGTCCGCGTCCAAACTTCCTTCGAGCTGATCGACCGCATCCCCGGCCATTGTATCGCGGTAAGTGAATCCGGCCTGCGCACGCGCGATGATCTCGTTCGCCTGCGCGCTGCCGGCTTCGACGCCTTCCTTATCGGCGAACATCTCATGCTCGCGCCCGACCCCGCCGCCGCGCTCGCAAATCTTCTCAGCACGGCCCCGCCGCAAGGTGAGACGCGATGATCCGGATCAAGATTTGCGGCATCACCAATCTGGCCGACGCCAAAGCCGCCACCGATGCTGGCGCCAACTCCCTCGGCTTCAACTTCTACGAAAAAAGCCTGCGCCGCGTCGTCACCGCCGACGCCGCGCAAATTCGCTCCAAGCTCCCCAAAGAGATCGAAGCCGTCGGCGTCTTCGTTAACGCCAAGCCCGCCGACATCAACTCCTTGCGCGCCTTCGTGCGTTTCGACACCGCGCAGCTTCACGGTGACGAAACGCCCGACATCGTTTCGCGTGTCGCCAGCTCTCTTCCCGTCATCAAAGCCTTTCGCGTTGACGCCAACTTCGCTCTTCCTACACTGGACCGCTACTCCGACGTCTTTGCCTTCCTTCTCGATGGCGCGCGCGCAGGCCAATATGGTGGCACCGGCCAGACCAGCGATTGGGACTTCGCCCGCCGCGCCGCCACGACTCGCCGTATTATTCTGTCCGGCGGTCTCAAAGTCGAAAACGTCGCGGAAGCGATTCGTATCGTTCGTCCGTACGGGGTCGATGTAGCCAGCGGCTTGGAAACGAAGCCCGGCAAAAAAGATCACACCAGGCTCAAGGAATTCATCGACGAAGTTCGCCGCGCCGAACAGCAACTCGAAGCGCCACAAGAGAATCCTACTCGGCCATGAGCTCCATCCTGCAATCGCCGACCACTGCGCCGGGCCGCTTCGGTCCTTACGGCGGCCGCTACGTTCCCGAAACGCTGATGGTTCCGCTCTTTGAGCTCGAGCGCGCCTACGAAGTCGCCAAATCCGACGCGTCGTTTCAGTCGCAGCTCCAAAACCTGTTGAAAAATTTCGCTGGCCGCCCCACGCCACTGCAATTCGCCTCGCGCCTCACCGAGCATATCGGCGGCCCGCGCATCTACCTCAAGCGCGAAGATCTACTCCACACCGGAGCGCACAAAATCAACAACGCCATCGGCCAGGGCCTGCTCGCGCTGAAAATGGGCAAGCCGCGCATCGTCGCGGAAACCGGCGCAGGCCAGCACGGCGTCGCTTCCGCCACCATCGCCGCGCACCTCGGCCTCGAATGCGTCGTCTATATGGGCACCGAAGACATGGCCCGCCAGGCGCTCAACGTCGCGCGCATCCGCCTCCTCGGCGCGCAGGTTGTCGCCGTCGATTCCGGCAGCCGCACGCTCAAAGACGCCATCAACGAAGCCATGCGCGACTGGGTCACCAACGTGCGCACCACGCATTATCTTCTCGGCTCCGTCCTCGGCGCGCATCCGTACCCGACCATGGTCCGTGACTTTCAGTCCGTCATCGGCCGCGAAGCCCGCGAGCAAATCCTCGCCGCCGAAAAGCGCTTGCCAACGCATCTTTTCGCCTGTGTCGGCGGCGGCTCGAACGCCATCGGCCTTTTCCACGCTTTTCTGCGCGACGCCGACGTAAAAATGGTCGGCATCGAAGCCGGCGGCCGCGGCAACGAATTAGGTGAGCACGCCGCGCGTCTCGCCGCCGCGCAAGGCTACGCCGGCGCGCGCCCCGGCGTGCTGCAAGGCACCTACACCTACGTCCTGCAAAATAGCGATGGCCAAATCGCCACCACGCATTCCATCTCCGCCGGTCTCGACTACCCCGCCATCGGCCCCGAGCACGCCTGGCTTGCCGATCAGCGCCGCGCCGAATATTCCGCCGTCTCCGATTCTGCCGCGCTCGACGCCGCGCGCACCCTCTCCCGCACCGAAGGCATCATCCCTGCGCTCGAGTCCGCGCACGCCATCGCCGGCCTCATCGAGCGCCGCACGCAATTCACTCGCGACGATCTCGTCATCCTCAATCTCTCCGGCCGCGGCGACAAGGATATGGACACTTACTCCCGCCTGCTCTAGTCTTTATCCTTCTCAAAATTTCCATGATCGCGGCGCCCTCCAACTCGACCCGTATCTCCAAGAGATTTGCTGAACTGCGCGCGTCCGGCGAACTCGGTATCGTCGCCTACATCACTGCTGGCGATCCATCGCTCGACGCGACCCTGAAATTTGTCCTCGCCCTCGCCGAAGCCGGCGCCGACGTCATCGAGCTCGGCGTTCCCTTCAGTGATCCGCTCGCCGACGGCCCCACCATCCAGCGTGCCTCCGAACGCGCGCTGAAATCGGGCACCACGCTCGCTGGCGTAATCGATCTAGTGCGCCGAATCCGCCAGTCCTCGCAGGTTCCCCTCGTGCTCTTCAGCTATTACAATCCCATCCTGCAAATGGGCCTCGAAAAATTCGCGCGCGCCGCCCGCGAAGCCGGCACCGACGGCGTCCTCGCCACCGACCTCACTCCCGAAGAATCCGTCGACTATCGCCGCATCCTTGCCACGCATCATCTCGACACCATTTTCCTCGGCGCGCCCACCTCCACTGACGATCGCCTCGCCAAAATCGCCGCCGTGTCTTCCGGCTTCCTCTATCTCATCTCCCGCATCGGGGTAACCGGTGCCAAAGACGCGCTCCCCGACGATCTCCCCGCGCTCATCCGCCGCGCTCACAAGGTTACGCAACTCCCCATCGCCGTAGGCTTCGGCATCTCCCTGCCGGGCCATGTCTCCGTCCTCGGCGGCCTCGCCGATGCCGCCGTAGTCGGTTCCGCCCTAGTCTCCGAAATCGAAAATGCGAAGTCAGTCGATGCGGCGAGCGCCGCCCTCGCGCAGCGAGTCCGCTCCCTCAAGCAAGCCGCCACGCACGGCCTCTCCCGTCGCGAGGTCGTCCCATGACCCTCTCCGACTGGCGTCGCCAAATCGATGAAATCGATCGCAAACTCGTCGAGCTCCTCAACCAGCGTTCCCGTTGCGCTCTGGAAATCGGCAAAATCAAGCAAGCCGAAAATCTTCCGCTCTATCAACCCGAGCGCGAACGCGAAGTCCTGGAAAATGCCGAGCGCGTCAATTCCGGCCCGCTAACCGACGCCGCCATTCGCCGCCTCTTCGAGCGCATCATCGACGAAGCCCGCAGCGCCGAGCGCGAAGCCATGCATTTAGGTCACGTAGTCGACAAGGACGAGAAGTTGTAGGCGCAGAGAGACCCCGGAGACCTAGGATCGTGACTAAGATCCAAAAAAATATCCAAGCAGCTGCTGGCCATCTTATTACGTGCCATGCAAGGTGATTGCGCCATACTGCACCTTGGGTGCAGAGAGCGCATTCAGGGTGAAAGGAACGATCCTCACCGACGGCGTCCAACCCGATGAACCCTGCGTGCTTGAGCTTTACCGCAAAAAAGGTGATCGCCGGATACAAGCAGTTGATGTGCGTGCGAAGTTCGAGGAGGGCATGGTAATCGAGGGCGGAGAGCACGAATATTACATGATCTTGCATTGCCAAGGCCACGCGGCGCGGTTTAACACCAAAGTATACAAACTTGGCCGCTTATACTATTTTGAGAACTCAATCGATCTAGGTGAGATTAATCTAAGAGATGCAGCGCCCGCTTCGCCATAATACAAAGCCATTGCGCTCGCCGCCGCCTTCTGAGGGCGGCATCCTGATTTTGTAGTGGCCGGTCTTTAGACCGGCAAAAAGGAACGACCAACAAACATGGTAATCGTAATGCAAGAAGGCGCCACCGACGCCCAAATCCAGCACGTCATCGACCGCCTAGTCGCCAGCGGCTTCAACGTGCATCGCTCCACCGGCGAATCGCACACCGTCCTCGGCGCCGTCGGCGTCCACCGCGATTTCGATCATCGCGATTTCGAGCTCCTCGACGGCGTGCGCGAAGTCATGCGCATTACGCAGCCCTTCAAGCTCGCCAGCCGCCAGTTCAAGCCCGAAGGCACCATCGTCGATCTCGGCCGGGGCGTAAAAATCGGCGGCAACGAAGTCGTCGTCGCCGCCGGTCCCTGTTCCGTCGAGTCGCGCGAACAAATTCTCTCCATCGCCGAATCCGTCGCCAAAGCCGGAGCTAAAATCCTCCGCGCCGGCGCTTTCAAGCCGCGCACTTCGCCCTACGCCTTCCAGGGTATGGGCGAAAAAGGCCTCGAGCTCATGTGCGAAGCCGCGCAAAAATTCAATCTCTTCACCGTCAGCGAAGTCATGGACCCGTCGCAAGTCCAGATGATGCTCGGCTACGTCGACATCTTCCAGGTCGGCGCGCGCAACATGCAAAACTATTATCTCCTCCGCGCCCTCGGCGAAGTCCGCAAGCCCGTGCTCCTCAAGCGCGGCATGTCCGCCACCATGGAAGAGCTGCTCCTCAGCGCCGAATACATCCTCGCCGGCGGCAACTACAACGTGATCCTCTGCGAACGCGGCATCCGTACCTTCGAAACCTACACGCGCAACACGCTGGATATCGCCGCCATCCCCGTAATCAAAAAGTTGTCGCACCTCCCCATGCTCGCCGACCCATCCCACGGCACCGGACGCCGCGACAAAGTCCCTCCCATGGCTCGCGCTGCCGTAGCCGCAGGCGCCGACGGCCTGCTCATCGAAGTCCACAACGATCCCGACCACGCCCTCTCCGACGGCGCGCAATCCCTCGAGCCCGCCGCCTTCGCCCAACTCATGGCCGAGCTCCGCATAATCGCCCCAGCCATCGGCCGCCGCATGGCCTGATTGGCTTTTGTGTGGCACAGCCATTTTTGGCTGTGCGCCTCTCTCCGCGAACGTTTGCGCCCTCTGCGTCTCTTTACCCTGACTCGAAGGGTGCGTTATCTTCTCTCCTCCATGTCCCCGCACCTAATCTCCCGCGCCACCATCCTCGGCACCGGCCTGATCGGCGGCTCCTTCGCCCTCGCTCTCCGCAAATACACCACCGACCTGTACATCTCCGGTTGGGACCGCCCCGACATCATCCACGAAGCCCGCTCGCGCAATATCCTCGACGAAGCCTTCACCGGCGACCTCGCCCCCGCGCTCCGAGCCGCCGATCTAATCTTTATCGCGCTGCCCATCGGCGTCACCCTCGACCTCCTCCCCGAAATCGCCCGCCTCGCTCCCAAGCACGCCCTCGTCACCGACGCCTGCAGCACCAAGCTCCGCATCGCGCAATCCGTCGCGGAAAATTTCTCGCCGCCCTCGACCGCGCTCTTCCTCGGCGGCCATCCCATGGCCGGCCGCGAAGTCGCCGGCATCGCCCAAGCCGACGCCGACCTCTTCCTCAACGCGCCCTACGCGCTGATCGCCGATTCTTCCATCCCGTCGGATTCCTCGCCGTCCGAACGCGACCCGCGCGTTTCCGCCTTCCTCAAGCTCCTCGAAAAAATCGGCGCCCGCGCGCTCTGGCTCGGCGCGCAACAACACGACTACGCCGTAGGCATGGTCTCGCATCTCCCCCAACTCGCCGCCGTAGCCCTCGGCTCTTTCCTCTACGATCATCTCGACGAAAACGGCTTGCCCATCACCGTAGCCGGCCCCGGTCTCCGTGATTCCCTCCGCCTCGCAGGCAGCCCCTACTCCACCTGGCGCGACATCGTCCTCACCAATCGCGAAGTCCTCTCCGCCGCCCTCGATCTCTTCGCCCGCCGCCTCGACGACCTCCGCGAGCGCCTTAACTCCCGCGAACTAGAAGCCGATTTCGACGCCGCCAACGAACTCTACAAGCTCCTCCGCGCCCTGTAGCACTCGATCGACCTAACCAAGCCTTGCTGCCTGCCGAGCACCAAGCAAAAATCTTGTCCCTGGGGCTTCACGCTTTGGACATCTCTCCGCGAGTCACTCACGCTTTCGCCGCCCCTCCAGCGTATTCTTACTCATAATCGTCCTTCGACCACATTCAGGGAAGGGACCGCCTGGCGAGGCCAGCTTATGTCGCTGAAAATTATGATTGTCGACGATGAACCAGCGAACCTGCAGCTCATGAGGTCTGTTGCCGCTCCCATGAATCATACCGTCCTGGCCTTTGATGACAACCAGGAAGCCGGGCAGCGGGCGGAGAAACAGCGCTTCGACGTGGTCTTTCTGGGCATGCGCATGCCTCCTCATCTCGACGCACTTGAGCTGGCCCACCGAATCCGCAGCTCACCGTCGAACCGTGAAACCGCCATCGTGATGTTAAGCGCCACGGACGACAGTGCGGTCTTGCGCAGCGCTTTCGGCGAGGGTGCGGACTTCGTTCTCCCCACGCCCTTGACCGTCGCTCGCGTCCGTCCCATGCTCGCCGCCATGGACTTCCCCGGCTGGAAAAACAAAAGGCGCACGGCCCGCATGCCCCTCTTCACCGAGGTCGACTGCAAATGGGGTGGCCGGCAGTTTCCCTTGCGCAGCATGAACATCAGCGAAAGCGGAATGCTCTTGCAACCCTCGCTCGAAATCGAGCAGGGCCAGGAAGTTTCCTTGGAATTCAACATCGCGGAAGTTCGTGCGGCTCTGAACGTGCGCGCTCGTATCGTCCGCAAAGACGGAACCGAGCGCGTCGCCGTGGAATTCATCGGCCTCGCACCTGAAGGTCAAAATGCCATTCAGCTTTACGTCATGGGGCGCCTGAAGGGACCAGAGCCGGCACGAGAGTTGTCCCTCGGACGCCGCAGGCTCGGACTTAACCTGTGAAAAATCCGCATTCCTGCTGAAATTGCACCTCCTCGCCCTTAGCGCTTCCCTAAGTCGAGCATGACAGTGCTAGGTTAAATGGACATACACGCGCTAGTGTGGTCTGATACGCACCATAGCCAGCTCATGATTCCGCCATTCGACATTTTCAAAATGGACAGCAGCGGCCTTCGCTGGATGGAAGCGGCGCCAGACCTGGATCATGCCAAGGCGCGAGTGGGAATACTCGCGGCATCTTCGCCAGGCGAATACATCATCCTCGACCAAAATACCGGCGAGAAGATTTCGATTCAGTCGAAGGCCAAGCGAATAGTGTTCCAAATCGGCTATGAAGAGAGAGGCATGAAGGCGCGCGCCGAATTGTTGCGCCGTTTCGGTCACGAAGTAATCTCCGTGACTCACAACGAAGCCGCTAAAGTTGCTCTAAGCTCGTATCATGATGTGGACCTGTTCATCGTCGGCCATACCGCGTCCGAAGAAACAAGAAAAGAAATGGTTGTTTGGCTGAAAACGAACTATCCAAAAGTTAAAATTGTGGCCCTGAATCCATCCAAGGACCAACTCCTCGGTGCCGATTACAACGTCGTCCTGAATGAGCACGACGAATGGCTTTCGCTTCTCGCCGCCGCTGCAAGTTGAATCCGGCTGCTACGGAACTCCTGTCATTTATACGGCCGAGGTGTTCTGGAAGCTTTCCGGGCACTAGTGGCATTTCCAGATGCTCAATGGGGACAAAATGTCAGTCAAGTATTCGATCCGTGTTGGAAAAGATGGGCCAAACGTCACCGCCCGATTCAATCTTAGGATTCCCATGGATACGACCGAACTCCTTGCCACCTTCGAATTGAATGTGGAAGGGAAAAATCTGATCGATACATTTCTGCCCCAAAAGGCGTTTAAGGGCACGAAATTTCATATCCTGACGAACCCTTCGGCAGATGCCCCGGTTACCTTCGCAATTACTACGAATGAGACGTGGACGGCAGACGGCAGCGACAAGCTCAGCGGACAGAAAAAGGTCAATGACGTTTCTTTTTCCAACTAAGCCCCATTAATGCCGGATGCCCCTCGATAAGAGCGAAGGCGTTGTCAAGGCACAAAACTCCCGAGCAGTGTTTTGTCCACCGCGTGATTGCCAGAGTGGTGGAGGAC
>Ga0209011_1000034_pt1 | contig 95678 bp, 81 predicted proteins | sample BlaSpr_A8_OM1_M3_FD_187986 | JGI IMG/M metagenome (GOLD analysis project Ga0209011, IMG submission 187986) | Forest soil microbial communities from Thunder Bay, Ontario, Canada - Black Spruce, Ontario site 2_A8_OM1_M3 (SPAdes) (version 2) | ecosystem: Environmental > Terrestrial > Soil > Boreal...
CCTTCATCATATCGGCTTGGCGACACTCCCCGAGTTGCGATACGCGCTGCACACTTCGGGCTTTCGTCTTATGGAAGTCACGCACACACATATCAAGCCAATAAGTTATTTCTACGCGATATACGCGCCCTGGATGTGGCTTTATACGCGGCTGGCGTTCCGCAAAGAGAAAGATCATGAGCAGCGCCAAAGGAATAAAGAAATTCTCGCGACGCTGCTGTCGCCTTCGGTCTTATTTGGCGAGTGCTTGCTGATTATTGCCAGGAAAGTTTAGTGCCCACAACAACTTATCCCCGCGCCCAAATTTCTCGACAAAAGTAAAAGCGCCGCGGGGTCGTCTAACTAACCGCCGCGGCGCTTCATACAGTTTTAATTCTGCGCAAGTTATCTTCTTCTCTTGTTCCTGGCGTTCCCCTCCTTTCCGCTAACCGTTTTACGTCAGCTATCTTGGGGATTGAACAACCCATCGCCCTTGGGCTTCGAGAAACTCCACGCCGACTGCAAAGCCTTCGCCTTGCAAAGGTTGGCAGTAGGCTACTCGGGCCGAGGAGCGAAACTCTCCAGTACGCGAGACAAGGGTCAATTTTTCCCCTTGTTCCCAGCGGCGCACACTCACTACTCGCGCCCCGCGCGCACTTACGTTTTCCGTAAACGTCGATTCCGAACCTGGTACTTCCCGATGGCCGTTCAACACCACGGGTATTTCCATCAAAATGCGGCGTTCGGCACGGTGGAAAACAAAATTATTCTTGCGAGGAAGCATTTCTTCATCCTCACAAGCACGCGGCAATGCGCGTAAGATTTTTGACGTTGCTGTTCCCGCCGTTTTTCATGTGATATAGTGCGCGGTCGGCGGCACCAAGTAGTTTTTCCGGCGTATCCCCATCGTCCGGATAAGCAGCCACACCGGCGCTAACGGAAAGCGCCGGAAGTTCCGCTTCCGCCGCCAGGCGCTCGCCAACCCGCGAGGCCACGCGCGCGGCGATGTCAGCTCCCGCTTCTGGTAACACCACGGCAAATTCGTCGCCGCCGTAACGTGCTGCTGTATCGATGGCGCGCGAATGATTGCGCAGGATTTTTCCGAGACGCACCAGGGCACGGCTGCCCGTGAGATGTCCGTAACGATCATTGATGATCTTTAGGCCGTCCATATCGACCAGCATGATGCTGAACCCACGCTGCGTGCGCTTGGAACGTTCCACCTCGGCTTCCAAAACGCTGATTAGACGCCGATAGTTGGCCAATCCTGTCAGCGGGTCGCTGATCGCCATGGAATGAACTTGATCGAACAGACGCGCCTGATCCAATAACGCGCCCCCCAACATGACGACATAACTGGTGGTCTTGCTCAATTCAGCGAGAAAAAACGGACCATCGAAAAGTTGGACTGAGAAAGCCGCGGACACCTGGCAGATAAAATTGAGCGATGCCACGATGAAAAGCGAATACTCATGGATGGACTTCGAGGATTTCTCACTCTTGAGACGCTGCCGAAAGCACACCGCAGCGAATAGAAACAATGCGGCCGGAAGTAAATCCCATGGACGAGATACGATGCTTCCCGCGTGCGCAACCGGTGCGGCTGGAGCAGCTAGAAACGTGGCGCTCGTCAGATAAGTCGCAATGGCTACCACCAGCAGCGCGCCGGCGGTTTCTTTGCTGGGTTGCCGCGCGGTCGGCATGAACCGTTCCACAGCGAGGGCGGCAAGCAGGATGACCGCCAAAAGCGTGCGGCTGACCATCCAGCCTCTTGGGATCTGCGAGAACGTGGCTGGGCCCGCTACAAGCGTGTCGGTCAGACCGAAATACCCGACTGCCTCAATAATCCCGGATAGGGCAAAGCCAAACGCTAAAATCAGCGTCGTGCGGTCATGAGTTCCGCGGAACCTTACCAGAGCGTTGGCGGCGTAGCAAAAACTCAATAGCGTGCCGCCTATTTCTAGGTAGAGATATACCTGCGGAGAGCCCGAGAAGCCCACTTGGCGCAAATAGAGGATTACGCTGAACAAAAGGGGTACGATACCCACTACGGCCACACCGATGAGCAGGCGCGCTCGTAAGTTCTTTGAGATGATCGCGTCGCGCTCACCCCCCAGAAACCCTATGAATTTGCCCAATCCGCCCACGATTTCCCCCGAATGCCAACGAAAACCCACAACTCCCTACGATTGCAAGTGAGTGCCCTTTGGCAGGGGGAAAATTATATCGGCGTAAATAACTGATTTTATGTTAGTTATTGGATGAAGCGCGGCAGACGAGGTGTGATCGACCGGCGATGAGAGACACCGGAAACGGGGCGAAATCGCGCGATTAAAAGATTATCATTTTTGTTTCGTTATAGTTACCGGTACGTGAGAACAGTATCAATCTGGGAACGGTAGTTGTCTCACGTTGAGACGGTCTCAGGCTGATTTTCTTGTCTCAGTACTTCACATCTGCGACTTGGGCGCCGGAAGTTCGCGAGACACCACCGTGTCCGCGAAACCGCAGGCCTTATGAGAGCCATCGCAAAAAGGTTTGTTCGAAGATTGGCCGCAGCGGCAAAGCCCGATTTTCGTCCTGCCCGCCAATCCGAACACTTTACCTTCGGGGTCGACAATTTCGAAATCGCCCTCGATGCGCAATGATCCATTGTGTTGCACCGTGATTCTTGTTGCCGCCATTGATTCTCCCTTTGATGCGCACAGAGTCTGAATTTACGAATCAATACTTGGGAACCGACGGATCGACCTCGTCCGACCACGCGAGGATACCCCCCTTAAGATTCACAATCTTTCTAAACCCGGCCTTTCGCAGAAAATCGACCGCATCCGCAGAGCGCTTGCCACTGCGGCAATGCGCCACAATCTCTCGCGACGAATCGAGTTCGTGCACGCGGCGTGGTAGTTCCCCTAGCGGGATTAGGTGCCCATTCAGATTGCAGATCCGAAACTCGTGCGGCTCGCGTACGTCGAGAATAAATACATCGTCTCCACGATCCAACCGGGATTTCAGCTCTCTCGGTGAGATCTCCGGCACCTGCACGTTGGGCGCAGGCGCTTCTTCACCGCGAACCCCGCAAAATTCATAGTAATCGATAAGCTTCGTGATGGTGCGGTGCTCACCGCAAACCGGGCAATGCGGGTTTTTGCGCAGCTTGAGCTCGCGGAATTTCATAGCCAGAGCATCGAACAACAGTAATCGCCCGACGAGATTTTCGCCGGTGTGCAAAATTAATTTTATCGTCTCCATTGCCTGAATCGAGCCAACGATGCCGGGGAGAACACCCAGCACCCCGCCCTCGGCGCACGACGGCACCAGCCCAGGCGGAGGCGGCTCAGGATAAAGGCAGCGATAGCAGGGACCGTCCGGCATGCCGAAGACGGTGACCTGTCCCTCGAACCTGAAGATAGAGCCGTACACATTCGGCTTGCCCAGAAGAATGCACGCATCATTAACAAGATAGCGCGTAGGGAAATTATCGGTGCCATCTACGATAACGTCGAAATCCTTGAAAAGCTCCAACGCATTCTCGCTGGTGAGCTTTGTCTCAAAGGATTCGATCTCAATATCTGGATTTAAATTCGAAAGTCGTGCGCGCGCCGCTTCTGTCTTTGGTTTACCCACGTCGTCCGAACCAAAAGTAACCTGGCGTTGCAGATTGGTGAAGTCGACCACATCGAAGTCCACAAGCCCAAGCCGCCCCACCCCCGCTGCCGCCAGATAGAGCCCAAGTGGTGCTCCCAGGCCCCCGGTGCCAATCAACAGTACTTTTGCGTTCTTGAGCTTGAGCTGCCCCTCCATGCCAACCTCCGGCATGATAAGGTGGCGGCTATACCGCAGAATTTCCTCGTTGGATAGTGTCGTCTGCTTAGCAATAGTGGTTGCCGCGCTGGACTGGCTGGTCACCGGCTGAACTTTAGTGGACATTGCTGCTCCCTGCTCCTCTAATTCTCAATTTCGGCCAACTGAATCTCTGCGATCCACAGTTTTTCCTGCACACGAATCGTGGTCGCTCAACCATAAACCCCGCCCGCGATAGACGGAACAATACTGATCGTATCGCCGTCTTTTGTGGGGGTATTCTCTTTGGCGAGGTATCGAATGTCTTCATCATTTACGTAAACGTTGACGAAGCTGCGCAACTTCCCATCGGCGGTAAACAGGTGGTTGCGCAGCGCCGCAAATTCGGTCGTGAGCTGGCCCAGGGCTTCGCCCACGGTTGTCGCGTTGACCACCGTGGAATCGCGCTTACCGGCGTAGGCCCGCAACGGCGTTGGAATAATCACTTTGACAGACATTTCAAAAGCTCCTTCGAAATTCTAAAATCGACTCTGCCATGCCTAATTCGCTGCCTGGTTACCGAAGCCGATCTCTTCTTGCGTAAATTCCGTGCGATCGTCGCTCAAACGCCACGAGGTCATATCACCAGGGGCCTTATTGGCTACACTCACGATGATATAGCTGTACCACGGCCAGGCGTGTTCGCGGTCATACTGGCTCGGCTGCGCCGGATGGTCCGGATGGGAATGATACCAGCCCACCACCTCCAGCCCTTTATCATCGGCCGCTTTTTCAGCGCTGTGAACATCTTCCCCAGTAACCGAAAAGCGGTTTTGAGGCGAATCCTCCCGTCGATTAACGAGCGGAAACAACGCATGCACCTCACGGTACATTCGTTGCCCTGCTACCTCTGTATCGTGACCCAACAGAGCGCCGCAACATTCGTGTGGATAGGTTGCTGCGCCGTGACTTCGAATCTTGTTTGCTAGCTCAGGCGTAATCATCAGTTGCGCTGCGGTTTCCATTTTGTAAGCCGAAACTCTTGGCACTCATTTGAAAATAAACCTCGTGCTAGAGTTCCTCCCAGAATCGTTCAGTCATGTACTTCGAGGCGGAATCCGCGAAAACTGTGACTATAACGGCCTGTTGGTTACGCGGAATTTTCTTCGCTACCTGAAAACAGCCCTGCAAGGCAGCCGCGGCGCTTGGACTCGCCAGCAAACCTTCTTCTTGTGCCAGAGGTTTCACTAGCCGATACGCCTCTTCGGTACCCACCGCAAGGTTCTCGTCGGCCAGCATATCGTCATAAATCGCCGGACGCATCGCGGTCTCCATATGTTTCCAGCCTTCCAATCCGTTAAACGCAGAGTCCGGCTGTAGACTCACACACCGAATTGACGGGTTGAGTTCCTTCAACCGGCGCGTTACCCCCATAAAAGTGCCGCTGGTCCCCAGGCCCGCTACGAAATGGGTAATTGCGCCTTGAGTTTGCGCCCAGATTTCGTTCGCTGTTGTGTCGTAGTGCGCCTGCCAATTTGCCGGATTGCTGTATTGATCGGGATAAAAATACTTTTCTGGATTAGCCGCCACAATCTCGTGCACACGGCGAATTGCGCCGTCTGTGCCCTCATCTCCTGGCGTCATGACCAGTTCCGCTCCCAGCGCCGACAAAATCCGCTTGCGCTCTTGCGAAGCGCTGTCTGGCAAACATAGCGTTACGGGATAACCGAGTGCGGCCCCAATCATGGCATAGGCGATCCCCGTATTGCCGCTGGTCGCATCGATGATGGTCTTGCCCGCGCGCAGCGTCCCACTTACCAGGCCTGCCTGAATCATGCTTAGCGCCGGTCGATCCTTTACAGATCCGCCTGGATTAAACCATTCTGCTTTTGCGAGAAATTGCAAGTGCGGATATTCAGTTCCCACTCGCTCGAGCCGCAGCAATGGCGTGTTGCCAATGCATTCGATTACGGACTGTCCAGCACGGCCCGATGGCCCCGCCGGCTGGTGAAGGGACTGCGCGATACGCTTCGTCGTGGCCATTCCTCTAACTTTTGCGCCTTTGCCCGAACTGCAAGAATATCAAGCAGTTTACCTCGAATTAGATGCGGCGGACTAGACGCGGGATATAGCTGCAGTTTAGCGCCATCTGCACTGTTGCTTCGATTCCCGATTGACACTATGGTAGCGAAAACGCTAATTTCCGTTGGCAACTTTACAGAACTCCCCAGGAATCGTACTCTACAGGACACCATGTGGAATATTGATGCGCGGTTTGATCCCAAAGCCATTGAAGGTCTGGCTGCTTTAGGCTTCAAGGTCGGCAGTACGCGTGGCGTTGTGCGCGTGGAAAAATATGGCGCAGGCGCGGAGTTCCGCCTCGGACCCGATGGCCGCTATGAAATGACGATTCTTCCCACCATCATGCTCAACGGAAAATTCACCCGTCTTTGGGACGCCGGTTACCAAAAATTTCTCCTTACCGATGACGGCTTGAAGCTGCCCGCGCTTGCCGCGCACCTAGAAAGTCTGCGCAAATTTAACGAAGAGCTGCGGACCGCCCTCGGTGTGCCTACTTTTTACAACGAAGCGCTTGGCTCGGTGAGTCAGGTTAGCGTTTATGACCGCGTGAAAGGCCGTGAAGGCGACATCCCCGATAAAACCGTGGGTGTGCATGCCCCCGCCAACAGTCATTAGACTTCATCGGAACAATACCTGCCTTCTACGCTCACGCATTTATCGCAATCTGCTCGAAGGTTGTTCCGAATGCGTATTAACGAAACGTCGCCATGCTTGAACGTAATAAAGGTACAGTAGCGAGAGGCTAGCACGATGGGAAAAGTCGTAGCGCTTATGGATGATCTGTTTTTTCAAATGAAGCTTGCGGAGACCGCCAAACACCTCGGCGTGGAGCTCAAAGTTGCTACGACTGGAGATGCTCTTTTGGCATTGATGGACCCGGCGCCCAAATTGGTCATCGTGGATTTGAACGCCCGCAGCCAACCGATCCAGGCTATTGAAAAACTTCGTGCCACTTCCAAAAACGTACGCATCGTCGCGTTTCTTTCTCATGTGCAGAAGGATTTGGCCACCCAAGCGCGAGCCACTGGCTGCGATGAGGTTCTACCCCGTTCCAGCTTCACGCAAAATCTTGCCGCCATTTTAAGCGTCGCAAGGGATTAAGTATTTTGCATCCATTGCCAGTTCGGTCTTTCCTGCTTTTGGCGCTCTTTTTGACATTTTCGCTTGCTCCTCTCGCGGCCCAGGAATCTAGCTCGAATCCACAACGCACCCATGCTCCTGTGACAAACGGAGCAAATATTGCCGATATGGCACCCGTTGTGGAGGTGCCGGGCAGCCCTGCGGTCGCGCTGCGCGATGTACTGTCGGCGGCGTGCTCGCAAAACGAGAAAGATTTCACTCAGTTTCTCACGCTAAGAAGTCGCCAATCGTTTTCGCGTTTGACGCCCGCCGCGCGGCTTGCACTGATGAAACGATTTGTTTTGCTCAACGATCCTGGCAAACCCACCCTCGCCGTCAATACCGAAGGCCGTGCCCTGCTCCGCTGCGTAACGCCTGCGGTTACTACAGAAACACAAATTGGCAGAGCGCAGGTGCATGACAACGTCGCATTTCTGTCTATGGAGCTTCACGCTTCTCTGGATTCCAATGGCACTAACGTCCGTCAAATTACAATGGGCCTGGTCCGCGAAGATGGTCAGTGGAAGCTGTTGTCTCTCGGACTGCTGCTCCTCGATCTGCCTTCGCTAGAGGTGGAATGGGATTCTGCGGAAATCGATGCGAATGAAAGCACTGTAATCCTTGGAATGGAGAAAATCTCAGACGCCGTCGAGAGCTATCGCCGGTCCTACACGCGGCTGCCGGAATCGCTGGCCACGCTCGGCCCCCCAGCGCAGGGAGCGGCCAATGCTGGTGCAGCAGGTTTGCTGGAATCCGATCTGGCCGCTGGACTCAAAAACGGCTACGTCTTTCACTACGTAATTCTGGGCGCCAGCGCCTCCGGTGCGCCCGCCAAGTTTGAACTCGCCGCCACACCTGCCACCTACGGCCGCACCGGAAGGCGTTCTTTTTTTCGCGATTCCGCTGGCACCTTCCACGCAGCGGATCGTCAGGGCGTGATAGGAAGCGAAGGCGATCCCAGGCTTAAGTGACTGGGCTCGTCTCCAGCCATTTATATCTTCCCGCAAAGGCATTTGTGCCCCGGCAGCAGTTGGCGCTACTATCTTGCGATTCGTTATGGGCCCAGCACACACTCGATTGCCGCGTCTATTCCTTCTTCTGGTGGCAGTCGCAGAACCGTCAGTATCTCTGCTGGCAGATCCGCAGTCCCAAATAACTTCCTATGGACCACTTCCCGTCTTCGAATTGCACAGCGGATTCTGGTTCAATCTTCACCATACTCTCTATCATCAAGCGCGAGAGCGCGACGCCGCTCCGCGCAACCGCAGCACTACCAATAAAAATCCGCGCAATGCTCTAGGACTTGCGCTAGACACCCGCGTTGCCTTGTCCTCCTCGGAACAACGCATCTGGGACGACGCCCTCGCCTACTATTCCGCAAACTACGCAAGTAAAGATTTGCAATTCACCACCGAACTCATTCTCCTGAAAAACCAGCTCGGCGATTTCGAGGATTGCGATGAACTCTCCGGCACCAAAAAGCAGGCTTGCGACGCCGGACTGTCTCCCGGCCTTACCCATGTGCTGGAATCTGCTGCGCCCATCTACCGTGCTCATCAATGGCCGAACCACGATCGTGCTAATCGCCGCTGGATCCTGCAGGTTGCTCCTCTTGTGCGGCAGCAAGGTGTCGGCCTGTCCGAGCGCTTGGCGGACCTTTATCAAGCTAAGTGGCCGAGAGAGAAAATCCGGGTAGACGTCGCAAGGTTCGCCAATACTGCCGGTGCCTACACCACGCTGGATCCTCTGCGGGTCACTATTTCCAGCGCCGATCCGCGCAATCAGGGTGCGGCAGCGCTCGAGGTGCTCTTCCACGAAGCTTCCCACGGCATCGCCGAGCCTGTGCAGGACGCCATAATCCGGGAATGTCGTCAGCGCGGAAAGGCCATTCCTCGCGACTTGTGGCACGCACTCATCTTTTACACCACTGGTGAAGTCATTCGCCCCGTGATGACCGGCTCGCACCTCGAGCAAGACCGCAGCGTGCCAGGCGGAGGCTACACACCTTACGCCGTACGCGAAGGCTTATACCAGCGTGGCTGGGATGCCTACTTCAAACTGTTGCAAAAGTTCTGGCAACCCTACCTCGACGGCAAAGCTACCTTCGACGATTCCATTGCTCGCATGGTGTCCGCCCTATAAACCATTAACCCCACTGTTTGTCGCACCATTCGAATTTGTGTTAGTCTTTGCTTGCGAAAATGGCCCGGCCAAGCGCCCGCAAGTCCAGCGTCGCTTAGGTTCTCTTCTTTCGTTACCGATAGCATTCCGCAGGTGGGACGCCCCGCCTGAGGAAGTCGCCATCGCGCAACTCGTAATAAACCGTTTTCGCAAACACATTGCGGTCGGATTTTCAAAGGACGCTAGCAGCCCATGGCAGGCACCCAGTCAGCCTCGAAGACCGAAATGCAAGCGGTGGAAATCAAGCTTGCGCACTCGCCTGATTCCGATGACGCTTTCATGTTTTATGCGCTGGCAACCCACAAACTTTCCACGCCGGGCTATAAGTACACTCACGTTCTCTCTGACATTCAAACCTTAAATGAAGCCGCCCTGACGGAAACCTACGACGTTACTGCGGTGAGTTTTGCGGCCTATCCTACCTTGCGCGATAAATATATTCTGCTGGATTGTGGCGCAAGCTTCGGCGAAGGTTACGGCCCCATTGTCGTCTCATCGAAGCCTCTCAGAAAAGAAGAGTTGGCGGGCAAGCGTATTGCCGTGCCCGGTCTTAAAACCACCGCTTACCTTGCTCTAAAATTGTTCGAGCCCAATTTTGAGCCGGTCGTTATGGCCTTCGATAAAATCCTGGACGCCGTGCAGAACGATGCCGTCGAAGCCGGCCTCCTCATTCATGAAGGTCAATTGCTGTTTCCTCAGCTCGGCTTGCATCGCGTGATTGACCTGGGCGCCTGGTGGCACGAGCAAACTGGCCTACCTCTCCCGCTGGGCGGCAATGCTGTTCGCCGCGCGCTCGGTCCGCAACTTGGCCGGCAAATCGCCAAGACCATCCGCGAAAGCGTTGAATACGGCTTGGAACACCGCGACGAAGCCCTCAATTACGCCATGCAGTTTGCGCGGGACATGGAAACCGAGACCGCCGATAAATTTGTCGCCATGTACGTCAACAAGTGGACCGTCGGCTACGGCGCTCGCGGTAAGCAGGCGGTGACCGAGTTGATCGACCGCGGCACCCGTGCCGGTCTGTTGCCCGGCCCTGCTTCGGTAGAATTCCTGAGCGAAGAATAGTCATCAATTTCGGCGTGTCGCTACTTATTGTCTTGTTGTCTTGTCGCCAAAAACCTCTTTCTTCGTAACCCGCAACACTACCTCGTCTTGACGCTATGGGCTGAATCACTTACTGTCTTTTGTTTGGGATGAGATCGCTAACTTGTAGTTTAGTCATAACCTTGGCGCTCGCTGCCTTCAGCTTAGGGCCCTGCGCTCAACGCCAGACCGCCACAGAGCGTCCCGCGCCTGCCGGCGGACCCCAGTTCTCGGAGGTCAATACTGCCTGGCCTCAGCAAGCTGTACGCAGCACCCACGGCATGGTGGCTACGGACGAAGAGTTAGGGTCCCAGGTCGGCCTGGAGATCCTTAAACGTGGTGGAAATGCCGTAGATGCAGCGGTGGCCGTCGCCTTCGCCCTAGCCGTTGTGGAGCCCGCAGCTGGGAACATCGGGGGCGGCGGGTTCATGCTAATACGGCTCGCCAACGGTAAGTCCTCATTCTACGATTATCGCGAGGTTGCACCAGCTAAAGCCACGCGAGACATGTACATCGGTGCAAATGGCCAATTGGATGAGGACGCATCGACCAACGGGTATAGGTCGGTGGCCGTTCCTGGAACAGTAGCCGGACTCGAGTTGGCCCTCAAAACCCACGGCACGATGAAATTGGCCGACGTGATGGCGCCTGCTATCCGCTTGGCGCAAACCGGATTTCCTGTCAGCGCCAAGCTGGCGCACGAGTTGCGTGAAGAGCGCCCTGACCTGCAACGCTTTTCCGTGAGTAATCGCATCTTTTTAAACAACGGGCGCTTATTTGACCAGGGCGATACTTTTCGCCAACCCGAACTCGCGGCCACGCTGCAACGCATCGCGAGGAACGGTGCGGCTGACTTTTATTGCGGTCAAACTGCTCGCATGCTCGCGGCAGATATGGCACGTCTGGGCGGTCTGATTAGCCTCGAAGATTTAGCGAATTACCAGCCGAAGATTCGAGAAATACTTCGTGCAAACTATACCGTCAAAGACCACAAGTGGGAAGTGCTGTCCGCTCCACCGCCTAGCTCGGGCGGCGTGGCCATTATCGAAGCACTGAACGTGTTGCAGAATATTCCGCTCAAGGGCTGGGACGACCCGCAAAGCGTGCACATGGTCGCGGAGACCATGCGCCGAGTGTTCGCCGACCGTGCGGCTTATCTGGCGGACCCGGATTTTTCGGATGTACCTGTCGCCGGCCTTACCGATCCTTGCTATGCGAAGGACCTGTTAGCCACCGTCGATCCTGCCCACGCCTCTTCAAGCCAGATCGTGAAGGCTGGGAATCCTCACGTGTGCGGAATATCGGCCAGCAATGCCGCGCCAACCCAGATCATTGCCAGCCTCCGGGAAGGCCCGCACACTACCCACATTTCGGTCGTGGATGGCTGGGGAAACGCCGTGGCGAGCACCTATACCCTGAACAACAGCTATGGTTCGCATGTGACTTCCAGCGCCGGCTTTTTGCCGAAAGATGAAATGGATGACTTCACTGCGCAACCTGGCATGCCTAATGCCCTCTTCGGCCTGATTCAATCTGACGCCAATGCTATTGCGCCTAGTCATCGCCCCCTGAGTTCGATGACTCCCACGATTCTGTTGCGCGACGCAAAATTGAGTTTTGTTACTGGCTCGCCGGGCGGCCCAAGTATAATTTCCGCGACGCTATTGAGCGTGCTGAATTGGATGCGCTTGGGAATGGAGGCGCAGGCCGCGATTAATGCGCCACGTTTTCATCACCAATGGCTTCCGGACACCCTTGTGCTGGAAAGGAAAATTCCCGCAGCCCTGGAATCCGCGCTGAATTTGCGCGGGCATCGTACCCGGCGTAGCGGCCATATCGGCCTGGTAAACGCCATCGCCATCGATCCGCAAACCGGCGAGCGGCTGGGTGCCGCGGATCCGCGAGATGCCGGCTCGGCTCTTGCATATTGACGGCGATTTTTGCAATCGACAATTTGGAACGCCCTTGAGCGAGACGGATAAAAAGACGGAACTATGCAGAGACTTTTATCTACCTATTTATTTGTTTCCAGAAAACTGACGCCGGAACTTCTCGGACAGATCGCCGACGCGGGATTCCAGGGCGTCGAAATTTTTTGTTCCCGCTTTCACTTCGATTACACCTCGCGGGCGGAGGTGCGCTCCATGGCCGAGGCATTGACTAATCACCGCCTTTGGCTGTCGTCGCTCCATGCGCCAACTAGCCGTGACCTCAGCGCTACTCGCGAAGGCTCCATGCCTCTCTCCATCTGCGAAGCAGAGCGCGTCCGCCGCATCGAAGCCATGGATGAATTGAAGCGCGCCATCGACGTAGCTGACGATATGCGTTTTCCCCGTCTAGTCCTGCACATGGGTGGCGCGCGCGAGGCTGCCGACCCGCGTAAACGCGATGCTGCTTTTAGTTCCCTGGAGCATTTGATTTTGCACGCGCGGCACGCCGGTGTAAGCATTTGCGTAGAGAACACCACCAGCGAAATGGGCGATCCAGCTTATCTCCGCGCATTTGTGGACGAGACTCGTCTCGCTGACTTGCGCTTTAATTTTGATATTGGGCACGCTCACCTCGCCGACGGTCCGAAAGAAGAGCGTGTTGCTAAGAGTTTTGCGCACCTACGCGATCTCGTGGCGAGCGTTCACGTCCACGATAACCACGGTGACACAGATGAGCACCTTCCGCCCTACGAGGGCGCCATTGACTGGCCAGCCGCCCTCCAACTCTTCGATACTGCGCCGGAAACAAACCTGCCTCTCGTTCTTGAGTTGAAAGAAAAAACCGGCCATGAAGTACCCAGCGTGCCTAACCAACTTGAAGCGGCACGCCAAGCCATCGACAAACTTGAAGAGGAGCACCCGTAAAGACTTCAGTGCAGGTGCGGGCTTTAGCCGGCACAACTGCCCATGAGAGCGGCCCCTAGGCCCGCCCTTTCATAAATTGACTTTTGAATTTCAGGAAAAGGCCATGACTGTTATCACCATTGAGGAAGCGGGCAAATACGTAGGCCAGGAAGTGACGCTCCGCGGCTGGCTTTATAACCTGCGCGAATCCGGCAAACTTTTGTTTCCTATTTTTCGCGATGGCACCGGAATCATACAGGGCGTTTGCGCGCTAAAGGAAAATCCCGGAGCGTTCGAATCGCTCAAAGGATTGACTCAGGAATCCAGCGTCATTGTCACCGGCAAGATTCGCGAAGAGCAGCGCGCCACCGGCGGCTACGAAATCGGCGTCACAAAAATCCAGATTGTGCAAAAAGTCCCAGAAAATCAGCCTTATCCCATCCAGCTCAAGGAGCATGGCGTCGATTTTCTCCTGAATCACCGCCACTTATGGATTCGTTCACCCCGCCAGGCCGCCATTCTTCGTATTCGCGCGGAAGCCATTCGCGCGGCCCGCGAATATATGGACAGCCAGGGCTACATCCTGACGGATGCCCCAATCTTTACTCCAGCAGCTTGCGAAGGCACCACCAGCCTTTTCGAAGTCCAGTACATCGACAACGAAAAAGCTTACCTGACGCAAAGCGGACAACTGTATATCGAAGCGACCGCCATGGCGCTCGGCAAGGTGTATACCTTTGGCCCTACTTTTCGCGCAGAAAAATCGAAAACACGCCGGCACCTGACGGAATTCTGGATGCTTGAGCCGGAAGCTGCCTACGCGGACCTCGCCGACATGATGACGTTAGCCGAAGGCCTGGTCAGCTCCGTGGTACAAGCTGTAATAGAGAACAAATCGCGCGAGCTGGAAGTTTTGAAACGCGATATAGCTCAGCTTGAAAACGTCAAGCCGCCATTTCCACGCGTCACCTACGAAGAAGCCCTCGCCGTCCTCAACAAACACGGCAATTCCGCCAAGTTTGGCGATGACTTTGGCGGTGACGAGGAAACCATCATTTCCAAGGAATTTGATCGTCCCGTAATGGTGCACCGCTACCCTGCAGCTATTAAGGCCTTCTACATGCAACCCGATACACAGCGCCCGGACCTCGCCCTGGCATTCGATATGATTGCCCCGCAAGGTTACGGCGAGATTATCGGCGGAAGCCAACGCATTCATGATTACGATTTGCTGGTCAAGCGTCTCCGCGAACACAATCTGCCCGAAGAGCCTTTCCAGTGGTATCTCGACCTGAGACGTTACGGTAGCGTTCCCCACGCCGGGTTTGGCCTAGGTCTGGAACGCACTGTAGCGTGGCTTTGCGGAACCGAGCACATCCGAGAGGTGATTCCCTTCCCGCGCATGATTTACCGGGTATACCCTTAACTACGGCCAGGAAACGAGAATACGATGGCACAAAAGATTCGCATTATCGGTGTGCCCATGGATTTGGGAGCGAGCCGCCGCGGCGTCGATATGGGCCCATCCGCGCTGCGCGTGGCAGGATTGCAAGCTCGGCTGAAACAACTCGGCCATCAGGTCGAGGACATTGGCAACATCTTGGTGAAACAGCCGGAAGAAATGTCTTTCGGTGAAAAACGCGCAAAATACATGACCGAGATCGCCGACGCCTGCAAGGACCTCGCTTCAATTGTTCAGAAATCGCTGGAAGAAAATTATCTGCCGCTAGTGCTCGGGGGAGATCACTCCATCGCTGCGGGCGCAGTTACCGGTGTTGCAGCGCATTTTCGTAAAGATAAAAAGCAGATCGGTTACATCTGGCTGGACGCTCACGGAGATATGAACACCCCGGAAAGCTCGCCGTCCGGAAACGTGCACGGTATGCCGCTCGCCGCCGTGATGGGCTACGGCGCTCCAGAGCTGGTAGACCTTCTGGGCTTCCAGCCCAAGGTGGAACCTCACAATATAGTCCTGGTCGGCGTGCGCAACCTGGATACCCAGGAAAAGAAATTGATGAAAAAATCCGGCGTGCGCGTTTTTACCATGCGCGATATCGACGAGCGCGGCATGCGCGAAGTGATGAGCGATGCTCTCAAATATGCCATGGACGATACGGACGGGATTGCGGTGAGTTTGGATATGGATTTCGTCGATCCTTCGGACGCCCCCGGCGTAGGAACTCCCGTGCGCGGCGGTGCAACGTATCGTGAAGCTCATTTGGCGATGGAAATGATCGCCGATAGCGAATCGATGGTCTCAATGGAAATTGTGGAAATTAATCCGGTCATTGACGAACACAATCGCACGGCCCTGTTGGGCGTGGAGTTGGTGCTGTCCGGCCTTGGCCAGAAGATTTTGTAGAGGTTATTTTGAATAGGGAAAACAAAAGGCTGCGTGTTGGAGTGCTCTTTGGTGGACGGTCGGGCGAGCACGAGGTCTCTCTGGTTTCGGCCGCTTCCGTGATTCGCGGACTGGACCCGGACAAATACGAGCCCGTGCCGATTGGCATCACCAAGGAAGGCCATTGGCTGATTGGCGTCGACGCACAGAAAATACTGCCGGAGGTGCTACGTGGCGGTCAGCGCGTAATGATGACGGCTGACCCAACCGACGCCGCACTGATGCGCCTGGATGGCGCGGGTGTCGCACAGCGATTGGATGTTGTTTTCCCGGTTATGCATGGAACATTCGGAGAAGACGGCACCATCCAGGGCTTGCTAGACCTCGCGGGATTGCCCTTCGTCGGTGCCGGCGTCCTGGGTTCAGCCGTTGCCATGGACAAGGATGTTGCGAAACGTTTATTGCAGGCTGTCAAAATTGCGGTAGTGCCGTGGATTAGCGTTCAGCGCGCGGACTGGGAACGCCGTCCCAAGGAAATCGTGCGCTCCATCGAAAAGAAATTTAAGTATCCGGTGTTCATAAAACCTGCCACGCTCGGGTCCTCCGTCGGAATGACTAAAGTTCATTCGCGCGCGGAATTGGCGCCCGCGCTGGATCTCGCCGCGGAATATGCGATGAAAATTTTAGTGGAACGCGCGGTGATCGCGCGCGAGATCGAAGTCTCCGTTTTGGGTAACCACGATCCGCAGGCTTCCATTCCCGGCGAAATCGTGCCGCACCGCGAATTTTACGATTACGCGGCGAAATATTTGGAAGACGGCACGCAACTCTTAATTCCTGCAAAACTGAGCTCAGCGCAGGTAAAGAAAATACAGTCACTGGCGGTGGCCGCTTTTCGCGCGCTGGAATTAAGCGGCATGGCTCGCGTGGATTTTTTCCTCGAAAAACGCGGCGGAAAAATTTTTCTCAACGAAGTAAATACCATTCCTGGTTTCACTTCCATCAGTATGTATCCCAAACTTTGGGAAGCGAGCGGAATTCCCTTTCGCCAGCTCATCGACAAACTAATCGATCTCGCACTGGAACAGCACCGCGAAAAAACCCGTACAAAATATCAAATCGAATTGCCAAAAGGCGCCGCGGGCGCCCTGCAAGTTCAATAGCACGCTTCCGTTTCACGCCGGAGCCTTACCACGCAGCACCCAAAATTCAGCAGCGTAAAGGCGCCACGCGCAGGCCGCAGCACCACGAAAGCCACCCGACGTAATGCCGTACCATGCCAGAATCGCGCGTCACGCGATTTTCCGCTCTGCTTCTTTCTGAAACTAAATCGTGCAGCAACTCCAGACCGCGAGAAATATTCGCGGCAAGTATTTTCATCACGAGAAGAGCTATACTCACAGCTAGCACTAGCTTAGAAAATAAAATTGAGGACCGAGACCACGGTATGACATTGCTGGATGCACCCGCCGAGATACCGAACAAATCGCGCCCCATGGCTATCGCTGCAATCGCATTCCTGGCCGTCGCGATTATCGGACTGTGGCTTGCGTTTCGCTATTATCCGGAAAAACGCACGGCGGAACGCTTCTTTGATGCCTTGGTGGCCGGCGATACCACGAAAGCTTACGCGCTGTGGAAACCGGGGCCCAGCTACCAAATTCAGGACTTTCTGGCTGACTGGGGGCCAAACGGCTATTACGGTCCGGTGAAGAGTTACAAAATCCTGAAAGCCAGCTCACCACGAGGAGCGAATGCTGTCGCCATCAGGGTGGCCGTTAGCCCGTTCTCTCCGATGCCGGATATTTCGGACGCGGAGAAGAGCCGCAAAACGCGAGTAGTGACCGTGTGGGTGTTGACCTCGGACAAATCGTTTAGCTTCCCGCCATAATTGTTTTTCCTACAGCAGCAACACGCCTTCGCTTAAAACCGAACCAGCGCAGAACGCCTTAGGCTCTTTCCTCCTCGCGAGTTGGAAAGTTCGCATTCCTTCTACCCCATCGATGCCTGCTGCTCGCCAAATTTAGTAGTCGTCGCGATCGGGTCACAGCCCTTGTATTAATGGCGCGGTTCTTCTAGCGCCCGAGCCAATTCCTGCGGGCTGACGTTGGCGGTACCGAGTTTGCCAACTACTACACCTGCGGCGATGTTGGCGAGGGCGGCCGCATCTGCCAATGGCGCTCCTGCCGCAACGGCCAGCGCCAGTACACTAATTACAGTGTCCCCGGCACCGGTAACATCGAATACCTGTCGACCAGTGGCACCGCGCTCCACGCCAGACTGGCCAACGCGAGCGTAGCTCACTTCAAAACTTGTCGCAGGGATGTGAATGTGTCGCGGAGTGGCTTCTTCAAAAACACTCATACCCTTTTCGCCGCGGGTGATCACCACCGCGCTGCAGCCGAAGTGTGCAAGGAGCGCGCGGCCTGCCTCTTCGACAGATTTTTCATCGGTGAGTGAGCGCGTAACAAAAAATCCAGCTTCCTTGACATTGCAGACGATCACGCTAGCGCCGCGATAGGCGTACAAGCGCGATGTCTTAGGTTTTACGAATACCGGAACATGCAATTGATGGCAAGCACTGAGCACGCGATCGGCGAAATCGTCGCTGATCATTCCCTTGTCGTAGTCGGAGAGCACTAACGCGTCGAGGCGCTTTAACGCTGGAAAGAGCAAGCGAAGAAGTTTTTCTGAAGTTTCAGCTTCGAGCGGCTCCCTGCGCTCGCTGTCCACCCGAACGACCTGCTGGTGGCGGGCAATGATGCGTGTTTTTATGGTTGTGATGCGTTTGGCCGAGGGAATAACTCCGCTGTCGATAATATTTGAAGTTTGCAGACATTTTTTCAGTGCGCGACCTGCCTCGTCTTTTCCAATAGCGCCAAAGACTTCGACGTTAGCGCCAAATGCAGCGATGTTGGCCGCGACGTTGCCTGCGCCGCCGAGACATTCGGTCTGATCGGCAAATTCCACGACAGGGACCGCGGCTTCCGGGGAAAGCCGAGAAGCGGTGCCCCAGAGATAGCGATCCAACATCAAATCGCCCAACACGCCAATACGTTTTCCACGCAAGCGTGGAATCCAACGTTTCAGGCGTAGCACGGAATCCATATTCTTCGCGTCTGTCAAAGTGCCAGCCTTCCGCCGCGCCTCATTCTGGGGCCACCGTCGCTTCCTCCGAGAGCATGATGGGAATATCGTCACGCACAGGATATATGCGACGACAAGATTGGCACTTCAAGCCGGAACCGTCCGCCAGTAATTTCACTGGGGTCTTGCACACCGGGCAAACCAGAATATCGAGAAGATCCTGCGGAATAGCCATGTATGCCTCCCGGGAGCGCGCTTGGAATGCTTGCTTCGCGCGAAGGGGCACTGTATCAAGGGTGTCCAGAAGGAGCAACCAGACCCCGGCATCCCCTGGTTTTTGGAAGCGTGTCATTGCAAAGAGGATACGGGGTTTTGAGTGCGTAAGTGTATGAAAAGAAAGAGCGATCTTTGGGCCTTTTCGACCAACCACCTAAGTGCGGATTCTAAAGGTGTTGTCGAGCAAGGGACAGCCATTCCTGCGTTGCGGACGAGGTCAGATTGCAGGTGGGAAGATCGTACATGCCAAGGATGCTAGTGGTGCGCGCGTCACAAAACCATGATGACAATAAATCAACGATAGATTAAGATATTACTGATTAGTATAAGAATGATCTGTGGAAAAATTGGCTCTGGTGGCTGAGACGCATGACGAGTGGCTAATTAACGTGGCAGGCGGCATTGGGCGCTCTAGCCCAGCCACTCCGGGTGATGGGCGGTGCCGTCGAACTGGGAGCTGGTCTTGAAGGGTTCGTACTTGCCGTCGGCGGCCGCGGTGGCGGTCTTCTTCAGCATAGCGGAAATATCCGACTTGCTTAGAGAACCGTAGGTCTTGGCTGCTTGAACAGCTTGCTCGAGGATGGGCATGCTATCAATTCCAGTGATGACTACCGAAGTTGGCAAACTCAACGCGTATTGCAGGCATTCCATCGGTGTTACAGTCTTGCTCTCCAAAATGTGAGGGTCGCCCAAAGACTTCATGCCTAGCACCCCTATCTGCTTTTTGACAAGAACGGGAAGGACCGATTTCTCAAAACTGCGAAAGTGCGCATCCATAACATTGAGAGGCATTTGGACGGCATCGAAAGTAAAGCTGTGTTTATCGGCAAGCTCCAGCATGCGCAGGTGGACGCTAGGATCTTTGTGACCGGTGAACCCCAGGTAGCGGATTTTGCCGGCTTTTTTCGCTTCCAGCATAGCTTCCGCAGCGCCGCCATCGGCAAAGAAGCGATCAGGATCTTCCATGCGGATGTTTTCGTGAAACTGCCAAAGCTCGACACGGTCGGTGTCCAACCGCTGCAAGGATTCATCGAGCTGCTTCAGGGCAGAAGTTTTCGTGCGGCCGTCGAATTTGGTCATTACGAAGACCTTATCGCGCTTGCCTTTCAGAGCTTTCCCGATGCGACGTTCGCTTTCTCCATCGTTGTAGTCCCAGCAGTTGTCAGAAAAATTGATCCCGCGATCGAAGGCCGCATTGAAGAGGTTAATGGCCTCGGCCTCCTGCAATTTGGACATTCCTAAATGATAGCCCCCTAAACCGATCACCGAGACTTTTTGGCCGGTTTTCCCTATGGCGCGATAAGGCATTTCGCCGGCGGTAATCTCTCCACGAGTTCCAGACGAGATCCCGCCGGTTGTCGATACCACCGATAATGCTGCGAGGCCACCAATAAATTCGCGCCGCTTCCAGTTGTCATTTGTCATGAAGCCTCCCAAACCCGGGAATAATACGAGAGCCATAGACGGTAGGTTAGTCTCTGTTCGCTTGCCCAGCAGGTAATTACCCGATGGAAGCTTAGCCGCCAGTATCCGACGGACACATTCTACGCCAGGCACTGGTCGGAAATCTTCGTGAGCTTCCTACAGGTCTATAGGCGGGAGTAACTCAGAGGCCTTTGGATTGACGGAAGGCGCGGATGACGGCAGCGGGGTCGCGCTGTTCGGCGTCCACCAGGTAGTTGAGCCGGCGCATCTCGGCGGCCGAAACTTTGCCAGAAAGATCGGCGAGGGCGGGGCGAAGTGTGGGGAATTTTTCCAAGGTTGCGCGTCGGACGATGGGCACCGCGTCATATGGCGGAAAGAAATGGCGATCGTCTTCCAAGACAACCAAGCCGAGCGAGTCAATGACACCGTCCGTAGAATTGCCGGCGACGATATCCACCTTTTTGTCGGCAAGTGCGCGGTAGATTAGGCCGAGATCCATGACGCGCGGCCGCTCAGAAAAGTGCAAGGCGTAACGCTCGGTCCAACCACGGAAACCGTCAGGACGCTCGAGAAATTCATAGCCAACTCCAACGCGCCATTTGGAAGCTAACGAGACGATGTCTGAAGTGCGATGGAGGTTGGACCGCTGGGCATCATCTCCGCGGATGACCATCGCGAAAGTGTTTTCAAAACCCAAGGGCTCCGTAACCTCAAGTCCAAAGCGCTGCGCGTAGAGTTGCCGCACACGCTGATAGACGGAAGCAGAATCGGTGGAGGGAGGTTCGTTAAGGACGGCGGTAAGTGCCGTTCCAGTGTATTCGACATAAAGATCGAGTTCGCCTGCAAGCATGGCTTTGTGAACGAGCAGGGTTCCCCCGAGGTTGGTTTTACGATCCACGTTAATGCCGGTGCGCGCTTCGATGTGCTGAGCGAGAAGTTCGGCGAGTACAACTTGTTCCGTAAAAAACTTCGAACCGATACGGATTTTGGGCTTCTGCGGCGCGCGGCAGGCACCGTTGGACCACAAGAAGAATCCAAGCAAGAGAGGAAGAAAGCGGCGCATGCACATGGGAGTTTCTCATGAAAATCGAAAATCCAGCATCTCAGGCATTTCGAGGCCATGAACAGCTGCGGAAATGATGACAGCTCACACGATCTTGAGGCGGCGCTCAAGCAATCCAAAGAAAATGTCAGCGCTGATGGCGAGGAGCGCTGCGGGAATCGCGCCGGCGAGGATGACCGCATCGTTGACCATGGAGACGCCACGAAAGATAAAGGTGCCTAGACCGCCAGCACCGACGGCTGCGGCGATCGTGGCAATACCGATTGTGAGGACCGTGGCGGTGCGAATACCGGCAAGAATCACGGGAAGCGCCAGCGGAAGACGTACGCGCCAGAGGATCTGCGCTTCTGTCATACCCATAGCTTCAGCGGCTTCGAGGACCGCGGAATCAATACCGCTCAGGCCGACATAAGTGTTGCGAAGAATAGGCAGCAGAGCGTACAGGACGAGCGCCACAATAGCGGTGCGACGCCCGATGCCTCCAATGAACGGGATGGGGATGAGAAATCCGAAGAGCGCGAGGCTCGGAATGGTTTGAAAGATGCTGGCAGCGCCGAGCGACAAGGTACGCAGTGCGGGGCGATGCACAATCAACATGCCCAACGGCAGGCCGATGAGTACGGCAAAGGCCATAGCCACGGCGGCCAGTGTCAAATGATCGAGAGTGGCGCTGAGAATTTCTGCACGATGCGCAACGAAGAAGCTCCAAGTAGTCATACGGACGCTCCCGGTGTTACGGCCAGCGAAGCAGTAAAGGCCCTCACTTCCGGGTGATCGAGACGCAGGAAATCCTGAGGCACGGCGCTGGCGACGATGCGACCCGCTTCGACAAGCATGATGCGTGATGCCAACAGGAGCGCTTCGCGAAGATCGTGCGTAACGAAGATGATGGTCTTACCCAGGCGGTGAGCCAGCGCGCTGAATTCGCGCTGCAATTCCGCCCGAGTGACCGGATCGAGCGCGCCGAAAGGCTCGTCCATCAATAGAATCGGCGGATCGACGGCGAGAGCACGCGCCACGCCAACGCGTTGGCGTTGACCACCGGAGAGTTGAGCAGGGCGGCGGGCGGAAAATTCGCCGGAATCGAGGCCCACCAGGCGCAGAAGTTCTTCTACGCGCTCGGCGATACGTGCCGAATCCCAGTTTTCCAGCGTGGGGACCAAACCGACATTTTTCGCTACGGTGTAATGAGGAAACAGCCCCGCTTCTTGGATGACATAGCCGATGCCGCGGCGAAGACGAATGACGTCCCATTCGGACGTAGCGCGTCCGCCGACAAGAACTTGCCCAGAGATGGGGAGGAGCATGCGGTTGATGAGCCGAAGAAGAGTCGTTTTGCCGCTGCCGCTTCGCCCGAGCAGGACGAGCGTTTCGCCCGGGGACACGCTAAGGGAAATATCAGAGACGATATCGGAAACGATAGCGTGCGGCTTACGGGTTATACCGTATGTCACATGCTGGAACTCAATAGTAGCCTCGGGAGGCGCTGAGGGTTGGCGATTCATTTAACGGTCATTCACGCAGTGAATATCATCATGCCCAAGGGAAGAAATATCATAGCGTTATTCGAAAGGCTTCGGTGGGTGTAGAATTTAGTTCCTCTCGCGCGACGGCGACAAGCAAGGGCGAACGTCATGCAAACATCTAGCGGCGCAGTTCGTAGCCCACATAACTTTTTGACACGGCTGGTACAGGCTCGCGGGCGTACCGATGAGCTGTTCGGCATCGTGCGTAGCGAGGCAATGTACGACCGTCCCATCCCGGAGCGACATCGAATTATTTTTTATCTGGGTCATGTGGACGCGTTTGATTGGAACTTGCTGGCAGAGCGCGCATTTGGATTAAGACCATTTCAACGCACGTTCGATCAACTTTTTTCCTTCGGCATCGATCCCATGGATGGGGGCCTCCCAAAAGACAATCCGTCGGACTGGCCATCGCGCGCAGAGATTGAAGAATACGTTCGACGACTGCGGCAAGAACTAAATCAGGCTATTGAGAAATCGTTGGCGAATCCCGCCGAGGGTCATCCGCAAATGCTTACCATGCTTGAAGTGGCGATCGAGCATCGCTTGATGCACGCGGAGACGCTCGCTTACATGCTGCACCGGCTGCCCACCGAGCGAAAGATTGACGGCCCGGTTGAAAAAGCAAAGAAATCAAATGGCGCGAAAACAACGCTGGTGGAGATTCCAGCCGGGCGCGTGACGCTGGGCTTGCGGCGTGTTAGCGGCAATGAATTCGGGTGGGATAACGAGTTCGAGTCACACACAGTGGATGCGCCCAAGTTCTCCATTGAAACGTGCAACGTCACTAATCGTGACTTCCTGCGTTTTATCGAAGCGGGCGGATACGAAAATCGCGGCTTGTGGAGCGAAGAAGCCTGGCGCTGGAAGGAAAAAGAACGGCTGCAGCATCCCGCTTTCTGGCGGCGCGCGGGAAACCTCTGGATGTATCGCTGCATGTTCGGAGAGATTCGGCTACGGCTCGAATGGCCGGTGTACGTGAGCCATGCCGAAGCAACGGCCTACGCCAAGTGGCTGGGAAGGACGCTGCCGAGCGAAGCGCAGTTTCATCGCGCAGCATATGGAACTGCCGATAGCAAAAGCGAACGCACTTATCCTTGGGGGAGCGAAGCTCCGGCGGCCCGGCACGGCAACTTTGATTTTCATTCCTGGGATCCGTCGCCGGTGGGGGTCCATACGGCGGGTGCCAGCCAATTCGGTATACAAGATATGGTCGGAAATGGCTGGGAATGGACGAAGACGGAGTTCGCACCATTCCCGGGTTTTCAACCGATGGCTTTCTATCCCGGTTACTCCGCACAATTTTTTGACGGTAAGCATTACGTAATGAAAGGCGGGTCGGCACGTACCGCCGCGTGCATGCTGCGGTCGTCCTTTCGCAATTGGTTCCAGCCTCATTATCCGTATGTCTATGCAACGTTTCGCTGCGTCGAGGAATAAAACGCCCAAGCCCCGGAGCAATCATGCTGACCTATAGCCTTCCGGTAAGACATGTATCTGACTTTGCAGCCGATGTCCGCGATTCATTGGTAAAAAGTGGCCAGCGCGAGTTGCCTTCAAAATATTTGTACGACGAGCTGGGTTCAGCGCTGTTTGAAGCCATCTGCGTGCTGCCAGAGTATGGCTTAACGCGAGCAGACGCGCGATTGCTGGAGAAATATGCGGTAGAAATTGTTGACCGCTTGCCCACGCCGGTGAAAGTTGCGGAATTGGGAAGCGGCACCGGAAAAAAGACCCGTTGGATTCTGGAGGCACTGTCGAAACGCCAGAAGACGTATTACTACCCAATAGAAATTTCGCCCTTTGCTCTGGCGGCAGTTGAAAAGGAGTTGGGACACATCGATCTTGTAAGCATCGTGGGCTACGAAAGGCCGTACCTGGAGGGCTTGCGCGCGGTAGCAGACCGCAGACTGGAACAGGACCACTTCCTGGTGCTGTTTCTTGGAAGCACCATTGGGAATTTTGACCGAGAGGCGGGCGTGAACTTTCTGCGGGAAATGCGGATGATTTTACGGACAGGTGACGCACTGCTTCTCGGCACGGACTTAGAGAAAAACATTCGCGTACAACTGCTGGCTTATGACGACCCCACCGGCGTGACAGCTGCTTTTAATTTAAATGTACTAGCGCGAATTAATCGTGAATTGGGCGCGGATTTCGATTTGCCGTCTTTCCGACACGAGGCGCGGTGGAATATGGTCGAGCGGCGCATCGAGATGCATTTGCGTTCCCTGAAACGCCAGCGGATAACTATCCCCGCCGCGGCACTCCGCGTGATACTCGATGAAGATGAAACGATCTGGACAGAGAGTTCGCACAAGTACAAAGCGGAAGAAGTGATCGAGATGGCCGCACGCACAGGCTTTCGTTGCCAGGGCCAGTGGATTGACTACGAGTGGCCGTTTGCGCAGAACCTGTTGATTGCAGAATGAGTTGAACCCAGCCGGGATTCCTTCGCGCCTGCGTTAATTAGGCCCAGGTAAATTAAAACGCTTCGACGCGCCAGACCAGCCGGGACGACCAGTCTCTGTGGGAACGCAAATCGGGATGCCACAAGGCGAGGATCTGCGATCCCTGATAAACACGTTCGAAACCCTCTTCTGATTCCGAAACCGTCTCGATCGGAGCAACCCAAAATTCGTGTGCGGTAGGCGCCTGAAGAGCGATGCGAACGCGTTGCCAGCCATCTTCCATGCGTATCAAAGGACCAGGAACAACACCACTGAAGCGCAGATTTTGGCGGCCCGCCGGAATTTCAAAAAAACGATCGGGTGCGTCGGGGGCGAGCAAATTGATAATCGATTCAATGCCCACAGCAATGGGTTCAGCGAGAGGCTTCGAGGTGTTGATTTCGATCTCGAGAGCAACCTCACAGCCGGCAGGGGCGCGGCCGAAGGAAAAAGTCTTGTGCAGCGAAATCACCTGCGCGGCAGACGGATGCAACGTGTGTGATGCGATGGCCCCTTCACGCAGGAGTTCCGCGTGATGCGCGGCAGACATTTTCATGTGAAATGGGCCGGCAGCGAACCCGGCGTCTTCGTGAAGCTCGAGAGCCTCATAGTCAGCGTGCGTTCTGGCGGGATCAAAAAGTAAAACGCGGAAGGCGTGGCGGGGCCAGCGGTCATAGCGCAGAAAATGCTCCAGTCCGGGCTCTTTGACGCGAGTTTGCACAGGGCTAAAGGATGTCCCGGCAGTGATGCCCGAAGTTTCCCGCAAACGCGTGTGATAGACCTCCGGACGGCGCATGATGGAATTGACCAGCGTGGCCGCGGCCGGACGGAAATCGAAAGCTGCGATGGTGGCGCCGTCGGCGGGTTTAAGAAGCGCCTGATACTCTGGCGCTGAAAAGAGTAGTTCCTCCGCGCCATCGGCGTCGTAATCGAGCGACTCTACACGCGGAGCGAAGGCCCTGGGCGTATGGCGATCTGCAATTATTTCCGCGCGAATGAGATTGCGCCACAGCTCGGTGCGAAGATGAGGCGCATACAATCCACCAAAAATGCCGTGCCAGTAAGCGTCATTGCATTGGGCCCGGAGCACAAGATCGCGCGCTTGCAACAACTCTTCTGCAGCTTTTGAACCGTTGCGGCGTTTGGGCGCACCGTTAAGCCGGGCGGAGACTCGCAACATTTTTTTATTGAGCAGGTTGGATTCCGGGTACTTACGAAAAAACCCGCGCCAGGAGCCGCCGCGTAGGAAAGAGAGCACGTCGGGACGCGAGTCGAACTCTTGCAAGAGTGTGTTATAGCGCTGGCGGATGCGCGTAGGCAAAACCCATTCCATCATCTCCGGGTATGAAGCGGCAGGTAGATCAGCGCGTCCCAGAGGCGCGTGGGCGGCAAGATATTCGCCGGGCGTGGATGTCTGCAACCAATCGGCATTGGCCTCTACAGCACCAAAGAAATCAGAGAGCCAGCCGTTTTTGAAACAGTGCTCGTTTGTGCCGGGCCACACGCCAAATTTTTCCATGTCGTCACCCATGGCAGCGACGCCGTCCGGATGTTTATGTGATGAGTCGCGCAAGTAGTTGATGACCTGTTCGACGGTACCGAAGGGAACGAGATAACGAAGAACTTTGTGCGTGGGATACAAGACCACGGTCTGGCCGTGGTCTTCCGCCACGTAAGTGCCAAAGAGTTCATCCGGTTCGAACCCCGCAGCCAGAAAATGGATGTCGTCCACGATGGTATAAGCCACGTTGGCCGCCGCGAGGACGGAGGGCAGTTGGGGTTCCCAAACCCGTTCGGCTAGCCAGGCGCCCCGAGGGCGTTGGCCGAAATGCTTTTCCACATAGTTTGCCAGGCTGGTGAGTTGCTCGCGCTGGTCGTCGGGAGAGATGGACACGAGAATTGGCTCGTAAAAGCCACCTCCCGCAAGCTCCACTTGACCGCTCTGCACCAAAGACTTCAACAACGTGAAATACTCAGGACGATTCTTTTCCATCCACATCAAGAGAGAACCTGAGTAGTGCAGTCCAATATGAACACTTGGATGTCTTTTCAGTAACTCCAGAAAAGGGAGATAACAGGTCTTGTATGCTTTTTCAAATACATGGCCAAAATTGCCAATGGGCTGATGTCCATGGATGAGCAGAACGAGATGGAACTTTTGCGGCATGGGTCATTTTATCCAAAAGCATCTTAACCCGCGCTTGCAACTGCATACTGAAGATGCATACGCCTTGCGCGACACAGGCCATGCCTTGATGCATGCGAAGCGCTAATAGAGGCGAAACCGCTTCACTTGAGACGAAAGGCTCGGCAAACACATAAAAAACTATTAGCTAGGCAAAAAAAAGCGGCACGCCGAAGCGTACCGCGAAAGGTGAAAACAGTTTCACGAAGGCGCCTACTTGGCTGGGTCGCCTACTTTGCCTTGGTGTACCAATCGGCGTTAACAGGCGTAAAACTCTGCCATTTTTCTGGCAAGTCTTCGAGAGCGAAAATCGCCGTCACTGGGCATACCGGTACACACGCACCGCAATCAATGCACTCCACAGGACTGATGTATAGCTGGGGCTCAGCCTCAAAGCCAGGTTCGTCCTTGCGCGGGTGGATGCAGTCCACCGGGCAGACGTCAACGCAGGCGGTATCTTTTGTGCCGATGCATGGCTCGGCAATCACATAAGCCATTCACGATCTCCTTTATACGGGCAACGAGCCAGCCGCTGTTTTGTTCGTCCATGTACACCTAGCACGCATCCCATTGGCCAGATGCCATACAGACAGCACAAGCAACGAACTGCTATTGTACGCAACGTGAATCAGATTCTCAACTTTCGTGTGTGCAGCTAGAATGGTAGGGATGGTAGAGCGATGACGATGCTGAAAGCTATTGCCGCGGTTGTCTTGTGCTTTGCTACCGCGTCGGCTGCTATCCCGCAGGCTTCGAAGAGGCCAGCGGCACGAGACCCTGAAGTAATTGACGCCAAGGAATATCAAAAACTCGTGCAAAGCTATCAGGGGAAGCCGCTCTTGGTGACGTTCTGGGCCACATGGTGCGAGCCATGCCGGGACGAATTTCCGATGCTGAACGAATTAAAAAAACAGTACACGACCCAGGGACTGCAGGTTGTGGGCGTCAATCTCGATGACGATGGAGATTTAATTCTTATGCGCCGATTCCTCGTGAAGTACAAACCGGCGTTTCTTAATTACCGCAAGAAAGCTGGAGCGGAATCAGCCTTCGTGAAAGCCGTGCTGCCCGGCTGGAGTGGCGCAATCCCAGCTTCATTCTTCTACGCTAAAGACGGCCGCCAAATCGGCCATCTCCTCGGGGCAAACAATCGCGAAACCTACGAGGCAGCGATCCGTATGTTACTCACTTCCGGAAACGGCAGTGACGCAGCTCCGCAAACGAAATAGCTTCTTAGTCCACCCAATACTTTCTACGGGAGTAATTTCATGCTGACTACAAAAGGCAATCGCATTACCTATTTTGGCCACAGTACTTTTTCTCTGACCACGCCATCAGGGCAAGTTGCGCTGATCGATCCCTGGGTCATGACCAATCCAATATGCCCGGCAAAGTTGAAAAAGGTTCCGCGCCTGGATGCGGTATTCCTGACGCACGCGCATAGCGATCACCTAGGCGACTTGCTGGCGCTCGCCAAGGAGCACAAACCACAAATCGTGGCGATTTTCGAAACTGCCAAGTGGCTCGAGACGAAAGGCTTTGCCGACGAAGCACGGCCTATGGGCAAGGGCGGGACGCAAAAGGTGGGCGACTTCCAAGTGACTTTGACACATGCGTTTCATTCGAATTCCATCGAGGATAACGGCCAGCGGATTTATGCTGGTGAGCCGGGTGGATACATCGTGCGCATGCCCGGAGGTTTCACGCTATATCATGCGGGCGATACGGCCGTGTTCGGCGATATGAAATTGATCGGTGAGCTGTATAAACCGGACCTGGCATGTCTCCCGATCGGAGATTTGTACACCATGGGCCCGCACGAAGCAGCACAAGCGATTCGCTTGCTGGGCGTCAAGGACGTGATACCGATGCATTACGGAACATTTCCTGCGCTGGTGGGAACGCCCGCAACTTTGCGTAAAGAATCGAGAGGTATTACTGGGCTGGAGATTCACGCGTTAAAACCCGGTGAACAACTGTGATACGCAGCGATAATTTGCGCAGCGCTTTCCTGCAAGAAGACGTGGACAATTATTTATATGCGCTGCTGCCGGCACGAGACGCAGTGCTCCAAGAGATAGAGGAGTACGCAGAGCAGAATCGCGTGCCGATTATCGGGCCCGCGGTCGCGCGAGTGCTTGCCCTTCTGGTGCAGACTTCCGGTGCCACGCGAATTTTCGAGATGGGATCGGCGATTGGTTATTCGACGATTTGGCTGGCACGCGCGGCTGGACCAAAGGCTAAGGTCTTCTACACCGATGGTGACCCCAAGAATGCGCAACGTGCGCAGACGTATTTTCGGCGTGCGGGCGTCGCGAAACGCATTCAGATTCAGGTGGGCGACGCCGTTAATCTGCTTAAAAAAGCGACCGGCAAATTTGACCTTATCTTCAACGATGTCGACAAACACCAATATCCTGAAGCACTGCGTGTCGCACTCCCAAAGCTGCGCCGGGGCGGACTCTTCATTGCCGACAATACGCTGTGGTCCGGCAAAGCGGCGCGTGCCGCAGCGCCAGACGACTTGAACACGCTTGGAGTGCAGAAACTAAACCGGCTGGCTTACTCCGCCGAAGAGCTATTTTGTGTATTACTTCCGTTGCGCGATGGCGTCACGGTTTGCCGCAAGTTGTAGCAGGACAATCGTAAGGCAGCAAGCGACTAGAACGAAACAGATTGCGCAACAAGAAGCCCAGGTTCGCGGGGCGCTCGGCGATGCGCCGCGTGAAGTAAGGAAACCAATCGACGCCGTATGGAATGTAAATACGAACGCGGTAGCCATCTCTCACTAGCTGGCGCTGTAAATCTGTTCGTACTCCGTACAGCATTTGAAATTCGAAATCGTCCTTCGAAATTTTGCGCGCAGCGGCGAAACGAATGGTCGCAGCAATCATGCGAGGATCGTGCGTAGCGATGCCGTGGTAAACGCCGCTGGGAAGTAGCTGCTGCATCAGGCCGACAAAATTTGCATCGACATCGCGTTTCTTGGGATAGGCAACCTTCGAGGACTCCTTGTACGCTCCTTTGCACAGACGGATGCGGCAGCCATACGCCAATAAGTCGGCAACGTCCTGCGCACTGCGATAAAGATAGGCCTGGATCACTGTTCCGACAGCGGCATTCTGTGCGCGCACGCGTTTAACAAGTTCGATGGTCCGCTGCGTGTAGTCCGAGCCTTCCATGTCAACGCGCAAGAAATTGTCAGACCTTGCAGCATGTTCGGCGATAGAGAGAACCAGACCTTCGCAAAACTCGTTGCTGAGATCTAGCCCCAGCTGTGTAAGCTTGCAGGACACGTTGGCGTGCAACCGCTCTGCAGCGATGCGTTCAAACATCTCGAGATAAGCATCGCGCGCGCGCTGGGCATCGCTGGGGGTGGAAACGTTTTCGCCGAGGTAATCGAGGCTGGCGAACATCCCGGCATTGTTGCAATCGCGAGCCGCGGTAATGGCTTCGTCCAGCATTTCGCCGGCTACGAAACGTTGCGCCATGCGGCGCGTAGTGCCGTTGGAAATTACCCATTTCGCCAGTCTTCGGCTTTCGGACAGCTTGAACAAGGACGAACGTAGCATGCCAGTGAAGTATCGCAGGGGACAGAATACGAAACTAGTCCATATGATGCTCTTCGAGGAACTTTTCCGCGTCCATGGCAGCCATGCAACCCGAGCCTGCAGCGGTAACGGCCTGGCGGTAACGGTGATCCTGAACATCCCCAGCTACAAACACGCCGGGGACAATGGTTTTGCTGCCGTGGTGCGACAACAAATAGCCGTTGCTATCGGTTTCTATTTTGCCTCGGAAGGCGGTGGTGTTCGGATCGTGGCCGATGGCCACAAACACACCGTCCACGGCGAGTTCGGCGGTTTCGTTGCTTTCCGGATTTCGCAAACGCACACCTTCGACCGTGCCCTTACTAGGCGTGAGAATTTCCTCCACCACGGCTGGCATGACAAACTCGATCTTTTCATTGGCCCGCACGCGGTCCAGCATAATCTTTGAAGCACGGAATTCGTTACGCCGGTGGATCAAATAAACCTTGGTGGCGTAGCGACTGAGGAAGTTGGCTTCTTCCATTGCGGTATCGCCACCACCCACCACCGCAATAGGTTTGCCTCGGAAGAAAAAACCATCGCAGGTCGCGCAGGTGGATACGCCATGGCCAAGCAGCAAGCGTTCCGATTCTAGCCCGAGCATGCGCGCGGAGGCTCCAGCGGCGACAATTACCGTTTTCGACTCATAGATGTCCTTTCCTGCGATCACCTTGAAGGGGCGTGTCGAGAAGTCAACTTCATCGACGAGGCCGGCTTTGAATTCCGTTCCAAATTTTTGCGCTTGCTTGCGCATGTTTTCAATAAGTTCCGGACCGAGAATGCCTTCGGGAAAGCCCGGGAAGTTTTCGACCATGGTGGTCAGCGAGAGTTGCCCTCCCGGTTCGTAACCGTCAATCACCAAGGGCTTTAAATTGGCACGCGCGGCGTAGATGGCGGCGGTAAGACCGGCGCAGCCGCTGCCGATGATGACCACGTTATACATTCTTGGGCTCCTGGTTATTCGATTCGGATCAGGGACTGCTGGATACAATATTCAAATCGGTTATTGTAGCATCCTCATGCGCGGGATTTGGAATACACAGACGACCAAATTGGAAGGGATTTCTTCATTGAGCCACGTAGACAGATGCGCATACCCACCACTATAGTCCGAAGAGAAAACTAAGTGAGTCCAGAACAGGTGAACGTGAAAGGAGAACGCAAATGGATCCGCGTTACCCCATCGGAAAATTCGAGATGCCCAAAGCCGTGACACCCGCCCTGCGATTGGAAGCCATCGATGCGATCGCCGACACGCCGATGAAATTGCGCGCTGCCGTAATGGGATTGAACCAGACGCAGCTGGATACGCCGTACCGCGACGGCGGATGGACGGTGCGGCAACTGGTGCATCACGTTCCTGACAGCCACATGAACGCCTACACTCGCCTGCGCCTCGCGTTGACAGAAGACAAGCCTACGATTAAACCGTACATGGAGGCTGCATGGGCGGAATTGGTTGACGCAAAGTCGGCGCCCATTGAGGTTTCGCAGATCCTGCTCGATGCACTACATCATCGCTGGGATCTTCTGTGGCGGTCTTTAAAAACCGAACATTTCGCACGCACGTTAGTGCACCCGGAGCATGGCGAGCGTAGCATAGACTGGCTGCTCTTTATCTATACATGGCACGGTAAACATCACACCGCTCACGTCACGGAGTTGCGCAAACGCAAAGGCTGGTAGCTCGAGGGGCAAAACCATCCTGAACCACCGTGATCTTAATCATCGCGAGCTGTGGTCAACACTAACCCACCCCAATACGGCCGAGTGATTGCTCCCTCCAAAGTAGCGCCCGCCCAGGGCCTCATGTAGGATAACTTGATTCTTAAGGAGAAACGCATGAGCCGAGCCGCAGGCACTTACGCCATTTTTGAAACTTCCCAGGGCAATATTGTTATCCGTTTGCTTGAAAAAGAAGCGCCGAAGACGGTTGAAAACTTCGTTGGCTTGGCTGAAGGCACCAAGGAATTTACCAACGAGCAGACCGGCAAGAAGGAAAAGAAGAATTTCTACGATGGATTGGCGTTTCACCGTGTGATTCCGCAGTTCATGATTCAAGGCGGGTGCCCGCAAGGCACCGGTCGAGGTGGACCTGGATATAAATTCGCGGACGAGTTTCATCCAACCTTGAAACATTCCAAAGCCGGCAAACTCTCGATGGCTAACTCTGGGCCGGGCACCAACGGCAGCCAGTTTTTCATTACTGTGGCCGCTACACCATGGCTCGACAATAAACACACCATTTTTGGAGAGGTGGTGGAGGGCCAGGACGTTGCCGACAAGATTTCCAATGTGGCGCGCGACGCTAGCGATCGCCCGCGAACGCCGGTGACTTTAAACAAGGTACGAATCGAACGCGCCGGATAAGCGCAAAGTACTGTGCGATGTTCACTCCTGAGCGCCTGCTCCGACTATTTATCGAGATAATTTTCCTCTTGCTCGGGGTCCTGATGGTTTGGCTGGGCCTTACGGGGAACATTATGTTTAACCGGCATAAGATTTCCTGGCTGGTTTTAAGCCTCGCTGTGATTCTCTGGGGTCTTAGCGCGATCTACAAACCGGCGCGTTTCCGTTCACGCGGAGAAAACTGGACGCGCGGTATTACCTTAACTCTGTTGGGCGTAGTTTTATTGTCAATTTCGTACGTGCCATTTGCATGGGTTGGGCCATTGCTGGCTTTTGCCGGTGTATTACTTGCGATTCGCGGCATTTTAGGTGCAGCTCTGATTCTTCGACCACGCTAAATTGTTCCGAGCCGGCCGGACCCTGAGGCTAAACAAATTACGCAGGTAAATGCGGGCTCTGATTAAGCGAAGGTGTCGCACGATGTGGAAGGAATTCAAGCGATTTTCTATTCGAGGCAGTGTCTTGGACCTGGCAGTTGGCGTGATTATCGGTGCGTCCTTCGGCAAGGTCGTCGGCAGCCTGGTGGAAGACATAATTATGCCTCCTATTGGCCGGCTAGTAGGGCACGTGGATTTTTCTCAGCTTTTCATCAGTCTTGACACCAAACACTATGACACTTTGGCCGCAGCCAAAGCTGCGGGAGCACCAACCATAAAATATGGGATTTTCATAAATACGGTAATCAGTTTCGTGATCGTGGCCTTCGCCGTTTTTCTTCTCGTACAATTGATGAACCGCTGGTCACAGAAACCTGACCCAGATACAAAGATTTGCCCGGAATGCGCCATGACGATTCCACTCGCAGCAAAGCGATGCGGCCATTGCACTTCGCAGCTGACCTAGGATTGAATAAGGGGAAACCGGGTAACCTGACGATTACGTTGTAGGGTTGCGTTTCTTCTGATTGGCTTCGAGGTGTTCGCGTAGTCTCCTGACCACCTCATCTTCGTGCCCTTCATCCAGTTCTTTCTGAACTTCCTCCAGAGCGAAGTGCACGACATCGTGGTGGTGCAATTCCTGTGGCGCTAGGATTTCGCTGAAGCGCAGCCACAGCCGGTGCAGAAGATTAACTTCGTTGCCGGTCAGGTTGGGAGCATGTGGCCCTAACACTTTGTAAATCTTGTCGCCATTCGGCAGGTGAATTTCGAGGTTGAACTGCGGTTTCTGATCGCCTAAGCGTTCCCAAGCCTCTCCAATCTTGCGTGCCTGTTCTTCCGTGCTTTCCTTTGCCGAATGTCCCAGAACGATGGTGCTGGATTGCAAGGCCGTCGCGGCACGCAAAATGCCGTCCCACAAGTCATTCGCAGCTACAACTGCCAGGCGAATGGACTTCCCGCGCTTCTCAGCCATAGCTAGAGCTTGCGAAAACAGATGTTGTTCGATACTGCCGAAAAGTTGATCGGCATCCAATTCATTTTCGCCTGACGCAGAACGTCGCAATAATCGGATGTGCAACACCACCACGTCGCGGCGCCCGGGCTTGACGCGATCGAGCACATTGCCGAGATGATAGAGCGCGTAGTGATTGCTAACCGGTACGAGGATATTGCCCGGACGGACGCCCACACCTTCCGGGGTCAGTTCCCCTTCCAGTTCTAGATTGAACTGGTCCATTTCCACATGTGCCACACCACCATGTCTTCCGCGACGCTCAGAGACCGTGAACACAATGTAGAGCAACACCGAAAAAACGCCGCCGGCTATCGTGGCAATGGGCTTGGTAAAGAGGTTTACGATGGCGATAAGGAACAGCGTCAGCGTAATCAAGCCGAGCCCTACGGGAATTTGCACACCGCGAATGTTAAAATTTAGCGGAACCTGAAAATCGCGCTGGCCTGGCCGCGTGTAGCGAAGCACAAGCACAGCCAGCCCATTCATCGCGAAACTCCAGATCACGCCGAAAGCATAGAGGTTGGCTAGAAACGTCACGTTTCCGTGGCTAATAAGGATGGTCGCCATCTGCAGCAAAACCACGATGTTGATAATGCGGTAGCTCGTGCCGAATCGCGGGTGGGGTTGGCGGAACCAATCGCTTAGCACACCATCTTCCGAAACGCGGTTCAGTACGCCGTTGGAACCTACGATCGCGGTGTTTACCGCTCCCGCCAAAATAAGAGTGCCTACGACGACAACGAATCCATGGAAGAACAGCCGCACTAACAGCGGTCCCTGTAAATTCATCGCCAGGCCGCCGATCAAGTTTTCTAGAAAGCCTTGACGCACGTCGTCCGGAATAATCATCACCGCGAAAAAGGAGACCAGGGAAGTGAAAACTAGGCTGTAAATGAAAATGACTAGGCCGGCCTTTTTCAGGTTAGCTAGCTTGGGGCTTTCGATTTCGCGATAAACTTGCGCGAGAGATTCCTCACCGCTCATGGCCAAGACGGAGTGACCCAGAGCAATGAAAATAGCGAGGATGCCGAACATGTGCGGCAGGCTGCTGTGCGCGAGCCAGCCAAGCGCGCTGGGTCCAAGTTTCAAATTGCGCGGATATGGCAGCGGCGGCAGCGCGGAATGGCGGACGATCGCCGTATAAATGCACCAGCCGATCAGCAGCACCACCATAACAGTAACTAGCTTCATGATTTGTAATGCTTTTTCGCTGGACTCGGAAACGCCCTTGGTGTTCTGCCACCAGAAATAAATGGTGACTAAGATAGCGAAACTCGCGGCGATGAATCCGATTCTGCCCGGCGACAATGGGCCGCTCATGTGCATGTATTGCAAAAGTTCGCTGATTAGCCCGCCTAAATATTGTCCCGCTGCGACGCCGCTGATCGGTCCGGTCAGAATGTAATCGAACATCAGCGCGGAAACGCTGAATTTGGCTAGCGAACCACCAAGGGACATCTTCACGGCGCGGTAAACGCCGCCGCGCACGAACATGCTGCAACTTTCCACGTAGACGGCGCGCACCGCGTACGAAAACAACATGATCGCCAGAATGAACCACGGGGCCGTCTTGCCGATGTAGCCTTCCGCTTCGCCTCCGGCGTAATAGGCGGAAGAAGCAAGATCATTTAGGACGATGGCTGCGGCGCGCCAGAAGGAGATGAAGCTCAGCAGCGCTGTGGTAGCAACGATAACGCGCGGAATACCGTTGCCGCGGCTGCCTGCGGCCGCAGGGACCTTGGGAGTTGTGCTCATTTATGGCTGTCGTTACTTGCGGGTTAAAATCGTCGCATTTTTTCGGCGTGAAGTCTAGCCGCGCTCTGAATAATTCTAAATTAAATGATCTTAACTTGCGGCCGTGCGAAACGCTTTGGCGCACTCCGCGCACGGGCAAATCGAACGCAAGTGATCGTAGCTATAGATGCCCGTCGCGTGGCCGTCGTTGAAGCTGATCTGGACGGCATAGTTGCCGACCTGAGTGGCGGATGCCGCGCGGAGCTTCGGTTTGAACATGGGTAACGCGATAGAAGGAAGGACCGGTGAAGTCGTAGCTGGATGCTCTCGCTCATTTTCGCGTTTTTCGTTGCACGTCGCGCACGGGCACTGCTCGCGCAAATAGACAAAGTCGTAGTGGCTGACGTGCTTATCGGCCCACGTGATATCCACTCCGGTACCCGCTGAGACGTGAATTTTAATGCTGCTAGGTTTCTTCCGTTGATCGATGGGGATGGGCATCGCTTAAGGCCACTCAAACTTCCGACCGATGATCACAGCAGTCGCCCGGGGGGATAGGTTTGCCGTGTGGACAAGTCTTCGGATGTCCCAGGAAAGTGCAGATGCGCTGGTCCAATTCCGGGCTAATGATGTGCTCGAATTTGCACGCCTGAGTCTGCGCCTCGGAATCGTCGATCGAAAATGTGTCTTTGAAGAGTCGCTCCGCCAGGCGGTGCCGGCGCACCACATCGCGCGCGCGACGGCTGCCGGTGGGGGTCAGTTGAACTTCACTATCTTGCATCTCCACCAGCTTCAGATCAGCCATGCGATGCAGCGTTTGCGACGGCTGGACGGGGCCCGGAGCGCGTATACCCTCGAGCGTCGCGGACTTGCCTTTCTCCCCACAAATCCAGATTTGCTCGAGCAAATGATCGAAGCGAATTCCATCGTCTGTCGAAAGTGCGGAGTCGGCTTGAGTGGTGTCCAGGATCAAGCGCCCATGCGCCAGTTCCACGCGCCGGTCGGCCTGGCGTGCGATATCAGGATCGTGCGTAACCATCAATATCGTGTGACCGGCGAGATGTAGTTCGCGGAATAGCTCGATAATAATTGCTTCGTTCGCAGCGTCCAGGTTGCCAGTAGGCTCGTCCGCGAGAATCAGTTTAGGCTGATTAATAAGAGCGCGTGCGATCGCCACGCGCTGCTGCTCGCCACCGGATAGCTGCGCCGGTAGGTGCGTTAGCCGGTCGCCAAGGCCTACGCGCCGCAGCGCTTCTTCGGCCTGCTTTTCATCCGTCACGCTATGGAAATACTGCGCGAGCATGACGTTTTCGAGCGCCGTTAGGTACGCCACCAGATGAAATTGCTGGAAGACGAAGCCTACCTTTTCTGCGCGATACCGCACCAGTTGGCCATCGCTGAGTCTCGTGAGATTGACGCCATCAACGACCACATTTCCCGAAGTCAGCGTATCTAACCCGCCAAGAATGTTGATGAGCGTAGTTTTGCCGGAGCCGGAAGGCCCCATGAGCGCAACCCATTCCCCGGTGTGCACCGCTAGATTCAAACCATCCAGCGCACGAAGCGTTCCATACTGCTTCACCAGCGATTCGATGATCACCTGCGGCACCGTCGGAGACGCCCCTTGCGAGGTCACGCCTCACCTCGAAAGACAGATGCCGGGCGAATGTTCGCGAGCCGCCGCAGCGGATACGAACTCACAATCGCCACGATAATTGTCAGCGCCACAGTTACAGGATACACAATCAGCCGCGGGCGCGCCGCCACGCCAAACACGGCTTTTCCGAGGCCCATCGAAATCAAGATGCCTGCGGCCGCGCCGATTAGGCCGCCGACAAGTCCTAGTAACGCCGCTTCTGTCAGAAATAATCGCAACACGCGCCGCGTTGCGCCACCAATTGCTTTCATTAAGCCGACATCGTTCTTGCGCTCCATCGCCACGTTGGTCATCGCCGCCATTACACTCAGGCCAGTCAGTAGCAGCACGATGGCTACCGTCGCTGACAGCAATCCGCTGATACGGTTATAAATTCTTGCTTCCGCTTGAGTAAATTGACGGATGCCCTGAACGTCGGCGTCGGGGAGACGTTGCGCAAGCGATGCTATGAAGTTATTAATCTGCGCTGGCGTCCCGGGAAAGCTTACGCGGATCAGGCTAATTCGACCGTCAAGCCCGGTCAGTCTCTGCGCCACAGGCAAGCTAACAACTACGTTCGAATCATTCTCACTGCCCGGACCTTCCACAGCAGTAATATGGCATGTGAGTTCGGATTCTTCTTCTCGAAGAAAAAGTCTGTCGCCAGCATGCACTCCTGCCTGTGCGGCAACCTTACTCCCCACAAAACAGTTCATTTCATCCCTTGAAACGTAGTCGGATACTTCCTGAATCAGGCCAAACCTTTCCGAGGTCCATCCCTCCTCGCGCGCACCAACAACCACGGCAGGAATTGGGCGTGTCGATCCAAATGACCGAATTTCCCCGATGGAAAACAGAAGGGCACTCTTTCCGCCCATGGTAATTAGTATTGTGGGTACTTTGTCGTAGTCAGTTTCAGGTAGCGTCCTAGCTTGGGGCGCCGAGTCAGCAGTAGACTTCGGAGCGACAACGACATTGGCTCCAAAAGCGCGGAACTCAGTTGTGAGGCGGCGTTTCGCATCGACCTGCAAATTGAGCAGCGCCGCAGTCACCGCCGCTCCGGCGCCGAGTGCCAAAAGAATCACGAAGACACGGCCGCGGTTGGCGCCCAGTAGGCGGCGAATGATGCGCCAGAACATCTTGCGGTCAGGCATTACTCCCCTCGCAGGATGGGCGCCGGCTCATAACGCGCTGCGCGTCGCAGCGGAATGGCGCTGCCCAGAAGTGTAATGATGGCGGCAAGACCCAAAATACTTGCGAACACCAGCAGCGATGGGTGGGGAGCAGCGCCGAAGATTCTTTCCCCAACCACACGTGCCAGCAGGATACCCAACGCGTAACCCAGGCCTCCGCCCACTACCGCCAGGAGTAATTGCTCGGCAGCCAGGAGAAAACCCACGGTTCCGGAGCCCGCTCCGAGCGCTTTCATCAGCGCGATCTCGGTGCGGCGCTCGATCACCGACGCCGCAGAAGAAGCACCAATCGCTAAGGCCGCAGCCAGGAGCGTCGCCGCGGTCACCAACCAAAACAACAACCGGACACGTACCAAAATTGCGCCCTCACCCTCGGCGATGCGCCGAATCACGCGTACATCCGCGCCCGGCAAAACCTGTTTGATCTGATAGGCGATGGATGAAACATATGGCGTGCATGACCAACGCTCGAGTTCCGCGGGAGTCATACCTTCTGGATTGCGCCGGCCAAAATTATCTTCCGGCTTGGTCAATGCGCTTACATACATCTGTCGATACTGCCCTTGCTTCTGCGCAAGTTCCTGCGAAATCTCCAGCGGAGCGATCACCGCTTCGTCTTCTGAGCCGCCCGATGACAAAACTCCCATAACTTTAAGCGTTTTCCAATACGCGTGATTTCCTGCGCTGACATGCAACTCATCACCTGGCTTGATTCCGTTTTTTTGTGCAAACAACGCTCCGACAACGCATTCTTCGGAGTTTTCTGCAAACCACTTTCCGTCCACGTGCCACCAGGGATTTGTTTTCTCCACGCCAGTCACAAACTGCCCGCCGTCCGCTAGAGGGACGCTGTGTTCCGCCCAAGTTCCGATCAACATCGCTTGCCCGGCAACTGCCGGCGTCAGCCAAGTTTTGGACGCCTGTGACCATGCCTCTACGGGAACCTCTAGCACTGGAGCGAAGCCCATGATGTTGTTGTGCCAAAAAATCGTTTTAATCTTATGCACATCCGCTTCTGGCAAGTACGCACCGGCATTCGCGGGGCGGTAATCGATGCCAGCAATTTCCAGCGGAAGCGAATCAGCCTGTGGCGTCACCACCAGGTTCGCGCCGAGGCTCCTAAATTCACGCCCCAGCCGGTCGCCCACGTCGAGCGAGACGCTCAATGCAGCCGTAGCCACAGTCATACCCAGCGCAAGGGCGGCTCCGGTCAGGAGCTTGCGTTGCGCCCGACGTCCAAAAGAATCGGCAATGAGGCGTAGAAACATTTAGCTGGGTTCGTTGTGACTAAAAATCCTTGTGATTAAACATCCGACGGTTTGCTTCTCTTCGCTGGTGGCGCTGTCTTGTGTCCGCTTACTGCGGCACCTCACGCACGGCCTGGGTTAGCGCCGAAATATCTAGCACTAGATCCCCGCCCTCAATATGCGAAGACACGCCAATAGGGTTGCAGCCACCCTGGTCGCCCACCGAAGGCACATAGATGGCCGACCCGCAGTGTCGACACACAACATTCTGCCCATCCTGGCGGTAACCCTCCGCGCCACAAATCCGGCACGCATCCAACGCTGTACCGTAACCGTTGGGCTTCTTGATGACCATAAATCGCGGCGCCTGGCCGCCAACAGTACCCCCGAGATTAATGGTAAAGAGATGCAGGGTGGCGTCCTGCAATTGAGTCAGCGGTATTCGCACTTGATTACCCACGGCGGTGATGGGCTGCGCCGACGGAGGTGCGGAATTGGCCCGCGTGTAAATGAAGTCGGCGGTAAGCACCAGAATCACTACTAGGCAAGCACCCGCAGCCGCAATTATCCAGCTACGCTGGCGGCGATTCTGCGCTTCCAGCAGCCGCTTCTCCGCTTCACTGTCCGCGTGTTTCATGGCCGCAGCATGCGAAGCACTCTGCCATTCGCGCAGCACCAGGAGCGCCGCCGCGCCAAAAATAAACACGAAGAAAAACAGCTCATTGCGCACGATCGGGCCAATCAATGCCATTTCCGCTTTGCTGGATGGTAGCCATCCCGCTTCGCTCATCTCGTGCAAGCCGGTCAGCGCGAGTTGAAACGCCACCAGCATCAAGATCACGCTCGTCGCCGCGAAGAAACGATGCAGTGGCACGCGCAGAGTGCCCTTGAAGAAGAAAAGCCCCACCGCCACGGCCCCGGCAATCCCCGTCGCGGTGCCGATCCAAATCCGCAAGCCTTCGCTGGATAGCTCCACCGCGCGCAGAATCAACGCCAGCTCTGCGCCTTCGCGCAAAACCATCAAAAAAACAAATAAGAATATGCCCCAGCCTGCGGCGTTCCCGGTGCGCGTCGCGTAACTCTCAACTTTCTGCTCGATCTCTTTTTTTAAGTGGCGCGCAACGCGATTCATCCATACGATCATCGTAATGACGAAGACGGAGGCGATCATCAGCATCAGCCCTTCAAAGCCGTCTTGGCTGATGCGCCAGCGTTCAAGGGCAATCGCCACGCCAAGGCTCAGCGCTGTAGCTGCCGCCACGCCATACCATACGAAACGTGCCAAGCTAGCGCGGCTCGTACGTGACAGATAAACAAGGATGATGCCAACTACCAGGGAAGCTTCGACACCTTCACGCAGGGCAATGAGGAAAGCCGAAAACAAGGGTTCTCCAGTTGTAAATGGTTTGCAACTGCAAAATCCAGTTTACGCCCCCGCTTCACCTCCGTCAAGCCGTGCTCTTCCTCCACCCGGGCCTCACGGTAGAATAAGTGTTGCTTCATGCCCGTAAATAGATTGATGACTTCAAGTTCCACCCACCGACCTGCTTCTCTGCTCCTCGCGCTATTGCTATTCGTCCTCCCGGCACCCAGCCAAGGGCCATCTGGCCCGCCGAGCGAGCCAGTCACCGTACGCTGGGACGCCAAGCGTGCGCAAAAGGCCGCCGAGCGTGGAGACAAAGCGGTTTCCGCCGGTCGCGTCGATGAAGCACTGGCCGAGTATCAGGAAGCGGCTCGCTATGCACCGCAAGATGCTGACATTGTAGGACGCGGAGCAGCGCTGCGCTCCAAGTTGATCCGTGTGCATGTCGATGCTGCGGAGCGCAACGCTCTCGAAGGACACCTGCAGCAGGCCACGGAAGAACTACACGCCGCGTTGCGCATCGATCCGCAAAACGCCATCGTGACCGAACGCCTTGCGCAGATGAAGGACCTTGAGGATGAAAAGTCTGCGGCCCAACCCAACGGGGAAATCACCGGGATACCCAAACTCCGGCCACAGCCCGGCAAATATAACCTGGACATGCGCGGCGACACACGATCAGTTTACGAGCAGCTGGCGGAACTTTTCGGTGTGAAAGCGTCCTTCGATCCAGATCTGATCTCACGCCCGGTGCGTCTGCGCGCAAACGACATGGATTTCTATACCGCCGCATCGCTCCTAGGCACTCAGACCGCAACTTTCTGGCGCCCTCTGAATCCCACACTCTTCTTTGTCGCCGCGGATACGCCAGAGAAACGTAAGGAGTACGGTCTGCAGGCTCAGCAAGTCTTTCCTCTGTCGGCAGCTGTGGGCAGCGAGGAAATGACCGAGCTGCTGCGTCTTCTGCGCGACATTACGGGAGCTACGCACATCGAGATGGATTCTGGCAGTCGCAGCATAACCCTCCGCGATACCCCCGAGAAACTGGCGCTGGCCGGCAAGTTGATCAAAGAAGTCGAGCAAGCACGCGGAGAAGTGATGCTGCAAGCTGAGCTGCTCGAAGTGGACCGCAACGCCCTGCGAAAGCTTGGCATTACGCCTCCATCGTCCACCTCGCTCATTTACTTGAGTCCTAACAACGTCAAGACGCTCCTGGCATCCAAAGATTTGCCCAATCTGCTCACCAACGCGCAACAGATATTCAGCGGCAAGGGCTTTTCCAGCATTCCGCCGTTTGTCATAGTCGGCGGAGGATTATCCACTTTCCTTCTCACCTTACCGGGCACCGCCGTTGATTTCTCCGATTCGCTTTCTTTGGTTCGCAGCGGCAGGCAGATCTTACTGCGCGCACAGGACGGCAAGCCCGCCACATTCTTTGTCGGCGATCGCTTCCCGGTGACGCTATCCTTGCTCTCCGGAAGTCTGGGCGGGGTTCCTACATTTGCGGGCGTGCCAAGTTCCGCTAATTTTCCTGAAACCTCTTTTCCCGTCGGTAATAAGCCTGCCGCTCTGGCCGCCAACAAATTGACCGGCGGAACGCTGCCTGATCTCGCCGTTGCCAATCTCAACGACAACACGATTACCATTCTGCAAAATGGCGACAAAGGGGATTTTTTCCAGCCGAAAACTTCTCCCATTTTGCTAGGCAAAAACGAAACCGGTCCGGCTGCGCTGGCTACTGGAATTTTCCGAAACACTAATCCCGATCCCGCTGCGCTCGGCCCGGCCCCAGCGGATCTGGTGACAGCAAATTCCACTTCGAATACCGTGTCGGTTCTTTTGGGCAAGGGGGACGGCACCTTTACTGAGGCTCCAGGTTCACCCTTCGCTGTTGGAAAACAACCCAGCGCCGTCGTGGTTGCGGACTTCAACGGTGACGGAAAACTGGATTTTGCCGTCGCGAATAAAGGCGACAACAGCATCTCTATCTTTCGCGGCAAAGGTGACGGCACTTTTGCGCAGTTCCCTAGTTCACCCATCGCACTGTCGAATACCACTAATGTTTCTGAAAAAGGACCGGTGGCCATGGTGGCAGCTGATTTCCGCAACAAGGGCCGCTCGGATCTCGCCGTCGTCAATCAAACTTCCAACAATGTTTCGGTCCTACTAGGTTCAGTCGACCAGAACCTGAACGTCACATTTCTGGAGGCTCCCCAATCCCCCATCAAGGTTGGAACTTCCCCTGTCGCCATCGCTACCGGCGACCTCGACGCTGATGGCACTCCTGATCTGGCGGTCGTGAACCAGGGCGACAATACCGTTTCTATCTTGCTCGCCTCGCCGAACGCCAGCGGAACGTTCGTTCCGGCGAACGGCTCGCCTTTACCTACCGCCTCAAGCCCAGCGGGCATCGCGATTGCAAATTTTGCCAACAGCGCTGTGCCCGACATTGCCGTCACAAACCAGGGCCAAAACACCCTCGGTGTCTACTTAGGCGCCGGTGGGGGCACCTACGCGCCGCGTATCGAACTCAATACTCCCGCAAGTCCCGGCGCCATGATCACCGCGATTTTGACTACCAGTGGACTTCCGGACGTCGCATTTACCGGGCAAGGAACAACTGCGAACCAGGGAATTGTGACCGTTGTGCAGGATACCCCGAGTTTTGCCACCGGCAGGCTTGCTAGCGCCGCCCAACAGCCTTATCCAGGTGCAGAATTTATCGACCTCGGCGTAAAAGTGAAAGCTACTCCATCGCTGCATTCCAATGACGAAGTTACGCTGCAACTTGAATTTGAGATTCGCTCCCTCGCCGGCGTCCGCATCAACGGCATTCCAGTGATCTCCAATCGCACGATCACGCAAACCGTGCGCGTGAAAGAAGGGCAGCCAACATTGCTGGGAGGCCTCACCGATCGCGAAGAAACCCGCGCCATCACTGGACTACCCGGATTTGCGGACCTTCCCGGCGGCATCGGCTATGCCTTCGGTGGACACCGAGACTCGCTGCAAGATACGGAATTGATGATCCTGATTACGCCGAAGCGGTTGCGCGTGCGGGACCTTAATACGCGCACGATTTTCGCTGGGCACGGCGAGCGCGGCACCACACCGAGCGATCTGCCTTCGGACCGCGCGCAGCCCCGCCCGTAGACATAAGCATTCCCTGACCGCAACTCTAAACTCCGTGGGCTAAGCTAACGGTTCGAAAACCACTACTGGCTGATACGTGCGTGGAACTACCGCTTCAGCAATCGCGATCAGTTTGTCTTGCTGGCTGAAGACCCGCAACCGCGGCGGCTTGGGTTCTCCCCCGTCAAGCTGCATGGTGGCCCCTGGTGGCGGCTCCACCCTTCCCGGCTGGATCTGCGCGATAGAAATATTAAACTTCGTGCCATGACGCACGCGTCTTTCTATCACCGGCAGCACATTTATGCGCGGAAAATTAGGCAGCAAATTTTCCAGACGAATCATGCAATCGTAAAATTTCCCAGCGCGATTGGCTTCTGCAAGTTCTTCCAGTTTAATAGCTTGCTCCAGCGAAAATTCTCCCACCGCCGTGCGCCTAATTTCTGCCAGGTGCGCTCCGCATCCTAGTTTCTGACCCATTTCGTGCACCAGCGAGCGAATGTAGGTGCCGGATGAACATTCAATCGTGAAGCGTGCAATCGAACCCTCGATTTCGGTCAGCCGGTATTCGAACAACTCCACTTCCACGGCTTTCAAATCCACCGGTTTTTTCTTGCGCGCCAATTCGTACGCCGGACGTCCTTGCACCTTTTTCGCGGAAAACGATGGCGGAATTTGTTCGCTCCGCCCCATGCTTGCCGCCGCGAAATTCGCGAGCGTCTCGGCATCGAGCTCCGGATTCGTTTCCAGCCCCTTCGCTTCGCCGTCGGCATCATAAGTATCGGTCGCAAAACCGAAACGGAAGCCCGCGGCGTAGCGTTTGCGGCGGCCACTATAAAATTGCACGAGACGCGTCGCCTTTCCCAGCAGCAGCACTAATACCCCGGTCGCCAGTGGATCGAGGGTCCCAAGATGCCCGATCTGGCGGAAACCCGCCAGGTGGCGCACCGCATCGACAACGTCATGCGACGTTTTTCCTTGCGGCTTATCAATCACGAGGGCGCCATCGAACGGCGCCGGCTGCGGCTGGCGTGGCATTTGCGGTGATCTCGGTATCGGAAAAAATTAAGGATGACGGCTTGTAGGCCGTCGCTGCAAATGATTGCAACGCCCGCTCCCTTGCGGGCATCCTTATCGCGTCAAAAAATAATATAACCGCCCGCCCTGGTATTATGGCCCAGAATGTTACGGCGCAGACGGTTTGTCCTTCTTCATGTCATTCAACAGTTGTTCGATGCGTTCGACATGTTCCTGCGAAAGATCCAGCGTAAAGTGCAACTCCGGCACGCGGCGCACTTGTAGTCGCTCAATGAGTTCGCGACGAATGTATCCCGCGGCATGTTCTAGCGCTTTGACGGCGTCGTTTTGCTCTTTGCTGCTTCCGCGCATATTCACGAACACCCGCGCGTGCTTCATGTCCTGCTGCACGCGCACTTCCGTAACCACCACCATGCCTTCGAGTCGCGGGTCCTTCAGCTCTCCCACTAACATGGCGTTGATTTCGTGGGCGATCTCTTCACCCACTCGTTCATGGCGGTGATTCGCAGGACTCATCGGCGTACATGAAAAACTTCTTAAATATATTCGACCTGATGACTGATCAAGACCGGCCCTAGGATGCGGTCCGCCTCGGCCAGCACTTTCTGCAACGATTCTTCCACGTGACGCTCTTCATTGGAAAGCGTCACCACGCCTACCACGGACCGCTGCCACGTATCCTGATGCTCCAGCTCCGCCACCGCCACATTAAACTGCCCACGCAGCCTGTCCTTCAAGCTGCGCAGTACTTGCCGCTTATCCTTCAGCGATTGCGCGTCTGGGATGTGCAGCTCGAGGGTGAGCAGGCCGACCGGCATAAGCGGCTCCGGGGAACAACGTGCAGCTTATTTGCGCGACGCTGCGGCGGTAGTGCCTTGCGCCGCCGCTTCCGCGGCGCTTATCTTCGTCACTTGGAAGCATTCCAGAACATCGCCGACTTTTACGTCGTTAAAATTCGCAATGCCCACGCCGCATTCAAACCCTGTGCGTACCTCGCTCGCATCATCCTTAAAACGCTTCAGCGAACTCAGCTTTGACGTGTAGATGATCGCGCCATCGCGCAGTACACGAACCTGGCCGTCGCGCTTCAGCACGCCATCCACCACGTAGCATCCGGCCACTGTGCCCGTACCCTTCACTCGGAAGGTGTTGCGAACTTCCGCGCGGCCCAGGTAGCTCTCCGTCACCACCGGTTCCAACAGGCCTTCCATGGCCTTCTTAATTTCATCGCTGACTTCGTAGATAATCGTGTGCGTACGAATATCTACGTGTTCCTGTTGAGCCAAATCCATCGCTTTGCGATCCGGCCGAATGCCAAATGCGATCACGATGGCTCCGGAAGTTGATGCCAACAACACATCATTTTCCGTCACCGCGCCAACCCCGGAACCTATGATCTTCAGCTTCACCTGGTCCGTCGAAAGCTTCGGTAACATTTCGCTCAGCACTTCCACCGAACCTTGCACGTCCGCTTTAATGACAATCCCCAGTTCCTTGACCTCGCCGGCTTTCAACTGTTCGTGCAGCTGGTCCAGTGTGATACGCGCGCCACTGCTGCGCGCCATCTGCGCGTCGCGTTGCTTGCCTTGACGGTATTCGACGATGTGTCGCGCCTTGGCTTCGTCGCTCACCTGAAAGTGATCGCCCGCTTCGGGAACGCCTTGCAAGCCCAAGACTTCCACAGGCGTTGACGGTGGAGCATCGATAACTGGTCGTCCACGGTCGTCAAACATCGCGCGGACTTTGCCAAATACCGCGCCGCAGATGAAGAAATCGCCTGGCCTTAGTGTCCCGTTTTGCACCAGGATCGTAGCTACCGGCCCGCGGCCTTTGTCCACGCGCGATTCCAGCACTGTTCCGCTCGCTGGCGCGTCCGGATTGGCCTTTAGCTCGCGCAGGTCCGCCACCAGCAAAATAATTTCCAGCAGCTTGTCCAGATTCTTCTTCTGCTTCGCCGAAACTTCCACGAATTCTGTTTCACCGCCCCATTCCGCGGGCATCAGACCGGCTTCCGTAAGCTGCCGCTTCACGCGCTCCGGCTGAGCTTCCGGCTTATCAATCTTATTGACTGCCACGATGATCGGCACCTTCGCGGCTTTGGCGTGATCGATCGCTTCCTTCGTCTGCGGCATGACTCCATCATCCGCCGCCACCACCAGCACCACGATGTCCGTCACCTTGGCGCCGCGCGAACGCATGCGCGTAAATGCTTCGTGGCCCGGCGTGTCCACGAAAACAACGCTGCGATCGTTCACCACAATTTTATACGCCCCGATATGTTGCGTAATGCCGCCGGCTTCGCCGCCGGCAACGTCCGCTTGTCGTATGGCGTCCAGCAAACTCGTCTTGCCGTGGTCTACGTGACCCATGACCGTCACCACCGGCGGCCGCGGCTTCAAACTCTCCTTGGTCTCTTCCTTCGCAACCTCCAGCACCATCTCCTCTTCCAAAGAGACCACGCTCACAACGCCGCTGAAGGATTCCGCCAGCGTCGTCGCCGTAGCTATATCTAGTGCCTGGTTAATGCTCGCAAAAACGCCGCGGTCCAGAAGGTTTTTCAGTAGCTCCTTGGCGCGCACATCCAGTTTTTCCGCCAGCTCACGGATGGTAATGCCTTCGGTTATGGTTAATTCGCGCGGCGCACGGGGTTCCGGCGGCGCAATTAACGCAGCTGCCGATCGGCGATCGCTCGCTCCGGGACGCTGCCGCGTCGGGTGCAGTTTGCGTTCGCCCTCTGCTTCGCGCTTGTCGATAACGGGCCGCTGCCGTTGCGGCGGTTTGCGTGTGTAGAGTGGCTTGCCCGGCTCCGCCTTCGGCGGCAATTTTTCCGGGAAGGGTGGCAGCATGCCGGGACGTCCTGGGGCGCGCGGACCGGGCCTGGTGCCCATGGGCATGGCCCCGCGGCGCTGCTCGAATGGCCGGCTCGGAGCTCCGCCTAGGCCCGCACTTCCTCCAGGACGCGGCGTAAAAGTTCGCCCTTGACTTGGCTGTTGCGGACGTATCGGCTGCCCGGGCCGTGGGCCCGCCGAGCCGCCTGCGCGCTGGCCCCCCTGACCCAGGGGACGCGAAGCTCCGTGTGTTGACCCCGGCAATGGTCCGCGATTGCCGGTGGGCAATGGGGAACGCGCAGCGACTCCAGGCTTTGCAGCAGGCGCTGTAGAACGTGCCGTAGCACCTGACGTCCCAGCACTAGATCCAGCTGCCGGTCCTGCAGCAGCAGGCCGCGTGGCACCTGCCTGACCACTGGGCCGCCCTGTACCAGGTTGACCACCCGGCTGAGAACCGGGTTGAGCACTTACTTGAGTACCTAGGTGAGAAGTCGTCGGGTGCGAGCGCTGGCTCGGCCCGGCTGGCACCGGTCGCGCGGACGAACCCGCAGCCGGTGCTGGGCTTCGAGTTGTCCCAGTAGGGACCGTAGGCCCTGCTGGTGCTACCGGCGCGGCTGGTTTCGGCGCATGTGCGACCGTCGAGGGTGCGCTCGTCGAAGGGACGCTGACGGGGCTTGCAGCCGCAGGTGCTGTCGCAACGCTCCCAGGAGCAGTCGGCGCTGGAGCAACGCTCACCGGCGACTGCACCGCTGGCGCTGCAGGCGCCGATGCCGCCGGCGCGGCTGCCGGCCTCATGCGCGCCGCCTTCGCGGCCGCTTCCTTAGCTTGTTTTTCCGCTTTGGCTGTCGCTTCCGCCGCTGCTTCCGCGTTCGCGGCGCCTTGTAGGTGTTCGCGAACTTTTACCGCGACGTCTGCCGGTATAGAGCTGGAATGTGTTTTCTTTTCCGTGACTCCGTAGCCCGGCAGAAGATCAATGATCGCCTTGGCTTTGACCTCGAGTTCGCGGGCCAGCTCATTAATGCGGACTTGATTTGTATCGCTCAGGACTTCGCCTCTTCCGGCTGTTCCGCGTGGCCTTCTGTGGAACTAGCCTCTCCAGCATTCTCTACGTTTTCTGTCTTCTCTCGCGTTTCGTCCTCGGCTGGTTCGCTACTCTCGGCGTGCTGCTCGCCCTCGGCAGGTGTTTCGGTAGCTTCCTGGGTCTCTCCACTTGCTCCCCCGGTCGCTTCTTCGGCAGGCGTCTCGAGGTCTTCCACTCCAACTTCCGCAGCCACTTCGCCTCCGGTGGTAGCCGTGGTTGCTTCGCCGGTCTCCTCTGCAACCCCGCCACCTTCGTAGAAGCGGTTCACCGCCTGGTAAATCTTGTCGACCATTTTCTCGCCAATTCCCGGAATTTCCATCAACTGCTCCGGAGTCATGCTGGCCAATTTTTCAACGTTGGTAATCCCCGCAGCTTCCATTTTCTCGATGGTCTTCGCGCCCACCCCCGCCAACGAGCTCAGCGGCGTGGCCGGTGCGGTCAAAGCGGTCATCTGGTCTTCGATTTCTCGGCGCTTCTCTTCTTCGCTCTTGATATCGATGTCCCAGCCAATCAACTTGCTCGCCAGGCGAACGTTCTGTCCCTTCTTCCCAATCGCCAGCGAGAGTTGCGAGTCCTCCACTATGACTTCTAGCTTGTGAGCTTCCGGGTCGGTAATCTGCACGCGGCTTACTTTCGCCGGGCTCAGCGCTTTCTGCGCAAACGCTACCGTCTCTTCGCTGTACGGAATGATGTCGATCTTCTCGCCGCGCAGTTCCCGGATGATGGACTGCACGCGCATACCCTTCATCCCTACGCATGCTCCTACCGGGTCAACATCTTTGTCGCGGCTCGCTACCGCGACTTTTGTGCGCTCTCCTGCTTCGCGTGCCGCAAAACGGATCTGCACCGTGCCGTCGTAAATTTCCGGCACTTCCATTTCAAACAGCCGCTGCACCAGATGAGCATCCGCGCGCGAAACGATCACTTGCGGGCCTTTGGCGGCCCGGTCCACCATCTTGATCACCACCCGCAGCCGTTCCCCGATGTTGTACGTTTCCAGCTTCGATTGCTCGCGCTTCGGCAGCCGCGCTTCCGTGCGCCCCATGTCCACGATCAAATCCGGGCCTTCGGCGCGCTTCACAATTACGGTAACCAGCTCTCCCACGCGGTTGTGATATTCGTTGTAAATCGTGTCGCGTTCCGCCTCGCGAACCTTCTGCAGGATCACCTGCTTGGCCGTTTGTGCCGCGATGCGCCCCAGCACATCGGTTGGCTTGGCGGCGACAATCTCCGTGCCCAATTCCGCTTCGGGATTTTTTTTCTTGGCGTCCGTCAGACTCACTTCTTTATTCGGGTCGGTAACTTCTTCCACCACCATATGCACCGAAAACACGTCTACCTGCCCGCTTTCCGGATTGAACTTCGCGCGCAAGTCTTCTTCCGTCTTGTAATATTTCCGAGCCGCGACCACCATCGCGTCTTCAATCGCCGCCACCACGATTTCTGGCTCGATGTGCTTCTCGCGGCTCAGCATTTCGATCTGTTGATAGAGCAGATTCGCCATTTCGCGTTCCTAAAATTCCGTCTCGAGAATTCTGTGCTCGAATTCCTGCCTAAAATTCCACTACCAGGTTGGCCTTGCGGATTGCTTCGAGCGGAAGCTCGACCGTGCGCGGCACTTTGCCTATTAGCTCCATGCGGATCTTTCCGTCCGCGAATCCTGCCAGCCGCCCCTCGAAAAACTTTGTTTCGCCAACCGGCTCGCTGGTCACTACTTTGGCCAGGCGCCCCTTGAACCGCTCGAAATCCGCCGCCTTCTTCAGCGCCCGGTCCATTCCTGGTGAGCTGACTTCCAGGACGTAGCTGGGTCCCGGAATCAAATCCTCAACGTCCAGGATCACGCTCAATTGCTGGCTCACCCGTTCGCAATCCGCATGCGTGATCTGCGCGTACGGGCTGCTTACCTTATTTGATGCCGTACTGCCATTGCCAGCGGAAGCCTCTTCCGGACCCACTCCCGCCACCCCAGCCGTCGATCGCACAGGTGGTACCCGGTCGATATACACCCGCAGAAGTCGCTGTTTGCCTATCTTCCATTCGACATCAGCGATTTCCAAGCCTTCCGAACGGGCTACTCGCTCGGCGGCTCCGCGGATTTTTTCCAGATCCAAGCGAAGACTCCCCGGCCTATGCCGGTCCAGCGTGCACTGCAACCGGTGCAACAAAAAAGTGGGCTTGCGCCCACTCATGAGTGCGACCCGCTTCAGAGCGAAATATGAGTATATTCCGCCCCCCTCCCAAAAGCAACCTGCGCCCCTCTCCACCCGCCGCAGGGACTCCGTTCCGATGATCCGTGCCCGAGTAGCTCGTTCGCTGGGTGATAAAGATTTGACGACAGCGTCTAATGCAAAGCCTCGGTCGGGTCGGGTCCGGCAATAACTGCCGTGTTTTTTATCCCCTATGCGGGCTAGCTGGTGCGAAGAGCATTCGCGACAGCAATCAAATAGAAACCAAGCGGTCTAGCCCTCTTGGCCTCCGGAGAACCGAGTCCCGCTATGCCAAAACGCGGTTCCCGACACCTGCCATGTCGTAGTCGCAAGGATCGTAGTCGCGAGCTAAGTCTCCTGGGAGAGGAGAGAGGATTCCTCCCGCCGAACGAGGCGGTGCGAACCCGTCCTCAGTTCTGTAACACTTGCCACAAAGGCCTGCGTCGGCGTATAGGATAGTTAATGCAAACGCCTACGGACATTCGGCGCCACTTTGCTCGGAAAGCCGCCCCGCACAACTCCGAACCTGACCCACGCGAGGTCATTCCGTTCGGACGTTACGGTGGAGGTCTTCTTATGGGGCACCCCATCGGACTGGTCGTTGTGCTCGGTCTGCTTCTGATGGGCTTAGTAGGATTACCAGAGGCACGCTGGTTTTTCGCTGGTACTCTTCTTCTGGGCAGCATCTGCGGATTTTTCCTATGGCTTCGTCACCGATAGGGTGTTGTGCCTCGTTTCAATTATTCTAACCAACCCAACCTTGCTCGTTCGAATACTATTCAGTAAACTATCACCCTGCGCTCTCGTGTTCCCGTATCTAGTTTGCTTGCCACTCTCACAAACTCTACCTCCTGTAACCCACATTGCTTGTCACTCCTACGAAAACAGGTGGGGCGGGGGTATTTGCTTCCCAAAAGGGAAAAGCCCCGGAAACTTCTTCCGAGGCTTTTCCCTGCAAAATGCTCTACCCGTGCCGCTGGCCTGCCGTTATGGCTTCTCGGCGGGAGGCTGCGTCGTCGGCTTGGCCACTGGTGGCGTGGCTGGCTTGGGAGCCGGTTTGGCCGCGGGCTTCGCCGGCGTGGCAGCGCCACCCTTGGCTGGATACGCTTGGTCGTACAGTTTGATGATTTCCTGCGTCAAGTCGATCTGGCTGGAGGCATAAATAATCGGCGTGCCTTGCGCCGACGAATCAAACACCACCACGTAGCCATTTTCGCGCGCGTAACGGTCCAGCACATCGACCATCTTGCGCCCGATTCTGTCGACCACCTCGCCTTGCGAGGCGTTGACGTCTTCTTGATACTCGTCCTGCTTGCGCTGCAGCTGCCGGGCTAGCAGTTCGCCCTGACGCGTGAGCCGCGCCTGCTCTTCCGGGCTCAGTGTTTGTGCCCCCGCCGACAAGCGCTGCCGCAGGTCGCTGATCTGCTTATTCAGATTCTCCAATTCGGTTTGGCGTGCCGCGAATTGCGCTTGCAATTCCGCGGATGCCTGCTTGCCTTCCGCGGTGCTCACGATGGCTTGACGCACGTTGATTACACCGATTTTCCCCGCCGTGGCAGGCGCTGTCGTGGCGGTTCCCTGCGCTCGCAGGGCTGCCGTGCTCAACAAAGACGCAGTGATGAGCGTAGCTGTATGAAATATCTTTCTCGAATTCACTTTTCTCTCCTTATTTTGTTTGGCTCGACTAAATCCGGCCAAACGCGCCAATTTTCCATCGGCTGAAACTTAATTTCGCTCGCTCAGCCGCTTCCGCAATGGCTGCCCAAACGCGGAAGTATAGCCGAGGCGCTTCGCCAGCCGCAATCACAAAGCATGAAAGCCACTCGCCAGAACGACTAATATCCTCGCCTCCGCACGAAAATGAATATCCTTCGCTTCCTGCGAAAACAAATTCTTCCCAGCAGCCAATCACTACGGCAGCGGGAACAACAGCACCCGGTTGTTGGCCTGGTCCGCAATCACCGCCAAATTCTTTATCGTGTGGATGGCCGCAGCGTATTGCGACGAGCCGCCAATTCCCAGCGTCGCCTTGGTCCGGAAAGTCTGCGCGTCAATCAGAGAAATGGTGTTGCTCAGCGCATTCACGGTCAGAATCGTGCCGGTCTGAGAATTAATCGCCAGCGAGGTCGGATTAATACCCACCTTGATCGCCAGCGAGGAGCCGGAATCCGCATTAAAGGCCGAGATCAAATTTGCTTGGCTGGAAGTTACATAGAACGGTCTGCTGGGACCCGCCGGATCGAATACGATTCCCGTAGGCGTGGCCAGAACTCCTGTGATGCAGGATGTGTTTGACTTAACCGGAGTGGCTGCTCCAATGTCGACAACGTCCAGCGCGCCAAATGCTCCAGTGCCGCAGGTCAACACAAGCGTAGTCACCACTGCCACGCCGCGATTATTTGTTCCGCGGTCGGGATCGATGGCCACGGCAATAGGAGTTTGATCTACCGCCACGGTGAGTGGCGTCAGCGTTCCTTTCGGAGTGGCGGTGAGCGGCGTCAAGTCAATGGTGGTAACGGTATTTGAGCCGGTGTTGGCGATCACGGCGATTCCAGTTTCCTGATTGATGGCCACGCCGTTGGGAGCCGAACCAACGGTTACGTTATCCGCGGCTTTTGCGTTGGTATCGAGATTCAGGATGGACGCGCTGCCCGCGGCGTTATTCGTTACCACCGCCAATCCGAATCTCGGCATCACTGCGATAGCGGTGGGCGTTCCTGCAGCAGGCAAGCGGGTCGTGACAATGCCCAGATTGCTCGGCTTCAAGCTGATCACCGCAACATCAGCGCAGCCGGCATTGGTAACAAGAGCGATATCACGTTGCTCGTCAATGGCCACCGCGCCCGGAGCGGAAGCGGTGCCGGAACACGCCGGGATAGCCACGGATTGCACGACTGTGAAATCTGTGACGTTGGAGGCCACGCCGGCGCTATTGACAACGTCCAAACCGAAACGGCGCGGCACTGCAAGAAATTGCGCAGGGATGTTGATATCGATTTCGCGATTGCTGATTACGGTTCCTACGCCCACGAGGGTGCCATCCAGGCGGACTTGCGAACCGGCGTCGAAGCCGGAGCCAAAAAGTTTCACGCCGGAAAGCGCGGTGGTACTGGTGAACGCCGCTTGCGGGAGGACGGCACCCGGCAAGGAAGGCGTTACAACTTGCTCGATGTGCACGCGCTTAATAAATTGGCTTAATTTGAAAACACTGAGGTTATTGCTGCCGGAATTAGCTGCGAGAGCTAAATTCTTTACGGGGTCGACCGCCAAAGCGCCGGCAAGTTTCAGAGTGACGCTCGTGCCGCCGCTGGAAAAAGTCAGATTTTTTACGCCTGTGCCGGAAGTCGGGACAATTGCCAGCCTCTCGAGACGCACAGGATCAAGCAGCGATACCTGATTGGTCTGCGGATTAAACGAAACAGCGGTGTTCGTAAATGGCTGGTAGGCCACATTTGTGGCACCAATTTCGGGCGCGCCGCTCGTGGCAACTCCGCTGGCTCCGGTATACAAGGTGAGAGAGGAAACGGCTTGATCCAGCGAACTGATAAATTCGATTTGCGAGCTGGGAGCATTGGGATCGGCCAAGACCGCGGTGCGCGTTTCTGGGTTGATAGCAATCCCCTGGGTGGTGGGCGTGAGTGAGAAAGTGAGGAAGGGATTGCCATAGGTGACCAGGCTCACGCCTGCGGTGCCCGTAGCGGTGTCGTCTGCAGCGGTTTGTGAATAGGTAAAACGCGTCGAGTCGATAACGCTGTTAACGGCAAACGAGCCGTTAAAATTTGTTTTGCCGCTGGTAACTCCGCTGATAAGCACAGTGCCTGGGTTGCCGGGATTTAAGCCGTGGGTCCTCGACGTCGTCACGGTGACGACGTTGGAGGTTCGCGAAATCGTGGTTATCTCCACTTGCGTGGCCGGACGCGTGAGGTCCACAACAGACATATTGCCGGCACCGCCAGGCGTCACATAGGCCAAATGGATGCGAGGCTCAAAAGCGATTTGCGGCGATGCTCCGGTGTTTAAAGTGACCGAAGAAACCACACAATAGGCGGCAGGGGCCGCCGGCGCGTGGCCCGGCAAACAGATGGAGATTGGCAAGGTGGGATCAAGATTCACGACAAAGCCCACATTGGTGGAAGAAAACGCGACGAGCGCGCGATGCGTGAACGGATCGATGCCCACGGAATACGGGAAGGGTGGCGTAGCTCCGGACGCAGTTGGAATTAGCGTGCTTAGATCAATTTTAACGAGGGGCGTCGTGGACGGGGCTTGCCCGGGAGCCGGAATTTGAAACACCCACAAGCTTCTGTCTGCATAATTAACAACCGCGGCAATATGCAACATTTCGTCGACAGCGACTCCTGTGGGCACACCACCCGAAGCACTGCTGGAGGGAACAGTTCCGACCTGAATTTGCGGCCCTAATAAGACTGGTGTGGTTCCCGTAACGTCGAGAAACTGAATCTTGCTGGCGCCAGCTTCCGCTACCACAGCAACACCGAGGACGGTGTCCAGTGCAATTGCACTGGGAGCTGAATCGACAGGCAAGGAAAGTAAAGTTGCCGCAGCATCCGGTTTGTTGGTGGCGAGATAGTCCGGAATCACAGCGATATTGGTGTAGGACGTGGAAGGCGAAGCGCCGCCGTTGGTCACGCTTACGGGATACAAGCCGGAGAGCGCATTCAGAGGGGGCAGGGTAACGTTCAACTGCCGAGGCGTGGATTGGCTGGGATCGATAGGCAGCGTGGCATTATTGAAAGCCGCGGATGCAACGGGACGGTTTGGAGGACCGTAATAACCGCCGTCAATCGTAACCGATGGTCCATTGGGAAGTAGCGATTGCGAATCCTGGGGCAGACTAGCCGGATTGGAAGCAATCACGGATGGCTTCACGGGAACGACGTTAACTGAAAAGTTTCCACCGGGAACCTGGGTGACTGGACTAGCCGGATTGGTGCTGGAGATTCTAAACGTTAGCAGGCCAGCTCGTGATATCTGTTCCGCGGTCAAGCGCACCCGCGCACCGATCGAAGAAGCGGATGAGGTTGGACCGAACAAAACTTTAATTTGTGCCGGGTCAATCGGCAATGTGCCGGCGGGCGAATCCATGGTAATCGTCTGTCCATTGGAAGTCAGGTTGGTTGCGGCGAGGAAAACATCCTGGAACAATCCACCCATGGGCGCAGAAGTGGGAGAAACACCCTGGAAACTGATCGGTCCAGCCAGCACGACAGTAACAACTGCGCTGCCAAAGCGAGTGGTATCCAGGATGGAAACGGCCACGATGGTTACGGTTGCAGTCGTAGGAACGGTGGCTGGCGCGGTGTACAAGCCATTGCTATCAATCGAACCGCAAGCGGGATCGCATTTCGCGGCGGTTGGCGAAATAGTGGTGGCCTGAGTAACAAGCCAGGTGACGTTGTTGGGTTTCGGATCCGTGGTCAAGCTGGCCGTAAATTGAAATTTGGAACCGGTGGCCACGGTGGCGGTTGCCGGGACTACCGTGACGCGAATGCCGGAATCCAGATTAATAACGGAGGTGGCGTTTTTCGTTTTATCCGCATTGGATGTGGCCGTGATGGTGATGGTAGGAGGTGGATTAGGAACGGTAGCGGGCGCAGTAAACGTCACGGTAGTGGGCTGCGGATTTGAAAGTTGTCCAGTGGTTGCGTCGCAAGGCTTCGGAGGGGAAGTAGTGGTGGTTGTGCCGGAGGTGACTTGCGTAGTGAAATTGCAGGTCCAAGTGACGGACGTATCGGTGGCGCCGGTGACCAAAGCAGTTGCCGTGAAGGACTGATTAACGACCAGCGTTCCGCCCGTGGGCGACACCCTGACTACCACGACATTGGTGGGGGTGCTGCCGCCGCCGCAGCCGCTTAGGCTCAGCGAAGCTGCGGCTATGCCGAGAAGTAAAAAGTTTGTGATGCTGCGTAGCTTAATTCGCACTGTATCCCCCACGTTGGGCCAACGATTGGCCACTTGCGCAAAAATGCGGACTGCGTGTCCTATTCTTTCCTCGAAACATCCACTCAAAAGCATGCCCGACGTTAGAAAGTTCGACTGACCGTAAAACGGAAAGTGCGCAACGGCTCAAAATAATTCAAGCGTCCCGGATTATTAATGAGTTCGTTCACGGCCGGTACGAATTGATACTTATAGAAATCCTTGAGCGCCGGGTTGTTTTTAATCAAGTCAATCTGGCTTTGTTCGATGAAACTGGTTGGCGAGATAACCTGCGTGTGCACGCGGTTCATGTTGTAAGCATAATAAATGCGGAAAGGGGCCTGAATGATCGGAAGCTGCACAACAAATTCAATGCCGGCTGAGCTGCGCAAACGGAAATTCGTTCCCGGGGCGATGGCAAGCTGTCGATTCAAATTCCCATCACGTACGGCGTTGGGAAATTGGCTAGTGAGGGCGGCAAAACCGGTGGGATCGAGTTTTAATGCGCTATTGCGGACAATGCCGGTGGTTCCGGCGTCGAAAAACAGCGCGGCAGTGACCGGGCCGACGATGGGAATGCGATATTCAAAATTGCCGTAACTTTGCAAATCGCCACCCGGGAAGGTGATGGTGTAGTTCAGCACGGGGACGCTGAGGGTACGCTGAACAGGCGAGCCGGCGGAATCCAAGGTGGTTGGATCGAGGTAGACGAATGGCTGAGCCGATTCGGTAGGAATAAACGCCACCGGCGAGATGGAACGAACATCGAAACCGCGAATGTCGTTTTCGCCCCCCATGTAAAAACGGCTGTACGGCGGCACTTCCTTGCCGCCGAAGCCGGTGGTGAACGCCGAGCTGGCGTGAAAACCAAGAACGTTGCGGCGTTTATTAATGGGGCGGAAGTATTTCCAATCGAAAATATTGGTCAGACTGTTTACATTGCCGCCCAGCGGACCTCCGGACAGTGCCACCGAATAGTAGTAGCTTTTGCCGCCGGTGGGATTCACGGGATGGTTCACGGTGTTATAGGTGATGCTGGGAGTAAGAGAGCTGGAAACGATGCCATTCAGCGCGCTTGGACCAGCAACGCTGCGGTATTGCAGCTGAGTAAAGAGCAATGTAGAAGCCTGGTTGAAAGCCGTAATGTTGGTGCGCGAAAGGCCGTAGGACAAGCTCACGCGCGTAAAAGAATTGCGCTTGAGCGGATAACTGGCATAGGCCGTGAATCCGGTACTGTCTTGGTTGTAATTCTGGATGAACTGCGGGTTGATGCTGACCGACTGCCCGAGCAACAAGGCTTGCTGCCTCGCCTGGTCGAATTTATAGCGGCTGGAAAAGATCGAAAACCCGGTAGAGATGGGCCGATCGAAGAGGTAGGGCTCCGTAAAGCTAAACATAAAGCTGCGCTGCAGGCTGCCGACTTGCGCGGAGAAAGTAAGGGTCTCGCCAAGTCCTAAGAAGTTATTGGTCTGATAAGTCAATCCAAGAAAGCTACCCGAGAGGCCGCTGACTCCACCTTGCAAACCGATAGACTGTTTGCCTTTTTCCTTTACCTTCAGATTGATATCGACGGTGCCTTCCTTGGCGTTGCGTTTAATTTCGGCGGCTTTTTCCGGGTCAATGCGTTCGAAATAATCGAGCTGGTTAAGGCGAAGAATACTCAACTCCCAAGCGCGTTTGTTAAATAGCTGTCCTTCATCGATCAGCAACTCGCGGCGGATAACTTTATCGCGGGTGGTGGTATTACCGCTGAAATCGATGCGTCGCACGTAATATTGCTTCTGCTCGTCAAATCTGAGGGTTACGTCAATTCTTTTGTCGGCGTCGTCAAAATCAAATTGGGGTTCGGTAGTGAAATCGATGAATCCGTATTGTCCGTAGGCTTCCACGTAGCTCTTGTTGGCTTTGCGGACTTTGTCAGCTGAAAAAATATCGCCGGGCTTCAGAGGAAAAATGCTCTTGAGGGCCTCGACTTTCAGGGACAGCGCTTTATCCGGGTCGGCACTGACAATTTTCAGGGTGCCCATGTGATAGCGCTCACCTTCGTCAATGGGGATGGTGATGTTGACGGACTTGCCTTTGTGCGGGCCGAGACCGGGAATGGGCAGGCCGATGCCCATATGAGTGGCGTCCACATTTTCTAGAATGGGATCGCGGACGACTACTTTGAAATACCCATTGTCCTGATAGAGGCCGCGGACGCCCACTTCGAGATCTTCATTGAGTTTGTCGCGATCAAAGGTCTTCGACAGTACGTTAATCTCCATGAAATAAAGCGGGACGGCATAAGGCCGATCATGGCGCATGGCGCGAACTAGCTTGCGGCTGCTGAAGGCATGATTGCCCGTAAACTTGATGGTGCCGACCTTGACTTTGGGCCCTTCTTCAATCTTAAAGACGAGAATGACCGCGTTGCTGGAAGCGATGCGTTCGTATTGAGGCGTGACCTTGGCGAATTGGCGGCCATGTTCGCCGAGCAAATCTTTCAGGACGACTTCCGCTTTCTTGATGCGCGTGGGATCGAACTGACTTTCAACGCTGAGGCCAACTTTCCTTTCTTTGAAACGCTCAAGAATGTCGGACTCTGAGACGGAGTGAATGCCGTCATAGCGAATGCGGCGAATCACAGGGCGTTCCTTGACGTCGAATACAACGATCTTGGCGTTCTCGCGGCCCGGCGAATCCTCCACCCGCAATTTGACGTCTTCGAAAAATTGCGTATTCCAAAGCGCCTGGAAATCCCGGCGCAAAGTTTCTTCGTTGTAGAGATCGCCTTCGCGGCTGAAGATGCGCGCTTTGAGGGTATCGCTGCGGATGCGGCGGTTCCCAACAAATTCGATGCGTTCGATGATGGGTTTCTGGGGGGAAGCAGTTTGCAGCTGAGCAACAGGAGCTTGCGGGACGGAAGCGCGGTGCGCAACGGAAGCAGGCTTTGGGCCACTCTTGCCGGCGCGAGCCGGCGAATGCGAGGCTGATGACGAGTCTGCGACGGGAAGAAGGCGCGTGGCTGCAGGTGAGGAGGTCGCGAACAAGAATGAGATGATCGCGAAACTGCTAACCCGGCACGTCAATTTCCCAAACGACGAACAAACTCTTCTTTGAGCGGCCATTGAGGTGATCAAGGCCGCGCCCCCAAACCCAAGATATTCATCTCCCGCCGAACCCGGTATGGGCCAGCCGTGCGTCGAACGCGAAGCGGTCGCCAAAAGATCGACCGCCTTAGCGGCCACGCGTGTTGGTGTCAGATTCCCTAGTGGACGACTGGGGTTGCCTCACCGACAGGACGGAACGAAAGGCCTTCCCCGGCGACGTAAATCTGCAGTGTCGCGGGCCTTTGAATTCCACCCTGGATGAGTGCCTCAGACAGCGGGTCTTCCACATACTTCTGCAGAGCCCGCCGTAGCGGCCGCGCCCCATAACTGCGGTCAGCACAGGTTTTTTCGAGTATCCACTGGCGTGCTTCCGGCGAAACCACAATTTGCACCTGGCGGTGAATCAGCGTGTCGTTCAGCTGGCCCACAAGCAAATCAATGATGCGGAGCAGATCGTCGTCGCCGAGAGGATTGAAAATAATAACTTCATCAAGCCGATTGAGAAATTCCGGATTGAAGGCCCGTTTAACTTCGTTCATCACCATTTCTTCCATGGACTTCAGGCTGGCTTCGTCGGCGCCGGATTGGAAGCCGATGGAAGTGCGTCTCTGCAAATGGCGCGCGCCCAAATTGGAGGTCATGATGATGATGGTGTTACGGAAATCGACGGTATTGCCGAGCCCGTCCGTCAACTGGCCGTCTTCGAACACCTGTAACAATATATTAAAAACGTCAGGATGCGCTTTCTCAATTTCATCGAGCAAGATGACGGAGTAGGGCGTCCGGCGTACGCGTTCGGTCAACTGACCGCCTTCTTCGTAGCCAATATAACCTGGAGGTGCGCCGATCAATTTGGAGACGGAATGCTTTTCCATGAACTCCGACATATCAAAGCGCACCAGCGACTTTTCCGAGCCGAACAGAAATTCGGCGAGGCGGCGCGCTACTTCCGTCTTGCCGACACCGGTGGGCCCGAGAAAGAAAAAGCAGCCAACCGGACGCAGCGGAGACTTCAGGCCGGCGCGGCTGCGGCGAATGGCGCGAGCGAGCGCGGTGATAGCTTTGTCTTGACTAATGACGCGCTTATGCAACTCAGGCTCGATGCGCAGCAATTTCTGCTGTTCGTCTTCCTTGATGGAGGTGACCCCGATGCCTGTCCAGCGGGAGACTACTTCTTCGATGTCTTCACGAGTAACGATCCCGGTGGAAGCGTCATCGAGCTTGAAGCGTTCGCGCAAACCGCGGAGGTTTTCTTTTTCCTTGCGCTCTTCCTCGGAATAAAAACGCGCCTTTTCAAACTCATGATTGGCAATAGCGGTTTCCATGCGATGAGTAATGAACTTTACGCGCTTTTGAACTTCACCAACTTCTTCAGGTACGCTAGCTTGACGGAGCTTCACGCGAGCGCCAGCTTCATCGATCAGGTCAATGGCCTTGTCTGGAAGAAAGCGATCCGGGATGTAGCGGTTGGAAAGGTATACGGAATAACGAAGCGCTTCGTCGGTATAACTGACGGCGTGAAACTTCTCATAACGCTCGCGAACACCGGTGATGACCTGTACTGCTTCTTCCTCGTTGGGTGCAGGAACTTTGACGGATTGAAAGCGCCGTTCGAGCGAGCGGTCTTTTTCCACGGACTTGCGATATTCGCCGGGAGTAGTGGCGCCGATGCACTGGATTTCGCCGCGGGAAAGCGCGGGCTTCAAAATGTTGGCGGCGTCGAGAGAACCTTCGGCAGAGCCGGCGCCCACGAGAGTGTGCAACTCATCGATGAACACGATGGAGTTCTGGCTCTCCATCAATTCCTTCATGATGGTCTTGAGGCGTTCTTCAAACTGCCCGCGATATTTGGTGCCAGCGACAATCAAGGAAAGGTCGAGAGAGAGAATACGCTTGTCGGCCAAGAAGGGCGGCACGTCGCCATCCGCGATGCGCTGCGCCAGGCCTTCGACGATGGCGGTCTTACCGACACCAGGCTCACCAATTAAAACCGGATTATTCTTGGTGCGGCGGCAGAGTATTTGAATGACGCGCTCGACTTCAGCTTCACGCCCCACCAGCGGATCGAGCGAACCTTCGGACGCGGCTTGCGTAAGGTCGCGGCTGAACTCCGCCAAGAGTGAAGTTTCCTTGGGGCGCGCGGCGGTGGTCTTTTCGCCGGAAGTGCGCGCGAGCTCTTCGCGCAAAGTGGAGAGGCGCAAACCGCGTTCCATTAAGATTTCCGCGCCGAAACACTTTTCCTCGCGCAAAATTCCCAGGAGCAGGTGTTCCGTGCCGACGTGTTTGACGCCGAGTCGTTCCGCTTCTTCGCCCGCCATGTTAAGGATGCGCTTGCACTCAGCGCTGAGGGGCACTTCGACGGAAGTGGAAATACGCTCGCGGATGGTGATGCGGGCTTCGATTTCTTTGCGAATGGATTCAATGGAGCCTTGCTGACGGAGGAAGCGGTTAGCGAGGGCCTTATCTTCGCGCATTAGGCCGAGCAGCAAGTGCTCAGTCTCAATGTATGGGCTGCCATACTGGCTGGCTTCATATCGTGCAAAGAAAATAACGCGTCTTGCCTTTTCTGTATAGCGTTCGAACACGTTAGCTCGCTTCTCCCTCGAGGGTTCCGCTCGCCGAGGCCACGACCTGGCGAGTGTGCAGAACTCCATGCTCCAGTGCCAAGACACGGTCGCATCGCGCGGCGAGCGTCAGATTGTGCGTCGCGATTAGCGACGTCAATCCATGCGTGCGATGCAGCCGCTCCAGCAACTGAAACACGGCCCAAGCATTCTGCTCGTCTAGATCTCCGGTAGGTTCATCGGCTAGCAGCACCTTCGGCCCAGTGACGAGCGCCCGGGCAATCGAGACGCGCTGCTGTTCCCCACCAGAAAGTTCGCCAGCACGATGATCGGCGCGGTCCTCCAAGCCAACCTCCGCCAGCCACTTACGCGCTGTTTTGAGCGCGGAAGCAAAGTTTTCGCCGCGCATGAGCAGCGGCATGGCAACGTTTTCCGCGGCCATAAAATCGGGCAACAATTGGTGCCGTTGCCAGAGAAATCCCACCGCGCGGTTTCGAAATTCAGCGAGCGCCGCGTCTTCAATCGTTTCAATGGGTTTCGAGGCGAAGTATACTGTACCGCTCGTCGGCGTGTCTAGCGCGGCTAAGAGATGGAGAAGGGTACTCTTACCTGCTCCAGAAGGCGCAACGATGGCGACCATTTCCCCGCGCTGCAAGGCCAGGTTTGCGTCGACTAAAACCGACAGGCTTGTGGCGCCTGTGCCATAAATTTTCTTAAGGTTGCGAGCTTCGAGCACCACGCCTGACAAGGGTGGGGAACCCACCGGAGCGGAGCGCAGAGCAGAGGCAGTCGCGTTGGAATCTTGGGTCGTCATGCTGAGCAACTTCCGGGATAATCTACTCGGCAATTTGGTCGGTAATCTGGGCGGTTGGCGGCAGTGGCTAGGGCCGTGGCGTTCGCCACGTCTTCGATCATGTTTGCTAACTTTGCCATTGCGTTTGCCACGTTTGAGTCCGTATGCCACCCAGTCGGCCAGGTTTCCCTCGGTTAGATGCTTCAAATGCAATCTTCGTGCTCGGCACAAAAATGTACTTAATGTCGGCAGGCGGTCCAAAGCAGTTCCGTTAATTGGCGGTGCTTTGCCTCCCAAAAAACCGGCACTTTCGTTCTCCTTTTAGGAAGTGCGTAAGTGACCACTGGTCATTCACTTATGAGCAGCAAGGTCACCATCGAGACCCCGCTGTCCCAGCGGCAGAGCGCTTACTGTCCGTGCAGCAATTATAGGAGCAACCTACCCGCCAAAGCATCAAAGAAACCAAAATCGGGGACATTTACTCATACCGCAGAATTTCGACAGGAAGGAGGCGAGCGGCGGCCCGCGCGGGCAGAATAGTTGCCGCGATGGAAATGGCCATCGCGACGATCGTAATCCAAACACCATCCATGGCGGTGGGGTGAAACGGCACAAACGGCACGGCGTAGACCTGGGGATCGAGAGGAATAGGATAGTAAGTTCCCGCAATGGATGCGAAAAGATAGCCGACAATCAAACCCAAAATCGTTCCGGTGGCGCCAATCGCGATTCCCTGTAAGAGAAAGAGCTTGCGAATCTGCGTACGGCGCGTGCCCATGGACATGAGCACGGCGATGTCCCGCGCCTTGTCCGTGACGGTCATAGAAAGAACGACAAGAATATTGAGGCCGGCAACAAAGGTGATCAAACCGATGAAAATTGCGGTTACCAGTCTTTCCAGGCTGAGAGCGCGAAACAATGCGCGGTTTTCCTCCATCCACGTCGTGGCGACGAATCCTGCGCCAGATTGTCTTTCCATCTGGCGGGCAATCTCCGGTGCACGCTCGGGGTTAGTCAGGCGAAACTCCAGCACATTGACCAAATCATCGACACCCGACAGCGCTTGGGCCGCGCGCAGGGACAAGAAACACCAATTCTCGTCGTAATCGTAGAAGCCGGAATCGAAAACGCCTGCGACGCGGAATCTACGCGAACGGGGCATCAAGCCAAAAGGAGTAAGGCGACCTTGTGGACTGGTAAGGGTAACGTAATCGTTTGGAGCGAGTTTCCATTCCTGAGCGAGCTGTTTGCCTATCAGCAAGGCCTCGATGCCGTCAGCGTCGGGTGAAAAATCGAGCCGGCCGGCAACAATCCGCTGCAAAGCTTCGTTACTTTGCCGCTCTCGCTGCAGATCTATCCCTTTGGTCACCACACCGCGCGCCTGACTTGCAAAGGAGAGCAGCACGGTCTGGTACACGGCTGGCGTCACGGAGCGAACTCCTGGCGTGGCAGCGAGCTTGGTAGCCAGGACTTCATAATCATGAATGCCGGAGGTCCCTGGGCGGGTGAGCGAGATATGAGCAGTGACGCCGAGGAGGCGATCCTGAAGAGTTTCGCGGAAGCCGGTATTCATAGCTAAGGCGATCACCAAAGTAGCTACGCCCGCTGCCACACCGATGACCGAAAAGAGCGTCACCAGCCGCAGCACCGCAGGTCGGTAGGGCGAGCGTAAGTAGCGCCGCGCGACGAACCATTCGAAACGCATTTACTTAGACACCATCATGAGCCGCCGCATCGCTTTGGGATGACTGGCCAACCATGCGGTTCGGAGAATCTCAACTGTAGCACTGCCGAAGGCTACGTTTTGAGGCCATCATTTTGTGTTGGAAGGATATTCGACCGCTGCCGCACGAGCATTTGGCGTATCCGGACGCAAAAGTGGGAAAAGAATAACGTCGCGAATGGACTGGGAATCGGTCAGCAGCATGGTCAAGCGGTCAATTCCAATTCCCTCCCCGGCAGTGGGCGGCATACCGTAGCAGAGCGCGCGAATGTAATCGGCGTCAATCTCTTTGGGAACCTGATCACCACCCTGGGCGATTTGCTCCAAGAAGCGGCGCTCCTGCTCGACAGGATCGTTGAGCTCGGAGAAGCCGTTGGCAATTTCCATGCCCGCCGCGTAGATTTCAAATCGTTCGGTCAGGGATGGATCGTCGGGTTTCTGCTTCGAAAGCGGAGATATATCAGTGGGAAAGTCGTAAAGAATTGTCGGCTGGATGAGTTTGTCTTCAGCGATGGTCTCGAAGAGAAGCCCTGTCCATTCGCCATCGGTTAAGGAACCTTTTGCTGCTGCATAAGGCGCGCCAGCGCCTTTGGCCCAGACGTTGTACCGTAGGGCAGCACTGCGTGGGCCGCCGGGAACAGCCAGGTCAGCCGGTGTGGGCGGGGTCCCAGCGGCAGCGGCCCAGTATTTGCAAATGGCCTCGCGCATGGAAAGCCGTTGAAACGATTCGAAATGAAGGTCGACGTCTGCATATCGCACGACGTTCGATCCGGTGATGCTCTTGGCCAGCTGCGCAAAAAGCTGCTCGTTCAAATCCATTAAGTCCCGATAGTTACTGTAGGCTTCGTAAAACTCCAGCATGGTGAATTCTGGATTGTGCTGCGTGGAGATGCCTTCGTTGCGAAAATTGCGATTAATTTCGTAGACGCGGTCAAATCCTCCAACGGTCAACCTTTTTAAATACAATTCGGGAGCAATGCGCAGATATAGATCGATGTCGAGAGTGTTGTGGTGGGTTTTGAAGGGGCGCGCCGCGGCGCCTCCCGGGATGGTGTGCATCATAGGCGTCTCGACTTCGAGGTAATTGCGCGCGTCAAAGAATCGGCGCAATTCCTGAATAATGCGAGCGCGGGTAATAAACACGTGACGTGCTTTGTCGTTAGCAATAAGGTCGAGGTAACGTTGGCGATAGCGCAATTCGATGTCGGTCAGACCATGCCATTTCTCAGGGAGCGGAAGCAGGGCCTTAGAAAGGAAAAAAAGCTCTTCGACCCAAATGGAGAGTTCGTTCGTTTTGGTGCGGAAGAGGTGTCCGCGCACGCCGATGGAGTCGCCAAGATCAAGCAAATGAAATAACCGAAAGCCCTTTTCGCCGACAATATCTTTCTTTACATAAATCTGAATGCGTTTGCCGCCGCCCTGAAGATGAGCAAAACCTGCCTTACCCATTAAGCGATAGGAAACCAGGCGGCCCGCGACATGCAATTCGCGCTTGTCAGTTTCCAATTGAGGCCCCAGAGCATCGGCGTAGCGCTCGACCAAAGCTGCGGGCGAGTCCGTCCAGCGAAATTCCCGTGGAAATGGGTCGTGGCCCAGGGCTTGGATTTGCTGCAGTTTCTTTTGTCGCTGCTCAAACTGATCGCGAGGCTCAAATTCCAACGGAAAATCCTTTCGCAGAAATTGGAGGCGAGTATAGCGGGCAGCCCGGCCTGGGGCAAGGAAGCAGGGTAAAGTGTTGGACGCCGGTCGACGAAGGAGTTAGAGTTAAATGGGTTAAATATTCGCAATTATAAACATAAATTGATATTAAAAACGTTGCGACCTGTAGAAGTTTTGCTATACTCGGCGCTCCCGAGGAGATGACCTGTGCAAGACCGCGTCGTCCTCCAGCCAAGATGTGGAACGTCCGTCAATAAGGACTGGCGCACCCGATTGCCGGATGAAAAGTCAAAAGTTTTTACCGCGTACGCCCGCGAACTCGAATCCACCTACGTGATGTTTAGCGTTTTGCTTAACGAAGCGATGGAGCTGCGTCAAAGCGGAAGCGTGGCAAAGTCCTGCGAGGTTGTGAATCGGACGCGGGATTTTTGTGCGCGGCTCGCGGAACCCCTAATGTCTCTGCTACGCGCACTCGGGGACCATGCAAAACACTATGGCACGGTGCCCAATGCCGTCCCGCTCGATCCGGCCAATTTTGAAGGGGCAAAGGGCCAGCGCTCAGCGCGCATGAATGGTCTACTGAGCCGGGTGCTGCTGTCGCAGCGTGCCCAATTCCTGCACAAATTAGGAACGCTGGAAGAAATAGTGGAGGATCTGGCTAAACACTATCGCGAGACCGCCGATGAATTGGCGGGCGGGATGTCAACGGACCCGGGCACGCTCTGGGAGACTGTGGATGCCGACCACTATGACTTGAATACTTGCCTACGCGAAACCATCGTTCTGTTGAAATGTTTTCTTCTGGCCGTGCCAGAAGACCAGTTGGCGGGTTTTGAGAAAGCCGCGAGCGAACAGATGCGCCCTCGGAGCGCCAAGGGCATGTTTTCCGCCCCTGGGTTTTCTACCATAGACGTCTGAGACGGATCGCGGGAGAATAGCCAGGGCTGCCGGCCGGCGGCAGCCAGTGTTCAACCCGGGAAGAAGTTCATCCCCGCGTGTTCGTTTGGCAACTGCCGGCTACTGCAAGGACAACTCAAGGGGGCATTCGGTGCATCCGAACCTGTGGATGCGCCGCAATTGGACCGTTGGCGCGGAACCGACCAAGCGATCCGAGCGTTTCGAGCTCACCGTCATCGAAAAGAGAAATTGCGTCGCAATCGCCGAGAGTGGCGAGTACTTCGCAAGCTCCCAAAACGATGACGGAAGCGGAGGCTATCCGCCTGGCACAAGCCGGGGATGCGGCGGCGTTCGAGTTTGTCTATCGGATGCATAATCGGCGCGTGTACGCCTTGTGCTTAAGGATGGTGGGTAATCCGACGGACGCGGAAGACCTAATGCAGGAAGCATTTCTGCAACTCTTCCGGAAGATCGGAACGTTTCGCGGCGAATCGGCGTTTTCGACATGGTTGCACCGGATGACCGTGAACGTAGTGCTGATGCGGTTGCGGAAGAAGTCACTCCCTGTGTCGTCCCTGGAAGAGACGACGGAGCCAGATGAAGAGACCGGAGGGCCCAGGAAGGATATAGGGGGACCGGACTTACGGTTGACTGGCGCGGTGGACCGGCTCAATTTGGAGCGTTCCATTGAGAAGTTGCCGCCGGGGTACCGTACGGTGTTTGTACTGCACGACGTGCAGGGGTACGAGCACAACGAAATTGCGAACATCATGGGATGTTCAGTAGGTAATTCGAAATCGCAGTTGCATAAGGCGCGGACTCGCCTGCGTGACCTGCTGCAGGAAGAAGTACGAGAGCAGGCCAGGCAAGTACGGCAAGCAGCAAAAATTCAAAGCGAGCACGCCAAGTGAGTTAGAATGCTGGAAACTGCCAGGTGCCTGGGCTGAAGTAAGAAGTGCCCAGTGAACTTCTAGAAGGTGAGCGGAGAGGACCATCCAGCGTCGTTTCCGCGGGGTGAAGTGCGATGCAGTGTAAAGAAGTGGAAGCTGTTTTTGAACAAGAAGGTCTAGCCACATTACCGGAAGGGGCGCGGGCCCATTTAACGGAATGTAGTGCTTGTCAGAGTTTTTTTTCCGACCTAAGCACAATTGTCGACCTCGCGCATGAGCTTCCGGCAGAAGTAGAGCCACCGGATCGTGTGTGGATTGCGTTACGCGGGCAACTGGAACGCGAAGGTATCCTCAAGACACCAGCAAGCTCGGCGGTGGAACGCGCACCTTGGTGGCAAGTGTTAGGCGAATTCTTTCGCACGCGCGCTATGGCTGCTGGAGCAGTCGGAGCGCTGATCCTGATTGCGTTCGCTTTGTTATGGAAGAATCCCTCCCCGCCTGTTCTTCAAGCCAACGACACCTTTGCCGACACTGCAGTGCTACTCAGCCAACAAGAACAGGATCTGGCAAACATGCGGCTTGCGAGCACGTCTACTGTGGACACATCACTGCGACAGAGCCTGCAGGACGTCGACGAATTTATTGCGGAGTGTGAGCGCCGGATAAAAGAAGAGCCACAGGATAATCTGACGCGCGAATATTTGTCCGGAGCTTACCAGCAAAAAGCAGAGTTGCTGTCCGCGATGATGGATCGCGGCGGGAGCATAAACTGATATGACACTCGGAACAATAGAACGCAGCATGCTAACGGTAATGGGAGCGAGTTTCCTCCTTTGGCCAATGGGGGCGGCCGCGCAACGGGTCGAGAAGCGTTTTGCCGTAAAAGGCCGGCCGGTTGTGGTCATCCACAACGTCGGCAAAGGTCGCATCGAAGTGAAATCCTGGAAGAATTCCGAAGTTGTGGTTACGGGAACCCAGACTTCTGGCAAAGCCACCATAGATACTGAACAAGCCGGGGATCGAATCGATGTTACGTCGGCCGTTAGGGATGTCAATGCGCCACCCTCTGAAACAGAAACCAATTTTCAATTGACAGTTCCCGAAGAAACCGAGTTGCAGCTTAAGACCCAGACCGGCCTTATCTATGTGGAACAAGTCATGGGAGACATGACTCTGGAAAGCGTTGCAGGCGACGTGCACCTCAAAGAAGTTTCCGGATACATTATCGTTAGCACTACGGGAGGTTCGCTAATTTGCACGCAATGCGCGGGCAAGTTGGAATACACCTCCATCAGCGGAAGCGCACAAATTCTTCAGCCGGCCCTGAACAATGTGAAGCTTCGCACGACGACGGGCAACATTCTTTTCGATGGCGACTTTATACGGACCGGCTTGTACAGCATGAGAACCGGCAAAGGGCTGGTAGAGGTGCGCTTCTCTGGAAATGATTCTTTCGATCTAAATGCGCAGACCGCGGTCGGTACGGTTGACAATCAGGCAGCCGAGTTTCTGAAGCCCGATTCCCATGGCGTGAAACATAGTGCTACGAAATTCTCGAAAGGACTTTTCGGCACCGTGGGGCAGGGCCTGGCCAAAGTCGAACTCTCCTCTTACAGTGGTATAATCCGCATTCTAAAGCGCGATTAGTTTATCTGCGCTCTATATCGTGACGGAACCATCCCCTTTGCGCGGGCTGCAATCCCGTGTGCCGATCGTATGCCTGGCGGGCTTTATGGGCTCCGGTAAAACAACCGTGGGCGCGCTATTGGCCCGCCAGTTAGCCTGGCGTTTCGTCGACCTCGACGACCGCATCGAAGAAGCGGCGGGCCTGCCAATTCCACAAATTTTTGAACGCCTTGGCGAAGCATCGTTTCGCCAAATCGAAGCGGAACAGTTGCGGTCGGCTCTGGGACGCGCGCAAGCGTCAAAGGAGGGGACCGTGCTGGCGCTCGGCGGCGGCACCTACGCGCAGCCTGGTTGCCCAGAATTTCTCCGTAACGCTGGCGTCCCAGTGCTTTGGATGGATTCGCCGATCGAAGTTCTTTTGGCGCGTTGCATGACCATGAGCGGCCGGCCGCTGTTTCGCGATGAAACGAGCTTTCGGGCGCTGCTCGCTCAGCGCCTGCCGTCTTATCAGCAAGCCGATCATCGTGTGGACAGTTCCGGGAATCCTGCGGAGGTAGTAGCGGAAATTTTGGGCCGCGGGGTGGTTGGCGCCGGTAACCGCGAATCACATTTGGTAGTGGAGAAACCCCAGACTTGAAGGAGGATTTGATGGCGGCGCTAAAGGTCTCACTGAAGGTCCCATTGCTGTGGGCGGCATCCATGGCAACCTTGATCTGCATGGTGTTCGTGGCGGGGCAAGAGAGAACCAGCGCAGCGGCAGGCGAGTCCGTTCTAGCTCAGGACAAAGGAAAATTGACGATCCAGCTTGACGGCCAGAGTGTGGGGCACGAAGAATTCGAAATTTCGCCCTCCGGAGCAGGCTGGGTAGCGAAAGGTACGACCGATATAAAACCGCCCGGCGCAGCGGCCACGCGGGTAACCGGAACGTTGACGTTGCAGCCCGATGGAGCACCTATCAGTTACCACTGGACTTCTCAGGCGGAAAAAACAAACGGCGCACATATTCTCTTCGCCAATGGAGTGGCCAAGATTACGCTGGAAATGCAGGGTGCGCGTCCATTCGAACAGGATTTGTCATTCAACGCGCCGCTGGTCGCTGTGCTGGATAATAATCTCTATCATCAGTACGCGATTTTGGCGCGCGTTTACGATTGGTCCAAGAACGGGATACAAACTTTTCCGGTACTCATACCCCAAGAGCTAACGCCCGGGACAATCACCGTGGAATCCACAGGTTCGGCGAACGCTGGTGGAAAATCCTACCAGGGTCTTCGCGTGACAACTACAGATTTGGAAGTGCTGCTTTTGGTCGATTCGAATCACCGGCTCATGCGCTTGGAAGTTCCTTCGGCCAAGGTTTCCGTCATTCGCGACTAGGGCGGAAGTTTGAGCGCAATCATGCATTACCTGCGCCATTCCTTGTGGGTAAAAAAACGTCGGCGAAATGCTGGCGCCTAAAAAGTGGGGCAGACATTTCTGTCTGCCCCGTTTTCGGACCTGCGCTATTCCGGCGAAGCCGGCAAAAAATAGTCCTCACCGCGTCCGAAGTAGCAAAAGCCACTAAAAATTAACGCGCGAGCGGCCGTGGAAACGTAGGCGTGCCGGGACGTCGCAGCGAATAATTCTGCGGTTGCGCTTGACCCAACGTTGAACCATGCCCATTGGTATAGCCAGTCCCGATGTGACCGTTAACATTGCCGTTCCCATTGCCATTTGCCGAGCCGGGCTGTGGGAGGCGGGCTGGGTTACCGATAGGGCGAAGGTTGACCGGAACCGCATGGACGTGATCGCTGATGGCCTGCAGGCGCTTCAGAATGGACTGCCACTGCTCCCAATCAAGCTGATGCAAAAAGGGACGCAAACCCTGGATGAACGGATCTTCCAACAATGCTTCGCCGTCGGATTCCGGAATGAAGAAGCGGTTGAGGCCGACGTTTAAAGCCTCGGAAATCTTCTCCAGCGTGCCGAGGCTCGGGGTCATCTGGCCGCTCTCGATGCGCGACAAGTAGGAGCGCGAGACTTTGGAGCGCGATTGAAGTTGGCTCTGGGTCATGGAACGCGATTCACGAAGTTGGCGGATCCGCTGGCCGATGTTCTCGACCGTTTCGCGATTCACGAACCTTTCGGGCGCGACTTCAGCGGCTGCTTCCTCCTGGGGTGCAGATGGAGGAATCAGAAACTCCAAACGCTGAGGCAAGGCACGAACGCAACGGCGGCAATTGCCAGTGCGCGTCCGGTATTGGACTAGGCCGCAGGTCTTGCAGCGAATGACTTCCCGATCCATTTCTAACGAATCTAACGAATTCATCGTCTCTTTATCTAATTGTGACGACACCGGTACTCCTTGTTGACTGTAATTTCCGGCGTGCGGATGGGATGAGGAACGTCGGAACGTTCTTAGGGGGGAAGACAATAACTGGCGCGAAGGGAGTGTCTCGCGAACTGTCATTTCCTGTCAAGCATATTTTAAAAAAATTTTAAGCTTGCTCACCGAGCCCTGAAAAACCTACGCCAAGCTTTCGCCTGTCCTTCAGTACAGGCTCGCTTGGAGCACAACTGTGCGGCTTTATATCAATCTCTATAATTCGCTGCAATTATGTTTTGAGGGAAGTACCGAAAATTGGGTACCGGTGCAAAATATTTGTTTGGCGGAGGGAGCGTTGAAGCGCGTCGGGACCCACGAGCTCCACTTCGGACATTTGCCAGACAGTTTTAGCGATCGTTCTCGCAACGAATTAGTCAGAATGTTTTCCTGTATTCTATTGGGGAATTTTGGAGAGAAGGATGCCCACTCGCGACGAGGCCTGGCAACTATTGTGCGAACATACTACGTCAGAGAGCTTGCGAAAACATATGCTGGCGGTCGAAGCATGCGTGCGCGCTTACGCTCGCAAATCGGGCGCCGACGAGGAACTTTGGGGCACTGCGGCGCTGCTTCATGATTTCGATTACGAGCGCTGGCCCAACAGCAACCACGCGCCGGAAAATGAGCATCCCGCGGAAGGCGCCAAAATACTGCGCCAGCACGGCTATTCTGAAGAAATCATTCGAGCGATATTGTCGCATGCCGACTACACAAATGTGCCGCGGCAATCGGCTTTGGAGCACACTCTTTTTGCTTGCGACGAACTGGCTGGATTCCTGACCGCTTGCGCGTATGTGCGCCCCTCGAAAAGCATTTTGGACCTGGAAGTCGATTCCGTGAAACGCCGGCTGAAGGACAAAGCGTTCGCCAAAGGCATCAGCCGCGAGGACGTTCGCAAAGGCGCGGAAGAGCTCGGCGTAGCACTCGAAGAGCACATCACCTTCTGCATCGCAGCGTTACGCCAACACGCCGATATCCTCGGATTGCGTGGAAGCGTGGACGCGCAAACGGCATCCTAGGAAGAGAGATTGAGACATGTAAGTCATTACTAGCAAAGCATTTGCGTGACTTTGGCGCCGCGTACTGTCCGGCCAAGACAATCCAGATCGACTCTCGTTTCACCGAAGGCGAAATCACGCTAGAATTGTTAAACATGCTCAATCAGATTGAAGGCTTCGACTCCACCGCCGGTAAACACGCGCGGCGCAAGACGTTCGCCGTAAAGGTGGGACATGTGCGCGTGGGCGGCGGCGCGCCGATCGTCGTGCAGTCCATGACGAATACGGACACCGCCGATATCGAGACAACACTTAAGCAGACCATCGAGTTAGCTGAGGCGGGCTCGGAAATTGTGCGCTGGACGGTCAATGTTCCAGAAGCTGCGGCGGCCGTACCAGAGATAAAAAAGCGCATGCTAGACGCCGGCTGCGATGCTCCGATCATCGGCGATTTTCACTACAATGGACACGTACTGCTGACAAAGTATCCCGCGTGTGCGGCAGCACTCGACAAATATCGGATTAACCCCGGAAACGTGGGGGCTGGACAGCGCCGCGATGAGCAATTTTCCACAATTTGCAAAGTGGCGCGGGATCATGGGAAGCCCGTGCGCATCGGCGTAAATGGTGGTTCGCTCAATCAAGAGTTGGTGATGCGCAAGATGCAGGAGAACACCGACAACAATCAGGGCAAGAGTTCCGAAGAGATCATTAACGAATGCATGGTGCTTTCCGCATTGCAGTCGACGGAATTAGCGCTAGAGTGCGGCCTCGGTAACGATCAGATCATCATCTCGTGCAAGACGTCGCGGCCGCGTGATCTGATCACGGTGTACCGCGATCTTTCGGCGAAAACCGAACAACCGCTGCATTTGGGTCTCACGGAAGCGGGGATGGGGACCAAGGGGCTGGTATGGTCGGCCGCATCGCTTGGTGTACTGCTGTATGACGGCATTGGTGATACGATCCGCGTCTCGCTGACGCCTCGGCCGGGAGGCGACCGTCGAGAGGAAGTATATGCGGCTTGCGAACTTCTACAGTCGCTAGGGCTGCGTTCGTTCTCGCCAAGTGTAACGGCTTGTCCGGGTTGCGGGCGTACAACCAGCACTACTTTCCAAGAATTGGCGGAAAGCGTTCAAGGGTACATTCGCGACATGATGCCTATCTGGAAGATGCAGTATGAAGGGGTCGAAGAAATGACCCTCGCGGTTATGGGCTGCATTGTCAACGGGCCAGGCGAGTCAAAAGCCGCCAACATCGGCATTAGCCTCCCTGGGACTGGCGAAGCGCCGCGCTGCCCGGTGTATATTGACGGCCAGAAGGATGTCACTCTAGAAGGCACCTACGACGAACTGGCGGTTGCTTTCCAGGCGCTTGTCGACAACTACATCGCAAAGAAATATCCTCGTAAAGCCGCCGCAGACAGCTTCGCCACCTCAGACGTGGGTCGCGTGCGCCAGTGAGACCCATTCGTGAAAATTAGCAGGGAAGACGTTATTCGCGTTGCCGATTTGGCCTATCTAGAATTGAGCGAGGCGGAGCTCGAAACTTACCGCAAACAGATCGACGAAATTCTGGAATACATCGGGAAGTTGAACGAGGTGGATACCACGGACGTGCCTCCGATGGCGCAAGTGCTTACCGACGATCAGACAGCGGACGCGACATTGCGCGAAGATCTAGTTGTGCCATCTGCCGTCGCAGAAGACATCTTGCGACAAGCACCCGACCCGGAGCCACCATATTTCCGCGTGCCCAAAGTGATCGAAAGATAGCGAAAAGCACCTTACCGGGCGGCATAATCGGACCCTCAAAAACCAGTGCACTCGTAGGAATGAAGGACGAAATGACGGCCAATTGGACCATTGACGGGGTATGCGAGGCTTTGGCGACGAAGAGAGTCTCGGCGCATGAATTGGCGGGAGAATTCTATAAGCGTATCGAGACGCAAAACCCCGCCCTCAATGCCTATCTTACGCTTTCGCCGGAGCGTGCTTATAAGCGCGCGGACAAGATCGACGCTTTGATCGCCGCGGGAAAGCCATTACCAACGCTGGCGGGCGTGCCCTTGGCGATTAAGGACGTAATAAGTACACGTGGCATCAGGACCACCTGCGGCTCGAAGATCCTCGAGAACTACGTGCCACCCTATGATGCGACGGCGGTAGAGAGGCTAGAAGCCGCAGGAGCGGTAATCCTCGGCAAGACGAACTGTGACGAATTTGCTATGGGCAGCTCCAATGAAAACTCCGCCTACGGTCCGGTGAAGAATCCCGTAGCGCTGGACCGTGTACCCGGAGGTTCAAGTGGAGGCTCGGCGGCAGTTGTGGCGGCAGGGCTGGCGGTAGCGTCGCTGGGAACGGATACCGGAGGATCAATTCGTCAACCGGGGGCGATGTGCGGTATACCGGCCATGATGGGCAGTTATGGACGGGTTTCGCGATATGGATTAATTGCGTTTGCCTCCTCGCTCGACCGCATTGGCCCATTTGCGACTAATGTGAAAGACATTGCCACTATTCTGAAAGTTATCGCCGGCCGCGACCCGCACGATTCCACTTCGACCACGGCTGCCGTACCTGATTACGCAGCGGAACTTGGCAAGCCAGTGAAGGGGCTGCGGTTGGGCATCCCAAAAGAATATTTTGCAGAGGGAATGGACCCAGGTGTCCGTAAAAAAATTGACGCGGGGCTAGAAATTTACAAGAGGCTAGGATGCGAACTCGTCGAGATCCGCATGCCGCATACGGACTACGCAATTGCAGCGTATTACATAATCGCGACAGCGGAAGCGAGTTCGAATCTTGCAAGGTATGATGGTGTGCGTTACGGCTTGCGGGTTGATGGCGATTCCCTGCTCTCGATGTATCGGAAGACGCGTGGCGTGGGATTCGGAGCGGAGGTTAAACGCCGCATCGTGCTGGGCACCTACGTTCTCTCGGCAGGCTACTACGACGCTTACTATCTGAAAGGGCAAAAGGTCCGGTCTCTGATTGCCGAGGATTTCAAGAATGCTTTCGCGAAGGTGGACGTCATCTTGACGCCGACTTCTCCGGTGCCAGCGTTTAAGCTCGGCGAACGCACCAACGACCCGCTTCAGATGTATCTGGCTGATATATATACAGTTACAGGATCCCTGGCTGGGGTTCCAGGAATCTCAGTGCCTTGCGGAAAAATTGATGGTAAGTTGCCGGTCGGTTTACAGATTTTTGCTCCGGCGTTTGGAGAAGCGCGGGCGCTGCAATTGGCGCACGCCTTTGAGCAAGCCGGCGGCGCGACCGTCTAAATTCTCAATAAAATTCTGTTCCCATTTCCCAGAATAAAATTCGAATCGGATGAGTCGACACGTCGACGCTGACACCTATTAGTCGACAGTGATGGGTCGAAAGGTTATAAAAAGCGCGGGGCGCGGGCAAAGTGCGAGAAATCAAACACGGAAATAGGTGTTGGCAGAAGATACAGATAAGACGAAGTGCGGCAAAATCTACCGAAACTCATAGCGGGTGTGCAAAAGTGGGACGATATAACTCCTTATCTGATGATCAGCATTCTTAAAGACGACATTTCCAAAAGGGAATAATGTGTTGATTCACAGGCATTTGGACCAGAAGTACTAGCCTGTCAGATTTAGCCAAGCAAACGGAACTACTATTGCTCGGCAATAGTACAGCCGATACGCTGTTAGTCAGCATCTAAGTCGGTGAGCGCAAAAGAACAGCGGAAGAGAATCAGGAGTCGGGACGTGGTCACAGTAAAATCGAGTCAAAAAATCTTCACCGACGCAGAGGTCGCCAGCTTAACCGGGATATGTGTCGATCATCTGCATAACTTCGCCAAGAGCCGACACCTGGGATTCATCGCGCGAGCCGCAGAAGCAGCTAGTATCAACGCGGACCAGTGGCTTTTCACGCTTTCGGATTTGATGGTTCTGGTTACTCTTTTTCCGAAGTGCACGCACTAGGGTCCACGGCTTTATCTAATTTCGAGAGCTCTCGACCTAATCGAGAGTTCTTTGCTTGTTTCGACATTACTTCTTTCTCGTAAGGCCTCCCATCTCAAAATAGACTTAGTTGCAGGCTGCCACCGGACCGGCATATGCTGACGATAGAGGCCAAACCTGGCAGCGGAACAACCAGCTCCGGGTGGGACAAGTCCATGACTTCGTTACGCGTACCTGTGGGTCTCTTTTCTATCGTGGTGCTCTATTGGTTCGGGCCAAACACGTACGGGCAGTCCTCAGGTCGCCTGAATCCTGAACAAGACCAAACAAGTTCCCCAACTCCGGCTACTAGCAAGGATTTGGCTACAGCGCGGTTGCCTCGCGGAAAGAAATTAGTGCTGAAGGACGGCAATTTTCAGTTGGTCAGGAGCTATGAGCGGGTAGGTGCGAGGGTACGCTATTTCAGCGTGGAACGGGGTGATTGGGAAGAAATTCCCGCCGCGATGGTGGACTGGGAGGCCACGGCAAAGGCGGAGGCTGAAGAAGAGAAGACTTCAGAGGCTTTGCTGAAAAAGGTACATACTCAAGAGCAGGCGCAAAACATTGTAGCCGTTGTGGATGTCGATGCGAGCTTACAAGTGGCTTCTGGGATTTTCCTGCCGCCAGGAGAGGGAATGTTCGTAGTGGAAGGACGGGCCATAACATTACTTGAGCAAGTTGGTTCGCAGATCAAAGTAGACAAGAAGAGAGTCCTGGAACAGGTCCTGTCGCCAGTGCCGCTGGTGCCGAGCAAACACCACATTGAAATACCTGGTGCCAAAGCTAAAGTACGGATCACCACTGAGACCGGATCGCCTGAATTTTACCTTCGAGAGGCACCCCCAGACCCAGATCGCACAACACCCATTCACAGAAGCAGCCGGCCGGGGGAGTCTGGGCCGGAAGTCGAATTGGTACGGGCAAGTGTGAAAGGGAATAAAAGGCAGCTCGAAGCGATCACCAGTATGTTCGGGCAGGAGGTATCCAGGAAGTCCACGACGATATCAATACAGCGCTGGGAAATTGCTCCGGGAGTTTATCGCTTTACGCTGAGCGAGCCGCTAGCGCCTGGGGAGTATGCCCTGGCGGAAGTTCTACCGGATGGGATGAACTTGTATGTATGGGATTTTGGCGTTGATGGGGGTCGTCGAAGCCCGTGAAGCCGAATGGAGATACAGACGAGACCGGCCAGTCAAAGGTAAGTTAGTGCTGAACTTTTTCGGCGGTAAAGCTGGAAAAAATCTCGCGAAGTACCGCTAGCACGTCCACGATACGGAAAGGCTTCCGCAAGCAACGCGGGTCCTCTACTATGGACGCTTCGGTGCCCGTCTGGATCAGATCTCCAGTCATATAGATTAGCGCTGGTTTGCGTGGTCCGGCTGAGGCGAGAAGACGCTCCGCTGCATCGCGGCCGCTTAGAGCGGTTCCATTTGAAGAAAGATGCAAGTCGCACAACAATGCGTCATAGGAGCGACGATGGAGCAAGGTCAAAGCTTGATCCTCGGTAGCGGCACAATCCACCTGTAAACCTCGGGCAGATAGCCCTTCTTCCAAGAGCACGCGAATACCTTCTTCGTCATCTAGCACCAGGACCGCCCGGTGCCTGAATAGATCAGGAATACGAGGCAAGAACTCTGCGCGTAGATCAGGACGGCTGTAATCCGCAGTCACCTCGCGAGCCGGGGATTCCTGCGCATTGGCGATGGGAAGATTGACAGTAAATGCTGAGCCTCCGCCAGGTAAAGCCTCGCCCTCCATAGTGCCACCGTGTTCGCGCACGATGGACATGCAAATACTCAGGCCCAGACCCGTGCCACCGCCAGGGCGCTTGGTGGTGTAGAAAGGATCGAAGATACGCGGAAGCGCGTCTGGACGGATTCCGACGCCATCGTCCTGCACGGTAACAAAAAGGCGGCTGGCATGACGACCCAAGCGGATATGAATGTGGCCGGCGTCCCGCACTTCGCGGATGGCCTGCTCGGCATTAGTGACCATATTTAGGAACACTTGGATGAGCTGATTGGCGTCGCCGATAACTTCGGGAAAGCCCGGCTGGGGATGAAATTCGACTTCGATGTTGTTGCGCCGGAGAGAATGCTCATGCAATTGGAGGGTACGTTCGAGCAGACCATTGAGATCGAGAAGCTTTTTTTGCGGAGACGCCGGCCGAGAAAATTCAAGAAGATTCTGCACGATGGCGGCAGCGCGCCGAGCCTGACGGTGCGTCAAGTCTAGCTGGCGCTTACTAGATTCATCTGTCTCGGCACGTTCGCGGAGAAGTTCTGTGATTCCCAGGATAGCGGTAAGCGGATTGTTGAGTTCATGAGCGACTCCAGCAAGCATCTGGCCCATGGCGGCCAGCTTTTCGGCTTGGATTAACTGCTCCTCCAAGCGCTTCAAGTCGGTGACATCGCGGCCGGAGAGAACTACGCCATCAATCTTGCCGGCCTCATTGAAGAGCGGACTAAAGTTATATCGGATGCGGCGCCACTCGCCTCGCTTGTTGCGGTCCCGGACCTCGAGGGAGGCGAAGGACTGACGCCCGGCGAGAATTTCTTGATATAGAGAGTGGAGAGCGGCACGGTCCTCCGGATGGGTGCGACCGCCGAGTTCCAGCTCGCGGGTTTCCTCGGGCTCCAAACCGAGAACGTCCATGATGCGGGGACTGATGAAGGTATAACGAGCATTCGTGTCCAGCACGAAGATGAGGTCTGGAAAGCTGTCGACCAGACGGCGAGCAAATTCCTGTTGTTGATGTAGGCGGCGCTCCATCTCACGGCGGCCGGTGATGTCCATGAGCGAACCTTGATACCGGAGCACTTTACCCGAATTATCACGAACGGCGGCGGTGGTGTTTAAACAAACGATTGAACTGCCATCCTTGCCAATCAAGGTGATTTCGCGTCCCTGAAGCATAGGCTGTCGTTCGACTTCGGCTTTAATGCTCTTGCGTTCCTCGCGATCCACTAGTATTTCAGGCACACGTTTGGCAAGAAGCTCTTCTTTGGAGGTATATCCAAGCATACGAACGAGCGCAGGGTTGGCGTCCAGAATATCACCCTCTGGATTGGTGATGTAGATGCCCTCCTGGAGAGTTTCGAAAAGCTCGGTGAAACGCGCCTCGTTCTTGCGCAACGCGCTAACGTCGCGAGCGAGTACGGTGATGCCATGGATTTGATCCCCGCGCATCATGGCATGTGCAACGCAATCGAAATAGTAAATGCTGCTTTGGTTCTTCAGGCGAACCTGAATCACGCCGGTCCAATGGCGGCGCTCAAGAAAGCGTGGCATGGCGCGCTTTATCAGCTGCGAACCTTCGCCACTTCCCTCTTGCACAAAGTCCGTGACGGGCTTACCGACGATCTGCTGAAAAGGCGTCGCAACGAGATCGGAGAAGCTACGATTGACAGCCCGAATCTGACCGTCTAGAGATACCGCGAGAAGAACATCGTCGAAGGAATCGATGAGATCTCGATAACCCTGCTGAGAGCGGACAATCATTTCAAAGAACTGATCGAGTTGCTTGTCGCTGGGCAGCGCCGAGTCGTGTTGCTCAATTCCCCGGACCATACCGCGAAGCTCAGAAATCTCCTGTGTGCGCTTCCAAGCGTAGAACCCAAAAAGAGCAACAAGAACCACCAAACCAATCGGCAAAGCTTCAAAACGATGCGCGAGAGAACGGACGGTATCCCAAGAGGTCACTGCGAAAACGAGGGTAAGTACGAAGAGGAGAAAGAACGTGAGGCGCCACAATTCGCTTTGACGTTTTTCAAATTGTTCGAGACGCGAGGATACGTTGGGACGGTTATCACCGCTAGGCGATGTACTACCGGTTGAGCTACGAGAGGGGCTACTTGAGCGCTTATCGTTATCGAACATGATCGTGGACGGCGCCTTTTAAACCAGAGGTGGGCCGTAGGGTTGTCTTAATACTTACTTATTGTAGAAACGGCAGTCGTCCTGGGCAATAAGAGGAACGGTTTGAAGTTCGTGAAGGATACCCCGGTGGACAAAAATAGGCGCTCCGATTGGGAAATCGGAGCGCCTGGTGTAGGTTACCTAAAACCCGCCGCTAGATAGATTTAGCCTTCGGCGGCAGCGTCGGCTTCGGTGTCTTTCTGCAAGAAATCGAGTGCGGCAGCTTCTTCCGCCGTGAGCTCGGCCGCTTCAGGAATTTCGTCGACCGGCGAGGGAGCGGGCATTTCCGTCAGCAACTGAATGCTACGGTAGTGCTCGAGCCCCGTACCGGCAGGAATGAGCCGGCCCATGATGACGTTCTCCTTGAGGCCACGCAGATAGTCGACCTTGCCAGCGACTGCAGCTTCCGTGAGAACACGGGTGGTCTCCTGGAAGCTGGCTGCCGAGATAAACGAATCGGTCGAAAGCGAAGCCTTGGTGATGCCGAGGAGTAGTGGACGGCCTGTTGCGGGGCGGCCACCATCTTTGATCACCTGGTCGTTTTCCTCGCGGAAACGGAACTTGTCCACCTGCTCTTCAAGGAGGAACGAAGTATCGCCGACGTCTTCCACCTTGACCCAACGCATCATCTGACGAGAAATGGTCTCGATATGCTTGTCGTTGATGTTGACGCCCTGGAGGCGGTAAACCTCCTGAATTGCGTTGACGAGATAGGACTGCGTAAACTTTTCGCCAAGGACGGCGAGCAAGTCGTGGAGGTTGAGCGGGCCGTCAATGAGCGCCTCGCCAGCCTTAACGTGGTCGCCTTCCTGAACGTTGATGTGAATGCCGCGCGGGATGGAATATTCCTTGACGGTCTTGCCATCCTCAGATTCGACGAGAATCTTACGCATGCCTTTGGCGATGTCGCCATACTTGACGATGCCATCGATTTCGCTGATGACAGCAGGATCCTTCGGCTTGCGCGTTTCGAATAGCTCGACAACGCGCGGGAGACCTCCGGTGATGTCCTTGGTCTTGGTGGTTTCACGAGGGATCTTGGCGAGAACATCGCCAGCCTGAACCTCGTCGCCATCCTTAACCATCAAGTGGGCACGGGAAGGCATGAGATATTTCTTGCGAACCTTGCCGGAAGAGTCGCGAACGAGAATGGCGGGCTGATGCTTCTCATCGCCCGGGGGCAGAGTGACGACGTCCTGCGAAAGGCCAGTCACCTCATCCACCTGTTCTTCGATGGTCAGGCCGGGCCGCAAATCGTCAAACTTAATGGACCCGGCGGTTTCGGTAAGGATCGAGAAGGTGAAAGGATCCCATTCGGCAAGGATCTGGCCGTGGGTGACCTGCTCGCCGTCCACGACGCGCAGACGCGCACCGTAAACGACGTGGTAGCGCTCCTTTTCGCGGCCTTTTTCATCAACGATAGCAATCAGGCCGGAACGATTCATGGCGATGTAAGTGCCGCCGCGGCCTTCCACGTATTTGAGGTCCACAAACTTAACGACTCCATTGTTACGAGCTTCGAGAGTGGAGCGCTCGGATACGCGTGTGGCGGTTCCGCCGATGTGGAAGGTGCGCATAGTGAGCTGGGTACCGGGTTCGCCGATGGACTGCGCAGCGATGACGCCGACAGCTTCCCCGAGTTCAACCATGCGACCGGTGGCCAGGTTCCGGCCGTAACAAAGAGCGCAAACGCCACGCCGAGATTCACAAGTAAGCACGGAGCGAATGCGCACACGCTCGATACCGGCGCCTTGCACTTGGTTGGCGAGTTCTTCGGTAATTTCCTGGTTCACCTCGACGATGACGCTGCCCTCGAAGTCCTTGATTTTATCGAGAGAAACGCGGCCGACAATGCGATCACGGAGCGGCTCGACCTCGACTCCGGCTTCGATGATGGGCTCGACGAAGATGCCGTCAGTGGTCCCGCAATCGCGCTCATTGATAATGACATCTTGAGCGACGTCTACGAGGCGGCGGGTGAGGTAGCCGGAGTCCGCAGTTTTGAGAGCCGTATCGGCCAAGCCCTTGCGCGCGCCGTGGGTTGAGATGAAGTACTGCAACACGGTCAGGCCTTCGCGGAAGTTAGAAGTGATGGGCGTTTCGATGACTTCACCGGAAGGTTTAGCCATCAAGCCGCGCATACCAGAAAGCTGGCGGATCTGCTGTTTTGAACCACGAGCGCCAGAGTCCGCCATGACGTAGACGGGGTTGATGTTGCCTTCTTTATCCTGGTTTTCGAGAGCCTTAAACATTTCGTCAGCAACTTTTTCAGTGACGTCGCCCCAGATAGCGATGACCTTGTTGTAGCGTTCGCCGTTCGTGATAGCGCCATCGAGATATTGTTGCTGGACTTTAACTACTTCCTTTTCGGCGTTTTCGACCAGCTTGTACTTATCGCTGGGGATAAGCATGTCGTCGATGCCGATGGATATGCCGGACTTAGTGGCGTAATGGAAGCCCAAATCCTTCAGGTGATCCAGCAAAACGACAGTGTCTTCCAGGCCAAAGCGCAAGTACGCGTAATAGACGAGTTGCTGAACGCCTTTCTTCTTGAGAAGACCGTTCACGTAAGGGAATTTTTCCGGCAAGTGAGAATTGAAGATGACACGTCCGACAGTGGTCTGGATGAACTGGCGCTCCATCTTCACCGGGACAGTATGCGGAACGTCCTGGTCATCGTAGGCAGTCGTCAAGTCAATGACTTCACCGGTGTAGCGCAAACGGACGGGAGTAAGCAGCTCAACCTCGCCAGCTTCCAGCGCTAGTATAACTTCATCGGTAGCACCAAAGACGCGACCTTCGCCCTTAGCGCCGGGCTTGGACTTGGTGAGGTAATAGATACCCAGCACCATATCCTGCGACGGCACCGCGAGAGGCAATCCGTGCGCGGGGGACAAGATGTTGCGCGAGCTAAGCATGAGCACGGACGCTTCCACCTGAGATTCGGGCGAAAGTGGGATGTGCACGGCCATCTGGTCGCCATCGAAGTCCGCGTTAAACGCCGTGCAAACCAATGGATGAATACGGATCGCCTTGCCTTCGACGAGTACTGGCTCAAAGGCCTGAATGCCCAGACGGTGAAGCGTAGGAGCGCGGTTGAGCATCACGGGATGTTCGCGAATGACGTCTTCCAGGATGTCCCAAACGACCGGATCCTGCTGCTCAACCATTTCCTTGGCTTGTTTTATGGTGGTGCAATGCCCCTGGGCTTCGAGCTTGTGATAGATGAAGGGCTTGAAAAGCTCAAGGGCCATTTTCTTGGGCAGACCGCACTGGTGGAGTTTGAGTTCCGGGCCGACAACGATGACGGAACGGCCGGAATAGTCCACGCGTTTGCCGAGAAGATTTTGACGGAAGCGGCCCTGCTTGCCTTTTAGCGTGTCGGACAGAGACTTGAGCGGACGGTTGTTGGTCCCGCGGAGAACGCGGCCGCGACGGCCATTATCGAACAGAGCATCAACAGCTTCCTGAAGCATGCGCTTTTCATTTCGAACAATGACGTCTGGCGCCCGAAGTTCCATAAGCTTCTTCAATCGGTTGTTGCGGTTGATGACGCGGCGGTAGAGATCATTAAGGTCCGAAGTAGCGAACCGGCCGCCATCGAGAGGAACGAGTGGGCGCAACTCCGGCGGGAGCACCGGAATTACATCTAGAATCATCCATTCTGGCTTGTTGCCGCTCTTACGGAAAGCTTCGAGAACCTTGAGGCGCTTGGCGAATTTGATGCGCTTCTGAAGAGATGGATCCGTCTTCATTTTTTCGCGCAGCTCATCGGAAAGCTTTTCCACTTCAACGCGGCGGAGAAGTTCTTTAATGGCTTCGGCGCCCATCTTGGCATTGAACTGTCCGGGATATTCTTTCTGCAATTCGCGATATTTTTCCTCAAGCAAAACTTCACGCTCGCGGAGTATAGCGACCTCGCCGGGATCCACGACAACGAAAGCTTCGAAATACAGGATGCGCTCCAAGTCGCGCATGGAGATGTCCAGTAAGTATCCAATGCGACTCGGTAGACCTTTAAAGAACCACACGTGGGAACAGGGTGAAGCGAGCTCGATGTGGCCGAGGCGTTCGCGACGGACTTTGCTAAGCGTAACTTCCACGCCGCACTTGTCGCAGATAACACCGCGATGCTTCATCCGCTTATATTTTCCGCACAAACATTCCCAATCGGTGACGGGGCCAAAGATTTTGGCGCAGAAGAGGCCGTCCCGCTCGGGTTTAAAGGTGCGGTAGTTGATGGTCTCCGGCTTGGTGACTTCACCGTGAGACCAAGAACGAATTTTTTCCGGACTCGCCAAACTGATGCGAATAGAATCAAAATCAGCAATCAAACTAGCGCGATCATAGGGGCTGCTGCGATACAAGGTTATTTCCTCCCTCCCAGTCTGACCGAGTCGGACCGGGCTGCGCTCCGATGGGTAACATCGGAGCGGCTGAGAACCCAACTACCAATTTACAAACCGCGAGATCAAGGTCACAGTCACGAATGACTGTGCTATTAGTCCGCGGCCTTATCTGCCGGCGGCTTTTGCCGTTTCATTAATTCCACGTCGAGACACAGCGATTGCAACTCGCGAACAAGCACGTTGAACGACTCGGGCACTCCGGGTTCGATACCCGGTTCGCCCTTAACGATGGCCTCGTAGATCTTCGCGCGACCATAAACGTCGTCAGACTTGGCTGTGAGCAACTCCTGCAGAATGTGTGCTGCGCCGTAAGCTTCGAGAGCCCAAACTTCCATTTCACCGAAGCGCTGGCCGCCGAACTGAGCCTTGCCGCCAAGCGGCTGTTGCGTGATGAGTGAGTAGGGGCCGATGGAACGCGCGTGAATCTTGTCGTCGACGAGATGCGAAAGCTTGAGCATGTAGATATAACCTACGGTCACCGGTTGATCGAACTGGTCGCCGGACATACCGTCGAAGAGGTTAATCTTGCCGGCGTGAGGCAGACCCGCGACTTCGAGTAAATGCCGAATTTCGGCTTCACGCGCGCCATCAAACACGGGCGTGGCGAAGGGAATTCCTTCTTTGAAGCCTTCGGCGTACTCGAGCAATTCATCGTCGTCCAGTTTGGCAAGGGTCTTCCAAACCGCGGTTTCGGTAAAGACCTCGCGGAACCAACGGCGCAGAGCCTCGGCGCGCACTTCCTTGCTGAGCAGGCGCTTGAGACTGTTGCCGAGCTCCTTTGAAGCCCAACCAAGATGGGTCTCGAGAATCTGACCGACGTTCATACGTGATGGAACGCCGAGCGGATTGAGAACAATCTCAACCGGAGTGCCGTCCGGCATATACGGCATGTCTTCCTGCGGAACGATGCGCGCGATGACGCCCTTATTACCGTGACGGCCGGCCATTTTGTCGCCGATGGAAAGCTTGCGCTTCATGGCGATATAGACTTTGACCAGCTTGATAACGCCCGGAGGCAACTCGTCGCCCTTCTTCAGTTTTTCCTTGCGCTCCTCGGTAATCTTACGAAGCACATCGATCTGCCGCGAGGTCATCTCTTCGATCTCTTCGATTTTCTCAATGAGCAGGGGATCCTTCTCGTTGAGCTTGAGGCGCTTGAGGTTGCGCGTGGAAATCTTTTCAATGATCTCGCGCGTAAGCTCGACGCCCTTGGTCAACAGGCGCTTATTAGTCTTTTCGTCGTGAAGGTCAGCCTGTAGAATTTTGCCGCCAAGAAGATCCGAAAGGCGCTTGAGGCGCTCATCCGTGAGGATGCGGATTTCGTCAGCGAGATTTTTCTCAAGCTTGAAGATTTGAGTCGCTTCAATGGCCTTGTGACGCTCGTCTTTTTCGCCACCCTTGCGAGTGAAGATCTTCACGTCGACGATAGTGCCCTCGATGCCGGGGGGGCAATATAGAGAGGCATCGCGAACGTCGCCTGCCTTTTCGCCGAAGATAGCACGAAGGAGCTTTTCTTCTGGGGTTAGCGTAGTCTCCCCCTTGGGAGTGACTTTGCCAACGAGGATGTCGCCTGGCTTCACAACCGCGCCGATACGAATGACGCCGCTTTCGTCGAGGTTGCGGAGGAAAGACTCGCTGATGTTAGGAATATCGCGAGTGACTTCCTCGGGTCCGAGTTTAGTATCGCGAGCTTCGATTTCGTACTCCTCGATGTGAATAGAGGTGTAGTAATCGTCTTTGACTAGTTTTTCGCTAACGAGAATAGCGTCTTCAAAGTTGTAGCCGCGCCAAGGCAAGAACGCCACGAGCACGTTGCGGCCCAGAGCAAGCTCGCCGCGCTCCGTGCAGGGACCGTCGGCCAGCACTTGGCCTTTCTTGACGCGGTCACCGACGCGAACGAGCGGCTTCTGGCTGATGCAAGTATTCTGGTTCGAACGCTTGAACTTGATGAGCTGGTAGATGTCCGCACCAACTTCACGACTGAGCACACCAGAGTGATCCGACTCGACGCGCACGATGATGCGTTCGGAATCGACTTGATCGACGATACCCTCGCGGCGGCAGAGCACAACCGCGCCAGAGTCACGCGCGGTAACGCGTTCCATACCGGTGCCGACGAGAGGCGCTTCGCCACGGATGAGCGGCACAGCCTGGCGCTGCATGTTCGAACCCATGAGCGCGCGGTTAGCGTCATCATTTTCGAGGAAGGGTATCAAGCTGGCGGCTACGGACACGAGTTGCTTCGGCGAAACGTCCACGTAATCCACTTCATCGCGGCTCTTTAGCACAAAGTTGCCGGCCTGGCGGCAGTTGACCAGCTCGGTAGTGATCTTCAAACGGTCGTCGAGGGAAACGTTGGCCTGCGCCACAACGTACTTGTCTTCTTCCCATGCGGAAAGATAGAAGCAATACGGCTCATAGGTAACTTTACGGCGCTTGAGCTCCTCGTTAAGCTCCTCTACGCGGTCTTTTTCTACGATTTCGCCGGCCTTGAATTCACTGTCACCAGCGTTGACAATGTGCACGTAGTCGATGATGCGACCGCCCTTCACTCTGCGGTACGGCGACTCGATGAAACCGTAGTCATTGATACGCGCAAAGCAGGAGAGCGAGCTGATAAGGCCAATGTTCGGACCTTCTGGTGTTTCGATGGGGCAGATGCGGCCGTAGTGCGTCGGATGGACGTCGCGCACTTCAAATCCGGCGCGCTCACGCGAGAGACCGCCAGGTCCGAGAGCCGAGAGACGCCTCTTGTGGGTAATTTCACTGAGCGGGTTGGTCTGGTCCATGAACTGGCTGAGCTGTGATGAGCCGAAAAACTCACGAATGGCGGCCATGACAGGCTTGGCGTTGACCAAGTCGTGCGGCATGGCCGTGGACATTTCCTGGTACACGCTCATCTTTTCTTTAATGGCACGTTCCATGCGGACCAGTCCAATGCGGAACTGGTTCTCCAGGAGCTCGCCGACTGCGCGGACACGGCGGTTGCCGAGATGATCGATGTCATCGACGACTCCGATGTTCTTGCGCAGCTTGAAGAGATACTTAATGGCCGATACGAAGTCCGGCGTATCGAGCGTGCGATTGTCTAGCGGCGTATCGAGTCCCATCTTGATGTTGAATTTGAGGCGGCCAACTCTGCTGAAATCATATTTGCGCGGATCGAAGAACATGCCGCGGAAGAGATTGGTAGCCGTTTCCAGCGTCGGAGGATCGCCGGGACGCAGCTTGCGGTAAATTTCGATCAGCGCTTCTTTCGAAGAGCGGATGGAGTCCTTATCGAGGGTACGTGAAAGCACCACGCCGATGTCGTCGCGCTCCGGGAAGAACACATCCACTTCCGTGATGCCGCTTTCGGCAAAAGCTTGCCAGAGATCAGCGGTAAGTGGCTTATTGGCTTCGAGCAAAACTTCGCCGGTCTGGCGGTTGACGATATCTGCGACGCTATAAGCGCCCTCAAGATCGCCCAAGGCCGCGCGGATCTGTGAAACTTTAGCTTTGATAAGTTCCTTGAAGAGATTTTCGGTAATGCGCTTGTGCGCACCGACGATGACGTCTTCGGTCTTGGGATTACGGATTTCGTGGGTCAGCTTGCGATCCACGATACCTGGAGAAATGTTCCAAAAAAGGTCTTTGTCGCGAAGCGAAATGCGCTCGACCTGGTAGAAAGTGCGCAGAATATCTTCATTGGACTTCATCCCCAGCGCGCGCAGGAAGATAGAGCCAAGGAACTTGCGCTTGCGGTCGATACGTACGTAGAGAATGTTTTTGGTGTCGTATTCGAATTCGACCCATGAGCCGCGATACGGAATGATTTTCCCGAGAAAATAGGTACGATTGTTGGCGCTTTCGAAGAAGACGCCTGGCGAACGGTGCAACTGGCTGACGATCACGCGTTCAGTGCCGTTGATGATGAAAGTGCCGTTTTCCGTCATCAGCGGAATGTCGCCGTAGAAAACCTCCTGCTCTTTAATGTCGCGAATGGTTTTTGCGCCGGTGTCCGGATCTTTATCGTAAATGGTAAGGCGAATAGTGACTTTAAGAGGCGCGGAATAGGTCATACCGCGTTCCTGGCACTCGTTCACATCGTACTTGAGTTGCATGGCGACGGGATCGCCGCACTTATTGCAGAACGTCGGAGTATTCTTGTTAAAGGTGCCGCACTTATGGCAGATGACGTCGCCCGTCTGGTACGGGTTGGTGACGACGGACGCGCCGCAATGGCGGCAGGTTGCGCGGAGGTGGTGTAAGCCCTTCAGGTTGCCACACTTACATTCCCAGTTGCCAATCGAATAGTCCACGAACTCCAGCTGTGACATCTCGCGGAAGTCCTTGATCGGAAACACAGACGTAAAAACGGACTGAAGGCCGCCGTCATCGCGCTCGCTCGGCAGAAGATCCATCTGCAGAAACCGCTGATACGACTTCATCTGGACTTCAATCAGGTTGGGAATCTGGATCGAGCCCTGAATTTTTGCGAAATCCAAGCGCTGGCGTTCCCGGATATGATGATTGCTGTTCGGCATGCGTGATCTACCTCATCCCTTTTGGGCAGCGTGCAGAAAAATGGAGAAAAAACACATCAATCCCGGCGGGCTTGCAGGGATCGATACCGTGATAGCGCGCTCTCTGCCCAAAGTCAGCGCGCACACGATTGCCGGCAGTCCCAGAAGGACCTGTAACCTTGTAGCAATAACCGGCGTCGACTTGCGTATCTGAATTCCTTCGGCGCGGCGGCCCCTCGCCCGGGGGACCGCGCTCAAAATCTAAAACCGAACTAAAAAATCATCTGCGGCCGCCCTGTGTGCGTTCTGGAGCATGCAGGACAGCAGTCAGATTGATGTCAAGAACTACTTGATTTCAACCTTGGCGCCGGCATCTTCGAACTTCTTCTTGATAGTGGCGGCTTCTTCCTTGTTGACGCCTTCCTTAACGGTCTTAGGCGCGCCATCAACAAGGTCCTTAGCTTCTTTAAGTCCCAGACTCGTGACTTCGCGAACCGCCTTGATGACGTTAATCTTGTTGCCGCCCACATCCGTGAGGACGACAGAGAATTCCGTCTTCTCCTCCACCGGAGCAGCGCCACCAGCAGCAGCGCCACCAGCAGCAGCTACGGGAGCCGCCGCGGCCGCGGAGACGCCAAATGCCTCTTCCATTTTCTTCACAAGGTCGGACGCTTCGAGCAGCGTCAGCCCCTTGATCTCTTCCAGGATCGTTTCGACTTTCGACATGATTCCTTTTTCTCCTCTCAAACTAGAAATAAGAACTATTGGGCCGCTTCAGGCGTTGGTTCGGAAGCTGGTACTGCTGAGGGCGGTTCGGAACCCTGTTCGGAATTGGGTTCTGAGCTAGGTGCTGCTGCAAGCTTGCCGGACCCAAACTTATTGGCCTTGATGGCTTCTCCGACGGTGATGGCAAGATTGCGCGGCAGCGCATTTAAGGCCATAGCAATACGCTGTGCAGGTGCATTCAGCAGGAACATCACCTTGCTGATCAACTCTTCCTTGGAGGGCAGATTCGCAAGCTGCTGAATCTCCGAGATGGAGATAACTCGCCCTTCGACCACTCCGGCTCTAAATTGAAATGCCGGGACATCTTTAGCAATCCTAGTTAGTGCCTTGGCAAGAGCCACGGGGTCTTTCTCACTGTATGCGAGGGAATTTGTTCCACTCAAATTCTTGAGTAGATTCTCTGCCGGCGTACCCGTTGCCGCACGCTCCGCGAGCGTGTTTTTCACGACCTTGTACTTACCGCCAGCCGCCTGGACAGCGCGACGAAGTTTGGTGTCCTCCTCCACGGTAATGCCCTGGAAGGTCGTCAAGATAACGGTAGAAACTCTGGCCAGCTCTGTTTTGAGCTTGTCGAGATCCTGTTGTTTTTCGCTGCGCTTTTTCATAAGTTCGCTCCGCTATTGCACGTTGACAAAGAGCCTCTTAGGCAGCTGCCGCCAAGGATTCGGCCTCACCGAGATCAACGGCAATCCCAGGGCCCATCGTTGACGTGAGGGTGATTTTCTTAACGTACTTTCCCTTAGATGCGGCGGGCTTAGCTTTCACGACTGCGCCGATAACCGCATGGGCGTTTTCCGCAAGCTTCGCGGCGTCAAATTGAATTTTGCCGATGGCGCAATGGATAATTCCGGCCTTATCGACGCGAAACTCCACCTTGCCGGCTTTAACATCCTTAATGGCTTTCGCGACGTCAAAAGTAACCGTTCCGGTCTTGGGATTGGGCATCAGACCACGAGGACCGAGAACTTTGCCAAGTTTGCCCGCAGACCTCATCATATCCGGGGTCGCGATCACCGCATCGTAGTCTGTCCAGCCTTCCATAATCCTTTGTACAACGTCATCGCCACCGACGAAATCAGCGCCCGCATCCTGCGCTTCGCGAACTTTGTCACCCCCGGCGATCACCAGCACACGGACAGACTTTCCAAGACCGTTAGGTAGAACAACGGTGCCACGTACCACTTGATCAGAATGTTTGGGATCGACACCAAGATTGATGGCCAACTCAACCGTTTCGTTAAACTTAGTATGATGCGTCTTTTTCAAAAGCTCAGCCGCTTCACCGAGCTTGTAGGGGCGTGCTTCAACCTGCTTGCGCGCATTTTCCACATGCTTGCCAGACTTTTTTGCCATTGCGGCTAACTCCCCTTCAAAATCATTTACCGTTCAGCGGGTATCTGCTCCCCGCCACATCGATTCGCCGACGGACTTGCACTAAGCCTCGACTTCGAGGCCCATGTTGCGGGCCGTACCCATGACCGTGCGAACAGCTGAATCGATATTCGTGGTGTTCAAGTCGACGAGTTTGAGCTTAGCGATTTCTTCGACTTGCTTTTTGGTTACCTTGCCAACTTTGGTGCGATTCGGCTCTGCAGAGCCTTTGACAATCCCGGCGGCGCGTAAGAGCAGGATCGAAGCCGGCGGGGTCTTCAGAATGAAAGTAAACGTGCGGTCGGTGTATACGGTTACCAGCACGGGGAAAATCATTCCGTCTGGCTCTTTTGCTGTCTTTGCATTGAACTGCTTGCAAAAATCCATGATGTTTAAACCGTGCGGGCCCAGCGCCGTACCGACGGGCGGCGCGGGAGTCGCTTTGCCTGCGGGCAACTGCAACTTGATAGTGGTTTGAATCTTCTTTGCCATATTCCTGCCTCAATCTCTTGTTTGAACTATTTGCACGCTGCTGTTCAATTCAGTTTCTCAACGCTCGCGAAATCAAGCTCCACCGGTGTCGACCGTCCGAAAATCGTTACCGAAACCTTCAGGCGGCTGTGATCATTGTCAATCTCTTCAACCGAGCCGTTGAAATTAGCAAATGGGCCATCGACTATCCGCACTTGCTCGTTGCGCTCGAAAACGACTTTGGGTTTCGGGCGGTCTTGCGGAGTGTGTACGCGGTTGATAATCGCGTCCACTTCCGTCTCGGATAAGGGCGAAGGCGAAGTTGCGGAACCAACAAAACCTGTGACGCGTGGAGTAGAGCGCACGATATGCCAGGTATTCTCGTCGAGATCCATTTCCACCAGCACGTAGCCCGGATAAGACATCCGCGATGAGACGACTTTCTTTCCGCCGCGAACTTCAATCACATCCTCCATGGGGATCAGTACGCGCCCAATCTTGTCCTGAAGCGTGAATGCCGCGACACGACTTTCGAGGCTTTCTTTGACTTTCTTCTCAAAACCCGAATAGGTATGGATGATGTACCACTGCATGCCCATGAATTCGCGATCCCCTTACACACCGAAAGCTTTAAAAATATGCTGCACACTACGGTTAACAGCCAGGTCCACCACCCATAAGAAAACGCCGAAGAAAAAAACGGTAGCGATTACCACGCCGGTGGTGGAAATGACGTCCTCCCGGCTTGGCCAGGTAACCTGCTTCATCTCGATGCGCACATCGTGCAAAAATTCGCGCGTGTTCGCGAGCGTCCCAGTAACGCGATGAGCTAGCTCGGAGCCCTTACCGCTACGCGATTCTTCGTTCTTTACTTTCACCGCTTGCGTTGCCATTCACCCTCTTATTCATTAAAAGGGCAGACACGGATGTCCGCCCTGCAAATCTCTGGCAGGGGAGGAGGGATTCGAACCCCCATACCCGGTTTTGGAGACCGGAGTCCTAGCCGTTGGACGACTCCCCTTCGCCGTAAGCCCGTACAGCGGACGAAGTTCCTCTTTATAAGACCAACTGAACTACTGGCTCGGCTCCAACCTTCTGATTCTCTTTCCTAAAAGCTACCGCTCGGTGACGTTACTTAACTTCTTTGTGCGCCGTTTGTTTGCGGCAGGTATTGCAAAACTTCTTGGTTTCCATACGCTCAGTGTGCTTCTTCTTATTCTTGGTCGTGGTGTAGTTACGATTCTTACAATCGCCGCACTGCAATGTAATGATGTCGCGCATTCCTTGTCTCTTTTCCCGCGGTTGCGTCTTGAGCTTTCCTCGCGGCTGATATTTACTCTACGATCTCCGTGACCGCGCCTGCGCCCACCGTGTGGCCACCTTCGCGAATCGCGAAGCGCAACCCCTTCTCCAACGCTACCGGCGTGA
>Ga0209011_1000035_pt1 | contig 95660 bp, 76 predicted proteins | sample BlaSpr_A8_OM1_M3_FD_187986 | JGI IMG/M metagenome (GOLD analysis project Ga0209011, IMG submission 187986) | Forest soil microbial communities from Thunder Bay, Ontario, Canada - Black Spruce, Ontario site 2_A8_OM1_M3 (SPAdes) (version 2) | ecosystem: Environmental > Terrestrial > Soil > Boreal...
CAATAATCATCATCGAAGGCTCCTTCCTACCGATAGCTTCGGTTCTCCAAACAGAAGCATACTCGGCTACGAACGGAGCCTTCGCTCTTATCCAATCAACCCTTGCGGGGTTTGCAAGGGTGGGCTCTTCCGCCTTCGACGCGGCGTAACGAACCGAAGACTGTGCCCAATTTTGTGCGCACCCTCAATTAGAACCATCGCAAACGGTATAATCCGTTGGAAGCTTTCATGACCTCGATAGAAGATCGAACGGCTCGAAATCGGTACGTCACACGCCCGGAAAATAATTAGCCAATTGACGTGGAACTTACCTTGTGGTTCACTCTCCGGCAATAGTACTGCCACTCTGACGGAGAGTACAGGTGGTCTGCGACAAAGCGAACAAGTGTCGGCCGGTCGATTGCTTATCCTCCCGATGCTGGCTGCGAAACGGTTCGGATCATGCAGGATTGACGCTGGCCCAGCGTCCTGGGACTGCTATGTCCGGACCCATGAAAACATCGCATCACTTGAGTCTCTCTTGCTCTAGAGCTGTCAGTCTGGCATTTGCACTATTGTGCTTCACTGGTTCCGCAGGCTCCGCACACGCAGCGTCTGTTGGCCCCCAGAGTCGGCCTTCTTCTTCTACGCAGGTCACCTCACAATTTGCCATCGCCGATTTCGATGGTGACACTCGGCCCGACCTTGCCACCGTTCAGGCCGGAGTAAATAGCTCTTGGGATACACACTATTGGATCGCCTTTCAACTGAGCAGCGGACCACGACAGACCCTGAGCATCACGGTGCCGACAGGTGGACTCCAGATCACATCACGCGATGTAAACGGCGACTATTTTCTCGACGTCATCGTTACCGCGGCATGGACAAACCGGCCCGTGGCTGTCCTTCTAAACGATGGTCAGGGAAACTTTAGGGCTTTCAGCCCATCTGCATTTCCGGGAGCCTTCAGCACTTCCGAAAAATCTGGCGTTTCCACTAGGGATGAGGTTAGGGACGCCACCGCCGTCCTTCTTTCGCGCTATCCAACGGGCAATTGCTCAGAGCGCACCAGATTTTCGTCACCTCGAAACGTGACGCGGCAGCTTGTTCTGCGGCCTTCTCGTAATCTGCCTTACTGTCCAGTCGTTTCTTTCCTCGGTCGAGCTCCACCTCCTTCGTTCTTCAGTTAAACCGGCAGCTAGCGAATACGTAGACTGGCGCGTTCACGCGCACAAGCGCCGTACCTTACCTACACGTTGCAGTTCGCAATTGCAGGTGGCGTAGCCCAAACGTTGTGTTTCAGATGCTGCCAAGAAAGCCGGGAAGGCCTTCATGAAAGGTTTCATGAGTCGTCTGTGGGTTGGGTTGTTTGCGACTGACCAGGCGTGAACGAATGCCCAGCTCTCCTTTTCCCGAGGGCCGCCGCGCGATGCGGGTGATGTCGAAGAGGCGCGCCAGCCTAGTCATCAACCTGGACCGCAACCAGAGGAGGCTCCCGTGCCTCGTCCTCGATTCCTCGAAAGAAGGTTTCCGGCTGTGCGGAAGTTTTCACCTTAGGCGCGGCCAAGTAGTCGAAATTGTCCTCGATGAAGACCCGCTCACATCCCTGCGTTGCAGCGTGGTCTGGGTCGGCAAACGCGGCTCCGAGCAGGAAGGAGAAGTCGGCGTAGAAACCGTCTAGGCGATCAGAGGAGTTAGCAATCCTATGGACATCTTCGAGAACTCAATTATGCACTACGTCGCCGCAGATCACTCTACGCTGGTCATCCCACAATACGACCTCGGGTCGGGCTGGGCCTCTCTGGATTTTCTCGGCGTCAACTCCAAAAAACAGATCATTCACTTGATCGAGGTTACTTCAGCGGCAAATATTTGTCATCTGCTGAGAAAGACCAAGGAAGCATTCTACTCCAAAGGGCGTGTTGAGAGGTTGAAGCAGCAGCTTCATAAAGACTACGCGGGGCAGTATGATTCGTGGGAAGTTCGCCAGGCGATTTTCATTCGGAAGGAGAACCGTGATCGATTTGAACAGGAGCTGCCTCCCGTCACAAGACAGCGAGTCGACGTATTCTCAATTGAAGAGTGTGTGTTCCCTTGGGACTATTGGGAGCGGATCGTGGGTGAAGACAGAAGCTGGGATCGGCCCGCCAAACTTTCGCGGAATCTTACAGCCTAAGTCCTGATAAGTCGGGTTATTGGACATGTAGTTTTTGGGAGGATTTCACTTGTCCGGTTTGCGCGTTAATCAGGCATGTGGATTGTTTCCGAGTAGCCCGTCACTCCGGAACAACCGCCAAGTTACCCCGGGTGCCCAGACGTCCATTTTACGTCTGGGTCTTTCAACAACCCCAACGGCTGGGGCTCGATGTCTCCACCATCGCAGCCCATCCTTAAGAATCGTAGCCGGGGCCGCCAGGCGACCCGCACTCTTTCCACAGCTTCTCCCAATTCCAAATCCCGGACGCCACCTCTGTCGGCAACGGGAATCCAAGCTGATGCGCGAGCATACACACCTGCCCGCGATGGTGCGCTTCGTGAGAAAGCATGTAGCACAGCATTTCCACGCCAACCGGCCAAGGCGCAGCCCAGCCGTCTCTGCGAAACTTCTCGACGCGGCCCCCACAACCGCCCAGCGCTTCAGCGAGCATCTCCGCGCAGCGAGCGGCGCTCTCCGCCAATCCCGCGCGGGCCTGCTGCGGCGTGCAGTGCGCGCGGTTGAGCTGTCGTGGAACCTTCAGGTGCGGAGCGGTAAGCCTGACCCACTTGGAGCGGACATTGTGCATGTGCGTGAAGATCGCCGCAATGGGGCGGACCTTGCCGGGCGGTTTGGCTCTCCAGGCCGTAGGGTCAAGATGTTCGATAAGAATCTGGTTCATGCGCTCATTGGCGGCAAAGATCTGGACTGCGGCTCGGCCCATTTGAGCGCAAAGTCGAGTGTGAAGTTGACTGTGAACCTTGTGTTGACGCGTGGTCACGGCTTCCTACTCCTCGACCTATAATACTTCCGGGCCGTCGGCCATCCGAAAGTAATCCTCAAGATTGCAACGGGCAAGTTCACAACTCCTGATAGCTCGGATTACTGGACATGTGGCCCAGCGAAGGGTGCGCCGCTTGCGTACCCACGGAGCGGCGCGTGCTTCTCGATGACTACTTGCCCGAGTTCGACGTGCGAACGAGCTATGCCACCCGCATCGCCGCGTCTCCGGCGAGGGTCTATGCAAGCCTGCGGACCGCTAACTTCGACCATTGGGGGGTAACGCGGGCACTGTACGCAGTACGTACGCTCCCATCGTTTCCGGCGCGACCGCGTAAGACATGGCGCCGCTTCCGCGACGAGCTGTTTCGCCACCGCTTTACTCTCGACGGCATGCTCTCGGAAGGCTTTGCTCTGCTTGAGGAGCGGCCCGGAGAAGAACTCGTGCTCGGCACAGTGGGTCGCTTTTGGCGTGCCCGTGGAGAACTGTGCGCAGCCAGCCCAGTTCGATTCCGTGCGCCCGCCCCTTCGGGAACCGCGAAGGCGGCATGGAACTTCGCAGTTGGTCTACGCGCGGACGGCGCCACGGAGCTTAGGACCGAGACTCGAGTATTGTGCGCGGACGTCGCGACAAGGCGACGCTTTCTCGCGTATTGGATGCTGATCAGACCATTCAGTGGCCTGATCCGGCAGGAGATGCTGGCCGCGGTCCGAAGTGCAGCGGAGTCGGGTCAGAGTCGAAATGCTGATCCCCAATAAAAGATCGTCTGAGCGCGTTACGCCCCTTTCTTTCTTGTTTTTGCGAACGGCCTCGCCTGCAAACCATTCAATTCACAGTCTTTAATTTCCTACTTGATAAATGATAACTGATGAGGTAACCTATAACACAAGGTTCAGCTGACAGTGTCCCCGTTTCGCTCCCTCCTTCTTCCCCAACCTCATGTGTATCCGCGAGCTTCCGTACCTTCAAGGTTGCTCGGCTTAGCAGTTCACGGGTCACCACTCGCGAATCACCAGTCACGCGTTTTCATTCGCCCTTTGTTTTCATACTCTTGCGAATTGCTTTCTCGCAACCCTTTCGTTTTGACATTCATCCGCCTTGCCCGGGGGCGCACCCGCTTCGCTCCCGCTCGGTGGCTCTGTGGCAATTTGAATTTTCGCGCTTCAAAAAGGAGAGCTGAAGAGCGTTACAGAAAACCGAAAGGCGTTAACACTCTTTAGAATCAACACTTGCAAAAGTGTAACAAAACAAAAGACTTTAAATACGTGCAGAATCAACACTTGTGCAAAAACCGGGGGAGGGGGTCCCACTCCCCACCTCCGACCGACCGCCCTGCTGTGGAATTTGCTTATGTAGCGCCCACCTTCTGAGGTGGGCATCTTTCTAGGTGAGGCCCCGGTGTAAGATGGAGTCCTTCAACTTTAAGGACTAGACCATGACGCAGACTACCGATGCCAACAACCGGATGAACCGCTCGCTCGATGCCGTCGATCCGCAAATCGCGGAATTGCTTCGCGACGAAGCGAAGCGGCAGGCCACCACGCTCGAGCTGATTCCTTCGGAGAACCTGGTCTCCGAAGCGGTGCTCGAGGCCATGGGCTCGATTTTCACCAACAAGTACGCGGAAGGCTACCCTGGCAAGCGCTATTACGGCGGCTGCGAGTACGCCGACAAGGTCGAGCAACTCGCCATCGATCGTGCCAAAGAACTGTTCGGCGCAGAACACGCGAACGTGCAAGCGCATTCGGGAACGTCCGCGAACATCGCGGTCTACATGGCCACACTGAAGCCCGGCGACACCGTGCTGGGCATGAACTTGTCGCATGGCGGCCATCTGACCCACGGACATCCGCTGAATTTTTCGGGCCGCATGTACAAATTCATCGCCTACGGCGTGCGCCAGGAAGACGAGCGCATCGATTACGACGAAGTGGAAAAGCTCGCGCATGAACACAAGCCGCGCATGATCGTGGCGGGAGCCAGTGCGTATTCGCGCATCATCGATTTCGAGCGCATGGGCAAAATCGCCAAAGCAGTCGACGCGATGTTCTTCGTCGACATGGCCCACATCGCGGGCTTAGTAGCCGCGGGAGTGCATCCCAGCCCCGTGCCGCACGCGGACATCGTCTCGACCACCACGCACAAAACGCTGCGCGGTCCGCGCGCCGGCATGGTGCTTTGCCGCGCCGCCTTCGCCAAAGAAATCGACCGGCTGACATTCCCCGGGATGCAGGGCGGCCCGCTGGTCCACATGATCGCCGCGAAAGCGGTGTGCTTTGCAGAAGCCATGGAAGCGGGTTTCCGCGACTATCAGAAGCAAGTCGTCGTCAACGCGCGGGCCCTCGCGGCATCGATTGCCAAGCAGGGATTTCGCATTGTGACCGGCGGAACGGACAATCACCTTTTCCTCATCGAATTGCACTCCCGCGGCTTGACCGGCAGCGATGCGGAAAAAGCGCTCGACCGCGCCGGAATCACCGTAAACAAAAACGCCATTCCCTTCGACCCGCTCCCGCCTATGAAGGCCGGCGGAATCCGCCTGGGCAGCCCCTCGATAACCACGCGCGGGATGCGCGAGCCGGAAATGGACCAAATCGGCGCGTGGATCGCCGAAGTTCTCCTGCACATCGGCGACGCCGTCGTCGAGCAGCGCGTGCGCAAGCAAGTGGCGGAACTCGCCGCGCGCTTCCCCATCTACCAATCGCGCCTGAAAGCCTCGCCAAGCCGCGCCGGATTTGCGCACGTATAACGCGCGCTTCTGATGAACGTCATCACGGCGACGCGCGATTTCGAGCATTGGCTCGCGAAGCAAATCCCGCTGGTGCGGCGCGACGTCGCACTAAAACACCAGCACATGGCGGAGTCGCCCTTCGCCTTTTTTCGCGCCACGTTTTACCGCTGGCTGCAACTCTGGCACCAAGCTTGCGATGAGTTCGCCAAGGCACCGAAGGTGCTAGCGATCGGCGATCTGCACATCGAAAACTTCGGCACTTGGCGCGACCTGGAAGGCCGCCTGATCTGGGGCATAAACGATCTGGACGAAGTGTGGCCCGGACCGTATACGGTTGATCTGATACGCCTGACCACCAGCGCCTATCTCGCTGTTTCCGGCGAGCATTTGAGTCTCACCAAGCGCGAGGCGGCGGAAGCCATCGAAGAGGGCTATCGCGACGCGCTGAATGCGGGAGGCCGCGCCTTTATTTTGGCGGAGCATCACCAGTGGCTGCGCGTGATGGCGCTGAGCAAGCTGCGCGACCCGGTGCACTTCTGGGCGAAGATGGTGCGAAATCGGCCATACACCGCAAAACCGCCCGCGGAAGTGCGGCGCCTGCTGGAGGAATCGTTTCCGGCTCCTCGGCCTCCGTATGTCTTAAAGCGCCGGATTGCCGGCCTGGGGAGCCTCGGGCATCCGCGAATTCTGGCGCTCTCGTCCTGGAAGGGCGCCTACGTCGCGCGAGAAGCCAAAGCCATTCGCACCTCCGCGTGGGCCTGGTATCGCGGAGACTCGTCGGTAGATCTGTACGGCCCAAAGCTGGCGCAGAGTGCGATTCGCGTACAGGACCCGTGCGTGCGATTCCACGGGCACTGGCTGGTACGGCGGCTGGCTCCAGATTGTTCGCGAATCGAGCTACCTTCCCTACCGCAAGAGCGCGACGAGGCGCGTTTGCTCTATTGTATGGGCTGGGAAACCGCCAACATGCATTTCGCGAGCGGGCGCGCCATTCCGCAACTAAAACGCGACCTGGCCGCGCGCCGGGGGCGCTGGCTGCACAAAGCGTCGAAGGCCATGCTGAAGGCCACCATGGCTGACTGGGAGGACTGGCGCGCTGGTTGGAAGCGCGTTTTTTGAGCTGTCCGGGCGCCCCGGCAGCACGGCCAGCCGAAAAACTTTATGGCGGCTTTTTCGCGCTGTCCCAAGACTGGACCAGGGGTCAGTAGATTGACGCTGGGATTCCGCGTAGCTTCCCTAAACGGGGATGAATAAGCAACTTGCGACGCGAGGATCGTTTCAAGGTCTCCCAGGCTCGCCACACATCGCTGAAGCGCCTGGGAGAAATGCCCACCCAGCGGGCAGTGCCGATGCCGATTTGCCCCGCGCCGCGAAATCCCAAAATTCCTCTACGTCCCTGGAGGTGAACTGATGCTCGATACGGAAGCCTTCCGCGAATTCAAGCAAGGCCTGACATTTCTGCGCGACGATTACGCCATAAAGGCGCTGCCGCACATGCGCCGCGCCAGCGAACTCGACAAGAACAATCCATATTACATGTCCTATCTGGGCGTGGTGCTGGCGCGCTCCGAACAAAAATGGGGTGAGGCGGAAAGACTGTGCGACGCAGCCGTTCGAATGAAGCGCAACCAGGCGCAGCTCTATTTGAATCTTGCGGAAGTGTATACCGCGGCCGGACGCCGCGAAGAAGCGCTGGAAGTGCTCGAAGCCGGCCTCAAGTACGCGCGCCGAGATATCCGGCTCACGATCGCGAAGAACCGGCTGGTGCCCCGCAAAACGCCGGTGCTCGCGTTTCTTTCGCGCCAGCATCCGGTAAACCGGCAGCTCGGCAGGTTGCGGCATCGCGCGCTGCAGGCCTTTGGGCAAGCATAAATATTCAGAAATTCCTCCACCCCCAAACACAAAGAGAAGGCGTTTCGGCTGTGCCGGGACGCCTTTTCTTTTTCCAGGCAAAAGTTTTTTGTTCAGGTGGGCAGGAAAATTATCTGCGGGGTGGCGGCGGTTCGAAAGAATAGGTGTGGTGCGGGCCAACTTCGAGAAGGATCTTGACGCCAATTCCGGTCAAGCCGTTGGGAAGAGAATCCTTTCGAACGACTTCCGCTAAATATTCGCGGTTGGTCGCGCCGGGATCCTGCGAGTACGGCATGATGAGAAACAGCCGCATACCAACTTCGTAGCCAGTTTCGCTGGTCTGGAAGTAGACGCCGGTGCGCGAGACGCTGATGGTGCCGCGCATATCGTCAAAGTGCAGCCTCTGCGGATCGGAAGGACGAATGCGCATGAGCTGCGTGAATTTGCAGCGGCGGCTGGAGCGGCGCTCGGACTTTCCGCGCCTGGGAGAAACCGGATATTGCGTGAGCTTATCCATTCAATTCCTGAACCAATCCCGAGCCCGCACAGTTTACTGGATCCTCGGCCACTCCGACGGAACGGGTCTCCGCGTTTAGTAAGCCTAAGCCAAGCGCAACAAGAAGCCTATAGAGGAGGCGTACCCATTGCGATGGAACGTCTCCGGCCGATGGTAGTACGGAAGTACCGGGAAAGAAAGGGTCGGTAGCGAAACCATAACGAAGACTTTTATTGGTTGACGCCAGTTTCGAACTGAAATCGTAACTCGGTCTGGTACCGGAATGGCACTGCCGCTTAGGGAACGCGCTGAAACGCCTGCGCTAACTATTAGCGACAAACGAGATACGTCCGCATGGAGATGAGAAGGTCCTCACGGATGCGGCTGTGGAATTGCAGCGAAAGCCGACCTGCACGTGCCAGGACGATCTACTGGCCTGCTGAGGGTAGGGGGAAGCCAAATATTTTCGGGAGAGGGTCTCACCATGAGTGCAAGCGCGCGGAGAAGTCTGGCAACTGACACGGCGGTGCGAAGTGCAAGACCGAATGGAGCGACGCGAGCAGCAAGAAATCACCTGGAGGGAAAACCGGGTTCGGATGCCGGCGGAGAATCGGCGGCAAAGCTCAGCGTGTTTGTCGCCGCGGACAATCGCCTGCTGCGAGAAGCTCTGGCGCGTATGCTGACGAAGAAAGGCAACATTGAGGTAACCGGTTTGGAATCGGCCGCGCCGCCGCAAGCTGAATCCGTGGCGCAAACGAATGCGGATGTATTGCTGCTCACATCGCGAGGGGCGCTGAATGATGATTTGCTGATGATTCAGCAAGTGCGCGCGGCAGCTCCGGGAGTGCGCATCCTGCTGCTTGGCATGGCTAAGAATAGCGGAGAGTTTCTGCAATGCGTGCGCGCGGGCATCAGCGGATACCTGTTGCATGATGCTTCTTCCGACGAGGTGCTGGAGGGAGTGGGCGCAGTACATGCCGGTGAAGCCGTTTGTCCCGGCAAGTTGTGCACGGCGCTGTTCCGGTATTTTGAAAGCGAAGGAGCGTCGCTGCCCTGCGCCAGCGCGCGGCGCAGGTGGGGCCTCACACGGCGAGAACAGCAACTAGTCCCGCTGGTCGCAAGAGGCCTGACGAACAAGGAAATCGCCAATCATTTTTCGCTTTCCGAACAAACCGTAAAGAATCACCTCTATCGCATGAAACAAAAGACCGGCGCGGAAGACCGGCTGGATATTGTGCAGCTGTACCGAACACAGGGTTTTCTCGTCTAGCGCAGCGGTAAAAGAACACAGAAGAAAGTGCCCTGTGGTTAGCGACGCTCGACGATTGAGAGATGTTCACTTCAGCTTGTTGTATTCGGATTTTGCGGCGATCAGGATGGGGATGTCGGGGTCGGCATCTTTCCAGAGCAGGAGGAAATCCTGATAGGCCGCCTTGGCCTTAGCGGTGTCGCCGTGCATGGCATAGGCGCGTGCGAGACCGAGATGGGCGAGTGCGCCAACTACATCATTTTGTACAATCTCTCGATGGTCGAGGATTCTCTGAAACTCAGTAGCAGCTTCAAGGCCTCTGTGTGCGGCGAGATACGCCTGCCCTCGCTGATAAGCAGACATTAGCGCATCAGTTCCCATCTCATAGGGAATAGCGGTTCTCAGAATCTCGATGGCATTCGACGCGTCGTTGCGGTTCAAGGCCAATTGTGCGCGAATCTCAGGAAGATAAATCAACTGAATGTATGTATCTTCTGGGGAATCCCTGTTCAATTCCTCGGCCAGAGTTTCCCCGAGAGTTGAATCTCCGCATAGCGCAATTTCAAGAGCCGCCAAAAATCGCACGCGACTGTTAGTCTTCAGCGCGATTGCCTTCAACGCTTGAGCTTTGGCTTCGGACACATTTCCCAAAAGGGCCTCTGTTCTCCCAGAGTTCACCAAGGAAAGTCCCAAGGACCAAGCGTCTCCTCGGCTGACGGATTCCCCCGCTCGACGGTACCATTCACGGGCTTTGCGAACTTTTCCTGCATAAGCTTCGGTAGCAGCCTCCCTTCGGAACAGCCCGTCCGCTGCTTCATGGTTAGCCTCTCCCCACGCCGCTTGTTGGGACATGGCGGCAGAATCTTGTTGAACAAATGCAAGCTGGTACATTAAGGCGTGCAGCAACGGAGAATCATGATGCTTCGTTTCGGCTTCTCTGCCGATGGTCTTCGCCTCCTCCAGCCGATTTAGGCGAAGATAGGACGCGAAAAGAAGGTCATAGTTCCAACTGTTTTCGGAGTCGAGATGCACGGCCTCTCGACTTCGCTCAAGGGCTTTCTCATGTTGGCCCAATTCTCCGTATAGAAGACTCAAGTTATACAAAGGGAAGGAATCGCGAGGGCTGGCGGCAATCTGGAGTTCCAATATCTGACGAGCTTTTTGTCGGTCTCCGGTCACCTGTCCAAAGTAATTAGACTCAATAGCGAGCCTCTCTCGCTCACTTACGTGGTCGCGCAGTTCGTACGCTTTCAGATTACTCTCTTTTGCGTTTGCTAGCTGACCGAGATTGAAGTATGCATTCCCAAGGAGACGGTAAGCGGCTGCAAATTTCGGGTCGAGTTCGATAGCTCTTCCGAGATAAAGAACAGATTTTGCATAATCCCTTTCCCGCACGAAAGTTTTACGACCCATGCTGTAAGCCTGAAGGGCTTCGAGCGACGACGTAGTTACTTGTTCCAGCGGCATGTCGTTCTTCTCGACCATGCTCAGTGATTCCCCCAAACCCTCTCGCAGCTTTGCTGCCGCATCAGTGAGCACCTTCAATACGTGTTCCTTGCCAGCAGCTGACAATTGTTTCTCGGCCAGTAAATTCCCACTACGGCAATTTACCGCCTTGAGGCCGAGCACGTACTGGCTGCCGAGACTCGCAATCGAGCCGCTGATTACAGCGGCGCTTCCCGTTCGTTGACAAAGTTCGCGAGCAATCTCTGGCGTAAGTTTTGTGTCGGGCGGCTGCTTCATCATCTTCAGTGTCTGTTGGATTCGCTGCTCAGTTATGAGGCTAACGTATGGAGATTGTTCGAGTTGCACTGCGAGACCTTGCCGTAGGGTGCCGTCAAAAACGGGGTCTCCTGTCGTGTTTGCGAAATCCCCAAGTACGACGGTGTCGTTTTCCGTTAGGGCGTGCGCCTTGCTCGTGTGGAGGAACCAGCCAGCCACAGCCAGTCCAACGGCAACTACTGTTGCGCCTGTGGCAGCCGCCCATCGAAACCAAATGGATTTTGGAGCGGGCTTCAATCCAACCTCAACCCTCGAAACTGCACGGCCTGACTCTGTATCGCGCTTCAGACGCTGCAAGTCAGTGCGAATTTCCGCGGCGCTTTGGTAGCGGAGCTTTCGGTCTTTTTCTAGCGCCTTCCCGATGATTTCGTCCAGCTTTGGTGGGAGTCCTTGGTTAGCTTGTGACGCCGGAACAGGTGTGCGGTTTAGAATTCCATCATGAATTACCGCAGCACTATTTCCGGGAAAGGCCATCCGGCTAGTCGCCATTTCGTACAGAACCGCGCCAAACGAGAACAAGTCCGTTCGCGCATCCAGTTCTTTCCCTCGCGCCTGCTCCGGAGACATGTAAGCCACTGTGCCTACCGTGGAGCCGGGGCTTGTCAACAAAGTGTCCTGAGTAGCCGTCTGCGTCGCAGAGACACCAACACTCTCGGCGACAGGAGCAAACTTCGCCAAGCCGAAATCGAGGACTTTGGCGTTGCCCTGCTTGGTCACGAAGAGGTTTGCTGGCTTGATGTCTCGATGGATTATCCCTTGGGCGTGTGCTGCCCTGAGCGCATCGGCAATTTGAATCGCAAGTTCCAGCGTCTCGTCGAACGGAAGCGGCTTGCCGGAAATGTGGTGCTTCAAGGTCTCGCCGTCGAGAAACTCCATGGCAATGAAATGCTGGCCGCTCTGTTCGCCAATGTCGTAAATGGTGCAGATGTTCGGGTGGTTCAATGACGAAGCGGCCTGTGCTTCGCGGCGGAAGCGTTCCAGAGCAGCGGAGTCGTGGAGCATTTCGGCAGGCAGGAATTTCAAACCGACCGCGCGGTGGAGCCGTGTGTCCTCGGCTTTGTACACGACACCCATACCACCACCACCGAGCTTTTCGAGGATGCGGTAATGCGAAATCGTCTGGCCAATCATGAGGGAAAGCGACCTTCGTGGCGGTCATCTTAGGTTGCCGCGCGCAGACAGGTCAACATCATGCGCTGGAAGGCGAGCCGAGAATGCGTTGGTCGACTTTGCGCGACGCTTGGTCAGGGTGGTAAGGCCTGACGAATCAAGAAATCGACTCACCGTTTTCTCGCAAAGGAAATGCAGCGGCGAAGGCGGCCCTTCTTCTCAGGTATGGCGAAGAAAATTCGATGGACACGTGAAAGAGATCAGCGCCACTCGTAAATTTTACAAGTACCAGTGAAATTTACTCCTGCGAGAAAACGCCGCCTCTCTTCATCATCGTTATAACATGCGGATTATCAGCCACTTAAAAGCCCCCTCGATTTGGAACCCGATGAGCACATCAGGCACTTCGTCCAGCTCATCTCACTCTTTCTCGTCCCCCAGAAAGCGGAGGCAGGGGCCTCCGAGACCACGGCTTGGAGACCGAAGGCAAGTCGGATCTCTAACCAAGACGAGACGTGTCGCGCCGGGGGAAATCTTACGAAAACCCCTGTCGCGTATTGAGATGTTAAGAGGGACTTATGCGCCCAATCATCTTGCTTGTTGATGTTGCTTCTGCAGACCGCGCGAATTGGAAATCATTCCTTCAGAATCAGAGTTATGAAGTATTTGTGGCGGGAGACGGAGATACAGCGCTGCGGCAGTGTCCCGTCCTTCAACCTGATCTGGTTATTCTGCATGATGCGCCGCCGGAAATTGACGGCTTCGAACTTTGCCGCCGTCTGAAGGAAAATCCCCTCAATCAACTTGTCCCGGTTGTTTTGATCAAGCCTTCATCATCGGATCCTGCTGATATTTTTCGCGGATTCCACGCAGGTGCTGCCGACGTCTGGGGAACTTGCACTTCGCTCGAGGGAGGGCTGAGCCGCGTCCAGGCGCTTTTACGGCTTCGGAACTATATCGACCAGCAGGCGAAGTCGGTAGTGCTTTCGTTGGCGCGAAGCATCGAGGCGAAAGACTCTTTGGCCGACGGCCATTCCGACCGGATGGGAGAGTATGCGGTTCAGCTTGGAAGGAGTCTCGGCCTGCAAGAACAGGAATTGCAGGAATTACGGATCGCATGTTTGCTTCACGACGTCGGCAAGGTTGCGGTCCCGGATAGCATCCTTCTGAAGCCAGGGCCGCTCGACACTGAAGAAATGGAAATCGTGAGGCAGCATCCGGTCGTTGGAGAAAACATCTGTGCGCCGCTCAGATCTCTCCGTGGCATTTTGCCAGTAGTCCGGCACCACCACGAGCGCATGGACGGAAGCGGGTATCCCGACGGTCTCCGCGGAGAGCAAATTCCCCTGCAGGCTCGCGTTTTGCAGATCGTGGACATCTATGACGCGCTGACCATTCATCGCCCTTACAGGATTGCGCTTTCCCCAGAGGACGCGTTGCAAATCCTTCACCAAGAAGCCGCGCGCGGTTGGCTTGACGCTTCCCTGGTAAGCGAATTCTCAGGGATCCGCCGATCAGGTGAAACCTTGCGGGAGAGCGCCAGATCCATGCTGGCTTCCTACTACGGCATGCCACAGCCAGTGGCGTTTTTCTGAACAATTCCAGGTTGCGAGCGTTGGCGTCCGTCTGAAGGTATCGACCCTACCCGCGTAGCACTCGAGATGACATCGCCGTGCAGTTTGTGCGATGCTGCCTGCTCGACGTGTGTGAGGGCAGCGAGAATGCTGAAAAAATTCAAGGATTTGAGCGAGCGGGAAATTCTGGCGCTGGCGATTGCTTCGGAAGAAGACGACGGCCGGATTTACGCTGAGTTTGCCGACGCCCTGCGGGAATCGTATCCGGCAACGGCGCAAATGTTCGAGGGCATGCGCGAGGAAGAAGCGGGGCATCGCGATCGACTGATTGAAATGTTCCGGCAGCGCTTCGGCGAGCACATCCCGCTCATCCGGCGGGAGAACGTGAAGGGCTTTTTGCGGCGAAATCCGACGTGGCTGGTGCGGCCGCTGGGCGTCAACGTGGCGCGAAGGCAAGCGGAAGTGATGGAGATGGAAGCGCAACGCTTTTATCAACGGGCCATCACGCGCACAACGGACGCATCGACGCGTGAATTGCTGAACAAGCTGGCCGACGAAGAACGCAAGCACACGCAAACCGCCGGCGACCTGGAAGAAAAACATCTGACGCTGAGCGCGAAAGCCGCGGAAGACGCTTCGCACAAGAAATTGTTTCTGCTGCAAATCGTGCAGCCGGGGCTGGCCGGACTGATGGACGGATCGGTTTCGACTCTGGCGCCGCTTTTCGCCGCGGCTTTTGCGACTCACAATAGCTTGGACGCCTTTCGGGTGGGGCTTGCGGCCTCTCTCGGAGCGGGAATTTCGATGGGATTCGCGGAGTCACTCTCAGACGACGGATCGCTGACGGGACGAGGGTCGCCTTGGATTCGTGGATTGGCTACGGGGTTGATGACCACTGCGGGCGGGCTTGGGCACACGCTGCCATTTCTAATCGGCAATTTCCACGTGGCGACCCTAATCGCAATCATTGTTGTTTGCTTCGAACTTGCCGCCATCGCCTACATTCGGCACCGCTATATGGATACACCTTTCCTGCAGGCTACGTTTCAGGTAATCGTGGGAGGGTTCCTGGTCTTCCTGACGGGTTACTTGATCGGCAGCTCGTAGCAGGAATCACTGAAAACAGAAGGCACTGTACAGCGAAATGCCGGAGTTCGGAGTAGCTTTGGCCGCTTTCGTGCCTTCCGACTGCGCGTCGAGCTCGCTGCCGAAAAACGTACTTCCGGAGAGAAGGCGTTCCACGGCGAGGATCAGGTCGCGCGCCGCTTGCGATTTTTGCACGTAGCCGTGAGCGCCCGCTTCGCGAACGTCCGCGGCCAGGCGCGGCGATTCGTGCATGGTAAAAATCAGGATGCGAGCTCCGGTGCCGAGCCCTACGATGCGAGAGGCCGCTTCGAGGCCGCTCATCCCGGGCATGCTGATATCCAGGATGACCACAGCGGGGCTGAAGGTGGCGGCCGCGTGGACCGCTTCCTCACCGGTACTCGCTTCGCCGCAAATTTCCCATTCCGGTCGCTCGGCCAGGATAGAACGTACTCCCTGACGCACGACGTCGTGGTCGTCAACAATCAGAATTGTGGCTGACATCGCGTCTTCACCTGCTTATGTCCCAAACGGATGATCCGGCCCATGTCGCAAAGCTGCCTTTGGCAGGGTCAATTCTTGGGAATCGCTTAGGAACAGGAGCTTTCAATCTCACAGGGCAGCGAAGCACTGACGGTCGTGCCACCCTCAGAGAGCAAAGCAAGGGTACCGCCGAGTTGGCGCACGCGTTCGCTCATGCCGCGCAGTCCAACGCCCATAGTGCCGAGCGCTTCGCGGGACGCGTCCAAAACATTTGGCGGTATCCCTTTGCCGCAATCCTTGATTTCCAAATGAAGGGAACCGCCTTCCAAGCGGACGCGAATCTCCGCGGTAGCACTGCCGGAATGGCGGTGGACATTGGTGAGGCTCTCCTGCAGCACGCGGAAGGCGGCCAGCTCTACGTCGCGAGGCAGACGGCGAAGAGCTGGACAGATATCGAAGCGAACATCGATGCCGCTGCGTTTGGAAAAGCCTTCTATATACCACTGTATAGCCATCTTCAGCCCCATCTCTTCGAGCATGGGCGGATACAATAAATAAGACATCGTGCGCAGTTCTTTGATGGATTGCTCCGTCAAGTTGAGGCAATCGCTCAAGCGCCTGGAGGCAGCATCACCCTGCAGCGCGCGGCTGGAATTCAGGGAATCCAGACCCATTTTCAGAACGGCGAGGTATTGCCCGACGGTGTCATGCAACTCTCTTCCCAGGCGATGGCGCTCTTCGTCCTGCGTGCGAAGCAGGTGGCCGGAAAGCTCCCGAAGGGAGAGTTCCGAATCACCTAACCTGCGTTGCGCTTCGCGGCGCACGGTGACTTCCTTTTCCAGCTCTTCCTTGGTGTGGCGCAGGGCCTGGAGGAGAACCTTTTCTGTTTCGAGAGCTTCGGCCTTTTGCTGCAACTGCGCGATGTTGCGGAGGCGGTCCTGATCGGTGCGGAGCGCGGTGTAGTTTTCTCCCGGAATTACGGCGGAATGCTCGGAGCAAATCCTCAGAAAGGGTTCGGCATGCGTTTCGTCGCAAAAAACGGTGAGGGGATAGGCGCAACGCAAAGAGAATGAATGGGTCCGAGCCAAATTATTCCAAAGCTGCTCAAGCTCAATAGCCGCATCAGCGTTTCCGTCCGCCCATAGCAGGGAGACCATTTCTCCGAAGGCGGCCACGCGAGGATTCTTACCCTCGGCGGCAGCGCTGGCTCGCGCGACAACGTGCCCAACGGTGTTGGCGAAGAGCTTTGGATCGGGCTGCCCATTGCGCATGAACTTCGAGAGCGTCTCCGCAGCGTCCAGTGCAACATAGCGACCGCGTCGCGCGGACTTCGCGATGTCCAGGCCGCGCGCTCGGAGGCGCTGGGCGAGGCCGTCGAGGTGGGCTTGCGTGGCGATGACGATTGCGGAGTCGCCGGCTCCTAAGGCCGTGCCGACAAACTTGCTCAAAGCATCAAGGAGGAAGGAATCATCCGAATAGAACTGGACCACGTGTGCGTTGCTTTCGCCATCATGCCAATGCGCGACAGGCGCAATCGCGACAGGCAATCTGGTCGTTAAGCTAGAAATATCGCTCGTACTCATGTCCGTGGCGTGACAGGAAGCGCTGGGTCAAAGGGGCCGACAACCGTCTTGACCCTGTGCGGCATGCGGCGCGCTCCAATTCTCAACGCAAGTAGAGGTTTGGCAAATACGGTAAACCCTGTAGAAAGGGCCGCCAAAAAATGGAACCTGCGGAAAAGACTTACCATTTCAGAGCAATACTTTAATTCGAGTACATACGGCTTTCAGTCGGAGTGCGCTGGGAGAGGAGCGGGAGCGGCGCCGCGCGCGCGATGGCCTTGCAGCCAGGTCTGAATGCGATCCATATAAATGTAAACAACGGGGGTGGTGAAAAGCGTGAGCATCTGGCTGAGGATCAGTCCGCCGACGATGGTGATTCCCAGGGGACGGCGCAGCTCCGAGCCGACGCCAGAGCCGAGCGCAAGGGGGAGAGCGCCGAGGAGCGCGGCCATGGTAGTCATCATGATGGGGCGAAAGCGAAGCAAGCAGGCCTGGTAGATGGCTTCGACCGTCGGCTTGCCTTCCAGCCGCTCTGCTTGCACGGCGAAGTCGATCATGAGGATGGCGTTTTTCTTGACAATGCCAATCAACAAAATGATGCCGATGAGCGCGATGATGTTGAGATCGGATTTGGCGAACTGAACGGCGAGGAGGGCGCCGATGCCGGCGGAGGGGAGCGTCGAGAGAATGGTGATGGGGTGGATGAAGCTCTCGTAAAGGATGCCGAGCACGATGTAAACGGCGAAGAGCGCGGTGATGATCAGCACGGGCTGATTAGCGAGCGAATCCTGAAAGGCCTGCGCTGTTCCTTGAAATGTGGCGTGGACGCTGGAGGGGACGCCAAGCTCGCGTTGCGCCTGAACGATGTGCTGCACGGCGGGGCCAAGCGAGGCGCCTGGCGCGAGATTGAACGAGAGCGTGATGGATGGGAAAAGACCCTGATGGTTCACGGACAGCGGAGTGTTGGAGTACTCGTAGTGTGCGAAGGCACTTAGCGGAACGAGCTTGCCAGATTTCGCGGGAACGTAAATCGTTTTCAGCGCATCGGGGCTCTGCTGCGCTTGCGGGGCGACTTCCATGACGACGTGGTATTGGTTCAGCCCTTTGTAGATGTTGGAGACTTGGCGCTGGCCAAAGGCGTCGCCGAGGGTATTGTCGATGTCCTGGACGCTCACGCCGAGGCGGCCCGCGGTGTCGCGGTCTATAACAATGTTACTGGCCAGGCCGCGCATCTGTTGGTCGGAATTGACGTCGCGTAATTCAGGGACTTTGCTGATGCGCTCCTGGATGATGGGCGCCCAGTGGGTAAGATCGGTCAAATTATCGGCCTGCAGCGTGTATTGGTATTGCGCGCCGCCGAAACGCCCGCCGACGGTCAGGTCCTGCACCGCTTGCAGATAGAGCGCAGCTCCGGGGACGTGCGAACTCGCCCTGCGAATGCGCGCGATCACCTGGTCTGCGCTCAGTTTCCGCTCATTGAGAGGCTTTAACTGCGCGAACAGGCGCGCGGTGCTGCCGCCGCTGCCGCCGCCGGTGAACGAAGTAACCGAATCGACGGCCGGATCTTTCGCAACGATATCGGTGAACACGCGCATCTTCTGCGACATGGCCGCGAAGGAAAGATCCTGATCGCCTTGGATCATTCCGTTGAGGCGTCCGGTATCCTGCTGCGGGAAAAAACCTTTCGGAGTGGCCCAGAAGAGGTAGACGTTCAGGCAAACGGTGCCGATGGTGACCAACAAGATCAAAAATTGGTGGCGCAAGACCCAACGCAGGCTGACGTCGTAGGTGCGCAGCAAACGGTTAAACATGCTCTCGGATATACGATACGCGCGGCCGTGCCGGCCGGTGTCGTGCTTCAAGAAACGCGCGCACATCATCGGCGTAGTGGTCAGTGAAACAAAGAGCGAAACGCCGATAGCCACGCTGAGCACCACGGCGAATTCCCGAAACAGCCGGCCTACGATGCCTCCCATCAGCAAGATAGGAATGAACACGGCCACGAGCGAAGTACTCATGGAAAGAACGGTGAAGCCGATCTCGCTGGCACCTTTTATCGTGGCTTCCAAGGGCTTCATGCCCGCTTCGATGTGGCGCGTGATGTTCTCGATGACCACGATGGCATCGTCGACAACGAACCCGGTGCAGATGGTCAGGGCCATGAGCGACAGATTGTCCAGCGTGTAGTGGCACAGATACATGACGCCGAACGTGCCGATGAGGGAAAGCGGCACGGCAACGCTGGGAATAATGGTGGCCCAATAGCTGCGCAGGAAAGCAAAGACCACCAGGATTACGAGCGTGATGGAAATAAGCAGCGTGATTTCCACGTCGTGCACCGACGCGCGGATGGTGGTCGTGCGGTCAATGGCCACATTCAGGTGCAGCGACGGAGAAATCGACGCGCGCAGTCGCGGCAGCAGGGCGAAAATGCGATCTACGGTTTCGATCATGTTCGCGCCGGGCTGGCGGAAGATGGCCAGCATCACCGAGGGCTGTCCGTTGGTGAGGCCGAGGTTGCGCGTGTCCTCGACGGAGTCGTTGACCTCCGCAATATCCCGCAGACGCACTGGCGCGCCTACGTGTCCGGCCACAATCAGCGGCTGATATTCGTAGGCTTTGAAAAGCTGATCGGTGTCGCCAATGTTCCACATTTTCGTGGAATCGGATACCGAACCCTTGGCTAGATTGGCGTTTGCCGCTTGCAGCGAACGCCGAATCGTTTCCAAGCTGATGTTGTACGCGTTGAGCTGAGTCGGATTTACTTCCACACGAACCGCTGGGCGAGAGCTGCCCCACGTGAAGACTTGCCCAACGCCTTCCACCTGGGCCAGCTTCTGCGCCAGGATGGAGTCAGCAGCATCGTAAATTTGCGCCGGCGGAATATTTTCTGATGTAAGCGAGAGCAACAGGATTGGCGCGTCGGCAGGATTGGCTTTGCGATAGTTCGGCTGGCCGGGTAGGTCGGGCGGGAGCTGGCTGCGCGCCGCGTTGATGGCGGCTTGCACATCGCGTGCGGCGGCGTTGATGTCGCGATTCAGGTCGAATTGCAGCGTGATTCCCGTGGAGCCGAGGCCGCTGGAGGAAGTCATCTGCGTGACACCGGCGATGCGGCCGAACTGGCGCTCCAGCGGAGTGGCCACGGCCGAGGCCATCGTCTCGGGACTTGCGCCGGGGAGGTTCGCGCCCACGGAAATTGTCGGAAAATCCACCTGGGGCAGCGGCGCAACAGGAAGAAAGCGAAACGCCACCAGGCCGGAAAGAAGGATTGCCAGCGTGATCAGCGACGTCGCCACAGGCCGGCGAATAAAGGGAAGGGAGAAATTTGAGGAGACGTTCACGACTTAGTCTCCAGTGGCGCCCGCAGGGTCTTCGATGGGATTTCCAATATGGAATTGAAAGCGGCGAGCGACCCAGTCGAACGCAAGATAAACGACGGGAGTGGTGTACAACGTGAGAATTTGGCTCAGGATCAAGCCGCCGACGATTGTGATTCCCAGCGGCCTGCGAAGCTCGGAGCCTACGCCAGTGCCGAGCGCCAGCGGCAAGCCGCCGAGCAGCGCGGCCATAGTGGTCATCATGATCGGGCGGAAGCGCAGAAGACACGCTTCGTAGATAGCATCGAGCGGCGCCTTCCCTTCCCTGCGCTCCGCTTCCAGCGCGAAGTCAATCATCATGATGGCGTTTTTTTTCACGATGCCGATCAGCAAGATGATGCCGATTAACGCGACGATGCTGAATTCGGTGCGGCAAAGCAGCAAGGCCAAAATTGCGCCCACGCCCGCGGACGGCAGCGTCGACAGTATCGTGATGGGATGAATGTAACTTTCGTAAAGAACGCCGAGGACGATATAGACGGTCACGAGCGCGGCCAAAATCAAAATCGGCTCATTGGAGAGCGAACGCAGGAAAGCCGCGGCGGTTCCCTGGAACGTGGCCTGAATGCTCGGCGGCATGCCGATTTGTTCTTTTGCGCTGTTAATGGCGTTGACGGCCTCGCCCAAGGAAGCATTGGGAGCAAGGTTGAAAGAGAGCGTGACCACCGGGAATTGTCCCTGATGGTTGATGGTCAGAGGTGTGCTGCTAGGCTCAAATCGGGTGAACGCGCTGAGCGGAATCTGCGTCGTCGGCGTCGAGCTGATGGGCACCGTCGTCGCGCTGATGGAGGTGCCAGACCCGGAAGAAGGCGCTTGGCCGCTCGACGAATGTACATAAATGTTTTTGAGATCTTCCGGGTTCTGCTGAAACTGCGGGTCGACCTCGAGAACCACGTGATACTGATTCAGCTGAGTGAAAATGGTCGAGACCAGGCGCTGTCCGAAAGCGTCGTAGAGTGTGTTGTCTACATCGGCAGGAAGAATTCCGAGGCGCGATGCGGTGTCGCGATCGATGGTGAGCACCGCGAGCAGACCATGGTTCTGCTGATCGCTGGCGACATCACGCAACTCGGGCAGCGTCTTGAGCTTATCCATGAAGCGCGGGACCCAATACCCCAGCTCCTTCGCGTCTACGTCCTCCAGGCTGTATTGAAATTGCGTGCGACTGACGCGATCCTCGACGGTCAGGTCCTGCACCGGCTGCATGAAGAGCGAGATGCCGTCCACCTTGGCAAGCTCTGGCTGAAGGCGCCGGATGACGTCGGAGGCGGAAATCTTGCGCTGCTCGAGCGGCTTCAGGTTGATCTGAATGCGGCCACTGTTGAGCGTTGTGTTGATCCCATCAACGCCGATAAACGACGATAGGCTCGCGACAGCAGGGTCCTTCAAAATCACGTCCGCCAAAGCGCGCTGCTTGCTTACCATAGTTTTGAAAGAAGCGTCCTGCGGGCCTTCCGAAACTCCAAGGATCACGCCGGTGTCCTGCACCGGGAAAAAACCCTTGGGCACGTAGATGTACAGAAGAATGGTGCCAACGAGCGTTGCTGCGGTGATCAAGAGCGTGGTGGTGCGAAAACGCAGCACAAATTTCAGAGTACGGCCATAAAACGCGATGATGGAATTAAACGCATGCTCCGATTTGCGGTAGAACCAACTCTGATCTTCTTCTCTCTGATGACGCAGCAATTTGGCGGACATCATCGGCGTCAGCGTCAGCGAAACGAAAGCGGAAACGATGATGGTGACGGCGAGCGTTACGGCAAATTCACGGAACAGCCGCCCCACAATGTCGCCCATGAACAACAGCGGAATGAGCACGGCGATCAGGGAAACGGTCAGCGAAAGAATGGTGAAGCCGATCTGCTCCGAGCCCTTGAGCGCCGCCTGCAGGGGCGATTCGCCCTCTTCAATGTAGCGAGAAATATTTTCGATCATGACGATGGCATCGTCGACCACGAAGCCGGTGGAAATGGTGAGGGCCATCAGGGAAAGATTGTTGAGGCTGTACCCGAACAGGTACATCACTCCGAATGTGCCCACAATGGAGAGCGGCACGGCAACACTGGGAATGATGGTCGCTCGAACGCTCCGCAAAAACAGAAAGATGACCAACACGACGAGCACAATTGTCAGCATCAACGAGATCTGCACGTCCCTAACGGAAGCGCGAATCGTGGTGGTGCGGTCGGTGAGTATGTCCACCTGCACCGCGGCGGGCAGCGCGGCCTGCAACTGCGGCAGCAATTTTTTGACGCGGTCCACCACGGCGATGATGTTGGCGCCGGGTTGGCGCTGAATGTTCAGGATGACGGCGGGATTCTGGTTCGCCCAGGCCGCTTGCTGCACGTTCTCCACGCCTTCCAGCACGGTGGCAACATCGGTCAGCCGAACGGGCGCACCATTTCGGTAGGCAATGATCAGCGGCCGGTAGCTGTCGCTCGAAATTAGCTGGTCGTTAGCGCCGATGGTGTAAGCCTGATGCGGACCGTCGAAGGTTCCTTTGGCCTGATCGACGTTGGCTTGCGTCAGCGCGGTGCGAAGATCTTCGAGACTCAATCCATACGAAGCCAGCGCGGTGGGATTGGCTTGGATGCGCACCGCCGGACGCTGTCCGCCGCTGATGCTGACGAGCCCCACCCCGGTGAGCTGCGAAATTTTCTGCGCCAGCGTCGTGTCTGTAAGGTCTTCGACTTTGGAGAGCGGCAGCGATTTGGAAGTAATCGCCAGCGTGAGGATCGGCGAATCGGCGGGATTAATCTTGCTGTAGATCGGCGGGTTGGGCAGCCCTTGCGGCAAAAGATTGGAAGCGCCGTTGATGGACGCTTGCACCTCCTGCTCGGCCACGTCGATGTTGAGATCGAGAGCGAATTGCAGCGTGATAATCGAGCTGCCGTAAGAGCTCGTTGACGTCATTTGGTTCAGTCCCGGCACCTGGCCAAACTGCCGCTCGAGCGGCGCCGTCACCGAAGACGCCATCACGTCCGGGCTGGCGCCGGGATAAAATGTTTGCACCTGGATCGTCGGATAATCGACTTGCGGCAAAGCAGAGACCGGCAACTGACGGTACGCCACAAAACCCACCAGCAAAATCCCCACCATCAGCAATGTGGTGGCGACCGGCCGCAAAATAAACGGCCGTGATGGACTCATTGCGGCTTCCCAGCGGAGTGACCCGGTTGCGGAGCTTCCGTGCGCCCCCGCGCGCCCGCGCCGCCCGGCGTGTTGCCTTGCTGCGACGAAGGCGGTTGCCCTCCGTTGGCGTTCTGCGCATTTGGCGCTGTCGCGGGCGCCGCGGTGGGATTGACCTGGCTGCCGTCTTGCAGCTTGTCTTGTCCATCGACAACCACGACGTCGCCAGCATTCAATCCCGCGCTCAGTCCAACGGTGTTCGCAGTCGTTTGTGCGATCGTAACGGTTTGGATCTTGGCGGTGTTGCCGTTCTGCACCACATACACATACGTTCCCTGCGGCCCACGCTGGATGGCCGAGGCGGGCACGATCACTAAATTCTTTTTCACGTCGGCGAGCAGATGCACGTTCACAAATTGATTCGGGAACAACGTGTTTCGATCGTTGTTAAAAACGGCCTTGAGCTTGTACGTGCCGGTGCTCGTATCGATTTGGTTGTCGATGGTCAGCAGCTTGCCCGATTCGATCTTCGTCGTGTCGTCGCGGTCATAGGCATCGACGATCAGTTGCTCACCCTTCTGAAGCTTCGTCGCAACCTCCGGAAGCTGATCCTGCGGCAGGGCAAAGATCACCGCGATGGGCTGCAACTGCGTGATCACCAGCAGGCCGTTGGAATCGCTGGCATGCACGATGTTTCCGACATCGACCAGGCGCAGGCCGATGCGCCCGCTGATCGGAGCGATCACACGCGAATACACCAGTTGCAGCTTCGCGCTGTCGATCGCGGCTTGATCCACCTTGATGGCGCCTTCCGATTGCCCCACCTGCGCCCCCTGCGTATCGACTTGCTGCTTGGGGATCACACCCTCTTTGTATAGAAGCTGAAAGCGTTCGTAGTTCACTTGCACGTCGCGGAGCTGTGCTTGATCCTTGGCAAGCTGTCCTTCCGCCTGTTCGAGCTGGACCTGATACGGGCGCGAGTCGATTTCCACCAGGCTATCGCCCTGGTGAACGAATTGCCCTTCCTGGAAGTTAATCCTCGTGATTTGTCCGTCCACGCGGCTGCGAATCGTCACGGTGTTAAATGCGGTAACGGTGCCAAGCCCGTTGAAGTAAACCGGAAGATCGCCGCGCTGCGCGGTGGCGACGACCACCGGTACAACGAATGCACCCGCTCCCTGGCGGCCTTGGCCCTTGCCACTTCCGCCGGGCGCTGATGGTCCTTGCGCTTCGGTGCTCGCGCGCGATCCCCGGAAATACCAAAAGCCAACGCCAATAAGCGCCGCCAAAGCAACGATCCACAACCAACGATGGCCCTTCGACTCAGGCTCGCGCCGCACAGGCTCCTCGCTCGAAGGGGTCGGCCCGGCTGGATTAGCCCTCAAATGGCCCATTCATATGCTCCCGTATTGCATGGTTGTAAGAGCAAGTCTGCCACTGGCAAGACAATCGGGGAAGACGCCAGGGGGCTCCAAGTGACCGGCCAAAGCCTATCGGAAAACCGTGCTCATTCCTAGAATAGGACGGCCCCCGGACGGAAAAGGTTACGAAAGCCGGTGTGACCTTTCCTCAGTTTGCGGTGTACAAATCGGCGTGCACAAACGTCTTCCGGACAGTACACTATCGCCCGTTCGGTGTCTCCGTTGTGACGCGAGTGACAATCTCGACCTGGCGGCAGGCCCTTCGACAATTGACGCGGGAGAATAGCGGACTATGCTCAAAGCCTTTGTGATCGGGATATTGATCGGCGTGCTGTTGGTCGTGGCGGGCATCTGGTTTTACTTCACCTCGGGACGCGCGCCTGTTGCCGCGGCCGACCCCCCGATGCCGTTCGAGAAGAAGCTCTCCAGTGCGGCGTTGCACGCTCGGATCGACAAGGACGCACACACCGATCCTCCACCGGTCCCGCTCAATGAATCGACCTACCTCGCTGGAGCTGACATCTACAAGCAGAACTGCGCCGTGTGCCACGGATTGCCGGGCGAACCCCAAAGCGCAATTGTGCAAGGCATGTTCCCTAAGCCCCCGGAGCTGTTCCATGGAACCGGGGTGACCGACGATCCTGCGTGGGAAACGTACTGGAAAGGCAAGAACGGCATTCGCCTGAGCGGCATGGCCGGCTTCAAAGGGTCGCTGAACGATACGCAGCTTTGGCAGGTCAGCGTTTTGCTGGCGAATGCAGACAAGATTTCGCCAGCGGTGAAGGCCATCTTGACCAGCGCGCCTCCTGCCGCCATCCCGGCAGCGTCTCCTGCTCCCGCTCCAGTAAAAAAATGAGGATGTCCACAAGCCTTTGAGCAAGAAGCTGACTGGCGAAAAGGTTTAAAAATTTGGCGGACGGGCCTGTAAGCCGGATTCTGTGCGGCGTGCAAACGTAAACGTTTGCATGCCGCGGCGATCATTCGTCTAGGTCACGGCTCGCGCCGTGACTCCAGCAGCCTACCCGAGGGTTCTCCTCTGCGACGGCTTGCGCCATCGCTGAGGGAGCCGCGTTCACTTTCGTGAGCGCGGGCTCATCGAGCCGGGCCGGCTCTCCCCTCCTATTTGGCCTTGCACCACGCGGGGTTTTCCAGGCTCCCGATATTGCTACCGGGACGGTGGGCTCTTACCCCACCTTTTCACCCTTGCCAAACGATTCAGCTTTGCGAAGACGTCTCGCAGGTTTCCCTGCGCGATGCCACCGTGCTGTTCCGCCGGCGGTATATTCTCTGTGGCACTTTCCGTAACTGAGCCGCACCGCATCGAGCTAAGCTCGACGCTGCACGCCGAAGCGTGTAGCTTTAAGCGTGTAACCCCGCTTTGCAGCGGAGCCTGCGTGGCCGTCCCCTGGCGTTACCAGGCGCGTTGCCCTACTTCGTCACCGGCTCTTGCGAGCCTACGACGACGGTGTCCGGACTTTCCTCCCGCCCCGATTGCTCGGAGCCAGCGATCACCCGGCCCGTCCGCCAATTTCATTATAGCCCGAATTCCACGTCTTCTTTCCCCGAGGTGAAAGCCGAGGTCCCCAGGTAGAAGCCCCCAAGCTTCAATCGGGGGAGCGAACTTTTCACAAGGTGGAAGCCCCCGAGCTTCAGTCGGGGGAGCGGCGCCTTCAGGCGCCGCGGCGGCAACCAGCACAAAAGATGGGCTTCAGCCCTGGTCCGCCTCTTGCTTTTTATACTACGCACTTATATTATCGACTAATGTACTTCCCTCCTCAAACCGTCCGCACTTTCTTCGTGACATCCGCGACCGATTCCCATCGCGCCGTGCTTCAATCCGAACGCATGGCGACGCTGCTCATGAACTGCCTCTTCGATAATCGCCGAAAGGAGCGCCTCCTTCTCCACGAATTTGTAATAATCCCCGACCACTTTCACGCCCTCATCACGCCCGCCGCGGAAGTCCCGCTGGAAAAAGCGATGCAATTCATCAAAGGTGGCTTCTCGTATCGCGCACGAAAAGAGCTAAATGTAGACACCGCAATTTGGCAGGCCGGTTTCACCGACCATCGCATCCGCGACCTGCAAGACTACGAACACCACCGTTCCTACATTCACCAAAATCCCGTGAAAGCCGGACTAGTCGACGCTCCCGAGTTGTTCCCGTATTCCTCAGCCTTTCCAGGGATCGCAACCGACCCAGCACCACCATGGCTAAAGCCCGCGGCCCCTCAGTCCTTCTCCCGCGGCGCCTAAAGCCGCCGCTTTTCGGGAATGCGGATTACCGGACCCGGTTTCGGCGTAGGCATTCTGCTATTCGCAATCAAATGAAACTGCCTCTTACATTTTTCCTGAGAGAATTTGTCCTAGCGCGTCCAACACGTCTATGTGTTCTTGCGTTTGCAGTGGGGCTTGAGAGAAGTAGTCGTTGCTAGAAAATGGAGTCCCGTGCTTTCTCTCAAATCTGAACATTGCCGGGGCCATCAGTTGATTAACGTCTTCGGTCCACAGATTGAAAGCGCCAACATCAAACCGCGAAGGTGTACCATCAACACGCTTGACCCGTGATTCGATCAACCTAATGAATTTTGGTATTTGTGGATTTAACGCCGAAAGCGATGCGTCAGACTCGACCATCAACTGACTGACATACGCCGTCTTAACTTCCTCATCAGGAATCACAAGTCCGAATTCGCTTTTAAGCCGAGAGCGGACATCCAGAAGAAACTCCGTACAATCGTCCGTAGAGGATGAAGTCTCGGCCGAAACTCCGTTGTTATAGATGTTGAACGACACGCCAACAGAAACGGCCTTTGAGTTGGTAAAAGTGCCAAGTTTGAACGCCAGAGATTTGTTTTCATCTAAATCCAGCGGATTTCTTGGAGATGTAGCAAACCGATATTGTGGACCTAGCTTCTCTAACACACCTTGAATACTGCGACCTTGCGGATTAAGAAGGTTCAAATCAAACAGCCATACGGTCCGGGCCAGTATGACGAATTTAATTTTCATCAGTGTACTCGTCCGCCTTGGGTGGATAACGGCGATCTGCTGCCTTGTTGCTTCTCTGTGCCAGAAGTCCCCATCGTACCCAAGTGCGTAGGAGTAGATGATCGCAACTTCTCAAAAATCGGGTCTTCTTGCTGCTGAGCGGCCCGTTTTGCCAATTCAATTTTTTGCTTTTGCAGCCTGCGCTCTCGTTCTCCTCGTTGCAACAACTTCCCCACTAAAAATGCCACGACACCGATGGAGAGAACCATCAACCACGGAGTCAACGCGGTCATAATTCGTCTCTCCCTTCTAATATCATACCCAGATAAAACACTCCGATAGAGCACGCGGCAATTACTTTGAAACCAAACCAATCAAAATTCCCTTTGAGTCCGGTTTCTAACGCATAAAAGACAAGCACCAAGACGGAACCGTCACGCAAAGCGTCCCCTATTAGTTGTGACTTTTCTTTACGCTCGGCCATATTTTCAGCGAAGTTGGTCCCCATCTTTCCACAGGTTAGCCAGATTATACCTTACCTGGGAAAATAAGTGATCGCTGTAATCCCCCTCTTTGTGGCGAGCCTGCTATAATTGTCTTCCCGTTCTCCCGCCAATCCCTCCGTCCTTAGCTCGAATTTTTGTTAAAGATTCTCCGCGTTTAGCTTAGCGCACGGAAACTTTAGGATGGGGCGGCCACGATCTTCATTATTCTTTGATACAACGCTGTCTTTACGCGGCAACCTGACGGCAAATACTCAGTCATCATCACCGACAAGGACGGCGAGGAACTTTACGCCACTGGCTTCGTTAGTGTCTTCATCAGTCCGCTTACAGACCATGAACTGGGTTTGTGCGTCCTTACAAAGGGCACGGACTGCGTAAATGAGATTGCACGCTTACATCGTTCTCTGCTGCCTGTTGGTGTTCATGGTCTGCCCGGCGAACGCGCAGGAGAAACCGCAGAAGATTGTGCTGGCCCTTCATGCTACGCCTCAAGGGAACGCTCTGTACATCGAAGCGAAGCTAAACGGCAAGCCCGCTACGTTGCTGCTGGACACCGGCTCTACGGTTTCCCTCTGCGACTGGAAACTTTGCGGCAAGGCTCCCAAGGCAACGCCATTGCTGGAACTAGGCTCTTGGCACAGTGACTCCTCCGAAGATATACGCCCAAGGGACTTATCCGGCATCTCCGTGCAAATGGGCATCAAGCTTGACGGCGTTTTAGGCTTGCTGACTATGGCCCACTTCCGGCGCGTCACGGTCGATTTTCAACAGCGCAACCTTGAATTGGAACCGTAGAGGAAATCTCGAAGGCCATCCATACCAGTCGATGAATGGCCCCATTAGAACGCCGCTGCTCGGGAAGTTTTTTTGTGCGATTACTTTTTCTGTTGTGCTGCCGGGGGCTGTTCGCTCGATGGGGGAACGATGTTCTTGAGCCGCATGTAGGTGACGAGATTGCCGTAATGTTCCATGTCGTGCGCGTTGTTGATGTTCAGCACGCCGAATTTGGGCATGTCCATGCCGAAGAGCTTCACGGTTTGTGTGCCGGACGCATCGGTCATGCCGTCATAGGCCTTGTCACAGTAGGCGAGCGCACCTTTGAGCGCGGCGATGAGATCGGCTTTGGTGGTCTTGGTCTGCTCGATTTTGAGGCCGGGATTGGTCTCTCCGAGAGCCAGCGAACAAAAGTTATATTGCGCGTCGGCGACGTGTCCCACGATCTGGCCGTAGCTGCGGACGGCCTCCGTGGGCTTGAAGTTGTAATTCTCTTCGGGCATTTTTTCAGCGGAGCTGACGAGGATGGTCTTCATCCTTGCGTAAAAGATTTTATTGTACGTGCTGAACGGATTGGCTTGAGAGGCCTGTTCTCCTTTGGTGTTCGAGGACCCCTGCGGAGTTTTGGAATCCTGTGCAAAAGCCGCCGTGGATACCAGGAACAGCACCACTGCCGACGCCATAGCGTGGAATTTCATTTCATTCTCCTAACTGTGCAGATTTCGCGCCGACACCTGGGGCGCTGCTTTATATATACGCTGTTGGGTCCCGTTTCATTTCAGGCGAAGACAAGAATCGGCGAGTCCCAAAAACAAAGACTTTCTTCAGGGGCCCTTCGTTGCCTCAGGACAAGCCGAAGCCCGTTGTGTTTTGTGCTTGTTCGTGGCGGCTGAAGCCGCCAACTCCTAAAGACTAAGGCAAAAGCGCCCGCGACGGTCCGCGGCCTCTACACAGCAAAAGCGAGGATGGCGAGGCGAGCTCGCCGCTACATCGGATGCGCTCGAAGCGCAGCTGCGGCCGGATAGCGAACGGCTGTGGGGCAAGATGAATCCGGGGCAGATGCTGGCGCATTGCTCGGCGGCGATAGGGATGGCGGTGGGGGAGACGCGTCCGCCGCGAATCTTGCTTGGACGGCTGCTGGGGCGGATGGCGAAGAAGTCGCTGATTACGAACGGGACACCGATGCGCTCGCCGCTAGGTCCGTAGCGAGTAAACATCGGCTCCGCGCGGCGTCGATTTTGCCTGGTATGCATTTGTGAAGCGAACTCGGAAAAGCCAGAAAATCATCAATAGCAGAGGCAGGAAAGCCGGGATAAAAAGTAGGTTTGTTTTGCGTAATGCCGCGGGGAATACTTGTGGCTGTCCCAGGAAAAAGGACCCTGCGGCGATAAACAGCGCAAAGCACATGCGCCGCAGATGCCGCGCGATACGTTGTGTGCCAGAAACACCGCCGCGCACGAGCATGCGAACGTCGCCCGCGGCAAAAAACAGAGCCACGGAACTAAAGATGAAGTACGCCGCAGCGGGATATCCACCTTTTGACCCCGTCTGGCTATTCGCCGCTTCGAGACCATAGATCGCGAGGCTAGCTCCGACCGCCAAGGGCACGATAACGGCACACAAATCGAACATGCCCGTTTCCCCATCTCTGCGCCTGGCGGTCCACCATGCCGTTGCCACCAGATAGAGCGTTAAAATGCCCATTAGGCCATTCAAAATTTGGTGTTTCATGAACCCCAGGTACGTCCCGCTTGCGGCCAGGCTGAGCATTGCTATGACAAATACGTTTCCAGCCACGCGATGCCAGTGGGAACCTTTGCGAAATGACATTGCCGCGGTACCAGACAGCATCCCTAGGGTCCCGGCGCTAATATGAAAAACTAATACAGGCGAGAACGACATTTTTTCGTCCTTTAGGTACCCTTGCGTCCTTCCATGGCGTGCGGCGATCAAGGCCGCAGGGCTCCGCGGACTCCGCCCTGCGCTACAGGTCGTGCGAGAAATTACGCGAAGCATTGAATCAAGTGCATGCGAATCAAATCGGTCCTTGATAGCGACGCAGGCGGACGGCGGCGGCGAGGAATGCCGCGGTGAGTGCCAGGCCGATCCACAGACCTGGGCTTATCAGGAATTGAAGCACAGCGAGGTGCGTCGGCGAATCCATCGACATGCTGGTCGCTTGGAACCCGACACCTCCCGGGTCGCCGCTCAAGCGGTACCCCAGCATGGCGGCGAAATGCGAAGTGTTGAAGGCGATCTTCTCTACGGCGCCGATGGCGAGCAGGGGTAACGCGGCCCATAGAAATGGCGCGCGTCGCGCCCAGGCTGAGACCAGCAGCAGCCAGCCGAACATTGGCGCATACCAGAACCCATGAATAGCTAGAAGGTGGTAGAGCAGCCCCAGCGACATCTGGAACAACGGCACGTGGGTCCATAGCGTCGTGACGCTTAGACCGCTCCCCAACAGTACGGCGGTGCTAAACAGCAGCATGATCAACTGCGTGACAACCGTGATCGCGAAGGTGAGCAGCGGAAGAACCACGACCGGAATGCTCGCCTTGGAGAGCACGGTAGTGAGATCGGAAACGGGCAGCGACTTCCAGAACAGGATGCTGCGATCACGACGTTCGCCGTGCAGCGCGTCGAGACAGTAGAACACGGCGACGATAAGAGTCGTGGCCATGATCAGAAGCGCAGCGAAGTCGTACGGCTGCGCGATGAGCTCGTGCTGCTGCTCCGGGTTGAGCGCCACCGCAGCACGCATCTTGTCCGGCAAATGAATCGTGCTGATCAGGAATCCGACGAGAAATAGCGCGGCGACGGCCAGCGGCGCGATATAGATCGAACGGCTCTCCCACAATTCGCGTCGCACCGACCAATACATGCGCCGAGTCGCGGGGATTTCCGCGGGTGCGATGACTTGCGTGTTGATTCCGCGCGATTCCGACTCGGGTATGGCGTTCGATTGACTAGTCATCGGGCCGCTCCTTGTGCCTGGCTGGCCTGATCGCCGACCACAGCGACGAATAAATCGGCGATGCTGGGTGTGCGCACGTCGCCGAGCGCGGCGAGTTGCTGGCGATCGACACGATCGAACAGCAGGATGTTGCGACCGAACACCTGGCGCTCGTGAATTGGCTTAAGCGCCCGTGCTGCGGCGACTTGGTTGGGATGCACCATCAATTCCAGATAGCGCGACTCGACTTCTTCCATGCTGCAACTGAGTACGATGCGACCGCGGTTGATGAACATGACATCGGTGAGGACGTCCTGGATCTCTTCCACTTGGTGTGTGGTCACGACGATAGTGCGGCTGCGATCAAAGTAGTCGTTGAGCAGCGAATCGTAGAACTGCTTGCGATACAGGATGTCGAGGCCAAGGGTGGGCTCGTCCAGCACTAGTAATTTCGCGTCAATGGCCATGACAAGAGCGAGGTGCAGTTGGGCGACCATGCCCTTCGACAATTCCCGGACCTTGCTGGCGTGCCTGATGGTGGTCTTCGCGAGAAAACCTTCCGCCTTCGCGCGATCGAATCGCGGATGCACGCCGGCGACGTAATCGAGCGCCTGCGAAACGCGGATCCACCGCGGTAGCACGGCGACATCGGCAACGAAGGAGACATCGCGCATCAGATGATCGCGCTCGGTCCAGGGATCGCGTCCGAGCACCTTCAGTTCTCCCTGATATGGAGTGAGGCCGAGAATCGCGTTGAGCGCGGTGGTCTTGCCTGCGCCGTTGGGACCGATGAGGCCGAGGATGCGGCCCTCTTCGACACGCAAATCGATGCCGTCCAGCGCGATGGTTGTTCCGAAGGCCTTGCGCAGGCCGCGGGCTTCTATGCATGTCATGGCTTTAGCGTTCCTCCTCGGGGGAATCCGACTCGATGTTGTTCGACGTTGCGGCATCCGAAGACGACTCGCGGGTTGACCCGTCCAGGAGCTCTTCCGCCTTCAAGCCTAGCCGCTGAATAGTTGCGTGGATTCTAGGCCAATCTTCCATGAGAAATTTCTGGCGTTCGCCCTGCAGCAGCAGACTGCGCGCACCAGCCCTGACGAACATGCCGAGACCTCGCTTCTTCTCGACTAGCTGCTCGTCGACCAGTTGTTGATAGCCCTTGAGAACGGTGAGTGGATTGACCCGATCTTCGGCCGCGACGTTGCGCACAGAGGGCAGCGGATCGCCTTCCTTGAGCACGCCCTCGAGTATCATCGCGACGACACGGTCGCGAAGCTGGCGGTAGATCGGCTGACTGTCGTTCCACTCACGGTCCATCAGGTTTTCCAGATAGCCTTAGCAAAGATACGCTTCCCGTTATTTTGTGCGCTGCAGGTCGAAGTGCGCGCGGACTGGCTTGTCCCCAGGCGTCATGTACGTCCAGTCCTCGATGTGATGGTTCGCGTCGATGAAGGTGAACACGGCGTGGTGCATGTGTCCGTATTCCGTGCTCCCCGCGACATCGACAAAATCAAATTCCACTTTCTTTCCGTCCGGCGACGTCTTGGCGACCATGCGTGGGCGATTGCCGGCGTCGCAGTAATGTGTCAGGAGCAGGCGATCACTGTCCAGGTAGAGCATGGTGACGGGATGGTCGTAATGACTCGGATCGTCTGGCTTCCCCGCCTCGTTCATCTCATGCACCAGCGCGTTTCCCCGGGAGGTCACGCGCAGTGAGACCTGCATGAGCGTTCCGTCCCCCATTTCGGGTTGCGGCGGGGTGACCGTTACACGGGCTTGCCAGGAGCCCGCCAGAGTTTTCAGTTTGTCGAAGGACTTTTGCGCGTCAGACTGGGCAAAAGCCACGGTGGAGAGCGACATCAGAGCAACGGCGGACAGCATAAAACGAAGAGATTTCATGTTTCATTCTCCTTAAGCTTGTTACTTTCGGTCGGGTCTTTCCTCGCGTGCTCAGCAAGCGAGGACTTTGCCCTGCCTATAGTGTTGTAGTTGACTATAACAGTGCTGCACGTGTCAAGCTTTTTCTTGGGTTCGCCTGCTCGCTTTTGCCGCTGCCGTTGACATGGGGGCGAAAGGCTCTTGAGGGGAGTTCGGGCTCTACACGGTGCTGAAGGCGCCGAAAGTCTTCAATCAGGCCGATTTACTGCTCGCGCAGCAGGATCATAGGATCGATTGACAGCGCGCGTTGGGCTGGGATCCACGTGGCCAGTAGGCCCAACAATGACATCGCTAGAACAACACCAGCTAATACCAGCGGATCGCGCGGAGTTGCCTGATACACGATGGAGGCCAGGACTCGGCTCGCCAAAATTCCGAGGAGCAAGCCTGCTGCGGAGCCAAAAGCAAGCAATTTGAATGGGCGTCCCAACGCTGCCTGTAACAGTTCCCTACGTTGCGCGCCCAGCGCCATACGAATTCCCAATTCCTTCATCCGTTTGCTCACGGAGTACGCGGCCATTCCAAAGATGCCGGTTATGGATAGCATCGCGCCCAGCACGCCCAGCACACCTAGCGACAGCGTCGCCATACGGGAAGGAAACAGAGCGCTCTCCAGTTCCTGGTTCCAGGTGCGGATGGTAAAGGGCAGCGCTGCATCCAGATTCTGTACCGTGCTTTTAATGGCGGCCGTCAGTTGCTGCGGATCGCCATTCGAGCGCACCACCAGGCATGCCAAACTCGCAGGCGATTGCAGGACGGGGAGAAAGATCGCCGGCTGTGGATCTTCGGCGAGGCTCGCATATTTCCCGTCCTCTACAATGCCGACCACTTGTATGCGCGACCCATCCTGGGCCTTGTAATATTTGTCCACCGCATTGGTTGCCGAGCCAAAGATTTTGCTGGCAAACTCGCGATTGACCACGGCTACGCGTGGCGCGTTTTTGTCGTCATGCCAGGTCAGAGCTCTGCCCGCCAACAGGGTCGTCCCGGCCGCAGCGAAGTATTCGGGAGATATGTTGTATATCATGGCTTCCGCAGCGGCATTCGCCGGTCGCAGATCGGTGGTTTTGTCGGTGAAGACAATGGTACCGTTTGCGCCGTAGTACAACGGCAGCCGATCGACCAAACCCACAGACTTTACGCCGGGAATGGTCTGCAGGGCATCGATCATGCGCTTTTGCATTGTGGGCACTGTGTCGCCGCTGTAGCCGGCCATGCTCAGAGCTGTCTGTACGAGCATTGTATTCCGCGGCTCAAAACCGAAACTGCTGTGCAGCGAGCGCACTAGTCCGCGCACGGCGACCATCGAAGAAGTGACCAGCACCGCGCAGATCGCGATCTGCACTACGAGCAACAGGTCTCGGATAGTGATCCGCCGGCCCACAGTGCCGGTTGATCCCGACTTGATGACTTGGTACGGATCGGTGTGAAGCACTTGCTTTGCCGGGACCCCGCCAAAGACGAATGCACTGACTAAACTCAAAAGCAAAGCCACCACATAGACATTTGCGTCTGGGTGGACAGGGATATGGAGGGGGGCGGTTGGAAGAGGTTCCCATACGCTCAGCCCGTGCAACGACACAACGCTGCCCCATAGACCGACAGCGCCTCCGATGAGGGAGATCAGCACGGCTTCAGTAAAGAGCTGGCGCAAGATTCGCTTCGGGCCTGCTCCAAGCGCGAGGCGCACGGCAAGTTCCTGGGAACGGTCGGCAGCACGTGCGGCAAACAGGCTGCCCAGGTTGGCGCAGGCGGCCAGCAAAATTAATCCCGCCAGTAGCATCAATCCCGTAAGGAATGCACGTAAGGGACGGCCTAGCCAGTCGCCGGTAAGACCTGGACGCGTCAAGGAAAAGGTCATGTGGCCGTCGTCTTTCGGGTAAGTCTTTTCCAAATACGAGCCAATGGAGTTGAGATCGGCAACGGCCTGTGCGGGAGTAACCCCGGCCTTGAGATGCCCCAACACCATCAGAATGCCGCGGTTCCCGCGCGCATTCAGCACATTCACACCCTCCACCTGTTCTTGGTTAACGAGGGGCACCCAGAAATCGGGAAAAATAAACACCAACGTCCCGCGAAACTCGGGCGGCGCTACACCCAGGATGGTAAAAGGATGCCTGTTCAACTCAACAGTACGACCCACCACGCCGCGATCCTCCTGAAAATGGCTGTGCCAAAACGCGTAGGTGAGCACGATATACGGGGCGCTGTTTGGGCCTTGCTCATCGGAGCTGTGAAAGAAACGGCCCAGATAAGGCTGAATGCCTAGGGCGTCGAAGTAGTTCCCGGTCACTTCCAAGATCCAAGAGCTGGATGGATTGTTGCCCGTGTCCAGCCCCACCCCAGTGACGTTATAAGCTGCCAGACTGTCAAAGCTGCGGTTGCGATCGCGCAGATCGAGATAGTCGGGATATGACTGATTCACGGCCTGATCGTTGCCGCGCTCGATTCCGTAGAGACTTTGTGCTTGGGGCACATTCAACGGGCGCAGGATCAAAGCATCCAATATGCCAAAAACCACGGCGTTTGCGCCGATGGCCACGGCCAGGGTCACAACAGCAACAGCGGTAAAGCCGGGAGATTTGCGCAGCATGCGGAGAGCGAAGCGCACGTCCTGTATGAGCGATTCCACGAGCGTTCCACCCGCTGCTTCGCGGGATTCCTCTTTGTAGCGGACATGACCGCCGAACTCGATGCGTGCGCGACGCTCGGCTTCCGCGCGAGTAAGGCCGGAGCGTTCGAGATCGTCCGCGCGATGCTGGACGTGGGAGCGAAGCTCCTCCTCCATCTCCGCATTGATTTGGGAACGCTGGAAGAGAGTGGCGATGCGGAAACGCAGCGAGTCGAAGAGTTTCATACTTCCTCCGATTGCACAGAGAGCGCGGAAGCGATGGCAGTCACGAGGCGATTCCAGTTGGCGGTCTCTTCGCGCAGACGCTTGCGGCCCGCGGCAGTGAGTTCGTAAAACTTGGCGCGGCGATTGTTCTCCGAGGTGCCCCAGCTCGGCTTGAGCAGTCCCTGACGCACCAGGCGAAACAGACCGGGATAGAGCGCGCCCTGTTCGATCAGCAGTGCATTGCCGGAGATCTGTCCGATGCGCAGAAGGACGCCGTACCCATGCAGTGGGCCGAGGGAGACGGCCCTGAGGATGAGGAGATCGAGAGTGCCAGGAAGCAGTTGAGCTTGGTCGGTCACGCGCCCTCCTAAGATGGTTAGGAGACTAGCGCGATCACTCCTAAGCTGTCAAGGAGAGAACAAGCGAGCAATCAGATCCTTCATTGTGCCGATTTCGATCCAAGGAGCTTCTCGAACTCGGGTTCGGTGAGGGTCGGGACGCCTAGCTCTTTGGCTTTGTCGTACTTGGAGCCGGGGTCGCTGCCTACTACTACGTAGTCCGTTTTCTTGCTTACCGAGCCGGAGATTTTGGCGCCGTGTTGCATTACTAATTGGGCGGCTTCTTCGCGGGAGCGATTGGCCAGGCTGCCGGTGAAGACGAAGGACTTGCCGGCGAATTTCTGGCTCTTGAGGACGCGCTTTTCGGCGGTGGGGCGGACACCGGCTTTATCGAGCTTCTTGATGATTTTCTGGTTGGCGGATTCGGAGAAGAATTCGGCGATGGCGGCGGCTACTTTTGGACCTACTTCGGTCACCTCGAACAGTTGCTCCTCTTTGGCTTCCGCTAGGTCGTCCAGAGACGAGAAATGCTCGGCCAGGAGCTGGCCGGTGCGCTCGCCGACCATGCGGATGCCCAGCGCGTAGATTAGCCGGGCTAGTGTGTGTTTCTTGCTGGCGGCGATCTGGTCCAGCAAATTTTGCGCGGACTTCTCGCCCATGCGCTCGAGATCGGCAACATCATCCAGCTTCAGCGTGTACAGATCCGCGATGTCCTTGACCATGCCTTTGTCCACGAGCTGGTCGACAATTTTATCGCCCAGGCCGTTGATATCCATGGCATGGCGGCTGGCGAAATGCAGCAGCGATTCTTTGCGTTTCGCAGGACAGGCCGCGTTCACGCAACGATAGGCCACTTCGCCTTCGGCGCGGTGAATCGCGCTCCCGCACTCCGGGCAATTCTTGGGCATGCGAAACGGCTTGCGGTTGGCGCCTTCCTTGGTCACCTTGAGCACGTGTGGGATGACTTCGCCGGCGCGCTCGATCAGCACCGTATCGCCAATCTGCAATCCCAGCCGCTCGATCTCATCCATGTTGTGCAGCGTGGAACGGCTGACAGTGACGCCGCCGACCTGCACCGGCTCGAGCACGGCCACTGGCGTCAGCGTGCCCGTGCGACCGACCTGCACGCGAATATCGTTCACCACCGTGGTCTCTTGCCGGGCCGGATATTTGTAGGCGATGGCCCAGCGCGGGGCCTTCGCCGTGTAGCCCAATTCGCGCTGAATTCCCAGGGAATTGACCTTGATGACCACGCCGTCGATCTCGTAGGGCAGTTCCTCGCGCTTCGGCTCCCAGGCATCGCAGTATTTGTAGACCTGCTCGATCCCGTCGCACAGCTTCCAATCCTCCGAAGCGCGGAACCGCAATTGCTTCAATGCCTCCAGGGACTCCGAATGCTTCGCGAAAGGAACTTCGCCATCCACCAGCAAGTAGTACGCAAAGAATTCCAGGCGCCTCCGCGCGGTAATGGAAGGATCGAGCACGCGCACAGAACCCGCTGCGGCATTCCGCGGATTCACAAAAATCTTCCCGCCGCTCTCTTCCTGTTGCCGGTTCATGGCCTCAAACGATTTGCGCGTCATCAGCACTTCGCCGCGCACCTCAAATGTAGGCGGCAGCTTCACCTTCTTCAGTGCAGCCAAATCCACACGCAGCGGAATCGAGCGAATCGTCTTCACATTGGGCGTAACGTCCTCGCCCGTTCGCCCGTCCCCTCGCGTGACGCCGCGCGACAGCCCGCCATTCACGTACTGCAGCGAAATGCTCAGCCCATCGAACTTGTGCTCCGCGATGTACTCGATTTTCTCGCGGCCGCTTCCCTGTCGGACTCGCCGGTCAAAATCGCCCAACGTCTCGTACGAAAACGCGTTGTCCAGGCTCAACATCGGCCGCGCGTGCTGCACGGTCTGGAATCCTTCGCGCGGCGTGGCGCCGACGCGCACCGTCGGCGAATCCGGCGTGATCAGCTTCGGATTCGCGGCCTCCAGCTCCTTGAGCCGGTTCATCATCCGGTCATACGCGGCGTCGGAAATCTCCGGCTGGTCCAGCACGTGATACAGATACTCGTGATGGCGCAGCTTGTCGCGCAGCTCTTCGATCTCGTGTTTGGCGGCTACCGCCTTGGCCATGGAACCCTCGGAAGAACGTTCACTGGAATCCGCATCATATTATATAGAATGGAGTTTTCGCGGCGCGCTTAGGACGCGCACTGGACGGTCGATGCAGGAAAGCCTTCGCAACGCTTTGCTGATTCACAATCCCAACGCCGGTTTCGGTGGCGCCGCCCGGCGCCGCCAGCTCGATGTCGCACGCCAGATTCTCTCCTCCGGCGGAATCGAAGCGGATCTCGAAGAAACGCGCGGCCCCGGCGATGCGACGCATATCGCGCGGCGGGCCACCGCACAGGGTCGCCAGCTCGTCATCGCCTGCGGCGGCGACGGCACCCTAAACGAAGTCGTCAACGGTCTTGCCACCCAAAATGGCCATCGTGTTCCCATGGCCTTGCTCCCCGGCGGTACCGCCAACGTGCTCGCGAAAGAGATCGGCTTGCCTTGGGATATCCCGGCCGCCGCGAAGGAATTAGTCCATGGCGAAGTAAAGGAAATCGCGCTTGGCCTCGCCACTCCGCTCAAAGAACCGTCGAAGGCACGCTACTTCCTCAGCGTCGCCGGCGCCGGACCCGACGGCATGATCGTCTACTCCATCGACCTCGATCTAAAAGCGCGCGTCGGGATACTCGCGTATTGGTGGCAAGGAGCGCGCGAACTCTTCCGCTACAAGTTCCCCCATTTTCGCGTTGTCGCAGGCGCGCAAAGGCTCGATGTCTCGCTCGTTGTCGTCGGCAGAACCAAGCATTACGGCGGACCCTTCCGCATCACTACCGAAGCCGACCTTTACGCCGACGAATTCGAAATCATGGGCCTCACCACGCAGAGCGGCTTCCGCTATTTGAGTTACTTACCAACGCTCTGGTTCGGCAAGCTGCGGGGCACCGAAGGCGTACACTTTTGGAAAGCCAACAGCATCGTATGTGAGCCGCTCGACTCCAATCCGGTTTACGCGCAGGTCGACGGCGAGCCGCTCGCGCGCCTCCCGGTCGAATTCAAAATCGTCCCGCGCGCGTTGAGACTCTTAGTCCCAAAAGACTCCGCCGCTGCGAAACTCTCCGCGCAATCCAAGAATTAAAATGGACGCCCTCACGCACGGGTTGGCGTCCTACTCCATCACCCGCGCCGCGTTCCCAAGAGCCTCGCGTACCACCCTGACCGCGGCAATCCTCGCCGGCGCTGCAGCCGACCTCGATCGACTCAGTGAATATATCGGCCCGTCCGCCTTCCTCGACTGGCATCGCACTGCCACCCACTCCATTGTAGGAACGCTGGTAATCGCCGCGGCTTTCTTGGTTGCGGCATCACTCACCACCAGGCACGAGCTAACGGCAGATCCAATCCGCACCGTTTTTCTTGCCTTACTCGCCGCTTGTTCTCTCCACGTGGCGATGGACCTGAGCCAAAACGCAAGCGTCCAGGTCCTTTGGCCCTTTCGCGCGCAGCGATATTCAGCCGACTGGGTCGCTCACTTCGACCTCTGGATCCTGCTGATTTTTCTGGCCGGCGTGCTTCTGCCGCAACTGCTCGCCCTCGTCACCGAAGAAATCGGCGCAAAGTCAAAAGCCCCGCGCGGACGAATCGGCGCAATCATCGCGCTGCTGGGAGTTTTCATTTACATCGGCACGCGACTTATTTTGCACGGCAACGCGGTCGCCATGATGGAAGCCCGCACTTACCGGGGAGAAGTGCCGCGCCGAGTCGCCGCCTTCGCCGAATCCGACTCACCACTCCACTGGCACGGCATTGTGGAAACTGAGCGCGCATTCCACGATTTGGATCTAAATCTCGCGCCGGGCTCCTCGTTCAACCCCGATGCCGCGACCATTTCCTATAAGCCAGAGCCCTCAGCCCCGCTCGAAGCCGCAGGCAGAACCGAGTCCGTTCGTCGCTTCCTGCAAGCCGCAAAATTCCCCAAAGCCACGGTAGAGAAAACGAATACCGGCTACCGCGTGCAAATCCGTGATCTGGCCGAGCAACGAGAAGCCCGTTCTGGGCCTCGCGTGATCGCAATCGTCGAAACCGACCCAAACGCCAAAGTACTAAGCGACGAACTTGCCTGGGATCAAAAAATGTAGTGCGCGCCCGCGAGCGTCGCGAAGGCTGGAAACTATTTCACTGTTTTGGCGGGTGTCCCGCCCGTTCCTTCAACACCAACCGCGACACCGCGTAACTCACGGTCACGAACGCGATCGCCAGTACGGTAACCTGCAATTTGTGCTGCGCCAAATACGGCAAAGCATTCGTGCCATACCGCACCGCCAAATATCCCACGCCAAAGTATCGAATCACGCGCGCCAACCCAACTGCCGAGGCAAAACTCATCAGCGGCATCTCAAAGGCTCCCGCCGCTAGCACAAAAAACTTAAACGGCGTCGGCGGTGGCAGCATCGCCGCCACCAGCATCCCGCCAAAACCATTGCGCTCCACCCAGTGCCGGATGGCCCCAGCCCGCGCGCCCACCTTCCGATGAAACGCAGCTTCCTCAACCTTGCGGGCCAGTAAAAATAGCAAAATGCATCCCAACAGCGAGCCGAGCGCCGCCATACTCGCATACAACGGCATGCGCGCAGGCCGCCGCAGTGAAAGCTCGATCAACAACAAATCATTAATAACGGGAAAAGTTAAAACGGACGAATCGAGGAACGAAATCAGGAACAGCCCCGGCGCACCCAGCGTCCCTGCAAAGGCGACAATCTTCTGCTTCCAAGCGCCGATCTGTGCGGGCAGCGAAACGTGCTACCTCCTGCTTCCCTGTTTACTTCCGTTTTTTTACTGCGAAAACGCGCCGCGATCAAAATGACTCATAAATACCTGCATCAGCGCCGTGCGATGCAGGTTCGGCAATCTCGGAATCTCCCCGATCACCCGCACATGCCCAAAGCGCTCGATCGTCTCCCGGTTCTCCCGGTTCTGGTCCCCGATTAGCACTACGCCGTGCACCGGTAACTCCGCCGCGTGCAGCGCCGCCAGCGTCAGCAGTGTGTGATTCACCGTGCCAATGCTGCTGCGCGCCGCCAAGATCACCGGCAGCTTGAACTTCACCATCATATCCAGCATGAACTGCTTCTGATTGATAGGCACCAAAACGCCGCCGACGCCTTCGATCACCACCCAATCAGTATTCAAGCTCGATGGCAAATTAATCCGCCCAAGATCAATCTCCGTTCCCGCCCACCGCGCCGCCAAGTCTGGCGAAACCGGCGGCACAAATTTGTATACCTCATCGATCGTGCGGTCCGTGCCGATTCCCGCCAGCCGCATCACCGTTACGCGATCCGATCCTTCCAGCGTGCCCGTCTGAATTGGCTTCCAATACACAGCGTCCAACGCAGCGCACAGCAGCGCCGCGAGCGTCGTCTTGCCCACTCCCGCGTCCGTCCCAGTGATGAAAAAATGATTCCTCAACCGCGCTCCTCCTCAACCATGCGCGGCCAGCCCAAATTTCTTCGAGCGGCCGGCGCTCCGAGCGCGTATCTGACTTCGTGTGAGTAAACAAAATGAGATGGCATGCGATTCGACGGACTTACAGCTCAAAAGTTTCCCGCCAGGGCGCCCCCCTTTTCGGCGATTTCCCGTTCGTCTCGCAATGAAAGCGGCGCGACTTTCCCCCGCGTCGCCGTGAACCTGGCGTGACTCTTCATTTCCCCGTTCCGACCCGTTCTATTCGTCCTGGAACGATGACGCATGTTACCATCGCTTGGCAAGCCCCGTATCGCTCCCGCTTGTAACAACGATACGTTTCCGTTAGCGCCTCGTTGCGAAACTAGCGGCAGCCCGAGCCCCACGCAAGACGATAGCCTCACGTTTGACCCGCCATTAGCGAAATGTTATAAATCAACGACTTCGAAAAGCGTGTGCCGAGCATCCAGGGTTCCTGCCCGGTGTAGCGCAGTGCAATGACGCTCGGCGCCTGTGGTTTCAAGTTCCGGTCCCATCCACAAAATGGGGCTTTCTTGCAGTCTGGCAAGCTCCTCCCGGCGCGGCAAGCAATCACCAGGCATCTGGTGTGCCGGGAAAGGATGCCCAGAAACGTTACGCAGTTAACTTCGAAATCTCTTTTGTTCTCACGGAGGAGTGTTGATGCGCACCTGGCTTACACCTGCCTGGGCACTAGCTTGTAGATTCGCAAAATTCGGCGGAGCCGGCGCGATCGCTTCCCTGCTCACCGCCGCAGCCGCTTTCGCCAGATCCACTGAGGAAGTGGGCGGCGAAGCCAGTCTGAAGCTCCCCGATTTGAGCCAGGTTCAATTCCTCGGCGTTGACGGCCACAAACTCTTGCTATTCGGCATTCTTTTCTGCGTCTTCGGCCTGATCTTCGGCCTCGTAATCTACAGCCGACTGAAAAATCTTCCCGTGCATCGCTCCATGCGCGAAATTTCCGAGCTCATCTACGAAACTTGCAAGACCTACCTCATCACCCAGGGCAAATTCCTCATTGTTCTATGGCTCTTCATCGCTGTGGTCATCGTCCTCTACTTCGGCGTTCTCGCGCCCGTGCCCGGCAAATCCATCGCCATCACGCTACCCATCATTCTCGGCTTTAGCCTCGTTGGCATCGCCGGAAGTTACGGCGTGGCTTGGTTCGGAATCCGCGTCAACACTTTCGCCAACTCTCGCACCGCCTTTGCCAGCCTGCGCGGCAAGCCTTATCCGATTTACCACACGCCGCTGGAAGCCGGAATGAGCATCGGCATGATGCTCATCTCTGTCGAGCTGCTCATGATGCTTTTGATCCTCCTGTTCGTCCCCGGCGACTACGCCGGTCCCTGCTTCATCGGTTTCGCCATCGGTGAATCTCTGGGCGCGGCTGCCCTGCGCATCGCTGGTGGCATCTTCACCAAAATCGCTGATATCGGCTCCGACCTCATGAAGATCGTCTTCAAAATCAAAGAAGACGACGCGCGCAATCCCGGCGTGATCGCCGACTGCACCGGAGACAACGCCGGCGACTCCGTCGGCCCCAGCGCCGACGGCTTCGAAACGTACGGCGTCACCGGCGTCGCGCTCATCACCTTCATCCTCCTCGGCGTGAAAAATCCCACCGTGCAAGTCCAGTTGCTCGTCTGGATTTTCGTCATGCGCATCGTCATGCTCATCGCCAGCGCCGCCGCCTACTTCATTAACGGCCTCATCGCCAAAGCGCGCTACGCCAACGTCGACCAGATGAATTACGAAGCTCCGCTCACTTCGCTCGTGTGGATTACCTCCGCCGTCTCCATCGCATTTACTTACGTCGTCTCCTCGCTGATCATCCCCACTCTCGGGGGCGACTCTTCGCAGTGGTGGAAGCTCGCCACCATCATCTCTTGCGGCACGCTAGCCGGCGCCATCATCCCCGAGCTGGTAAAAGTCTTCACCTCCACTGAATCGCGTCACGTAAAAGAAGTCGTCAGGTCCGCCGAAGAAGGCGGCGCCTCTCTCGGCATTCTGTCGGGCTTCGTGGCTGGAAATTTCTCGGCCTATTACATCGGCCTCGCCATGGTCGCGCTCATGTCCGTCGGTTATCTCATCAGCAACCTCGGGCTCGGCGGCGTCATGATCGCCGCTCCGGTCTTCGCCTTCGGCCTCGTAGCCTTCGGTTTCCTCGGCATGGGCCCAGTCACCATCGCGGTCGATTCTTACGGACCGGTCACCGACAACGCGCAATCTGTGTACGAGCTTTCTCTCATCGAACAAATTCCCGGCATCCAAGCCGAACTAAAGCGCGACCACAACATCGACGTCAACTTCGAGCGCGCCAAAACTCTCCTTGAAGCCAACGACGGCGCCGGCAACACCTTTAAAGCCACCGCCAAGCCCGTGCTCATCGGCACCGCCGTGGTCGGCGCCACCACCATGATTTTCTCCATCATCATGGCACTCACCCACGGCCTAACCGTCAACGTGGAAAAACTCTCTCTTCTGCACGCGCCTTTCGTCCTCGGCCTCATCACCGGCGGCGCCATGATCTATTGGTTCACCGGAGCCTCCACCCAAGCCGTCACCACCGGCGCCTACCGTGCCGTCGAATTCATCAAGGCCCATATCAAGCTCGACGGCGCTGCCGCAGCCAGCGTCGCGGATAGCAAGCGTGTCGTCGAAATCTGCACGCAGTACGCACAAAAGGGCATGCTTAACATCTTCATCGCCGTTTTCTTCGCGACCTTGTCCTTCTCTTTCATCGAGCCCTTTTTCTTCATCGGCTACCTCATGTCCATCGCCACCTTCGGCTTGTACCAGGCCATCTTCATGGCCAACGCCGGCGGCGCTTGGGACAATGCCAAGAAAATCGTCGAAGTCGAGCTAAAACAAAAAGGCACGCCGCTCCACGACGCCACCGTAATCGGTGACACCGTGGGCGACCCGTTCAAGGACACTTCCTCCGTCGCCCTAAATCCAGTGATCAAGTTCACGACTCTCTTCGGCCTTCTCGCCGTAGAGCTAGCCGTGCAACTGACCGCCTCGCAAGGCGCGGCCCTCACCCACATTCTGGCCGCCGCCTTCTTCGCGGTCTCCTTCTTCTTCGTGTATCGTTCCTTCTACGGCATGCGCATCCGCGCCGGCGCGTAGAGGATTTTTGTAGGGGCGCAGCCTGGCTGCGGCAGGCAGGCTGCGCCCCGGCACGGCAAGGCTCCGAATATTGTAGAATGCAGCGGTCTTGCGGTCGTTTTTAGACACGATGTGAAATTTGTTCGCTGAGGTGTGCCAATGAAAAAAACTGCCGCCGTTATATGCTTCTCGCTCTTCGCCTTCGCTGCGCTCTCTCAAGCCCAAACTCAGGTCGACCCCAAATGGCAAATCCACGACCCCAATCGCCCTGTCCCCTCCGTCATCAACCCCGGCACCGCAAGCACCCAAGACGCTCCCGGTCGCCCGCCCTCCGACGCCATCGTCCTCTTCGAAGGCAAGGACCTCTCCAAGTGGCAGCACAAAGACGGCACCCCCGCCAAATGGAAAGTAGAAAACGGATACTTCGAAGTTGTCCCCAAAACCGGCCTGCTCTACACGCGCGACGCGTTCGGCGACTGCCAGCTCCATGTCGAATTTGCCGAGCCTCTGCCCGCGAAGGGCCAGGACCAGGACCGCGGCAATAGCGGCGTCTTCCTGCACGGCCTCTACGAAGTCCAGGTCCTCGACTCCTACGAAAGCAAAACCTACGCCGACGGCCAAGCCTCCGCCGTTTACGGTCAATTCCCTCCCCTCGTAAACGCCTCGCGCCCGCCTGCCCAATGGCAAACCTACGACATCATTTTTCACGGCCCGCGCTTCGACACCTTCGGCAAACTCCTCCGCCCCGCTCGCATCACCGCATTCCACAACGGCGTCCTAGTTCAAGACAACGTAGAGCTAACCGGCCCCACCGGCCACCACCAACGCCCGCCGTACGCCGCCACGCCGGAAAAACTCCCGCTGGCTCTCCAAGACCACAACCACCCAGTGCGCTACCGCAACATCTGGCTCCGCGAACTGAAATAGTACAGGGAGACTCCTGCCTGTCCTGCCCACCGCAGCAGCCTGGATCTTTCGAAATATTGGCGGCATTACTTCCGGATTGCCGACGATCCGCCCAGAATCACGATGAACGGCGAGCCGGAGGTTGCCAAACGTAAATCAAGTGCGGCCAGTTGATCGACGGCATCTGTTGGCTGTTTCGTTGACTTGCATCTTCCGCGCCCCTAACATGGCACTCCAAAGCTTCACCCGCATGATCGGTCAGACCATCTCGCATTATCGCATCATCGAGAAGCTGGGCGGCGGCGGTATGGGTGTCGTCTATAAGGCCGAAGACACCACTCTGGGCCGCCTCGTGGCGCTCAAATTCCTCCCGCAAGAGTTGGGCAAAGACCGGCAGGCGCTGGAGCGTTTCGAGCGCGAAGCTCGCGCTGCCTCAGTGCTGAACCATCCCAACATCTGCACGATTCACGAGACTGGCCAGCAGGATGGCCGGGCCTACATCGTGATGGAATTCCTGGAGGGCCACACGCTTAAGCAACGAATCGAGGGCAAGGCACTCAAAACCGATACCCTCTTCGATCTGGCCATTCAGATCGCCGATGCGCTCGATGCCGCGCACTCCAAGGGCATCATTCATCGTGACATCAAGCCCGCCAATATTTACGTCACTCCTCGCGGTCAAGCCAAGATTCTCGATTTCGGTCTAGCCAAAGTGCGTTCTTCAAACACCGCTCCCGAAAGCGGCAATACCCTCGCAACGTTAACGGAAGAACCCGCGCACCTCACTAGTCCCGGCGCTACTATTGGTACGGTCGCGTATATGTCGCCCGAACAAGTGCGAGGAGAGGAGCTGGACCCGCGTAGCGACCTATTCTCATTGGGTTTGGTTCTTTACGAGATGGCCACGAGTCGGCAAGCTTTCTCCGGCAGCAGCTCCGGCGTCATCTTTCATGCCATCCTCAGCCAAGCTCCGATTTCCCCGTCGCGGCTCAACCCTGAACTACCGGCGAGGCTGGAAGAAATCATTAACAAGGCTCTCGAGAAAGACCCCGAGATGCGGTATCAGAGCGCCGCCGAGCTGCGAACCGATCTGAAGCGCTTAAGGCGCGACACCGATTCGGGGCACTCGTCCGACCGTGCTGGAACAGTGGCAACCATTCCCGCAGCCATACCTCGCGAGCAGGATCTCAGTTCCGACTCGCAGATGCTTGCCGTTCTCGTCAAGAGGCACAAAGCGGCTGTCGTAGCTGCAATCCTTGTGGTTGTGCTCAGCGTTGGCGTCTTCGCGGCCTGGTTCTATTCCCATTCATCCCGAACGGCCTCGGCCCTCAAGATCGTTCCTTTCACCAGCTTGCCCGGTGTCAAATCCCAACCGGTGTTCTCGCCCGACGGCAACGCCATCGCTTTCGCTTGGGGAGGCGAAAATGACGACAATCAGGATATCTACGTGAAGCTGATCGGCGCCGGGACGCCGCTCCGGCTCACCACCAATCCGGATGCGGATTCGAGTCCAGCTTGGTCACCGGACGGTCGCTTCATCGCTTTCTTCCGTCAATCGACGACAGGCGCCGCTTATTACTTGGTTCCATCCCTTGGAGGTGCGGAGCGCAGGCTGGCGGATGCCTACCTAAGCCAAGTCGTTTTTGGTCGGCTTCTCGACTGGTCGCCCGATGGGAAATTCCTTGTGGTTGGGGACCAACTTTCGCCCAAAGATTCCCGCCCAAGTATCGTTTTGATCTCCATCGAGAGTGGTCAAAAAAAAACTATTCCATCGCCGCTCGTTCCTTATTTGGTCAGTCCCACCTTCTCTCCAGACGGCAAGAATCTGGCCTTTGTGGCAGGCCCCGGCTTTGTTTCGAGCGATATTTACATAGCGAAAGGGGCCGGGGGGGAACCCCGGCGTTTGACCTTTGATAATCGAGGGATTCGGGGTTTGACCTGGACTTCAGACGGCAGGGAAATTGTCTTCTCATATGATCGCGGAGGTCTTAACAGCCTGTGGAGGGTTTCGGTATCAGGCGGTGCGCCCGAGCCATTAGGCGGGGTTGGCGAAGACTCCTTCCAGCCCTCTGTCTCTCGCCAAGGAAACCGCCTCGCGTACTTACGGACGAGGACGAACATAAATGTCTGGCGTGCGGAAGGGCCAAGCTGGACAGGCGCCAAGGGCTCTCCTGTCAAATTGGTCTCCTCCACCCGGTCTCAAACGGACCTGGATATCTCTCCGAGCGGCCAAAAAGTTGCCTTCCGGTCCGATCGCGGGGGAGCTTATGAAATTTGGATTTGCGACAGCAACGGCTCAAATCCGGTTCAGTTGACGTCACTGGGTGCTTCAGATTCAGGCACACCACGCTGGTCTCCGAATGGTCAGGAAATTGCTTTCGACTCGCGCAAGGAAGGCCACGCTGATATCTACGTGATCAATACGGAGGGGGGCTCGCCGCGCCGCCTGACGACCGAACCCTTCGAAAACGCCGTGGCAAGCTGGTCCAAGGATGGCCGATGGATCTACTTCTCTTCGGATCGGACGGGAGCTATGCAACTGTGGAAAGTACCCGTCCAGGGCGGCCAGGCCGTGCAAGTCACCAAAGAGGGAGGATTCGTAGTGTTCGAGTCACGCAACGGAGAGTTTCTGTACTATATCAAAGATTTTACTGGTCCAATCTGGAGAATGCCGGTAGAGGGCGGCCAGGAAACTCGTGTCCTAGACCAAAATATTCGATGGAGCTATTGGAGGGTGCTCGAGAATGGTATCTGCTTCCTCGACTGGAGCGGAACGCCGCCCGCAATCGAGCTCTTCGATTTTGATACCCGACAACTGAAACGCATCACCACCGTAGATAGAGCAAAGGGCCCCGAAGGTTCGGGAGGTTTCGCCGTTTCCCCCGATGGCCAGTGGATTATTTTCGCTCGCACCGACCAGATCGATAGCGACATCATGCTGGTGGAAAATTTCCGCTGAATGCCTGTTGGTGGCTGACTGCAAGTTCTAATCTTGTTTCCCGCGACGGATTACGCCTCCCAAGCGGAGGCTTCCACTTCGTCCCAAGCCGCTGAGTATACGTGTCTCGCGACTCTTTTTGTGGTGGAAACTGACGCCAAAAATTTAACTTCGCTCACAACGCGGCCTAAGACACGTCAACTCAATTTGAACGTAGCTATGATTGGCAAAACGAATTCTCCTATGGTAGACAAGCTCGGCGCAGGCGCGTGGATTCCTCCCGTATCACGGACAAACCGGCAGTTATATTGAGGGGCAAACCACTGAAATTGATTTGGGAAGCAGGCGCTAATCTTGGGAGCGGCGCAAGGACTTGATCAGGGTGGAAAGCTCGAGGACCTCGATGTGAGCGGGGCAGGCGGGCCAGTTGTGGTGCCAGCAGACGATTACGTCGCAGCCAGTTAACGGATGGCCGTGGTCGCGAAAATTGCGGCTCTCAAATTCAAATTCGAGGTTCACGCGCTGCCAGCGCTTGGGCGCGATCTGGCGTTTGACCTCGCAATCGGGGAAACCGGCTTGAACGGATTCGACTACGTAGCCCAAATCTTTGGCGATCATCCCAAAAAGGAGCACGACGCCCTGTTCGTTCACGGGTTCGTGGCGCAGGGTCGGGAAGTCCATGGGTTCTCCGTAGGTGCGGCGTTCCTGCAGCGCAGCATGTTGTAATTGCCTCGGCAGGATTGTGGAAACGGATCGTTCGTTCGTCAGACGGGCACGGGTATCCCGTGCCCCTACAATCGTGTGAGGGGCAGCCGTTTGCTGGCTCAGGGCAGGCGGGGTGTCCCGTGCCCCTACGGCGGGATCGGGAACGAGGGCCAGGACATCGGCCCACTCCCGCTTGCCTTTGGCGAAATCGCGAAAAGCCTGCGGCAGGGCAGGCCAGCCGCCGAATCGCTTTTCCAGCGTGATTGGGTAGTGCTTTCCGTTCAGATCGTAGGCGCGCCGCGAAGGTACCGCGCGTAGTTTTCGGACCGTCTCGCCCCAGTCTGCCAGGAGTTCATGATCCTCTGGCCGGAGATACAGCCTATGCGGCTGGAGTCCCGCGGCCCTGACCGCGTCATTCCATCGAGGGAATAGGCGGAAGATGGAATTCTTGGGGATACGTGCGCCGGTGACGAATTCCAACAGGGAGGGCGCGCGGCCGAGCCGCCGTGCCACGGCGGCAATGGAAGTTACGAGATGCTGTTTGTTGGGCATGGGTGTTGAAGGCGGATTGAGAAACACACGGCACCGCTGCGCCGGCGACCTTCAGGTGGCCGTGGCGGTCTAAAGACTACGAAGAGGCAGAAAATTCAAACTGACGCACGACCCCGCAATCGTAAAAGCAGATCCCGCCGCCCCAGGCTGCGCAAGAGCACATCCCGAGGGTCGGGATGACAATTTTGGGGTTCGATGTAAGTGGACGGGCGGGCACGACGGTGTCGTGCCCCTACATATCCGCGGAAGCCGATGAGGAGATGCCTAAAACAAAAAAAGCGGGAGGAAATCTCCCGCTTTTTGGACGCACTTTTCTACCGAAAGAGTATAACAGAAAATAACGTTCCGTCGAGCTGACCGGCCCCACGGGGCACCACATGCGCCCGCCCTACACCCCCGGCCCAGAAAAACTCCCGCTAGCGCTTCAAGACCACAACCACCCAGTGCGCTACCGCAACATCCGGCTCCGCGAGCTCAAATAGTGTTCTGTTTCTCCGCGAACTCTTTGTCGCCTCGCTCAATCTTTAGTAGTATGTCCCCGGCAAAAGGGGGCCTATGCGCAATTTGTTTTTCCTGCTTCTCACCGCAGCCGCGTTACTCGCCATTCCCGGTTACTCGCAAACCGAAAAAACCTGGCAGCAACTTTTCAACGGGAAGGATCTCACCGGCTGGAAACACGTCGGCCCGGGCAACATGACCGTCGAGAACGGACTCATCCAGACGCACGGCGGCATGGGCCTGCTCTATTGGACCGCCGGCAAGGTCGGCAACTGCCGCATACGTGTTGTCTTCAAGATGCGCGACCACAACGACAATTCCGGCGTCTTCATCCGCATTCCCGTTGAGCCGCGCGAGCCGTGGATGCCTGTCCATTACGGCTACGAAGTTCAGATCGATAATCAGCCCGAAGATTCCAAGGAAGACGACTATCACGTGACGGGCGCGCTCTACTCCCTCACCAAGCCGCTCGCCCGCCCCGGCAAGCCCGGCCCCGAGTGGAACACCATGGTCATCACCCTCGATGGCCCGCACACCGTAGTCGTCCTCAACGACGTGAAAGTAACCGACTACACCGAGGGCCAGCCCGTTCCCGAGAAAAAATTTGAGTTCGAGCCCCAGCGCGGCCGCCGCCCCGACGAAGGCTACATGGGCCTGCAAAATCACAGCGACAACGACATCGTCTTTTTCAAGGAAGTAGCGCTGCAGCCGCTGCGCTAGCGAGAAGCCAGGGTGTAGCTCAGGCCTGGTTCTTAGACCTGAGGCTTTTTCTTGTTTTTTTTATTTCTTGCGTTTTCCCATTGGAGTTTCAGTTCTTTCGTTTTTCCAAGTCAGGAGCCTCAATGAAAAAGGATCTCTCTCGCCGTAAATTCCTAAAGAAGACAGCCGGCGCCGCCAGCGCTCTCGCCGCCGCCAACACATTTCTCCTCCGAGACACACGCCTCGAAGCGAAAAGCTATCCGGCCGTGGCTCCCAGCGACCGCCTGCGCTTCGGCATCATCGGTATCGGCATGCAAGGCTCGGGATTGCTCACCGCTGCTGTGCAACTCCCTGGCGCCGAATGCGTCGCTGCCGCCGACCTCTATGACGGCCGCCACACCCTGGCGCGGGAAATCGTGGGCAATCCGAATCTTTTTGTCACACGCCGCTACAAAGATCTCCTCGACAATAAAGAAATTGATTGCCTCATCGCCGCCGTTCCCGACCATTGGCACAAGCAAGTAGTCGTCGACGCTGTCCGCGCCGGCAAAGACATCTACTGCGAAAAGCCGATGTCGCACTCGCCCGCCGATGGACTCGAGATGGTCAAAGCCGGCAAAGCCACGGGCCGCGTCATCCAGATTGGCTCACAGCGCGTCAGTTCGGTGCTCTGCGCGAAAGCCAAAGAGCTGATCGCCAACGGCACTATCGGGGACCTGATGATGGTCGAAGGCTCACTGGGCCGCAACGATCCCACCGGAGCATGGGAATACCCGCCGCCGTTCGATCTCTCTCCGCAGACACTCGATTGGGAAACGTGGCAGGGCACCGCGCCGCATCGCGCGTGGGATCCCGACATGTCTCCGAAATATTTCGCGCGCTGGCGCTGCTGGAAGGAATACGGCACGGGAGTTGCGGGCGACCTGCTCGTCCATCTGGTTAGCGGCATGATGTTCATGCTCGGCCTCAACGAGCCGCCCAAGCGCGTTCTCTCCACCGGCGGTATCCTTCGCTGGAAAGACGGCCGCAATATGCCGGATGTTCACGCCACGCTCTTCGAATATAGCGACATTCCTGTTTACTTCCGCCTCAACCTCGGCACGGAATCTCCGGAAATCTATCGCTTCAACGGCTCCAAGGGCATTCTCGAAGTCACCGAAACCGCGCTCACTTATTACCCGCAGACCGGCAAGGACGAAAGCCCCAGCTATTACTCCTCGGGCTTCCCCCGCGCGATGCGCGAAGAATACGTCAACAAATGGCACCAGGAACACGATCCCGCTCCCGGCAAAGAACCCGGACTGCAAGGCTTCACCTTCCGCAGCGTATCTTGGGACGAACAGAAACCGCACATGTGGACCTATTTCCAAGCCGTGCGCACCCGCCAGCCCAACGTCGAAGATGTGGTCTTCGGCCACAACGCCGCACTGGCCTGCCACTTGGCTAACGAATCCTACTTCCGCAAAGCCGCCACCACTTGGGACGGCGAAAAAATAAAAACCTAACCGTGGCACACCGATTTCTGGTTGTGCGCCGCCCGTTCAACCGTTGCAGGACGCGCTTCGGCGCGTCCCTCTCTCCGCCCTGGGTGAACTCCCCTCTTCGCTGCCCTTGCATCAAACCTAAGCCGCTCGCCTGCCACAAATGCCAACTCAACACCTCGCCACCCTCTTCTCCGCCGCGCCTCAGAAAATGATGCACTGGCTCCTGCATCTCGGCGGAATCGGTTTGATTCCCCTGGGCTTGCTCGACAGCTCCCCACTCCCCATCCCCGGCAGCATGGATTTCGTCACCATCCTTCTTTCCGCCGGCGACAAACATCTCTGGTTCTACTATGCCTGCATGGCCACGCTAGGTTCCGTGCTTGGCGGCTTTGTCACCTACCGTCTCGCGCGAAAAGGTGGCCAGGAGGCGCTGACAAAACGCTTCCCGAAACGCAAAGTCGACAAAGTTCTAAAGACCTTTGAACGCTGGGGCTTCGCCGCCATCGTCGTGCCGGCAATGCTGCCGCCGCCGTTTCCGTTCGTGCCCTTTGTGATCGCCGCAGGCGCCATGCAGTATTCGTTACCCAAATTCTTGGCCGCTCTGACCATCGGCCGCTTCGTCCGCTACACCATCCTCGCCTTCTTGGCCGCCACCTACGGACGTCCTATCCTCTCGCTCTTCGCTCGCCACGCCCACGCCGCGCTCTTCATCGCCCTCGCACTCGCCGCCGCCACCGTAATCGTCATCCTCCTCGTCCGCAAGTATCGCTAGGGACGCGCTTTGCTGCATCCGGCATTCGCCTGCACTCATCACCAGGGGGTCGGAGCTTTAGAGTCCGTGTGGCAACCCTTGTTTTTCGTCAGGGCACGGCCTGCCTCGCGTAGGTGGGAATATCTGCAAACAAACGCCCCGGAATGATGCAAAATATCCACCGAACTTCACGCTCTGAAAGGCCCAGCCCTTGTTTGAACAAGCCTTCAAGAACATTGACGACATCCTCCGCAAAGAGGCTGGCTGCACCACCGAACTGGACTACACCGAGCAGACCTCCTGGCTCCTCTTCCTGAAATATCTCGACGCGCTCGAGCTGGACAAAGCCGATGAAGCCGGCCTGCAAGCCAAGAAGTACCCCTTCATCCTCGACAAACCCTACCGCTGGGAGGAATGGGCCGCACCCAAAAACAAAGACGGCCAGATCGACCACAACAAAGCGAAAACCGGCGACGACCTTCGCGACTTCGTCAACGCCAAGCTCTTTCCCTATCTCCACGGCTTTAAGCAGAAGGCCAGCGGGCCCAACACCATCGAATACAAAATTGGTGAAATCTTCGGCGAAATCAAAAACAAGATTCAGAGCGGCTACAACCTGCGCGAGATCATCGACCACATCGACGAGCTGCGCTTCCGCTCGCAAGCCGAAAAGCACGAGCTGAGTCACCTCTACGAAGCCAAGATCAAGAACATGGGCAACGCCGGGCGCAACGGCGGCGAGTATTACACTCCGCGCCCCCTAATCCGCGCCATAATCCAGGTAGTAAAGCCCAAGATCGGCGACCGCATCTACGACGGCGCCTGTGGCTCCGCCGGCTTCCTCTGCGAATCCTTCGAGTATCTAAAGCCCCCCGGGAACGCCAATCTCCGTATTGGCGTCCGTAAAAACGCCATTGCAGAGAATGGCGTTCCCAGCAACCCCAAACTAACCACAAAGGATTTCAAGGTTCTCCAAGAGCGCACCTTCTTCGGCAAAGAAAAAAAATCTCTAGCCTACGTAATCGCCATCATGAACATGATCCTCCACGGCATAGAAGCCCCCAACATAATCCACACCAACACACTTACGGAAAATCTAGCCGACATTCAGGAAAAGGACCGCTACGACGTAGTCCTAGCGAATCCGCCCTTCGGCGGCCAGGAGCGCAAAGAAGTCCAGCAGAACTTCCCCATCCGCACCGGCGAAACTGCCTTCCTCTTCCTCCAGCATTTCATCAAGATTCTCAGGGCCGGCGGACGCGGCGGCATAGTCATCAAGAACACCTTCCTTTCTAACACGGACAACGCCTCCGTAAGCCTGCGCAAAATGCTGCTCGAAAGCTGCAACCTCCACAGCGTGCTCGATCTCCCCGGCGGCACCTTCCAGGGCGCTGGCGTAAAGACCGTGGTCCTCTTCTTCGAGAAAGGCACGAAGACTCGCAAAATCTGGTTCTATCAACTCGATCCCGGCCGCAACCTCGGCAAAACCAACCCGCTCAACGACGAAGACCTAGCCGAGTTCGTCGCACTGCAAAAGACATTCGCCGACTCGCCGAAATCGTGGAGCGTCGATGCCAAGACCATCGACCCGGCGATCTTTGACCTCTCCGTGAAGAATCCGAACGGTGACGAGGCAGTAGCGCACCGCAGCCCACAGGCGATCATGGACGAAATCGCCGCGCTGGATGCTGAGAGTGCGGAGGTGCTGCACGCCATCCAGGGGCTGCTATGAAACCCGGGTGGGAGATCATTCCGATGGGACAGCTTTGCTCCATCAAGAGCGGCAAGTCCGATACCAAAGACGCCGTCGAAGACGGTGCGTATGCATTCTTTGATCGCTCGCGCACCATCAAGAGGAGCTCGCGTTATCTCTATGATTCCGAAGCTCTCATCATCCCGGGCGAAGGCACGGAGTTCCTTCCGAAACACTTCATCGGCAAGTTCGACCTTCATCAACGGGCGTACGCGCTCTTTGATTTTTCTCCTCGAATCGAAGTGAAGTTTCTCTACTACTTTTTGCACCACCTGCGCGACTACTTCCCGCGTGTCGCAGTGGGTGCGACAGTGAAGTCGCTGAGGCTGCGGCACTTTGAGCAGCTTCCTGTCTCGCTCATCGGTCTCCCCGAACAGCAGCGCATCGTCGCCATCCTCGACGAAGCGTTTGACGACATCGCCACCGCCAAAGCTAACGCCGAAAAGAACCTCCAAAACGCCCGCGCTCTGTTTGAAAGCCGCCGGCAAGCCGTTTTTACTCAGCGTGGTGAGGGATGGGTTGAAAGAAAACTCGATCACATTTCGACCAACTTGGACAGCAAACGGGTCCCCATAACGAAGAGCGCCCGAGTAAGCGGCAAATACCCTTACTACGGTGCGTCTGGAATCGTCGATTACGTGGCCGAATACATTTTCGATGAAGATACGCTTCTGATCTCAGAGGACGGCGCAAATCTTTTGGCGAGATCGTCCCCCATTGCGTTCTCCGCATCGGGTAAGTACTGGGTGAACAACCACGCCCATATCTTGAAGTTCGAAAAAATGGCAACACAGAAGTTCGTTGAGCTTTATTTGGAGAGCATCAAACTGGATGAATACATCACAGGCGCTGCGCAGCCGAAACTGAACCAAAAGGCTCTGAACTCAATTCCGATTCCGATTCCGAGTTCAATTGAGACACAAAGCCAAGTAGTTGAACGACTGACAACTCTGTCCGTCGAAACCCAGCGTCTCGAATCCATCTACCAGCAAAAGCTCGCCGCTCTGGAATCCCTGAAAAAATCTCTCCTACACCAGGCCTTCAATGGACAACTCTAAGCCTAATCCCGGGAACGCCAATCTCCGTATTGGCGCGCAGCGAAGCGCCGCCGCTCCAATCACCCACCACCAACCCGCCATTATGGAAAATGGCGTTCCCGGGTGGCACAGCCGCGGTTATCTCCCCCACTTTGAAAGCCCCGAAGCAACTCAGCATGTAACCTTTCATCTCGCCGACAGCCTTCCGAAATCCGTTCTCCTGCGCCTGGAATCCGAGCTAAAAACTCTCCCCGAAGAAAAACGCGACGCCGAACGCCGCAAGCGCATAGACGCATGGATCGACGCCGGCCACGGCTCCTGCATTCTCCGTAATCCGAAAATCGCCGAAATGGTGCAGCAATCGTTGTTGAGCTTCGATGCCCAGCGGTACCGCCTCCTGGCCTGGGTAGTGATGCCCAATCAGGTCCATGCCCTTCTCGAACCGCTGAATGGATGGACCATCGCCAAGGTCGTAGGTTCCTGGAAAAAGTTCACTGCCAGCAAGATTTACGATCACCACCAGCGCACCGGCGAGGGCCCCAGCTCTCCTATTTGGCACCGCGAATACTGGGACCGTTACATCCGCAATCAAAAACATTTCGAGCAAGCGATCGAGTATATCCACCAGAATCCGGTAAAGGCCGGCTTAGTCACTACACCAGCGATCTGGCCGTGGAGCAGTGCATTCCCTGGGAACGCCAATCTCCGTATTGGCGAGCGGCGAAACGCCGCCACTCCGAGAGGCGAGGGCAAAAACGCCATTATGGAAAATGGCGTTCCCGGCAAATCATGAACGAAGCCGAAACCAGAGCCGAGTACATCGACCCCGCCCTGAAAGCCGCGGGCTGGGGCGTGGTCGACGGCAGCCGCATCCTCCGCGAACACGTCATCACCCTGGGCCGCCTCGAAGGCTACGGCCGCCGAGGCAAGCCGCTGATCGCCGATTACGTGCTGATCTTTCGCAATCACAAACTTGCCGTCATCGAAGCCAAAGCCTGGGACGAATCGCTCACGGAAGGCGTGGCGCAAGCGAAGAACTACGCCGATAAGATGGCAATTCGCTTCGGATACTCCACCAACGGGCGAGAGCTTTACGGCATCGACATGCAAGAAGGCAAAGAAGGCGTCTTGGACCAGTACCCAACGCCGGAAGAACTCTGGAATCGCACCTTCGCCGATGCCAACACCTGGCGTGACCGCTTCGCTGCCGTTCCCTTCGAGGATAGAGGCGGCTACTTCCAGGGACGCTACTATCAGGACCTCGCCATCGAACGCGTGATGGAAGCCATCGCCGCCGACAAGTCCCGCATACTTCTAACCCTCGCGACTGGCACGGGCAAAACCTTCATTGCCTTTCAGATTGCGTGGAAACTGTTTCACAGCCGCTGGAACCTGAGCCGCGAGCCTGTACGCCGCCCCCGCATTCTCTTTCTCGCCGATCGCAACATCCTCGCCGATCAGGCCTACAACGCTTTCTCCGCTTTTCCCGAAGATGCTATGGCCCGCATCGAGCCCGAAGAAATCCGCAAGAAAGGCAAAGTCCCGAAGAACGCCAGCCTCTTTTTCACCATTTTCCAGACCTTTATGAGTGGCCCTCCCAAGGATGGAAAACCCTCGCCCTACTTCGGAGAATATCCGCCGGACTTTTTCGATTTCATCGTCATCGACGAGTGCCACCGCGGCGGCGCGAACGATGAAAGCAACTGGCGCGGCATTCTCGAGTACTTCGCGCCCGCCGTACAGCTCGGCCTCACCGCCACGCCTAAGCGCAAAGACAACGTAGACACCTATGCCTACTTTGGTGACCCGGTTTACGTCTACTCGCTCAAAGAGGGCATCAACGACGGCTTCCTCACCCCCTTCAAAGTGAAGCAGATTTCCACCACCCTCGATGAGTACGTCTACACACCCGACGACAAGCTGATCGAGGGCGAGGTCGAAACCGGAAAACGCTACACGGAGCCCGATTTCAATAAGATCATCGAGATTAAAGAACGCGAAGCGTATCGCGTGAAACTCTTCATGGACCAGATTAACCAGAATGAAAAAACTCTGGTCTTCTGCGCTACGCAGGACCATGCCCTCGCCGTGCGCGACCTGATCAACCAGATGAAGGCCAGCAAGGACCCCAACTACTGCCAGCGCGTCACCGCCAACGACGGCTCGCTGGGCGACCAGCATCTCCGCGATTTTCAGGACAACGAGAGAACAATCCCCACCATCCTGACCACTTCCCAAAAACTCTCCACCGGAGTCGACGCGCGAAATATTCGCAACATCGTTCTAATGCGCTCCATACACTCCATGATCGAATTCAAGCAAATCATCGGCCGCGGCACCCGCCTCTATGACGGCAAGGATTACTTCACGATTTACGATTTCGTGAAGGCTCACCACCATTTCAACGATCCGGAGTGGGATGGCGAGCCGATCGAGCCCGAACCCAGAGAGGAATCGAACCGGCCCAGGATACCCCGTCCCCCGCGGCCAGTCCCTGAACCCGAGCCGCCCCGCAAGAGAATCCAGGTGAAACTTGCCGACGGGAAAGCTCGTGCCATACAGCACATGATGATGACCAGCTTCTGGCACACAGACGGTACACCTGTCTCCGCGCAGCAATTCATGGAAATGCTCTTCGGCAAGCTCCCTGAGTTTTTCAAGAACGAGGCCGAGCTACGCGCGCTCTGGAGCGCCCCGGACACCCGTGCCAAGTTGCTCCGCGGACTGGCGGAAAAGGGTTTTGGCGCCGACCAGATGCGCGAGATGCAGAAAATCATCAACGCGGAGAAGAGCGATCTTTTCGACGTGCTAGCCTATGTGGCCTACGCTTTGCCGACGCTAACCCGCGAGGAGCGCGCCGCCGGCGCCAAGGTGCGGATCAGGGACCACTTCAACGGCAAACAGCAGATGTTCCTCGACTTCGTCCTAGCTCACTACGTGAAGGAAGGCGTGCAAGAGCTGGACCAGGAGAAACTGACGCCCTTACTCCGCCTCAGGTATCACGATTCCATCGCCGATGCCCTAGCCGACCTCGGTAAACCCGAAGAGATCGGCACCGTCTTCGCCGGCTTCCAAAAATACCTCTACCAGCGGGCGGCTTAAGCCTCCCGTTAAAAATGCCCGCAATCCATTCAGAACTAGGAACTTATAAGTTTACTATTGACAAACGTCCAGACCTGTGGTATGGTTGAGCGTGTTATCTCGAAGAAACCTCTCTTGCCCCTCCCGTCGCTCCAGCCCTAACTCTCGACCAACTTTAACTACCTTTAAAATCAACAGTTGCAAAAGTGTATCAAAACAAAGGACTTTAACTCCGTTTAGAATGAACACTTATGAAAAAACGGGGGGAGGGGGGCCCCCGCCGGTCTACAATCACCAACTTCCCCGTTTGCAACTCAGAGAACGCCCGTCATATGCGCCACGTGGCGCCTCTATCCCCTGTGGCCTCAGTCCATTGCGCATACTTCCTGTCACCACGTGGGTCGGGCGTATCTTACCTCGGTCCGCAACGTTCCTACCTTCCAACGTGCAACGCGCAAAACATGCTACCATCGCCTCAAGTTCGTTCCTTCCCACGGGCGGCACATACTTATGCCCCCAGACGGCACACGTCGCAGTGCGCGCATTCCCAAACAGATTGCTATCTCTCTCGTTGGAAGCGACATCGAAGGACGTGTCTTTTCCGAGCAGACCAAGACCGTGCTGCTCAGCCGCCACGGCGCCGGAATCATCTCCGCATACAAGCTGTCCGCCGAGCAGGAAATCGTCATCCGCAGCGAGGAGTCCAAGAAAGAGATTGAGGCCCGGGTGGTGGGTCAGATCGGGTCCGACGGCGACACCTACATCTACGGTATTGCGTTCCTGGACCCGCAGATCAATTTTTGGGGAATCGATTTCCCAGACTTGTCGGAAACCGAAAGGCAAGCCGCCAAAACGCTGTTGGAGTGCAGCAGTTGTCACGCGCGGGAGATGGCCGACCACAGCGATCTCGCGTCCGACGTAATGGCCGTCAACCAGAGCATTGTGCGGTACTGCCAGAAGTGCGGGTCGTCGACACTGTGGAAGCAGCCCGCCCCGTCCGCGGAGGGGCCCGACTTGTCCGCTGGGGCGGACGCGCCAGCCGTCCCTGGCTCGTCGGGCGCTGAGGCGCAGCCTTCTGCGTTCGCCGGGCCTGCATGGATGCAGACGGAAACGCGGGGGCCCGCGGCCACCCTCGAGCCGGTCGCGGCGCGCGCTTCGGCCGCCGATGTGGCTACCGCGGAGCCGCCAACTGCCGCGGCGTCCGCTGCCAGCCTTGCCGCGAAGGGACAAGAGAATCGGCGAAAGCATGCCCGCACGCGGGTGAACTTCAAGGCCTGCGTGCGCCGACCGGGCTTGCCTGACGATGTCGTGGCCTGCGAAGACATGTCGCGCGGCGGGCTGCGCTTCAAAAGCAGCAAGCAGTATTTTGAAACGACGCTGATCGATGTCGCCGTGCCATACTCGCCGGGGGGCCAGGCGATCTTTGTTCCCGCGCAGATCAGGTACGTCCAGGAACTTCCGGAGCAAAAAATGTATCGGTGCGGCGTGATGTACCTGCGCAGCGGAAGATGAAAGGAAGAAGGCAAAGGCAAGAAACAGGCCGCCTCTGAATGCGAATACAGGATTGTGCCGAGAGGCATAATCGTTTTCCTGCTCAACCGAGCGGCGTTGCGGCGAATCTAAACCGTAAGCGCCATGGGTCGCCGGCTGGAAATCGATGCAGTACGTGGGTTGATGCTGGTGTGGATGGTGCTGACGCACCTGCCAACGTTTTTGCCGACCTATACGAATCAGCCCTTCGGTTTTGTCTCCGCCTCGGAAGGATTCATTTTTCTGTCCGCGCTGTTCACCGGGCGGATTTATTTCCGGCTCGCTGAACGCGACGGCTACCCGGCGATGCGCGGCAAACTGCTGCTGCGCACGCTGCGTTTGTACGGGTATCACGCGCTCCTGCTCGCGTTCGCGTTTTTAGTGGCCGTGCCGATTGCGGCGCGCGGGAATCGCCCGCAGCTCCACAATTTACTCGATTTTTATTTCGCCGCCGGCCCGAAGCAGGCGATCACCGAAGCCTTCCTTCTGATTTACCGCCCGCCGCTCCTGGACATTCTTCCCATGTACATTTTGTTTCTGCTGATCACGCCTCTCGCGCTGACAATTTCTCGCCGCGTTGGCTGGAGCCCCATTCTCGCGGGAAGCGCCACGATTTGGTTCCTGGCGCATCTGGGCGTGCGCGAAGCGGAACACGATTTCGTGAATCGCGTCCTGCGCGTGCACATCCCCATGAATGAAATGGGGGCCTTTGATTTATGGGCCTGGCAATTCCTGTGGATTCTCGGTTTGTGGTTCGGAGTGCGCTGGGCGCAGGGCAACCTGCCGGTGGAAAAATGGGCGCGGCGCGCGGTGGTTCCCGCAGCGATTGCTGTTGCGGTGCTTTTGCCATTACGGTACGCGGTGGGGCGAGGAATCGAGTTGGGTGCGTTCGAGCCTCTGTTTGATAAGTGGCACTTCGGCGTCCTCCGCCTGATCAATTTCGCGGCGGTGGCGGCGCTGCTGATTCGGTTTCAGCCGATACTGAAGCCGCTGGCGGTGCGCCCGCTGGTTTTGCTGGGACAGGCTTCGCTGCAAGTTTTCTGCGTACACCTGCTGTTCACTTTCGCGGGGCTGACGCTGCTGGGAAACGCGGCGATGCTGAGCGCATGGGAGCAAATCGCGTTAGTGGCGACCACTCTGGGGGCAATGCTGCTGACGGCGAAAGTATTTTCCAAGTCGGAGGCGAAGGTGGAGCGAAAGGGGAACAGCTCACCAGGAGCACCGGAACTGGCGCCGGCATCGGCGTTGCCGGCGCAGGCGGAATCGCGTCTGCAGTATTGCGACATGAAGTAAAAGCGCCTCCCTCGCGAGATAACACCTTGCGTTGAAGGCAAACTTTTGGCCAGCTATAGCCCTTCCCTTAGTACCCCCAAACCGGTACCCCTGCGCTATGTGGAGCTCGCAGGTGCCCGGCGACAATGCTTGCAGAAAGTGGAGACCGCTACAGGTCTTGCACAGAGGCCCGCGCAAACCTATGTCCGAACACTTGAGTGCTGTAGCGCCGACGCAATTTGCGGCTGTCCCTGCAACGCGAGCGGAGCGCCGGCAGATGCGCCGGGCGGGGATTTCCCTGCAGGTGCGCATTCGCAGCGCGGATTTCAACGACGGAAACTTCGATGAAGTGCGGTTGACGCAAAACGCCTCGCGAAAGGCGCTCTATTTTTTCACAAACCTGAACCGCTATTACAAGGGGATGCGCGTTCGGGTGACCTCTCCTTACAACCCGGACGCTGGCGCGACGAACCTGGAACAAATCGGGGAAGTGGTGCGGGTGCAAAGACGGGAAGACGAGTACGGAGTGGCAGTGGCAATTCTGGCTGGTGCGCAACCGGGGGGCACGCCGTCCGCTGGCCCGAGCGCACTCGCGGAATCCGCGAGCGCCGCCGTGGCGAGCACCGCGCCGAGCGAGCGCCGCTGCGGAGCCCGGTCGCCGTTTATCGCGCCGGTGGAGATGCTGGAGATGCAGACGGGATCGCGCATTCAGGCGCGCACGTCGGATTTGAGCCCGCAAGGCTGTTATATAGACACCCTCAACCCCCTACCAGTAGCGACCGCGGTGCGGCTGCAGATCCACCGGGCGGGCATGATTCTTGACGTACTTGCCAATGTCAGTTCACGGCATGTGGGTTCAGGGATGGGGCTGGTGTTCGGGGAGATCACGGCGACGCAGAGGGCGGTCCTGGAGAGTTGGCTTGGCGAATTGGGCTTGCCGCCGCGCAGCGTGTTCGAGAATCCGTTCCCCCAAGCGAATGAGGCATCTTCGCCCGACGCGGACCGTGCACTGCGGCTGGTGCAGATACTGTTGCGCAAGGGTGTGCTGAGCCAGTCTGAAGCAACGGAAGTCCTGCGGGAGTTTTAAGGACTAAGCGGCGGTAAGGGGAGCAGCTCGTGGTCACGACCTCGCCTTCAACGACCAACTACCAACCCTCGAATTACCCTTGCACTTCCTTAATTGTGCAAAAGGAATGGAAGGATGTGTTCCAGTTGGCGAAATAAATTGCTTTAAATCATATACTTAATCAGGTCTTGCAGATGGAATCTGGCGTGCACTACCCCCAAGTGCTTAAGGCCAGAGTGCAGTTCGTGGGCGCGGTCAGACCTGACCTGTGAAGGACACCCGGTAAGATAAATGACAATGATGATTCGCCGAATTTTGATGATCCTGGCAACTGCGGTCCTGCTGTCCTGCCTCGCGCAGACAGCTAGCGCGGAGACTGTGGCAAAGATCGCCGTGCCGGAACCAGGGACAATTGCGCTGCTGGGGACGGGGTTGCTGCTTTGCGCGCGCCTGCTACGTAGAAAGAAGGAAGACGGCGAAGAGACCGCCGCGTAGTTTTCGACACCGCTACCTTCTGTCAAATCTTTAAGCAAGAATTGCGAGCCTGGCGACACCATCGCCGGGCTTTTTTGTCCCCTCCCGTATCTTGGGTCTCAACCCACCTTCTGCTTGCCGCTACTTTGTTCAGCTCTGAGATCGCCTAGAATCGCAGTACGATGCCCGCGGAAAAGCGGGGTTGGTTCTGTGTTTTGGAGTTGAAGTGGGTAAGGAGGTAGTCAATCTCGATGGGACGCAAAGAGAGAAGAGGCAACAACTTCAGATCCAGGCCGGCGCCGAGCGTGGCGGCGAAGCCGTTTTGGGTAGTGGGGGCGGTGAATACCGGGGTGGAGCTGGAACCGACGGATTCATGGGCGCCACCGGCGAGAAAATGCGCGAAGGGAGAAATGGGCCCGGGAAAGCGAAGCTGCGGGCCGACGAGATACGTTTTCAAGTGCGTGTTAGAGCCCTGGTGCGAGCCGGAGGTGTCGCTGTACTCGGCGGCGAGAGCAAGTGGGCCCAGAACTTTTAGAGCTGCGGAAACTTCCCAGCCGTTGAGGTTGAGATGTTGGGTGTTCGCAGCCGTGGGGCAGCCGGGGATGGGGCAGAGTGCGGCAGTCTGCAGGAACGTGACGGGAGCATGGGTAAAGGAATAGCCGCCGTAGAGCTCGAGCTTCTGGGCGTGTGAAGGTGCGGCGAACAGGAGTGCGGCGAAAACGAAAACGAGAGTGCAGAGTGACGCGAAAATGCGCATGAACGGACTTCCCCCTTTTTGAATGTTGGCTAGGTTCGAGGTTGGATGCCTGGATTTTCCCGGGCGGTTGTACGAAATGCGATCTCGTGCCCTACTCGTAACGCAAGGCGACGATGGGATCGACACGCATGGCGCGGCGCGCGGGTATGTAGCTGGCGGCTAGCGCCACTAGAATCAGGATCATGGCCACGGCCAGGAAGGTGAGCGGGTCGGTGGGGCTGATACCGTAGAGCATGTCCGCCATTAAGCGAGTTAAAGCGAGAGAAGCGGCGAGACCCAGAAGCACGCCGATGCCGGCCATCTTCGCTCCGTGGCTGAGGACTAGACGCAGGACGTCCGCGCGGCGTGCACCAAGCGCGACGCGAATGCCGATCTCCTGGGTGCGCTGGCCGACTAGATACGAAACCACGCCGTAGATGCCGACGCTTGAAAGGGCCAGCGCCAAGCCGGCAAAAGAGCCGAACAAGGTCATGGAGAAGCGGCGCCCGGCCAGTGAGTCTGAAATGATTTGATCCATGGTCCGAGCGCCGAAAATCACCTGGTCCTTGCTCATCTGCTGACTCGTGCGGCGAAGAGAATCGAGTAGCGTGGATACCGGTGCGTTAGAGCGCAGCACCATGCTGCTGCCATTGTGAACCATCGCGATGTAAGCGTCGGGCATCTGCATGCACGGAACGTAAAGCTGGGCGCGGAGAGATTGCGTGGCGTCCGAATCGAGACCCCACTGGTTGACGTGGCCGACAATGCCCACAATCTCCGCCCGTTTGCCGGTGCTGCTCAAGATGATGCCTCTACCCAGAGGATTCTCGTTTCCGAAATATTTTCGTGCGAAGACGTCATCGATCACGACGACCAGCGGGGAGCGTTCATTGTCCTGCGCCGTGAAGAAGCGGCCGCGTACCAGCGGGATGCCCATGGTGTTGAGGTAACCTGGTCCCACGACGTAGTGGATGGTCCAGCTCATTTCGTTTTCACTTGACGGCTTCGGCTGGGTATCGAGCCAGAAAAGCTGCTCGTCGTCGCTGACGAGTGGAAGCCCTTCCCACGTCTGCGCTTCTGCTTGGACGCCTGGAATCGATGACAATTTTTCGTCAAGCTCGCGAACCGCGGCGCGAATTGCGTCCGGGCTTGCGGTCGTCATGGACGGAGGAAACGAAACACTAAAGGTCAAAACGTTCTTGGATTCAAATCCCGGATTGACGTCCCAAAGACGCGTCAGGGTGCGAACCATAAGTCCCGCGCCGACGAGCAAAACCAGCGCCATGGCCATTTCCACGACGACGAATACGCCCTGGGTGCGCAGCCGCGCGCCACTTGTACCGCGGCCGCTTTCCTTAAGGGTATCGTGCAGACGGAGGTGAGCGATTTTCAGGGCCGGCGCCAAACCGAAGAGAATTCCGGCGAGCAGCGAAATCGCCAGGGTGAAAAACAAGACGTGGGAATCGAGCTGGATTTCCGCGGCGCGGGGAAGTTCAGCAGGCAGCGCCCCAAGTGCAGCGTGCGTGCCCCAGTGTGCCAGGAGAAGTCCGAGCCCGCCGCCAGCAAGAGCGAGGAGCACGCTCTCCGTGAGAAGCTGGCCGATCAATCGCCGCTTGCCCGCGCCCAAGGCAGCGCGGATGGCGAACTCGCGCGTGCGGGCGGTGGAGCGCGCGAGCAGGAGATTGGCGACGTTTACGCACGCGATCAAGAGCACGAATCCCACGGCTCCGAGCAAGACGAGGAGGATTGGCTGGACGTCGCCAAGCATGTCCTTTCTGATAGGCAAGAAGCTGGCGCCGATGCCTTTGTCCACTTCGGGATACATCGCAGCGAGATTGCCCGTGACGCGCTCCATGTCCGCGCGGGCCTGTTCGAGCGAGATGCCGGGCTTCAACCGGCCAACTCCGTGGATGCCCAACCCCGCGCCTCGATTGGGGAGAAGGTTGTTGGTCCACTGGCCGATGGGGACGAAGACATCGGCGAGATTGGCAGTTGTAAGGAAGAGGTCGAAGTCTTGGGGGGTGACGCCGACGATCGTGTAATCCTTGCCGTCCAAGGTGAGCGACTTTCCAAGAACGTTAGGAGAGGACCCGAACTTGTGCTTCCAGAGGCCGGCGCTGATCATCGCGATGGGGGCGGCACCGATCTCATCCTCGCCGGGGGCAAAGTTCCGGCCGATAACCGGATTCACGCCGAGCAGCGGGAAAAAGTCAGAAGAAATGAAGCGAGCACGCACCTGTTCGGCTTCGCGGAGGCCGGTAAGGCTGAAACCGTAACCGCGCGCGATGGCCATGAAGGCAAATGTGTGGTTGTTCTTTTGCCAGTCGCGAAAATTCGGGTACGAGATGGAGCCGCGGTCGAAATTTGGTTTGCTCTCGTGCAGGGTGACGAGCTCTTCGGAATGCGGGTAGGGTAGCGGATTCAGAAGAACGCCGTTGACCACGGAGAAGAGAGCGGTGTTGGCGCCGATGCCGAGGGCGAGCGTTAGGACAGCGACGAGGGTGAAGCCGGGATTCTTGCGGAGCATGCGGGCGCCGTAGCGGAGGTCTTGCAGGAGTTCTTCGAGCCACAGCCAGCCCCATTGGTCGCGGGCGATTTGTTGTACGAGCGTGACGTTGCCGAATTCGCGGCGCGCGGTTTGCTCTGCGCGTTCGGCGGACTCGCCGCGGTCCATGCGATCGTCTACCGCCATCCGCAAGTGGCTCTGCAATTCCTGTGCGAGTTCTTCCTGCCTATTGTGCCGCTGCCAGGGAAATCTCATGCTTGGCCTCGTTTTGCAGGACTGAGTACGCCGGCGATGGCGTCGGAGAGTTGTTCCCAGCGGGAGCGTTCGGAAAGGAGCTGCTTTTTGCCAGTGGCGGTGAGGCGGTAGACGCGGACGCGCTGTTTATTTTCGGAACGTTTCCAGTCGGCGGCGATCCATTTTTGGCGCTCGAGGCGATGGAGAGCAGGATAGAGGGAGCCGGTGTCAACTTGGAGGATTTCGCCGGAGTTGGCGCGGATGGCTTGGCTGATGCCGTAGCCGTGCCGCGGTCCCCACTGAAGCGTTTGCAGGATCAGCAGGTCGAGCGTTCCCTGCAGCAGCTCGATGCGGTTCTGGTAGCGGTTGGCCAAGATCACCTCCGGTAGTAGACCTTCTACACCCTAGCATGTAGGACGTCTACAGCCTCGAATGGTTTGCAGGTGCGGTGCCTATTTTTTCCAAATGGATGCAGTTGACATAAAAGGTGCTTATTAGCGGCGGCTCGCGTCGTTGGAAGAGCGGGTGACCGGAATTGGGACTGTGGTTGACGGAAGCGGACAGTAATTTCCTCTTGCTTACCGAGGGGAAGGCGCGGTAAGTTGGCTCGGTAACCGAGGGGAACCGTGAGCAGACCTTCTGATTTGGTGCAAGGGACATTAGATTTGCTGCTGTTGAAAATCCTGGCGCTGGAAGCCATGAACGGGTGGTCCATCAGCCAGCGGTTGCGGCAGATTTCGGGCGACGTGCTGCAAGTCAGCGATGGTTCCCTGTATCCGGCGCTGCATAAGCTGGAGCAGGAAGGGTGGATCAGCGCGGACTGGAGGCCCAGCGAGAACAACCGGCGCGCGAAGTTTTATTCGTTGACGCGGCTGGGGCGCAAGCAACTGGAAAAAGAAGCGGCCAACTGGGACCGGCTGTCTGGCGCGATCACGCAGATCGTACGACTGAAGGAGGCGTAGCATGAGCTGGCAAAATTGGATTTACACCGTGCCGCTGCGTCTGCGCTCCCTTCTGCGGCGTGAAGAAGTGGAGCGGGAGCTTGACGAAGAGATGCGCTATCACCTGGAGCGCAAAACTGAGGAATGCGTAGCGGCCGGGCTAACTCCTGCCAAGGCGCGGCACGCGGCAATGCGAGCGATGGATGGAATCGAGAGGCAGAAGGAAGAGTGCCGGGACATGCGAAAAGTGAACTGGCTGGAAGATTTTTTGCAGGACTTGCGCTATGCCGCCAGAATGCTGCGGCGGAATCCTGGGTTCGCCGCGGTTGTGGTGCTGACGCTGGCGCTGGGAATCGGCGCGAACACGGCGATCTTTTCGGTGATCGACGGGATTCTCCTGCGGCCGCTGCCGTACGGGGATGCCGACCGCCTGGTGATCGTGTGGGAGAACAATTTGCGGCGGTCATACCCGCAAAATGTCGCTAGCCCGCCAAACTTTCTCGACTGGCAGACGCAAAACCACGTTTTCTCCGGAATGTCCTGCCTCTCGGACCTGCGCGGAAACTTAACCGGCAGTGGCGACCCAGAGCAAATCGTCACGCAGTATGTTTCCGCGAATTTCTTCTCGATTCTGGGCGTGAACCCGATTCTCGGGCCGGGCTTCACACCGGAAAACGGCGAGGACGGCAAGGACAAGGTCGTTGTGCTGAGTTATGGGCTCTGGAAGAGACGCTTCGCAGGCGACCCCGGGATTGTGGGGAAGACCATCGAGTTGAACGGAAAGATTTTGTCCGTCGTAGGGGTGATGCCGGAGAAATTCAACTTCTTCATTAAACAGGGAACATTGACCGGTGAGAAGCCGCAACTGTGGTCGCCTTGGGTGCTTCCGGCGGCATATCACCAGCGCAAGAACAGCGGGCGTTTCATGACCGTGGTGGCGCGTCTGCAGCCTCGAGTCACAAAGGCGCAGGCGCAAACGGAGATGACGGCGATCGCGACGAGGCTCGCGCAGGAATATCCCGACTTTGACGGCCACTGGGGAGCAACGGTGGTAGGTTTGCGCGAGCAGATTTCCGGAGACTTGCGGCCGGCGCTGTTGCTATTGCTTGGCGCGGTGGGATTTGTGCTCCTGATCGCGTGCGCGAACGTCTCGAGCCTGCTGCTGGCGCGAGCGGCGGGCCGGGAAAGAGAAATGGGCATCCGAACCGCAATCGGGGCCAGCCGCTGGAGAATGGCGCGGCAACTCTTAACGGAGAGTGTTTTGCTGGCCATGATTGGAGGCGGCGTTGGCATCGCTCTGGCGGTCTGGGGAACAAACCTGTTGCTGGCGGCAAGCCCCGCGAATCTGCTCGCCCTGCAGCGGGTTCCGATCGACTGGCGCGTTCTGGCTTTTGCGTGCGGGATCACTTTGTTTGCCGGACTGCTGTTCGGATTCTTGCCGTCCTACATCTCTTCGCGCAGCGCCATTGCCGAAACATTGAAAGAGGGGGGACGCAGCGCGTCGGCCGGGCGGCAAAGGAGAGCCGTCCGGAGCGCGTTTGTGGTGGCGCAAATCGGCATGGCGCTGGTCTTGCTCGCGGGCTCGGGCTTGCTGATGCGGAGCTTCGCCCTGCTGGTGGGCGTCAATCCAGGGTTTGACGCGAAAAATATGCTGACGTTCACGGTGACATTGCCCAGCGCCAGATACGGCACGGATGCCGCGCAACTGGCGTTTTTCCGCCAGCTTGAAGAGCGCATGGCGAAAATCCCTGGCGTGCGTTCCGTAAGCATGGAGAGCTTTCCTCCGATGGCGGGACTAGGCGCGGCTACTTCCGTGCGCATCTTGAGCCAGCCGGCGCGAGCTGCTTCGGATTTACCAGTCGCGGCGGTTCGCGTGGTTGGACGGGATTACCTTCGAACGATGGGCATCCCCCTGCACGCCGGACGCGAATTCGACACGCGGGAGCTTGCGGAAATGCGTCATGTGGCGCTCGTGAACCAGGCGTTCGTAGACCGCCATTTTGCTGGGGCCGTTAATCCACTCGGGCAAAAGATCGTCGTGTACATGAAGAGCGACGAGGAGAGCGAGAGTCAGCCCTCCGAAATCATCGGCGTTATAGGCGATGTACGGCTGGTGGGTCTCGATGCACCAGTGGAACCTACGGTGTATTGGCCGCATCCGGAGCTGGTTTATTCGCGCATGACGATTCTGGCGCGCACGTCGAGCGATCCGATGTCCATTGTTTCTCCGGCGCGCAATGAGCTGCGGGAGATGGACCCGAATGAACCGATGGCGAGTGTCGCAACCGTGGAGGAACTGCTCTCCGATTCGTTTTCGCGCTCGCGGTTCACGATGATTGTGCTCGGCGTCTTCGCGGGAGCAGCGCTGCTGCTGGCGGCGGTAGGGATTTATGGCGTGGTGGCCTACACCGTTGCGCAGAGAACGAATGAGATCGGCATTCGAGTAGCGATGGGCGCGCAGCGTCGCGACGTGCTGCGATTGGTGCTGGGGCAAGGGAGCCGGCTCATATTTCTAGGTTTGGGCCTGGGAGTTGCAGCGGGATTACTGATGACGCGGCTCATGACCGGCCTGCTTTACGGGATCAGCGCCACAGACCCGCTGACGTTTGCGGGAGTCGCATTGCTGCTCACGGCCGTTGCCCTTGTGGCGTGTTGCGTGCCGGCGCGCCGGGCCATGCGTGTCGATCCGCTGGTAGCTTTACGATACGAATGAGCAGTGTCGGGCCGGGTGAAGTTGAAGCTGTGAAAGCGGCGGCAAGACCGCCGCAGTCCAAAGCGCGGGAGTTCGTGGCGCTACTTGTTGGGCTTGAGCCAAACGATGTCGTAAGCGCGATCGAAGGTTACGAACATTAGGCATTCTGCTTTGGCGGTGCAGGTGAACCAGTGCGGCTGCTTGCTGGGCATCATGGCGAAGCCGCCTGGGCCGAGAACGGTGTCGGACATGCCTTCCATTCCGGTGGACACATTTCCTTTCACGATGATCAACTGCTCTTCCGCGGTGTGATAGTGCGGGGGGACCACGCACTTGGGCGCCGCTTTCATGATCGCGGTGGTGGGGCCCGTTTTTAGGTCGCCATTTTCCAGGAAAAACTGAAGGCAGTCGGGACCTTCGCCAGCCGGGAACTTCACGTCAGAAAGCTGGCGCACTATGCCGGGCTTTGGGGCTTGCGCGGAGAGAGTAACAGCCAACAGCAGACACAGACACGCGAAGAATACATACGTCGCGCGCGCCGAACGATTCGAATGAATGCTCATATGGACTTTGTTCATAGCTGCTCCCTCCGATTCAGAATCGGCGATGCTTCAGCGGGACATTCTACCTGCGTACGGAATGCGGGCAAGGACCATCTTATTTTGGAGACGACAGCGATGGCGAGTTGGGAAAATCGGCGGCGCGGGTATAATGCCGAGCGATGATTGCATCCGCCGCCGTCTCGAAGCGCGCGCTGAGCATGTTCGGGCGGGTCTTTCCCCGCTGCAGCATGATTTCGCAGGCGATTGCGTTCAACCTCTTTCTAGCGTTCTTCCCTACTTTGCTGATTGCCGTGGGTATGGCGACGAGCCCGATCGGGGTGCGCACCAATCTATTCGATTTGATTTCGGACTTGACGACTTTCCTGCCGCCGGGAAGTCAGCAAATTGTTTCGGAGTTTCTCGTTAAGCGGGGACCGGAAGCATGGAAGTGGGCATTGCTGGGTCTGGGAGGAACGCTGCTGGCGGGCACGCAGGTGATGAGGCTGCTGATGGAAGGAATCCATACAATTTACGGCGATCGCGAGCGGCCGGGATTTTGGGGGCGTCAGTTGCGAGCGCTCGCGCTGCTGATCTTGACGATTGCGCCGCTGCTGGTGGCAGCGATCCTGGGCGTGTTCGGGAAGCCGTTGCGGCGCTTGGTTGGTTCAGAACTCGGGAAAGGGACGACGGTACAAACGTGGTGGGGCGTCTTTTTTCACGGGATTGCGATTTTGCTGGCGATGATCGCGGTCACAGTGATTTATAGATGGGCGCGGCCGAAGCAGCAGAATCTCAGAGGTGTTCTCCCGGGCGCGATGATTGCGACGCTGCTGTGGTGGGTGGCGGACGTGGGGTTTGGATTTTATGTCCGAAAGATGCCGTATGGAATTGTCTACGGAGGACTGGCGGCGGTGATTGGATTGCTGATTTGGATGGAGCTGTCCACGGTGATTATTTTCCTGGGCGCGGCCTGGAATGCGGAGCTGGCGGAGAGCCGGCAACGCGAGCGGGCAATTGGGTAAGGGAGCTGTGCGCGTGGAGTGCTACGCCGGGTATAAGGGTGACGAGCGTCCGGTAAGGCTGCAGATCGACGAACAGATGATGGAGATTGCCGAGGTGGAAGACCGCTGGTATTCACCCGGCGCAACATATTTTCGCGTGCTGCTGGCTAACGGCGAGCGCTACGTCTTGCGCCGCGAAGACGCACAGGATGTGTGGACGCTGGAAGCTTTTCGCGCGCCCCGAGTATAATCCACACGTTATGGCGATCGCGGCGGGAACAAGGCTGGGGCCGTACGAGATTCAGTCGCCGCTGGGCGCGGGCGGGATGGGCGAGGTCTACCGTGCGCGGGATACGCGACTGGAGCGCAGCGTCGCCATCAAGATTTTACCCGCGCAGTTTTCCTCTGATCCCGTACACAAGCTGCGTTTCGAGCGTGAAGCGAAAACCATCTCGCAGCTGAATCATCCACATATCTGCGTGTTGCACGACGTCGGTCATCAGGACGGAATCGACTATCTGGTGATGGAGTGCGTCGAGGGCGTGACGCTGGCGAAGCGTCTGGAGAACGGGCCGCTGCCTCTGGAACAGGTGCTGAAATTGGGCGCACAGATTGCGGACGCGCTGGATAAAGCCCATCGCGGCGGAGTCGTGCACCGGGATCTGAAGCCGGGAAACATCATGCTGACGCCGAGCGGTGCGAAGCTGCTGGATTTTGGATTGGCTAAGCCTGTTGCTCCGCTGGCGAGTTTGGCGACTCTAACGGCGAGCAAACAGGATTCGCCGGTGACGGAGCGAGGGACGATTGTGGGCACGTTCCAGTACATGTCGCCGGAGCAGGTTGAGGGGCAAGACCTGGACGGCAGGAGTGACATTTTTTCGCTCGGGACGGTATTGTACGAGATGCTCACCGGCAAGCGGGCCTTCGAGGGGAAAAGCCGCTTGAGCCTCGCGTCCGCGATATTGGAAAAGGATCCGGCGCCGATCAGCACGATCAAGCCAATGACGCCACCGGCATTGGATCACGCGATCCGCCGGTGCTTGACCAAGGACCGCGAAGAGCGCTGGCAAACAGCCCGAGATCTAGCGAGAGAACTAACTTGGATCGGCGAAGAAAAATACAGCGACAAATTGCCTCAATCCGTGGCGCGTCATCGCGAAGCATTTGCGTGGGGACTCGCGGCGCTCTCTATCCCGCTGCTGCTCTGGGTTGCCTACGCAGGTCTTCGCAGCACGCGCTCGCCGGAGCGGCAGCACCTTCGACTTTCGCTGCTCCCGCCGCAATCGACTTCGTTTGTCCCCAATCATTTTGCGATTTCGCCAGATGGACACCGGCTGGCCTTTGTGGCTGCAGCCCAGGACGGCGGGACTGCGTTATGGATCCGGTCGTTGGCATCGGGAACAGCGCAGCAAGTGACCGGGACGGAGGGAGCAGCGTTTCCATTCTGGTCACCGGACAATCGCCAGGTGGGCTTCTTCGCCGAAGGCAAACTGAAGAGTGTCGATCCCGCCGGAAGCGGCGTACGGATCATCTGCGACGCACATGGCCCTGCTGGGGGGACCTGGAGCCCGCAAGGCGCCATTGTTTTCTTCGATGGCGCTGACGCTGGCGGTTCGGGGCTTCAAAAGGTGCCCGCTACTGGTGGCAGCCCCCAGTCGGCCACGAACCTCAATGCCATCAATGCGGTCTGGCCGTCGTTCCTTCCGGACGGAGATCACTTTCTTTTCTTTGTGACCACCGGCAACGAATCCGCAGCCGCGGGTACTTACGTCGGGTCGCTGGGTTCGATGGACAGCAAATTGATCTCATCGGAAATCACAGGCAATGCGCAGTTTGCATCGGGGCGTTTGTTTTTTGTGCGAGACCGTAGCCTGATGGCGCAATCATTTGATGTAGAGCGATTTCAGACCATCGGCCCACTGGAACCCGTCGCGCAACAGGAACTGGATCAGGATCCCGCCTTTTCCCGGGCAGGTTTTTCCGTGTCGAGCAGCGGGACAGTCGTGTTCCAATCGGCGAGTGAAAATATTTCTCGCCTGCGCTGGTTTGACCGCGAGGGCAAGGAGCTGGGCGAAATTCCGACTCCTGGGTATCGCGACCCTGCTCTATCCCGAGATGGCACGCTACTGGCTGTGTCCTCCGACGAGGAAGGCAACGGCAAGCGTTTCATCCACACCTATGACTTCGCGCGTGGCACAAGCACGCGCGTCTCAATCGGAGGAACTGAAATATTCCCGGTATTATCACCCGACGGCCGAAAAGTGGCGTATCGCGGACTAGATGATCAAGGTTCATCGCACATTTACATGATGCCCGCGGAAGGTTCCGGAAAATCAGAGGCCGTGCCGGAAAGCACTGGTCTGATTGTAAATGATTGGTCGCCAGATGGACGCTACCTGATCTACATGAGTGTTCAGAGGCCAGGACCCAGGCTCCGGTTCTATGACTTCGCGAAACATTCGCATTCAGAGTTTGCCAGTGGCGTCGAAGGGCAGTTCTCTCCTGATGGAAAATGGGTCGCCTTCACGGGAGCTGCATTACGTAACTATGCAAACGCCGACGTCTTTGTGGCGCAGTTCCCGGCAGCCACCGGGCGTATCCAGATTTCAAATCACGGCGGCGCCCAGCCGCACTGGCGCTCGGATGGCAAGGAACTGTTTTACATTACTCGCGATAAGAAACTCATGGCGGTGTCCATCGACACAGCAGGCGGCAAAGTGGTAGCGGGCGTGCCGCACCCCTTGTTTCAAACCCGAATCATCGCGCCGCGTATTGTTTTATTCCAATACGCAGTCGCGCCGGATGGCAAGCGCTTCCTGATCAACTCTCTTCCCTCCGTCGGAGCGACCCCGCTCACCGTTCTGATGCAGTGAGTTCCGCGGCAGCACCCTCGCACCGCGTTTCGATTCATTGACACTAAAATTAACCAGAGCGTATAGTCGAGCTACCGGCCTGTGTCGAGTTGCTCTCCTTGGTGTGCGCTTTCGCAAGAAAGTAAGGGGAGAACGCAAAGAAGGGAAGGATGGAGAACCCATTGCGATTCCCGCTCACTCGGCGCACGTCTGGTCGTTTCCTAAAAGCTATACTGGCGGGCTGCTGGGCTGCTTGCCAGCTGCAGGCGCAGGAAGCACCGGCTAAGAGCGAAGCCCCGGCACCGGCGGCGCAGGCTCCCGGGAACGAAACCTCTGAAGTTTCCACCCGCGACACTCCACCGACATTTCGAGTACGCGTGAACCTCGTTTTGGTGCGCGTGGTAGTGCGCGATAGTGGCGGGAAAGTGGTCACCAACCTGAAGAAGGAAGATTTCCAGCTTTCTGACAACCGCAAGGCGCAGGTCATTTCCACATTCAGCACGGAGACACCGGAATCGCACAAGGTGGCGCCCACAACGACGCCTTCGGGGCCGAACGCCGATGGAAGCGGATCCGGAGATACAGCGGCGGCCATCGCAGCGTTACCTCAGCGGTTTGTGGCGGTTGTGTTCGACGATACGGACATGCTAGCCGAGGACACAGTGTGGGTCCGGAGTGCGGCCACCCGGCTGTTTTCATCGCTGGCACCCACGGACCGCGTGGGAATTTATTCGTCTTCAGGGCAGGTCACGCAGGAGTTCACGCAAGAACACGAACTACTGCAAAAATCGCTGCTGGGCGTGGTCCCGCGGCCATTGGCCGGGCAGGGAATGCACGACTGCCCGGACATCGGCTACTACCAGGCGGACCGGATCGAGAACTTTCGCGACGCGCAGGCGTTGGCGGTGGCGACAGAAGAGGCACTGGTGTGCGCGTTCGGCGGCGACCCGCAAATGAGAGCGCAGGCGGCAGCGTTGGCGGCGATGGCGAGTGCGCGAGCGCTGTCGAGAGGCGACTCACAGACTGAGCATGTATACCGGCATCTCGAGGACATCATGAGAAGGCTGGCGGGAATGCCCGGTCAGCGAGTGATGGTCTTTGTGTCGCCGGGTTTTGTGGTCACGTCGATCCTGGCGCTGGACTCGTCGGCGCTGGTTGACCGGGCGAATCGCGCCAATATCGTGATTAATACGATCGATGCGCGCGGATTGTATGTGCCCGACGTGATGGGGGACATCAGCGATCCGCCGCTGGATACGCTGAGGACGGCGGGGTTCAAGAGCTCGTACCGGATCGCGGCGCAGTCGGCGCAAATGGACATTTTGGCGCAATTGGCGGACGGCACGGGAGGAACGTTTTTTCACAATCGCAACGACATCGATGAAGGATTGCGAGAGGCTACGGCGGCGCCGACGATGTCGTACTTGCTAGGATTTTCTCCGCAGAACCTGAAGGTCAACGGAGCGTATCACACGCTGAAGGTAACACTGGCGGGCAAGCAAAAATTCAACATTCAGGCGCGGCACGGATACTACGCGCCTCGCACGATCGCGGATCCGGCGGAGGCGGCGAAAGAAGAGATTCAGGAAGCGCTGTTCTCGCAGGACGAGATTCACGACTTGCCGGTGGAGCTGCAAACGCAATTTTTCAAGAAAGATGAATCGCAGGCGCGGCTGGCGGTGCTCACGCACGTGGATGTGAAAGGGATTCGTTTTCGCAAAGCGGACGGGCGCAACCGCGACAATCTGACCGTGGCCACGGCAATTTTTGATGAGAACGGAAATTTTGTCGTCGGCGGGGAGAAGATTGTCGAGATGAAATTGCTGGACAGGACGTTCGAACGGCTGAGCCACTCGGGTTTCACGCTGAAATCGAGTTTCGATGTCAAGCCGGGGACGTACTTGGTGCGGCTGGTGGTGCGCGACGCGGAAGGCGCGCAGATGGCGGCGCGCAATGGGGCGGTAAGCATTCCATATTAGTTTGTTAGTTTGGGGGCACACATGAAGACACGTTGGATGGAAAAAGTTGCGTGGGTTGGATTCAGCGCGACGTTGCTCGCTGTTTCAGGAAACACAGGGGTTTTGGCGGCGCAGACGCCGCCACAAGAGCAAGCCGCACCCGCTCCCGCGGCGCCTTCCGCGCCCCAGACGTCACCCGTGGTGATCAAGAAGGAATCGCGGCTGGTGCTGGTGGACGCGGTGGTGACGGATAAAAAAGGAAATTACATCAAGGACCTTACCGAAAAAGATTTCAAGATCTACGAGGACAACAAAGAACAACAGGTCGCGAGTTTTTCCTCGGGCGCGGATACGACGGTGCAGGCGGCCAAGGGGCAAAAGCATTACTTGATTCTGTTTTTCGACAATTCGTCGATGGCTGCTCCGGACCAGATCCAGGCGCGGGGAGCGGCGGCAAAGTTTGTGCAGGCGAACGCCGGACCGGACCGCATGATGGCGGTCGTGGATTTCGGCGGCAGACTGCGCGTGGTGCAGAATTTTACGGCAAATTCGGACGCGCTGACCGCGGCGGTCAGCGGGGTGAAATATTCGGCGGTGGATTCGAACGCTTCGGCGGCGACGAATTCGATTGCACCGGTTACGGTGGCTTCGGCGGGACTCTCGTCGCTGAGCAATGCGGAGGCGGATTTTGGCGCGCGGACAATGCTGTTGGCGGTGCGCAGCCTGGCAAAAAACCTGCGCACGGTGCCCGGGCGAAAGATGCTGGTACTCTTTTCGGCGGGTTTCGTGCTGACGCCGGAGAATGAATCCGAGCTCACGGCAACCATCGACGCGTGCAACAAGGCCAACGTGGCCATTTATGCTTTGGATGTGCGGGGACTGGTCGCAACTCCGCCCCGAGGCGGCACCGCCTTCAACAAAATCCCGGGCGGTAGACAGCGCAATGTCGCGCAAAAGTCGGGCACGAAATATTCAGGGCGCGCGCGATTGGTTCTGACCGCTTACTCACTGGCAGAAATGGGAGAGCCGCAGCGTCCGGTCGGTGGCGGTGGTGGACCCGCCGGAGGCGGCGGAGGTCCGCGAGGCGGCGGTGGTGGAGCAGGTGCTGGCGGAGCGGGCGGCGGCGCTGGAGGTCGCGGCGGCACCGGTGGAACGGGAGGAACCGGAGCAGGTGGAACTGGCGGCCGCGGTGGCACCGGAGGAACCGGAGGAACAGGAGGCACTGGCGGAAGAGGCGGGACCGGGGGAACTGGCGGAGGGACGCGCGGCGGCGGCAATTCCAACAACCCCTACACGAATGCGTTAAACAACCCGTACAACCAGTCGCGCACGATTGTGCCGCAATTCCCGGTCTCGGTGGCGACAAGCCAGCAGATACTTGCGGCGCTGGCAGATGGGACCGGCGGGTTTTCCATTTTCAACACCAACGATTTGCTTGGCGGGCTCGAGAGGATCGGACGCGAGCAAAGCGAATTCTATATTTTGGGCTATGTGCCGGCGGAGACTCCGGAAGGCAGTTGCCACACGCTGAAGGTTAAATTAAATCGCGGCGGAATGAATGTGCGTTCGCGCAGCGGCTACTGCAATGCGCGGACGATGAATCCGCTGGAGGGCAAACCGCTGGAGAAGCAGTTGGAGCTGCACGCGGCGGGAACAAACATGGGCTCGATCCATGGCGCGCTGCAGGCGCCGTATTTCTACACAGCGCCGAACGTGGCGCGGGTGAACCTGGCAATGGAAATTCCGCCGGATTCGCTGAACTTTAACAAGGAGAAGGGGAAGTATCACGCGAACGTGAACATCCTGGGAATTGCGTACAAAGCGGATGGATCGGTGGGCGCGCGATTCAGCGATACGGTGAATCTGGATCTCGAGAAAGACGAGTGGAAAGAATTCACGAAAGTCCCCTACCGTTACCAGAACCAATTCGATGCGGCTCCAGGCACATACAAGCTGACTGTCGTGCTGAGCGGAGGCGGCGACACTTTTGGGAAATTCGAGGCTCCGCTGCAGATCGACGGTTACGATGGGCAGCACTTCAGCCTAGGCGGAGTGGCGCTGACGAATTCGGCGAAGCGAATATCGGACATTCCGTCGGGACTGGATTCGGTGCTGCTTGAGGACCGCACCCCGCTGGTGGTAAAGGGAATGCAGGTGGTGCCATCGGCGAGCAACCGATTCAAGCGCACGGACAATGTGATCCTGTACACGGAGATTTACGAGCCGGGGTTGACGTCGGCGACGCCACCGCGCGTGGGCTTTGCGTACCACATTTATGAACGTGCGAGTAACAAGGACGTGTTCTTTAGCGGGCTGGCGCCGGCAGACGAGTTTATTCAGAAGGGAAATCCCGTGATTCCGGGCGGCTTGTTGGTGAAGGTGAAGGATTTGGCTCCGGGTAGTTATCGCTTGGTGGTACAGGCGGTGGACAGCGCCAATAACCAGGCGCCAAATCGCACGGTGGACTTCGACATCAGCAACTGACTGAGACAGGTTGCGGAAAAAAGCCGTAAGAACGTTGCCTCAGGCGCTAAAGCGCATTGATGCGACCAGCTCTATGTCGGAGCCCTTCGAGGCTCCCTTCGCTTTCGCTCATGGCGAGCGGGATAAACTGAAGCTCCGACCCCCCTCACGAATGTGACTTTTCCCCGCAAACTGTGAGAATCAGGCGGTGCGCTCGCGGGGCTGGCCGGACTCGGCGAGCAGGCTGCGCAGGACGAACCAGCAATTGGCTGGGCGTTCTGAGAGGCGGCGCATGAAGTAGGGGCACCAGTCGGTGCCGAAGGGCACGTAAATTTGCAGGGTGTGTCCGGCGGCATGCACTTCTTGCTGCAAATCGCGGCGAATCCCATAGATCATCTGAAACTCGTAGTTGTCTTTTGGTAGCTTTAAGCGAGAGACTTCGGACTGGGCATGCGCGACCATGAATGGATCGTGCGAGGCAATGGCGGGCAAGAAAGTCCCCTGGGCCGCGCCCTCCAGCAACAGAGTGGTTAGGCGCTTGAAGTTGCCGTCGACTTCGGCTTTGCCTTGCAGGGCTAGTTTCTTGGGCTCGCGATAGGCGCCTTTGACGAGACGGATTTTTGGTTTCAAAGGAGCGAGGCGCTGCAGATCTTTTTCCGTGCGATGGAGATACGCCTGGATGGCGAGGCCGGTGTTGCCGGACTCACGCTGCACGGCTTCGAAAATGTCCAGGGTCACATCGGTATAGGCGCTGCCTTCCATATCCATTTCGATGGTGCGGGCGAGATCGCGAGCGCGGCGAGCGATGGAGCTTGCGAGCGAAGTGCACAGATCCTTACTGAGGTCGAGGCCGAGCTGGGTGAGCTTGATGGAGATGTTGCCGGCGAGACTCTTGGCGTGCATCTCTTCGATCATTTGAATGTAGCTGGCGCAGACTTCGCGAGCGGCGGCTTCTGTGGTGACATTTTCGCCGAGGTGATTGAGGCTGACGTTGCGGCCTCGCTGGCAGAGCTCCCGGCTGGCGGTTAGGGCTTCGCCAAGAGTTTCACCAGCGACGAAGCGGCGGGCGAAGCCGTGCTTCATGCCGCGCCGTGCGATGGAGTTCGTGACGTTGCGCTTGGTGGAGAGCCAAAAGATAAAGTTGCGGACCAGCATGAACGCTCCTGAGATAGCGAGGCCAGAGCATAAGGTGACGGAGAACGTGCGTCAAATCGGCGAGCGGACGGCGGTCGGCTAGATTGGTTCCCTATTGCAGTTAACCCTTGAAGGCCCCCTCCCCCCCTCTTTTTCATAAGTGTTCATTCTAAAGGAACTTAAAGTTGCTTGTTTTGATACACTTTTGCAAGTGTTGATTCTAAATAACTTGCATTGCACAAAAAAGATGCAAAATGCGATGTAGTACGAGCGACCTATACGGCCGGTAATTCCGAACGCGTGACCGAAAACTTCTGAAAAAGCATCCGTCCACACACTTGTTCCCTGAGAGCTTGCAGCTTTTCTCCTGGTACGCAGTAGTCCAATCGGGTACACACCCGTGGGACTTGCATGGATGTAGAAATAAAGGACTTGCGCGAAGAGGCGTTCCTAAGAGGACGAATCAAAGTGGCGACAGAAGCCTGTCGCCGGGCATGCCCTTAACTGAGAGGAATTATAACCGAGTAGCTAATCCGGTGTCAAGCGAAAAATCGGCGGAAAAGACCCAAGGGTAGCGTCCGCGTTGAACGGAGAGTGTGCCACCTTTTGTTGCTGGGAAGGAGGGCGGCAGCACATTGGCCCGCGAGGGGGCTGACCTTCCCAGGTCCGATTTGTCTCCAGCCGCACGTTTAAGGGGCGGGGTTCGGTTCGCGGGAACGATCTGTGGCTGATAGGCGAAGACCTCGCGGCTTGCAGGGTCGACCAGGACCTTGAGCCAGTTGACGTCGTTGGTGCCGTTCGCTTGGTTGTCGCCGAAGGTTTCGACGCGGGTGAAATTTTCGAGACGCTGGCCCTTAGAGTTTAGGAAGGGCTTGTCGATACGGAAGTAGTGGGAGTCGCCATGCACGTAGGCAACGGGCCTCTCGCGAAAGCCTGCGGCGTCTGCTTCTAGGCTCCTGCAATCCTCGACACGTTATGTTGAGTTCTGCAACTTTCTGATTCAGAGTGGGTTTAGTCTAGGCAAGAAAGCGTGTGTGCGAAAGTTTCCCGAATGAGGGAGTGCGTATGAAAGTTGAAGCTCGGCCGGGCGTTGGCCTAAGGCACCTTCGGACCAGCGCTGAGTCATTTCTATCCATCCTCCTTTCTATTATTTTTGTGCTCCCCTCTGGCATTACTTTGCCCGCGACCGCGGCTGCTGCTGGGCCTGCTCGCGAAGACGGACACGGCAGTGCCGTGCCCCTACACAAAGACAAGAAGGTAAAGCAGGACGCGGCGCTTAAGGGGCTGCCTATAACGGAGTTGAGCGCGGATGAGGCGATTTTGCATGCGCTGAACCGGCTGGCGTATGGTGCGCGGCCGGGAGATGTGGAGCGCGTGAGTCAGATGGGACTGGCGAAGTGGATTGACCAGCAATTGAATCCGAATGCGATTGATGACCGGGGCGTGGAGGCGCGGCTGGAGCAGTTCCCTACCCTGCGGATGTCGACAGCGAAATTGCTGGGGGAATATCCGCAGCCGAAGCAGCAAGAGAAGCAGGCGGCGGCTAGGGAAACGCGGCTGAATCAACGTCTGGAACAAAGGCCTGGGGACGCCGCGGCCGCGACGATCACGAAGGACATTTCCGATAAGAGCGCGCAGCCTCCACAGGAGCAGACGGCGGGCGGAGAAAGCGCTGAAGGCACGAAGGACGATGCGAACGCGGCATCGCCGATGAAGCAGGAGGCTTCGGCGGAAATGAATGTGGCGACTCGCGGAGCGGGAAAGCGCGATCTGCTCGGCGGCGGAGATCCGAATGCGGTGCCGCGGGCGATCGCGGACGACAGCAAGCGGCCGCAGCGCGTGGTTGAAGAGCTGGCGATGGCCAAAGTGGCGCGGGCGATTTACAGCGAGCGGCAGCTACAACAGGTGATGAATGATTTTTGGTTTAACCATTTCAACGTGTTTGCGGGGAAGGGCGAGGACCGCTGGTTTTTGACAGCTTACGAACGCGACGTGATTCAGCCGCACGCGCTGGGCAAATTCAAGGACTTACTTACGGCGACGGCGAAGAGTCCGGCGATGCTCTTCTATCTGGACAATTTTTTGAGCGCCGATCCGCGAGCGGCAGAGCGGATTGCTGCTCAGCAAGCGTCGCGGCAGAGGCGGCGCGGCGGATTTGGCCGGCCGTGGCCGCCGCGTGCTCCGCAACAACAGCAAGCGAAGAAGAATGTGCGCGGATTAAACGAGAATTACGGGCGCGAATTGATGGAGCTGCACACGCTCGGCGTGGATGGCGGATACACGCAGAAAGATGTGACAGAAGTGGCGCGGTGCTTCACGGGCTGGACGATTGATAAGCCTCGGGAGTATGCGGATTTCAAATTCGATGAGCGCTTGCACGATCCCGATCCGAAATTGGTGCTTGGAAAGAAGATCCACGCCGGTGGAATGAAGGATGGGGAGCAGGTGATCGAACTGCTGGCTCGCCATCCGAGCACGGCGAAATTTATTTCCACGAAGCTGGCGCGGCGGCTTGTATCGGATACTCCGCCACAATCGCTGGTGCAGCGTATGGCGCAGGCATTCCAATCGAGCGACGGCGATATCCGCGCGGTACTGAAGGCGATGATTTACTCGCCGGAATTCTGGTCGCGCGCAGCGTACCGCGCAAAGATCAAGACGCCCTTTGAGCTGGTGGTATCGACGGCGCGGGCGCTGGGCACCGACGTGGACACGCCGATGCCGCTGGTGCAGTGGACGGGGCGCATCGGGGAGCCGCTGTATCAGTGCCAGCCGCCCACGGGTTATGCGGACAAGTCGGACGCTTGGGTGAATACCGGGGCGCTGCTGAACCGATTGAATTATTCGCTCGCGCTTGCGGGCAACAAAGTGCGGGGCTCGCGGAGCGATGTGGGTTCGCTGCTCGGGCCGGATGCGGGCGGCGATGCGAAGGCCGCGCTGAATCGCGCCGTGCAGGTTTTCCTTGGCGGGCAGACGGCGTCCACTACGGTGGAGACGCTGCAGAAACAGCTCGATAATCCGCAGGTGCTGCAAGCGAAATTGGATGATCCGGTGAAGCGGGTGGACTTGGGGGTGGTGGCGGGGCTGGTACTGGGAGCGCCAGAGTTTCAGCGGAGATAAGACATGAGCCACGAATGCTGCGAGGGTGTGCGCGGGTTGAAGTTTTCGCGCCGGTATTTTCTGAAGCAGGGCGGAATTGCGTTGGTGGGGATGAGCGCGATGCCGGCGTTTTTGCAGCGGGCGGCGGCGGCAACGGCGATGCCGAACAAGAAGCAGCTTGTGGTGTTGTTCCAGCGCGGGGCGGCGGACGGACTGAACATCGTAGTTCCCTTCTCTGAGCCGAATTATTACCGGCTGCGGCCGACGATTGCGATTCCGCAGCCGCGGCGGGGCGGAAGCGATGCGGCGATCGACCTCGATGGATTTTTCGGGCTGCATCCGAGCCTCGCGCCATTGGAGGGACTGTTTCGAAAGGATCAGTTGGCGATCGTACACGCGGCGGGTTCGCCCGATCCGACGCGATCGCACTTTGATGCGCAAGACTTCATGGAATCTGGGACGCCGGGCGTCAAAGCAACGGAGGATGGATGGCTGAACCGCGCGATGGAGGCGGTGCCGGAAGAAAATGCTTCGCCGTTTCGCGCCGTGGCGATGGGACCGAACCTGCCGCGCATGCTGCACGGGAGCGCTTCGGCGATTGCACTGCCGGATTTGCGGCAATTCAAGGTGATGCCGCAATCGCCGGCAATGGCGGCGACGGTGCAAGGCGGGTTCGAAGCGATGTACGCGCAAACGGTGGACCATGCGCTGCACGGGACGGGAGTGGAAACGTTTGAAGCGATTGACGTGCTGCGGAAAGTTGATCCGGGCAAGTATGCTCCGGAACATGGCGCGCAATATCCGACGACCCGCTTGGGGCAAAGTTTGCAGCAGATTGGACAATTGCTGAAGGCGAACATCGGAGTGGAAATATTGTTTGTCGATTGCGGCGGCTGGGACAATCACGTTAACGAGGGCGGCGTGCAGGGACAGCTTTCGAATTTGCTGAAGGATCTCGGGCAGGGACTGGCGGCGTTTCATCAGGATATGGGCGACCGGATGCAGGACATTGTTGTGGTGACGATGAGCGAGTTTGGGCGCACGGCGAGGGAGAACGGCAATCGCGGCACGGATCATGGACACGCGAACTGCATGTTCGTGATGGGAAACGACGTAAAGGGCGGGCGGGTGTATGGCGCGTGGCCGGGATTGGCGGATCACCAGTTGAATGAAGGGCGCGACTTGGCGCTTACTACGGATTTTCGCTTGGTGCTCGGCGAAATACTGAGCAAGCACAGCGGCGTCTTGGATTTGAATGCGGTTTTTCCTGGCTTCGAGAATAATCCACGAAAATTTGCGGGGCTGATCAAGGGCTGAGCGACTCCTTCCGGCACACCTAGCAGGCAGTCTGCTATACTCGCGCGCGCAAAACTGCCGCAGAGGTTTTATGAATACAAATGCGCGCGATCGACGCTCGTTTCTCGCTTACTTTTCCAGCTTAGGGCTGACTTCCACGCTTTTGCCGGGCGTTTTGTGGGCGAAAGTTGAGGAACAAAAACCGGCGCGCATCAGCAAAGAAATGTTGCGGGCGGCGGCGAGCGTCGCCGGCGTGCAATTCACGGAACAGCAGTTCGATCGAATGCTGCAGGGCGTGAATGACAATCTCGGCAAGTATGATGAGATTGGAAAAGTAGAGCTGGATAACAGCGTTGCGCCTCCCCTGTATTTCAATCCGATTGTGCCGGGGATGAGAATTGAGCGCACGAAGCAGGCGTTTCGTGCGAGCGCGGCGCCGCGGCTTTCGCGGCCGCAAAATCTGCAAGACGTTGCGTTCTGGCCGGCCACACACCAGGCCGAATTGATTCGTGCAAAGCAAGTGAGCTCGGTCGAGCTGACCGAAATGTATTTGGGGCGGCTGAAGCGATACAACCCGAAGCTGCTGTGCGTGGTCACGCTTACCGAAGAGCTCGCGATGCAGCAGGCACGCGAGGCCGACCGCGAGATTGCTTCCGGGCATTACCGCGGCGCGTTGCATGGGATTCCTTACGGGATCAAAGATCTAGCGGCTGCGCGAGGTTATCCGACTACGTGGGGCGCGGCGCCGTTTAAGAATCGCATTATCGATAGGGATGCGACGGTGGTTTCGCGGCTGCGAGAAGAGGGTGCGGTGTTGGTGGCCAAGCTGGCGACCGGCGAGCTGGCTCTGGATGACGTGTGGTTCGGGGGACAGACGAAGAATCCGTGGGATCTCTCGATGGGGTCGCAAGGATCGTCGGCGGGGCCGGCTTCGGCAACTGCCGCGGGACTCGTGGGCTTCTCGATCGGGACGGAAACGGGCGGGTCGATTGTGGAGCCGTCGGGAATATGCGGCGTCACGGGGTTGCGTCCGACGGCGGGGCGCGTGAGCCGCTGGGGATTTATGACGCTGACGTGGAGCCTCGACAAGATTGGTCCGATGTGCCGCAGCGTGGAAGATTGCGCAGTGGTCTTGAATGCGATCCAGGGGCCGGACGATCGCGATTTTTCCGTGCTGGATGTCCCTTTCAATTGGGACGCCAACTTGGATATTCGCAAGCTGCGCGTCGGTTATTTGAAAGGAGCTTTCTCAAATACGCGGCAAACGCCGCGAGTGAACGCGAATGATGCTGTGGCGCTGGCGACAATTCGCGGCATGGGCATTGAATTGGTGGAGATAGCGCTGCCGGAGCACGCGGACCTGGACATTGGCACGATTATTTATGGCGAAGGGAATGCAGCGCTGAAGGATCCGATTGAGACACGGCCGGAGAATTTGGCGCGACAGGATCGAGTGACGAATCAGCACGCGCTGCGGCTGCTGCCGGCGGTCGAATATCTGAATGCCAACCGGATTCGCACGCTGCTGATGGAAGAGATGGCTCGGGTTATGGATGGGATTGACGTGTACGTTGTTCCCTTTGATTATTCGGATTACACGCCGAACCCAATTGCATCGCTCAATACTTCGGTGACAAATCTTACGGGTAATCCTTGCGTGGTTGTGCCGCACGGGTTCAACGAAAAGGGAAATCCGACGAGCTTGACGTTCATCGGCAAACTTTTCGGTGAGGCGGAGATGCTGGCGCTGGCCCGTGCTTACCAGAATGCGACAGGTTGGCACCTGAAGCACCCTAATCTGGCTTCCTAGAGCAACCCGTACTGCTCCGTGTTCGCCGAAGTCTACGAGTTGACTGTTGCTAGGAGTGGTGGTCGAGCGGTTAAGCGGGAAGAGCTACTACGACTATGTGCGTGAGAGTGTGTACGGGCCCGCAGGCATGAGTTCGACTGCTTCGCTGGCTGAAGATGAGAGTGTAGCTGGGCGCTCGATCGGATACACATCATTCGGTGGTGGCGCTCTTCATTCGAACGCCGACACGCTTCCCTACCGCGGAACTTCGGCGGGAGGCGGGTATTCCACCGTTGAGGATTTGCAGCGCTTTGCCAACGCACTGATGAACCATAAGTTGCTGAACGCGGAATATACGGATTTGCTGACGACCGGGAAAGTGAATACGCAACGCGGCGGGAAGTATGCGTTTGGCTTTATCGATGACGGCGCGGAGGGCGGCGCCCGGCACTTCGGCCACGGAGGCGGCGGGCCCGGAATGAACGGCGACCTGCAAATTTAGCCGCAAAGCGACTATGTCATCTCGGTGCTGTCGAACATGGATCCACCGGCGGCCTCGCGTGTTTCTGACTTCATCGCGAGTCGCTTACCCAAAAACTGAAGCGTAGTCGAGAGCCCGACGTTCTTGCGTTAGGAGCCAGCCAGAGCTTTGTATTGCGCACTCGTTAGCGGCACGACGGACAGGCGTCCTTGGCGGACTAGCGGAGAACCGGCGAAGAGCGGATTGGATTTGATCTGCGCGAGCGAAACGGGCTTTGCGAGCGGCTTTCCTGCTTTGATCTTGACTTGCGGGCCCTTGGGATTGGAATTATCGACGGAAACGACGGTGGCGGTGCCGACCGCGCTTTTTTGATCCGCAGTTTCGTAGATGATCAGGCGGTCGCCCGGTTGCATGCCCCGCAAATTGCGCAGTGCAACAGGATTGGAGACGCCGTCCCAGATAGTAGCGCCGTCTTTTTGCAGGTCGGCAAAGGAATATTCAGTCGGTTCCGTTTTTAGCAAATAGTCAGACGCCATGGAGCCTCCGAGCGGAATGGGAAAGGAAAGAATTTAACACAGAGGGCACGGAGAGCACAGAGAGCGCAAAGGAATAGAAGGCTTGCGTTTGCTAGAATCGCTGCGACATGGGTGAAGGCGAACGGCTGCAATTTGCGGTGGAGGGCGCGGGTGATGTGTCCGCGATTCTGATGCGGCCGCCAAAGGCGGGGTGGCTCCTGGTTCTGGCGCACGGCGCGGGCGCGGGAATGACGCATTCGTTTTTGGAGAAGCTGGCGAGCGAACTGGCGGACGCCGGGGTGGCCAGTTTTCGGTATCAGTTTCCGTACATGGAGCAGCGGCGGCGCGTTCCAGATAGGCCGTCCGTGGCGACGGCAACTGTGGCCGGCGCGGTACGCGCGGCTGCAAATGCCGCCGGGGATCTCCCCATGCTGGCGGGGGGTAAATCCTTCGGAGCCAGAATGACTTCGCAAGCTGCATCGCAGCAACTGCTCGAAGGTGTGCGCGGACTCGTATTTTTTGGATTCCCGCTGCATCCGCCCAACAAGCCTGGAACCAAGCGAGCCGAACACCTGGACAAAGTGCAAATACCGATGCTTTTCTTGCAAGGGACGCGCGATACGCTGGCGGACTTGAAGCTGCTGCGGCCTATTTGCGCAGAGCTGGGTAAACGTGCGACGTTGCACATTACCGAAACGGCGGATCATTCGTTCCACGTGCTGAAGAGCTCGGGTAGGACGGACGCAGATGTCTTGCGCGAATTGGCGCAGACCACCGCCGGTTGGGCTGAGAATCTAGAAATAAAGGCGTAACTTTTGAGCGCCGATCGCAGTTATATCTAGCAGAGGGAGCATGGCGGCGCGTAAACCGGCGACGAAAGTGATCCGGGAAGACGCGGGGGAGCGTCTGCTGGTGGAGGCTGCGCAAAGGGACCCTGCCAAGTTCGGCGAATTATATGACATTCATTTCGAACGGATTTACGCATTTGTTGCGCGGCGAGTGAGCGATCGCGACAAGGCGGAGGATCTGACTTCCGAGGTTTTTCACAAGGCGCTTGCCAACCTGAAAAGGTACGAATGGAGGGGCGCCCCTTTTGGAGCGTGGCTGTTCCGCATTGCCACAAATGCCATTTCTGATCTTTCGAAGCGTGCGGCGCGCGAGCCGATGAATGTGGAAGATCCGCCGGAACCGAGTGCCGAACCTGAGCAAGAGGCGATCGAATATCGTGCACGGCTGTTTCGATTGGTAGAAAAACTTCCCGTCGACCAGCGACGGGTGGTATTCGGGCGATTTGTTGAGCAGAGGAGCATTCGGGAGATCGCGCAGCAGCTTGGGAAAAGCGAAGGAGCGGTGAAGCAACTGCAGTTCCGCGCATTGGAGAAGCTGAGGTCGCAGATGGAGGGTGCACATGCCTAAGCGCTCTCTAATCGACCAGCTTGAACAAGCGGTTCAGGCGATGCTGGCGCGGCCCGATGGCCGGCGGGTGGGCCCACGCGAGGATTTTGATCCCAGCGTCGCGGCGCTGCTGGGTATCGCTCGCGATCTACGCGATTTACCTCGCGAGGATTTCAAAGTAAGACTGAGGATAAACTTGGAAAGGAGCTCACAAATGGAAAATGCAGCGAAGCAAGCAATTTCATCCGATGCGTCTAAGCAAGCCGACACGATGCCCAGCGGGTATCGCACGATCGCGCCGTACATCATTGTGCCTCGGGCGAGCGACTTCATCGAATTTCTGACGACAGCGTTCGGGGGTACAGAGCGTTTTCGAGTGCCACGGGGACCGGGTTCGGAGTTCATCATGCATGCGGAGGTGGCGATCGGAAATTCGATCATTGAGCTGGCGGACGCGAATGAGCAGATCCCTGCGGCTCCCACGGCGATTCATTTGTATGTGGACGACGCGGACTCATTCTTCGCGCGGGCAATAGAGGCCGGTGCGACTTCCATTTACGAGGTCGGGGACCACGTCTCGGGCGACCAGCAGGGAGCGGTACGAGATCCGTTTGGGAATCTCTGGTACGTCGCGATGGTACAAGGATGGACGCCGGGTCCGGAGGGAGTGCCAAGCGTACAGCCTTACCTGCATCTGCATAATTCGGAAAAGATGATTCCATTTCTGGAGAACGCGTTTGGTGGAGCAGTGCTAGGAAGCGTGCCCAAATCGCCGGAAGGGCACGTACTGCACGCGACGGTTCAGATTGGAGACAACACACTCGAGCTCGATGAAGCTCATGGGGAGTTTCAGCCGATGCCATGCCACCTGCATCTGCACGTAGATGATGCGGATGCGATGTACGCGCGGGCGCTGCGCGCAGGAGCTACTTCTATCGATGCGCCGTCGGACAAGCCTTACGGGCGCAGCGGTGGAGTAAAGGATGCTTTCGGAAATAGTTGGTATATGACGTCGGCGCTGCAAGGAAAGAGCTAATCACAAAGAGCACAGAGCACACACTGAGAGATCGGTTTAGGGTGCCTTCGAGGCGATGACGCCGATGTTGGCGATGTTGTCGCCCTTTTTCATGGAGGGGACCGCGCAGATGTGCAGGATGACGCCGGAAACGGGAGCGCGAGCTTCAAAGATGACTTTGCCGAAATAGTCGGTGACATCACCCAGTTTCCTGCCCGCTTCGACGTACGTATCGCGCTTGACGAGCGGGTAAAAGATGCCGTCCACGGGACTGGTGACTTCGCCCAGCGCTTTGATCCAGACAGGATGATCGATGGCGTGCGGCGTACCAGGGAGCATTTTCAGCAAGCGCATGACGCTGCGCGTGCCCTGCACGAGTACCGCCACGTCATCAGTTTCCACTGTGCCGGCGTAACCTGCTTCCACAGTGATGGTAGGCTTCCCGCGCATTGCGGCAGTGTTGTCCAAATATTTCGTGGCCTTCAAATCTTTGGGGCGGTCTCCGGAGATGATGATGTGGTCGAGGCCGAACGCCAGCACCATATCTTTGGAGATGGCGTCCTGCTTTTTGTTTCCACTCACAACCCAATAGGCGTAGGGACGAAGGCTTTCATCGAGATCGCCGCCGTGGAAATCGATGAGATAGTCGGATTTATCGACCACCTCCTTGGTGATGAGAAAAGAGGCACGCTCGGTTTGCGTGCCGTCTTCTTTGCCGGGATAGAAGCGATTCATGCTTTTATTGTCGACGGGATTGACGTGCGGCACTTTTTGTTGGAACGAAGGGATGTTGACGAGCGGGAGAAGAATAACCGTGCCGGAGATTTGCTCAGGATCCAAGCCACTAATGATGCCTTCGAGCGCGATGATCGACGTGTATTCGGTGCCGTGAGCGCCGGAGACGAGCGCCAGTGTGGGCCCGGGTTTGCTTCCGCGAATGACCACTACCGGAATTTGTGTGGCAGCATCGGAGCCGGCGGGAACGTCAATTGTGCCAGTGGCTTTTTGGCCAGGCTCGGCCGTGGCGGTGCCGACGGTAAAGGATGACTGCCGCTGAGCGACGGCGGAACAGGATAAGATGAGGGACAATGTCGCGATCGCGACGCGAAGTGAACGTGGCATGGAGCCTCCGGGCAAAGCAGAATAACGCGACTGCAGCATTCCGGCAACGATTGCTCCGAGACAATCGGAAATAGTGACCAAATTAGTTTGCTAGGAATCTAAACCTCTGCAAAACGATTCGAAGGGAGAACCGGATGATCATCAGACGTTGGCTCTTGCTTGCTTTGGCTGGGGCACTACTTCCATGTACAGTGGCGGCCCAGGGGTTGGACACTGCGAAGATTGACAGTGCGCTTGGCCGGTCCGGGCAAAAAGCTGGTGACGTCTATAAAGTGGGATTTCCGAGGACGGACTTGCATGTTTCCGTGCACGGTCTTGCGATCAAGGCGGGGCTCGCGCTGGGCTCGTGGGCCGCGTTCTTGGGAACGGACGAGAACGCGATGGTGATGGGCGATCTGGTTTTGTTGGAGAGCGAAATCAACCCGGTGCTGGACAAGTTGCGCAGCGCGGGATTTGAGATCACTGCGGTTCACAACCATCTTGCCGATGAAACGCCGCGCGTGATGTACATGCACTACATGGGGCACGGAAACGCGGCGCAACTCGCCGGAGCGCTGCACGCGGCGCTCGCGGCTTCGAAGACTCCGCTGGAGAAGCCCGCTGCCTCCGAAGAGCCGGCCGCTCCTCCTGCCTGGGTGGACGCAATCGAGAAGAAATTGGGACGCAAAGGCACGTTCAAGGGAGGAGTCTTGGCGTACGGAGTGCCGCGCGCTGGTCAGATCAATATGGGCGGCATGACGATTCCGCCGGGCGCGGGCATGGCGGAGACGATTAATTTTCAGGCGGGGGAGGCGGGGAATGTCGCGACGACCGGGGACTTCGTGCTTGTCGCCTCGGAGGTGAATCCGGTCATTGCGGAGTTGCGCGACCATGGAATTGTAGTGACGGCGCTACACAGTCACATGCTGACCGAGGAGCCGCGGCTGTTCTTCATGCACTTCTGGTCTGTGGGCAGCCCTGAAACAGTCGGAGCGGGAATCGACGCTGCACTGAAGAAAGTTTCCGTTAAGCAGGCTCAATGACGGGCGCGTCGACGTGCGCTGTCAGGATAAATGGCGTTAGGGTGTCTAAGAAAAGGATGTTCAGCCTCTCTTGATCCCAGACGCGCTAAAAAGTTTAACGCGCGACGCTTGGCTGCTTTTCCTTACGCGCTTCATTCGGCTTTTCGCTTACGGATTGATTTCCGTCATATTGGTCTTCTACTTAGTTGGGCTCGGGCTCAGCGAATCACAGACGGGCCTCCTTCTCACGCTGATTCTCGTTGGCGATACGGCAATTTCACTCTTTCTGACCACACAAGCGGACCGCGTTGGCCGCCGACGGATGCTCATTGTCGGGGCGTTATTGATGGCCGGGGCGGGCCTGGTGTTTGCCTTAACGAAAAATTTCCTTTGGCTGGTTATTGCCGGAACGATTGGTGTCATTAGCCCCAGCGGAAATGAAGTCGGACCATTTCTATCCATTGAACAGGCCGCTCTTTCCCATGTAGTTGGCGATCGAACGAGGACGGAAGTTTTCGCGTGGTACACGCTGGCTGGTTCGTTCGCAACTGCCCTGGGCGCGCTGGTTGGCGGCGAGCTTTCTCACACTCTGCAGAAGACGACGATGTCGCAGGTTAACGGTTATCGGGCGGTGGTTGTGCTGTACGGCGTGCTAGGCCTCGTCCTGGCGTTTCTCTTTATGCGCGTTTCGCTGGGCGCGGAAGTCAGCCCGTCCGACGCGCATCCTGCCGGAGACTCGGGGCGATTATTTGGAATTCACAAATCTCGGCATGTGGTTGCCAAGCTATCCGCCTTGTTCGCGCTGGACGCATTTGCCGGCGGCTTCGTATTGCAAAGCTTTGCTGCCTATTGGTTTTATTTGCGCTTCGGAGTGAATCCCGCAACGCTTGGCGCGATTTTCTTCTGGGCCAATATCTTGTCGGGGATTTCGGCACTGCTGGCTTCGCGGCTTGCCGCGCGATTCGGGCTGATACGCACAATGGTGCTTACCCACTTGCCTTCCAACATTTTGCTGCTGCTTGTACCGCTGATGCCGAATCTCCCGCTGGCGGTGATGGTTCTTCTCGCGCGCTTCAGCATCAGCCAGATGGATGTTCCAACGAGGCAGTCGTACACGATGGCGGTAGTCAGCCCGGACGAACGGTCGGCGGCCGCGGGAATCACAGGAGTAGCCAGGACCATCGGTGCAGCGATCAGCCCTTTGTTTGTGGGTTTTCTGTTCGCACATCCGGCGCTGATTAACGTACCTTTTTTCATTGCCGGAACACTCAAGATCACTTACGACCTGCTGCTCTACCGAGAATTTGTCTCGCTGCCACCGCCTGAGGAGAAGAGCTAGCGAAAATCGGCTACGCCGGCGGCTTTTCTACGTTGGGAAGATTTGGTGGAAGTGGTCGGGGCGCCGAGATTTGAACTCGGGACCTCCTGCGCCCAAGCCAGCCGGGCTATCTCTTGAAAGTCCTTCCTTTTCAATCTTTATTTTGAAAATAAAAGGCTTAGCAAAAGAAATAGTAGTGGCAAGATGTATGAAAATGTGGCTCCGCATGCATGGAGTCCCCCCAATTTTCCCCTCAGCGAAGAAACAGCGAAACACGTTCACCGATTGCTAACCGTTGAATAACACCGACCCTTCAGTTTTTACCCGAAGGGTTGAGTTTCCGGTTTGCCCGCAAATCCGTCCAGAGTCTATACCAAGTGCGGAGATCCCTTCCTACAAGGCGACTTCCCATTACTAATCGCGGTAAGCCTGGGCATCCAGATCACTTCGCGATGAAGCTCCTAGGAAGTGCGGTGAGTTTTCCTTCCGTGATTCGCCCTACACTTTGTACGAAGGAGTCATCGGAATGATTCGACGGTCCATATCGATCCTCCTTCGCGCAGGGTCTTGCCACTCGATTAAATCTGCGCTCTGCCGCCATCAACGAACAGTTCGATACCCGTGACGAAACTGGAGTCATCCGACGCCAGAAACAACGCAACCTTGGCAACTTCCTCGGGTTCCCCCATGCGTCCCATCGGGACAGTGGACACAATCCTCGCAATCACGTCTGCAGATTGCCGATTCGCCAGCGGAGTGTTGATCGGACCCGGACTAACAACGTTTGAGCGGATACGACGGTCCTTCAGATCTGTAGTCCAGGTTCGCACGAAAGAGCGAATTGCGGCCTTACTCGCGGCGTAGACACCGAAAGCGGCAGTGCCCTTAACACTCGCGACAGAGCCGTTGAGAATGATGGAGCCACCATCATTCAGTAGCGGTAAAGCCTTTTGCACCGTGAACAGCGTTCCCCTCACATTGATGTTGAATAGTTTGTCGAAATGCTCTTCGGTGACGGCCCCAAAGGGAACAAATTCGCCAACG
>Ga0209011_1000036_pt1 | contig 94601 bp, 72 predicted proteins | sample BlaSpr_A8_OM1_M3_FD_187986 | JGI IMG/M metagenome (GOLD analysis project Ga0209011, IMG submission 187986) | Forest soil microbial communities from Thunder Bay, Ontario, Canada - Black Spruce, Ontario site 2_A8_OM1_M3 (SPAdes) (version 2) | ecosystem: Environmental > Terrestrial > Soil > Boreal...
GCGGCCATGGCGCGTGTCGTGTTCGGACGCGGCGATTTCCTGAAAGTTGCCGCCGAGATGCACAGTGGCGGCTCGCGTGCAGTCCGCCGCTTTCCAGGGAATGGCGTGGTGCAGCGCGTAATCGACTTTGAAGACGCCGGGACCGTAACGGTATTGCGCGAGCCGGCGGGCGAATCGCGGAGGGAAACGGTTGCGCGCGATGCGCAGCAACTGGTGTGGGGTTACGTCACAGAGAATGGCGTCGTAATCCTGGAGCGCGGACAAGGCTTCAATACGCGCGGAAGTTTTGACTGTGCCGCCGAACGACGCGAGGTGCCGGCAGAGAGCATCGGTGATCGATTGCGCGCCGCCCCGTGGAATGGGCCAGCCCACCGCATGCGCGGCTGCGCCGAGAACTACGCCAAAGGCGGCGCTCAGCGGCTCATCAAGGCTCAGGAAGGAATGCGCGGCGAGACCAGCGAAGAGCGCCTTGGTGCGCTCGCTGCGGAACAGATGCGCAAGTGTTTTTGCCGAAGGGAAAGCAGTGAGGCCGAAGCGCGCGAGCAAGAACGGATGGGGGGTCAACAAATGGAGCGGACGGAGGATTTCGGCGGAGAGAACAGACCAGCGCTCGACGAACGGCTGCATCAAGCGGCGCCAGCGTTTGCCGTCCGCCCCAAGAACAGATTCGGCGTCGCGCAGATCGCGCTCGAGCGTTATGGCGGTGCCGTCATCGAAAGGATGCGCCAGGGGAGCGGGCGGGTGAATCCACTCCAAACCGTGAGCCCGCAGCGGAAGCGAAGTAAAAAACGGGGAGCCCGCGGCGAGCGGATGGACGGCGGAGCCGAAGTCGTGGAGGAAGCCGGGCAAGGTGAGCTCGAGTGTGCGCGCGGCACCGCCCGCTTGCGGTTGTGCTTCGAAGACGTCAATGCGCACGCCGCGTTGCGCGAGGGTGACGGCGGCTGCGAGGCCGTTAGGCCCGGCGCCCACTACGCAGGCTCGGGTGCTCTGAGCGGGTGAAGTCATTGGCGGGGCGGAAGCTCTGGTGGCCACTCGACGGCGATGATGCGGCCGTTCGCATCGCGCCCGAGGGTTGGCGCATAGTTGCCCAGCAATTGGCGTCGCCACCACAAACCCTGCTCGCGTTTTTCTTGCATGGAGGTAAACCAATATTGCCAGAGCAAAACGCGAATCTGGCGCGGCGGCTGCGGAAACGGATTGCCGGCGAAGAGGGCGAGGACGTCTGGGCTGCCTTCGAGGAGGCGCTCTTCTGTGCGCGGGAGGATGGGATTGGAGCGCCAGTGGCCTAGCGATGCGAACCATAGATTCCAATCAAAACGCGGTTGATACGGGGCATAGATGCGCGGAGCCTCGTAGGGATTTTGCGGCTTAAACCGAAACTTGTAGGCCAGCCAATTCTGGCCGTCATTCGAGCCTTGGAATTCGATTTCGTAGCGGCCGCGCGTCATTACCGCGAACAGGCCGTAGCGGTCGGCAACGCGAAATGGCTGCAGCGCACCGACAGGCCCGAACGGAAATGGCGCGCCAGGCCAAATCATCCACAGGAGAAGGACGGTGCTGGAGTAGAAGAGCCACGCGAACATCAATGCGGTGAGGGCGAGTTTGAGATTGGCCAAGTAGCGAGCCCAGGTTCGCTGCCAGGCTGGCATTGCGGTTTCATGCGAGGTAGCCGCTTCGGAGGCTGCTGGTGTTGGTTGCGCCAGTTGCGCTTTCCATGACTGCGGGACGAAACGGGCAAGAAAACGGTCGTCCAGGAGAAAAATGCCGAGCGCGAGGACGAGGTAGTTCAAGAAGGTATAGTTGGCGGTGAGGATTATACCGATTTGCCAGGGCGTGACGATGAAAAAGCAGAGGATACGGATGCGGCGAGGGAAGAAAAGCATCCACACAAAGACAAGCTCGAGAGCGAGAGTGGCGAAGGTAGCGGCGGCATGAAACCAGTGCGGCAGATGTTGTACGTACCAGCCTATCCAGGTGGGCAGCGGACCGTTTTGATAGTACTCGTCCATGGCGGTGAAGTGGCGCCACTGGGGATCGCCGCCGGCGATTTTGGCGATGCCGGATTCGAAGTAAATTCGAAACCATTCCCAGAGAAGGAGAAAAATGCTGGCGCGCATGGGCGGACTGTTTGGTGCGAGACCAGGACGAAATCCCGGCGGGGCGAGAAAGAGCGAGATGAAACCTGCTTCGAGGAGCATGCCGTCAGATTGGTAGCCAGAAAAATCGGAGGCGGCGCTGACAAAGGAGAGAAAGCAGATGAAACAAAGGAGAAGCATGCCGCGCGGGAAGATGTTGATGGTGAGAAGGATGGAAGCGAGGAGGCCGGCCCAGCATATGGCCATGAGCATGTGATTACCGGTGGAGAACCAAAGGAGAGTGGGTGCGTACCAGAAGCGGGCGAAGCCGATGGAATTAGTGACCGCGCGCAAGTATTCGGAGGCGGGGAGAATTCCGTTGGGACCGATGAGGCCACGGATCTGGAAGATCAGCGAGAAAAATGCGGAGAAATAGATCACGCCGAGCGCGCGGAGAAAAAGCCAGCGCGGGATGAGGCGGTCGCGCGCACCGTGCTCGGGGTCGAAGAGCCAGCAGAGGACGGAGGCGGGGCGGAGGTCCATGGGGCGGCTCCAATATACAGGGGCGATGCGGTGGGTGACAGCAGGTCCAGCGGGGGATCGGTTGAGATCCTTCGGCCCGGCTGAGAAGCGCGGGACCTCAGAATGACAGGGGCTCTGACATAACGAGAGACGCCACCTTGGAAAGTCGTGCCGAGATGGGGCGCAGCCGTGCTGCGCCCCTACGCGCGTCAATAGGGGTGGTTGGTGAATCTACTTCTGTGGCGGAATTGCATCAGGAAATCTGATGAGAGACGAAGATCCATGAGCTATCAGCCGATTGAGAATTACGGAATTATCGGGAACATGCGGACAGCAGCGCTGGTGGGCATGAATGGCTCGATTGACTGGTATTGCTCGCCACATTTCGACTCAGCGAGTGTGTTTGGAGCGATTTTGGATGATGAAAAAGGAGGGCGATTCAAGATTGCACCGGTTGCGGAACAATTGAAGTCGCGGCAATTTTATTGGCCATCGACGAATATCCTGGTCACGCGATTCCTGCACGAGGACGGAATCGCGGAGCTGGAAGATTTCATGCCGGTGGGATTGCCGAAGGAGTCGAAGTGGTACCACCACTTGTACCGGAGAGTTCGATGCGTACGTGGCACGGTGAAAATCAGGGTGGTATGCAAACCGGCGTTTGACTACGGGCGAGAATCGCACGAAGTGAAGCTGCACCAGAATGGGGCGACGTTCCGGTCGGCAAAGCAGTGCCTGCACCTTTGCTGCGGCGAGCAGCTGCGGCGCGGTGAAGACGGAAGCGTGGTTACGGAATTTGTGCTGGAGGAAGGCAAGTCGCATGTTTTCACGGTGAGCGATGAGCAACCTGACAGCGATACACCGTGCCCTGCATCGGAGGCAGAAGGCGAAGAACTGTTCCAGCAGACCGTGAAATTCTGGCACCGCTGGCTTGCGGCGTGTACCTACCGTGGACGCTGGCGCGAGCGCGTGGAGAGATCGGCGCTGGTACTGAAGCTGTTAACCTTCGAGCCGACAGGGGCCATCATAGCCGCACCGACGACGAGCCTGCCGGAGGTAATCGGCGGCCCTCGCAATTGGGACTACCGGTATACATGGTTGCGGGATGCGGCGTTCACGGTGTACGCGTTTGTGCGCATCGGCTTTACGGAAGAAGCGGCGGGGTTCGTAAACTGGATGAGGAACTACGTTGCAAAACATACGCGGCCCGGTGAAAAGATACCATCGTTATTTTCCATTTACGGCAATCCGGAACTGCCGGAGCAGGAACTGAAGCACTGGGAAGGCTACAAGAAGTCGAGGCCAGTGCGCATCGGCAATGATGCGTACAAGCAATACCAGAGCGATATTTATGGCGAGCTGATGGACTCGCTGTACCTGTACAACAAGTATGTGCTGCCGATCTCCTACGATTTCTGGACGCGGATCCGACATCAGCTCGACTGGGTGTGCGAGAACTGGCAAAACCCGGACGAGGGGATCTGGGAGATGCGCAACCGCCAAGAACATTTTGTTTATTCGAAGCTGATGAATTGGGCGGCGCTGGACCGCGGGATCAGGTTGGCGGACAAGCGTTCCTTTCCCGCAAATCGCGAGAGGTGGATTCGCGACCGGGACAAGATCTACGAGGAGGTGATGACGCGGGGATGGAGCGAGAAGCGGCGGGCGTTCACGCAATTTTACGGAAGCGAAGACTTGGACGCTTCGGTGTTGCTCATGCCGCTGGTGTTCTTTATGGCGCCGAGCGACCCGCGGATGGTGAACACGATCAAAGCAATCCTGAAGAGCCCAAAGGAAGGCGGGCTGGTCAGCGACGGGTTGGTGTACCGATATCCGCCGGATCCGCGCATCGATGGGCTGCCCGGAGAGGAAGGGACATTCAATATGTGCTCATTCTGGTTGGTGGAGGCGATGACACGCGCAGGAATGGCCGACCTCGAAATGCTGAACCAAGCGCGGCTGCTGTTTGAGCGCATGATGGGATACGCGAACCATTTGGGATTGTACGCGGAACAGACGAGTTCGCAGGGAGAGGCGCTGGGAAATTTTCCGCAGGCGTTTACGCATCTGGCGCTGATTAGCGCGGCGTTTAACTTGGACCGGACGTTGAATGCGAAGAGCTGACGCTTCGAAAACGGCGGGACGATCAACGCAGTCCAAAACGTGGTGTGCTACATTATTTTGGCCATGAAATTCAAGAAAATTGAGGCGGACGGGTTGGAGTGCACGACTTCGGCCGTGCGGCCGTTTGGGTGCATGGAGCTTTGGGCGGGAAACGAGAGGGCACATCGTTCACTGGAACTCGCAGGGCTGGAAGGCGACGTGATCGCGGTGCCGTCCGGCGGCGATGAGGGCGGAGACCTGGCGGCGGTTTTTTCTTGCAGCGACAACGTGGCGCGCGTGGTGCTCGCGGATTGCGTGGGGCACGGGTATGTGGCGAGCAAGGTGGCGCGACACGTGCATCACTTGCTGCACAAATTTCATGACATTCGCGATACGGCGGGGCTATTGGGGGCGCTGAATGACGAGTTCACGCTGGGGACGGCGGACGATGCGGGAGGATTGCGGCTGACCACGGTGGTTACGGGCACGTACGACGGGATGAGCGGGGAGTTTAACTTCGCTTACGCGGCGCACCCGCGGATGCTGGTGTGGAGGGCGCGGGAGGAGCGATTTTGTGAGCTAGGGGAAGGCTTGGAGAATTTGCCGCTGGGATTTATTACCGGAGAGCAGTATAGCGAGCAGAGCATTCGGCTGAACGTGGGAGACATGATTGTGGCGTTTTCCGATGGGGCGACGGAGGCGCAATCGCCGGCCGGGGAACAGTTGGCGCACACGGGATTTCTTTCGCTGGCGGAGGAGACATTGCGCGGGATGAGGGAGCCGGCGAGTTTGGCGGAGTTTTCGCAGGCGTTGCTGGGAGGCGTTCAGGCGTATCGCGGCGGGGCGGAGCTGGAGGACGACGTTACGCTGCTGACGCTGCGGCGCGTGAGCTGAGGCGGAGAATTGGCGCTTCGCTGAGTTACTGCGGCGGCCGGGCCGGTGGATGGGCAGAAAAATAGCGGATTAGGCTGGCGGTGAATTCGTTCGTGGCGCGCTGGACGTTGCGATTGAGAGCGGCGACGACGGCGGAAACATCTTTGCCGCTGACGGGTTCGTCGTGGTTATAGAGGTGAGTCCAGACGGTGTTGCCGGTTTTGGTGTCGCGGAGTTCGAGTTCGAGTGCGAGACGCGCGGATATGGTGGAGCCGGTGATTTCCTTGAAATCGTAGAGATGGCCGTGGAGAAGGTAGTCTCCGCGGATGCTGCTGCGTTGAGCGTAGACGGAGTGGTAGCGGCCGGAGGAACGCAGAGCACGGAAAAGAACTTGCTGGATCATTTCCGTGGGAGGCTCGGCCCAGCGCTGGTATTCATAGGTGCCCATGTTCTCGCCGCTGGAACTGTAGACGATGTGGTCTTCGCGGTAGAGATGCGAGGACATCAGCGGGCCCATGAGAATGGTGACGGGGTAGACATCGCCCTGCGGGTCGGCGCCGTTGTCGTTGGGGGCGGTGAGTTGATAATACTTTGCGGGCCGGGCGGCGCCGCATCCCGCTACAATCAGGGCGCAAAGCAGAAAAATACGTGGGTGGAGCCCGTTCATTGTTGTTCCCCGGGCTTGTGTTCGCGGGGATTGGATGAACGAATGAGCGTGTAGGGACGCGCCTTGATGGTGGCGGTGAATTCCTTGAGATTTTCGGAGACGTGCCGGAAATTATCGAGGAGCTCGTCGATATTTTCGGAGTTGACGTCGAGAGTCTGATTCAGGTGCGCAGTTAGATCGGTCATGTTGGTGAGAGTGCGGCGGAGTTCGGCGACGGCCTGGCGAATGTCGGCACGATTCTCGCCGATGAGAGAGTCGATGTGATCGATGGCTTTATTGGCTTCGTCCGAAGTCTTGCGGAAATCGGAAAGAAGAGGCTCGAGCTTTTCGCTGACGGAATTAATGTGCTGAAGAGTGGCATGGATGGCGGGGCGATTCTCTTCTAGCAGGCCGCGAGTGTTGGCGAGCGTGGCAGAAAGATTGGCGCGATTCTGAACACTGAGAAGGTCGTTGACGCGCTCGACGGTGACTTTCAACTCGCTGGCGCGATCGTTCAAGGTGGCAATAAGCTGCTGGGCGTGGGGACCGAGTTCATTGATCTGCGCGGTGATGGCGTTGAAATCGATGTAGTTTTCGGCAGTGAGCTGAGAACCGTCGGGAGCGATGGCGGCCTTGGGAGTGCCGGGCAGAATTTCGAGGTGATTGTCGCCGAGTGGACTCAGGCTCATGATCTTGACGTGGCTGTCGATTTTGACGGGAAGATCGGATTGCACTTTGAAGGTGATGTCTATGCGCGCGGGATTTTGCGGATCGATACGCACGCGGTCAACACGGCCGATTTTGGGTCCACCGGAGTAGCGGACGCCGGAACCAGACTCGATGCCGCCGGCGAATGGGAAATAGGCGTGGTAAGTGTGCGTGGAGCGGCCGAAGGCTCCGCTAATGGCAAAGACAGTGCCGATCAGGACGGCAGTAGCAACGATGACGAAAAGACCGACGAGTGCTTGTTCGCTTTTAGGATTCATTGGTTCCCTTCCCTGCGGCAGCCATCATCTGGAGCGACGATCCTCCGTTAGCATCTGCAAATAATCCAGCTCGCGAGCGACTTCGGGCTCAGCGACACGGTCGAGAAATTGGCGGACGCGCGGCTGCGTGCTGGCACGCATTTCTTCGGTGGTGCCGATGGCGACGATATTACCTTTGTCGATCAAGACCATGCGATCGGCGATCAAATAGGCGCTGGCGAGCTCGTGGGTGACGACGATGATGGTCATGCGGAAGGCTTGTTTGAGCTCGAGGATGAGTTGGTCGATGCCGGCGGCGATGATGGGGTCGAGACCGGCCGAAGGTTCGTCGAAGAAAAGAATTTCGGGATCCATGGCGAGAGCGCGGGCGACGGCGGCGCGCTTTTTCATACCGCCGCTGAGCTGCGAGGGCATGTAGTATTCGAAGCCTTGCAGACCGACCTGCTCGAGCTTCAAGCGCAGCATGATTTCGATGGTGGATTCCTCGAGACGGGTATGCTCGCGAAGCGGAAGGGCGACATTTTCGCCGACGGTCATGGAGCCGAAGAGAGCGCCGCCTTGAAATGACATGCCGATTTTTTTGCGGATGGCGTCCATTTCGGATTGCGAGATGGCGGTAATGTTCTGGCCTTTGATCCAGATCTCGCCGGAGCTGGGCTGTTCGAGGCCGACAAGGGTGCGTAGGAGAGTGCTTTTGCCAGAGCCGGAGCCGCCTAGGATCACCAGGGTTTCGCCGCGATTGACGTCGAAGCTGATGCCGTGAAGAATTTCGCGCTCGCCGTAATTGACGCGGAGGTCGCGCACGGAAATCGTGGCGGTGGTCTCGAGCGAATCTGTAAGCGATGATTCCATGCGCGATTTCCTAATGGTCGCTCATAAAAAAGAACAGTGCAGTGAAAACGAGGTCGACGACAATAACCAGAAAAATAGACATGACCACGGCGCGGGTCGTGGAGCGGCCGACTTGCTCTGCGCCGGCCCCGGTGGAGAGGCCTTCGAGGCAGCCGACGGCGGTGATGGTGATGCCAAACATGACGCTCTTGATGAGTCCAGTGACGATATCACGGAGGAAGAGCGAGTCAAGAGAGGCGGAGATATAGCGGGTGAAGGTGAAGTCGGCTTGTGCGACGCCGAAGAGCGAGCCGCCAAGAATGCCCATTGTGTTGGCCCAAACGGTGAGGCAGGGCAACATGACGGCCATGGCGATGAATTTGGGGGTGACCAGGAAATGGACGGGGCTGATGGCCATGGTTTCCAGCGCGTCGATTTCTTCCGTGACCTTCATGGTGCCGATTTCGGCGGCGAATGCAGAGCCGGAGCGACCGATGACCACGATAGCGGTGATCAGGGGGCCGAGTTCACGAGACATAGAGATGGCGACGGCGGTGGCGACGTAGCTGATGGCACCGAACCGGCGGAGCTCGTAGGCGGCCTGCAGAGCGAGGATTAAGCCAATAAAGAAAGTGATGAGAGAAAGGATGGGGAGAGCGCGGACGCCGACGTCGAGCGCTTGCGAGACGGCACGCTGAAAACGAATAGGTTTGCCTTGAAAGGGAGCAACGAAGGTGTAGTAGGCGGCGCGGCCACCGAGAGAGGCGAGAGCACCGACGTAAGCGAGGCCGTTGGTCACGGAACCGCCGACTTGGGAGAGGAGTTGCATGTTCATTCTCAAGAGCCGGGTGAAAAATCAAAATCCGGAACGGCTCTAGACAACTGGGACGCGCTAAAGCACGCCCCTACACCACCGCACAAAAGTCAAATTCAGGAGGACAAGGCCTGATCTTCGTTGTCGTAGACTTCAAAAATCTTCAGGAGGCGCGAGAGTTGCAGGACCTCGCGCGCGGAGGGACTCAGGCCGAACAGGATGAAGCGCAGATTGAGATCGCGGCTGGCCTTGAGGCCTTCGACCAAAGAGGCAACGCCGGAGCTATCGATGTAGCGGACTTTGCTGAGATTCATGACCACGCGAGGGGTGCGCTTTTCGCGAACCTCGCGGAGAAGAGCCTTGCGCACCTCGGGCGAGTTGGCTAAATCGATGTCTCCGGAGACGTCGAAGATCGTGGTGTTATCGGTATGCCGCGCGGAAATCTGCACGGAAGTCCTCCTTTGGGTAATCAAGATGTACGCGACTGCGTCGATGGCTGGAGGTATTTGACCAGCCGAAACTGATTAGTGCTGCCAGCACGCTGATACTCGACGGTATCCATACTCTGCCGAATAAAGTGCAAGCCCAGGCCGCCAGGCTTGATTTCGTCGAGGCGGCGGCCGCGCAACTTTGCGGGGTCGACGGCAGGACCCTGGTCGCAGAGCAAAATTTCGAGGCCGTCGGCGCGCTCGGAAGCGCGAGGCCGAACACGCCTGCAATACACTTCGATGGGCTGATCGGTCCGTCCGTTATAGCAATGGCGCATGATATTGGTGAGAGCTTCGTCGACCGCGCGGGTGACGGAACGGCGATCCGGCGGAGAAAAACCGAACACCTCGGTGAGGCGTTCGAGCGCGCCACGTACGACGCAGAGCAGTTGCGGATCGCTGTGCAATTCGAGTTTAAGTAAGAGCCCGTCATCCGTCGCGAGGCTTACGCTTTTTGTATCACGCTGACGCATAAGAAGAAAGGCCGGCGGCGAAGTCGCGCCTGAAGTATGCAGGAGGATAAACGCAAAGGGCGAAAAAAGAAATGGGCATGTGGCTGTAGGCGGATGAGGGCGGGCATTCATTGAGAATGATAGACTATCGAGTTATGCGCGTACTCCTGTTGAATCTGAGTTCCGAGACGAATGACCTGGTGAAGAGCGCCCTTGCGGGCCAAGGCTACGAGGTCGCGACGGAATCCGCCCTGACGGTGGACGAGGTGCTGGCGCTCTCGCCCGAGGTGCTGATTACGGAGGCCTCGCCGACGGATTTGAGCTGCTGCGGGATGATCTCGCAATTGAAGGCGCGGTCGGACACGCGGGCGGCGGTGAAGATTGTGATGGTGGTGCGAGGGGGGGCTCTGGAACGAGCGCGGGCTCTGGATTTGGGCGCAGATGATGTCATCACGTTCCCGTTTGAAGGTGTGGAGTTTGCCGCGCGGGTGCGGACACAGTTCCGGGAACGGCAGCCGGAAGAAGATTTGAAGACGATGCTGAAGTACGCGGTGCAGCGCGAACAGATGGCGGACATCGCGGTGGAATCATTGAGCGGCGGGGCAGTCAGCAAGCACCGGTTCTGGCTGATACCGGCGGTTTTTGTGGTGAGCGCCGCGGCGATTCTGGCGGCGGCGTTCATCGTGATTTCGACGGGACGGAGCCGGAAGGAAACGCTGCAACTGCGTGCGGAGATTGCACGGCTGAATAGCGGGCTCGGCCTGCATGATCAACTTTTGCAGCGCACGGAGCTGGCGCGGAACTCGCTGGATGCGCGCGCGAAATCCGACTATGCGGCGCGCGATACCCTGCGGGCGCAATCGGTCGATTTGCGCAAGAAGATGGCGACGGCAGAGGGACCGGATGCACAGTCACTGAAGCAGCAACTCGTGGATACGCAAAAGCGGCTGAAGTTGCTGGAGAATGAAGGGAAGATCGCGGAAACGATTGTGCATAGTTATGGACCGAGCGTGTGCTTGCTGCATGTAGTCGTGGAGTTTCTGGACAAAGAAAGTGGGAAGCCAATCCAGATTGCGCTGGACGCAATGGGCAAACCGCAGGTCGATGACAAAGGAATGGTGCGGCTGGACGCGGGCGGAGCGGGCCCGCATTTGCAGATCGATGTGTTTGGGACGGGATTTCTAGTGCGGCGGGATGGAAGGGTTCTGACGAATCACCACGTGGCGGAGCCGTGGTGGAACAGCGACGAGCTGAAGGAGCTGCTCGATCATGGGGCGGCGGCTTATGTGCTTTCATACAAGGCATATTTTCCTGGGAGCTCGGAGGGAATTTCGGCGAAGCTGGACAAGGTGTCGTCCAGCGCAGATGTGGCGACGCTGAAACTGGATGCGCCGATGCCGGCGAATGCGGCGCTGTTGGAGTTGGACGAGCGCAACGAGGCCAGCGTATCTGGCGAGCCAGTGGTGCTGATCGGATATCCGACGGGGATCGAAGGGATCTTGGCGCGAGCGGGACCAGTCGTGGCGCAGAAGATTGCGGATAGCACGCAGAGTGTAAACCAGATGGTCGCGCAATTGGCGGCGCAGAAGCTGATACGACCAACAACGACACAGGGTCATATCGGCGACGTGCTGAAGGACAAAATTGTTTACGACGCAGCGACTACGTCAGGCGGATCAGGTGGGCCGCTGTTTAATCGCGACGGAAAAGTGATTGGTGTGAACTTCGCAATACTGAAGGGCTTCGGGGGATCGAACTTGGCAGTGCCGGCGCGGTATGCGACGGAACTGCTGAGGTAAGTTAGCGGACAGCCACAGAGTCCTTGAAGGGCAACTTCTCCGGGAGTAGAATGGAGTCGCTAAGTCTAAGGCAGCTAAGTAGTTGACGGCGTTGCGCTCCACCCACCCGGCGCAACTGGCACAGCCATGGCAAAACCTGAACAGTCCATAGATAGGGCCGAAGCGCGCCCACACGGGGACCGCGCGCATATGCGGCGGAAGCTTTCGCCCATGGCTTACGTGGAATTGGGGCAGGAAAACGGAGGAATTCTCCTGAACCTGAGCGAGGGCGGTTTTGCGGTGCAGTCGGCGCTCACGCTGACCGCACGTGAGTTTCCCGAGCTGCGGTTTCAAGTGCCTGCGTTTCAAGGATGGTTGACGGCCAGCGGTCGCATGGTGTGGATGAGCGACTCGAAAAAGGAAGCTGGGATTCAATTCACAGAACTGCCAGGAGAAGCACGGAAAGAGATTCACAAATGGGTTTCGGCAGAAGCCGATCCGGAGAAAGCAAGGGAAAGAATTCCCGCTGCCAAAGGAGCCGGGGAAACGTCGAAGCAAATTTTTGACACGCCTTATCGGGGGGCCGGAGGTGGTCACGAACCGGCGCGCGCGCGCGGCACACCGGGAAACGCGGCGCAAACGGAAAAAGAGCGCGGGCGAACGACGCAGAGGGAAGCTGTGGCCGTGGCGGCCGTTGAACCGCCGCCGCAGGATTTTCGATTCGGGGAATACTCGATGTTCACAGCAGTCCCTGCAAAAGAAGCAGTCTGGACGGAGCCGGTGCGGCGACGAGGGAACTGGGGCGGCGCAGCGCTACTGGGGCTTTTGCTAGCGGCGCTGTTCTTTGCGCTGGGTGCGACGGTCGGACGGGAAACCGTGGACCGGTGGATTGCTCTGTTTGGAGACTGGACACAGAAGCAGTTCATGCTGACTCCACCAAAGGTTACGCCGCCTGCCCCACCAGAGCAGGCTGACGCGCCCGGGGCAGTTGAGGATAAGAAGGAAGCGAATAGCGCAGCAGACGATGTTCGGACCAAAGCAGAAGACGGTGCGAATCCGAAATCCGGGACGGCGGGAAACTCGGAGGTTGGCAAGGTACCCAGCGAAGCGAAGAAAGGCGTAGAAGAGCCAACGGGTGACTCGACGGCGGACGGCGGGAAGACAGGGGATTCCACGGCCCGGAGCGCGATAGTTCCGGGTAGCAATGAAGGGCGGCGGCTACATTCCATAGAAAATGCAATGCCCCGCAACAACGGTGAAACGGACGCTGAGCTCAGCAGAATAGCTACGGAGCATTCAATTCTGGTGAACGCGCCGGAGCCGGGGAATCGTCCTTTCTATGTGAACCTTCCGGGAGAAGCAGTCAGCGCTTCGGCGGCCATCGCGATCAGTGCACAAAGAAGTATAGAAATCCTACCAAGAAACTCGGGCGCATCTGGCCGGCCCGAGCGGGTGATTATCGGGAAACTGATATCGCACAGCGAGCCTTTTTATCCTGCGGAAGCCAGGAGGCTGCGTATTGAGGGAAGCGTGGAGTTGCGGGCGCGGGTAGGGCGCACGGGGGGTGTTATTGGTGTCACGCCAGTCAGCGGGCCCGGACTGCTCACCTCAGCGGCCCTCACGTCAGTGCGCGAGTGGCGCTACGAACCGACGTTTATCGACGGGGATCCGGCAGAGACGCTCGCGGACATTACTATCGTTTTTCGGCTGCCTTAGCGGATAGCACCTGCCATCAGAATCGTCAGGCATTTACCCGATAAGTATTGGTAGAAGACCGGATTGCCTCCGAATAGCAATCTCCATAATCTGTCGACATGAGGAGTGTGTGAATTCGCGCGCCCACAGAGATTGCATATGAAGCGAGCGAGTTTGGGTGGAGATCCAGAGTGAAAGTGCAGGCGCAGTCCAAGTCCAATTTCGTCGTGACGGAACCCGTGTCTCCGGAAATGATAGGTGAAAGCGAAAGGCGAAGGGCGGCAAGTGAAGTGCAGCGTCCGATGCAAGTCCATTTGCTGGTGGAAGGCGAAATTGAAGCAACGCGCTTGCGGTCGGCTTGGCAGAAAGTGGTGGCAAGCTCGAGCGGAGCGAACGAGTCTCAGGGGGCAAATGGAAACGGTAACGGGGCGGGAAGTACGGCAAGGCAGGCTCCTTGGCAGGAGCATGATCTTCGCGGTTTACCGCGGGACGAAGCACGCAAGTGGATCAGGTCCTTTCTAGAAACAGACGGGCATCAGGGGATCTCCGCGCAGCGCTTTCCGCCGATGCGCTGTGCTCTACTTCTAACCGACAAGCGCGAGTGCGAGCTGGTGTGGAGTTTGCATCCGGCGCTAAGCCAGCGAGTGGACGTGCAGCAAGCGATCACGGACCTCGCAGGTATGTGCCAGTTGGCAGTGCGGGTGACCGAGCTGGCAGCGGAACATGTCGAGGGAACAGAACAGCGAGAAAAGCAGACCGCGACGCAGACTTCGCAGGATACAACCGTTTCAGGTGACAACGCTGAAGAAGAATTGATTGCGATTTGGGAAGCGGTGCTCAACACGAAGCCGGTCAGAGCGAACGATGACTTTTTCGACTTGGGCGGGCATTCCCTGCTGGCGGCACGACTGATGGCGCGGATTGAGGATTCGCTTGGAGTGGAGTTGCCGCTTGCTTCCCTGCTGGAAGCTCCCACGGTGCGAGGCCAAGCGCAGCTCGTCAGGAAATACCGAGGAAATCGCAGCGCAGAGGATCGCGGCAGAAACGAGCAACAGATTGCGCGGCAGCTTCCCTTCTTCTTTCTTGGCGGCGACCCAACATTCCGGCCGCTTTCGCAGCGGCTTAGTGAGCTGCGCGAGTTTCATAGCCTGGGTTTGCGAATGTCATTGATTACGAAGCTGCGGGATCCGAGTTCGCTGGAATGCATCGCGGAGCAGTTCGTAGATAGCATACGGGAGCGCCGTCCGGAGGGTCCGTACATGCTGGGTGGATGGTGCGCGCACGGGCTGCTGGCTTTCGAAACCGCTCGGCAGTTGCAGGCGCAGGGACAAGAAGTGGCGCAAGTTTTGCTGCTGGAGACAGCGAATCCTGTACGGATGAAACTGTACAGCGGCTGGAAGCGAACGATCGCGCGGGCGCAACTGAAGTTTCATTTGCTTAAGTTTGAGTACGCATACCTGCAGCAGTTGAACTCCACGCAAACGAGGGACTACATCGCGGGACGAACCTCGCAGAAACTCGCAAGAATGAAGCAATCCTTGCGCCGCGCGCTGAAGGCGGCGAAGTTTTATCCGGAGCTGAATGATGCCGCTTCGGGGAATCTGTTGGACGTGCTATATGCGGCGTCGGCAAAGTACCATCCGAAACCGTATCGCGGGCGTGTGGTGCTGATCCGCAGCACGCAGCGGACGTTCGGATTCGGGCGAGTGTTGGATTTGGGATGGTCGGAATTGCTCGGGGACGACCTGGAGATCTGCGAGACGCCTGGCAACCACTATACGATTTATATGCAGCCAAATGTGGACGCTCTCGCGCGCAAGATGAATACTTGCTTGCGAAACGTGGAAGAGCGGGCGATGCGGGCAAATGCCCGAGTCAGCTCCTAGTTTCTTTCTTATGGCCAATTCTTTTCCGTGGTTGCCTGCGGTCACACCTCCGACGCTTGCCAACAATGAACTGCACGTATGGCGGGCAATCTTAGAGCTGTCACCTGCTGTCCCCCAACGAGTCGAAAGCACGCTGAATGTGCAAGAGAGGGAGCGCGCCGAGAAGTTCTTAGTTCCGCAAGCTCGCGAGCGCTTCCTTGCGGCGCGGGGGATTCTGCGCGAATTATTGGGGGCCTATCTGGGACTCGACGCCGACAACGTCGCGCTGAGCCATGGGCCGCAGGGCAAACCTTCCCTTTCGCCGGCGCACAATTCGAAGATTTCCTTCAACGTATCGCATTCTCACGGAATGGGCTTGTTTGCGTTTGCCAGCGGCTGCGAGGTTGGCGTGGATATTGAACAGGTAAGAAGAGACTTCAGGGGAATGGAGATCGCAGCCCGTTTCTTTTCAGAAGAGGAGATTGCCGGACTGGCAAAGCTACCGCCGAAATTAGCAGACGAGGCGTTTTTCGGCTGCTGGACGAGGAAGGAGGCCTACGTCAAAGCGCACGGAGCGGGGCTAAGCATTCCGCTGCGGAGCTTCACGGTCGGATTCGCCGAGAGCGATCAGGTGCTGCTGGATGAAGCCGGAGGGCGGTGGAGTTGCTATGCCGTAGAACCGGCGCCGGGATTTGCCGGAGCTGTTGTGGCCGCGGGCGAGAATTGGAGCTTACGATTCTGGGAGTGGTCGGGGGGAGTGGAGAAGATCGCGGCTTCGGCCTTGCTCACTTGAGCGCGAAACTTCGGACCAATTCAGCTACGCAGGTTATGTTGAAGGCGGCATCCATCGTCACACTCCAAGAAAATCAGAAGCCGCGCTTTACGGTCAGGTAGGGGATCAGCGCGAATTCTACGAGGCCCGGGACGGGATCTTCGCTAGTGAAGACGGCTTCAATGTGGAAGCTGCGCAGCGATTGCCAGAAATCGCGGAAACGAAGGCGGCCGCCGGCTATATCGAGCAGGCCGGTGGGGATGTCCGTCAATAGACGGACCCAGGAAACTCCTGGACGGCCGCGGCACGGTTCGACGGGACCGGAAAGCTGATCGCGGTAGAGCAGACTCGGAAAGTCTACTCCGGCATACGTGCCGAGCGCGTGATAGCCCCAGGTGCGCGCGTTGATGTCCAGTAATTTGAATTGGCCGTCGCGAGGGTCCAGCTTGAATTCGACTTCGACCAAGCCGTAGTAATTGATGGTGCGAAGGAATCGGCTGGACAATGCTTCGAGGGCCGGTAAGTCGATGGTTTCCATGAATGTGCTGGCGCGGCCAAAGTCGTGCGGATGCTGGCGCCTGCGACGCGTAACCATGCTGCCGATGGCTTTGCCGCCCTTAAAAAATGCGCAATAGCTGAATTGCTGGCGGCCGTCGCCGGGAATCATGTCTTGGATGAGCACTTCGCTGGCACCGGTGAGTGCGCTGGCGCGGCGGAACCTTAGATGAAGCTCGAGTCGCGAGTTGATGCGCCAAGCCTTGGCTTTTGTGGCGTAGAAAAAGTGCTCTTTGATGGCGGGCTTCAGGACTAAAGGAAAAGGGCTGTCGATCTCATCCAGGGCTTCCTCGGTGAGCGGAGACCAGGTTTTAGGGAAGGGGATGTTGAGCTGCTTGGCGAGCTCATAGGTGTTGCGCTTGTCGAGCATCCAGTGGACGGTGCTCCATTCAGGGACGGGGACACGGAACATCTCTGAGAGCGTGGAGCGGTTCCGAGAGATCGCAGCCACGATTTCGTCGCGCGTCGGAAAGAGAACCCAGCCGTGAAGATTGAGGGAGCGACCAATGCGCAGGAGCGTTTCTACGATGCGCTCTTCGTGACGCAGATCGGGAACGCGCACGCTGTGCGTGGCATAGCGGGAGAAGCGCAAGATGGAATGCTCATCGTCGATGACGCAGACCGGGACACCCATCCTGCCCAAGCTGCGAACGATGCCGAGGCCTTGATAATCGCCGCCGATTACAACGGCGCCTGGAGGGCGGCCAAGGTTGAGCATGGTGCCCGTGCGCAGGACATCGCCTGTGCGAGAGGCATTCACGAGCACCGGCAGGACGCGTGGAAAGAACACGCAGTCGATTCTGGATCCTGCGCGGAAACTTCCTGAGTAGGTCGGGAGCAGCTACGAGGCGGCTAACTCCGGCGGGGCCAACGTCCGCGGGAGAAAAAAGCAAGGCTAAGCCTGCACCCAGAGGTCGCAAACGCTCCTTCCAGCCGAGCCAATGCACGCGGGTGCTACGAACGATGACTTCGGCGCCGAGTTCGTGAAGGAGGGCGGCGGATTCAAGGGCGCTCTGGCCGGCACCGATGACGACTACTCGCTTGTTCGCAAACCGCGAGAGATCCCGCCGCTCGGAAGTGTGCGCAGCGAGCGCCGAGGGGACTTGGTCAAACGCAGCCGGACGCGCGGCGAAAGCAGAGATGCCGCCGGCAACGATGACGCGAGAAGCGATGAAATTGCCGCTGTCCTCGAGTGTGCCTTTGAATTTTCCAGCGTAGAGCTCGACGGAGCACACTTTCCGCGAATCCACGTCGGGCACGGCGGAACGCTGATACCACAAGCCATAGTCAACGAAGCGCTCGAGAATAATAGGGGCAGCTAGATGATTGCCACTGCTCACCTTGTAGGCGTCCAGTGTGAGGGCAGCGTCGGGGTCGGCGATGTGTGAAGCGGACCAGGAGGAACGGAGGAGCATTCCAGCGGGCATGCCAGTCCGCCAGAAGCACATGGGCTCCCCATACACGGAGACTCTCAGCCCCTTGATCTGACGCAAATATGAGGCAACCGCGAGGCCGTAAGGGCCCGCGCCGATTATGGCGACGTCGCAAAGCATTTGTACGAATAATCAAGCGGCTGGACTTGGCTGCGAGCTGGCGAGTGCTGGGAGGATACAAGGCTGGAACTCGGAATCGAAACTGTAAATGACGCGGTCACCCTCCAAGCTCGCGTAGGCAATACGCGCGCGGCGTTCTTCCGGGCCCTCAATTTGCCAGCCGCTTCCCGCTTGGACAAGGCGCATCTCATTTCGGCTTCGCCACCAATCGTTGAGCTCACGGGGAAGAGAAATCCACATTTTCGATTGACTGCGAAGCTGGGCGAGGCGAGCCAGCAAAGTGGAATAAACGTCGCGGGCGCGTTTATCGAGCAAATAATCGGGATGGACGATGAAGCTGATTAAGCCGTTTTGTTCGAGAATTAGCTCGATTTGTTGGTCCCAGAGGTCCATAGAGTATTGGCCGAGGATATTGAACAGAGTGTAGTCCTGCGTCGCCACAACCGGGATCTCCAGGATTTTGCCGATAAAGTAAGGCTTCGTGGTGCAGCAGCCGCCGCGCTGTGGGTCGAGATGGCCAACATTGGGGACGGACATATCGTACGAGTAGTCAAAGAATTCGTACCAATCGAGATTTCGATAGAGGACGCCGGAACGGTAGCCCGCGGAACGGAATTTTCTGCCGTAGTCGTTGATACGAGCGACGCGGCGAAGGAATTCGTCACGATCCTGGAAGAGGTCACCGTCGTGGTTGAAATCGTGGACGTTGATCTCGAAACCGCGCTCGCGGAGCGTGCGCAGGAACTCGTCGGAGACTTCGTAGCGAACTTCAGGAATAACCTGAAAGGAGGCTTTGACGCCGAAGGCATCGTCCAGATCCATGAGTGTGTTGCAGAAGTCGCGGCCTACGGCCGTTTCGACATCGTGGGTCATGGTGGCGCAACTTGTATAACCGTCCGGCCAAAACCAAATGAAAGGGACGCGTTGGCCGGAATGGGCGCGTATGACGCAGGCCATCATGCGATCGAACAAGCGATCGACGGTCTGGTCGACGGGCCAACCGGGAAAGCGTGCGCGATCCCATCCGCGGAGGGCCATGCGCTGCAGATGTTTGCGTACGGGGATCGGCAGGAAGGGACGCATGGCATAGTAGGTTTTGCGACCGACAGCCTTGGTAACGGAACGGCGAGCAACGGGCATCGCGCCGTTATAACGCTCGAACCGCAAATTCTGCACCACTTCGTCAAGATCAAACGGCAGAACACACGCGTTCTTTTCGACGCGCACGGCAGAGGAAACATCGTCGAGTGGGCCAGACGAGTCGCCGCGAGTTTGGCCGGCGGAGATTCTGCCATAGCACGTTAAGTTAGGACCGACGCGGAAGAAACCCGACTGCGGAAGGAGTTCTGCTTTAAGGCGGAAGTCCACGTAGTTCGAGGGACAACGAAAATATTCCAGGAATTGCTTGTTCATTTGCTTAACGCAGTACCGTTAGCCTATGTGGCGGTAAAGGAGCCTTCCGGTCGCGGCGAGAAGGGCGTCGGGCATCATGGAAAAGACGCCTTTGGCGACGCGTGTGCGCCAAGCGGAGTTCAGACGGAATGGCTGCTGCGCGGGAACACGATAATAGTCAAGGGGCACGCTTGCGGCGCCCCAATTTTCTTTAAAGCTGACCAAGCCGGAATTGTCTGGCTCTGATCGGCCTAAATCGTATTTGAGGGCACCATTCCTTTTGGCGTCCTGGATGGCTTTCCAGAAGAGAAGTGAGTTTCCGCCGAGCTTATTGAAGCGACAATCGGAGCATCCGTATTTGTAAACGAGCACGTCCTTGTATTGGATGGTGACTATGCTCGTAACTGGTTGGCCATCCTTTGAAGCGATGCGGATGAGAATGCGGCCACCAAGGCATGCAACGGCAGTGCGAAACCAGACTAAAGGTTGCGGCGGTAGGCCGTGGCGGCGACGGGTGAGCAACAGCAGATCATAAAATTTTTTGAGAAGCGCGTCGGAGCGTCCCTCTTCATAGGTGAGGTTCTCACGTTCAGCGCGGTGAATTTTCCTTTGCACGCAGCTTTTGTGAAAGTTGTGGAAGAGCGTATCCATGCTGGGGCGAAGGTCGAGCATCTGCAAGGAGAATGATTCGCTCTTGGTGAGATTACAGGCTCGCGCGGCACCATCAGGAGAAAGCGGGCGCAGTTCAATGTATTTCCACTGTTTGCGATGGCGTGAAGCCTTGAGCCAGTCCATGAGCTCAGCCATTTCCTCGGCGCCGGCGAGAGGCTCGCAGTGATCCGAGAATGGAAGAGAGACGAGACGGCCGCCGCTCAGCCAACTGCGAATGTGGCAGAAAACGATGCCGTTCGAGAGTTCTTTTCCAGGTGGCGTGGTGGTGTAAACGACAGGTTCGTAGCGGTAAGTGCGGCGCAGAGCTTCAAGCCAGTAAACGGTATGGAAAACCGAACCATGCGGATGACGGTCGACCAAGTTCTGCCAACGCGGGTCTTGCAACGGATTGAGCTTGTAAACGCTCACAGGTTCAATCTCAGACGGAGAAACTCGTCGCGGGAATTAGGTTATCGCCACTGGGCGCGTCTAGGCGTCGCGCATTGTCCCTTCGGTAGGTAACGGCGAGGACTTCGCGGTAGACGTCCAGGAGCTTCTGCCCCGCGACCGTCCAGGTGCAGTCGGCCGCAGAGCGCAATGCTTCGGCCTTTAGTCTCGCGAGACATTTGTGATTTTCGTGTAACAAAGTTATGTGCTGGGTGAGAGCGTCGACGTCCGCGATGGGATGAACGAGTGCGTTGTGCACATGTTTGCAGAGATCGGTGCAGGCTTCGGAGACGAGCGGAACGCAGCCGCTGCCCATAGCTTCGGCGCAGACGAGCCCGAAACCTTCCTCGATACTAGGGAGAACGAGGATGTCGCTCTTACGCATGAGCTCAGGGACATCGTTGCGATGGCCGAGAACACGGACACTGGGATGCGAGAGTTGCGCGGCGAGCTTCTCCCGATAGGCAGGGAGAAATTCTCCAGCAATGAGGAAGGTGCCGTCCCGATGAGCGGGAGAGCGCAACCAGGCGTCGAGAGCGAAGTGAAGCCCCTTTCGTACGGCGCAGACACCAACAAACAAAACTGTGAGCCCGCCATGTGGGTCCGGAGCGGCATCATTCTTTGGATAATATACGTTCGCGTCGTACCCGTAGATATGGCGCGCTAAGTGTGCGGCAGAGAAACCGCGATCGAGAAAGGTTCGCATGGTGAACTCTGATGGACACAGAAGCCGGTCCGCGAGGCGATATTCATCCTCTTCCTTGCTGAGGACGTCGGACTTGTAGGCGTGCTCGTGGTTGGGAGGCAGACTCACGCCGATGCGATCGCATTCCTTTTGCACAACTTCATAAGCAAAACGCGTGTGAGCGTTCGGCCTTTCCAGCACGGTGGGAATGCCTAATCGCGCCGCAGCCTTTAGTGTTTCCAGCGCACCTAGCGGCCAAGTGTGAATTATGTCGATCTGGCCTTCCAGGCGTTCGAGGCGGCGAGCGACTATGTGGTCGTGAAGAGCGAAGGCGCGCATGGCGCCCAGCATTTTGTAGGGGATGCGCATCTTTCCCCGCGCAAGGGTAGGCTGAACCCTTACATCGGAAGGAAGCGGCCGATGGACAGCACCGGGAAAGACGGTGACTTCCGCGCCAGCGTCAACGAGACCCTTAACCTGCTGCCAGGCGATATAGCAGATGCGGTTTGCGCCGATCTTGTGCGGGAAGCTGTAGAGGACTCGGACGCCCTTTGAGTTTAGTTGGGGCTTCATGTGTGGTTTCGGTTGAATTTGTTTCGAGACAATCATTCAAGCTACGGTGCCGGCTGCGGAATAGCACGGCGGCTCTGTTGAAGGCTGCGGCTGAAGGGCTGGCTTCCCTTTTCCAGAAATTCCCGGTGCCAAAGTTCGAGAACGGCGAGGTCAAAGATTTCTTTGGAGTAGCCCCCGGAACTAATGTCATTGGAAAGCATTCGCTCGACAGCCCTTTTCTGAAAATAACCGCGGGCTGTAGTTTTGGAGTCGAGAAGAAGGGCGTGAACCCAGTCCTTCAAGTCTTCACGAAGCCATTTTTCGTACGGAACGGGAAAACCAGCTTTTTTGCGATCGAGAATTTCGCGAGGGACGCGGCCGCTGAGGGTTTTCTTGGCGATGTACTTAGTGGTGAAACCGCGGACTTTAAAGTTTTGAGGCAAGGAGGCAGCCAATTCGAGGATTTTATGGTCGAGCAGAGGTACACGGAGCTCGATGGAATTAGCCATGGTCATTTTGTCGGCCTTGACAAGGAGGTCGTCCGGGAGCCAGGTTTTCGTGTCGACGTAGAGCATTTTGCCGAGCGGCCCGGCGCGATGGCCATTGCGGAAGTGTTTTGTGGCGGCGTGCGCGGAGAATTTTTTGTCGACGATGCGGGCGAAGTCGCTTGAATAGAATTGCTGCCATCGGCGATTGAAGAAGCGCGAGGGATGCGAAGTTCGGCCGTAGTATGACTCTTCCAGGCGAGAGTGCAGGAACTGCGCAGATTTTTCGGGCCAACCAGGCGAGCCAAAGCGCGTGAGCACGGAGAAGCTCGCGGAAAATAGCTGGCGCAGTGGCGTCGGTAAGCGCTTCAGCCGTTCGATCCAGAGGAGAGAGCGGTAGTTGGAGTAGCCCGCAAAAGCTTCGTCGCCGCCTTCTCCGGAAATCAGGACCTTTACAAAGTCCTTGGCGAGCTTGGAGACGTAGTACAAGGCGATTGCAGGAGGCTCGCAGACTGGGTCCTCCATGTGCCAAATATATTTCGGCAGGAATTCGGCGAATTGGTTGGCATTGATGGTGGTTTCGTGATGCTCGGAGCCATATTTCTGCGCGGCCAGACGAGCATAGGGGCGCTCGTCCGTCGTTTGGGAATCGGAAAAGCCGATGGTGTAGCTGCTGATGGCATGAGATGTTTTGCCGGCTGCCAATCCCAGCATTGCGGTGGAGTCAAGGCCACCGCTCAAGAGAAAGCCGACTGGAACATCGCTAATCATGTGCAGGGTGACGGATTCTTCGAGAAGGTTCAGGAGGCGGGATTTCGCTTGGCGGAAAGTCGTGGGCGACGGCTCGAAATGGAGATCCCAATACTGGCGCTTGTAAGAGTTCCCGGCGCGAAAGGACAAGGAATGTCCGGGGGCTAGTTTGTAGATGTTTTTGAAGAGAGTTTCTTCACCGGGGAGGTAATCGAACGTGAGAAACCTGTCGATCATGGAGGGGCGAACTTCCGCTTTCATTTCGGGATCGGCGAGGATGGCTTTGATCTCCGAAGCGAAGATTACCGAGTTACGCGACTGCGAATAATAGAGAGGCTTGATTCCGACACGATCGCGGGCCAGGAACAGCGATTTGCTGCGATGGTCCCAAATGGCGAAGGCAAACATTCCGCGGAGTTTTTCAACGCAGGCTTCGCCTAACTCTTCATAGAAGTGAACGATTGTCTCGGTATCGGTTTGCGTTCTGAAAACGTGGCCTCGGCCGAGCAAATACTGGCGAAGCTCCTGATAGTTGTAGATTTCGCCGTTGAAAACGATGTGAATGGTGCCGTCCTCATTGGATAACGGCTGGTGGCCGCCGCTGACGTCAATGATGGAGAGGCGGCGAAAACCAAGGCCGACGGAGCCGGAGACGAAGTAGCCCTCGTCGTCAGGGCCGCGATGACTGATCGTGTCGGCCATGCTCTTAATGAGAGATGGCGAGACCCGCGCTGCAGGATCAAAGATTAGTTTTCCGCAGATGCCGCACATTTAGGGCGCCTCGTTAATTCGCTTGGACTCAACGCCAGATGGTTTGCCTTCCCCACAGCCGACCGAGTTGCTGGCGGCGAAGGAAGTCTATGGTCGCGACATCGTTGGCCTGGGGAATCTGTTTTAGATAGCCCGTGATGAAGCCATAGAACAGAGCGATCGAACCAATGACATACGGTCTGCGTGGGAGACGGTGAAAGCATTTCGCCACCATGAATAAAGGGTGATAGCCGCAGATATAGTTGGCGCGCCCATTTTTGACCATGCCGTCCCAAATGCCTTCAGCGGTGCCGGTGTAGCGATGGTGGTGTAAGTGAAGTTCGGGAAAACTGCGCGTGCCCCAACCGAGCATGTTGGCCTTCACTTCGTCCATGGTGTCCCAGCCCGGCGCGGGCCAAAAGCCGCCGATGGCATCCCAGCACTCCCGGCGATAGATTTTTGTTGCTCCCCGGACGTGAAACTCCGGACAAAACTCGAAGCGTTTTGCACCGTCCTCGATGTAGCAGATGACTCCGCCGCCGATGCCGAGGCGGGGGTCACGCTCGAACCTTTCCAGGCACCTTTCAAAATAAGTCGGCTCAAAGGTCAAGTCGCCGTCCATTTTGACTAGGAAGCCCCAGTCGTCCGCGCTTGCGGCGCGGAGGCCATCGTTAAAGGCCTCGACAACGCCACCCCCAGCTTTGCGGAAGCCACGATTGACGCGATGCACGGCGCGAATCCAGGGATGTTGCGCAGCATATTCATCGATGATCGCGGCGGTGTCGTCGGTGGAGCCGTCATTCACGATGACCCATTCGCAGGGATGAATAGTCTGCGCGAGCATGCTCTCGATCGTAAACCTCAGATAGGCTTCTTCATCTCGAACGGGAGTTATGACGATGTATTTGTGTGCGTGGACGCTCATCACGGGGGTGCTCTGACCTGTTTTCGTTGGTGTGTTTGTAAAACTACGTTTGAACAGTAACCGTAAGCGGCTATTGCTAGGTGAGCCGCGACTTGAATTGGGGTTGTTGCTTCAGCGGAAGAATTCCTTTCGAGCGCCATGCAGAGGGAGCGTAGGCGGGAAGTGGACGGCGGAAGCCGGGACGAACAGGTCGTGGCGCGGTTTTCCTGGCAAGGACGTGCAGCGCCGTTGCGGTCGCAATCATTGCCAGCAGCGCGAACCAGGCGAAGCGCGTCTGGTCGAAATAGCTGATCCCGAAGAAGCCGACGACGTGCGAAAACAGCGCTGAGCCAAAAAGCCAGAAAAACCACTCTTTGCTTGAATCGCCAGCGACGGCGCTTCTGGCAGCTCCAATCCTTGAGAAACAAATGCAGATCAGAGCCACAAAGGAGGCGAAGGTGACCAAGCCGCCCACTTGGCCCTCAGCGACGAACTGATTGCACATGTCCCACATGTTGAATCCCCATCGGGCGTTTTCTGTAGTGCCAACCAGCCACCAATCGCGGAAATGCATGATGAAGTCGTTGACGAGCCTGGCGCGATGATAACCGGATGAACCGCCCACAACGTCCACACGTTGGATCAAGAACCACACAGGGGCTTTCATTACCAGATGCAAAGAAACGAGAACGATGACGGCGCCCCAGCGAATCACGCGCATATGCCTGCGGAGAGGCCACGCGCAGATGGCGAGGAGGCCGGCGCCATAGGCGAGCACTGGAGTGCTCGAGTGAGAAGTAAAGACCATGATCGTTGCGGAAACCGCTCCAAGAATTGCGAGAACATGGGATTTGCCGCTCTTCCAGAGGAGAAAGAACAGCGGCAGAAGAGTGGCGCCGAAAGTCCCGGCAAGAAGTTCGTGCTGGAAAGGTCCCTGGGAGCGAACAGTGCCGTTGCGGATCTCGGGATCGGCACGAACTCCGCCGAGGAGTCCGAAGACGTTTACCTGATGTATCTTTTCGAAGATCATACAGACAGCGACTACGCAAGCGATGGCGACGAAGGCGCGCAGCGTGCGATAAATGTCATCTTCGTCGCGAATCAGGTAACGAAGAACGAAGTAACCGCCCATGGCGTCCAGCAGGAAGCCGGCTTGATAGACCATGGCACCTGAATTGAAGGAAAAGACCAGCACGCCGGCAAAAGCGCGGAAGAGAGTCCACAAAACGAAGACGACGTCGAGAACGCCTAGACGGTCCCCGAAGATCCCTTCCGGAGAGGAGAACATCGAGACGAGCATGCGTACGGCGACGGTGAGGATGACGATGCGGAAAACGAAAAAGTGGAGACCGCCGATCAGAAGCTCTTGGCCGAACGGTATCAGGAATGCGGTGCAAAACACCGGCCAGATGACGTACTTGCGCGAGAGCAAGAAGATTAGCGCGATAGCGATAAGCATCGCGACAAGAACGATCGGGTGCAGAATCGTTTCGGAGGCACCCCCGCCAAATCTAAAATTCTCTGGTTGCATCAGCTCATCTCCAATCGATGACCTTGCATTTGAGGAGAATGGGTCACAGCTACTGAAGAATGATCGGGAAACTCGTTTTGCACTACACGGTTCAAGAAAGACTCGAGAAGATCGGTAGAGCGATCCCAACTAAAACCGGCGATGAAGGCGCGGCCTGCTTCCGCTAGTCGGATGCGGAGGTCGTCGTTCGCCAACAACAGGCAGAGATTTCGGGCGAGAGTCTCAGGATTCTCAGGAGGTGAAAGCAAGCCGGTCTTGCCGTGAATGATGAAATCGCGAACGCCTCCGCTGTCGGTTGCAACCATGGCGCAGCCGCAGGCAGCGCCTTCGGCAGGTGGCAAACCAAAACCTTCTGCAAGGCTTGGCGACAGAACGATGCTGGATGTATTTAGAACGTTCTCAACGAGGTGCTGTTGGGGGGGATCCTGAAGGTATGTCATCCATCCGGGAATCGGGGGCCGGCGACTAGCTACTCCGAATAAAATAACCTGAAGGTCTGGGAACTGCTGCTTAGCAATTTTCAAAGCTTTGATGCCATCGGCAGAGCGCTTGAAGGGGACATACGAGAACATCATGGCGACTTGGCGACGACGTTGCGCGATCGGATGCCTCAGCCGATAGACTTGGTGGTCGATGCCGATGGGTATGCGGGCAATTTCGCCAGCCCCGAGTCCTTCACCGAGTTGAGCGAGCCATTTGGAGATTACTATCTTGCGCAGAGGGGCCCGCCATGTCTCGTCTACCAGATTTTGGGGACCTTGCCAAGTTTCATAATGCTGAATTAGATAGCACTTTGCGCCCTTGCTTGAGGAGCATTCCATGACGGAGCGGACGGTATGCCAGGCGGTAGCGAAGAGAATGTCACCGTCCGGAATGTAGGAGTCATCGGAGCTAGGCACGTAGAGAAGTCGGACTCGAGGATCGATGCGATGCCAGTGGACGAGGGGCTTTGAGCGAATCTCTTTGAACCACAAGCGAGCTAGTCGTATGCGCTTGCGAAGGGTGAACTTCTCCGGCGGAGGGAATTTGAGACGGCGCGGGTGGATGACGGTGACTTGGTGACCCCGAGCGACCAATCTGTTGGCATACTCATAGACGATTTTGAACCCGCCAGAGGGCGCCCATGCATAACAGGGGAGGAGAAAATTAATTTTCATCGGATTTTGATGTGCTTGATGTTTCAGCAGCTCTACGGTTTCAGTCCGCAGCATCGTTGCCGGTCAGCTGGACCGCCGCAGGAACAACGGCACTCCTACCGCTCAAAAGGGCCGATGCTCTGTCACGAAGGCCGAAGATAGTGATTCGATCTTCGGAGTCAACTGCAAGAACCCAAAACGCAACAACGTAAGCAACAAAGCAAAGGAGAATCAGAGGAGCGGTCACCAACAATTTCAGGTGCATGGAGTGAACGGAAAACACAGCGAGGAACAGCCCCGCGCTTGTGAGAATCGCGCGAAACAGCGGACCAGACACACAGTCCCGCAGGGAGAAAGCTTTTAGCCTAAAGGCGAAAATATACAAGAAAAAACCATCGGAGATAGTAACGAGCAGCTTTGCAAGAGCAGCGCCGTCAATGCCAGCTCGACGCATGAGCAACCAGGCGACAGCGACGTAAACGGGAATGGTAAGCAGGTCGAGAATGGCCTTAAGGTCCGGCCTGCCGAGAGCCTGCACAGAGGTAAACGGGATAATGGCGAAGGCGTTTAGAAAAAACACCATGGTCACAAGCTGAAGGACGAGAGTGCTCTGGCCAGCGAATTGGGGTCCGAGCCAGAGGTTCATAATGTCTCGGGCGAAGAAGATAAAAACCGCGGCCGGAGGCGTAAGCACGAGGAAGAGGTACTTTACGGCCCGCGAAGTAACGTCAGCTACCTCGGAGCTTTTTTGGGCACCGTGATAGCTGAAATAAGGGAACAGCGAAGGAACTATGCTCATGGGGAAAATTAGGAGCTTGGAGACGAGCTCGTAGGGCGCAGAATAAAAAGTGAGCATACTGACCGATAACAGAGAAGCAATCATGAACCGTTCGAGGTAGCCGAGCAGCGGAGCGGTCACATTGGAAACCATGATCCATCCGCCGAAAGTCGCCAGCGGTCCGAGAGAGGCGCGCGAGACACGAAAATTTGATCGGAGACCCGGAATAACGCGCAGGCAGAAGCTAAGATAAAAAAGGCCCGAGACCAGGCGAATGGCGACCATGAGCGAGACAATTCCGGCGACATGGACACCCAGTGGAATGACGAGGGCAGCAACCGAATAGAAGAGGACGCTGGCGGGCACTTTGACGCAATTCACCAGATCAAAGCGCTGGGAAGCTTCCAAAACGCCACGAAGCGCATCGTTGCCGAGCATGATAGGCATGGAGGCACAAAGGATAAACAGAGCAATACGCGCCTCGCCAGCGAGCGAAGGGGGCATTTTGAAGAGATGCGTCACAGAAACAGGGACAAAGAGCGCAGCCAGAATGCCCCCGATGCTTCCTAAGGCAACGAGAAGCGAGAGAGAAGTCCAGACGAGTTCGGGTACTTTGTGAATCCTTTCGGGACTAAGATTCTCCGACACGAACTTTACCGTCGCGCGGCTTAGGCCAAGATCGAAAATGCTGAAATAGCCGAGAAGGATCGTGGCGATGGAAAGGATTCCGTATTGCGCGGTCCCCAAGCCTCGAACGATGTAAGGAATGGTGAGAAGGCCGACGAGCATGGGCAAAATCTGGCCGACCAAATTGAAAATGCTGTTCTTGGCGATCAGACGCCTGCCGCGCTGTTTGTGATCATCCACTGAGTTTATTTGGGTTTAGGACTTCCGCAGCTTAGGGAAAAAGAACTGACAATGCGAACAAAGGTGGGAGTGGAACAGCGATCCACTCCCATGAACTTGCGTTATTATTTCGTTGTCAAATTACGTTAGTTTGCAGAAGCGAAGAATCGCAACGTGTTATTGGATCGTAGCGCTGAGACCAGTCGGCGACGAAGGCAGAGCGACCGATCCATACTTGTAAGCACCAGCATCCCAATTACCGGTTACTTGCCGGGCAGCTCCGACCTTGTCCTTGGACAAAGCCGCCAAATTGCCAGTCGTGATGTTAATGAGATTGGTGGCAGCGCTAATTGCAACAGAGCCAGAAAGCAATTGGCCCAGACTGTTCGCGTTTATCTGCGATAAGTGAACGAGCTTTGAGTTGGTATCGCAGCGGCACACGCTCTGCCATTGTGCAAGGGTCTGGTAAACGAGACCGTTATGGCCGAACGTGTTGCGGTCTCCATAGTCTGCGAGCTCCAGATAAACATTGCGATTGATGCCGGTAGAAGAAAGCGTGCCGCCACCCTGTATGGTGATATCGGACTGCCCGCCCATGAGTACGTTGTTGTGGGCACTAAAATTGAGCTGGCTCTCAATGTAGAGCGCAGACCCGTGCGCGTGGCCGCCCGCATTGATGAAATTATTGTAAGCCGAGTTCCCGATAGCACTCCCACCGGGCATGCCGCTGGTGGAACGAGCCGCAAACCACAGCACGATTATGGTGCGATTTGCCGGGGCGACAAAGACGTTATTGTAGACGGTAACGTTCTGGATGGAATCCTGCAGGTAGATGTGCGCAGTGATGTTGACGCCGGAGTCTCCGTCGAAAAGATTGTTGTAAATAGCCCCATTTGTAACAGTCCCGCCATTCTGCCCCCACAAATGCAGACCGTCATGGTGATAGGCGTTCGTCGGAGAATCCCAATTAGTGTAGCCGTGAATGTGATTGTCGTGAATCCAGAAGCCTGAAGTTTTGCCTTGCGCGCCGAAAGCGAGGCCGTGATCGATGTTGTAGATATTGGAGTATTCGAGCGTGAAGTTATTCCCGGCGCCCGCAACAGCCCAGCCAGCGTCGTGGCAGGTCATATGACTGATGGTGAAATTAGTGGCGCCGAGCATGTGAACGCAATTCACGTCGGTCTGCCTGACAGCCACGTCGGAATTTGAGGTCCGGACATACATGTCCGCAATGGTCAGATTCTTGACCGTGCAACTACTGCAGGTGTCGGCATAGATAGCGCGACTGTTCTGGACGTAGGCGCGACCGGTGCCGTTAGCTGTGTTGCGGATGATCCCGTTTGTGCCGCCATCAAACACGATGTAGCTTCGGCCCGCCGCGTAAATGGCGCCCATGGCAGACCAATACGGAGAAGTGAGGACAGCATTGGTTTCCCATTTAATGGTGATCGGGCTAGTGCTGGTGCCGTTGCCGCGGACCAGAAAAAGTTGCTGACCGGGTGTGCCGGTGAAAGTGCCGCAGAGATGCACGGTGGTTCCAGGGCCGATTTGGCCGGCGCCCGTCCCCCAACTGGCCGCATTGCTGAGCCAAGTGAGAGGTTGGGCGGTTGAACAACCCGTTCCGGTTCCGGTGCCAGCCTGCTTTGCCGCGATGTAGAAGTCTTTTGCTCCAACGGGTAATGCGAAAAACAAGAATGCAAGAACTAAACTGAAGCTACGCATCGTTTGTTTGCCCCCTCGATGGAAAGCTCTCTTGAGAGGACGAGGATAGGCCGCCTAACCCGTGAGCAAGGCCGACCTGGGACGTGAGAACGAGAGATTCCGACCATTCGTTCTGTGAAATGCAACTTCCTGTGGTTTAGAGGCTACAGACAAGGAAAGCCCACTTCTACTGTACATAGGAACAATTGGAGGACAGGTAGGCGTTCAGTACGCAGGGGTGAACTGCCTTCCTGACAAAGTTAGCCAATGAGTTAAATAACCTTGGATCGAGCTAGGGCCGCGACTGCAAAGAAACTCCATGAGACGGCGACGGAGCGAGCGGAGAGACACCGGAACCCAGACCTGAGGCGACCGGGAGCCGATCGCTGCCGGCTCGCGAATGCGCGAAATGAGCGGCGTAAGGCTCCTTTCCGATGCAAACGTATTGAAACCCGTGCGCCGTAACCTCATCCGCGGAGTACAAATTGCGACCGTCGATCAGCAACGGGTGAGCGACGTTCTTGGCGAGACTGTCCCAGTCCGGACGCCGGAACTCGTCCCATTCGGTGAGGACGAGAATAGCGTCGGCTTGTTGGGTGGCCTCGTAATGGCTCAGGCAGTAGGTTATCTCCGGCAGCTCGTCCTTTGCTTTTTGCATAGCTTGCGGGTCATAGGCGCGGACGCTGGCACCCTCGGCTAGGAGACGCCTCACAATATTTAACGCCGGAGCGAAGCGTACATCGTCGGTGTCTGGCTTGAATGCTAACCCCCAGACAGCAAGGGTCTTACCCCGCAGGACCCAGAGCTCCTTCTTCACCTTGGCCACGAATTGCTCGGCGCGACGCAAATTGATTTTTTCCACTTCCCTCAGCAGAGAGAAGTCGCATCCAAGCTTTTCGCCAATGCGAACGAAGGCCTGCAGATCTTTGGGGAAGCAAAAGCCCCCGAAGCCAATTCCTGGATTGAGGAAACTTTGTCCGATACGCTTGTCGCTGCCAATTCCCTCGGCAACTTTTGCGATATCGGCGCCCGCGGCCTCACAGGCATCCGCCACCAAATTGATAAAGGAAATTTTCATAGCCAAGAATGAATTGGAGGCGTGCTTTACGAGTTCGGCGCTGTTCGTGTCAGTCACAATGAGCGGGATTTCGTGAGGTGGCGGACACTGCGAATGTACCGGGCACGTGGAGGGTGACTTGAGGACCGGCCGATAGATTTCTTTCATCATTGCAATGGCCCGCGGAGACTCGGCTCCAATGACGATGCGGTCGGGATGAAAGAAGTCGCCGACAGCTGAACCTTCACGAAGGAATTCCGGGTTGGAGACGACATCGAACTCGAGGCTGTTGACGTTGTAAATCGAAAGATGCTTCCAGAGACGCTTTGCGGTTTGCACAGGTACGGTGCTCTTTTCAATCACCAAGCGATAACCGTGCGCGGTGGAGGCGATGGTGCGAGCGACGGATTCAATGGCGCTGAGGTCAGCTTCACCGTTTTCCAAGGGGGGAGTGCCGACGCAGATAAAAATCGCGCTTCCCTTCTCTATGGCTTCCGTGGGGGACGTGAATTGCAGGCGACCACCAGCAGCGTTGCGTTTGACCAGCAGGTCCAGATGGGGCTCAAAAAAGGGCAGGCGACCAGCGTTGAGCTTTCTTAGCTTGTTCAGGTCGTTATCCGCACAGAGAACCTGATGGCCTATTTCCGCGAGACAAGCGGCGGTCGTCAATCCAACATAACCAGCACCGATGACTGAGATTTGCATTCGTATTTACCCCTGATTCGTTTTGGAATTAGAAAAGGCGCAGGGCTCAAGCGGTGCGGGCGAAGACTGAAGCACCGGTTCCTTGGCCACAAGAGAATCGACAATTCCGAGATATTGATACTTCTCGACGTCCCAGTTGTGGGCTTCGACATATTTCAAGGCGTTAGCCACTTGTTGCTGGCGGAGGGCAGGATTTTTCCTGAGGAGAACCATATTGGCGGCGAGCTCCGCTTCGTCGTCACTGTCGTAATACTTCACCAACGTCTCGGAGTAGTAGTACTGATGAATTCTGGTCCGCGATACGACAAGCGGGACGCCGACAGCCATGAACTCGAAGATTTTCATGCTGAGCGCTTCATTCCCAAATTGCGAACCCGCGCGCTTGGGTTCGACGGCGAGGTCCGTGTCCGCCATCACTTGGACAATTTGCTCCGTCGGAAGCAACCCATGAAAGACGACGCGATTGCCAAGGCCGAGAGAGTCCGCCAAGCGGATCAAGGATTCCTTTGCCGGGCCTTCGCCATAAATGTGGAATTCAGCGTCCGGCATTTGGTCTTTAATCTTGGCGAAAGCCGTAATCGCCACGTCAACGCCCTGGTGCCAATTCAGCGAGCCCGGGTAAGTGATTAGGAATTTGCCGTTGCCTCTGGTGCGGATGTTGGGGTTGAAGAGCCCGCGCACGGGATAATTGCGAATAGGCGAACACTTTTTCGGCATTCCACAGCGCTTGGCGACACGCTCGCACCACAGATGATTAGCCACAATGGCATAATCCGCAAAAGTAATTGACAATCGCTCTACCAGGACCAGGCAACGAAACAGGAAAGAGCTGCAGGCGACGCGAAACTTGCTGGCGTAGAACTCGGGGAGAACGTCATGAATGTCCAAAATAACCGGAGTTCCTAGGAGCTTAGGGAAAATCGCTGCGAACACCAGAAAATCCGGAACGGAGTGCACATGGATGAGTTGGTATCTCTCCGAAAAGTGACGGCGTGCGATGAGTGCGGCGGATAAAAGCAAAAACCGCAATATGCGAAAAAGATACGTTAAGGGGCCGCGCTCATTGATCATTCTGGTCTGAATGCGGAAGACATTTACGCCATTCAAGACCGAGCGCACCCGCTGACCGGGCTGACGAAGTGCGATGACGTCAACGGTGTCGCCACGTTCGACTAAAGCCGTCGCGTACTGCTTGATGCGCGCGTCTGTCTCGTAGAACGAGTACGCGAGCATGCAGATCTTCATCGGTTTATGGTGCGGACCTATGGAGTCGGGCATATGACCGGGAAGAATGTGCCGCGTTACAGCGCTACCGGATGCGCCTGTTCGACGTGGGCTGCCGGCCGGGAAGAAAGGAACGCGGCTACCTCGCGAACGACGCGCTCACTCTGCTCCGCGTCAAGCTGAGCATACATGGGCAGTGACAAGATTTCCGAGGCAACCTGCTCACAGACCGGAAAGCTTCCCTTCGGATATTGAAGATGGCGATAGGCCTCCTGGAGATGAAGAGGAACTGGATAGTGGATGCCAGTTCCAATTCCAGATTTGGCCAGGTGCTTCTGAAGAGCATCTCGCTGACGAACGCGAATCACATACAAGTGATAGACGGCGCGCGCGAAATCAGGGCGAAAGGGTGCGACGAGGCCATCCATGGCTGTAAACGCTTGGTCATAGCGCTTGGCGACTTCCTGGCGCTTGCGATTCCAGCCGGCGAGGTGGCGAAGTTTGACGGTGAGAAAGCCCGCTTGCAGCGCATCGAGGCGGCCATTGTAACCTTCAATTTGATGGTAATACTTCTTCGCCTGGCCGTGATCGCGAAGCATGCGCATGGTCCGGGCCATCGCTTCATTGTTAGTGGTTACCGCGCCAGCTTCTCCACAAGCTCCAAGATTTTTGCCAGGATAGAAACTGAAGGCCGCTGCGTGACCGATGCTGCCGACTTTTCTCCAAGTGTCCGCCTTTTTCGAAAAGTACTCGGCCCCATGCGCCTGGCAAGCGTCCTCGACAACAATAAGATTGTACCGGCGCGCTAGCTCGAGAATTGGATCCATATCGGCCGTTTGGCCATAGATGTGAACAGGAACGATAGCAGTCACGGGCGCTTGTATCTTCCGGTGAAGGAGCTCGCCGGTCCCTGCATCGATTGAGCATTCACGTTCCAGGTATTCCTGGAGCTTGCGTGGATCCATGCAATAGGTACGCTCATCGATATCTACAAAGTCGGGGCGCGCGCCGGCTTGGCTGATCGCCTCCGTGGTGGCAATAAAGGTGTTGGGCACAGTAACAACGACATCGCCGGGCTTCACACCGGCAGCGGTCAAGGCGAACCGAACGGCGTCCGTCCCGCTGGCCACCCCCACACAATGCGACGCGTCGCAGAATCTTGCAAACTCCCGCTCAAATTCCTCTACTTTGGGGCCGCCAACAAATCCGGCTGTGCGCAAGGTGTCTTCTAGGGTCGACAACAGTTCCGTTTCGAGATCTTTGTGAAGCGTCACTAAATCTAGAAACGGGATTTGCTCGTTGTTGGACATTTACGCGATCCTCTGCTCCTTAGTGATGTAACGGAAAAGCTTTGCCGGATTGCCAGCGACAATGGCGTTTGCGGGAACATCCTTGGTGACGACGCTACCGGCGCCCACGATGGCGTTTTCTCCGATTACGACATTTGAGAGGATGGTGGAACCCGAGCCGATGGAAGCGCCCTTCTTAACTACGGTTCGTTCGACAACCCAATCCTGTTCGGTCTGCAGTTCTCCGTCGACACTAACCGCGCGGGGGTAGCTGTCGTTGATAAAGGTCACGCTGTGGCCCACGAAAACGCCGTCTTCTATGTCCACTCCTTCACAGATAAACGTGTGGCTGGAGATTTTGCAGTTCCTGCCGATTGTCGCGTTTTTCTGTATCTCTACAAAGGCTCCGATTTTTGTGTTGTCGCCGATCTGACAGCCGTAGAGGTTGATGAACTTGGAGAGTTTGACGTTCGCTCCCAATTGCACGTCGGGTGCGATGCAGAGGTGCTGCCCTGTCGTGGGATGCAGCTTTCCGTTTGGTGATTTCTGATTGGCGGTTTTCATGTTGTTCAGACCCGCACTCGAGCGACGCTGGCCCAGCTTGGCGGCAAGTTCTTCGAGATTTCGATATCCTCGAAAATACTGCTTTCTCGCGAGCCATAGTCCTTCACCCAGGCCGCCATGTTGTGAATGCCCTCTTCAAGGGATACCTTTCGCCGCGCACCGAAGACGCTCTCCGCACGTGAATGATCTGAGAAAGCAATCTTCACTTCGTTGCGCGAATCGAGATGCGCAACCGTGCAGTCTTTGCTCATGGCATCAGCAACAATCTGGGCAAGATCGTTGACCGTGTGAGGAACATCCGCTCCGACGTTAAACATTTGATTGCGGGCCGAGGGTACGTCCACAGAGGCTGCGATAATCGGCGCCACGTCGCTGATATGAGTGAAAGCGCGCTGTTGTTCGCCATCCCCAAAGATGGTCATGGGTTCGTCTTTCATGAGTTGATTCATGAAAATGCCTACCACGTTGCGGTAGCGGTCGCCGATGTTCTGCCGTTCCCCATACACGTTGTGGGGCCGAAAAATTATGTAGTCGAGGCCAAACATTTCGTGCGTAACCTTCAATTCCCTTTCGACAGCTAGCTTAGCGATGCCGTAGGAGTCCTCGGGGAGTGGCACCATCTCTTCTGTCATAGGTGATTGACCAGCCCCGTAGACAGCGATGGAGGACGTGAAAACGAAGCAACGCACACCGTAGTTGACCGAGGCATTGATCAGATTTACGGAGCCAATCAGATTGTTGTTGTAGTTGAAGCGCTTTATGAAATGACTGAGACCCTCGGCCGCGTAGGCAGCAAGGTGATAAACGTGAGTGAAATTGTAACGGTCGAAGAGACGATCGATTAACTCAGCGTCTAAAATGGAACCCTTTACAAAGACTGCGCCGCTTGGAACGTTGTCTTCAAAACCACCGCTGAGATCATCGAGAACAACGACTTTGTGGCCGCGGCTGAGGAGTTCGTCGGCGACATGCGATCCAATAAAGCCAGCGCCCCCGGTCACCAATGAAGTGGACATCTTTCTCTTATTCCTTTCGTCTGCGCTTGAACTTTCCAAAGAGTTGGACAGCGACACTAGATGGAAACCTGAGGAATAGAGGTTTGCTCCAGGCGAGGCTCTTCCCCTCTTTCCACAAAATCCACCGGGTCGATGGCCTGGTTCCATCGGACGACTTCGCGGTACATCTCCAGCCGGCGCTGAAGAATTTCGTCTGGCTTGAGTACGTTGAGCAAGCCGTAGCCGAGTTGGCGCATTCGAATTTTGACGATGGAGAGGCGCCGGCAACGCCTCGCGGCTTTGGCGCCGAAGTGTTTGTAGAAGTAACGGTAGCGGCTGCGGTGCTTTTCAATCTCAAAGCGGACGGGGAACCGATTGACCGATTGCCCTCCGAGATGAGTAATCACCACTTCTGGAGTAAAGAGGACCGGACGGCCCGCCTTCCAGATGCGCCGGCACAGATCCACTTCCTCGAAGTGGTAGAAGAACTGTTCGTCGAATCCGCTCAGGTTTTTGAGTAGAATTCCGCGAAACATTACACAACAGCCGGACTGCCAATCAATTGAGCGCTCCGTATCGCCGCTCCAAAGTGGATATTCCTCATAGCGGAAAAGAGAGGACAGCCTAGAGAGGCCAAGCGCAGAAACCCAATAACGCCATACGGTGGGGAAAAGACGCGCTGAGACCTGATATGTTCCGTCGGGGTTCAGGACGCGGCAACCGTAGGCTCCAGCCTCGGGATGGCGATCTGCGAACTCTACGAGTTTGTCCAACGCACCGTCATGAATGATTGTGTCGGGGTTTAAGATGAGAACGTATTCGCCGCGGCTCAAACGGATGCCAGCGTTATTGCCCCTAGCGAAGCCAAGATTTTGTTGATTCTCGACGATTCGTACTTCCGGATAGTGCTTGCGAATGAATTCGGTGGAATCGTCGACCGAGCCGTTATCCGAGACAATGACTTCGAAGTCAGTCGCGTGCGTGCCCTCGTAAATGGAGCGCAAGCAATCGCGGATCACACGTAGGTCGTTCCAGCAGATGATTACAACTGAGAGTTTCACGGTTTCGGCTTCCAGAGGTGGCGATTTGCCGCCTATACCTTCACAACTTTTCCTTTATGCTTGAGGGACTCGTCCGCGGCTTCTAGCAAGCGCACAATGCGCAGTCCAGCCTCGCCATCGTTAAAAGGCCGCTTGTTGTTTCGAATGCAATCGATGAAATAGGAAGCTTCCACCTTCAGAGCCTCTATCTGCTCGATGTTGGGAGACCACATGTCGCCCGTCCTATAGCTGACCAACTGCTGATAGACGGCTTCACCACTCATCATCTGCACGCCGCGGTCATACACTTTGACCTTTTCATCGGCTTCCAAATCATTCCACACGAGCATTTTTTTCTCGCCACCCAGCAGGGTGGTGCGAACCTTTACCGGCGAAAGCCAATTCACATTGATGTGGGCTATCAAATTATTGGGATAGTAGATGGTCAGGAAAGCGACGTCTGCATGGCCATTGAGATGGTTTGCGCCAGTCGCGACGATCGCCTCGGGTTTGGACATGATGAGATGGTCCATGATGGACAGGTCGTGGGGTGCCAGGTCCCAGATAACGTTGCAGTCGTGCTGAAAAAGTCCAAGGTTCACGCGAGTGGAGTCGTAATAGTAGAGAGCTCCCAATGTGCCGTCATCGACAAACTGCTTGATCCTTTTCACAGCGCCGGTGAAAAGGAACGTGTGGTCGACCATGATCTTCAGGTTCTTGCGCTCGGCGAGCTCGATCAGCTGTTCGGCTTGCGCAGCAGTGCAAGTAAATGGTTTTTCGACAAATACATGCTTTCCGTTCTCAAGCGCCAGCTTTGCAATCTCAAAATGCGTCCAAACGGGAGTGACGACGGCGACGACGTCCACTTGTGCGCTGGTCAGCACTTCCATTTGGTCGGAGGTTACGGGCACTTCCGGATGGGTACGGCGCACTCGCGAGAGCGACTTGGGATTTTTGTCGCAGACCGCGACAACATCAGCGTTTTCGTGGCCTTGAAAATTGCGAACGATGTTCGGGCCCCAATAACCGTAACCAATCACACCGACGCGGATAACATCCCTCGCGAAGTTTGCGCCTAGCGGAAAATTGGCAGAAGTCCCAACGCTGAAACTAGTAGCCATCCAGATTCACCTTGGTCTACGGGTTTATAACTGCGTAAGCGAGTCGGAGAGGATGGGCGATCTCCGTTGAAACAGAAACCTATGAAGAGCAGCGCGGCTGCTGAACTCAGTACGCACCATCACCCGAAAATACCGCTCGGGGCGTCTGCAGAAGAATCTTCAGGTCAGACATCGGTGAACACATCCGCGAGTAGCGCAGGTCGAGTCGGACCATGTCGTCAAAAGTAGTCCGGCTGCGGCCGTGAACTTGCCAAAGGCCGGTGATGCCGGGTTTGGCTTCCAACAGACGCCTGCGATGCCAGACGTCGTACTCTTCAATTTCATAGCCAATGGGAGGCCGCGGTCCGACAAGCGACATCTGCCCCATTAGAACGTTCCAGAATTGTGGAATCTCGTCGAGGCTGGTCCGACGCATAAACTTGCCGATCCAGGTGATACGCGGATCGTTCGTAAGCTTGTAGACGCGCCGATGATCGCCGTTCGAGCGGTTAGGCTCTACGCGTCCCGCGATGAAATTCTTCACATACTCCCTATGAATTTCGGCATTTGTGGCCACATGCATCGACCGGAACTTTAAGAATGCAAATGGGACTTGAAACTGCCCGAGTCGCTCCTGCCGAAAGAATACTGGGCCCTTGGAGGTGAGCTTGATGAGCACCGCCAGAGTCGCAAATACTGGAGACAAAAGGATCAGAGCCAAGGCGCTGCCGACGAGGTCGATCAAGCGCTTCAGAAGGAGAGAGGCTCTTTTGCCATCATCCAGGTCGAGGAGATCCGGAAAGAGAACGGGATCGAGAAGAGCATAACCACCGTCTTTCCAGCTTTGGGGATACGAATAGAAGGAAATCTGAAAGGCTTCACTTTGATTGGCGTGGAGCGCGCGATGGAGCGCCGAAAGCATCTTAGATTCAATGCTCTCCACCGCCGCGCTGAGTTCGGCATTGCCGAGTTCACTAAATATGACGCCAACCGCAGTGTGCGACTCAAACCATCCGAGAATATCTGTCTCGCGAATCAGGCCGCCAAGTGGCCTGACAACGCGCTCCAAAGCAGGCTTTCCGTCATGCAGCTTGGGAGTCTTGTGCCGCACCAGCATCAGCAAAAAACTTCTGCGCGAGCGCTCCGACCGTTTCCGCTCCTGGCATAAAAGACGGCGAAATGCGGTTTCCGGCAGAGGCTTTACGACACTGCCGACAATTTCCTCGGAGACGCTGTCCAGCCTCCCTTCCGTTTCGGCGTTTTTTGGTTCCGTGTTTATCGTTGCGTCTAAAACTCTAGAAAATAAGGACATCGGGGGTCTCTGAAATCTGGCCGGGAAAATTTTCTACGAGCGAGCACTCTGCAGGGCATACACGACGCTGACCGCGTCCGAATCGATCTCCACTGCGACAGAGCGCTGAAGGAGCATTATTGACAATACGAGCCTTCGCTTGCCCTTCAATTCCGTTAATATGCCCTCCAACCCGCGCAGGGCGCCGGCTTCAATGCGAACCTTGCTGCCGACTTCAAGATACGCGCACGGAAAGTTCGGCACACCGGAAGCAATTAGCCTTCGAATCGCCTCAATTTCTTGCTCATCCACCGGAACGGGAACGTGGTTGTAGCCGACGATCTGAGTGACGCACGGTGTTTTCAGAATTGGCAGACGATCGTGGGGGTTTAACCGGCAAAACAAATAGCCGGGGAAAAGCGGAGAGTCGACTTCCTTGACCCGATCCGACCAGCGCCGCCGCGCTTTGTATAGCGGAAGGAACCACTCATAGCCCTTGGATTGCAGGTGGTCCGCCACGCCAGTTTCGTGGCGCATTCGAACCTGCAGCGCGAACCAAGGGTAGCGTGCCTCGGTGAGGTCTGCTGCTTCAGCCTCATCATTCTGCATCGAGCCCGGAGTCCCCTGAAATTCTGATCGCGCTAAGCTACCGCCATGAAAGTCCCAGAGGACCTTCCCCATTTCTTTTGTTCACTCGCTTCCTAGGGTCTGTCGTCCGCTGGGGCTGAACGGCTCTTTCTCAATCTATATAGCACGACGCAAATTAAGTACCCATACCGTGCTTCCCGTAAGCCCAACAAGGGAACTGCTGTACCGAATAACCGTTGAAGTAAATGGTACGTAATCAATCATCTTTGGCGGATTTTGCCTGAAAGTTGGAGGGATGATCCTAGTTCGCGACCTCGGTTTTCAACTCTTCGCCGTAATAGGAGCCATACGCGGCACCTTCCTCGGCGCAATTCAGAGCGACGCCGAGCAAATTCTTGTCACGAAGCTGCTGGCATGACTTTTGCGCGCTATCGAAACCTGTTTGCGCTGCGCGAATGACTGTCAGAACGCCATCGCAGAATTCCGCAAGCATCACCGCGTCGGAAACGGGCAAAGTCGGAGGGGAATCCAGGATCACCCAGTCGAAAACGGGACCGATCGTTTGCAGAAGAGATTTTAGGCGCCCATTCGCGATCAATTCGGCGGGATTTTGGGGCTTGCTGCCACCGGCAATGAAGCACAGATATTCAGGCAAACCTCGCTGGATCACCGTCAGCTCAGGCGCTTTACCCCTCAGGTATTCCGAGAGCCCCGGAGAACTCGGCGCACCAAAACCGGGATGGAGGTCGGGGCGTCGCAGATCGGCATCAATCAACAAGACTCGGCAATTCTGCTGGCGTGCCAAGGCGTGCGCGAGGTTGTTGGCCACGAAAGTTTTGCCTTCGCCTAGCAGTGAACTCGTTACGAGAACGCTGCGCAGCGGCTGCTTGTCGCGCACTTGGTAGAGACGTGACCGCAAAGTACGGAATTGCTCTCTCACAGCGGGAGGAGCGGCCGGATCGATAAAGACATTGCGTTCGAGATCCAAGCGCCAGCCTGGATTGGCGCATTTCGTCCAAATGTCATCAAAGCGAAGGAATTCGGCCGCTCTTGTTCTTGTATCAATTTTGGAGTGGGCCAATGAATCCGGTGTTTCTGGCGGAGGGGTCGCGAGCGGCTCCGCCACATGACCGTGGACCTCTGGCAATATAGGAGGTACGTCAAGGGGCACAGTCCTTTGTTGTTCAGCGCGCTTTAAGGCTTCGTGGATCCTGCTCATGGTTTCCTTTCGTGTGCTCCGCTTGTGACTGAATTATTGCGACCCATTTCTTCCAAAAGATGATTCAAGCTGCGCAGAAGGCCTTCCACTGTCTTTGACGGGTCCTCGCCGTTACGGACCACCGGGCGGGCCATGGGATCCAACTCGTCGAGCTCAAACTCATGCGCAGCTTCATGCACAACGCCCGGCGGAACCGGCTTCGTCTGATCGACGAAAGAATTGATGAGCGAGTTTTCGCAGAGCAGATTTGCGACGCGAGGAATACCTCGGGAATATTTGTAAATCGCTTCCACGGCCTCCGGAGAGAAAATGGGAGTTCCGTTAGCGCCGCCGATACGAAGACGTTCGTTTATGTATCCAGTCATTTCTTCGTAGGAGAGAGGCTGCGTTCGGCACCGCATGATAATGCGCTGACGTAACTGGCGGAGCCGCGGATCGCGCAGCTTTTCCTCAAGCTCAGGCTGACCGGACAGAACAATTTGCAGCAGCTTTTCGCTTGCTGTTTCGAAATTGGTGAGCAAGCGTATTTCCTCAAGAACCTCGAAGGAGAGATTTTGTGCCTCATCCACGATTAAGACAGAGGTCTTACCATCACGATACCGTTGCAGCAACCAGTGGTTGAGACGCATCAGCACGTGGCTTTTGTCGCGGCTCTCGCACGGAATGCCGAAGTCCGCCATCATGAAATCGAAAAGCTGACTTGTATCCAGCTGAGAGTTAAAGACATAGGCAGTGGCGACGCCTTCGAGGTTCAGCCAGTCGAGCAAGCGGTTGAGCAGTGTCGTCTTGCCTGTGCCCACTTCGCCGGTGAGCAGGATGAACCCCTTGCGATTCTTGATGCCGTAGGCGAGTCCTGCAAGCGCTTCCTGGATTTCCCGCGTCAAGAAGAGATAACGCGGATCCGGATTGGCATTGAACGGGTTTTCTCGCAGGCCGAAGAAAGATTTGTACATGAGTTAGTCTTACGCGCTCGCAACCAGCCTGGGGCCTTCGGAAGAATCTTTGCCCACGGCCGCATGACGCCGGGCACTTTCCACCGAAGGAATGTTGGCGAGCGTAGGTAGTTGGAGGAAGAACTCGACGTCTTCCTCGGTGCGTAACGTCTTGTCGCGCAATTCGCGCAGCGCCATGATTCCGAGACCCAGTGCAAGCCCGACCGCAAGTCCACCCAGCGTGAAGTACAGCGGATTGGGGGAAGATGGTCCGTCGGGAAGATTTGCGGAGTCGAGGATGCGAAATTCCGCGCTCTCGGTCTGGTGGTTCATATCACTGACCATCGCGGATTCGCTGCGCTTTTTCAGCAGGTCGTTGTAGAAGTCAAGCGCCGACTGGTAGTCGCGAGTGAGCTGTTTGTATTGCTCTTCGACATTCGGGCTTAGCTGTAGGCGGCTTTGGTACAGACTGATTTGCCTTTGCACGTCGCGCTGCCGCGCGGTCTTTTCTTTGATGATGGAGTCATACTGATGTACCTGCGCACGTAATTGTTGAATTTCCGGCGTGTCCACCCCAGCGGCACTGGCGGTTGCGCCCTGGGAGGCGCCTTGAACGCCAGAGGAGGCCATCTTCTGCTTTAGGTCAGCGATACTCCGCCGCAATCGGATCACATCGGGATGGTCTTCCGTGTACTTGGCGAGGAGCGCTGATAGCTCGCTCTGCATATCAGCCAATTGCTTTTGAGCTGACGGATTGTCAGCAGATTGTGCCGCCACTTGCTGCGCGAGCACAGATTCGGCAAATGACTTGTCTTGCTGAGCGCGGTTAAGAGCCTGCGTGGCCGCATCGAGCTGCGTGTTCAACCCCGATAGCAAATTCAGATTTGCTTGCTGCTCATCGGGAAGGGTTCCTGCGTAGCGCCCTTTAAAGGCGGCGAGTTTCGAGTCCTGTTCGTCCAGTTTGGCCTTGGCATCTTCGAGTTGCTTGGTCAGGAACACAGTGGTTCCTTTCGCTTGTTCGTGCCGGACGCGCCGGTTTTCTCCCATAAATACGGAGGCGACTTCATTGCACATTTTCTGCGCGAGTGCAGGATTACGATCTGTAACTTTGATGATGAATCCCGGGAGTTGCGTGCTATTCGATTCAGCCATCGGCTTGACCGGCGTCACGGAAATTTTCTTACGCAGGCGATCCACCAATGCTTCCATCGAAACGTGCTGAGTGCGTTCCTTTGAGTACAGGCCGAATTTGTTGATGATCCCTTCGAGCCTGGAGCGGCTCAAAATCTGCTCCTGCAGCGAAGTTAGCCGCTGCTTTAGGTCCCCAGTGCTGATATCTGTCACATAGCTGGCGGGAACGGCGGGTTGCTCCACGAGAACGACTGTTTGCGACGTATATTCCTTCGGCAAGATGAAGCACAGGAGATATCCCAATGCCGGCCCAAGGATGGCCAGGAGAATCAGCGTGCGTTTGTGACGGCGAAAAATTGCCACGTAGTCTTCCATAGTTAGCTGTCGATGTCCGATCATGTTCTTCTTTTTCTCCCAGGTGCAGTTCAACCGATAGGAACGGGTTTGAGGTGCCAGGCAAATCCGAAATTGATTTGGTGCCCCACGAGGTTCGAGCCCTTGCAGATGCCCTCCGGGCACAGGGTGAAGCTGGAGGTTTGGTAGCGGGCGAGATAGCCGAAAAACACCTCGGAGTCTCTGCCAATGCGACGCCGCATCTCAAAGCCGCCGTAAATCGAATCGAAGGTGGCATTTGCCGGCGCTACCACGGTCGTGGTGCTGAAGAGCGGGATTAGGTTCCGATTATGTGCGTAGCTTGCAGTCACATTCAGCGTCCAAGCGCGAGAAAGCTGGCGATTCAATCCCGCAAACGCACGATCAGTGATGGCCCCGAGGAATACGCCGCTGCCGCTGCTCAAAAAGTGGTCGTACCCGGCACTAACCCCGAGCCCCCTCGTCATTTCGTAATGAAGCAGTGCATCGGCGATCCAGGAGACGCGCGTGTCGGAAGACTGACTGGTGCCGACAAGGTTTGGATTGTGAATAAAACTGATCTCCGGGCCAGCGCCTACCTGAAGAAGGAGCCGCTCTCCGACCTGCCGCTGATATGCACCCTCAAGAACGTTGTCCCGAACGCTTACCGGGAATCCGCCAAACCACAGATCATTGAACCGATAGACGACGGCGAACGTATCTCGACGAGAACGCTGATACCCTATGCCCGCTTGGAAACCCGCCGCAGAACTGTTAATCAACTTGAAGCCAGAAGTTTGCAAACCGGGCGGCAGATTGGCCAGCGTTGAATTGAAAAAATGTAAGACGTCATAGTTTCCAACCACAGTGAAGAAAGCGCGCCGGCTCAGATGGTTATTCACCTGGGCGACAAGAGCGTTGCTCAAGCGAGGCCCGAAGGTGGTAAAGATTCCCTGCCCTGGGAGAAAGGAATTGCGCAGGATCACGGGGCCGGTGTCCGCAAGGCCAGCCACGGTATTCAGCCCGGCAACGTCGAAAGGCGTTGCGCCGCCGAGAAATGCGGCTTGAGAACTGTACAGAAATTTGTCGAGAATGAAGCCGTCCCAACGTCCGCGCGACCACAGCTCGGAAGCAGCGGCTTCGTGCGTCGTGGAATTGTAGGCGCCGCCCTGATTGGAAAAGGATCGGCCAGCCAGATACCCGAAGTTCAACTGTGAAGTCCGTCCAACCTTCTGCACGGCGAGGCTGCCCATTAATGTGTTGATAGAAGCGAAATGATAGTTTCCGGCGGAATTGTTGGCATTAGAATCCAATTGCCCAAAGAAAAAGACGCTGGGAACGATGTAGCTGCGCGAAGCAACTAGTCCGATGATCGGCTGCGAAGCGCCCGTTAGCGGAGCATCATTGGACCTGCCTGCTACGACGGGCGGCGTCGGCAGTTGGTCCTGATTATTCTTGTTACTTTTCTCATCCGCCGCCTTTGCCGGCTGCTGAGGCTGCGCAGGTTGCGTTGGCTCTTGTCCAGACGGGCTCTGTCCTTGCGATCCGGAGCTCTGAGCATAGACGCCGGTCAGCCCGGCAAGCCCCAGCGCGAGTGCCATCAGGTATGCGCTCACCTTCAACGTCCGCTCCATCACGGCACAACAATCGTGTCGCCGGCTTTGACCGTTCGATTTTCCTCAGCCTTGCGTCCGTCAAGCACTTCCTTGTAGCTGAAGGGGTATTTCGTCTGAATATGGTCCTCATCGCGCATTAGAAAGATTTTCTTCGCATTGGCAAATTGCGTCAGTCCGCCAGCGCTCGAAATTGCCTGCAGGATAGTCATGCCCGGAAGGACGGGATACGCTCCCGGCCTGGTCACTTCACCGATCACGTAGACGCGCTGGCTATTGATTTGCGTAAGAATCACGGTGACCTGCGGCGCGGTCAGATATTTTTTTAGCTTTTCGCTGACGGACTGCGCCAACTGCCCGGGAATCAGGCCCGCCGCTTGAACGTCGCCCAGCAACGGCATGGAAATCTTGCCATCCGGCCGCACTTGCAGCGTGCGAGTAAGCTCTTGTTCTTTCCACACGCTGACATCCAAAACATCATCGGCTCCGATAACGTAGTCCTTGCCTGCCTTAGCGGAAGGCTTCACTCCTTCCGGACGGTCTGCGGCCGGCCTAGCGGACGCCGTCTGCGTCGTCTGCGAGGCTTCCTGTGGATTTTGTCCTTGCGAAAGCACAGGCGCACTCAAGGCCGCCACACCTGCTATCGCCGAGAGAATCATGCAGCTTCGTTGCGTTTTCACACTTCACTCCTTGCAGGGTTGACCTTGACTTGATCTTGCGCAGTAAAATACAACTCAATTGACGCGAACAGGCTCACCGGTGTGCTGGCGTTTGACATTGGAGACGAGACCCTAAGCAACCCGTAAACCTTCGCCGTGGGATCCGTTAAGCGCGTCAGATATGCCCGTGCTCCCGACTGCCATCCGGCTTTGCACACAATCTCCGGAAGCAACCAGACCGAAGCTCGTGCCAAACATTTTGCCCCTTCGAATACATAAGCGGGCTCGGGCACCGCTTCAAAGTAAAAGCTGACCCAGAAAACGACGAACTTACAATTCAACTCTTATCGCTTGAGGCCTCGTGAATGTCGATAAGGCCGTCCTTGTACAGGATTCGGGAATTTCCTGTACCACCCAACGCGCGGAAGAAAGCTCAGAACGCAAGTCGTACCTGGGGAAAGACAAGTACCCAGAAATCTGTAGGGATATACCGTCTGTCCCTTATCGACATTTAGAGCAGGTCAGCTACCGTGATTACGCGTGTTGTGTCGCGCTCACTCGGTGGCGGGCCGAAGGAAATCGCAGAAGAAAACCGTTTCTGAGTCTGGCTGGTGGGCTGGAGCGCCGAGAGTGTAGCTGCGCCAATTCTGTTTCCGAGGCAATTGCCTTAAGCGGAATGAACAGTTCTTACTATCTGAAGCCGAATGTTGTCGCGGAACCTCTTGTCGATGGCTGGTATGCCTGGACCCATCTGATTCCGCCGGCCACTTTGTCTCGCAACATTACCGAGCGGCACTTGAAGATCATCGAGTCGTACATTGAGTCGCCGGAAACCCACGAAGCTGCGGTGAAAGATCCGCGGCTCCTCGGGGGCCCTTTCATGGATCTCAAACAAACACGCATGGAGGAAGTAAAGAAGCTGCGCGAGCGCACGCTACGCGAACAGGGTCACTTGGTCACTTTTTCAGGTGCCATCGAACAGCTGGACGCCCTATTGAGGCAAAAGGCCGCCGGCTTCAGTCTCGAACCGCTCTACGCCGAAGTTCCACCGGCGCTGCGTGGGTACGTCGAGCTAGTCTACGACCTCAACAATCAGCCTTCCTTCCGGCTCATCGAACCGCTGTTGTACAAGAGCCCCTACTACAACTGCTGGCTTCAGACCGTGGCGCTCTCCGAAATCAGCGGGGACGACAGGCCGTTTGTGCTCAGCACGCCGCGATTGGAGGGCGATGACGCCCTACGGCTGCAGATACCCTTTGCGAGCGAACGCCTTGATTCTCTATTTCGAATGAAGCAGGAGCCCTCATCCGAAGTTGCAATCAGCGATGCGCTCGGTTTGGACGATGAATACCAAGCGCGTTTCCGCTCGCTTCTCACCACGCAGCGGCCGCGGCCTTACGCCGGATACGACGGAGACGGCGCGCGCTGGCGCTATTTTGGTCATGCTTGCATCCTGCTGGAAACGCGCGGCGTCAGTGTGCTCCTTGACCCCGTTCTCAGCTATACCTACGAGAGCGACATTTCCCGCTACACCTACGAAGATCTCCCTGATGTCATCGACTACGTGCTGATTACACACAATCATCAGGACCACATACTCTTCGAGACTCTGCTGCAGCTTCGCCACCGGATTCGGCAAATCGTGGTACCGCGGAACTGCGCGGGGGCGCTACAAGATCCATCGCTGAAGCTTGTTTTGCAGCAGTGCGGTTTCCGAAATGTGTTCGAAATCTCTGAGATGGAGGAGATTCCCCTCGAGGACGGCTCCATCAGGGCGCTGCCGTTTCTTGGTGAACACGGCGACCTAAATGTGCTCACGAAGTCCGCTTACCTGCTGAGAATGGGTAAGCACAAGCTCCTGTTTGCCGCGGATTCCTGCAACATTTCACCGGAAGTGTACAAGCACGTGCATCGCGACGTGGGCGATGTGGACGCGCTGTTTGTGGGCATGGAATGCGATGGCGCGCCGGTTTCTTGGATTTACGGCCCATTGCTCACGCAAAGACTTGACCGGCAAAAGGATCACTCTCGCCGCTTGGCCGGCTCGAACTACGAACGAGCCCTCGCAATGGTCGAACAATTTCGCTGTAAAGAGGTGTACGTGTATGCCTTGGGGCAGGAACCTTGGTTGAACTACGTGATGAGCATCAAGTACACGGAGAAGTCTAACCCCATCACCCATTCGAATCGGCTGATGGAGACCTGCCGAAACCGTGAAATTACAGCGGAACGGCTCTTCGGCGAAAGAGAAATTCTCTTGTACTAAGCGGTGCGCGGGCCAAATGGAACCTATGATCTCCAGTTCTGACGGATCTGCCAAGCTAGCGCCAGCTATTCCGGCGCAGTTCCTACCCGAGCCGTTGCGCACCTGGAGCGGTACTCGCAGCTCATATCCTCGCAGCGCAACTGTCTCCACGGTCTTCGAAGAAGTTGTGAAAGAGTATCCAGGCGCGATTGCCCTGGTACAAGACGATATTGAGCTCACCTATGAAGAGTTGAACAGGCGTGCGAATCGCCTGGCCCACCGCCTACGCCGCGCCGGCGTGAAACCGGAAACCATGGTTAGCTGCTGCTTCGAGCGCTCCATCGAGATGATTGTTGCGATCCTTGCGATCCTCAAAGCTGGCGGAGCTTATGTGCCGCTCGATCCCGCCTATCCCGAAGCGCGCTTGGCCTTTATTTTGGAGGATGCGGGCAAGCCGTTGATCCTCACCCGAAAGTCGCTGGCCTCCCCTGTTCTGCGAGGAGACTCCGACCGGACTGTTTTGCTCGATGATGAGTCGGTTGAGTCCTCCTCTTCGGGCTCTTCCGGAGACGAGCAAAATCCGCAGCAAACGGCCGGGCCAACAGGCCTCGCATACGTAATGTACACATCCGGCTCCACAGGACAGCCCAAGGGCGTGATGGTTGAACATCGCGGCATCGTTCGTCTTGTTCGAGGCACGAATTATTGTCGCCTCGGAGCCGACGAGATATTCCTTCAATTCGCGCCAATTTCCTTTGATGCAGCCACCTTCGAAATCTGGGGTGCGCTGCTAAACGGCAGCCGTCTGGTGCTGATGCCGCCGATGTCTTCCTCTCTGGAAGACTTGGTCCGCGCCGTTCGCAAGCATGGCGTGACGACGCTTTGGCTTACCGCGGGTCTCTTCCACCTCATGGTCGAAGAGCGCCCCGAAGGCCTGCGAACCCTGCGCCAACTTCTTGCCGGCGGCGACGTATTGTCGGCGCGTCATGTGCGCTTATTCCTTGAACACGCGCCCGATGCATCTCTCATCAACGGATACGGACCGACGGAAAACACCACGTTCACTTGCTGCCACACCCTGCGCGCAAGTGATCCTCTTCCACAATCGATTCCGATCGGGAAGCCCATCTCCAACACTCGAGTTTATCTTCTTGACGAAAACATGTATCCGGTTTCGCCCGGTGAAATCGGAGAGCTGTACGCGGCGGGCGACGGCGTGGCGCGAGGATACCTAAACGATCCGGACGCAACCGCCGACAAATTTCTGACCGACCCGTTCACGGACGAACCGCACCAGCGTATGTACCGCACCGGGGATCTGGCTCGCTGGCAGACGGACGGCACCATCGAGTTTCTAGGTCGTATGGACAGCCAGGTGAAAATTCTCGGATATCGAATCGAGCCGGCTGAAATCGAGGCAGTCCTGCAGCGGCACCCACATGTGAAACAGGCTTGCGTCGTGGCACGAACGGAAAACGGCTGCAGGCGTCTCGCCGCCTATTTCGTTCCCTCCAACTCCGGGCCAACTCCAGAGGAATTGCGCGACTTCGTTGCATCCCAGCTGCCGCAGCACATGGTTCCCGCTTTCTTTGTGGCGCTCTCAACGCTTCCGCTTTCGGAGCACGGAAAGGTGGATCGTGCGGCCCTCGCCAAGCTGGAGGTAGCTCCGAAACAGGGGTCCACGCCAGTTGGGCTTCCGGGCAGCCAACTCGAACGCACACTGGCGGAACTCTGGCAGCGCGTCTTGAGAGTTCCGAACGTCGGGCTCGACGACAATTTTTTCGACCTTGGTGGTGATTCCCTGCGCCTGGTCGCTGTGCATTCCAATTTGCAAAAAATCCTGCAAACAGAAATTCCCTTGACTGACTTGTTCGAATTTGCCACCGTGCGCAAGCTCGCCAACCATCTGGGCCACACCGATTCGAAAGCGGCACCCTTATCCGGTGTGCAAGACAGAGCGCACAGGCAGCGAGAAGCCTTCACGCGGTTTCGCGGCCGTCGCTCCGGCGGTGAATCGTGACCCGTATCGAGGCACCTGCCCTGCTCGAAGGAGTCGCAATCATCGGCATGGCGGGCCGATTCCCCGGAGCGCGAAGCGTTGCCGAGTTCTGGCGCAACCAGCTCGACGGCGTGGAAGCGATCTCGCACTTTCAAGTCGAAGACCTGGAAGTTCCCGGCGCATACGAACTTTCCCAACGCCCCACCTATGTGCGTGCTCGTTCCGTCCTGGCCGACGTGGATCTGTTCGACGCTGACTTTTTCGGCATCTACCCGCGCGAAGCGGAGCTGATGGATCCGCAGCATCGCCTTTTTCTGGAGTGCTGCTGGCAGGCGCTCGAGGACGGAGGCTACGATCCCTCTACCTATCCAGGTTCCATCGGAGTACACGCGGGATGCAGCATGCCCACCTACTTTCTGTCGCGCCTGTGCACCAATGATGGTTTTATCCAGAAGTTCACGGGCGGCTATCAAGTTGGCAACTACCTGGAAATGTTGGGCAACAGCCTGGATTTTCTCTCCACGCGCGTTTCCTACAAATTGAACCTCCGCGGCCCGAGCTTCACGCTGCAGGCTGGCTGCTCGACGTCTCTGGTCGCCGTTTGCCAAGCATTCCAGTCGCTCCTGACGTATCAGAGCGACATGGCTCTCGCCGGCGGGTGCTCGATTACTTTGCCGCAAAAGCGCGGCTCTGACTATCAGGAGGGCGGAATGACGTCGCCCGACGGGCACTGCCGCGCTTTCGACGTTGCTGCGAAAGGGACAGTTTTTGGGAGCGGCGTGGGCGTTGTCTTGCTAAAAAGAATGGAAGATGCACTTCGCGACGGCGACCACATCTATGCCGTCGTTCGCGGCTGCGCGCTCAACAACGACGGCTCGTCAAAGGTTGGCTTCACAGCCCCCAGCATCGAGGGCCAATCGCGAGTCATCGCGATGGCTCAGGAAGCTGCTGGGGTAAGTCCAGACAGCATTGGCTATATCGAAGCACACGGTACGGGAACGTCTCTTGGTGATCCGATCGAATTAGCCGCACTTACGCGAGCCTTCCGCGAAAAGACGAGCGCTAAGCAATTCTGCGCGATCGGGACTGCCAAGACAAACGTTGGGCACCTCGACATCGCGGCCGGCGTGACGGGGCTGATCAACGCAACAAACATTCTGCGCCACGGCATTTTGCCGCCTACTCTGCATTTTCGAGAGCCCAATCCGCAATTCGATCTTGGAAATAGCCCCTTCTACGTGAATGCCAAGCCAACAGAATGGAAGCGACAGGATCTGCCCAGGCGCGCGGGAGTCAGCGCGTTTGGAGTCGGCGGCACAAATGCTCACGTCATTCTCGAAGAGCCGCCCGCGCAAATTTCTGGCAAGTCGACTCGCCCGGCACAGTTGCTGGTGCTGTCAGCACGCTCGGAGCAAGCACTCGAGAAGGCCACCGACAATCTCGTTGAACACTTGAAGGTCAACCTGGAGCTATCCGTCGCTGACGTTGCATGGACTTTGCAAACCGGTCGTCGCAAATTCCCTTACCGTCGTTCCGTGGCTGTGCACAATATTCCTGACGCGATTGATGCGCTTTCGCAGCGCGACCGCAAGCGTGTGCAAACCCGCTTCAATGCGAACGACGGTGCGGCCGCTTACTTCCTCTTCCCTGGGCAAGGCTCGCAGCATTCCAATATGGGCCGCCAGGTCTACGAGTCCGAACCCGTCTTCCACCAGTGGGTTGATCGCTGCTGCGAAATCCTCCGACCACACCTGGGCGAGGACTTTCTTCCTTTGCTCTATCCGCCTAGTGGCGCATCCGAATCAGAGAAGGGCCGCCTTACGGACACGATTGTGGCGCAACCCGCCATCTTCACCGTCGAATATGCGTTATCGCAGCTCTGGATGAGTTGGAGAATTCACCCGCAAGGAATGCTAGGCCATAGCGTGGGCGAATTCGTCGCCGCGTGTCTCGCAGGCGTTTTCTCTCTTGAGGATGCTCTCGCCTTGGTCGCTTCGCGCGGCCGTATGATGCAAAAAATCGCCCCAGGTGGAATGCTCTCGGTGCGTTTGCCGGAGACCGAAGTTCGCGCTCGGCTCAACGGCCATCTCGCCATTGCGGCAGTCAATGCGCCGTCGCTGTGTGTCGTCGCGGGTCCTTTAGAAGCCCTGGATACTCTGGAAGTAGAGCTGAAAAACGAAGGAGTGGCGACGCGGCGGCTTGTAACTTCCCACGCTTTCCATTCTCCGATGATGGATCCGGTTGTGGGTCAGTTTTCCTCTCGCGTGGCTCAAATCCTCCTTCGCTCGCCTCAGATTCCTTTTGTTTCCTGCGTTTCAGGAACTTGGATTTCCGAAGCCGAAGCAACTGATTCTGCCTACTGGGCCCGCCACCTCCGCGCTCCGGTGCAATTCTCCCCTGGAGTTCGGGAATTGCTAAACACGAGCGGGGCAGCCTTGCTCGAGGTTGGTCCGGGTAATGTGCTGAGCACCCTGGCGAGACAACATGTGCCCCGGCAAAATGGCCATGCAGTCACCAATCCGCAGAATCCTGTGACGATTGTCTCTTCCTTCGGCGACGCATCGTCAGGGGAAAACAGTGCAATCGACCTGCTAAGCGCGGCTGGCACTCTCTGGGCGGCAGGCTTGCAACCGCAGTGGGAAGCGCTGCACTCCCGCGAACGACACCGTCGCATTTCCCTCCCCACCTATCCCTTCGAGCGAAAAAGGTTTTGGTTGGAGGCGTCTGCGACCCAGACGCGGCTGTCTTCCGAAATGAATCCGGACCGCGTGAGGGAAGCAGTCAGCGACGACATGTCCTTTGAGGAGACTCAGCACGTGATCCACAACTCGAATGGCCCAACCCTCGATCAGCAACTCTCAGCCGATCGCGCCGCAGTCATCTCCGGCATAGTATCTGAAATATTCGCAGACCTTTCCGGCGTGCGGATTGAGTCCTCCGATGCCTCTTCAAGTTTCCTTGAGATGGGCTTTGACTCGCTGTTCCTCACTCAGGTGACGCAGGCATTGCAGAACAAATTTGGTCTGAAGGTCACGTTCCGCCAACTCTTGGGCGACCAATCATCGCTCAAATCGCTAACTGAATTCATTGATAGCCAGTTACCCGCTGACGCCATCGTAGCGAAGGAAGTGCCTGCGCAGGGTGAGCCCGTGCCTGAGCCTGCGGCCGCCCCTAGTATCCCTGAGACTCAGCCAATGACCACGAAATCAGCAACATCATCGAGCCGCGCAGCCAGCAGCATTGATTCCGCCGTTGAGCGCCTGATGCATGAGCAACTGCAAACGATGAACCAACTCTTTGCCAAGCAACTCGAAGCATTGCGAGGCGTTTCCCCCGAGCCCGCTACCTCGCAGACGCGCACGGAACTGCCTCCGCCCGTTGCAACACTGGTTGCGAATGTATCTACTTCTCCCGCGCCGCCCGCTCCAGTGCCGCAGGGGTCGCGCGAATTCAAACCCTTCGGCCCGTATAAACCGCCGCAGAAAGGAAGCTCTGGTCAGCTCACCGAACGCCAGCAGAAGTACATCCAAGATCTCATCGCGCGCTGCACAAAGCGGACCGCCAAATCCAAGGCCATGACCCAGCAATACCGCTCGCGGCTTGCTGATCCGCGCGTCGTTTCCGGCTTTCGCACGCAGTGGAAAGAAATGGTCTATCCCATCCTCACCGTGCGTTCGCAAGGCTCACACCTTTGGGACGTAGACGGCAATGAATACATCGACATTCTGAACGGATTCGGCCCCATCATGCTCGGCCACCGTCCTGATTTCGTGGAGCGCGCGATCGAACAGCAGCTCCGCGAAGGATTCGAGATCGGGCCTCAGACGCCTCTCGCCGGTGAAGTCGCGGAAATGTTTTGCGGGATGACCGGCAATGAACGCATGACCTTCTGCAACACTGGCTCTGAAGCGGTCATCGCTGCCCTCCGCGTGGCACGAACGGTCACGGGCCGTGGCAGAGTGGTGCTTTTTGCAGGTTCCTACCACGGGATGTTCGACGAAGTCTTGGTGAAAGGCGTAAAGGATTCCCACGCGCCGCGCTCCTTGCCGATCGCTCCAGGCATTCCGCGGGAAAGCGTTGGCAATGTTGTAGTACTAGACTACGGCACCCCCGAATCGCTCGAGTGGATTCGCGCGCACGCGCGTGACCTCGCGGCGGTTCTCGTCGAGCCGGTCCAGAGTCGCCACCCTAACCTCCAGCCTCGCGAATTCCTGCGCGAGATTCGCCAAATCACTCAGGACTCGGGCGCGGCATTGATATTCGATGAAGTCGTCACCGGCTTCCGTGTTCACCAGGGTGGTTGCCAGGCGTTGTTCGATATTCGCGCGGATCTGGCCACCTATGGAAAGGTCCTTGCGGGCGGCATGCCGATCGGCGTCCTTGCCGGCAAGGCACAGTTTATGGACGCGCTCGATGGCGGCGCATGGCAGTTCGGCGATGACTCCTATCCCTCTGTCGGCGTGACATTCTTTGCCGGCACTTTCGTCCGTCACCCGCTCACGCTTGCTGCCGTGAAGGCTGTGCTCCAGCATTTCCGCGAGCAAGGCCCGCAACTTCAGCAACACCTTACTGCCAAGACCGCATCGCTCGTCAGCGCCTTGAACGCACTCCTTGAAAAAGGCAATGTTCCCTCTCGCATCGAGACTTTCGGCAGTATTTTCTATTTCAGCTTCCCCACTGATTTTCCGTTGGGAAGCCTGCTTTACTATCACCTGCGAGAAAAGGGCGTCTATGTCCTCGAAGGCTTCCCCTGCTTCCTTACCACCGCGCACTCAGATAAGGACATCGAAACGATTGTCCACGCATTTGATGAATCCATCAGGGAAATGCAGGCTGGTGGAATTCTGCCAGAACCCTCAGGCCTGACCGCGCACGGAAATGAAAAGCGCTCCAGCCTCACGGCGCCAACCTCACCCAGCGTTCATGATCCGGTGCCCACCATGGAAGTTCCACTGACAGAGGCGCAAATGGAGATCTGGCTTTCCGCCCGGTTGGGCGATGATGCGTCATGCGCCTTCAACGAGTCCTTCACTCTGCTCATGCGCGGACAACTTGATACGCAAGCCCTGCGCGAGTCCCTGCAGGATCTCGTCGCTCGCCACGAAGCCCTGCGCGCGACGATTATTCCGGAGCGCAATTCGCTTCATTTTTCTCCGCAAGGCCACCTCTCCATGCCTTTCGAAGATTTGTCTTCCGCCTCGTCATCCCAACGCGCGGCTGCTCTGGAAAACGCCAAACGAGAGGAAGCTTCCACACCCTTCGATCTCATCAATGGCCCAGTGGTTCGCCCGCGTCTTTTCCGTCTCGACCCTCAACTGCACGCGCTCGTCTTCACCAGTCACCACATCATTTGCGATGGCTGGTCGACCAACGTCCTCCTCGACGAACTCAGCGCTCTCTACACAGCCCGCCGCGACGCGACGAGCCCTGCCTTGCCCGCCCCTTTGCAGTTCAGCGAATACGCCCGGCAGCAATCCCAGAACGCGGACGACCAGGAAGTCGCTGCCTACTGGCTCAACCGATTTGAGCAAATCCCTCCCGTGCTCGAATTACCGACCGATCGCCCGCGCCCTGCCGTCAAGTCGTTCAAAGGCGCAACCTACCGCGCGCGGATCGACGCCGCCATTTACAAGCAAATCAGGCAAGCCGGCGCTAAGCAGGGCTGCACTCTATTCGCGACCCTGCTCACCGGGTTCGCATCGCTCCTGCATCGTTTGACCGCACAGAGTGACATCGTCATCGGCATCCCCACGGCGGGGCAATCTCTGCTCGAAGGTGGGAGCCTCGTCGGCCACTGTGTGAATTTCCTTCCGATCCGCGTCCGGCTCATCGAGGGCCAATCGGCCGCCGAACTGCTCCAGCAGGTGAAGCGCACACTTCTCGATGCGCAGGATCACCAGTCCTACACGTACGGCACACTGCTGCGCAACATGAAGCTGCGCCGCGACCCCAGCCGCTTGCCGCTTGTCGAGGTGCAGTTCAATCTCGAAAAGGTCGGCGCAAATCTCAATTTCCCCGGCCTGCAAGTCGAAGTGGACCCCAATCCTAAGACCGCGGTGAATTTCGATCTGTTCGTCAACATCGTCGAATCCGCCCAGGGCCTTTTGATTGACTGCGATTACAATTCCGATCTGTTCGACCGCGAAACGATTGCGCGCTGGCTTACGCATTTCGAAACCATGCTGAAAGGCCTAGCCGCCGATATCAGTCAGGAGGTCGATCGCCTCCCAATTCTCAGCGATGCCGAGCTCGGCCAGATTCTTCAAGGCTGGAATGCCACGGAGCGTGACTATCCTGCTCACAAATGCGTCCACGAACTCTTCGAGGAGCGGGCTGCGCGCAATCCTGGCGCCGTCGCCGTCTCATTTGAAGGACGCAGCCTGACGTACGCGCAACTCGACAATCGCGCCAACCAACTCGCCAGGCATTTGATTAAAATCGGCGTTACTCCAGGCTCGCTCGTGGGTATTGCGCTTGATCGCTCTCTCGACTTGCTCGTCGGCTTACTTGGCATTTGGAAAGCCGGTGCCGCCTATCTTCCTCTTGACGCAGCGTATCCGCCCGACCGAATCGCGTTCATCATGGAAGAAACTTCGTTAGCTACTCTGCTGACCCATTCAAAGGTCGTTCCGAATCTCCCAATCTTTGACACGCGCCTCGTCTGTCTCGATCGCGATTGGGTGCTCATTGAGCGCGAGCCAGAGACGCGCCCTGCCCTCAAGCTCGATTCGGCATCGGTGGCCTACACGATCTACACCTCGGGTTCCACGGGAAAGCCGAAGGGCGTTGAAGTGACCCATCGCAATGTCGTCAACCTGCTTTGCTCCATGCGCGAAATGCCCGGGCTCCATGATCGCGACCGCTTGCTCGCGGTGACCACACTTTCCTTCGACATCGCCGCTTTGGAACTTTTTCTTCCGCTCATCACCGGTGCGCAGCTCATTCTCGCGAGTCGCGATACGGCGCAGGATCCGCGCCTTTTGATCAAATTGTTGAACGAATCGAAAGCCACGGTCATGCAAGCCACGCCGGCCACCTGGCGTTTGCTTCTCGAGCTGGGCTGGGAGGGTTGCCCGGGCTTAAGAATGCTCTGCGGCGGTGAAGCCCTGCCGCGAAAACTGGCAGATGAACTCTTGCAGCGCGGCGAGCTCTGGAACATGTATGGGCCAACAGAAACAACTATCTGGTCGGCAACGTCGCGGGTCCATGCGAGCGAGGGTCCCGTTGCCATTGGCCCTCCGATACACAACACCCGCTTCTACGTTCTCGACGCCAAACAGCAACCGCTTCCGATCGGTGTCCCGGGCGAGCTCTACATCGGAGGCGACGGCGTAGCAAAGTGCTACTTTAGAAACGCGCAACTCACCGCAGAAAGCTTCGTTCCCAACCCTTTTACTAAAGAACTTACTAGAGAGCACGGCGATCGCCTGTATAAAACAGGCGATTTGGTTCGCTATCGCCCCGACGGGAGACTGGAATTCCTAGGACGACTGGATGACCAGGTCAAGGTCCGCGGCTTCCGCATCGAGCTCGGTGAAATCGAGTCGGTCCTCGCACGAAATCCCGACGTCCGTGAATGCGTCGTCGCCGCGCAAGCAGACGAGCCTGGCACCAATCGCCTGGTGGCCTATTGCGTCCCGCACCAATCTCAAAAGTGCTCTTCCGAAGAGCTACGAAACTGGGTCGCTGCTTCCCTCCCCGAGTACATGATCCCTTCCGCATTCCTCTTTAAGTCCGCTTTGCCGCACACCCCGAACGGTAAAGTGGATCGCAAAGCCCTGGTCCGCCTGGACGCGTTGAATCTGCCGGAGCAGAATCTGTTCATCGCCCCTCGCAACGCTGCGGAAGCAAAGCTCGCCGCCGTTTGCGCCGAGGTTCTGCACCTTGACCGGGTGAGCGTGAACGACAGCCTGTTTGATCTAGGCGCCGACTCCATTCACCTTTTTCAGATCATTGCCCGTGCTGCGCGTGTCGGTATCACCCTCGCGCCGCAGCAAATCCTTAGACTACGCACCGTTGCAGCACTCACCGCGGAACTCGACGCTCGCACTTCCGAAAACGGTAACCCCAAGAACAGCCTGGAGAAAATCGCCCGCGTTCCGCGGGAGCAATACCAACTGGATGCCGCGCCTCAGGCTACCTGACATGGACGAGATCCGCTCTATCCAGTCATCTACCGTGCCAAACGCGGCGGCATTGGGCGAGCCGCTCTACCGTTTCCCCACAACCCTTGCGCAGCAATCTTTTTGGTATCTTGACCGCCTTGAGCCCGGCAATCCCTGCTGGAACATTGCGGTGCGCTTTCGCATCATTGGAGCTCTCGATGTTTCCATCCTGGAGCGCTCCATCAACGAAATCGTTCGTCGCCACGAGATTCTTCGCACCAGCTTTTCGCTCATCGATGGAGCCCTCACCCAAATCGTTCACGCCGAAGGGACGATCTCCCTGCCCCTGGACGACCTAAACCACCTTGCCTCCGATGCCCGCGACGCTGAGGAAGAGCGGCGAACCATCGCCGAAGCCGCCCTGCCATTCGACATCAAGACCGGTCCCCTGCTGCGAGTGCGCCTCCTCAAGCTTGCCGACGAAGAGCACATGTTTTTAGTCACTATCCACCATATTGTCTCGGACGGCTGGTCCATTGGCGTCTTCAGCGATGAGGTTGCCGCTCACTATGAAGAGTTATTGTCAGGCGACCAGGCAACCGCACCCGACCTCCCGCTTCAATATGCCGATTACGCGATTTGGAAAAATGAACAGACTCAGGGATGCGTCGCCGCGCAACACCGTTCCTACTGGCTAGCCAAACTCGCCAATCTACCGGTCTGCGAAATCCCGCCCGACCATCCCCGCCCATCGCTCAGAACCCACAGGGGGTACATCCTTTCCCTCCTGCTCCCAGTTTCTCTGACCGATTCACTGGCCGAATTGTCCAGGAAGCACGGTTGCACGCTTTACACGCTGTCGTTGACAGCACTAAAAATGCTGATCGTGCACTACACCCGTCAGCACGACGTTCATGTTGGCACCCTTTTGGCCGGTCGTGATCGCGTCGAACTTGAGCCGCTCATCGGCGTCTTCATCAATACAATTATTTTGCGTACCGGCCTCTCCGGCGACCCCGCCTTCTTCGAGCTACTTGCACGTGTGCAACAGACTGTCGAGGAAGGGATGGCGCATCAGGATCTTCCGTTTCAACAAGTGGTCGAAGCGTTGCGTCTGAAACGCAATCCCAGTCGGCCCACGGTCTACAGCATCAACTTCATCTATCAGCGCGATTTCGTGAAGCCGCTCCACTTTGCGGGGCTATCCATGAATCCCGTCCCGTCCAAATCACCGGGCGCCATTTACGATCTGAACTTTTTTATGGTGCAGCGCTCCGATGGCTGGCGGCTATCCTGCGAATACGACTGCGATCTCTACGAGGCTGTCGCTGTAAATCGCATGATCGGTCAGCTTCGTTATCTGCTCACGGAAATCGCCGCAAACCCCGATCGCAAAATATCGGAGTTCGAATTCCCAGAGAATGCCGGTGACCCTCTCCCGGCCTTTGTGCCTCGCAACAATTTCGCGCTTCCATCGCCGAAATCCACTCAGCCGGTCGTGGAAGGTCGCCCGAATTCCGGGGGCCTCATCGTTAAAAAGATTCTCAGCCGCGTCTACACGCACTTGGGGAAAATATAACTTCAACATTTCACTGTGAAGCCCATCTGCCGGAACGCGCTGCAAACGAAGCTGCGGTGCGCCCTATGCCACAGGCGCCCATGTCTCACCGTTCCCTTCTCCTGCGATTCCGTATCTTTCAGATCCGCGCGCTGGCTTCGCTCCTGAAATTCCTCGGCACCCGCTCCGCCGGCCGGACTTTCATCACTCGCCTATGCTCCAATCGTGTGACACGAGTTCCGCTGGAAATTTGCCTCGGCTTTCGCCGCGCTTTCCCCTCCTTCGCAGCGGCTCAAGCGTGCGCCGCGAAATACATTCAAGCCGGGCATGAACACTCGGACGACACTCGATTCCATACCTCGATGGCTGACTCCGTGCGCGAGAGCGACTACCCCGTCCTGTTCCATCTTGCCCCGTTCGTCTCCGAACTGGGTCGCGTCTTCGATTTCGGCGGCAATGTTGGAAACCTGTTCTACTCCTACCAACGGAAGTTAAACTTCCCGTCGAAGCTTCTTTGGACTGTGTATGACTTGTCCGTCAAGAAGGCGCTCGGAGAAAAACTCGCTGCTCAGCGCGGCGAAACGCGCATCCGCTTCGCCAATGCTCTAGCCGAGGCAAGTGGCTCGGATGTCTTCATTGCGTCGGGCTCGCTTCATTACTTTGAAGAGCCTCTTCACGAAATCCTCGCCTGTCTCGAAGATCTTCCGAAGCACGTCTTTGTCAACCGTACCCCCTGTTCCAGCGGTCCCGACTTGATCACCGTCCAAGATAACCGTTCCTACCTCGTTCCCTGCAAGCTTCACAGCCGCACGACCCTCATCGCCGGAATGCAAGCCCTCGGTTATGAACTACAGTCGGAGTGGCCCGTATACGAGCGGCGACTGCCTGTGCCCACGCACCCGGATCTCTCTGCGCGCACCTACTCTGGCTTCTATTTTAGAAGGAAATAAGAGCCTGCGGCGCACCGTTGCGCGGGCATCAGGCACCGCTGCGCAAGCTAACCCCGCTACACTGCTGGCACCGTCGCGCTTATCGGCACCGAATATTCGCTCTCCACTTGGTCGGCGTCCAACGCCGTCACGACATAGTAGTAGGTATGTCCCGCCGCCAACCCCGTATCGACGTATTCCGCTGACGGAACGGCCGAAGAAATCCGCATGTACGGCCCGCTGGGCTCCGCCGACCGGTAAACAACATAGCCTGCCACGCTGACGGGACTTTCCTCCCAATTCAGTTTCACCGCGCTCTGCGACGATGCGGCTCCCGCCGCGGTTAGCGGCATTTCCAATAACGATCCACCTTCGGCGCTCGAAACCATCAAGCTGCCGGCTTGTCGCCCCGCGCTTTTCGGCGCGAAGTTCACTTCCACGCTCACATTTTGTCCGGGACTCAAGTTCACTGCTCCTCCTCCAGACAGACTGAAATCCGCTCCCGAGACGGATATCCCGGAGATCCTCAGCTCGCGATTTCCCGAGTTCGTCAGCGACACTTCCTTCTTGCTAGAGCTCCCTACAGCAACATCTTCAAAATCAATGTCCGCCTCACTCGCCGTTAGCTCCCTCTGATCCCGTGCCGCTGAAGCTCTCACCCTCAGCACGAGCGGCGCATCGCCGGAGCTCGTCACTATGCGAATCTCACCTCCCGTGCCGCCCTCCGCCTTTGCCCGATAGGCGATGGTGAAGCTTTCGCTAGTCCCGCGCGCCACAACGACCGGTAGAAGAATCCCTGTCACTCGGAAATCTGTGCTCGAAGCCGTGATTCCTTTGATCTGAAGCGTGCCCTCACTGATGTTCGTGATTCTCACCGTCTGTGTATACGTCTCGCCCACAGGCACATCCACGAAGCTGACGGCGTCCGGCGTGACTTCCATCAGAACGGGAGCAGTAATCGTAGGCTCGGTTCTAGCCGTACCAATTGTCGCAGTGGCACCGCCCGCCGCGTGCGTTGTGGTAGGAGAAATTGCCAACAGGACTAGGACTGACTTGCAAAAGCTCCTCAAATTTAGACACTTGCACAGAAGTCTTCCGACCATGAATGTCCCCCTCAACTGCCCGCCGCCTCACAAAGTGGCCAGATTCTTACTCAACCCCCTTCTGGGGGCTACTGGTCGGGAGTTCACAAGGGGGACAGGGTAAGGACTCGTACAGGGTTGACCCGGGGGGAAATACAGAATTAACCTTAGTCAGCCGTCCGATACGATTTTCGCCCGCGAAAATATGTCGAAGCTCAGGGAATGGTCGCTACCACTGGGTCCGAATAATCGCTTTCCATGTTGTCGGCATTAACCGCCGTCACCACGTACGTGTAGGTCTGCCCGCTCTGAATATTCGTATCCGTATATTCCATCAGGACTTCCGGAGCAGCGTTTACCTTCGCATACGTTGCGTCCGCAAGAACTCGATAAACGTAATAGCCAACGACTTCTGAAGTGCTCGCGTCCCAGTTCAGCGCGACGGAATGCGAGCTCAGTTGTCCGCCGCTACCAGCCAGCGCTATCGACAGTCCTCCCGCATTGGTGCCAATCGTGATGGCTCCCGCCACGCTTCCCGTTGCCAGTGGTGCAAACGTCACGTTGAGCGCTGCAGTCTGCCCCGGTACCAATGTCGTGTTGGCGCCGGCGCCGCTCACCGTAAACCCCGTGCCGGTCACAAGCACATTAGAGATTGTAACGTTCGCATTCCCGGTGTTCGTCACCGTTACGCCGAGCGAACTATTGCTTCCTACCAGCACGCTTCCAAAATCCAGGCTGTTCGTGCTGGAACTCAATAGCGCCGTTGACGCTATGGCGCTGGCACTCGTGGAGATTGCCAGCGGAGAGTTGGGCGCATTGCTCGTCAAGGAAATGGAGCCCGTAACATTCCCAGCCCCGCTCGGCGTAAACACTACGTTAAACGTCGCGTTCTGGCCCGGCGCGATGCTCATCGGCAGCGTTAGACCGGACGTGCTAAAGCCGGCTCCTGTAACGCTGGCGCCGGAAATCGTGACGCTGGCGGTCCCGGCGTTTTGCAATGTAATGGTTTGTGAGCTGCTTGAGCCCATCGCTACGCCAGGAAAGGTGGCACTTGTGGGTGTTGCCGAAAGCTGGGGTTGCGGCGTGTTCGTCGGCGGCGGCGTCCCGGGTGCAGGCGTGCCGCTGCCCCCCGAAGAACTCGATCCCATAACGACGCCGGCGCAACCGCTGCCGATCATCGAGGTGGCAAGCACCATTGCCACCAAGCACTTCGATACCTTATTTAGATACGACCCTTGGTCCGCCATAGTGCGGCAAGTGTAGAAACGCGCTCCACACGCAACCACTGGTCGGACGACCAAACAAAGTGCAGCCAGTTAACTAGTGCGTGCGAACAGGTAACTCATAAGTGCGGAGGTAACTAATGAGCGGCAGCACATTTGTAGCTCACCACGAGGATTTTCGGGTTCCGTTGCTCAGTTTGGTGAGATCCGCCGCAAAACCAGACGTTGCTCCGAGTAGTTACTTAGCTTAAAATCGTGCTATCCCGCCCTTGCACTGCCATGCCCCATACAATCTTCAATTTCTTTGGTCTGCGCGAAAACCCGTTTAAGATCAACCCCGATCCCCGTTTTCTCTTTGTCACCGATCAAGCCCGCGCCACCTCTGATGAGCTTGCCTACACCATTCGCACTCGCAAGGGCTTGATCCTCCTGACCGGCGAAGTGGGCACCGGCAAAACCATGCTGATTCGACGTCTACTCGACTGGCTTGCCGAGGAGAAGATGCCTACCGCTCTCATTTTCAACACCCATATCAAGCCTGACCACCTGCTCGATTTCATCCTCAACGATTTTGGCGTGCCTTGCAAATCGACCCTGAAGAGCGAAAAACTCCTAGCCCTCAATCGCTGGCTGCTTGAGCGGTATCGCGCCGGTCAAACTCCAGTCTTGATTGTCGACGAGGCTCAGGGCCTGGAGCCCATTGCCCTCGAGGAAATCAGGCTTCTCCTCAATTTCGAAACACCGCGCGAGAAGCTCCTGCAGATCATCCTCGCAGGTCAGCCGGAGCTGGAAATCAAGCTCAAGTGTCACGAGCTCCGCCAGCTTCGCCAGCGCATCGCCATCCGCTGCAAGACAGCTCCCCTCACGCTCGAACAAACCTACGGCTATATCCGCGAGAGACTCCGCGTCGCCGGCGCTAATGGCAACCTCATCTTTGAGCCCGATGCCGTCGGCTCCGTCCACGCCTATTCCCGCGGCATTCCCCGCGTGATCAATGTTCTTTCCGAGCATTCGCTCATCAATGCCTGCGCCGATGGCGCCAACACCATCTCGCTAAGTGCCGTTGAACAGGCCGCCCGCGACTGTCAACTTGACCGCGCCGACTCCATCACCCGTATCCTGAACACCGGCTCCTACTCGACAACGAGTCTTTCGGATATCTGCTCTATCCTAGCCGCCGTCTCCGCCGGGTCAGAGTCCGCAGCTGAGCCAATAACCCAACGCCAACTCTCAGAAGCAGTTCCGGCTGTCTTCAAGCATCCCTACCAGCGTGTGCAGCCTTCGCCCGCTGCAGGACAAGGCACCGCTGCCACGATCACCAAGGGTCCACCGGAAGAGAACGCGGCTCAAAGTGAAGTTCCCTTAGAGGCCACGGCAGCGCAATATGTCCAAGAGCCATTCCCGCCGCCTCAGGCGCTTCCTGTGCAAGCGGAATCAGACCTTACCCAGACGCGTGTATCTACGCCGCGTCGGTCACCTCTCGATTTTCTGCGTCTCTGGAACCGAAGCTTCGCAGCTGATGCTCGGGCAACCTCCCGTCAGTTGCGCCGCGCCATCCTGTCTTTGCGGAGATGGTTGCATGAACCGGTCACCCCTCAGCGGAAAAAAATTCAGCGTGACTCAATAAACTAAGCCGCCGCCGCTACTTCGCGCTATCAAACTCGCTCGAACCCAGCAACGCCGAGTCTTTGGGAAACTCCTCACCCCAAATGTAATGATTGAACCAGTCGATATTCGCCTCCATCACCGCGCGATTTGACTTGGGCTTTGTGATCGGGTGCCCAAAGCCGGTGTACAAAATCAGCCTCGATGCCACGTGTTGGTCCTGCAGCCCGCGATACAGCTCATAGCTGTCCGGCACCGGAACGCGCTTGTCCACGCTTCCCAATTGAATCAACGTCGGCGTTCTCGCCTGCTTGATCGTAGTCATTGGCGACGTCTTTTGGTAAATTTCCTGATCGTCCCACGGCGTCGCGTGAAGATACTGCCGCGTAAACGGCGTAATGTCCGTGTTGACGTAATACGTCATCCAGTTACTGATCCCCGCTCCCACGGAAATCGCCTTGAACCGGTCGGTGTTCGTGGTCAAAAACGCCGAAATGTATCCGCCCTGCGACCATCCCATCGATCCCAGCTTCGATCCGTCCACAATCCCGCGCGCGATCAGCGAGTCCATCCCGCTCATCACATCCCACATGTCTCCCACGCCCAAATTGCGCACGTTCAGCGCCCGAAACGCTGCGCCATATCCCGCGCTCCCGCGATAGTTCGGCTGCAGCACCAACGCGCCCTTCGACAAAAAAATCTGCGTCGGATAATACGTGTCTCCGGCCGATAGCGTCGGTTGCGAAATTCCTGTCGGCCCGCCATGAATCACCACCAGCAACGGGTATTTTTTGGAAGCATCGTAGTTTGCCGGCTTCCGCAGTATCCCCTCAATCGTTGCGCCGTCCTTGCTCTTCCAGGAAATCACTTCCGCGCTGCCCAGGTTCCAATCTTTCACCTGCGCGGTCATGTCCGTCAGTTGCCGCGGAGCAAATTTCTGAGCTCCCGAAACGAATACCTCCGTCAGGTGCGTCGCGTCTTGCGCCGCTACTCCTAAAGTCTTGAAATCCTTCGTGAAGGACACGTCGTCGAGATAATACGCATCCGGCGAACTGATCCTCGCGATCTCCTTCGTCTTCGGATTCACCCGAAAAAGATGCGCTGACGTTTTTTGCAGCCCTTCGAAATAAATCCCATCTGGGCCCCACTCCGCAATTCGCGGATCTTCATCGAATTGCGCCGTCAGATCTTGCACCTCCCCAGGTTTCGTCGCTGGTTGCGCAAGCACCCGCTCCACATCTACCATGGCAATGTGCCCGTTTGCGTAGTAGTAGTAAGGTTGTGCCAGCGCCGTCCCAAACGCGATTTGCTTCCCGTCTGGCGAGAAAAACGGGTCGCCATCCGGCCCGTCCAGCGCAACGATCTTGCGAACCGTGTTGTCCTGCGTCAGTTCCGCCAGATAAATATCTTCATCTCCACCGAACGCCAACATCGGATTATGCGTCGCCGCTAACGCGATGCGCTTCGCATCCGGCGACCATGCAAATCCGCTCACGTTCAAGCTCGCATCCCGCGTAATCTGCCGCGCCTTCACCGCCGACTGGTGCAACGCCGCCTCCCTCGCATCCACGACCCACAATTGGTTCTGCCGGAAATCCTCCTCAAACACTTCATACTCGCTGTACTTTTCCTTCCGCTCTTTCTCGCTCTTGCTTTCCGCACTCGGTGCCGTAAACGCAATCTGCTTCCCATCTTTCGACCAGTGAAACCCTCCTATGTCTGTCTCCTGCTGGGTCAATTGCCACGCTTCCCCGCCCTCCGGCGAAATGACCCAAATCTGCCGCGCCGCCGGCTTCCCTTCTCCGTCTTTCTTCTCGTCTTTCCCTTCTTTTTTCTCTGCGGCTCCTCCCGGCACAATCGCGTTTGCTTCACGCTCCGTGATAAATGCCAACCACCGTCCGTCCGGCGACCATTCCGGCGCGTCGCTCGATTTCTTTCCTCGCGTCAATTGAAAGCTCGCCCCCGTCGCCACGTTCGCCAGCCAAATCTGCCGCACGTACGCATTTTCCTTCCAATCCGTTTCGCGCACTCGATACGCGATAAATCTTCCGTCTGGAGAGATGCGCGCTCCGCCGATCGTCTTCAAATTCAGCGACTCCTCCAGCGAGGGTGTATGTTTTGTCTGCGCGTGCACTGCACCCCCGCAAGGTAAGGCGAACACCATTACTAGGATCAACCGAACGAGTTTGTTCACAAAAGCTCCTCTCCCTTACTCCAAAGTGCTTTGCTACAAGGCCGCGCAAGCAATGATGCCGCGTTTCTTCAAACCGTCTCCTACCGCTTTTTCTCCCCGGATGCCAGCCGCCGCTTGCCCTTGATCAATACATCCGCCGAGTCTGGCCGCCCATTCCAAAAGTCCAGCCGCACTCGTCCGTCCGCCAGCACGTTCACCGTTGCGGGAATGGCGCTCGCTGTCAGGTACCACCCTTCCGGTAACACCACGGCATTCCGCGGCTGGCTCAAGCTCCTGTCAAACACCAGATCGTCTCCCTCCAACCGATAACTTCCAATCGCCGTATACGTCTCCCAAATTCGCAATCTAATCGACTGTCCTTGCTTCACCGGCGCAAACCGCACCACCACCACCTGACCCGTGGGCGCCACCACCTCCTCCGCGTCGATCTTCGCTAGGGCCAACTGCTCTCCTGTCATGATTTGCGTTTCCAGCTTTTCTCCCGTATCCAGCACATAGGCTGACGGCTCGGAAACCGTGCTGCCGGCGCGCACCACGTTCACGTACTTGTCCATGCCCGGCCGCGACTCCGTGTAATCGTGATATAGACGAAAGGCATGCGTCTCCGGCTCCTTTAAGAAGTAGACGATGTCGCGATCCTCGTGCGCCCGCTCCGTGAGCCGCTCCTTCTCCGTTTCCCCAGCGAAGGGCGCTTCCCAACTGACCGCCGTCGTCAGAGGCCGAGGCACCGCAGCAGCGCCCGTCTGCGCGCCCAACCTCGCTCGCACCATCAGGGGAGCCTCTCCCGCGCTTCCATTCATGAAGCTCACCGCAGTCCGTCCGTCCGGCTCCGGCAAAACCTGCGACGCCACATTGCATCCCGCCACTTCATATCCCGCCGGAAGCACGACGCTGTTTCTCTTGATCCCCAGCGACCTGTTAAACACAATCGTGTCTCCGTCCCAGTAGTAGCTCTTCGCATCCTTATATGTCTTCAGGATAATCAGCCGGCCCTGCCCGTCCTTCGGCACTGGCCGCGCCAGATGCACCTTGATGTAACTCGTCCCGGCATCGGCATCCGCCATCAACGGGTCCTTGCGCGCTTCCTCTCCGCTCACAATTTCAAATTGCAGCGCCTCCCCGCTCATCGCGTCGTAGACCGCCTCATCGCTGGCCACGCTGCCCTTCCGTATCGGGTTGTAATAATATTTTGCGCCCGCCGTGGTCGCCGTCACCTCGTAACGAATCCGAAAGCTCGCGCTGTCCGGCGCCAGTAACTCGTATCTTGTATATTCATCAGACTCCGTCTGTCGCGATGCCCCATTTGCCGTGCTAAATCCGCTTGCGCTCTGCCGCACGCGCAAGGTTTCACCCGAGAGTAGCAACGCCACGACTACGCAAACCGCAATCCATTTCTCCACGTGTATCTCCTCGCCGCCAACACAGCGCCCGCATCATACCGGCCCTTCAGCAGGAATAAATACCAAAAGCGCTGCGGCGTCTTTGCCGCTACAATCTGCATGGGTTCATCATGCAGGCAAACACGCGCGTCCGTCCCGCCCTTCTTGCGGATCTTCCCGTCCTCCGCGCCCTCATCGACGCTTCTGTCCGTCAGCTCCAGGCGCAGGACTACACTCAAGCGCAAATGGAGGGCGCGCTCGCCACTGTCTTCGGAGTCGATACTCAGCTCATTGCCGACGGCACATACTTGGTTGTCGAGTATTGCCCTGCGGAATCGCAAGCCTCGCTGGTCATCATCGCCTGTGGCGGCTGGAGCAAACGCAAAACCCTCTACGGCGCCGATCAGTGGACCGACCGGCACGACGACCTCCTCGACCCTCATCATGACGCAGCCAAGATTCGCGCCTTCTTCATTCATCCGGACTGGGCCCGTCGCGGCATCGGAACTCTCCTTCTGGAGGCTTGCGAAAACGCAGCCAAGTCCGCTGGCTTCTCGCGCTTCGAGATGGGCGCCACCCTCACAGGCGCAAAGCTCTTTCGCGCCCGAGGTTATCTCCCCATCAGGAATCTGGAAGTCCCTCTACTCAACGGCGATTCCCTGCCAATAGTCCAAATGGAAAAACGCGTCTGATTTCTTCCTAAAAAATGTATCCGATCGGCATTAATCTCTGTAAGCGTTTTATTATCTTGGTGATTCTACAGTAGATAGCGAATCCCCAAAATGGCATGCATCGTGCCAAGCTTTATGCAGGCTTATACCCCGGGCCCTGGAGACCTAGTGACAACCCTAAGGCGGCTGCTGTGCCTGTTACCCATCTTCTTGTTAGCGAGCATTTCCACACGGGCGGATTCAGCCCAAGTCTACGTGAACGGCTCCTATGCCTTCGCAAATAACGGCTATGGCATAGGCCCCTACGGCGGCACCCTGAATGGGACAGCCGCGTCCTTCTATTGTGTTGATTTCAGCCACGATATCGTTGGCCAAACTGGCTGGACGGCCACTACTACGAACTTGCTTAGCTCGTCGTCGCTCTCCTCCAACAGCACCCTTCTTAACGATCCAAATCTCTACACAGATATAGCGTGGATGATCAGCCAAATGATGGCGCTAGAGGCCATGCCGCAAACCCCTGCCACCCGAACGAGTGAGGCGCAATACCAGTGGACTATTTGGTCTCTGACGGGCGCTTCTTACAACCCATATGCTTCATATTCGACGGGCATAATGGCTAACGCTCAGGCCGCTGTCAGCGGTGGGTGGTTTGCCAATGGCTGGGAGATTCTGACCCCTATGTCGGGAACTGGATATCCTAATAAGACCGGATACTACGGCCAGGAGTTTATGGTTATGGCGACTCCTGAGCCCCAGTCCATTCTGCTTCTGCTGGCTGGCCTAGCGGTATTCGCGATCGCGGCGCTCAGAAAATAACGACGCGGTAGCCCACAATCCACGCGGGTCCCTGTCAGGTCCCTGCCTGCTTCTTTCTCACCAGCGTAGGTCGGTGCTTCACGTGATCGCTCATGCGCTTGAGGTGACGGTCCAACACCGCCTGCGCAACCTTTGGCGTGAAGAACGTCTTGTTGGACCGCACCGCGTCCACTGCGGCAATTAGGTCCCGCATGGCGTCTGACTTCAGCACGTAACCCTTCGCCCCGGAATCCAGCACCTGCTGGATCACCTCTTGCGAATCGTGTACTGACAAAATCAAAATCTTTGTTCGGCAGCCCCGCCCCAGGATCTCTCGCGCCGCCTCCAATCCATTCATGCTCGGCATGCTGATGTCCAGCAGTGCAACATCCGGTTCTAGCAAAAAAACCTGCTCCACGGCTTCTCTTCCGTCGCCGGCTTCCCCCACCACCGACCATCCGAACTGCGACTCCAGCAAGTTTCTTAATCCAAACCGGACAATTTCGTGGTCGTCAGCCAAAAAAAGGCGCAACGGAACCATCGCTCACCTCGCAAGCTGTCTCAGTACGCTTGAAAGCCCGTTCCGGGCCGCACGAACTCTCATTCACACCGGCGCTGTTAGACCAATAACACAGCGCTACCTCACTGACCATCGGGCGTTTACTGCATCCTTTCTGCTCAGCTTTTTACCTCCTGCCGATTGCATCCGGAGCACTTGAGCGTTACCTCATTTCGCCAGAAAAACTCGTTCGGACTCAGCACGACACAAAAAAGAGGAAGCTCGCGCTTCCTCTTTTGCCAAATTTTAGTTGAGAACTACTCGACTCCGCCAGCCCTCCGTCGCATTGTTCGTTCCGTCCCCGACCTGTCCACCGACGCTTCGCTGGTCGAGGAAACGTCCTCTCCGCCGGTGCGCTCGATTATTTCCTTCGCGCGCTTCACTTCATCGGAGGTCGCGCAATGCACCGAAAGTAGGATTCCGCCCTTCTGAATCCGCCCCTCGTACCGCTTTGCTTCATACTCCGGAATGCCCATCCCTACCAGCGCGCCCGCAATGCCTCCAATTGCCCCGCCCACGCCTATACCCGCTAGCGTGGCCATAATGGGCCCCGCCGCAATCAGCGGTCCCACGCCGGGAATCGCCAATGCTCCGATTCCCGCAAGCAATCCCAGCGTACCGCCAAGAACCGCGCCTGTACTCCCGCCGGCCGTCGCTCCTTCCGGAGCCTTAGTTGCCTTTTCCGTCCCAATCGCGCGCTTCCCGAAATTCTCCGGCAACAGCACCGAAATGTCCGACGCCGAAAAGCCTGCGCCCACGATAGTGTCGGCTGCCCGTTCCGCGGCTTCGCGACTCGAGTAGATTCCAAACACTGCGGTCTTTTTGTCTGTCATTGGTATTTTCTCCTTGTGATTTCTTGCTCTTAAGATTTTGGCGGCGCCACTTCCAACTGGTTGATCACGTTCCCGACGCCGGCAATTTCGGTGGCTTTTGCTTCGATTGCGCTCTTCTCTTCTTCCGAGCGAACGGGGCCTTTCCGCGTCACCTTCCCGTCTTGCGTCACGATCTTGACGTTATGTGCGTAAGTCGAAAGGGATTTGTCGTTCACGATTGCCGCGCGAATGCGCTTTGCCAGATCGCGATCAGTGGCATTCATCTTCTGCCGGTCCGCCGTCGGCGAATTCTTGTCGCGATCCCTCTTATTCGTCTTGCTATTGTCGGGCGCCGGCTGCTGCGCATTGTCCTGTCTCGCATTGTCCTGTCTTAGGATCGGCCCCGCCATCAGCGTGGTCCCTAGCACCGCTGCCGCACCCACGAAAGTCAAACCTTTGACACTCCTCGACGAAAAACGCATACCACCTCCTTTTTGCAAAGGCACAATTGGATCCAGCCTCTTCGACTGGACCGGAAAATTTAGTTAAGGGATGAGAGCACGTGGAGAAGACTACCGGACAAGAGCCTTACCCATCCCGCTGGGCGTCTACTATCTGACATTAGTCCCGGCGCTCAAAGCAGGCCATCCGGTTGAGAATGTACTCACGCCTGCGGGCAGCCTGTACCTGACACTATTCCATCTACGGTTTCTGCTTGGCCCGCCGCGAACCTAAGGCAGATCTGGTCGTGCCTGCCCTCTTGCCTCGCAGGTTTGCCCGTTTCTTCACAGCTCTTTTCGCAGCACGGCGCGCCAGCGGCTTCGCAGCAGCGACCTTCTTTGTCAATGCCTTTTGGACCGCGCCGGCTTTGGCCGCGATGACGCCCAAGGTTGACCCGATCGATTCCGCTACGCTCGTAAGAATCGCCTCATCCTTCGACAATCTATGGCTGTCCACGGCAATCTCCTTTTACTCAGATCAACTTATTGCGTACTGTCTCAGCCGCGCACCCTAAACTGGCCGTCGCCCCTGAATCACTCGGATCAACACAACTATGATCGCCAGCACCAGCAGAAGGTGAACAAATCCGCCGAGCGTGTACGAGCTCACCATTCCCAAGAGCCACAAAATCACCAGGATTACCGCAATCGTCCAAAGCAAGTCCATTTTTCTCTCCTGTCGTCCTTGTTTCTCGACCCAGCCCGCTTTTCTTGGGTCCGAACTTCTAGGAATTACGCGCTTCCCGATAAGCGCCTTGGCCCGCTTCCACCGCATCGTTGACGAATTCTCTCGCGTTGTCCGCCGCTCTTTGCGCCTTCTGGGCGACTTTCTTCCCCTGCTCAATCGCTTCGTCGATCCCGTCCTGCGCTTTTTCGCGCAGCAATGCTCGCGTCTCTTCCCCAGATTGCGGCGCCAGCATCAGCGCAAGGATCGCTCCCACTCCTAGCCCGATCGCAAAAGCCGAGGTAATTTCCGGCCAGTTTTTACGAGTCATCACTTGGTCTCCACCCTTCCGATTACGTTCGGCTTGTCGATTGTGTGAATTCCCGGCGCGTCACAATGGCGCAGCGTAACCCCCGTCCCTCTACGGAACCATCCGGTAAACGGCGTAGAGCCCGCTCGCATCTTCTTGTAGTTGTAGGCTCTTCACAAACTGCCGCGAACTTGCAGGGCCCGGCGGTTTGGCGTGGCGTAACACCGCGCTTACATTTCCCCGCTGTACCTCTGAATCACCCCGTAGCATTCACACGCGATCCTTTCTAGCTCCGTTCGATTCAGTATCTTCACCGACCCGCGACTGTACTCGATCACTTTTGCTTTCTGCAACACCCCCGCTGCCAGGCTCACGCTTGGCCTGTCCGTCCCCAGCATCGTCGCCAGAAAATCGTGCGTGATCGGAAGCGATGCCGTCTTCACGCGGTCCTGCGCCATCAGCAGCCATCGCGCCAGCCGCTGCTCAACGCCGTGGAGCCGGTTACATCCCGCCGTCTGCGCCACCTGCAAGCCCAGAACAACCGCGAAACGCTCCATCTGGTAGCGCAGCTGCGGCGCCGTCGCGAGCGAATCCCGCAGGCTTGCCGCTGGTATCCGCAGCCCCTCGCCCGTAATTTGTACCACTTCGCGCAATGGACTCCGGCTCAGTCCGGCAAGCGCTGGAATCCCCACCAGCCCCTCTTTCCCCACGATACCAGCTTCCACGGTTTTCTCTTCCGCCAGCACAACCACCAGCGAAAGCAGACCGTCGTTGGGAAAGTACGCGTACTCCAAGACCTCATGCGCTTCGTGAAGAATTTGATGGGAATCAAGCTCGACCGCCTCCAGGCGTGGTCGAATTGCACGAAACTCGTTGTCCGGAATCGCGAGCAGAATCTTGTTCTCGACGCGCCTATCAGTCGCGTCCCTGCGTTCTTCCGGGGGAAAGAACTGTACTTGATGTGCCACAACAATCTCTTCTTATAGGATTCTCGGCCAGCCGCAAAAGTTTGCGCGCGATTGCAGCTTGGCCTCCCATCTTCGCGGCGCCTCTCAGCTCGTCGGCTGATTCGCGATTTTCGCCACAACCTGCTGGCTCTTCTGGTCAAACACGAAGTATTCGCCTGGCGCCGCGCACGCCAGCTGCGAGATCCGCTCCTCCGCCACGCGCATATCGCTCACCGCTTCAATCCATACGAAAGTTCCGTCGCTTTGTCTTTTCAGGATGTCCAGGTGGAGTGCGCGCATGATCCTCGCTCGCTAATAGATTGGCTACCTAGCTATTGGAATTGCATGCGCCCTGCCAACCTCGCTCCCCTCCGTGAAATGTTAGGGTTAGCAGGCACACTCAGGCGCTTTCGCAGCCGCGTTCGGGCAAACGCTGTAGAGCGAAAAGTTAGGCCTTCGCTGTCGCCGCTGTACTTTTTACCCGTACTGTCAATCCCGTAAGACGTCAGTCAACATAGCAACGATTGCGTTTTCACTAGGGGAATATAGACGTAATAGGCAGATGCTGAAGAATTGGTGGAGGTATTGAAAAGAAAGGGGGGAATTCTTAGCGCCCCCTAAATGCCCCTCAGAAATTTCCCATTTCTCGAGCGACTCATAGTAAGAGAGAGGATAGGGTCGCACGGCTCACATTCCACGACTAGCCGGCCACGTTGCAGCGTTCTCGATTCGTAAGCGACGCTAAGCAAACGAGATAGATTTTTCACCGCAGGGTTCTTTGATGACTACGAACCAGAAGGTCGGGAGTTCGAGTCCCCCGGGCGCACCACCTAATTTGTTGGCTCAAAACCGATTCTCTGCCATCCCGGGAATCACTGGTGTATTAAAATCCCATCGGTAACATTCCCGTCCGTTTCGACGACGAATACCCGAGAGTCGTCGGCTTGATAGTAAGACAACTTTTGCGTCACGCCGCCCGGCACAAACTGGAGAGTCCCGCCCGTCAGCAAAAGCGTGCCCGTAAAGCGCCCGGGATTGCTGCCGTCGGGAACAAAAGTACCTGTGTAGGTCACATTGGTGGTGGAAGAACTAGTGGAGCTCCCAGCATCGCTCGCATAATCCGCGGTACCGTTTAGATTGCTGGAAAGATCGGCAACGACCTGACCTGTTAGGTCGGCTTCCGTCCCAACATTCGGGGCACTCGTCAGATTGACCGCGTAATTTCCAGAGAACTTAGATGAAGCAGGGGTCGCCTGGGGAACGATCATACCGACGCCGAAAATGTTTGCGTCACGCGTGATCGTCAATGCTCCACCGCCTCCGCCGGCATGATTAGGATCCAGAAGGTTGAGATTCGGGTCGACCAGATAAGCAGACAACGTCATCCCAGTTGTGAACACCGCGCCAGCGGGAATGGTGATCGTTCCCCGTGGGCTGTTGCTGAAGGCATACGTACTCGCGGCGAGCGAACCGGAGGTCACCGATCCGTTATCGTTTGCGTCCGCGATTCCACCGGCGAAGTTCCCGTTGCCGTCTGTCACGAACTGCCCAGCCGCTGCAAATGGGCCGGAAAGAGACGAACCCACGTTATTGAACACGAAGCGTCCGGCCAGTGAGGCGTTTGTAAAACTGGACGCCGTGCCCTGCGCATAAGCTGTGCCGCCAGACACGAACACGAGGTCGGTTTCGACGAGCCGGACCACGCCCGGACGCACGAGGTAATAGGCGAAGGTTGCGCCAGTACTGAACGTGATGGTTCCGCGCCCGTTTGCGTTAGGCGCCGTAAAGGTTGCGGTGAACGGCGAACTGGTGAATGTGCCATTGTCATTCTGGTCCAGCGTGCCAGCCTGCAAATTGCTGGTTCCGTCCGCAGTAAATACTCCACCGAAAACGGCGGGCGCGACGGCCGTTTGATCTTCCCCTGTCAGAGTGAACGAGTATCCGCCTGAGAATTGAGACGCGGCGAAGACTGGACCTGCGGTCTGAAGATCAAGGACTCCGCTCCCTGTCCCGGTGACCGTGCCATCGTCTTGATTAAGCAAGGCGTGAGAGCTGGAAGTAATGGTGAACGCGAAGGTCTCGGTGTTCGCCAGGACCTGCGGATAAAGGGTCATCGTTCCGCGCCCGTTCGGGCCGACCGTATATGTACCCGTAACTGGATCGGGTGGGTTGGCCCCGGTCATGTTCGTGAGGTCCTGCTCCCCAGCCGTAATGTTCCCTTTTCCGTCGAATGTTAAACTCCCGGCGATCGCATAGCTTCCAAGACTATCTTGTCCGGTTACGAGGAAAGCGTACTGGCCTGTCAGACTAGCGCTGGAGCCAATAACCGTGATTGCTACAGTGGCTGACGCAGTTTGCGTAACGTCGCTGACTGCAGTCGCGGTGACGGTTACGCTGCCGCCTGGAGGCACCGCCGCCGGCGCGGTGTAGGTCGTCGCTGTGCCGCTGGCAGTCTGTGTAGGAGTGAACGATCCGCAGGAAGCACTTGGCGCACAGCTCCAGGTCACCCCTTTATTCGCGGGGTCATTGGACACTGTCGCCGTTACACTAGTGGTGTCATTTGTGTGCATAGAGGCGGGCGGAGCAGTTGTTATAGCCACTGAGATCGGCGGCGGCGCGGTGATCGTGACACTGGCAGTGGCGCTCTTCGTCGTGTCGCTGACCGAGGTCGCAGTAATAGTTACGCTGCCGCCTGAAGGCACATTTGCGGGGGCAGTGTAAGTTGTGGTTGTACCAGAAGCGGTCTGGGCAGGAGTGAACGATCCGCAAGCAGCACTCGGCACGCAGCTCCATGTCACCCCTTTGTTGGCTGGGTCATTGGAAACCGTCGCCGCGATACTTGCCGTGGCATTTGTTTGCATAGATGCAGGCGGAGCAGTGCTGATGGCTACCGAGATCGGCGGCGCAGTGATCGTGACATTGGCAGTGGCGCTCTTCGTCGTATCACTGACCGAGGTCGCAGTAATAGTCACGCTCCCGCCTGCAGGCACATTCGCGGGGGCGGTGTAAGTTGTGGTTGTACCAGAAGCAGTCTGCGCAGGAGTAAACGACCCGCAAGCAGCGCTTGGCGCGCAGCTCCAGGTCACCCCCTTGTTCGCTGAGTCGTTGGAAACCGTCGCCACCACATTCGCCGTAGTGCTGGTCTGCATGGACGCGGGTGGAGTGGTCGCCAGCACGACAGAGATCGGAAGAGGGCTGCCACCATTGCTGCTATACGCACTGCCGCAGCCCGTTACAACAATGGCTACCGACAGCAGCGCGAAGAACTTGGTCTTCCGGCCCGTAGCGTTGATTTCATCAAGACGGGCTTGCGCGCGAAGCCGTCCCCTAAAGAGAGAGAGGACTGACAGGAATCCCCTTCGTGCTTCTTCCAACGTTCTCATTGGCACAGCCTCCCAAGTTGCTTGTGCCCGCAATCGCGCTTGCAAAAACGGCTCAGTCCCGCTCTCGACGTCTGTTCGACGTATTTGTGTGAGAGGGCGGCAGCGCGCGCGTAGCCGATTCAGTACTCACGGTACTGACAACAACACAAGCTACCACCGGGCAGCCGGAGACAGGTCTAACTAATTTTGACTTTGATCCTGTATGATTAACAAGTAGTTACTATTATTGACAGGTACACCAACAGCACATGGAAGGAAACCGCAGAAAGGCCCGCAGCGCAACACGACTGCTGCCGAAGGTCATATGGTCGCGCGGGGCTGCGGACTTAGGGAAAAAACTGAAAGTTTGCTCGGAGTACCGAGCAGAGTGTGAAAAGCTTCATTTTTGAGTGCACAGAAGCGAGCCCAGGGAACCCACCAAAGCGACGTGTGATTGCTGGACCAAGCAGCCCTCCATCGTTCCCTCACCTGACACACGTTTCGGCATACTTTCAGGACTCTGCTCGATGAGACGGGGGCTCCGATGAAAGTGCAGCAGGAACTCATCCGCCACGCCGACGTCCGTACCACGATGAACGTCTACGGCAAAGCCATGGATGAAAGCAAGCGCTTGGCACACCGGAAATTCGTGAGCCTCGTATTGGCCTTCGCAGGTGGCTTAATGCCCCTTAGTGCCCCTTGAAGTTTTTGCTATCGAATTGAAGAGAAAAGAATAAGTTGGTGGAGCCGATGGGATTCGAACCCACGACCTCCTCGATGCCATCGAGGCGCGCTCCCAACTGCGCCACGGCCCCACCGAGCTACAGTGTTCGTTTAATGTTAGCACCAGGCGTTTCGATTCGTCCAGAAACCGAAGATGTGTGCGGCGCGGGGCTCGAATCCCATCGGCCCCACTAAACATTCCAGCCTGTCCGCGATTCTTCTGTCTGTGCGGTCTGTTGTTAAGTTCGATCTCGACTACGCCTGCGCTGAAGTACGCAAACGCGCTAAGAAAGCCCTATGCAGCCGCGTAAGCGAGCGCCCCCGCAACACCACCGCCCCGATCGTCCGCGAAGCCTCTGTGTCCGCGACTCGAACAAAGTGGCAGCCTGATTTCTTCTCCATTGCCATTTCCGGGACAATGGAAACTCCCATCCCCGCGCTCACCATGCTCAATATGCTGCTGAACTGCCCGCTCTCAAAAACAATCTGCGGGTGCAGCCGCGCCCGGTCGCAAGCTGCCACCGCGGTATCGCGAAAACAGTGACCGTCGCGCAGCAAAAGGAACGGTTCCACGCGAAGATCCTTCAGCGAAAGCGAAGATCGCTTCGCGTACTTATGCTGCTTTGGCAGCGCCGCAAACAAATGCTCCGTCAGCAACGGAAATATCTCGAACTCATGTCCGCGAATCGGCAGCGCCAGAATCGCCACGTCCACCACGCTCGCGCGCAGCCGTTCCAGCAATACAGGCGTGATCTCTTCCATCACTGTGAGCTGCGCCTGCGGAAATCGCCGTGACAAAAATGTCAGTTGCGCCGGCAAAAAGTACGGCGCGATCGTGGGAATCACACCAACACAAATCGACCCGCCGATCGAATCCTTCCGTTCCACCACGTCTCCGCGCGCCGCTTCCAGTTCCCGCAGAACCGCTCGCGCTCGCGGCAAAAAGGCTTTGCCCACGTCCGTTAGCCGCACGGAACGCCCCAGCCTGTCAAACAGCCGCGTCCCCAGCTCATCTTCCAACTTAAGAATTTGCTGAGACAGAGACGGCTGCGAAACGTGCGACTGCTCTGCCGCTCGGCTAAATGACCCGCTGTCCGCTACCGCGCAAAAATATCGAAGTTGATGCAGTTCCACGGCCTTCACCAATAGGCAATGCCTATCTTCTTTATCCAATCTATATATTGGCAGTATACCTGCCCCGCGGCTTACACTGGTATCTCGAGCGCGTAAGCGCGCAGCAGCTCAGGAGGATCGATGGCTGACGAAAAGAAGAACATCATGACCACGGACGCAGGCCGCCCAGTCGGCGACAACCAGAATTCGCTCACGGTTGGACCTCGCGGCCCGGTGGTCTTCGAGGACTTCCTGCTCTTCGAAAAAATGGCCCATTTCAATCGCGAGCGCATTCCCGAACGCGTGGTCCACGCAAAAGGTTCAGGTGCGCACGGCTATTTTGTCTGCACCAACCCTGACATGCCCAAGTTCACGACCGCCAAACTTTTCAACGCCGTGGGCAAGAAAACTCCGACTTTCATTCGCTTTTCCACTGTCGGCGGCGAAAAAGGCTCAGCCGACACCGAGCGCGATCCCCGCGGCTTCGCCCTCAAGTTCTACACCGAAGAAGGCAATTGGGACATGACCGGCAACAACACTCCCGTCTTCTTCATCCGCGACCCTCTAAAGTTCGGCGACTTCATTCACACCCAAAAGCGCGACCCCGAAACCAACCTCAAATCTCCCACCATGATGTGGGATTTCTGGTCGCTCTCCCCCGAATCCCTCCATCAAGTCACCATTCTCTTCTCCGACCGCGGCACGCCTTACGGTTACCGCCACATGGACGGCTTCAGCAGCCACGCCTACAGCCTCATCAACGACAAAAATGAACTCTTCTATGTGAAGTGGCACTTCAAAACCAAGCAGGGCATCAAGAATTTCACGCGCGAATCCGCTGACGATATGCGCGGCAAGGATCCCGACTACGCCCAGCGCGATCTCTTCAACGCTATCAAGGAGGGTGACTACCCGAAATGGCGCGTCTCCGTCCAGATCATGCCGGAAAAGCAAACCGAGGCCTACCACCTCAACCCGTTTGATCTAACCAAGGTCTGGCCGCACAAGGACTATCCGCTCGTCGAGGTCGGCGAACTCGTGCTCGACCGCAATCCCGAAAATTATTTCGCCGAAGTCGAGCAAGCCGCTTTCGAACCGCGCAACGTCGTCCCCGGCATGGGCTTCTCGCCCGACAAAATGCTGCAGGCGCGTCTAATTTCCTATCCCGACGCGCACCGCTATCGCCTCGGCGTCAACTACGACGGCCTGCCCATCAACAAGCCGCAATGCCCGGTGCACACTTACAATCGCGACGGCGCCATGCGCTTCGACGGCAATCACGGCGCGCAACCCAACTACGAACCGAACAGCTTCGGCGGCCCCAAAGAAGCTGCGCAATACCGCGAGCGGCCTAAAGAAGTCGCCGGCACGGTCGACCGCCACAATCACCGCCTCGACTCCGATTACTACACGCAACCCGGAAACTTGTTCCGCCTTATGACCGCGGACGCCAAAGAGCGCCTCATCGGCAATATCGTCGCCAGTCTGAGCAGCGTCCCGCGCCGCATCCAGGAACTGCAAATCCAGCATTTCTACAAAGCCGATCCCGCTTACGGCGCAGGCATAGCAAAAGGCCTCGGCCTGCAACTCGACCAAATCATCACGAAAAAGCAAGCCGTCGCCGTCGTCTAAAGTGGCACAGGGAATCTTGCCTGTGCCTGCGTCCACCAAGGCAACGCTAATCCGCCGACTAACAAACTAAACAAAAGGGGCGACCTCTACGGCTCGCCCCTTTTTATTTTGAAATCGCAAACGCGTCGAACTGGCGGCCATCGCAAATTTCTGTAAAATGACACGCCTATGCCCAAACTCACGTTTCTCGGCGCGGCCGGCACCGTCACCGGATCCAAATATCTAATCGAAGCCGCTGGCAAACACCTCCTGGTCGATTGCGGCATCTTCCAAGGCTCCCCGGAGCTCAGTGATCGCAACTACAAGCCTCTTCCCACCGATCCAAAAACATTTGATTATGCCGTCCTCACCCACGCCCATCTCGATCACACCGGCTGGCTTCCCTGCCTCGTCCGCGACGGATACCGCGGCCCCATCTTCGCCAACCCCGCCACCATCGAGCTAACCGCGCTACTCCTCAAAGACTCCGCCCACCTCCAAGAAGAAGACGCAGAGCGCGCCCGAGCGAACGGCTCCAGCCACCATGCCAACTCGCAACCGCTGTACACCACAGGGGACGTCGATCCCGTTTTCCGCTCCATAAAACCGATGCCGCGCACCGGCGGCTTCGACATCAGCGCCGAATTTCACATTGACTCCTACGACGCCGGCCACATTCTCGGCTCCTCCAGCCTGGCGCTGACCATTACCGATAGCGGCAAAAAAACCGTCGTGGTCTTCTCCGGCGATATCGGCCGCTACGATCAGCCCATCCTGAACGATCCCACTACGCCGCCCGTGAACGCCGATGTCCTCCTCTGCGAATCCACCTACGGCGATCGCGATCATGAAGCGGGCGATCCCGCCGAATTGCTCGCCGCCATCGTAAATCGCGTAGCCAAGCGCGGCGGCGTCATCGTCATTCCCGCCTTCGCCATCGGCCGCACGCAAACTTTCATGTATTACCTCCGCCAGCTCGAAGATCAGCAGCGCATCCCCCGCCTCCCCGTATACGTCGACAGCCCTATGGCCCTCAGCGCCACCGATCTATATCTGAAATACTCCGAAGATCACGACCTCGATTACGTGCGCGAAGATAACGACGGCAAAGGCGACCCGCTCGATGTCCACCAGTTTCATCTCACTCGCACCGCGGAAGAGTCCAAGCAAATCAACAATGTGAAAACCCCTTGCATCATCGTCTCCGCAAGCGGCATGGTCACCGGCGGCCGCGTCACGCACCACCTCGCGCAGCGCCTCCCGGATGCGCGCAACGCCGTCATTCTCGCGGGCTTTCAGGCGCAAGGCACGCGCGGCCGCGCATTACAAGAAGGCGCCAAGACCCTGCACCTGTTCGGACAAGAAGTTCCCGTCAATGCGGAAATCGTCGAGCTCGGCCAATTCTCCGCACACGCCGGCAAAAGCGAACTTCTTCGCTGGCTAACAGGTCTCACCGCACCGCCAAAACAAACCTACCTAGTCCACGGCGAACCCGCCGCTGCCCAATCCTTGCAAGCCTCGATCCAGCAACAATTCAAATGGAAAGTTTCCGTCGCCCGCTACCTAGACACCGTCGACCTCCCCTGACGAAACGCACGCGCCTCTTCATTTGTCACCCTGAGAGCAGAGTTGTAGTGGCCAGTCTTTAGACTGGCCAGCCACGGCAACGAACTGGGGTCGGAGCTTTAGCTCCGACATTATGCTGGCGTACTTACTCGGCTTCAGCCTCTGAGGCTTAGTGGGTTTTGCTTCGACCATTGAACTGGTCATCCAAGTGGGACAGCCGTTTCTGGCTGTCCAGGGATTCCACTCGCAATTTCGCCCCTGGCCAGCCTCAAAAATCTTTAGCTTTTCAGGAAACTTATTCCACCCTCACCTCGTCTATACAGGCAAGACCACTCGCGGGGTAGGGGGCTAACCACCACAGGGCAACCGACCGTCAGTTCCCTACCCCAAAATACCTGTGTGGTTCCCTCTTGTAAAATCAACAGCTTACAAGCGTATTTTGACTGGCCTCGGAATTGCTGTTGCGGGTGGTTGTGGCAGATTTCGACAGATTAGGACAAAAGTTAGGACAAATCGCGCTCGTTTTTGTCCTAATTTCGAGAACATTTTACAAGTGCGTTCGAGTCCCACCGCTACCTCCATTATTTTGCCTCACACGCAGTGCAGTACGAATCAGACTCCTGCCGGGCCTGAAGGCCAAAGCGACGGCGGTCTAAATTCACGCAACGGCCCGGTTTAGCGCGGGGCGTCCTCGACTGGTTCGCCTCGGTAAGGTTCTGAGAATTCTCGGAACCTTGCTGACCAGTTCGCACTTCATCCGCGTCCAGTTTCCGCATGGCCAAGGCAGCTATTCAAGCGATTGGCAGTGCTGTGGCAGTGCGTATCGCCATATACGTGATCTTCTTTCGCAAGTACTCTCCCCGCGACAGCAGCAGATCGTACGCTTGGTGGCGGCAGGCTTCGAGGACAAGGAAATCGCTGCCCAGCTTGGTATTAGCGAAGGGTCTGTGGTAATCAATTGAGCCAGGTCTGTCTAAAGGCCGATGTTGGGAACCGCATGGAGATGATTCGCCACTTCTACGACTTGATGGAAAAGACATGAATTTCGGGCCAAAGATTGAAAAAGGAGGATGTTTATGTTACTCGGGGACCGCATTAAGAAGGCTACCAGCACGCTGGGCGTCAAGCCCTGTTCAGCGTGCGAGGAGCGAGCAACGATGTTGAACCAATTAAGTCGTCGCGGGTTCTTCGGCGGTGCGGCCCTTCTGTTCTTCTACACGAAGAATGCCATTGCCACTGGATTGTGGCAACTTGTGGGAGCAGCCCCGCCCATAGGCGTCAAGGAAGCGCTCGGTTTCATCCGGCAATTCAACACCACTCAGTTGGTTTTGTACTACAAGAACGATCGGCATGCCACTCAGGACGAGGCATTCCAGGAGATGATTAAACACAAAGAACATTTCAAGCCGGGAACACTGGCCTACGCCTGGATGAGCCGCTTCAACCCTTTCTCGAATGAAGTGCTTCCTGGCTGGACCCTAGACTTCTCCATTGTTCACGATGGCTACCCGCGCCACATCAACGCGCAGGATGTGGTGAATGACGGCTATCGATTCATCCTCAGAGGTGAGCGCTACACCCTCATCACGGACGAAACCGCAGTGATTTATCAGGTCAAAACGCCCGCGACCGGCCCTCCGGCCTCGGGGCTTGCGGGAGCCGATACTTTTCCTGGCGCGGTCCCGTACGTCGATTTTAAGGAAGAGCTGTCCCGCTGGGACAAGTTCAAGCAATTTCTGATCCCCGTGGCGTATGCGCAGATGAACTGCTGTAACTGAGCGCCAGACCTTCCCAGTTGCAAAGGGGCACCGTCCTGTCATGGATGTCAGGGGTGCTTAGTCGGATGCTGTGTCGGGGCACAATGCTGGAACATCCGCCCACCAACGGGACAATGCTTCGCTAGTACGGGTTGCCCTACGGATGATTGCCCCTACCTCATGAGCCAGTGCGGCTCAGTCAACTGCACAAACTGTGCCTGTAAGTGGCTGGGAATTTGCTGCCAGACTACCTGTCCACAAGGCTGCCCATCGTCGACGTGCTTGTAAGAAAAAAGTTCCCACCCGTCTTCGGGCCGTGCTCTTCACTGGGCACGGCGTTTTTTTTTTCCGATACCTTGAAGTTCGGTAGGCTCTGTCTGATTCCAGCAAATTTAGGCAAGGTCGCGCAAAACTTCCCCTAAATTCCGGCTTTCGCTTTCCTCGCGCTTTCTTAGATTGTATAGGCGCAAGGTACCGCAGAATTCAGTTCTCGCGGAGCCGCCAGATCTATCTCGTTTATTCGGAGAGAAGGCCACTTGTGCGGTGCTACGCCACACGATGCTCACTAAGATGGTCGCACGTCTGGTATACCGATTGACTTAGCTGCTAGCTGAACCTAAGATTCGCGCTCAATGTGACCACCCTCGCTGCATTGGCCACAAAGAAGGCCGCAAAGAATGGACTCAGAGCGCCGTCAAGCCCCACGGTACCCATTCATCGCAGAGGCGGAAGTAACTGAGATTGCATCCGATACAAAGCTAGTCGCCAAGACCAGCGACCTGAGCGTTGGCGGATGCTTCCTGGACATGCTGAATCCCTCACCGCAAGGTACGGACGTTCGGGTCAGGATCTCTCACCAAGGCGCCACATTCACGGCGCTCGGCAGAGTCGCATTTATCCTGCCCAATATGGGCATGGGAGTCGTGTTCACCAGCATCGAGCACGACCACCAAGTAATCCTGCAAAAATGGATCGCAAACCTGAGCCGCGCCGGATAGGTTCGCGCGCTATAATCCTCACCCCAACTTCACGTACAGGAGCTTTCCGAATGAGAGCCTGTTTTCTTGCACTGGCATCCTTGCTGATCGCATCCGTCGCCGCAGCGCAAAGCCCAGCACTGGACGCCAGGGTCGACCAGGAGCTTCCTTCCCTGGTCTCCACCTACAAAGCTCTGCATGCCGCGCCGGAGCTTTCGCATCGCGAGGATAAGACCGCGGCGCTGCTCGCCCGCGAACTGCGCGGCTTCGGCTACGAAGTCACCGAGCACGTCGGAAAATATCCCAAGCCGGAATGGCAAGGTCACGGCATTGTCGCCGTAATGAAAAATGGCGCAGGCCCCACCGTGCTCGTGCGTGCCGATATGGACGCGCTGCCCGTCGAGGAGCAGACCGGACTCCCATACGCAAGCCATGTGCGCACCAAGAATGATGCTGGAATCGACGTCGGCGTCATGCACGCTTGCGGACACGACATTCACGTCACAACGCTGATCGGCACCGCAAAGCTGCTGGCCGCAATGAAAGACCAATGGCACGGCACGCTCGTGTTGATTGGACAGCCCTCGGAGGAAACCATCGACGGCGCGCGCGCCATGCTTGCCGATGGCCTCTACTCCCGCATCCCCAAGCCTGACTATGCTCTCGCCCTGCACGACAGCTCCGAACTCGAGGCCGGCAAAATCTCCTACACGCCGGGCTATGCGCTTGCCAGTTCCACTTCCGTCGATGTCACCATTCGCGGCCGCGGCGCCCACGGCTCGCGCCCGGAAGTGAGTAAAGATCCCATCGTGCTCGCAGCGCAATTCGTCATGGCCATTCAGACCATCGTCAGCCGCGAAAATTCGCCGTTCGATCCCGCCGTCGTAACCGTCGGCTCCATCCACGGCGGCACAAAGTACAACATTATCCCCGACGACGTTCATCTGCAGCTCACCATCCGCACCTACAAAGAAGAAGTGCGCCAGCACATCCTCGCTTCTCTCGAGCGCATCGCCAAAGGCGTCGCCCTCGCCGGCGGCGTCCCCGAAGATCGCGCCCCCATCGTAAAAGTGAGCGAAACCGAAGTAACTCCCGCCATGTACAACGATCCCGCGCTGACCGCGCGAGAAGCCGCCGCGTTGAAGAAAGGCTTGGGCGCGGACAATGTTGTGGAAGATCCGCCGGTAATGGGCAGCGAAGATTTCGGCCAGTTCGGCCTCGAAGGCCACCAGATTCCCACGCTAATGCTGCGTGTCGGCGCGATCGACGCCGACCGCATAGCCACCAGTCAGAAAACCGGCACGCCACTCCCCTCTCTGCATTCCAGCCTGTTCTGGCCGGTGCCCGAGCCCACGATACGCACCGGAGTAAAAGCGATGACCCTGGCCGTACTGGAATTGATGAAGAAGTAGGAGGTCTAAACGTGCAACTTGGCGAAGCGAGCTTCGGCAGCGGCCAGCGTCGCTTCTTTTTTGCAGAAGGTGAAGCGCACTTGATTGGCCCCGTCACGAGCGTCATTGTAGAAACTGGAGCCGGGAACAGAGGCGACGCCGATTTCTTCGACTAGATATTTCGAGAATGCAACATCCTTCGTTCCCGCCGCAAAACGCCGTGGATCGGGATCGGGAAAGCGCGAGATGTCCGTCATGATGTAGTACGCGCCGCGCGGCTTGAATACGGTGAACCCGGCGTGCTCGAGAATTTTCAGCAGCCGCGCGCGCTTCTCCGCATAGCCCGCCGCAAGTTTGTCGTAATAGCTCTGCGGCGAGTGCAGCGCAATCGCACCGGCTTGCTGCAGAGGAGCGGCGGCACCCACGGTGAGAAAATCGTGGACCTTGCGGATCGCGGAGGTTGCTTCCGGCGGAGCAATGGCCCAGCCGACACGCCATCCTGTGACGCTGTACGTTTTGGACATGCCGTTGATCACGATGGTGCGCTCGCGCATGCCATCGATGCGCGCCATGGAAATGTGCTCGGCGCCGTCGTATAAAATGTGCTCGTAAATTTCATCGGTGATGCAAAAGGCGTTCCACCGCACGCAAAGATCGCGAATGAATTCAAGCTCCGCGCGCGTAAACACTTTGCCGGTCGGATTGTTCGGCGTGTTGAGAATAATTGCTTTCGTATTCGACCCAAACGCGGCGGCAAGCTCCTTTTCGTCGTACGACCAAAAGGAATTTTCATCCGCTGGAGGACGCATCTTGACGAAACGCGGCGTTGCGCCGCTCAGAATCGCGTCCGGTCCGTAGTTTTCGTAGAAAGGCTCGAACACGACGATCTCGTCGCCGGGATTGATGATGGCCATCATCGCCGACATCATCGCTTCCGTGGAGCCGCAGCAAATGGTGATCTCGCGCTCGGGATCGACGCGAATTCCCTGCGTCCGCTCGAATTTTTCGACGATGGCGTCGCGCAGCGGCTTCGCGCCCCAGGTGATGGCGTACTGATTGATGTCGTCCGAAATGGCCTGCCGCGCCGCTTCCTTGATTTCCGCCGGCGCAGCAAAATCGGGAAAGCCTTGCGAAAGGTTGACGGCGTTGTGCTTGAGCGCCAGGCGCGTCATTTCGCGAATCACCGATTCGGTGAACTGTTCCGCTTTCGCGGATAGCATGCGCCGGGCGAGTTGCGTCATCGTGGATTCATTCATGGTTTGAAGACTAAGAGTTTAGGGGCGCGAGAGAAAAAAGCAAAGCGAAAGAACAACGAGGTTAACGGCGGTGGCCGGCGGATGTGGTTGCTACGGCGACGGACGGAACAGGGGCCGCGGAGCCGTAGATCATGCGGTAGACTTCCGCGTTGCGCAAAACGATTTGAACGTAGTCGCGCGTTTCCGTGAACGGAATCGATTCCACCAGTTCCGGAAGCTCCTCGTAGTTGCGCTCGGAACGCCAAAGCGCGATGCGATCTTCGCCGGCGTTGAAAGCGGCCAGCGCATATTCAGGAGTGCCCAAATTGCGCAGCAAGCCGGCGACATACACCATGCCAACTTGCAAATTAAAATCCGGCTCAAACAAACTATTCTTGGTGTATCGCACCCGGAGCTGGCGCGCCATGAGTTTCCCGGTTTGCGGCAGCACTTGCATCAAGCCGACAGCGTTCTTGTGTGACACCGCGTCCGCTTGGAATGTGGATTCCTGGCGAATCAGTCCCGCGGCCAGCATGGGATCGAATCCATTCTTAGCCGCTTCGCGCCGCAGCGCCGGCTCGTACGGCAATGGATATAGCGTTCTCCACACAATCAGCGGAACGTCGGAGAATTTGCGCGCGTCGAAGTTCGGAACTATGAGGCGGCCGTATGCCATGCCCGCGGCAAAATGCCCCTGATCGAATGCGGCCTGCGCCGCTTCGAAGAGAAGACGCGGCGAACCTGCCGCAAAATACGCGGACTTCAACTCCAACTCCGCGGCGGAATCAAACGCGATGCTCCGCAAAGCCTGCGCGCGCGTCCAGCGCTCCATGGCGGTGGACGCAATCGGCTCGTCGAAGGGACGCAGCGGCGGAGGCGGCGGAATCAGGGCGAGGAATTCCGGCGGATCCTCGTCGCCGGGGCCGAGTTTTTCCAAACGCAAGGCCGCATGCTGGCCAAAATAGGTTTCCGGGTAACGTTCTGACGCCATGCGGTAATAGCTGCGCGCGTGCGCGGGATTCCCGCCGCGCTCCGCATTGCGCGCCAGCCAGTACAGCGCATTCGGCGCGTTGGACGACACGGGATACTTGCGTAGAAAGGTTGTGAATTTATCGTCTGCGTCAGGCTGGCGATTCAGGTAGGCGACCCAGGCGACGCGCCACTCGCAGTTGAACGCGTATTTTCCAGCGGGAAAATTGTCGAGAACGCGCTGGTAGTAGGCAGCAGCTTTGTTGCGGTTGAGATCGACCCAATAATAATTTCCCGCGGCCATCAAAGCTTCCTCGGTCCACTTGCTGGCGGGATATTTCTGGGCGAGCTGCTCGATTACAGAGAGCATCTCATTTTCTTTTTTGTCGGAGCGATAGATTTGCGACACGGCGTAGAGGCGCTCGGCATCGACATCGAAATCCGTCAAGGTCAGCGAAGCTACCAGCGAAGACGGCCCTTTCAACTGCACGCGCGCTTGCCCGATGCGGAGCTGCGCGAGCTGGCGGTGCGGATTTGCCGGCTCATGCAGCATGCCTTGCAGCTTTTCAAACTCAGTACGCGCTTCTTTCCATTTTCGCGCGTCGAAAAATGCCTGCGCGCGCTGCTCCTGCAACTCGACACCAGGATACGGATATTCCTTGCCGAGGCTTTTCGTGAGCGACGGAAGCGCGGTGGCCGCAGCCTTGGCTTCATCCGAAAGCGGATACTTGTAGAAAAGCGTCTGGTAATCCTTGGCAGCTCGCGCGGTCTGGCGCGCGGCTTTGTAGGCTTGCGCGCGTTCGAGCAGCAGCGGAGGTTTTGATGAGGTTGCGGAATAAGCCTCGAGAGCTTCGACGGCGAGCTGAGGCTTGCCGGCTTCGATAGCGGCCGGACCCAGCGCCTCGAGGAGTTGCTCCTTCATTGCGGCGCCGGGGTGCTCGCGCTGAATGGTTTCCAAGTTGGCGAGAGCTTCGACATTGCGCTTCAGAAGGCGCTGCGTCTGCGCGGTCCAGAATAGAACGTATTCTCCGAGCAGCGCGTCGGGTTTTGCTTTGACAAGCCAGGCGAGCGCTTGCGGCGCGTGATTCTTGCTGTAGTCATCATAGCCAAGCGCAAGTGCGGCGCGCGGCCCCCAAACATTGCTCGCATTTTTCCTGGAAAAATCGGCGAGCTTCTCATAGGCGCCGGGAGTGGCGTTGTGCAGCGCGCGGGCCAGAGAGGAAAGCTCTCGCTGGATGGCTTCGTCATCGGGCGAAACGGAAGTCAGATCCGGCGCGGCGGTTTCTGTGACACAACCCATCCGGCAGGGCGCGGGCTTTGGCTTGTTGGATTTTTTCTTCTTATGTCTGGTTTGGCTTAGCGCGTCCGAACCGGCGAGCAACAACGACAGCACTGCCGCTGTGACCGCCAGGCGCTTCCACACAGGAGACTCAGTGCTGGCGCATGGGACTGGCGTAGGGATATTCACCGAGGGCGTGGGCGTCGCCTTCGGCGAGGATTTCCACCAGCCAGCGATAAAAGTAATCCACCGGATGGTCCATGATGGGCTTAAAACGCCGGTCGTACTCTCTATGGGCTTTTTCAATGTCATCACGCAGTCGGATGCAGAGATCCTTATTTTCGCGGCCTAGCCGCACCTGCTCCGGACGAAGCATTTTAATATCCTGCATGGAAACTTTGGCCACCCGATTTGCGCGGCGGTGCAGTTCCTGCTCTTCCGGGGAGAGGCGGTTGACGTCGAATTCGCCTTCGTACTCAGGCTCGGCCACCACGGCGCTGGGGGGCGCGGCGTCGTCCTCGAAAGTTTGCGGCAGAGCGGGCTCCGCATGCAACTCCGGCATGCGCGGAAGCGCGGGCTCTGCAGCCATCGTGCTGGCGATGCGGCTCATTTCCGCCTCGAAGGGCGAGCGGGGGCTGCCCTGCACGGCGGAGGAAACGAAGCGAGACATTACATCCAGTGCGGCTGAGATGGATGCAGCGGCAGTCTGGGCACGGAGCATGGAGGGCAGCGCGTTTGTGGGCCTGCTGCTGGCGCAAGCGGCAACCACGTCAGCAACGGCCTGATGAAGCTCGTCGGTAGTGCGTTGAATGCGCTCGAGATTTTCGCGGAGCGCGCGAGAGACGGCTTGATCCACAGCGCTGGGCGGGTTGGGGTCGTGTGGCATGCGGGTATTGACGGGTTTTCGGGTGAAATCGCCCGTTTTGTCATTCTGGAAGGTAGGTGCTGGGGAGTCAACCACCTGCGCGTAGCGCTGTGCCCAGAAGTACAGTTGTAAGCTGTTGGTTGTAAGTTGTTGGTGACCCGGAGTCAGGCATAGATGGGTAGGCGAGATGTCGAAGGCGTGGGAAGTCATAGGCCGCCGCGGCCCGAAGGCATGCCGGGACCAACCGCCCGTATCGTGCCGGAAACTAGAGCTGCCCTCTGGTCATCACTGGTCTGCGGGTGCGGGATAGGTTCCGAGTGGCCGACCACTCGTCCAGAATTGTCGAATCCGTGGCGCGCCAACGACGATCTTTCAGCCACTTACAGGCGATCGCTTCCGGGAGTTCGCCATTTGATTCCTCTACGGAGCGGGATAACATTGAGCGCTCGAAGGATGAGTTCTGTCCGTCGCCGTCCCGATTAGGTTAATCCAGATTCCGAAGGGAGGTCCGCTGTGCCAGTCACACGAAGACAGGCCCTGGTTTCCGCGGGCGCGTTCGCCACTGCTTCCAGTCTTTCTCTGAACGGCCAGACTCAGTCTGCGCCTTCCGATGCCGCACAGGCGGAGCCTGTGTGCCTCAGCGATTTTGAATCATTGGCAAAAGCGAAAATGCAGCATGAGTTGGGAGTTCCTGAACGCAGGCGCTGGTGACGAGATCACTGTGCAATGGAACAAAGAAGCGTACCAGCGTATCCGCCTGAAGCCGCGCGTGCTCGTTGATGTATCCCAGGTCGATACGCGCGTAACTTTGTTGGGACAAGAGCACGCCTTCCCGATAGTGCTGGCTCCGGTGGCCGCCCAGAGACTTGTCCATGCGGAGGGTGAACTGGGGGCAGTTCGCGGCGCCGGGGCAGCGCATGCCGCCATGGTGCTTAGTTCTTATTCCAGCACGAGCCTAGAAGACGTTGCTGCCGCTGCGAAGATTCCGCTGTGGCTTCAGTTTTATGCTCAGACCGATCACGGATCTACCCGTGAGTTAGTCCAGCGCGCCGAGGCCGCGGGATACCGTGCGCTGTGCCTGACCGTCGACATGGCAGTTTCTGAAGCGCGCAACCGTGAAGCCCGCGCCAAAGTGCAGCTGCCACCATTGCCCTTGGGCTCACTCAATATTCTGGGCAGCAAACTCGACCCGGCTGTGAGTTGGAAAGACGTGGAGTGGCTGCGCTCGTTCGCCAAGATACCGCTGCTGCTGAAAGGTGTGCTCAACCCCGATGACGCTGATCGTGCCGTGAAAGCAGGCGTCGCTGGAATTATCGTCTCAAACCATGGCGGACGTAATTTCGATACTGTTCCCGCAACCATTGATGCGCTGCCGCTGGTCGCCGAAAAAGTTGCAGGCCGTGTGCCGGTGTTGGTCGATGGAGGCATCCGTCGGGGAACCGATGTTTTGAAAGCTCTTGCCTTTGGCGCGAAAGCGGTGCTGATTGGTCGGCCCTATCTTTACGGGCTGGGCGCTGCGGGAGAAGCCGGCGTAACCAAGGTTCTTAACATCCTGCAGCATGAGTTCCAGGTGGCAATGGCGCTTACCGGCAGGACAAATCTGGCTAGCATAAATCGTTCAGTAATCTGGTCATAACACTTCTCCTGCGGGGTGTAACACTTAGAAGACGCCGACGCGTCCCCGAAATGCCGTTTGAGAAACTTTTGACGGTGGTTCAGTTCGGGCATATTATCCACAAAATTGTAGTGGCGAGGCCGGTAATGCCTGACGTACGTAGTCTAATCTCACGGAAATACCGCGTCGCATCGCCGTCGTCCTACTGTGCCGTGCCGCTCCCGGGAAAAGCGGCGCAAGCGGTCCAAGTTCCGGCGCAGAAATTTGCGGAAGCTGTGCCCGCCGGCCCGCCGCCGAAAAAGCGTGCCGTGTGGATCGTGCACGGAATGGGCCAGCAAGTGCCATTCGAAACGCTGGACGCCCTGACCGAGGGGATCATGCGCGTTGCTCATCCTGTGCCGGGGACGGATGGCTTTGCGCCTCGGGTGCGCACGGTGCAAATCGGCGATCAGACCGTGCAGCGTGTTGAATTGGACGTATTCGAGCGAAATACCTGCATCGAGCTGCACTTGTACGAGGCCTATTGGGCGCCGGTTACAGAGGGCGAGGTTAAGCTCTCCGACGTGATCAGCTTTCTTTTCTCGGCCAGCTTTCGCGGCGTACTGAACGCGCTGCGACCCTTTCATCGCGCTATGTTTGATCAAGTGGTGGAGACGAAAATCCGCAAGCGCGCGGCGGCGGAAATCACGCTTTCGCTGCTGACGCTCGTTTCTCTGATCGTCGTCAATGCGGTGATCGTTGCATCGGGGGCATCCAAATACGGCCTGACAGGCCAGAAATTTCCACACATTGCGGACAATTGGGTGGCGCTAAGCGCGATCGCGAGCTGCTTGAGCGCGGTTGCGATCGCGTTTGGGCTGATTCTGTTTCTCGCCGAACTTTCCCAGCCCGCCGAAGCTCCGAAATGGATTGCGCGCATTATTTCCGTAGCAGTGTGGATAGCTTTCTACTTGACACTCGCCGCTATTGTGGCCGGCGCAGCTTCACTAGCCATCTTTGCAGGCTATTCGGGCGCGAAGCTCTCACCCTCTACTCCGCTTTTTCCGCAACTGCAAGCCTTCTCAAGCGTACTGGTGGCCGCTATGGCGGCAATTACGCTGATAGCGCTCGCCGCCAAAGGCATTCTCCGTTCTGTGGGACGAGAAGTGCGGTCGGTGGTTTCTTACACACCCTTTTTCTTTCTTTCGATCGGCATTTTCGTCGTCGCATTCTTTGGCCCGATGCTCATCGGCTTCGGTGCGATCAGGTTCTCTGGTGTTTACGCTGCTCTTCCGGCATTGGTAAGCCGCCCGTTTTGGGTGTGGCCCTTTTTGCTGCTGCTGAGCGCTCTTGTGCGGGAATTGATGATTCAATATGTGGGAGATGTCGCCGCCTATGTGACCGCGCAGAAATTGGACCGCTTTAATCAAATTCGCAAGCGGATCAAGGAGATCGCGCTGGACTCCGCCCGAGCCGTGTACCTTGCGCAGGAAAATGGACAATTTTTGTACGATAAAATCGCAGTGGTCGGCCACTCTCTGGGTTCGGTCATCGCTTACGACACGTTGAATGCTCTCCTGAACGCGGAAAAGCTGTCACTTACCGAGTTGAAGATCGCTCGCCGCACCTGCCTGTTTGAGACCTTCGGCGCCCCGCTCGACAAAATCGCCTTCTTTTTCAACGTCCAAGGCAACGAGGCCTTCCACATCCGTGAGCAGCTTGCTGCCGCGGTGCAGCCGCTCATTTCCAGCTACGAGGAATTCCGGCGATTTCCGTGGATCAACGTCTATTCCCCGCACGACATCATCTCCGGCAAGGTCGAACTTTACGATCTGCCTATTAAGGGACAGCCTGACTCGATCCGGCGTTTGATCCGGCGGCACCGTGTCCGGCGCTTTCGAGACCCCGATGCCATCGTGCCTTTGGTGGCGCATGTCGCGTACTGGAAAAATAAAGAGGTTTGGAAAAGGCTCCTTGCCGCAGTGACGCGTTGAGCAGCGAAACCGCGTATAAGCACGCGGAGACAGCGATCACTGACATCAAGTTTCATCCGAAAAAGAGTGTGACGCGTTGGAAACGGGCGGCAGTAAGGATGTCTGCCAGACATGGTAAAATAGAAGAGCACGAAGGGGGCGACACGGTTTCGACGGAAGCTGTCGCGGCCCGAAGGCATGCCGGGACCCACCTGCCCGTAACTTGGTGGAA